>Ga0196963_10000004_pt1 | contig 686177 bp, 585 predicted proteins | sample S1_5metaG_FD_148600 | JGI IMG/M metagenome (GOLD analysis project Ga0196963, IMG submission 148600) | Soil microbial communities from Anza Borrego desert, Southern California, United States - S1_5 | ecosystem: Environmental > Terrestrial > Soil > Desert | place: USA: California | collected...
GAATGCATGAGCAGCCGGCGCGAGGCGATACGCTCGTAGCACTAACGTTCATGCCGGCCTGCTCCATGCGCTGTTCGGCCTATGCGGCCAGCCGCATCTTGACGGTCAGGCCAGCCTTCGAGCAAAGACCTACAAGGTAATCCAAAGACACCTTGTCGATCTTATTGCGAGTAATCTCGGATACACGCGGCTGGGCGATACCGAGTTTCTTTGCGGCCTGCGCCTGCGTCAGTTTCTCACGCTCTATCCAGCGCCGAAGCGCCTCGGCAAGCTCGCAGCGAAGAAGTAGTACTGCCGCCTCATGCTCAGGAAAGCCGAGGTCGAGAAAAATGTTGCCTGAGCCACGGGTCATTCGAACTGAACGCTTCTTCATCGGCGATCCTTCAGGCTCGCATATCGTCGCTTGGCCAACTCGATATCGGCCGGAGCCGTCTTCTGGGTCTTCTTCTGGAAGGCGTGCAGAACATAGACCGCGTCGTGAAAGGTCGCGACATACATGACGCGGAAAGCCCCCAGGCGATCCCTTACCCGAATCTCACACACGCCCGGGCCCACCGCCGGAAACGGCTTGAAGTCCGCCGGCGATCGCCCCTGCTGGACCATGAACAGCTCATGACCAGCACGGCGACGCGCTTCCCGCGGGAACGCCGCCAGATCCTCACAGGAGGATCCGATGAAGACGACCGCCTTCACGCAAGACCGACTATACGTATATTCGTATTGTCAATCAAGGGGATGGAGCCGAACGATAGCATGAGCGGCCGGCGCGAGACGTCACGCCATGCGCGAACGGCCGTGCCGGACCGTTCCATGCATGGTTAGCATGCGCCGCGCCGGAAGCGCTCGGTAATCACGCCTCCACGCCAGCGGCCCGATTGACCTGTCCCGCTACGCCCTCAACATCAGAAAAACCCCCAGCCGCTGGCATAAAATGCGTAACGACCTGATACATCCGTTCTTCATCAAGCTTGAGAATGAATTGCACGGTTTCAAGAACAAACGTTAGCGCGAGCGTCTCATCCACGGGCATGCCATTCTGTCCAGCGTAAGCGATGCGACGTTGGTACCCGGCCACAAAAGGCTGGAAGATTTCAAAATCCACGCTGGCCGCACGCAATGCCACTGCCTCATTCGGTCCTGTGGGCTGCAACTCTGCTGCAAGGCGCGTCAGCATAGCGGTCTTGCTTTGCACGAGGAGGTCTCTGCGCAAGGCAGCCTGCGGCAGATGAGACCACACACCGTTTGCTGCAGCCCAATTTGCACACACGAAAAGCGCGAGGATGTGCTCTGTCGTATCAGCATCCAACCGCATACCGCACTGTCGCGCCAGAGCTGCTTCGAAAGCCGTCGCCTGCCTCTCGGAGTTCTTGATTGCCACCTCGGCGACCAAATCCACGAGCGAAAACAACTGCTCCGGCACTCGCTGCCCGCGCAACTTTTTCAGCCATTTCCACATCAACGGAAACTCCACATGCTAACGAATGCATGAGCAGCCGGCGCGAGGCGATACGCTCGTAGCACTAACGTTCATGCCGGCCTGCTCCATGCGCTGTTCGGCCTATGCGGCCAGCCGCATCTTGACGGTCAGGCCAGCCTTCGAGCAAAGACCTACAAGGTAATCCAAAGACACCTTGTCGATCTTATTGCGAGTAATCTCGGATACACGCGGCTGGGCGATACCGAGTTTCTTTGCGGCCTGCGCCTGCGTCAGTTTCTCACGCTCTATCCAGCGCCGAAGCGCCTCGGCAAGCTCGCAGCGAAGAAGTAGTACTGCCGCCTCATGCTCAGGAAAGCCGAGGTCGAGAAAAATGTTGCCTGAGCCACGGGTCATTCGAACTGAACGCTTCTTCATCGGCGATCCTTCAGGCTCGCATATCGTCGCTTGGCCAACTCGATATCGGCCGGAGCCGTCTTCTGGGTCTTCTTCTGGAAGGCGTGCAGAACATAGACCGCGTCGTGAAAGGTCGCGACATACATGACGCGGAAAGCCCCCAGGCGATCCCTTACCCGAATCTCACACACGCCCGGGCCCACCGCCGGAAACGGCTTGAAGTCCGCCGGCGATCGCCCCTGCTGGACCATGAACAGCTCATGACCAGCACGGCGACGCGCTTCCCGCGGGAACGCCGCCAGATCCTCACAGGAGGATCCGATGAAGACGACCGCCTTCACGCAAGACCGACTATACGTATATTCGTATTGTCAATCAAGGGGATGGAGCCGAACGGATGCGTGAGCGGCGGGCGCGAGGCAATCCTTGCCTGCAATAGCGACGGTGCCCGACCGCTCCACGCGCTGTTCGGCGAGCACTACCTGCCGGCCAGAAGCTCGTCAACGGTCAGGCCGATATCGCGGGCAATTTTACGGAGAAGCGTCGGAGAGATGTCGTGCCCCTTGTGGAAAGGGACCGTGGTTCCGCGCCCGTCGCTGTGGCGATACTGCTTGTGCGAGCCACGCTGTCGAATTTCCTGAAAGCCTAGCGCTTCAAGCAGCGCAGCCACCTCACGTGGCTTTAGAACCGGAACTGTTCCCACTACCAAACGCGAATGGTCTGCACGCCGACGAACTCCGACTCGAACTCCGGGTCCCCGTCCTCAAGCAACATTGCTACGACCTCCCGCAGATTCGCATGCAGCTCATCGATCGACGCACCTTGGCTGTGAGCCCCCGGCCAGCCCGGGACGTACCCGACGTAGAGCGATGTATCTGGGTCCTTTTCGATTACGACGTTGAACGTGTGCATGGCGCAGCTCCGCATCTACATTCGGCCAAGTGTAGGCCGGGCCCCGGCTCGTGCAAGGCGCCGCCGGGCTTGGACCCGGCAAGACCCTAGAAAAGTTCGCACGCTGGCAACGACGCAGAAAAAACGCGTCCCGAAGAGAGCGACAACTATGCTGCCGAACGTGTGCATGAGCAGCCGGCGCAAGACGCCGCGAGCGTGTTGCTACGGCCGATGCCGGCCTGCTCCATGCGTTGTTCGGCGCTCGTGTCAACTTCGCCTGCGCGACCGTACTGGCTTGCGCTGCAATTGTGTAACGTGCGAGAGCTTGGCACACCCCTCCTCTACCAACTTTATGAAATCCCGCGCGTCGGAAAAGTAGTTCTTGAACGCAATACGGACCTCGTCACTGGTGTCTGCACGGACTAGGACGATATCCCGATCTGGGTATTGTTTTTCGAGCCCAAATAGAGCCTGCAACGCCTCTGTCGCATCTCGGTAGGATCGAACCTCCAAGCCGCCCAACGTGTCGAAGATCAGGATGGCGTTGCGGTTCTCCGTTACGGCTTTGTCTGCTGCGTTAAGTCCCCGCAACGTGCGCACAAGACCGAGTTCTCGATCCAGCCGGAGAAACTGCTTGACGACCTCTCGATCCTCAAGAATGGGAAACGGGCCCTTGCGATCCTCGAACGCCCGCGCAAGCACCTCGCTCGCCAGCGCCATTGCTTGCTCGTAACGTCGGTCACCTGCCTGAAACTTCGGCTGACTCTCTGTCACGAAACCAATCAGCTCTACCGCGGTCGCCCAGGCGTGCTGCACAAGTGTCCGGTATTGGATTTCAACGTAGAGGCCTGCCAGGGCTCGGCCGACATCTGAACGCACATCATACTCGTAGACGTCGTGCACGCCGCGATATCCGGTTCGCTTCGGCGTCTTTATGTAGTCGTACTTATCGAGATCGTTGCGTCGTTTATGGTTGAATCGCGCCGTATGGAACTGAGATCGGAAAGCGTAAAGCTCCTTCACATTGCGGAAGATCAGCCGGCAACCGGCGATATCGTCCATCCGTGACAACTGCATTCGGGGCAGTCGGCGTAGCTTGTCGAAAATAGTTCGTTTTCGTTTGTGACGCTGTGCGACTGTTATCTTCCGACCACGGGTGCGATTCCTGAGAATCGATTGAAATGTGTTCAGCACGGCGCGATGAGCCGCACGCCACTCCTCGATTGCATCGAGGTCACTAGTCGTCTGACGGCCGACGCGCACGTTATCGCCAGCGCGATTCACGCGTGACCGAGAGCCGCCCGGGAAAGTCAGCTCGACTTCAGGCATCCAATTCCTCTGCCGAACGGATGCCTGAGCAGCCGGCGCGGGGCGCTACAACATTGCGGAAACCGCTCATGCCGGCCTGCTCCATGCGCTGTTATCCGTGTGCCGCACCTGCAAAACCCGTTGGGCAGTAGCCCAGCGAGGACCACTCTTCGTTGCCAGTTGTTCACGCCAGCGCTCTCCAAGAGAGGCCAATGGAACCATTTGGAGAAAATGCTCCAATGCAGGCTGCAGTGCGGTGGCAACGATTGAAAAGTCCCAATCCTTCTTCGGATTCGTTGATTTGGTGAGGTGCGCGATCTGTTTGTTGACGGGATCGCGGAATTCATGCCGGCTTAAGGACTCAGGGGCGGCTGGACGGGTGGCAACCCACTCGCCGTCGGGCACGAGATCCTGAGCGAAAACATCGTCGGCCTGCCTACGCGCAATCGCCTGCGTCGGATAGAAGAAGTCAGCAAGATTCCGACCGTGAATAGCGCCAACTTCGATCCAGGCGTTCTGAGTCACCCGCTCGATCGCCTGTCGCGCCAGCGTTTCCTCCGCGATCGTAAGCACCACCATTCATAGAACAGACGGTCAGTCGTTTCCTGTGGCGTCGCGTAGGTTGTCATAGAAGAGCGGGATTTCATTCCGAATTACTCTGCACGAGCCGCTTCGCTCGCGGTCAAAAAGGAATTCCCGCGGCCCCGCCCTGACACTTCGGGCATCGCCGGTGGAAAATGTCTGAACCGTTTGCTCCGTAGATATGTCCGCAGGTCGGCCGGAGGCATTCCATGCGATACGCCCTCTGCAGATGATCTGTTCCGGAGATCCCACGATGCCCGCAGCAACGTTGCTGGTTGCGGTTCACGAATCCGACCCGCGTCGTTTCTCCGTCTCCGCTCTCAAATTCAGTCACGTCGCAAACTCCATTAGAGGATAACTACTAATCGGCCGACCTACCCAATTCCTAGATACGCCGTCCACGCCCGCGTTATATTTCGCTGGCGATCCCATGGGTAGCCGCAACCGCCGGTCCTGACATGCTATTCACGTGGGCCGGCGACGACGATAGGCCGTCAAGCGCGCCCGTCCATGCAAATGGTGCGCTCGATCACCACCGGCGGCGCACTGCGGCATGAGACGTCACCGAGATGCCAGCGGCGGTGCGCCGATCGCTTCCGCTCTGGTTTCGATCGACACCTTTTGCCGAAGCAGACGCGGAACCCGCAGCCCCTCTAACCGCGGCTCCACCGTCTCCATCCTGCGGCCTGTTCACCAACCCCGCCCCACCACGGACACCCAGCGCATCCGCCGGACTCCGGACTGCGGCAGGCCCGCGATTGAGCACATGCGTGTAAATCATCGTCGTGCTGATGTCCTTGTGGCCCAGCAGCTCCTGTACCGTGCGGATGTCGTACCCCGCCTCCAGCAGATGCGTCGCGAACGAGTGTCGCAGCGTATGGCAGCTGGCTGCTTTCACGATTCCGGCATGCCGCACCGCAGCGGCGAAGCTTTTCTGCAGGACGGACTCGTGAAGATGATGTCGGCGGCGGTCGCCGCTGTGGCCGTCGACGTACTGCCGCGTGGCCGGGAACACCCACTGCCATCGCCACGATCGGTCCGAGCCGCTGTACTTGCGCGCCAGTGCATCCGGCATCGCGACGTAGCCAGCGCCATGACGCACGTCCGCCTCGAACTGGGAGCGCACTCTGGCCAGATGCCGCGCTAGATCGTCTTTGATGACCTGAGGCAGCATCGTCACGCGGTCCTTTTGTCCCTTCCCGCCGCGGACGATGATCTGGTTGCCTGCCAGATCGATGTCCTTGACCCGTAGCTGGCACACCTCCAGAAGACGCAGGCCGGTCCCATATAGCAGCGTGGCCATCAGCCGCGTCACGCCGTGCATTTCGCCGAGCACGCGCGCTACCTCTTCGCGACTGAGCACCACCGGCAAGCTGCGGGCGGTCTTGGCAGGGGTGATGCCTGGAATGCGAGGCAGTTCCACGTTCAGTACCTGCTTGTACATAAAGAGGATCGCGTGAAGCGCCTGGTTCTGCGTTCTCGCGCTCACGCCGGCCACCACGGCCAAATGCGTCAGGAACTTTGCTACGCCGTCCGCATCGATCTGACGTGGATGCTGTTTTTGATGGAAAAGGACGAACCGACGAATCCAGTACTCGTATGCCTGCTCGGTACGGCGGCTGTAGTGGAGACGCCGTATCTCGTCACGAAACTGCTCCAGCAGCCTCGGCGGCTCACGCGTCAGTGCCGGCCCTCGCGGGGCCGTGCCTCGGCGTACTTCGGCCATGCACCATGTTGGCCGAGCACCGACAACGCTGACAACGACACCAAAGGAATAGTGTGAGTCCCAAGCGAACTGCCGAGCAATCGGTCTCGGTGACACACACGTTGTGGACGCACACGAGAGTGTGCGCGCGGCGAAGCCTGGGGCGATGGCCGCCCTACCGCCCCCCCACCACCCGCACCACCAAATCCCCCGCCGGCTCAGGGAACGGATTCACGCGCTTGCGGATCGTATAGTCCGCCCGGTCCAGCTCGAGTTCCGCGTTGCGCACCAGCCCCGCAACCACCACGCGCGTCATGCCGTCGACTAGGCGGGCGGCAAGACACGAGTGCGCGCCGTATCCGAACGGCGCGAACACGCCGGTAGCACGCGACTCGTTGCGCGGCTCCATGTGTCGCTCGGGCTCGAAGCTGTACGGTGACGGGTAGATCTCGGGCAGGTAATGGCATGCCGTCAGCGCGATCAGCACGCGCTCGCCACGCGGGATTTCGTAGCCGGCGAACGTGAACGTCTCCTTGGCCACGCGCGGCGCGGCCAGGCCGATGGGATGCATGCGCTGCGACTCGCGCAGCGTGGCGCCGAAGTATTCGGCAGCGCGAAGCTGTGTCAGGTCGGGCGTGCCCTGGCCGAACGTCTCGTCGATCTCTTGCCGGCAGCGCGCCATCACCTCGGGCGCGGCCAGCAGGCTGTAAAGCAGGAACGCCATCGTCGGCGCCGCGTACAGCAGCGCGTTCGAATACACGGTCTGTGCGAGCGCGACGATGTTGTCGTCCGAGAGCGGCTGCCCGTTCTCGTCGCGCACCGCCAGCACTTGGTCGATGAAGTCGGCCGCGCGCCCGCCGGCCCCGCCGGCACGCGAAGCGTTGCCCCCACCGGCACGCCAGGCATTGGCACCGCCGGCACCACCTCCCGCGCCATCGCCAGCGCCCCCGCCACAGCGCTCCGCCACCTCGACCGGATTGTCGCGATGCCACTGCACGATCTCGCGAAACAGCGGAAACATCCGCCGCCGCGCCATCTGATAGTGCGGCGCGTAGCGGAACTGCACCGGATACCCGCCGAGCCCGCATCCCATCGAGAAGCGCGCGAACGTCACCGCATCGCGCAGGTGCGAGCCGAGCGCGCGTCCGGCCAGCGCGGTCACGATCACGTCGCCGATCAGCTCGTGCATGAGATCGAGCACACGCAGCCGCGTGCCCGGCTGCCACGCGCGAGCACGCCGGCCGATCTCCTCGAGCAGGCGCGGCGTGGCCGCGTCCAGCACGTCCGTTGCGAAGGCCGGCATCGAAGAGCGCCGCAGATTGGCGTGGCGGTCGCCGCTGGTGGCGATCATGTAGTGGGAGGCGTCGAGCTCGCGCGCGATGTTCTGGTAGAGCTCGGCGTGCTCGAACAGGCGCTGGTCCTCCTTGAGGAAGAACAGGTTGGCCTCATGGCCCGCCAGTACCGTGTACTTGCGAGTGGGAACCTTGACCTGGAACACCGGCCCGCGCGTGACGTAGCTCTTGACGAAGAACGACAGCGGGTCGGTCAGCAGCTCGGCGAGCGGCCCGACCAGCGGCAGCCCGTATGTCTTGGGAATGGAACGGCGGCGCGTCGCCGTCGCGCTTCGTCCCACTCTGGAAATTGTCGGTTGCTGGGTCTGCATGCCGGCACCGCCGACCGGGCAGTGGAGATGCCCAATCGCGCGAGTGCCTGCATCCAATCCCAAAGATGCATCACCCATCACTCCCCTCCGCTGCTGGCCCATTAGCCGCGGCTGGCTTCTGTAAAGCCCGGCAGCCTAGCCGAGCACCTCTTCCTTCGACAGCCGAAAAGAGAGCCCCGCGCCCTCTTCTCGGATGTTCGCCCTAGTCTTCGTACGTCCAGCCCGAGCACACCTCGAATTCTTGTGCGCAGTTGGACGCGACACAGCTGCGGCAGCCGCTGCTGCTCGAATCGCTCAGACACTGGAACGCGCAGTTCGACGCGGCACACGATCCGGTTCCGCCGTAGCAGTCGGCGCACGCCGGGCTCAAGCCCACGCTCTCCATATGGTCGGAGATGCACGAGGCGCCGCCGCTGCAGGAAACTCCCGAGGACTCTGCCTCGGCGTCCAGATTGACGGAAGACCGCACCAGCTCGTCCGCCTCGTTCAGACAGGCGTCGCCGGCCACCTCGGCCAGGCAAACCTCGTAGTTGTTGCCGGCGGTGCCGAGCGTGGCGATGTCGGTGTAGACCCGGTAGACCTGACCCACGTTGACTTCGAACAGGCCGCTCTGGCCGCTGCCGCCGGTGGCAATCGGCGAGGGCGAGGCGCCGACGGCCGATCCCGCCAGCAGACTGCCCGGCTGTCCGTCATAGACGCCGGCCGCGAGCAGGCCGCCGCCGCCCTTGTGATTGAGTGTGAGCTTGACCGTCGCCGTGTGCGGCGGCTGGAACAGCACCGCCTCATCGCCGCCCGAGACCGGGCCGGCCAGGTGGATGGCGTTGCCGTCGCCGTCGGTGACGTTGCCGGCGTAGCACCCGCCAAGCTCGACCTTGCGGGCCGATCGCACACAGACCGTGTAGTTGCCGGTGCCGGCGCCGGTGACGTCGCAGACCCGCGCGACGTAGCTGCCGCCGGCGCTCAGGTTGACGATACTCGTGCTGCCGCTCTGGCCGATGGGAACGTCGCCGGTGGCCACGAGCTGGGTCGAGCCCTGGCGGATCGAGCCGCGCGCCAGCAGCGTGCCGCCGGCCGGATTGGTGACCTCGAGGTAGACGCCTTCGTTCTCGAGGATGGGCAGCGTCCAGTCGTCGCAGTCGCTGCCGAAGAGCGGAATGTTGTCGGTGCGGCACGAGTCGACGACGATCTTGCCCGACTCCAGGCCGCAGGCTGCGCTGCAGCCGTCGCCGCCAACCTGATTGCCGTCGTCGCACGTCTCGCTGCCGGTGACGATGCCGTCGCCGCAGCCCGCCTGCACAACGCACACCTCGAAGGTCCCGAAGCTGTCCACTGCGGCGGTGTCGACCTGCAGCGTGTAGGGCGTGCCCGCCGACACCGCGACCAGGCCCGTGCGGCGCTCGGTGAACAGGGGCGTGGTGCCGGTGGAGCTGGAGGCGACGAGAGTCGAGCCGTTGTAGAGGCCGGCGGCCATGGTCGAGGCGCCCGAGAGGTTGCGCAGCTTGATGATGACGTTGGTGCTGGAGGGCGAGGTGAAGCGCAGGCCCTTGTCGCCGCCGGCGCCGGCAAGCTGCACGTTGTCGCCGTCGCCGTTGCCCACCGACATCGTCGCGCAAGAGCCGAGCGAGACGCTCGGCGCCGGCAGCACGCAGACGTCGTAGGGGCCGTACGTGTCCTCGAGCGAAGAGTCGACGTAGAGATAGTAGGTGCCGGGCGCCAGCGCGGTCGGGCCGGCCGTTCCGTTCTGACCTTCGACGACCTCGCCGGTGCCGAGCACCGCCGTTGCCGCATTGCCCGCCGTCGTCAGCATCGCGGCCTGCAAGACGGCGGTCGAGCCGAGCTGGTTGGTGAGCTGCACGTAGACGTCGGTCGTCGAGGCCAGCGTCACCCGGTAGCCGTCATCGGCACCGGTGCCGTAGGCGCCAAGATCGAGCGCGTCGGGATCGCTGAACGGGTCGATGTAGCCGTTGGCGCACGAGCCGAACGAAATCACCGTGGTCGGCGCGCTGCAGGTGCCGCCGACGCATTCGCCCGTGACGCAGTCGCTGGCGGCGCCGCACGTATCGCCGATGGCGCATTCGTCGCAGTCGCCGCCGCAGTCGACGTCGCTCTCGTTGCCGTCGCGCGTCTGGTTGGTGCAGCTGGCCGGAAGCGGCGGATCGCCAAGGCCGGTGCACGCATCGAACGCCGGCACGCACGCCGCATCGAGGCAGGCCAGGCACGGCGGCGAGCTCTGATTGATCGCGCACTGCTGCGCGCAGTTCTGCAGACCGCACTCGGCGGTCTGCCCATAGCACGTCGAGCAGGCGGCGCTGGCGCCGGTGGCGCTGGCCACGCAGGTGCTGATGCACTGCGGGCGCGTGGGCGAGGACAGGCACGAGAGCGTGCACGTCGTCGTCTGCGCCTGCATGTCGTAGAGCTCGTCGACGGCGCGGTCGGCACTGTTGGTGCAGGCGCCGCCCGGAATCGTCGTGGTCGTGGTCGAGCTGGTCGTGGTGGTCGGGCCGCCGGTGGTGGTCGTGGTCGAGACGGTCGTCGTGGTCGTGGTTGGCGTGCCCATGCAGGCGGCCTGCGCCTCACCGCAGTTGACGGCGACGCACGACAGACAGCTGGCCGAGTTCGGATCGGCGGCGCACACGCCGGCGCAGTTCATGATGCCGCACTCGGCGGAGTCGCCGAAGCAGCCGGCGCACTGCGGCGAAAGGCCGGTGGCGGTGGCCACGCAGCTTGCGATGCACGCCGAGATGTCCTCTTCGACCAGGCACGAGAACGTGCACGTGCGAGTGGCGCCGTCGACGTCCTCGCTGGCCAGCACCGCCATGTCGGCCGCACCGGTGCAGTAGCCCGAGGGCGGGAAGGTCACGGTCGTCGTCGTGGTGGTCGGCTGGACCACCGTGGTCGTCGTCGTGTCGAGCGTGGTCGTGGTGGTGTCGAGCGTCGTCGTCACCTCGATCGGCACCGCCGCGCACTCCTCGAACGCCGGAATGCAGTGCGTATCGAGGCACGACAGACACGCCGGCGAGGCCTGCGAGATGGCGCAGACGCCGGCGCAGTTGGCCAACCCGCACTGCGACGAGGTGCCGTAGCACTGCGCGCAGCCGAGGCTCAGGCCCGTGGCGTTGCTGACGCACGTGGCCACGCACGCCGGAAGGTTGCCGCCCGACAGGCAGCTGTAGGTGCAGGTCGTGGCCTCGGCGAACAGGTCGAATTCCTGTGCGACCGCGGCATCGCGCGCGTTGCCGCACATCGTCGCCGTCGGCGGCAGCGTGGTCGTCGTGGTCGTCGTCGTGATGAGGCTTCCGCCGCAGCTGCCGTTGATCGCGCCGTCGTCGACGCTGTCGCAGTTCAGGTCGAAGCCGTGCATCGCGCCGGTCATCTCGCACATGTGGCAGTCGACGACGGCCGCCAGGCAGTCGCCCATGCCGAAGGCGCCATCGGCGCCGGCGCAGCGGCCGGGCAGCACTTCGGCAAGGTCGTTGCCCGCGCACTCGTCGACGACCTCGGCGCGGAAGCGGTCGGAGACCTGCGCGGCGGTGCTGGCGGCGATCAGCGCGCAGTCGGCGACGTGCTCGTCCTCGGTGATGGAGAAGGTCTGGAGCCCGGCGCGAAGGCAGCCGGCAAAGTCCCTGAGCTTGGTTGCCAGCTCGCGCTCGGCTGCTGCGAGAATCGCCGACTGGCAGCGGGCGCCGAGATAGTTGGAAGAGGGCACGGCGCCCAGCGCCAGGTTGGCGCCGAAGATCGAGCCGGCCATGGCGATCTCTTCCTCGATCATCGCGTCCGAGAACGCGGCGGCGTTCACGTAGGCGAGCGTGGGGCGCGGACGGCACAGTGCCTCGGCGGTGCGGTCGACCTTGCTGCGCGCGGCGGCCACGCGGCCGCGCAGGTCGGATCGCGGGCACGTCAGTGCGTCGACTTCGGAGAGCAGGCCGTCGGCCGCCTTGTGCAGGCACGCGCGCGTCTCGAGCGCCTGGATCTTGAGGACCTTGGTCGCAGCCTTGTTCATCTTGGTGATGCAACGCTGCTGGGAAGCGCTTTGCGGCTCGGCGTGGACGGAGGCGATCGATAGCAGGCACGCGGCCAGAGTGGCCGCCGTGAAGCCGGCGAATTGTCGCATTGCGGGTTGCCCTCCCAACGCCGTGCTCGCATCTGCTGCGGACACGACGGCCGATCGGCCAGGACGTGCGTGACGTCTCCTCCGGCCCCCTCATCCAGCCGGTTGAAACGCCCTATCCCCTAGCCCATAGACGCGAAGCCGAACTCGGGCAAACGATTGTTTGGGGGGAGGGTCACGGAATATGGGGCTGCAACGGAAGGGAGAGCCGCGAGCACTGCGGGCGCTGCCGCGACTGGCCGTCGCCGCCGCCCTCATCCTCTCTATGTCGGGATGCTCGGCGGCCAAGGAAACGGCGGAGATGCCGGGCCTGCGCGACCTGCGGCCCACCGGCCCCGCCGGCCGCAACTGCTACGACTCATGCTCGGTCAAGCACATGGCCTGCGTCGACATGTGCCCCCACGCATCCGCCGACTGCACCGACGAATGCTACGCTCACGCCAAGTACTGCCTGGCCGACTGTCCGGAGCTCGGACCGGCGCGGTAGGCGGAGCCTCAATCCGCCTTGGCGGCGGAATGAACTTCCATTCCGAACAGGCCGTCCTTTTCCTGAAGCTTTCCCGTCAGCTTGGCATTGACGCCGGCCAGCTTCTTGACGTCCTCGAAGGCCTCCTCGGCGCCGTGCTTGGGGTAGAGCAGATAGACCTTGCTGTCGGACTTGCTGAGGATTCCCAGCGGCATCCCGTGCTCGGCGCAGGTCTGGGCGCAGCGGGTGTGCGACGGACCCTTGGCCGAGCGACCGATCCAGCAGGCCATGTCCAGGATCTCGCCTTCGACGGTGTCCGCGGCGCGCGCCGCGGGCGCGGCCGCCATCACCAGAGCCGATGCCATGACCAAACGAAGCGCGAACGAATAGCGCATCAACGATCCTCCCCGTAGCTCGAAGCGGCGCGAGCCGCGCCGTGGCCACGATAGATACCACAGCGCCGCTGCATCGAAAGTGGATATCTCGGCTCGCTCGCACCGCGGCCGTGATGCACTGCAAGCGTACTTTTGCTATGCGCTGCGCGCCGCCGGCTGCTGAGGGCGGACGGGGGACCATCCGAATGAAACGGGGATCGATCATGCTGGCGTCGCTGGCCATGGGCGCGGGCGTCTGGTTGTCGGGGTGCGCTGGCGAAGGCTCGGGGCCGGGTCCGGCCACCACGACGACCACGAACCCAGGCTTCGCCAGCATCGAGGAAGTCCAGAACCAGATCTTCACGCCGACCTGCGCCTTCTCGGGCTGCCACAACACGGCCTCGCGCCAGGGCAACCTCGACCTCTCCTCGGCGGCGATCTCGCACGGCCAGCTCGTCGGTGTCGTCTCGGAGTGTGCCGGGCTGACCCGCGTCGTCCCCGGCGACCCCGACAGCAGCTACCTCCTGCACAAGGTCGGCGACGGTCCCGAGCCGTGCGGCACGCTGATGCCGCAGCTCCTGCCGCCGCTCACCGCCGAGCAGATCGCGCTGATCCGAAGCTGGATCGAAGGCGGCGCGCAGCCGCCTCCCGCGGCCGCGGCGGCGGGCAGCGCAGACTCGCCCATGAGTGCACGCAGCGACCGTTCGAGCACCGTCAGCGAGGGGCCGACCTCCTCGTCGTCGACCACCTCCTCGACGCAGGAATAACTCACAGGCCCCGATTGCTTGGGGCTGCCCGCGCCGCCACAACGATTCCGGTACCGCCATGGGCGGTAGACGGAGGAGGTGGCGTATGTCGGGTCTGCAGACATCGAGCGGTGGACGAGGACGGAAGTGGTTGTCGGCGGCGGTGGCCGCTGCCAGCGTCATCCTGACCGCGGCGGCCACCGCGCAGGCAGAGCCGTACATGGCCCTGCGCGAGGGCTTCACCTGCGGTGACTGTCACACCAACAAGACCGGCGGCGGCATGCGCAACGTCACCGCCGAGATGCACGCCGCGCAGATCCTGCGCCTGCCCAACGACGGCAAAGGCATCCTTCCGGCGCATGAGAGCTGGTTCTCACCCAACATCAACGACTACTTCTCGGTCGGCGCCGATTTCCGGCTCACCGAGACGCTGACGTTCCAGAAGGACGACAACAACGGCCACGTCGAGAACAACACCGCGTTCAGGCCGCTGGACCGCAACGACTTCGATCTGGCGCAGGGCACCATCTACGCGCACCTGCGGCTGATTCCGGAGATCCTCTCGCTGTACGTCGACGAGCGTGTGGCGCCCGGCGGCGCCTCCAACAACGAGGGGTTCGCTCTGCTCGAGAAGATCCTGCCTTGGGACACCTACATCAAGGCGGGACGCTTCTTCCCCGGCTTCGGGCTGCGCTTCGAGGACGACTTCGCGTTCGTCAACAGCGCCACCGGCTTCAACTTCAGCCGCACGCTCAACGGCGTCGAGATCGGTCGCAGCGCGCTGGGATGGAACTGGAACCTGTCGGCAAGCGAAGGCGGCAACAAGTTCAATTTCGTCGCGCTGATCAACGGCATGTACATGTGGGACAAGTTCGGGCCCTTCAACGGCGCGCTTCTCGGAGCGTCGTTCGTGCGCGCCGAGAGCACGTTCAAGCCGGCGGCGCGGCTGCCGGAGGATCCACGTCCCGACACGCTGCACCTCGATTCCTACACGTACGCGCTGTACGGCGGCTTCTCGATCGGCGACCTGACCGTGGCGCTACAGGGAAGCCTGATCGATTCGGAGGAAGCGGTGACGGACACGCGGCCGTCGTTCGTCGACGACAACGATGCCTGGATCGCCTACGTCGAAGCCAATTACCTTCTCTTCGACTGGCTCAACGTCAAGGGGGCCTTCGACTGGCACGACCCCAACAACAGCGACGGCGCCGACGTTCGCAACCGCGTCTCCATCGGCCTCGAGCCCTTCCTCGACCGCTTCCTGCAGCTGCGCCTCTTCTACCGCGTCTACAACGGCCCCGAGGACGAGCCGCAAACGAACCAAGACACGCTGACGCTGGAAGGGCATCTGTTCTTCTAAGGCACGGGCATTTCGCGCCACTGCCCCTTGTTCAGCCAGTCGACGACGGCCACCAGCGAGTCGATCTGTCCGTCGCTCAGGTACGGTCCGTAGGCCGGCATCTTGATGGCCTGACGCTCGAGGATTCGGTAGGCGAGCGGGTTGTTCTTGAAGCGCTCGGTGACGCCGTCGCGGATCCACTGCGCGGCTTCGGCCGGGCTCTGCACGAGCTCGGCGTAGTCCTCACCGGTAAAGCCCGGCACGTAGCCCTTGAGCGAGCCGGGATTGGCGACGCCACCCACGCCCATCGGGCCGTGGCAGCGGAAGCAGCCGAGCTCGTGGGCAAGCTCGAAGCCGGCGCGCGTCTTACCTTCCTCGGGGAACTGCAGGCCCGAGATCGCCTTGATGTAGAGCATCAGGCTGTCGAGCTCGTCTTCGTTCAGATGGTCCTTGTAGGCGGGCATGACCAGCGCCCGCCCCGTGCCCTGCCCTGCGCTGACGCCCGAGCGAGTCTCGGGCTCCTCGTCATCGGGCCGGCCGTTCATGATCCACTGGCGGATCTCCTCCTCGTTGTCTGCCCACATCATGATCTCGCCGCCCGACAGCGCCGGCACGACCTTCTTTCCTGCCGCCGCGCCGGGGTTGATGATGCCACCGCCGCCCTCGGCCCCGTGGCAGGCAAAGCAGGCCAGATCCTGCACCAGCCGGACGCCTTCGAGCGCCTTTTCCGCCGGCGGCGGAAAGATCCATCGCTGCAGGGTCGGAGCCATCAGATAGGCCTGCTGCGCCAGGATGATGAGGACGAGCAGCGCCGGCACGAGCCAGGGACGAGACTTGAGCATAGCCAGACGATCCGGAAGCCCGCCCGTCAGCGTGGCGGGCGGCCAAGAATGCCAAAACAGGCGTGTTCCCCACCATTTTGCGCATAGACACGAGTGCAGGCCGATGGTACTTGTTTACCGCGCAACTGCATATTGTTGCTTATATTGCCGCGCATGACGCATTACCAGCCGTGATGGCTGTAATGCCTGGTTCTGGGGAGGACCAAAGACCGCAATGAAGAATTTTCTGGCCGCGAGCACTGCCGCGCTCGCCCTGACCCTGTGTGCTGGCGGCGCCGCACTTGCCGCCAAGGGAGACTGCGGGCAGCCGCAGAGCACGGGCGAAAAGCCCAACACCAGCGACGCCCTCTTCACGCTGCGAGCCGGCGTCGGCGCACTGACCTGCGATCCGTGGGTCTGCGACGTCGACAGCAACGGCAAGATCAACGCGGGCGACGCGCTGCGAATCCTGAAGTTCGCCGTCGGCCAGGCCGGCATCACGCTCAGCTGCCCGCCGCAGACGACCACGACGACCACCACCAGCTCGTCGACGACGACCCTGCCGCCGGCCCTGACCTGGACGCAGATCCAGTCGATCTTCGAACAGAGCTGCGCCGGACCGGTTTGCCACACCCAGGGCGGCAACCAGGGCGGGATGTCCGACCTCGACGATTACGACGACGGATACGAGGAGACGGTCAACGCCGACTCCGAGTGCGTGGTCTGCAAGGCTGCCAACGAATGCTCGGGTGACTACACCGGCCCCGGATGTGTCCCGACGGCGTACGAGAAGCGCGTGATTCCGGGCGACCCGGACGCCAGCTTCCTCATCCGCAAGCTCGAGGGAACAGGCGACTGCAAAGCCGACGTGGGCAGCTGCACCATGCCCATGCTGTCGGTGCCGCTGAGCCAGGAGGTCATCGACGGCATCCGGGCTTGGATTGCCGGAGGCGCTCCGAAAAACTAGCGACAAAGGCGGCCGCGCCGGCGCATGATCCGGGCGCGGCACGCCGCACGACCTTTCGCGAGCCGCCCCTCGAGGCGGCTCGCGAACATTCAGGAGGAGGAGAACTGCATGAAAGTTTCAACGATGGGCGCGGCGCTGGCCGCCTCGGTCATTCTCGGCAACGTCGGCGCCGCCGACGCGGCCTTCAGCCCCGAAGAGCTGAAGTGCCGCGCGACCATCGCCAAGGTCGGGCTCAAGCTCGAGTCCACGATCGACAAGGCCCTGCTGGCCTGCCACAAGACGCGCGACACCAAGGTACCGAGCACCGACTGCAGCAGCATCGACGCTGCCGACACGAAGCAGCTGGTGGCGAAGACCGAGGACGCGCTGCGCGCGTCGGTCGGCGGTGCCAAGGATGCGTGTCTCGGCCTGGCTCCGGCCGACGTCGGCTTCGACTCCTGCCCCGCTCCCTGCGACGGCACGGTGCCGGCCATCAACGACTTCGATGACGTCGCCGAGTGCCTGATCTGCTCCATCCGAACCGAGACGTTCGCTTCGGTGGATGCCGTCATGGGCACGCCCACGGTTCCGATGGGCGGCATCGAGGCCAAGTGCCATTCCACCATCGGCAAGGTGCACGGCAAGCTGCTCAACACGGTCATGAAGGTGCGCACCAAGTGCCAGAACCTGTCGGACAAGGCCGGCGGCGAGGACACCGCGGCCTGCGCCGGCACCTCCGACGACGTCATCAACGTGACGCGGCAGAAGGGCGAGGACGCGATCACGGTGGCGTGTCAGCCAGTCGGCGAGCTCTCCGACGTCGATAGCTGCAATGATTCGTCGTTGAGCGGCCTTGCAGACTGCGTAATGGACGAGGCCGAGACGACCGGCGAGATGCTCTACCTGTACATGTACGGCGAGGAGCCGGTTGGCGCGTTCACCTGGACGGAGATCAACAGCCTGTTCACGACCAGCTGCGCGACGCCGGCATGCCACAATGCCGCCAGCAACCAGGGCGGCCTGAACCTCGGCGGCACGCCGGCGGCCAACTACGGGGAGCTGGTCAACGCACCCGAAGAGTGTGGCGCGCCGAGCTACACCTTGCGAGTCGTACCCGGAAACCCCGCCACGAGTTTCCTGATGCATGTGCTCGACGAATCATCGCCGGAATGCGTCGACGGACAGATGCCGCTCTTGAGCTCCCCTCTGTCCCAGAGCACTCGCGACCGCATCCGCGCCTGGATTGCCGACGGCGCGCCGTTCAACTGACACAGAGAAGAGCGGGTCAGGCACGCATGCGCCTGACCCGCTTCGCTGGCGGCGCCGTCTTCCCTGCGAAGACGGCGCCTTTTTTTGCTCACGGCTCCCCGGCGCGGCGCCTCAGCAGTTCCACTTCGCGTACAGCGCACCGTCCGCATCCGACCATCGGTACATCGCGCGCCCGCCGAACGCCTTTTTGAGCTCGTTGACGATGCGATGCGCGAGCTGCTGCGACGTGGTGAACACGTCCAGCCCGCCGTCGACCTTATCGAGCGAAACGATGCTGTGCTCGGGCTGCGTGTGCGCCGCGCGTTCCTCGACGTTGCGGATTCTGCGCTGGATCGCGCTCATGCGCCCGGCCGGAAACTCGCCGCGAATGACGACGCGCCCGTACGCGATCTCCTGACTCTTCTGCCGGCACGCCGGACATTTGGCCCACTCGACCTGCTCGAGCATCGAGTGGGTGATCGGATGATCCTTGCGCCACGACTTGCGCGTGTACATCGCGCCGCAGCCGTCGCACACGGTCGGATCCGCGTAGGTGATGCCTTGATTGGGGATGGTGATGGGTTTGTCGGAGCGAACGCCTCTGCGGTCGCGCGGGGTTCGGATCCTGCTCGAAGCTTTCGAGGCCTTGCTGGCAAGCTTGTTCATCGATCCGGTCTTCATAGAGAAAAACCTCCCGGTCGATTCGTAAGCATGCGACTCCGCAGCCGACAAGGCGGAGGCGGCATTCGGTGGCGAAGGCGATGCATCAGGGGCACGAAAACGACGCAGAGGTGGGCGACATCGCGGCGACGCGCGCACTCGCGCAGGCGTGCGAGCAAGGGGTCGGCGCGCTCACCTCGGTGCGACGACCTCTGCCGCGCTGCGAAAAGAAAAGGGGCCGGCACCCTGTCGTGCCCGACCCCTCAACTCCGCGCGACGACGAGCCGCCGCGCCAGCCATCTGCCGGCCGAGACGCCGCTCAGTAGTACCCGCCGCCGCCACCGCCGCCGGAAGCGCCGACCTTGGCCTGCTCGCCGAGCCAGCTCTTGTAGCCGTTCTCGTCGTGGACGGTGAAGAAGCCCTTCATGCGGTAGTGGCCGAGCCCGCAAAGCTGCGCGCACGAGATCTCGAATTCGCCGGTCTGCTTGGCCTCGAACCACACCGGTATGGTCATGCCCGGGATGGCGTCCTGCTTGACGCGCATGACGTTGAGCATGAACGAGTGGATGACGTCCTTCGATGTCAGGTAGACGAGAATCTTCTTGCCCACCGGAAAGTGCATCTGATTGATCGTGGCGATGTCGTCCTTGGCCGCCTCGTCCTTCGAATCGATGCCCAGAGGGTTGGACTGGCTGACCAGGTTCACGTCGGTGCGGCCGAAGATGCCGTCCTCGCCCGGATAGTGCACGTTCCACGCGAACTGCTCGGCCACCACGCGCATGACCACGTCGGCATCCTTCTCGGCCGGCACCTCGCCCTTGACGTCCGCCCACAGCGGGATCGACAGGCCCACCAGCAGGAAGACTTCGAAGGCTGCGATACCTGCCTCCAGCCACGTCGAGAAGTGCGCCTGCACGCCCTTGTAATCGGCGCGCGGGTTGGCGCCCGCGCGGAAGCGCCACAGCGTGTAGACGAAGAACGTGCCCCAGCCCAGGAACAGCACGAGCATGAACCAGTGAAGCAGGTCGATCATTCCGTCGATGCGCGGGCCCTCCACGGAGATGTCGATCGGCAGCCACCAGCCGTAGTAGCCCTTGTCATCCATTGTCGGTCATCCCTTCCATGCTGAGTTCATTCATGCGCATGCGGCGCATCCAGTACAGGAACAGGCTGGCGAACATCGCCAGCACCACCACGACCACGCCGAGCAGGAAGAGCACGCCGGCGTCGGCGCCCTTGCTCAGCGGCGAGTTCGGATCGCCGAAACAGACGGCGCACGCGGTCGCCGCCGAGGGCGCGGCCGCCACGAGCGCCATGGCCAGAAACGATCGTATCGCGTTCATAGATTGCTCAGATGCCTTGCCTTGCGCAGGAAGCTAACGCCGTACACCACCAGACCCACGGCGGCCAGACCGCATGCCAGCGCCTGCATCAGCACGATCGTGCCGCCCTCGTCGGAGAAGACCGAGGCGCGCCAGACGGCCAATGCCAGGCACATCAGCGCCGAGACGCCGATGAAGAAGACGTGAAAGACCTTGAGGCCCATTCTTCAGTGCGCGGCCCCCTGCGCCGGTGCCGGCTCGGCATGCGCCGCCTGCGTGCCCGCATCGTGCGCTGCGGCGCCCTCGCCGTGGCCGCCGTGGCCACCGGCAGTCTTGCGCACCGGGACTTCCTGCGTCCACACCGGCTTCACGGTCATCAGATCCTCGTGCCAGGAGGTCGGCAGTGCCATCAGCGCCACGAAGAAGACCACGGTCAGCAGCAGCACCTGATAGATGATCCGCACCTCGTCGATCAGGTGCATGAACACCGCCGCCACCAGCGCACCCTTGGTCAGTGCCACGGCCAGCGCCAGCGTCACCGCCGCCGCCGGCGACAGGTGCAGGTAGGAGATCGCCACGGTGACGACCGTGAGAACGGCCAGCGAGCCGAACACCGCCACGTACTTTCGGACGTGCGCGGACAGATCGAAATGCGCGTCGTGGCTCATCGATGTCTCCTAGAGCAGGTACAGCGTGGGGAACAGGAAGATCCACACGAGGTCGACGAAGTGCCAGTACAGACCGAAGCCCTCGATGCGATCCGTGAACTGCTCGCGGTTGTGCTGCCACAGCCTGGCGCCGGGTCCGAGGAAGTAGGCCATTACGACCATGCCGCCGAGCACGTGGATCGCGTGCAGCCCCGTCATCGTGAAGTAGATGCCGAGGAAGTTGTTCGTGTTCGGGTAGTAGCCGTGCTCGAACTTGCTCGTGTACTCGATGTACTTGATGATCATGAACCCGAAGCCGCACAGCAGCGTCGCGGCCAGGTACATGCGGTGCTTGGCCCAGTCGTTCACCTTGAGCGAAGCCCACGCCATCACCGCCGTGACCGACGACGTGATCAGCACCATCGTGTTGAGCGTGGCCAGCGGGACGTTCAGGTACTCGGTGCCGTGAGGCCACTCCAGCGAGCTGATCCGCAGCAGGATCAGCGACGAGAACAGCGCCCCGAACAGCATCACCTCCGAGGCCAGGAACAGCCACACTCCCAGCTTGGAATTGACCAGCCCGGTGTCCGGATGCGGCTCGGTGATATGGGCGATTTCCATCGAAGACATTGAGCCGCTCTCCTATTTGTCGAACTGCGGAATGTAGTCGGCGGCGGCGCCGGGGACGCTGTACTCGTAGGGGCCGCGATAGACCGCCGGCGCGTGCGCGAAGTTGCCGTGCGGCGGCGGCGTGGGCGCGGCCCATTCCAGCGTCGTGGCCTCCCAGGGATTGTCGTTGGTGACCCGCTCGCCGGCGAAGATACTGGCGAAGAAGTTGTAGATGAAGATGAGCTGCGCCAGCCCCAGCCCCCACGCGCCATAGGAGATCAGCACGTTGAGGTCCTGCACCGCCGCGCCGTGCGCGTAGAAGGTCGGATCGTAGAGGCGGCGCGACAGTCCCGCCATGCCCTGCCAGAACATCGGCATGAAGACGATGTTGATGAACACCAGCGAGGTCCAGAAATGCGCCTTGCCCAGCGTCTGGTTCATCATCCTGCCGGTGGCCTTGGGGAACCAGTAGTAGATGCCGGCGAACAGGGCGAAGAGCGTTCCCGGCGCGACCACGTAGTGGAAGTGGCCGATGACGTAGAACGTGTCGTGCAGGTGGATGTCGGGCGAGGCCAGTCCGAGCGGCAGGCCGGTCAGGCCGCCGATGCCGAACATCGGCAGGAAGGCCAGGGCGAACAGCATCGGGACCGTGAAGCGGATCGAGCCGCCCCACAGCGAGATGATCAGCGCCGTCAGGATGATGACGGAGGGAATCGAGATGATCATCGTCGTGGTCTGGAAGAAGATGCTCATCGCCGTGCCCATGCCGGTCTGGAACATGTGGTGCGCCCAGACGATGAACGACATGAAGCCGAGGAAGATCAGCGAGTAGACCAGCGAGCGGTAGCCCCACAGCGGCTTGCGGATGTTGTTGGCGATCACCTCGCCGACGATGCCCATGGCCGGAAGGATCAGGACGTAGACCTCGGGGTGGGCCAGGAACCAGAACAGGTGCTGGTAGAGCAGCGGATTGCCGCCGCCGGCGATGTCGGCCGCGCTGCCACCGACCACCAGGCCGGTGGGCAGGAAGAAGCTGGTGCCGAAGACGCGATCCATGAACTGCAGCGTGGCCGCGGCCTGCAGCGGCGGGAACGCCAGCAGCAGCAGGAAGCTCGTGACCAGCTGCGCCCACACGAAGAAGGGCAGGCGCATCATCGTCAGCCCCGGCGCGCGCAGATGCATGATGGTGACGATGAAGTTCACCGAGCCGAGCAGCGACGAGAAGATCAGGAACAGCATGCCGACCAGCCACCAGGTCTGGCCTTCGGGCGCGATGCTGGCCAGCGGCGGATACGACGTCCATCCGGACTGCGCGGCGCCGCCTTCGGGAATGAAGAAGCTCAGCAGCATCACCACGCCGCCGACGAAGAACGACCAGTAGCTGGCCATGTTCAGCTTGGGGAAGGCCATGTCCGGCGCGCCCACCTGAAGCGGCACGACATAGTTGCCGAAGCCGCCGACGGCGAGCGGAACGACGCCGAGGAACACCATGATCGTTCCGTGCATCGCACCGAGCTGGTTGTAGAACTCCGGCAGCATCACGCCGCCCGGCATCGTCGCGTCGCTGAACCAGCCGCCGATCAGAGGAAGAGCCTGGCCCGGGAAAGCCAGCTGCCAGCGCAGCAGCATGATCAGACAGAACCCGAAGAACAGGAAGAACAGAGCCGTGATCCCGTACTGGATTCCAATGACCTTGTGGTCGACGGAGAAGATGTACTTGCGCCAGAACGGGAGCTCTGGGTGGTGGTGTGTCTCGGACATCAGCTTGAGTCCTTCCCCGAAGTCAGTTTGGAGAGCCGGTTTGCGGGCACTTTTATGGAACCGGCCACCGTTGGTCAAAATTCCGCAGCACAAATTCGAAACACTCGACGCGCGGCTGCCTGCACGGCAACGCCGCCGCCACGCGCATGGGTGGAGTGACGCTACGCGTTAGCACCGTCCGCAAAGCGGCCGGCTTGCAGCAGCAGCGATAGCGGATACCTTCAGCCCGACCGCAACCGGTGGGCTGAATCGATGAAAATGAAGCTTTCGCCAGGGCAGGCCGCCGTGCTTGCCTCCGTCCTTTTGACCGCTACCAGCGCCGGTGCCCAGTTCACCGATCATCCGGCGGTGAAGCGTTACGACCGCGTGGCCAAGGGCGCCAACGTCGAGGAATGGAAGCGGCGCCTGACCGAAGAAACCGACGTCAAGACGCGCCTGGAGGCCGTCGATTCGCTCGGTACCAAGGGCGGCGAGGAAGGCATTCGTCCTTTGATCGAGGCCACCGCCGACAGCGACATCCGCATCCGCATCAAGGCCATCGACTACCTGGGGCTGATGAAGGCGAAGGAGGCCACGCCGGCCCTCATGCAGCTCCTCTTCCTCAGCGACACCGGCCGCGAGGAGAAGCTGCGGGTCCTGACGGCACTCAGCCGCATTCCCGATCCCACCACCAGCGCCCGCCTCCTGAACTACGCGAGAACCGTGGCCGACCAGGAACTGGCCTGCCACGCCGTCTACGCGCTCGGCGAAATCGGCGACGCCAGCGTCCGCGACGGCGTCGAGGAGCTGCGCAGGACGCGGCCCAGCCCCGACATGGAACGGCTGGCCAACGACGCGCTGGTCAAGATCGACACCAAGCGCAACGCACCCAAGTTCGAAGAGCCGACCATGCTCGAGCTCGAGCGAAAGCTGGCCAGGCAGCCCGAAAAGAAGAGCCGTTAGAAGCGTTTTCGCCGCTCCGCCCCCGTTCGGCGCCGGGATAGACACCGCGGCCGGCCGGCATTAGTTAGGTAAGTCCGTAGCTGCCGGAGTGGTGAAATGGCAGACACGCCGGACTCAAAATCCGGTGGAGGCAACTCCGTGTCGGTTCGAGTCCGACCTCCGGCACCAAAGAAAGGCCTGCGGGCTTCAGGAGAGATGCGATGGGCAACGTCAAAGAGATCACCGACGCCACCTTCGAGCAGGAAGTGCTCAAGTCCGACGTCCCGGTACTGGTAGACTTCTGGGCGCCCTGGTGCGGCCCCTGCCGTGCCATCGCTCCGGTGCTCGAGGAGCTCGCCGGCGACTACCAGGGCCGCGCCAAGATCTACAAGATCAACGTCGACGATCATCAGGCCGCGGCCACGCGTTTCGGCGTCCGCAGCGTGCCCAACCTGATCCTCTTCAAGAATGGCCAGGTCGCCGATCAGATCATCGGCGCGGTCCCGAAGGCCAAACTGCAGCAGGCCCTGGACGGCGCAGGCGCCTGATCCTCGAAACGCGGGGATGGCAGAAGCTCGCCGCACGAACGGCCGCGAGCGCTGACCATCCCCGCCGGGCCGCCGCCTCGCGCGCCGCCGACCGCGGCCGCCGGCGGCAGCCGACGCAGGCCATGGCGGCCTGACACCCGCACACAGGAACCTCGAAGAACAATGCTCGACTTCATGCGCCGCAACGCCCGCTCGACGGGCATCAAGATCGCTCTCGGCATCATCGTCCTGACCTTCATCTTCTTCATGGGCGGCGGGAGCATGATCGGTGGCAGCCCCAACGCCGTCGCCGAGGTGGACGACGTCGAGATCACGATGAACGAGTACCAGCTCGCGCTGCGACGGCAGGAGAACTACTTCCGCCAGCAGTTCGGCGGCCAGCTCAACGAGCAGATGATGAAGGCGCTGGACATTCCCGGCATGACGCTGCGCCAGCTCGTGGACTCGGCGGCGCTTCGCGCCGAGGCAGCCCGGCTCGATCTCACCGTTCCCGACGAAGCGGTGCGCGACACCATCCGCCGCTCCTTCCAGCAGGGCGGAGGCGGCTTCTCGCCGACCGCCTACCGCGAGACGCTCAGCCGCCAGGGCCTGTCTCCGGCGGTGTTCGAGGAGACGGTGCGGCGCGACCTCCTCAGCGCGCAGGTGGCCGACATCATCCGCCGCGGCGCGCACGCCACCGAAGAGGACGCGTGGCTCGAGTACCAGCGCGACAACCGCAAGATGACGCTGAGCTACATCGAGATCGATGCCGCGCACTTCCTCGACCGCATCCTCGTCAAGGACGAGGAGCTGGCGCCGTGGTTCGAGGAGCGCAAGGAGCAGTACCGGCGACCCGAAACGGTCCGCGTCAAGTACATCGCCTACAAGGTCGACGACTACGCGGCCAAGGGCGGCGCCACCGAAGAGGAAATCCAGCAGTACTACGATCTCAACAAAACGGCGCAGTTCACGCGGCCCGAACAGGTCGCCGCGCGGCACATCCTCAAGAAGGTCCCGGCCGGCGCCGACGAGGCCGCCAAGAAGGCGGCGCGCGAGGCCATCGACGCGATCGCCCTGCGCCTGGCCGCCGGTGAGGACTTCGCGACCGTGGCCAAGGCCGAATCCGAGGACGAAGGCAGCGCGCCTACCGGCGGCGACCTGGGCTGGTTCGGCCGCGGACGCATGGTTCCGCCCTTCGACGCCGCCGCCTTTGAGCTGGAGAAGGGCAAGATCAGCGGCATCGTCGAGACCAACTTCGGCTTTCACATCATCCAGGTCTACGACAAGCGAGAAGCGGGCGTGGCGCCTCTGGAAGAGGTGCGCGAGGAGATCGTCAAGACGCTCGGCCGCCAGAACGCCATCGACAAGGTGTTCGAAGACTCGGCCGCCGATGCCGCCGCGCTCGACGAGGGCGCAACGCTCGAGACCATCGCGCAGGAGCGCGGGCTGAAGATCGAGGAGACGCCGCTGTTCGATCAGGACGACATCATTCCCGGCATCGGCCCCTCGCCGGCGTTCGCCCAGGCGGCGCTGTCGCTGCAGGAAGTCGGCAAGCATGCGCCGCCGGTCAAGGTTGGAGAGAACTACTACCTGATCGCGCTGGCCGAGCGGAAGGAGAGCTACCTGCCCGAGCTGGCCGACGTGCGCGAGCAGGTCGAAGCCGACTACAAGCAGGACAAGGCCAACGAGCTGGCGCGAAAGCGTGCCGACGAGCTGCTCGAGTCGGCCAAGGCCGGCATGACGCTGCAGCAGCTTGCGGAGAAGGACGGGCTCGAGGTCAAAAAAAGCGAGCCGTTTGCCGAGACCGCTCGCACCTACGGCACGCTCGGCGCCGTTCCGGGCCTGGGCGAGGTGGCGTTCGCGACCAAGGAGGACGGCGAGCTCCTGCCTCGCACGTTCGCCGTCGGCCCGAAGGCCTACGTCTTCGCGCGCGACAGCGTCACCGAAGCCGAGCGCTCCGAGTTCGACACCGTCAAGGACGAGCAGATCGAGGAACTGCGTGCCAAGCGCGAGCAGGAGGCGCTCGACGAGTTCATCCGCCAGCTCAAGGAGAAGGCGGAGATCACGTACAACGTCGCTGCGTTGCGCCCGATCCTCGGAGAGAACACTCCCATCGCGCAGTGACGAACGGCGTCAGGTCCTGAACTTACGGTCTTGCGAAAGCCGCGCGTTCAGGACCTGCCCCCAAGAACCGCCCAGGCTTGCCGTACGGTATCGACTTCCAGGACTTCCACGCCTGTCTCTCTTGCGCGCTCGCGTTCCTGCGCGCTCAGCACGACGCGGGTGAAGCCGAGCCGCGCCGCCTCGCGAAGGCGCGCACGAACCTGCGCCACCGGCCGCACCTCTCCGGTCAGTCCGACCTCGCCGAGCACCAGCGTGCGCGCGGGCACCGCGCGCGTGACGAAGCTCGAGGCCAGCGCCGCCACCACCGCCAGGTCCACGCCCGGATCATCGATGCGAATGCCGCCGGCCGTGTTGACGAAGATGTCCTTGCCGAGCAGCTCCAGGCCCACGTGCTTGTCGAGCACCGCCGCCAGCATCGCCACGCGTGACGAGTCGATGCCGAGGCTGGTGCGGCGGGCCATGGCCGGAGTCGAGGTCGGCACGAGCGCCTGGATCTCGACCAGCATCGGCCGGGTTCCCTCGATGCACGCGGAGATGACTGAGCCTGCCGCCTCGCGCCCGATGCGCCCGCCCAGCGCCTCGGAGGGATTGCTGACCTCGACCAGACCGTTGCCGTGCATCTCGAACACGCCGATCTCGCCGGTGGGGCCGAAGCGGTTCTTGACCGCGCGCAGGATGCGGAACGCGCCGCGCTGCTCGCCCTCGAAGTAGAGGACGGTGTCGACCATGTGCTCGAGCACTCGCGGACCGGCAACGACGCCTTCCTTGGTGACGTGGCCGATCAGCCACAGCGCCGACGGCAGCGCGCGCGCCGCCGTGATCAGCTCGGCCGTCGCCTCGCGCAGCTGCGCGACCGACCCCGGCGCCGATTCCACCCGCGCCGTGAACACCGTCTGCACCGAATCGACGATCACCGCCGCCGCGCGCGTGGCCTTCATCGCGCGCAAGATCGCATCGACGTCGGTGGCGGTGATGGCGAGGATGCCGTCCATCGGCAGGTCCAGGCGCTCGCCGCGGCGGCGGACCTGCGCCGCCGCCTCCTCGCCGCTGACGTAGAGAACGACCTCGCCGCGCGCAGCCAGGCCGGCCGCCAGCTGAATGGCCAGCGTCGATTTGCCTACGCCCGGATCGCCGCCCACCAGCACCGCCGACCCCGGCACGATCCCGCCGCCGAGAACGCGATCGAGCTCCCCGATGCCGGTGACCATGCGCTCGGCGCCGGCCTCGGCCGGGATCTCCGCCAGCGGCATCGCCGCGGCCGCCGAGGTCAGGTCGACGACGTCTCCGGCGCGCCGGCGAGGCGCACTGACCGGCCGCTCCGCCTCCTCCACGATGCGGTTCCACGCTTTGCATGCCGGGCACTGCCCGGCCCAGCGGCTCTGGCGGTGGCCGCAGTCCTGGCAGACGAAGGTGGTGGTGGGCTTGGAGCGCGTGGCCATCGGCGCCCTCTACATCACCGCCGCCACGCCGAGGAAACGGCGCAGACGTGCGCAGAGACGCGGCGATCGCGGCCTGCCGCGGCGCCTCGGAAGTAAACCCGCGCCGGACGTCGCGGTTGACTACTCGTGCTCACGTCCTTAGCTAGCGCGACCCCTGCGGCCGGCGCCATGACACGCCCATCATCTTCCTCCTCGCTCCGCTCGACGGCAGGCGCGCTCGCCGCGTCACCCGCCGCGTCACCCGCCGCCAACACGGCCGCGGAGCCGGACACGGCCGACGCGCGACGGCCCTCGCTCGACGAGGTCCTCGCCGGCGAGCTGGCCGCCATCGACGCGCGCGGACTGCGCCGGCGCCTGCGGCGCATCGCCGGCGCGCAGGGGCCGGTCGTCGAGATCGACGGCCGCCGGGTCGTGCTGCTGTGCTCGAACAATTACCTCGGCCTGGCCGATCATCCGGCGGTGCTCGCCGCGGCCGCCGCCGAGACTCGCGCCCACGGCGCCAGCGCCGTCTCCTCGCGCCTGATCTCCGGCCACATGGAGGCGCACGCGCGGCTCGAGGAAAGCATCGCGTTGTGGAAGCGCACCGAGGCTGCGCTCGTCTACTCGACCGGCTATCAGGCCAACATCGGCGTCCTGACCGCGCTCCTCGGCAGCGAGGATGTCGTCGTCAGCGACGAGCTCAACCACGCCAGCATCATCGACGGCTGCCGCCTCTCTCGCGCGCGCGTGGCCATCTACCGCCACGCCGACGTCGAGGATCTGCGGCACGTGCTCGCGCAGTGCGCGGGGGCGCGGCGCGTGCTGGTCGTCACCGAGTCGGTGTTCTCGATGGACGGCGACATCGCGCCGCTGCGCGAGATCGTCGATGCTGCGCGCGATCATGAGGCATGGGTGATGGTGGACGAGGCGCACGGCGCCGGCGTGTTCGGCCCGCGCGGCGCGGGCGTGGTGGCCGAGCTCGGCCTGACCGCGAGCGTGGACGTGCAGATGGGCACGCTCGGAAAGGCGCTCGGCAGCTTCGGCGCCTACGTGGCCGGCTCGCGCCGGCTCATCGATCACCTCCTCAACCGCTCGCGCTCCTTCATCTTCACGACGGGTCTGCCGCCGTCGTGCGCGGCGGCGGCCGATGCCGCGCTCGACGTCATCGAGCAGGAGCCGCAGCGCGCCGCACAGCTTCGGACGCGTGCACGCCAGCTCGGGCTGCGCCTGCGCGAGGCGGGACTGGACGTGTCCAACCTGGACAGCCAGATCCTGCCGATCCTCATCGGCGATGCCTCGCGCACCGTTGCCGCCGCCGACGCGCTCCTGCAGCGCGGCTTCTATGTCGCCGCCATTCGTCCGCCCACCGTGCCGCCGGGGACTTCGCGCCTTCGGCTGAGCCTGATGGCCACGCACACCGACGAGCAGATCGAGAATGCGTTCCGCGCGCTGGTCGAGGTGCTCGGAGGCACGGGGCGATGAGCGCCGAGCAGTCCCGCCGCGAGCGCCTGCGCGACGACGACCGGCGTTTCCTGTGGCATCCCTTCACGCAGGCCAGCGAGTGGGGCAGCTACGAGCCGATCATCGTCGAGCGCGCCGAGGGCTTCTTCCTCATCGACGTCGACGGCAAGCGCTACCTCGACGGCGTCTCCTCGCTGTGGTGCAACGTGCACGGGCACGGCCATCCGCACATCGTCGCGGCGCTCAAGGACCAGATCGATCGCGTGCAGCACTCGACGCTGCTCGGCCTCAGCCACGTGCCGGCCATCGAGCTGGCACGCCGCCTGGTCGAGCTGACGCCGGAGCAACTGACGCGAGTCTTCTTCTCCGACTCCGGCTCCACCGCGGTCGAGGTCGCGCTGCGCATGGCGTTCCAGTACTGGCGGCAGGTCGGGCAGCCGCAGCGCACGCGCTTCGTGACGCTGACCGAGGCCTACCACGGCGACACCATCGGCTCGGTCAGCCTCGGCTTCTCCGAGCCCTTTCACCGCGGCTACGAGCCGATCACGTTCCGCGTCGACAAGTTCGATCCGCCGTTTCTTTGTGCGCCGGTTGCCGGCATCGGCGCGTGCACGCCGGCTGCGCTGGAGGAGGCCGCGCGCGAAAGCCTCCAGCGCCTGACGGCGCTGCTGGCCGCCGAAGGCGAGCGCGTCGCTGCGGTGGTCATCGAGCCGCTGGTGCAGGGCGCGGCAGGTATCTGGCCGCAGCCGCGCTCGTTCCTCGCCGGCGTGCGCGAGCTGTGCGACGGCGCCGGCTGCCTTCTGGTGTGCGATGAGGTCGCCACCGGCTTTGGCCGCACCGGCACCATGTTCGCGATCGAGCAGGCCGCGGTCTGCCCGGACATCCTGTGCGTGGCCAAGGGACTGTCGGCAGGCTACCTGCCGGTGGCGGCGACGTTGTCGACCGAGCGAATCTACCAGGCTTTCACCGGCCGCTACTCCGATTTCCGCGCGCTCTTCCACGGTCACACCTTCGGCGGCAATCCGCTCGGCTGCGCGGCCGCCATCGCCAGCCTCGAAGTGTTCGAGCGCGAGGATGTGCTGGCCAGGGCGCGGCACGGCGCCGAGATGCTGCGTGCATTGCTCGACGAGCACATCGCGCCGCTTCCGCATGCCGGGCCGGTGCGGCAGGTCGGCCTCATGGTCGGCTTCGACCTCTGGCGCGACGTCGAGCGGGCCGTCCGCTTCGACAGCGACGAGCGCCGCGCGCACCGCGCCGTGCTGCTCGCGCGCGAAGAGGGCGTGGCCGTGCGTCCGCTGGGCGACACGATGGTGCTGATGCCGCCGCTGACGCTGCCCGACTCGCTGCTGGAGAAGCTCGTCGCCACCGTGGCACGCGCGGTGGCCCGGGCCACCGCATGATGCGAGGTCTCTTCATCACCGGCACCGATACGGGCGTCGGCAAGACCGTGGTGACCTGCGCCATCGCGGCGGCGCTGCGCGAGCGCGGGATGCGCGTCGCCGTCTACAAGCCGGTGGAGACCGGCTGCAGCGTGCGCGATGGACGCCGCATCGGAGAGGATTGCCAGAAGCTGGCGAGCGCCGCCGGCGGCGGCCAGAGCGCCGAGGACGTCGTCAGCTATCTGCTGCTCGAGCCGGCAGCGCCGCTGGTGGCCGCGCAGGCCGAGAACGTGACGATCGATCCTGCGCGGCTGACGCAGGACTTCGCCCGCATGGCTTCGAGCGCAGACTTCACGCTGGTGGAGAGCGCCGGCGGGCTGCTGGTTCCGATCACGGCCCGGTACTCGTACCGCGACCTCGCCCGTGAGCTGGGCCTGCCGCTGCTGTGCGTGGTCGGCTCGCGCCTGGGCTGCATCAACCACGCGCTGCTGACGCTGGAGGCGGCGCAGGCGGCCGGCATCGCCGTGGCTGGCTATGTGATGAATGAGCTTCCCGGCATCACCGACGACTCTCTGGCAGCGCGTACCAACGGCGATGTGCTGCGGGCGGTCAGCCGCGCGCGTCCGCTCGGCGCCTTCCCGGCCGTGGCCGATGCCGCGCCGGCCGAGCTGGCACGGCTGGCACGCGAGCATCTGGACCTGGAGACGATCGTGCGCTGCTCGCGCGAAGTGGCCGCGCCGCCGTGCTAGAGGAGCCTCATGCTGCTGCGCGCCTTTGCCGTCGCCTTTGCGCTGCTCGCCCTCTCCAACCTGCTCAAGCCCTTCGAGCTGATCCGCGGTGAAGGCTTCGTCTTCCTGGGCCGGCGCCTGACGGGAGCGCCCAATTTCCTGGCGGCGTGGAGCTTTGCCGCCTTCCTCGGCGCGTATGCCTCATCGCTGTGGAACGCGCAGGCACGCGCGCTGGCGATGGGGCTGGCGTATGCCGGCTTCGTCAGCGCGAACCTGTTTCTGTTCGCGCTGCGCGGGCCCGCCGCCGGCGCCGAGCTGCACGCGGCCGGCATCGCCTACATCGTTGTCGCTCTTGCGGGATCGTGGGGAGCCGTCGCTGCGATGGTGCAGCGCGAAGTGGGCACCGGCGAGCCTGCCGCGCAGACGGTGCTGCGAGCGTTCGCGCTGCTGTTCGCGCTGATGGCGCTGTCGAACCTGCTCAAGCCCTTCGCGTACACGGAGACCGTCGGGTTCGTTCTGCTCGGCGAGCGCCTCTCGGGCACCGCCAACGTCGCTGCCGCGCTGTTCTTCTCCGCGTTCCTGGCCGCCTATGCGCTGGCCATCTGGACCGGCCGCCGCGCCGCGGTCGGCATGGGCATCGCTTACGCCATCTACGTAGCGCTGAACCTGGCGCTGTGGAACGTTCGCAAGCCTGAAGGTGCCGACACGCCGCTGCTCTTCGCCCTTCCCTACCTGCTGACGGCCATCGGCGTCTCCAGCGGCGCCGCGGTGCTCTTGTGGCGCCAGCGCCATCGCCTGACCTGAGCCCCGGCATCTCATCGACAGACACCTTCGAGGGTCCAAGCAGCGACACGCCGGCCTCGTCAGCGGACTGAAATCGAAGCCGATCGCCGCGGCACTCGTCTTCACCGGAGGCGAGGCATCCACGGAGGCGACGCCGGCGCGGACGACGCAGCGGCTGGCGGTCCTCACTCGCGCCGACATTCGATCACGGAGGAACGGTCATGCGATGGACACCCGGCGGCCGAAGCCGCTACCTCGAAGACCGCCGCGGCATGCGCGTGGCCGGCGGCGCCGGCCTCGGCGTGGGCGGCACTCTGATTCTTCTGGTGCTCAGCCTGGTCTTCGGACAGGACTTCCTCTCGCTCTACAGCGCCGTCGAAACGATGACGCCGACGATGCAGGAAGGAGAGGCGCCGGTGCACGACGAGGAAGAGCCGCTGGTGCAGTTCGTCTCCTTCGTGCTCGATGACGCGCAGCAGACCTGGTCGCAGATGGTGCGAGGCTACGAGCCGGCGCACCTGGTGCTGTTCCGCGACGCCGTTCGCTCGGCTTGCGGCTACGCGCAGGCGGCCACGGGACCGTTCTACTGCCCGAGCGACCAGAAGATCTACATCGACCTCGGCTTCTACCGCGAGCTGAAGGAGCGCTTCGGAGCGCCCGGCGACTTCGCGCAGGCCTACGTGCTCGCGCACGAGATCGGCCACCACGTGCAGACGCTGCTCGGAACCTCCGCGAAGGTGCGGCGCGCGCAGCAGGTGCAGCCGGGAAGCGCCAACGAGCTATCGGTGCGGATGGAGCTGCAGGCCGACTGCTACGCCGGAGTGTGGGCAAGCTCGACCGAGCAGCGCCAGATCCTGGAGAAGGGCGACGTCGAGGAAGGGCTGCAGGCGGCCGCGGCGGTTGGCGACGATCGCGTCACCCAGGGCCGCATCTCGCCCGACTCCTTCACGCACGGGACATCGAAGCAGCGCTCGGAGTGGTTCCACCGCGGCTACCGCGCCGGCACGCCCGAGGCCTGCGATACGTTTGCCAGCGCGCGGTGACGTACGCCGGCGGCGTCGTTGCCGACCTCAGGGGCAGACCAGCTGCTCGTCGACGCTCCCGTCGCAATCGTCGTCGGTGCCGTTGCACGATTCGGCCTTTGGCGTGACCTCGTTCGGGCAGCTCGAGCCCCAGCTCCCGGCGCTGCACGTCTGCTGTCCGGTGCGACACGCGCCGACGCCTGCCGTTCCTGACGGCCCCGTGTAGCAGGTGCGGTACAAGCCATCGTCGACGGTGCCGTTGCAGTTGTCATCGACGTTGTTGCAGACCTCGGCGGACGGCGTTCCGCCCGGGCACGGGATCGTGGTCGTGGTCGTCGTCGTCGTGACTGTCGTGGTGGTCGTCGGCGCTTCCGTGGTCGTGGTCGTATCCGTCGTCGTGGTGGCAGACACGGCGAGGGCCGGCACGCACAGCTTGCCGGGCGTCTTGAACTCCATGGCCCGAGCGCCGAAGGGGTCCTCGACCTCGCCCGCGGCCGGTGCTTCTCCCGAGCACTTGAGTTTGTAGCAGACGTAATCGTTGCCGGAGAGGCCCTGCGGGTCGGCGACGGAAGCGCCGCCACTGGCGTCGGTGGAAACGATGGTGACCGATGCCGCCGTGCAGAAGTCGGCGGCCTTGCCGACGATGCTGCAGCCGGCGGGGACCGAGAAGGACGCGCTTGCGGCAGCGATGTCCACCACGGCTCCCTTGAACTTCTGGCCATCCTTGACCTTGTGGCAGAGCAGCGACTCGTCGGCAGCGGCCGACGGCACCGCGATTGCAAAGCAGGCCAGAGCGAGCACGGCAGCGACGGCCGCCGGCGGGCAGGAACGGGAAACGGTCATCGAAACTTCCCCCAGTGCGATGTTGCGCCGCGCAAATCGCGCCGCGGCAGGCGCCGCATCTATGCGGCGGGCAACTTGTGGTCAAACCGCCCGGGAGCGGTCATCCGGCCGGCGCTTCATGACGGTGCCGTCGCACCTGGGACCGGACGGGTGTGTCATGCGCGGCATCTCATGCAGCGGTGGACGACAACGGCGTTGTGGCCCTACTCGGCCGCCGCTGGCTCGGTCAGCCACTTCACGGCCGCGACCATGTCGTTGTAGAAGACGCGGTAGTCGCCCTCGCCGAACGCCAGACGCGCCAGATAGGCCAGCTTGCTGTTGGGAACCACGATCGCCCGCCGCAGCTTGACGTCGCCGAGATTGGCATCCAGCTCGCGCTGCACCCACGGGACGTCCACCGGCGGCGCCTGCATCTCGAGCGCATCGTACAGGACCTTGCCCATGTCCGAATCGCGCACGAGCTGAAGAACCTGCTCCTGGCACTGGCGCAGCAGCTCGGCGGTGGGCTCGCCGCGCATGCGGGCGATGATCAGCTCGCCGACCGGCTCGATCCAGACGTGGCCTTGCACGAGGCGCAGTTTGCCGGGGACGGCGCGCCAGCAGAAATACCGCGGCTTCACGCCCCGGCGCTGCACTCGAGCGGCGGCGGCGCTCGATGGCACGCTTGAGAATGCGGCAGGGGTCGGTCACCGTCGGTCGCATGAGAATCCAGCGCATCCTCGTGGCGCTGGGCGCGCTGGCTTTCGGCGCTTTCGGCCTGTTCTCCCTGGCCGCGCCCGCTACGCTGCTCGAGCTCATCCACGCGGAGCCGCTGGATGGGAATGCGTACAACGACATCCGGGCGATGTACGGCGGCGCGGAGCTGGCCATCGCGATCCTGCTCGTCCAGTCCCTGCGCCGACCGCAATGGCTGCGGGCGGGGCTGATCCTGCAGACCGTCGTCTTTGCGTGCATGGCGTCGGCGCGAATCCTCAGCATCGCTCTCGATGGCGTTCCGGAGCCGGCGCTCGTCGGTGCCGGCGCAGCGGAGCTGGTCGCGGCCGTGGCCGGCGTGCTCGCGCTTCGCGAGCGTGAGGCGCAAGGCTAGGCGGCGCCTTCACGCCGGCACTTGCCTCGGCCCGCGCCGAGTCTGCTACCCGCGCCCTCGTCTCGCCGCGGCCAGCGCGGCCGCTCGCACGTCGGCGAATGTCGCGCGCATGTGCAGCGACGCTCGTGCCACGTCCTCGAATTCGGGCTCGGCCGTCTCGCTCCCATCGGGACGCACTGCGATCTTGACCGCAATCGGCCCGTACTCGGTTTCGACGATGTCGATCCGCCGCGGCACGATCTGCCGAGGCACCGCGCGGTAGCGAATGCCGAGCGTGCTCGTCGCGGTCAGGATCTGGCGCGCGAGCGCGTCCATGAGCGCGAGGTCGCACAACACGGCCAGACGCATGCCCAGGCGGCCCTTCTTCATCTGCACCGGAAGCAGCGTCACGTCGCGGGCGCCCTGCGCTCGCAGCGCCTCGCAGGCGTGGGCCAGCGCCGCGGGCGTCATGTCGTCGATCTCGGCCTCGAGCATCACCAGCGACTCTTCGCTGCGCTCGTCGGCTTCGCCGAGGAAGACGCGCAGCACGTTGGGCCTGTCCTCGAGCCGCCTGGTGCCGGCGCCGGCGCCGCTGGCGCGCAGCTGGAAGATCGGACGGAAGGGCCTTGCCATTGCCGCAAGGATCGCCGCGCCCGTGGGCGTGACGAGCTCGCCTCTGCCGTCGCCGAGGATCACGTCGAAGCCGCGCAGCAGCACGGCAGTGGCCGGAGCCGGCACTGGCAGGCGGCCGTGCTCGGTGTCGACGTATCCGGAGCCCGCGGCGATGCTGCCGACGAAGCATGCCTCGACGGCCAGCGCATCCAGACACCAGGCCGCACCGACGATGTCGACGATGGAGTCGACGGCGCCGACCTCGTGAAAGTGGACGTGGTCGATGTCGACCCGATGAACTTCCGCCTCGGCGCGGGCGAGGCGTTCAAAGATCGCCATGGCGCGCTCGTGCGTGCCGGCCGAGATGCCGGCGCCACGCGCGTCATCCAGCATGCGGCTGATGTCGGACCAGTGGCGGTGCGGCTGACGGGCGTGCTCGAGCGCGACATGGAAGTGCAGCGCGGGCACGCCGGCGACCCCGACTCTGCTCGCGTCGACGGAGTAGCCGTCCACCGGAAGGGCGGCCAGAGCGTGGCGCAGGTCGGACACGTCAAGACCGCCGGCATCCAGGAGAGCGGCCACCGTCATGTCGCCGGCGATGCCCGAACTGGCCTCGAAATAGGCTGTTTTCATGTCGTCCTCGCAGAGCGCAGAGGCCAGGTCTCAGGAGCTTGCGGACAGAAAGCTTTCTTTACTCCCCTATTAGGCGATGCTACCATTCCGCGTTTCGTAAAGCCCAACCGGGGTCATTGGTGAGCATGGGCCGGTTTCAATACACCGAAGAGCAACTGGAAGCGTTCCGGCGCATCCTGCTGGCACAGAGAACTCAGCTCCTGGAAGAGGCCGGCAAGGCCGTCACTCGCATGGGAGATACCAGCGAGACTTTCGCCGACCCCGCCGATCGTGCCGCCTGGGAAAGCGACTCCACGCGCGACCTGCGCATCGGCGACCGCAAGCGCAAGCTGATGGACAAGATCGACGAAGCGCTGGCACGGCTTCAGGACGGCACCTTCGGCGAGTGCGACGAGTGCGGCGAGATGATCACCGTCGGCCGCCTCAAGGCCCGCCCGGTGACTACCCTTTGCATCGAGTGTAAGGCAAAACAGGAGGCCGACGAGTTGCGGGCCAACCGGCTCTAGACGGCGCGTCGGGCGCGCGGCGACATTTCCCGTGCGACGGCGGTCGGAAGCCTGGCTTCCGAGCGCATCTTCAGCGGCCGGCAATCGCAGCGGCTGCAACGATAGGATGGGGCAGTAGCTCAGCTGGGAGAGCACCACGTTCGCAACGTGGGGGTCGAGGGTTCAAATCCCTTCTGCTCCACCATCCTTTCCAAGTTCGAACCGGGTCCCCGGCGGCGTCTCTGCAAAGAGGCGCATGTACGCGGGGTTGCCCGGTGCCTGTCGCGAACAGAGACGCGCTTCGCGGCGATATTCCCGTCAAGGTCGCGGCTTCGGCCAAACGTCTCTACGGGACGTAGAGAACCCACACTTTCAGGTTCGTGATGCTAGCGGCTCGCGTCGGCGGGGTCGCGGAAGCCGAAGAGACGGCGCTGCTCCGACCATGACAGCGGGATGTCCCGGTCACGGAGTAACGCGCCGATCGTCAGGGTGTTCGGTTGCTCGCCCGCTACGATCGCAGCGACGATGTCCGGCGCCAGGAAGGCGAGCGGGATCCTGCGACCGACGTCCGGGCGGTCGCGTCCGACGCCTTGGCCAGTGCACGCAGCGTCGGGAACTCACCGATCCGCTCGTACCAGGCCTTTCCCTCGGCGACCGCCCGGATCAGCTTGGGATCGAAGCGGGGTCGAGGGCGGACGCCAGAAAAAACCGCAGTGCTGCGCCCGTGCTGACGCGCCGGGAGCTGCGTGGGGACGTTCAGGATCAAAAACTCCTCTGCACCCGGGTCCAGATCGGGCGATCGCTCCTGCGAAATTGAGGTACACGTGGCCTCGTGTGAACGCGGCCGGCCTGGCGCGCCACCTTCGTTTGCTGTCAAGCACTGCGCGACGAGTGCGCGGCCCGATCCACTTGGCGTACGTTTAGGTAAGCCAAGAGCGCGACGCGCCGAAGCTCGGCGCCAGTGGGCGTCGGTGCGTCGACGACATCCGGCCGGCCTTTCGGATCGCTGATGCAGTAAAAGTAGCGCCCTTCGCGAAACGACGTATGCACCGTGAGAAGGAACGCCTGCACATCGCGCGCTCATTCCGAACTCGGCGCGTGCGATCAACTCCGCGTCGCGGTAGTTACCCGCCTCGACGAGACACACCACCTGCGAGGATCAATCCTCGCGTGGAGCACGGGGCACCGCCAACGTGCGGGTGGGCGTCTTCACAGCGACGCGCTCGAAATCTGCGACAATGCGCTTACTTTGGCGCCGAAGCGCCCACCAGGCTTCGATGGACCCAGCCCAGCGGGCTGGAATCACCAATTTTCGCCCATGTCCCGCGACGCTCAAAGACCGTCACCTTGCGACCCTGTTTCAGCGTCCCGACAATCCGCGACTCGGTCGTAGGTTCAGTGCGTATATTCACGACAGGACGCTGGACGTAGACCTTCTCTAGTTTCGACTCCGCGCTGGATGAAGAAGGCAAAGGAGGAAGAGCTTTAGGCGGTGATGCAGCTTTGTCCGCTGCTGCTGGATCTGGAGACCGCGGCAGGTCAGAAGTTGTTGCACTAGTTTTGGCGAACGAGGCCAGAGCCGGGACTGTCTTAGCTACGCTCGAAGGCGCATTCCAGTGTCGGGCACGCGTACCCGCAAAGACTATCGCCGCGATGCCAAGCGCGAGCGCGATCCAGTCAAGGATAAGCCGCGGCGGGTGGACGTCCCGCCCCTCCACCGTCGATGTTGTTGGCTCTGCAACGGGCGGCTCGGGCGCACCTGTTAGGTTATCGTCAACCGATAGCAGCGGAACCCCAGAACGATCATTGCTTCGCTCGGCCAGTTTCGCGAGCGCTTGCTTGTACGTGTTGAGTTGCTCATGGAAGGCCGCCGCGACGGCATGATTGCTAAACTGGAAAACCTCGTGAAGGCCGGTGGAGGTAGTCAAGTGGATCTCGCCGTATCTAGCGATTGGGATTTGGTAGTTGCCTGCAAAGCGTTTGTCTCGAGATCCGTCTTTGTTCGCTTTCTTCCACGTGTAGCCAACGACTTCAGTGTCTCTTGGTACCTGCTCTTCCTCGATGAAGCGTGACGTTCGAGACTCGGCCGTGAATTCGCTAAGTTCGATCAGTGCGAAATCACCGTTCGTGCCCGGAATCAGGACAAAGCCCGGGTAAATGTAGATGTCGCTGCCATTCGAATTTGCGAACACGAGTGCGTCGTACTGCGTATCAAGAATCTCCGATCGCGCCTTCCGCAACGATACGAGAATCCGCGCAAGACTGTGCGAAGCAATGGTGCGGTCGGCGACACGGTCAGTCCCCACCGACGCTGTGATGTCCCAAATGCGCTGACACGAAGCCAACGCGTCAAATGCATGAATGAGAGTTCGGTAGGCGGCCAGCGTCGGTTCGTCAAACGCGAAGTCAATCTCTACCGAACATCCTTCAAGTTGACCCTCCACTTCTTCTAGCAAAGCTTCAGAAATCTCTAACGTCTCTATATGTCGTGGAATTGAACTCTGGGTGAAGATACGCACGATGAACCAGCGTGCACATCGTAAGCGTCGCCGCGCGACCTTGACGTCGTAGTTCCTTTGGGCCGCTTCTCGCGTCAACTCAGCGCGACGGATTGCGGCTTCATTCACCAGACTTTTAAGTTCACCAAGTCCGCGGGTCGTCAAAGCACTGACTTCTGCGCTTCGAATTTCGCCACCGGTAGGCGGCTCGACGCTCCGCGCGGATCCGCTTGGCTCATAAGGCCTCGTTGGCGAGGTGCGGCGAGCCGGCGGTGTCCCGATCTGCGTCCGGTAAGAGAGTCCCGTGCCCGGGATACCAACGTTCATATGAACGCCACGTTTGCCGAAGGTGACGCCGGCACCGCGAATGCCAACAGTTGTACTGATTCCGCCTGCGCTGAAGTTCAGCCGGACACCAGGAAAAAGCTTGATGCGACGTTGAAAACGAAATCCCATCCCGCGTCATCGCTTATGCCCAATGCGCACGCTACGCAATGACGGCGCTTCGGTTCTTTAGGCGGGATCGTTGGCACGCAATCGATCCGAGGTGCGGTTGCTCTAGGTTGGGCCGGCGCGGTAAAACTCGCCTGCAAGCAGCGGATGCGTGGCAATCAACCTAGCGCGCCATCCCGACGCTGCCCTAGCTACGTGATCAGACGAACCGCAAGTCGTATGGGCGCGAACGACGCGCAGACACGATCTGCAAACCGGCAGATCTTTATGCTTTTGCTCTGCCTGTATGCGCTCGCGACACTGACAGCGCAGACTGTGTTTCACCTGGATTCTACGACACGCGTCGTGCTTGACCATGCTGACAATGCGGTGTGCGCCATCTTCCTCTTGGACTTTCTTGCCAGTTTCAAACGCGCCGAGAACCGTGTCCAATACATGTACACATGGGGTTGGATCGACCTGCTGTCGAGCATTCCGACCGTTGACATCGCCCGTTGGGGACGCGTTGCGCGGGCTGTGCGAATTCTCAGGGTTCTTCGGGGTCTCCGTTCCACTAAGGTTGTTGCTACGATGATACTTGAACGGCGCGCGGAGAGCGTACTCCTCGCCGCGAGTCTCATCGCATCTCTGCTGATCGTAGCTTCCAGTATCGCAATCCTGCAGTTCGAAGTACCAGCCGCTGGCAACATCCAGTCCGCCGAAGATGCCTTGTGGTGGGCATTCGGGACTATCACTACCGTCGGGTACGGGGAGAGCTACCCCGTCACGACGGAAGGCCGACTCGTTGCCGCGACGCTCATGCTAGCTGGTGTCGGACTATTCGGCTCATTTTCGGCTTTTTTGGCGGCGTGGTTTCTCGCTCCGGACGTCGCCGAGGAAGAGAAAAAGATCGAAGCAGTCCACGCGGAACTACGAGAGCTTCGCCGGCTGCTTGAGCGCCACGACGAAAAATAGTCTGTACACGGTTCGTCCGCATGTCCGCGGTTGCATGGGCCATGGGTAGACGATGGGAGGCAGCGGCACTGCGCCGTGAAACCCTACGCGCTTACGCTTCCAGGCGTCCGAGATCGCCGAGACCGTCTACCTGCACGGCGTCGAGCAGCCCCTCACCGACTGGCGAGCCGCTGCCTGGCTGCTGTCCAAGCGCCTGCCCGCGGAGTACGGCGACCTCAAGCAGGTCGTCCGCACCTTGGAGCGCTTCCCAGACGACCAATGGGCGACGATCGGCGACAACTACGAGGCGATCCAGACGCGCGGACTTCGACGCGGACATGAGGCTACTAGTTCAGGCCAAGAAGACAGCCGCGGACCGAGCTCCTCTCGAACGCCTTCCCCCGAAGGAACGGCACGCATTGATCGTGGAGGAGCTGGAACGGTGGGGCCTACCGACGAGAATCCTGCTCCATGATTGACCACCACAGGCTAGAAGGACGACAGCACGTGAAGGCTGGGGGCGTCTGAGCTGGCCACGCAACCGAGAGCGTTTATTCGCTAATGATTTGCGCGACCTGTTCGACCGACTCCCTTCACCACCATCCTTCTCCTCACTCCACATAACCCAGCGCACGCAGCCGCTCCTTCGCTGCCGGATCCAGGTCCTGCGGCACCGGCTTGCCTGCATGCCCTGCTGCATCGAGCGCGGGGATGCCGAGCGCCGCTCGCCAGGTATCCAGTTCGGCCGTCATCTCCGTGACCTTGTTTGGCTGGCTGGACGCGAGATCCCGCTGCTCTCCCGGGTCGCTCGAAAGATCGAAGACGGCGGCGTGGCCGCTCGAGGTCTGAACGAGCTTGTGCGTGCCGGCGCGGTAGACGCGCATCCTCGCATCGCCCTGCGCCAGCGGATCGGTTCTGCCTCCGCCGCCGTCGGGCATTGCCGCGCGCTCGCAGATCACCGGTGTTCCTGCCACGCGCCCTTCGACTGCCGGCAGCAGCGAGCCCACGCTCAGCTTGGAGCGCGGCGGAATGCCGACGACGTCGAGCACCGTGGCGTGCACGCCGGCGGTCGATACGGGCAACTCCACGCGCGCGCCCTGGATCTTGCGCGGATAGCGAAGCAGCAGCGGCACGCGGATGCCGGGCTCATAGAGCGTCAGGCCGTGGCCGAATTCGCCGTGCTCGCCGAGCAGCTCGCCATGGTCGGACAGAACGACCAGAAGCGTGGAGTCGAGCATCCCGCGCTTGCGGATCGCCTCGACCACACGTGAGAGCAGATGATCGGTGTACAACACGCCGGCGTCGTACATCTCCCGCGCCGGCTCGATGGTCGCCGCGACCTGCGCGGGCGGCAGCGGCGCGCCGAACTGCGTGGCGAACAACGCAGTGCTGTGCTCGTGCAGCTCGGCGCTGGAGCGCTGGGTGAAGCGGCTCAGGAACTCCTTTGGAAGCTGGTGATGCGGGAAGTGCGCCTCCAGGAAATTCAGGAAGACGAAAGCGGGCGCCGCATCGCGCGGACGCGCCGCCGACCACTGCTCGAAATTGGAAGCGACCAGCGCCCCGCCTTTGTCGTCGGCGCCGAAGCCGAGGCGGTCGAGCAGGCGGAAGATGAAGAAGAACGCGCGGCCGCTGGAAGCGCGCCGCCATGATTCGTCCGACCAGGCAAAGCCGCGCGTCAGCCCCAGGTGATCGCTGATCCAAGGGTTGGCCGTGAAGGCGAGCGTGTCGTAGCCGATATCGGCCAGGATCTGCGCCAGCGTCGGGTAGGTGTCGTCGAGGTAGCGATGATCGGAATCGGCGCCGTGCACGGAGGGATACACACCGGTGAACAGCGAGGCATGCGAGGGCAGCGACCAGGTCGACGGCGAGGTCGCATCCAGAAAGAGCGCGCCGTCCTTGGCCAGCTCGTCGAAGGTGGGCGTGGTGGGCTTGTCGTAGCCGTACGCGGACATGCTCGCCGCGCGCACCGTGTCCATGACGATCACGACGATGTCGGGCGCATCAGGGACTTGAGCCTTGCCGCCGCCCTGTGGCGGAGGGCCGCTGCTCGTGTGCTTCTGGTCGGTGAAGCTCTGGTAGATCGGCGGACCGGCCACGAGCGTGATCAGAAGAGCTGCGGCAATCGCGGCCGGCAGTCGAGGCGCGCGGCGCGTCAGCAGACGTGAGAGCAGCACCAGCAGCAGCGCGGCGACGGCGGGCGTGGCCCACATCGGAATGATGGCGCGGTCGACGGCGGCCCACCATGCAACGATCAGCCATCCGGCAGTGACGGCGAGAAGATGCAGGAACGGACGGCCAGTCAGCGCCAGCACGGGCGTCGCCAGGAGACCGAGGGCGACGCCGAGCGAGACCTCGAGCGTCACCGCCAGCGCCATCGTGAAGGGGAACGACGGCAGACCGACCTGCAGAAAGTTGTAGGTGCCGATGCCGAGATCGACGATGGTGGCGGCGGCTCCGAAGGCCAGCCCCGCAATGGCAGCGCGGCGTGCGGTGTTCATTGCGGCAATGTAGTCGACGGCGCCGTGCGGGGAAATCCAACCGAAGCGGCGAGCGGCTGCCACGAACGTGGCGCGAAACGCGCCACTCCATGCGTGTGTTAACGGCGGTTCCTGCCGTTCTTCTTACGCGCCGGGTGCGACGGAGACGGTGCCGGCTTCGATGGCGATCGGGGCGTCGGCGCCGCCGATGTTTTCCTGCAGGAGCATCTCGATGGCCGTGTCGAGCTGGCCCTTGGTGATGCCGCCGGCGAAGCGTTCGGCGATGCGGCCGTTGCGGTCGACGAGCGCGCTGGCGGGCAGCGCGGCGGCGAAGCCGAACTCCTGCATGTCGTCGCCGTCGGCGCCGACCCAGATCTGGAGGTCCTTGGCCGACTTGGCGACCTTGGCCACCGCGTCCTTGGCTTTGACGTCATCGGCCGACGCGGCCAAGACGACCAGACCGCGTTCCTTGTAGCGGGCGGCCAGATCGACGAGCACGGGCAGCTCGGCGCCGCACGCTTCGCACCAGGTCGCCCAGAAGTTGACGAGGACGACCTTGCCGCGATGACGCTGCAGGCTGGCCACGCGTCCGTCGAGATCGGTCAGTCGGAGGCGCGCCTGCTGCCGCGCCGAATCGCCATAGCTCGCGGCCGGCAGGATCAGCGCGAGCATGATGAACAAACTCCCCACCAAACGTCCCATGGTCCATGAAGGTAGGCCAACCGAGTGGCTCTCGCCAGTGAAAAATGCCGGAAGACTGCGTAAATAGGCCAGATTTCGCGCTCGAAACGAGACTGTCAGGCCTGATCTCGACCGCGCCAGACACGACGCGCGCTGCGTCATGTCTCATCCTGCAACAGCGCCGCCACCACGCCTTCGGGTGCTGCGTCCAAAGCAGCCACGCCTCGATGAGGGGCCAGTGTGGACATGGTCGCCGGCGTCGGCGCCCGCATGTCTCGGCCTGCTACAACTCGACGTCTGCCCAGCTCCCCTGCCGCCAGCTCCACGCGAAGATGGTGATGCTGACCAACCGGTACGCGATCTGTGCGACCCAGATCGCCAGAATTCCGTAGCCGAGCACCGGCCCGAGAACATAGGCGGCGGGCAGGAACAGGCCCCACTGCGTCAGCACGGAGATCATCAGGACGCGCCGTGAGCTGCCGGCGCCGAGATGCGCGTTCATGAGAACGGCGCCGAGCGATTCGACCGGCGCCGACAGCGCCGCCACGCGCAGCGGTCCGGCGGCCAGCGAAAGCGTCTGCGGATCCTTGAGGAACGGCGACAGCACGAGCTCGGGCGCGATGATCGCCGGCAGCGCAATGACGGCGACCACGCCCATCGCGACCTTTCCCACGCGCCACGCCCATGCCTCGGCTTCCTCTCGCTCGCGCGCGCCGAGCGCCTGTCCGACCAGCGTGGCTGCGGCAAGACCGAAGCCGATCGACGGCAGGATCGTCACGAGCATGACGTTGATGAGCACGTTGCCCGCGGCGACTTCGGCAGTCCCGAGCAGCGACAGGATCCAGAACAGCCCGACCATTCCCGACGCGAAGAGGAGCTGCTGCAATCCCGCCGGCAGCGACGTCGCGAGCATCGCCCGCATCACCTCGCGCGACGGCATCCTGCCGAGGAACCCGGCGCCGCGCCCGTGCTTCCACGCCAGCGCGAAATAGCAGGCCGAGCCGAGATAGACCGAGATGAGGTTGCTCATGCCTGCTCCCGCCACACCGAGCGCAGGCGCCCCGAGATTTCCGAAGATCAAGACCCAGTTCAGGAAGATGTTGACCGCGTGCATGAACAGCAGCGTGCCCATGTACAGCCGCGACATGTCGATGGCGTTCCAGTAGCCCCGAAACGCGAAGTTCATTCCTACGGCCGTCATCCCGAGGATGCGCAGGCTCAGGTACGACGTGCCGAGCTCGGCCACGCGTGCCTCGGGAGCGATCGCACGCAGAATCGCCGGCACCATCGCGGCCAGCAGAAGCGAGGCGGGCAGGCAGATCGCCGCCGACATCAGCAGCCCGCCGTTGAGCGGGACCGCGATCTCGTCGTCGCGCCCTGCGCCGCGCCAGCGCGCGCACATCGCCTGCACGCCGGCCGACATTCCCATGACGAAGGAGACGGCCATGAAGTAGAGGAAGCCGCTGATGCCGACTCCGGCCAGGGCCTCGTCGCCGAGGTGGCCGACCATGGCCGTATCGACCAGGTTCAGGATGTTCTGCGACGCCATCGCGCCGATGATGGGGATGGCCAGGGCGAAGATGCGGCGGCGGCGCTCCGGCGTCAGTTGGTTCAAGACGGCAACGGCCTCCGCGACGCGCTCAGAGGCTCGACGACACCGGCTCCAGGCTGGCCTGCTCGGCGCGCCGTGGCGCACCGATCTCGCGGAAGAGCTGGACGGCGCGCGCCAGCTCGCGCCGGTGCGCCGCCATCTCGCCCGTCAGCTGCGCCAGCGCGGCCAGCTCCATGCGAACGTACGGCTCGTAGGCGCGCGCTTCGGTGCGCTCGACGATGGACAGCGCATCGGTCAGCGCCACGGCTGCCGCCGACAGGCTGGCGGTGTCGCCGCGCGCGATCAGCGCGCGGCCGAGGAAGAGGCTGGAGCGGCACTCGTGCATCACGGTGCGACGGCGGCGCGCGACGGCAAGCGCCTCGGTGGCCGTCTCCACGGCAAGATCGAGATCGCCGCGCCCGCGATAGGCTTCGGCCATGTTCGAGAGCATGAGCGCCTCGGCCTGCAGGAACGTGCCGCTCTCGCGCGCGACGTGCAGCGCCGTCTCCAGCGCCGTCACCGCCGCGTCCCACTGCCCGTGCAGCAGATGCGCGATGCCGAGCGAGTCGTACGCGCCGGTGCGCAGCGCCGGGCTGGCGATGCGTTCGGCGAAGTCGAGCTGCCCGCGCGCCAGTGCGCTGGCACGCACGGCGTCGCCGGTGAACCACGCGTGCGTGACGCTGAAACCGCGCAGCGCATTGGCCGTGCCGGCCTCCCCGGCCTCCAGACCCAGCGCCAGCGTGCGGTCGAGGATTCGTCCGGCTTCCTCCAGACGACCCAGGTAGGTCAGCGCCAGCCCGGTGAAGCCCATCATGAAGAGGTAGTCGCCGGCAGGGACTTCGTCGCCGGGACCGTCGTCGCCCATGCTGTCGAGCACCTCGCGCGCCAGGCGAAGGCCGGCCTTGAGCTTGCCCGCGAGCAGGCTCGAGTAGGCGCGGCGCGACAGCAGCGTGATGCGCAGAGCCATGTCGCAGGTCTCGTCGAGCAGCTCGGCGGCCTGATCGTAGATCGCGAGCGACTGCTCGATCTCGCCGATGAAGCTGTGCCAGATGCCGTAGGCCCCAAGCAGCCTGGCCTTGGCCGCGGCCAGCCCGCTGCGCTCGGCCCACACCCAGCCCCATTCGTAGATTCCGCGCGCCTGCTCCTGCGGCGAGCCCAGCCGCCAGCAGATGCTGAGCATCCCTTCGGTCGCGGCCACCGCCAGCTCGGTGGTCTCGGCGTTGGGCGGCAGGCGTTCGAGCAGCTCCATCACCTTGGTCCAGTGACGGCGCGACTCCGACAGCTCGCTGCTGCTGGCCCACTCGGCGGCGCGCCGTCCCGCCAGCGCCGCCTGCAGCGTCTCGCCGGCCGCCTCCCAGTGATGCGCGAGCAAGGCCGCGTTCTCCCCGCTCTTGTCCGGCTCGAGCTCGGTCAGGACGCGCGCGATCGCGCCGTGCATGATGCGGCGCCGCTCGCCGAGCTGCGTACGGTAGGCGACCTCCTGCGTCAGCGGATGCGCGAATGCGTACAGCGCCTGCGGGTACACCTCGCGCTGGTAGAGGAAGCCGGCGTCGCACAGCGACTGCAGCGCCACGTGCAACTCGGCCGGGGTCATGGTGCTGACGCGCAAGAGCACCTGCTCGCCGAACTGCTTGCCGATGACTGCCGAGGTCTGCAGCAGCTCCTTCTGCGCCTCGGGCAGATGGTCGATGCGGGCCGCCAGCACCGAATGCACCGTCGGCGGCAGGACGATGTCCTCGACCGGTCGCACCAGCCGGTAGTGCCCGCGCGTGCCTTCGAGGCTTCCGGCTTCCACGAGCGCGTGCACCAGCTCCTCGAGGAAGAAGGGATTGCCGGCGGTGGTGCGCTCGATGCTCGCGCGGAGCGGCGCCAGCGCAGGGTCCTCGCCGAGCAGGTCCCGCATCAAGGCCGAAATGGCCTCGGCGCCCAGCGGCTCGAGCGCGACCTGGCGGAAGATCGGGTTGGCGATCCAGGGCGCGCGGAATTCGGGCCGGTAGTTCAGCAGCATCATGCACGAGCTGGCCGGCAGCACCTCGATCATTCCTTCGAGGAAGGCCAGGCTCGCTCCATCGATCCAGTGCAGGTCCTCGAGCACGATCAGCGCCGGGCGCTCGCTGGTGCCGCAGTCCAGGATGCGGCGCAGCGCGCCGTAGAGCATGCGCCGGCGCGGCTCGGGATCCATGGGCGGCGCGGGCCACTCCGGGTCGGGAATGCCGAGAAACTCGAACACCAGCGGCAGGCTCGGCCGCAGCTTGTCGTCGATCAGCAGAAGGCGGCCTGCGACCTTTTCGCGCGCGGCTTGCGGCGAATCGCGCTCCTCGATGCCGAAATAATCGCGCAGCAGCTCCAGAATCGGATGGAACGGGATCATCGTCCCGTGCGCGACGCAGTGCGCGCAGATGACACGAAGCCCGCGCCCCTTGCAGCGCTCGATGAACTCGTAGCACAGCCTGCTCTTGCCGGCGCCGGCGTCGGCCATGACGCCGACGATCTGCGGCGACCCGCTGGCGGTGCGTTCGAGCGCGTCTTCGAGCAGCCGCATTTCGTCGTCGCGCCCGACGAAACGCGACAGGCCGCGCGAGCGCGAGACGTCCAGACGCGTGCGGTTGGCGCCGATGCCCTGCAGCTCGAAGACGCGCAGCGGCTCGCTGACGCCCTTGATGCGGTGCGGACCGAGGTCGCGCAGCAAGAAATAATCCGCCACCAGCGTGGCCGTATGCTCGGTCAGGTAGCACTTGTCGGCGGCGGCCAGCGACTCCATGCGCGAGGCCAGGCCGACGGTGTGGCCCTGCGCCGTGTAGTCCATGTGCAGATCGTCGCCGATGCGGCCGACGATGACCTCGCCCGAGTTCATGCCCATGCGCACCGAGAAGTTCAGGCCTTCGTCGCGGCGCACGATCTCGGCGTACTTGGCCAGCTCGTCGATGAGATAGAGCGCGGCGAAGCACGCGCGCTGGGCATGGTCCTCGTGCGCGATGGGCGCGCCGAACAGCGCCATGACGCCGTCGCCGGTGAAGTTGTTGATGGTGCCCTCGAAGCGATGGATGCCGTCGGAGAGGATCGCGAAGAAGCCGTCCAGGATGCGCGTCCAGGTCTCGGGGTCCACCGTCTCCGACAGCGACATCGACTCCTGCACGTCCGCGAACAGGATCGTGATCTGTTTGCGCTCGCCTTCCAGCGCGTTCTTGTTGCGCAGGATCTTGTCGGCCAGGTGGGCCGGCGTCATGCTGCGCGGCGGCACCGGCGCCGCGGCGGTGCCGGGCACCCGCACGCCGCACTCGATGCAGAACTTCGCCGCCGGCGGCAGCTTGGCGCCGCAGCTGGCGCAATCGGCGCTCAGCGACGACCCGCACTCCTGGCAGAAGCGCGCGCCGTCCTGGTTTTCATGCTGGCACTGCGGGCATCGCATGATCGTGCGCGCATCTTTGTCCAGGAACCGTGGCCAGACAAAAGGCGCTCCGCCGCCGATCAGCGTCTGCCGGGGACGATCTGGCCGGCCCGCTCGTGCGCAGGCCGACGGCTTCTACCTCAGGCACACCCGGCATGGCCCACACGACCGTCCTGCCGTGCTGTGATGCCGGGGCCCTGCCGCATTCCACGACAACCGGCGCCGACAGCGACCCTGCGCTACGGGAGCAGGTACGGGATCGGCGTGTAGGCCGTGTAGGACTGGCCGAGATCGTCCGCTTCCGGCGTGGCCGCGAAGATCTTGCCCGGCCCCGGTCCGATGTCGGAGGCAGAGACGCCGAGCCAGCGCTCCAGCATGGTCCCGTAGAAATCGCGGAAGTCGTAGGCCATTCGCAGATCGTCGTCGAGATCGGGATCGTCCAGCGTCGGATATTCGCCGTGGATGCCGCCCTGCACGCCGGCGCCTATGACGAACTGCGGCGCGCTGCGCCCGTGATCGGTGCCGGCATTGGCCGCCGACGTCGCGTTCTGCTTGTTGGTGCGGCCGAACTCCGAGAGCGTCACCACCAGGACCTTCGGCGACAGGTCCCCGGCTTGATAGCCGGAGAGGCCCGGGAGCGAGACGGTCTGCTTCATCTCGTTCCAGAACGCGCCGACCGCTTCGGCCACCGTATGGAGCAGGTAGGAGTGGTAGAAGCCCTGCTCCTGGCTCGAATGAGAGTCGAAGCCGCCGACGGCGACGTGGAAGAAGCGCGCGCCCACGTCGGCGCGGATGGCCGCCGCCACGTGCCGCAGATCGCGCGCCAGACGGTTGTAGGTCAGGTCGGGCGTATACTCCGGATTGAGCGGTGAGGAGTAGATCAGAGGATTGTTGCCGTCGTAGCAGCCGTCCTCATCCACCAGCAGCGCCTCGACCTTTCCGGCGTTGGAGCAGCCGCTGCGATAGTACTCGGAGAACTTGTCGATGGACGCGACACCGGTGACGCCGAGCGATGCCAGCTCCGGGAACGAGGCCGGATCCGACAGCGAGCTTTCGACGTAGAGCTGGCGGAACGTGGCCTCGCGCTCGACGCCGAGGCTGCCGGCAGGAAAGCGAAGCTGTCCGAGCTGCCGGAACGCCAGAAGGCTCGTGGTCGTCGGCGTGAACAGCGGATTGTACTCGCCGCCCATCATCACGGCCGGCACGTCGGTGGGCAGGAAGCCGGCAAGCTCCATGTACTTGCCCATCCACCCCAGGCCCGTGCTGCCGATGGGATCGCCGGTGTAGTAGATGACCTCGCTGCGGAAGTGCGAGTAGTCGGCGTGCGGATAGTGCACACCCGGCACCACCGCCAGCTCGCCCGCCAGATGGATGTCGTGCCATGCCTTCATCGACGGGTGCAGCGCGTAGTTGGTGCCGGCGGCGTCCTGTCCGATGTCCAGGATCGTGCTGGCGTTGAAGCCTTCGGCGACGAACGGCGCCAGGCCGCCGGCCGTATCGGGCAGGCGCAGCGTCGGACGGTACTGGTTGTAGAGCGTGCGCTGCGTGCCGTTGAGCGGGTAGACGGTGTTGAGGCCGTCGTTTCCGCCGTAGAGCTGCACGAAGACGACGATGGCGTCGGCGGGCCCGGCCGCGTAGCTGACGTTGGTGCCGGGCAGCCACTTCATGTGCGGGCCCAGCGCGGCGCCCGCGCCGGCGATGGCGCTTCTCTTGAGGAACTGTCGTCGGGTCAGAGCCATGAGCGCACCCCTTAGAAAATCTGGAACTCGCCCGACTGCAGGGCGAGGGCAATGGCGCCGCGCACCAGGTACTGGGCGTGGTCGGTGTATTCGTGGCTCAGGTCGAGCGTGGCCAGGGAGCCGCCGTCGGTGACGAAGTCGATCAGCGCATCGCGCTGAACCGACGTCAGCGCAATACCGCCCTGCGTCCCGTCGAGGCCGATCTGGTGGAGGATCGCATCGATGATCGCGGCGGGATCGGCGTTGGCATCGCCGATCGGAAGCCCGGCGATGCTCGACAGGCGCACCATCGAGGAGCTGTAGTCGAGCTCGGCCAGGCGACGCGCGAAGTCGAGCCGGTTCACCAGCGTGCCGGTGGTGATCCAGCGCTTGCCGCCCGGCCATCCGGCCACGTTGGGCGGCTCGAACAGATCCATTCCCATCTCGGCGATCATGCGGCCGAGCTCGTCGGAATCGCCGATGTACTTGCCCGAGCTGCGGGCGCCGAGCGCCTTCATCGCGCCGACGACGTAGTCGACCGGGCTCTTGACCGTGCGCGACTTGGCCGAGTCGCTGTAGAACTCGTCGTGCGAGAACATCGCCTGCAGCATCGGCGTGACCTCGTAGTCGCTGTCGCGGAAGATGTCGGCAAAGCCGGCCAGCAGCGTCTTCAGGCCCGGAGCGGGAGCCGGGTAGGCGTACCAGGTCCAGAACTTGCGGGCCAGATACATCGCGGCCTGCGGATTGCCCGCGTCGTCGGTGCGGCCGAAGAGCAGCTCGAGCACGTCGTCGGCGGTGCCGGCAACTTCCTCGCCGATGCGGAAGTTGTTGTTGGTCACGCCGAAGATGGTGATGGGGTCCGGCATACCGTCGCCGTTGTCGTCGAGCGTTCCGCCGTCCCAGGCCCAGTCACGCCACACGCCCTTGCCGCCCTGCAGCTGCACCCAGCCCGTCAGGGCGCGCGCGAGCTGGTGCACATCCGATTCGGTGTAGTTCGGCTTGGAGGGATCGTCGGTCCCGTCCTCGGCTAGCTGGAAGATGCCGATCGTGAACAGCTCCATGATCTCGCGGGCGAAGTTCTCGTTCGCCGCTACCGTCACGCCGTCGTTGGTGGCGTAGTTCAGAATGCCGTCGAGGTAGTAGAGATTGGCCGGATCGCGGTTGAACTCGCGCACCAGGTCGCGGAAGTTGCCTTTGGCGAAGCGCCGGAACAGGCCGTTCTGCTGCGACATGAACGCGGTTTCCGGCTGCTTGGTGAAGCCGCTGGCCAGGTGGTTGTGCCAGAACAGCACCAGCTTCTCGCGCGCCTCGTCGGCATGCGAGCGTGCCCGCAGCATGCTCTTGAGCCACCAACGCTGCTGCTTGAGCTTGGCCTCGTAGAAGTCGTTGCCGCCCTTGGGCGGCTTGCGCGTCGAGACCGGAAAGCTCAGCAGCGATGCCACGGCCTCTTCGACCGAGCCGTGGCTGTCGAGGAAATCCTGGATCTGCTCGGGCGTTCCGCCGAAGGCGACGCGGCGAAGCAGGTGCGCGGCGTTCTCGTAGTTCCAATCCGCCATTGCGGTCTCCTTTACTGATCCGTTCCCTCGACCCATCCCGTTTCGGGAGCCGGACCGAGAGTTCCGTCGCCGATGATCCAGAGGCGGATGATCTCGACCAGAGCCGGGTCCAGGTCGCTTCCTTCCAGAGGCATCGGGCTGCCGTAGGCCGGGTTCAGGCCCGGCGAGAGCTTGTGAAAAAGAAGGCTTGCCTCCGGGTCGCCCGGGGTGACGCGCAGGAGACCGTCGGTGGCAGCAGCGTTGTTGGCCGGCGCCGCGTTCACGAGATTTCCGTAGGCGGCGCCCGGCAGCAGGATCAGGTCGCCTGCGCTGCTCTCGGAGTCGTGGCAGCCCGAGACCGCGCAGGTCTGCGCGAAGACCTGATCGCGAATGCGGTCGAACGTTCCCTCGTACAGATCGACGGGCAGGTAGATGCCGTCGCCTTCGGGACGGCACGAGAACTTGATCTTGTCGTTGTCGATGGTGCTGCCGGCCGCGAGCGTCACGTCGCTCTGCAGCGAGAGCGTCTTCTTGTTCTTCTTCATCGCGCTGCTCGAGTCGGGGCCGCGCAGGCGCACCGTGATGCTGCTGGCGGTCGTGCAGGACTCGGAGTCGCTGGGAAGCCCGAGCAGGTTCACGCGAAGCTGCAGGGCCTGGAAGTCGGTGTCGAAGCGAGGGTCGCTGCCGTCGTCGATGGCGTGATCGACGGTGATGGATTCGACGGTCTCGGGGTTGCAGCCGGAGAGCTCACCGGAGTTGATGCACAGCTGCAGCGGGAACAGGCACTCGCCGTTGCGCTGTCCGTCGCCGTCGCAGGAGACATCGCCGTCGACGCAATCGACCATCTTCGGCGCCTTGGGCGGCGCGGGCTTGTTGGCGCCCGGCACCTCGAACGCGACGGCACAATCCGAAAGGCGGCTGCCGCCGCCGAAGACGTTGACCGCATGCGACGTGCCGGCCGACAGCGGCAGCACGAGCGTCGCCGCCGCAAGCGCGAAGAACCGGAATGAATGCATTCTCCCCCCAGAACCGGAAGGGCAACCCCGCCGAACGTGCCGAGCGCCGCTGCTTTCCCCCAGTGGCCAGAAAGCGGCGTCGACGGTGCGATTATGCTGGACGAGAACGGATGGTCAAGACGCAAACGCATGATTTTCCAGTGCGTCGGTGCAACATTTCGTCTGACGATGCGTTCAATTCCCCATGCGACTGCGCTTGCGGCACTGCAACGGGCCGCGCGCGACTGTCTCGAAGAGAGAGACATCGAGGCCAAGGTGACGCGAAGCCGCGATATCGCCGAGGCCTGGCGTGCCGGCACACTGCCAGCGCCGCCGGCCGGCGCATTGCCGGCCGCACACGCTTGCGAACACCCGAGTCAGCCGATCGCCGGCCTGCCGGTCCGCCTGGTCCTGACGCATGCGGCCGATGTGCCCAGACGCAGCATGGGCAGTCCGCGCGGCATGGCGGCATTCGTTCATGCCATCGCGCACATCGAGTGGAACGCCATCAATCTCGCGTGGGACGCGGTGTGGCGCTTCGGCGGCATGCCGCTCGACTACTACTCGGACTGGACGGGCGTGGCGGCCGAGGAGGCGCTGCACTTCTCGATGCTACGCGAACGCCTGCGCGAGCTCGGTCACGAATACGGAGACTTCGAGGCGCACGCCGGACTGTGGTCGATGGCCGAGGCCACCGCCGGTGACGTCCTGTCGCGCATGGCGCTGGTGCCTCGCGTGCTCGAAGCGCGCGGGCTGGATGTGACGCCGGCGCTGATCGCCAGGCTGCGCAGGTTCGGCGACGAGAAGACGGCGGCCGTCCTCGAGGTCATTTTGCGCGACGAGGTCGGACACGTCCGGATCGGCTCGCGCTGGTTCCACTACCTGTGCGAGCAGCGCGGTCTCGATCCCGTAACCGCCTTCGCGGAGGCTCTGCGCACGCACTTCCGCGGCAGCGTCAAGGCGCCGATGTCGCGCGACCTTCGACGGCGCGCCGGCTTCACCGATGCGGAGCTCTCGCTGCTCGACGCCCTCTCGGCGAAAAGACCGACCGCGTGATCGGCTGCGTCGTTGCGCAGCGCAAGCTCAGCGCGGCGCGGCACCGGCAATCACCGGCCTCAGCCGCTCGATGATGAAGCCGGTGCGGCGCTCGCGGCCTTCGATCTTGAGGTGGTAGACCCAGTCCCAGAACAGGTCGACGGGCATGGTGCTCTCGCTCGGCGTGGCAAGAACGGGCGCCGCGACATTGTCGCGGATGGCCTGATGCACCTTCTCCATCACGTCCAGGTTCTTCTCCAGGTGCGCGTCCGGCACCGCCGGGAACAGGATCACGACGCGCGCGCCGCGCTGCGACGCCTTCTGCACGAACTCGCGCAGACCGGCCACCGCCTCCATGTCGACCGGGCCCTGCTCGCTCTTGCTGCGGAACATCGGCATCGCCGCCACGTCGGTAGCGGGCAGGCCCGCGTGCGCCATCAGATCGCCGTACGGATTGAACGCACGCCGGCAGTACACGCACTTCGGATCCGGGTCCTGCACGAGCTGCGCCAGCATCCGGTTGGCCTTGTTCTTGATGTAGGTCGGCAGCGCGCGCACCACGCCGAGCCATTGCCCGACCGAGCCGATCGTCGAGATTCCCTGTGGAAACGCCTCGAGCGCTTCGAGAAGCTCCTCCTCGCCGTTGTAGAGGCCGCGAAAGAGCTGGTACTCGGGCGACACCACCACCACGTCGCCTTCTCCCAGGCGGGGCAGCACCGAGTACAGCATGAAGCGCAGCCCCGCATAGATGCCCAGGCCCATGTTGACCACCGGCATGCCGAGCTCGCGCTCGATGCGCGCGCTGTCGAGCGCGAAGGAGAGATTGGAACCGCCGACGAACACGAGCTTGGGCGAGCCGAGGCTCGCCAGCCGCGCCTGCTTGTCGATGACGGCCGACAGGTAGCTGTTCTTGGCCGTCGGGGCCACCAGGATGGCAAGATACCCAGCGACCACGAGCGCCATCATCACGGCCACGCGCAGCAGGAAGGACCGGAGCTCGGCCAGCCTCATGGAACGGAATCGCTCAGGTTCCATCTCGCCGCCACGCCTCAGAACTGGAAGTAGATGAACTTGCCGCCGCCCGTCTTGCCCAGCAGCAGGACGCACATGACCACGCCGTAGTAGAGCGACCAACGCGCCCACACCGGCAGCTCGGCTATGTTCGCACGCAATGGCATACGGCTCTGCAGCCAGTCGACGACCAACAGGATGGCCAGCGCCATCAGCACCAGGGTCATCTCGTAGGTGCCCAGGCCGAGCGTAACGCCGGCCGAAAGGTCCCACCCGCGGAACATGTGGGTGATGATGTAGATCGCATCGTCGAATGTCGCCGCACGAAAGAAGATCCAGGCGAAGTCCACGAGCACGAACGTCACCAGCAGCTGCAGCAGGTAATGAAGGCGCGGCATGCGCGTCAGGCCGTTGCGCTGCGCCCAGCGCTCGCGCACCTGCCGCGTGGCGGTGCCGATCACCAGGTAGAGCCCGTGCAGCGCGCCCCAGATGACGAAGGTCCAGCTGGCGCCGTGCCAAAGGCCGCTCAGCACGAAAACGATGAAAAGATTGACGTAGCGGCGCACCGGCGAGACGCGGTTGCCGCCGAGCGAGATGTAGACGTAGTCACGAAACCAGGTGGACAGCGAGATGTGCCAGCGCCGCCAGAACTCCTGTGTGCTGGCTGCCAGGTAAGGCTGGCGGAAGTTCAGCATCATCTCGTAACCCAGCACCTGCGCCGTGCCGATGGCGATGTCGGTGTACCCGGAGAAGTCGCAGTAGACCTGGAACGCGTAGAGAACGGTGGCGATGAAGATCGGAAGACCGCCGACGCCCGTGGGGTCGTCGTAGACCTGGTCGACGTAGACGCCGAGCCGGTCGGCGATGACGAGCTTCTTGAAGAAGCCCCACGCCATCAGCTGCATGCCCGCGACGATGCGCTCGGAATCGAAGTACGGCGCGCGCACGAACTGCGGCAGCAGCTGCGTGGAGCGGTTGATGGGGCCCGACAGGATCTGCGGGAAGAACGAGACGAACAGCGCGTAGCGCAGCAGATCCCGCTCGGCCGGCCGCGCGCCGCGGTAGACGTCAACCGTGTAGCCGAGCGACTGGAACGTGTAGAACGAGATGCCCACCGGCAGCAGCAGCCGCAGCTCGGGCACCTCGGCATGGATGCCGACGGCCGCCAGAAGCGCCTGGCCGCTTTGCGCGAACAGGTTGAAGTACTTGAAGACGAACAGCGCGCCCAGGATCGCGAGCGCGCTCACGCTCACCCAGGCCTTCCTGGCCGCAGGCGAGGCCGCGCGCTCGATGGCGATGCCGCTGCCGTAGGAGATCGCCGTGACCAGCGCCAGCAGCAGGACATAGGCAGGATTCCACGCCGCGTAGAAGCCGTAGCTGACCAGCAGCAGATACGGGTTGCGGTACGCTGCCGGCAGCGCGAACAGCACGGCCGCCGCCGCCGGCAGGAACAGCAGGAACTGGAGCGAGGTAAACAGCACCCGCGCGCGTCCCGCTCAGATCTTGTCGATGAGAGTCTCTGCAGCGCGCGCCACGTATTCGAGCATGTCCTCGCGCGTTGCCGCCGCCGGCAGCAGGATGAGGCGATCGACGCCGAGGTCGGCGTAGGCGCGGGCCGTTGCCGGGTCGGGCAGGCCGGCCGGCGGAGTGATGCTGATCTCCAGGCGGCTCAGCCCGCGGTCGCGCTCGCGGCGGCGCTCCTCGACGGAAATGCCCTCGATCGCCTTTCGCGCCGCCTCCACGTCCATCGCGAAGCCGTACCAGCCCTGCGCCAGCTCGACGGCGCGTCGGAACGCGGCCGGTGTGTGGCCGCCGAAGACGATCGGTGGATGAGGGCGCTGCACGGGCCGCGGATAGGCGTTGATGCCCGAGAAGCTGGCGAAGCGCCCCTCGTAGGACGGCTGGTCCATCGTCCATACCGCCTGCATGGCGCGCAGATAGTCGACGGTTCGGGCGCCCTTGTCCTCGAAGGGAATGCCGAGCGCGCGAAACTCGGGCTCGAGGTATCCGATTCCGACCCCGAAGATCAGGCGGCCGCCGCTGACGACGTCGACGCTGGCCAGCTCCTTGGCCAGCACCAGCGGGTTGCGCTGAGGCAGGATGATGATGCCGGTGCCGAGCAGCACGCGGCGCGTGTGCTGGGAGACGGTCGCCAGCGCCACCGCCGGATCGAGGAAGGGCACCTGAGCGGGAACGGGCGACGGCGGCACCTGCGGATCGGGAAGCACCACGTGCTCGCCGGTCCACAGCGACTCGAAGCCGGCAGTTTCGGCCGCACGCGAGACGGCAGCGGCGGTTTCCGGATCGGCGCAGGCGCCGAAGTTGATGCCGAACAGTCCGTACTTCATTGGCCGTGTATACAAAGGGCATGGGCGCAGAGGAATCCGGTCCTGGCCCTGGTGAGGCGGGGCCGGCCCCGCTCGGACGAAAGGAGGAGACACGTCATGGCCGAGCCCGGCTACAAGCTCGATCACGTCGCCTGCGGCGTGCGCCGGATCGCGGAAGTCGCGCCCTACCTCGAAGGCGTGCTCGGCGCGAGACCGTATCGCGGCGGCCCCAATCCGGACTTCAACGGCCGGCAGTGGTCCTTCGCCAACGGTGCGCTCCTCGAGATCATCGAGCCGGCCGGCGCCGAAGGTGGCTTCCTGCATCGGTTCCTCGATATGCGCGGGCCCGGCATCCACCACGTCACGTTCAAGGTTCCCGACATCTACGCGGCACGGGCACGCGCCGAGGCCGCAGGCTACACGGTCGTCGGCTTCAACGACGCCTATCCGAGCTGGAAGGAATGCTTTCTCCATCCCAAGCAGGCGCAGGGCATCGTCGTTCAGTTTGCCGAGAACCATCCGGAGCTGAGCAGCGAGGACAGCTGGCACGAGTTCGCGCCTGTGGTGCCCGCGCCCGCAACGCCGGCGCTGTCGCTGCTCGGCGTGCGAATGGTCACGCATGATCTCGGTCGTTCGCGGGCGCAGTGGGTGGAGTTGCTCGGTGCGGAGGTCGTCGAGGAAAGCGCCGGCCAGCTGCTGGTGCGATGGGAGGGCTGCCCGCTCCACGTGCGGCTCCTGCTCCAAGCGGCCGCTGAGCAGGGACCGCAGGGACTCGAGACCGCGGTACCGCCAAAGTTCGCGGCAACGCTGGAGGCGTTCGCCCCGTTGGGTGCCCGGCTCATTCCCGTGTGACGTCTGGCTGCGGCGCCGGTCCCTTGCGCGCCGCTTCACCGCCGGTTCGATCTCCGGGCCTAGGTTCTTCGTCCCCGCTTCAACGCAGCGAGGCCGGCTCCTTTCGGAGTCGGCCTCGCTGGTTTCGGGCTCGCCGCAGGGCCGAGCGTTCAGGGATGCGGATCAGTAGCCGGTGAACGGCTCGTAGGTGAAGGTCACGGTATCACCGACCTGCACCTTCTTCGTGTCGCCCAACGCCTGTCCCTGCCACACAGTGTATTGCTTCAGGATCACCGTCGCATTCGGACACAAGATGGTACCGGCACCTTCGCCATGGTCGCCGATCTCACAACGTCCGCCGTTCGCGTAGATCAGCAGGTTGTTGGCAGTCAGACCGTTGGTCAGGTTGAACGTCGTCCTCAGGTCCGTGTTCAACTGATTCGCGATACGCAGAATGATGACCGTGTCCGCGCTTCCGCCTCCGCTGATGTTGAACGTGACATCGTTGCCAGCAACGACGCGGGTCGCGTCGATCACGTTCAGTCCACCAACAACTGTCGGGTTGATGTTGTAGGTGGAGCCCGAGTTCAGATCGACGACGCCAATGTTCTGCGTCGACGGCAGAGCCAGAATCGCGGCCGAAGCAGTGAGGATGTCCGCCTGCGCCATCAGACACTCGTTGACCAGCTCGTGGTTGCCGGTGGTGTCGTAGACGCCGCCGTTGGACTTCGCCACGACCGTACCGGCCGGCACGGAGCTGGTGCCCGGAGGAAGGCCAGGCAGAGACGTACCGTTGGCGCCCTTCACGCTGGCGTCGTTGGTCACGATATCCAGCGTCACCGACGAGTCGGCGAAGAAGACGAGGTCATCGTTCACCGGGCTCGTGCTGACCACGTTGCCGTTGATCGTCACGCTGGTGCCGATGTCCGCGTTGTCCACGCAGATGTCGCCCGTGTTGTTCGAGTGGTCGACGACCCGCGCCCTGCTGTCTCCGGAGACGCCCGACACCACGAGCCAGTCGCACGCGTCGCCGGTGATGAACTGCTCATCCGGCTCGCAAAGGCCGGCATCGCATGCGTAGGCCTTTACGCAGATGTCCGCGTCCGAGTCCGGCGTGCAGACGCCGCCGTTGTTGTCCGGATTGCTGATGCAGCTGCCGGCACCGTTGCAGGTGTTGCTGTTGCACTCCTCATCGCCGACGCCGTTGCCCGTGCAGGTCGTACCCGCTGCGTCGAAGAGGCAGTTGCTGTTGCAGCAATCGCCGTTGGCGGTGTTGCCGTCGTCGCAGGTCTCGGCGGTGTTGTTGACGACGCCGTCGCCGCAGAACTCGATGACGCACGTGGCGCTGCAGCCGTCGCCGGAGGCGGTATCGCCGTCGTCGCACTGCTCGACGCCGGTGCGGACGACGCCGTCGCCGCACTCGGCGATCGTGCACGCGTTCGTGCAAGCGTCGTTGTCGTTCGTGTTGCCGTCGTCGCACTCGTCGACGCCGGCCTGCACCACGCCGTCGCCGCATTCGGCAATCGTGCAGGCATTCGTGCAGGCATCGGTGTTGACGGTGTTGCCGTCGTCGCACTCGTCGACGCCCGCCTGGACGATGCCGTCACCGCATTCGGCGGTCGTGCACGCATTCGTGCACGCATCGGTGTTGACGGTGTTGCCGTCGTCGCATTCGTCCACGCCCGTCTGCACCACGCCGTCGCCGCACTCGGCGATGTCGCAGCTGTTCAGGCACGCGTCGGTGTTCACCGAGTTGGCATCGTCGCACTCCTCGATGCCGGCGCGCACGAACCCGTCACCGCACTCGGCCACCTGACAGGTGTTCAGGCAGAAGTCGGTGTTATCGGTGTCGGCGTCATCGCACTCCTCGACGCCGGTCTGGATGAAGCCGTCGCCGCACTCGGCCGTCTCGCAGGTGGTCAGGCAGGCATCACTGTTCGACGTGTTGCCGTCGTCGCACTCTTCGACGCCCGTGCGCACCACGCCGTCGCCGCATTCGGCGATGTCGCAGTTGTTCAGGCACGCGTCGTTGTTGTCGTTGTTGCCGTCGTCGCATTCCTCGACGCCGGCCTGCGTGATGCCGTCGCCGCACTCCGCGATGGCACACGCGTTCGTGCAGGCGTCCGTGTTGACGGTGTTGCCGTCGTCGCACTCGTCGACACCCGTCTGCACCACGCCGTCGCCGCACTCGGCGATCGTGCACGCGTTCGTGCATGCGTCCGTGTTCACGGTGTTGCCGTCGTCGCACTCGTCGACGCCCGCCTGCACCACGCCGTCGCCGCACTCGGCGATCGTGCACACGTTCGTGCAGGCGTCCGTGTTCACGGTGTTGCCGTCGTCGCACTCGTCGACACCCGTCTGCACCACGCCGTCGCCGCACTCGGCGACGTTGCAGTTGTTCAGGCAGGCATCGGTGTTGACGGTGTTGCCGTCGTCGCACTCGTCGACGCCGGTCTGCACCACGCCGTCGCCGCACTCGGCGACGTCGCAATTGTTCAGGCAGGCGTCGTTATTGTTGGTGTTGCCGTCATCGCACTCGTCGACGCCGGCCTGCACCACGCCGTCGCCGCACTCGGCGATGTTGCAGTTGTTCAGGCATGCGTCGGTGTTGACGGTGTTGCCGTCGTCGCACTCCTCGAAGCCGGCGCGCACGATACCGTCGCCGCAATCGGCGATCGTGCACGCATTCGTGCAGGCATCGGTATCGACGGTGTTGCCGTCGTCGCACTCGTCGACGCCGGTCTGCACCACGCCGTCGCCGCACTCGGCGATGTCGCAGTTGTTCAGGCAGGCGTCGGTGTTGACGGTGTTGCCGTCGTCGCACTCGTCGACGCCGGTCTGCACCACGCCGTCGCCGCACTCGGCGATGTCGCAGTTGTTCAGGCAGGCGTCGGTGTTGACGGTGTTGCCGTCGTCGCACTCGTCGACGCCGGCCTGCACCACGCCGTCGCCGCACTCGGCGATATCGCAGCTGTTCAGGCAGGCATCGGTGTTGACGGTGTTGGCATCATCGCACTCCTCGACGCCGGCCTGCGTGATGCCGTCGCCGCACTCGGCGATCGTGCACGCATTCGTGCAGGCGTCCGTGTTCACGGTGTTGCCGTCGTCGCACTCCTCGGCGCCCGTCCGGGTGATGCCGTCGCCGCACTCGGCGATCGTGCACGCATTCGTGCAGGCGTCCGTGTTCACGGTGTTGCCGTCGTCGCACTCGTCGACGCCGGCCTGGACGATGCCGTCCCCGCACTCGGCGATCGTGCACGCATTCGTGCAGGCGTCCGTGTTGACGGTGTTGCCGTCGTCGCACTCCTCGCCCGGGCCGGTGATGCCGTCGCCGCAATCTGCGATGGTGCACGCGTTCGTGCAGGCGTCCGTGTTCACGGTGTTGCCGTCGTCGCAGGCCTCGACACCGGCCTGCGTGATGCCGTCACCGCACTCGGCGATCGTGCACGCGTTCGTGCAGGCGTCGGTGTTCACGGTGTTGCCGTCGTCGCACTCGTCGACGCCGGCCTGGACGATGCCGTCGCCGCACTCCGCGATCGTGCATGCGTTCGTGCAGGCGTCCGTGTCGACGGTGTTGCCGTCATCGCACTCGTCGACGCCGGCCTGGACGATGCCGTCGCCGCACTCGGCGATCGTGCACGCATTCGTGCAGGCGTCCGTGTTCACGGTGTTGCCGTCGTCGCACTCGTCGACGCCGGCCTGAACGATGCCGTCGCCGCACTCGGCGATCGTGCACGCGTTCGTGCACGCGTCCGTGTTCACCGTGTTGCCGTCGTCGCACTCCTCGGCGCCCGTCCGGGTGATGCCGTCGCCGCACTCGGCGATCGTGCACGCATTCGTGCAGGCGTCCGTGTTCACGGTGTTGCCGTCGTCGCACTCGTCGACCCCGGCCTGGACGATGCCGTCGCCGCACTCGGCGATGGTGCACGCGTTCGTGCACGCGTCCGTGTCGACGGTGTTGCCATCGTCGCACTCGTCCACGCCAGCCTGCACGAAGCCATCGCCGCACTCGGCGGTCTGACAGGTCGTCAGGCACGCGTCCGTATCGGACGTGTTGGCGTCATCGCACTCCTCCACGCCCGCACGCGTGAAGCCGTCGCCACACTCGGCGGACTGGCACGTGTTCAGACACGCGTCGGTGTTGGAGGTGTTGGCGTCGTCGCACTCCTCGACGCCGGCCTGCGTGAAGCCGTCGCCGCATTCGGCGGTCTGACAGGTCGTCAGGCAGGCGTCGATGTTGGACGTATTGCCGTCATCGCATTCCTCGACGCCGGCCTGCGTGATGCCGTCGCCGCACTCGGCGACACTGCAGGCGTTCGTGCACGCGTCGTTGTTGTTCGTGTTGCCGTCGTCGCACTCCTCGACGCCCTCCCGCACGAAGCCGTCGCCGCAGACCGCGATCGTGCAGTCGTTGGTGCACGCGTCGGTGTTGTCGGTGTTCTGGTCGTCGCACTCCTCGTCGAGCGGACCCTGCGTGACGCCGTCACCGCAGAACTCGACCTGGCACTCGGAGCTGCAGCCGTCGTTGTTGTTCGTGTTGCCGTCGTCGCAGGTCTCGCAGTTCAGCCCGTTGAACAGGATGTCCTGATCCGTGCCCGTGATCGAGGCTCCGACGAGTGGATCGTCGGAGTGCCACACCACCAGCCAGCGGCCGGCGTCGCTTGTCTCGATGTACGGGAACAGGTCCTGCGGCGTGCCGCCCTGCTCGCCGACGTTGACGGTGGCCGGATCGGTCCAGGTGGCGCCGGCATCGTCGCTGGCCGCAGCCACGATGTCCTTGGAGCCGCCCGGCGAGGTGAACGCCTCGGTCTGCCAGGCGGCGCGGAACGTGCCCGCGCCGTCCGCGGCGATCTCGACCGCGCCGTTGCTGCCCACGTCGGTGTCGGCGTCGTTGTTGAGCGGCGCCGCCGGCGTCCAGGTAGCGCCGGCGTCGGTGGACACCGAGTAGAGGATGTCGTTGTCGGAGCCGATGGTGCCGCCGAGCGTGTTCTGCGAGCGCCATGCGACGATCCAGTCGCCGAGTCCGTTGGTTGCAAGCGACGGCTCGTCGTCGAGCTCGGGTGTGCCCGGCGTGGCATCCGTCACGCGCACCTGCGGCGACCAGGCAAAGGTCGGCGCGGTGGCCGTGGCCGCGAAGATCTCGAAGTCGGTGCCCTTGGTTCCGCCGAGGTTGTCGTTGGAGTGCCAGCTGGCGACCCAGACGCCGCTGCCGTCGGTGGCCAGGCTGACCGAGCCTTCCTCGCTCGGGTTGCCGGCCACGACCGGATCGAGCGCGTTGCTGTTGAGCGGCGCCGCCGTCGACCACAGGCCGCCGTCGTTCGAGCTGACGGAGAACGCGATGTCCCGATCGCCGCCGAACTGCGTGGTCGCCCAGCCGACCACGAAGTGCGTCTCGTCGGCCTCGATGTCGGGGAAGCGATCGAACGTCGAGCCGCCGCCGTTGCTGTTGAGCACGGCCGGTGCCGACCAAGTCGCGCCGTCATCCGTAGACACCGCGTAGAAGATGTCGCTCGTCGTCGTGACGCCGCCGATGGTACGGTCCCAAACGGCGATCCAGGTGCCGTCCCCGTCGGTGGCGATGTCCGGACGCTCGTCGCTCGAGTTGCTCGCGTCGCCGGCCGCATTGGTGTTGAGGGCGGCCGGAGTCGACCACGTGAACCCATCGTCCGTCGACACCGAATAGAGGATGTCGAAGTCGGTACCGAAGGCGCCGCTGGCCTGCCAGACGGTGATCCAGGTCCCGCGGCCGTCGTCGACGGTGCGGGGGCGCGCATCGAGGGCCGAATCGGCCGTCATGCTGGCGTTCAGCGGAGCGACCGTTCCGAAGTCCTCGCAGACCTGGACGATCTCGTCGCCGCAGATCGGCAGCGTGCAGGCGTTGGTGCACTCGTCGTCGTCGATGTCGTTGCCGTCGTCGCACTCGTCGACGCCCGCCTGAACGATGCCGTCGCCGCACTCCGCGATCGTGCACGCGTTCGTGCACGCGTCCGTGTTCACCGTGTTGCCGTCGTCGCACTCGTCGACGCCCGCCTGGACGATGCCGTCGCCGCACTCGGCGATCGTGCACGCGTTGGTGCAGGCATCGGTATCGACCGTGTTGCCGTCGTCGCACTCGTCGACGCCGGTCTGGACGATGCCGTCGCCGCACTCGGCGATCGTGCACGCGTTCGTGCAAGCGTCGTTGTCGTTCGTGTTGCCGTCGTCGCACTCGTCGACGCCCGCCTGGACGATGCCGTCGCCGCACTCCGCGATGGTGCACGCATTCGTGCACGCGTCCGTGTTCACCGTGTTGCCGTCGTCGCACTCGTCGACGCCGGCCTGGACGATGCCGTCGCCGCACTCGGCGATCGTGCAGGCGTTCGTGCACGCGTCCGTGTTCACCGTGTTGCCGTCGTCGCACTCGTCGACGCCGGCCTGGACGATGCCGTCGCCGCACTCGGCGATCGTGCACGCATTCGTGCAGGCATCGGTATCGACCGTGTTGCCGTCGTCGCATTCGTCGACACCCGCCTGGACGATGCCGTCGCCGCACTCGGCGATCGTGCATGCGTTGGTGCAGGCGTCCGTGTTCACCGTATTGCCGTCATCGCACTCGTCGACGCCGGCCTGGACGATGCCGTCGCCGCACTCGGCGATCGTGCACGCGTTGGTGCAGGCATCGGTATTGACCGTGTTGCCGTCGTCGCACTCGTCCACCCCGGCCTGAACGATGCCGTCACCGCACTCGGCGATCGTGCACGCGTTCGTGCAGGCATCGGTATTGACCGTGTTGCCGTCGTCGCACTCGTCCACCCCGGCCTGAACGATGCCGTCGCCGCACTCGGCGATCGTGCACGCGTTCGTGCAGGCATCGGTATTGACCGTGTTGCCGTCGTCGCACTCGTCGACGCCGGCCTGGACGATGCCGTCACCGCACTCGGCGATCGTGCACGCGTTCGTGCAGGCATCGGTATTGACCGTGTTGCCGTCGTCGCATTCATCCACCCCGGCTTGGACGATGCCGTCGCCGCACTCGGCGATGGTGCACGCATTGGTGCACTCGTCCGTGTTCACCGTGTTGCCGTCGTCGCACTCATCGACGCCGGTCTGGACCACGCCGTCGCCGCACTCGGCGATGTCGCACGTGTTCAGACACGCGTCGTTGTTGTTTGTGTTGCCGTCGTCGCATTCGTCCACGCCCGCCTGCACGAAACCGTCGCCGCACTCGGCGGTCTGGCAGGTGTTCAGGCAGGCGTCGGTGTTGGACGTGTTGGCGTCGTCGCACTCCTCGACGCCCAGCTGCGTGAAGCCGTCACCGCACTCGGCGGTCTGACAGGTGGTCAGGCAGGCATCGGTGTTGGAGGTGTTGCCGTCGTCGCACTCTTCGACGCCGGCCTGCGTGATGCCGTCGCCGCACTCGGCGATGGTGCACGCGTTGGTGCAGGCATCGTTGTCGTTCGTGTTGCCGTCGTCGCATTCCTCGACGCCGTCGCGAACGAAGCCGTCGCCGCACTCGGCGACTTCGCAGTCGTTGGTGCACGCGTCGGTGTTGTCGGTGTTCTGGTCGTCGCACCCCTCGTCGCCGTTGGTCGTGCCGTCGCCGCAGAACTCGATCTGGCAATTCTCGTCGCAGCCGTCGCCGGCGGCCGTGCCGCCATCGTCGCAGGTCTCGCAGGTGATGCCGTTGAAGAGGATGTCCTGGTCGGTGCCGTTGACCGAGGAGCCCACGAGCGGATCGTTCGAATGCCAGGTCACCACGGTGCGGCCCGCGTCGCTGGCGTCGATGTGCGGGAACGCGTCCTGCGCCGTGCCGCCCTGCTCGCCCGCATTGACGACCGCGGGCTCGGTCCAGACCAGGCTGTCGTCGGTGGTTGCCGCGCCGACGATGTCCTTGGCACCGCCCGGAGCCGTGAAGGCCTCGGTCTGCCACACGGCGCGGAAGACGCCGTTGCCGTCGCCGGCCACTTCGACCGAGCCATTGCTGCCGGCGTCGGTGTCGGCGTCGCCGTTGAGGGCGGCCGGCGCCGCCCAGGACGAGCCGTCGGCGGAGGTCGAGAAGAGGATGTCGTTGTCGCTGCCGATGGTGCCGCCGAGGGTGTTCGCCGACCGCCAGGCGATCAGGAACAGGTCGTCGGTCGCCGCGATCGACGGCTCGTCGTCGAGCTCGGGAGTGCCCGGCGTCGCATCGCTCACGCGCACCATCGGGCTCCATGCAGAGGGAGAGCCGGCCGAGGCCGACGCGAAGATCTCGAAGTCGGTGCCCTTGGTGCCGCCCAGGTTGTCGTTCGAATGCCACGTCGCCACCCAGAGGCCGGCGGCGTTGACGGCGATCGAGACCGAGCCTTCCTCGCCCTTGTTCGGCGCAACCACCGGCTCGCCCGCATTGCTGTTGAGCGCTGCCGGCGCCGACCAGGTCTGGCCGTCGTCCGCGGAGAACGAGTACGCGATGTCGCGATCCCCGCCGAACTGCGAGGTGGTCCAGCCTACCGCGAAGAACTCGTCGTTGGCCTCGACGTCGGGGAAGCGGTCGAAGGTCGCGCCGCCGGTGCTGTTGAGCAGCGAGGGAGCGGACCAGGACGCGCCGTTGTCGGTCGAGCGCGAGAAGTAGATCTCGGAGGTCGCGTCGCCATTGGTGCGACGGTCGAAGACCACGACCCAATTGCCGTCCTCGTCGGTGGCGATGTCGGCGCGCTCGTCGTTGGTGGTCACAGGATCGGCGGCGCCGCCGATGGGATCGAGGAGTCCCGCCGGAGACCAGGTCTGGCCGTTGTCGGTGGAGACCGAGAAGAGGATGTCGAAATCGCTGCCGGCAAAGCCCATCGCCTGCCAGACCGTAATCCAGACGCCATGCTGATCGTTGGCGGTCTTCGGGCGCGCGTCCACGCCGCTATCGGTCGTCGCGTTGCTGTTGAGGACGCCGACGGCGCCGAATTCCTCGCAGACCTGGACGAAACCGTCGCCGCACTCGGCCGCCTCGCAGGCGTTGGTGCACTCATCGGTGTTGACCGAGTTGCCGTCGTCGCATTCCTCGACGCCGAACCACGGGAAGCCGTCGCCGCATTCGGCGTCGTTGCACGCGTTGGTGCAGGCGTCGTTGTTGCTGGTGTTGGCGTCGTCGCACTCCTCCACCCCGGCCTGCTCGAAGCCGTCGCCGCATTCCGCGGTCTGGCACGTGTTCAGGCACGCGTCGGTGTTGGAGGTGTTGGCGTCGTCGCACTCCTCGATGCCGGCCTGCGTGAACCCGTCGCCGCATTCGGCGGTCTGGCAGGTGTTCAGGCAGGCGTCCGTGTTCGACGTGTTGGCGTCATCGCACTCCTCGACGCCGGCCTGGGTGAAGCCGTCGCCGCACTCGGCGCTCTGGCAGGTGTTCAGGCAGGCATCGGTGTTGGAGCTGTTGGCGTCGTCGCACTCCTCGCCCGGCTGGGTGAAGCCGTCACCGCACTCGGCGATGGTGCAGGCGTTGGTGCAGAGGTCGTTGTTGCTCGTGTTGCCGTCGTCGCACTCTTCGACGCCCGCGCGCACGATCCCGTCGCCGCACACCGCGTTGTCGCAGGCGTTGGTGCAGGCGTCGTTGTCGTTGGTGTTGCCGTCGTCGCACTCTTCGCCGAACTGGACCTTGCCGTTGCCGCAGATTTCGTTGTCGCAGTCGGCATCGCAGCCGTCGCCGTTGGTGGTGTTGCCATCGTCGCACTGCTCGTCGGTGTCGTTGACGACCTGGTCGCCGCAGAACTCGTCGATGCAGAAGGCGTTGCAGCCGTCGCCCGACATCGTGTTGCCGTCGTCGCACTGCTCGATGCCGTCGATGCCGCCGTCGCCGCAGCTCGAGATGACCGTGATGGTGCAGGTGACGTTGTTGGTGCAGGCGTCCGCAACGGAGCCGGCGGGGGCGGCCACGCCGTCGTCCGGGTGCAGCGTGAGGTTGTAGACGCCGACGTCGGTCAGATCCGGGTCCCAGTCGATGTCGCTGCGCGAGGGGTTGCCGGGCGTGTTCATGAACACCAGGCCCTTGGCCTGCGCACCGCCGTCGGCGATCAGCGTAACGGTCGTGGTCTGCCCGTCCTCGGGGCTGATGTAGTCGAGCGCCAGGTCCACGTCCTGGTCGGGGAAGGAGACGTCCACGGTCACCGAGCAGGTGTTGCCGGCGTTGGGATTGGGCGAGAACAGCGGAATGGGAAGGATGTTGTTGTTGGGGCCGGACTCGGCGCAGAAGCAGGTCCAGAAGCCGTCGAGGAAGTCGACGCCATCGGTGGTGCCGAAGGGGCCGTCGTAGGCGTTGCCGTCCTCGTCGAACTCGCCGATCTGGAACGAATTGAGCGTGTCGCCCTTGTTGCCGCCGACGTTGGCCGGCGCGCCGCCGAAGCCGTTCACGCCGCCGGAGGCGTCGCCGGCGGTCCAGTCCATGTTGTTGAAGATGAAGCAGATGGTGTTGCCGAGGCCCATGGTCGTGTTGGTGCCGTCGGAGATCGCCACCTGGAAGGTGTTGAGCTTGTTGCCGTTCTCGTCGAAGTAGCCGACGTTGTCCCAGGTCGTGACCAGCGCGTTGGGCAGGTGCTTCTGCCAGACGCGGCCGACGTCGCAGGTCTCGTCACCGGTATCGACGTCCGCCCACCACGGAGCGACCATCGTGACCTTGCCGCGGTCGACGCCGGCGAGATCGGGAATCGGGAAGCCCGTGGGCGTGCCGGGGCTGAAGTCCTCGTCGAACGACAGGTTGCCGTTGTTGTTGATCCACGCCGTGACGAAGTCCTTGTTATAGAAGGGGAAATTGAAGTTCAGCGGCACCTGGGCCGAGTCGTCGTCGTTGTTCTGGCCGGCGTCGTGCGCGAAGCCGTCGCCGACTCCGGGGCCGTCGCCGAAGAAATCGACGAGCGCAAAGCCGCCGTCCAGCGGGAAGAGAAGGTTGGTGGGGTCTCCGCTGTCGGGCGCCACCGGACATTGCGGATCCAGCGTCGTGGTGCTCGCGAGCAGCGTCGAGCTCACCGCCACCGGAAACGACGTCGTCGAGGACAGTCCTCTCGTCGTCGCGTTCTTGCTCTCGCCTGCCGGCGCCTGGGTCGGCCATCCGCCGACCAGCTCGCCCTTGTAAGGAATCGGGCGGCCGATCAGATCCCGCTTGTCGATATCGTCCTGCGCTTTGGCAACGCCGGCCAGGACGGAGAGGAACGAAGCGAGCGCAACTACAGACCTGAAATTCATGAAGACCCCCAAGGTCTTGTTTCCGGAAGCGGCCTCCGGACCCGACCAACAAAGCGCGCGGAACCCCCCGCGAGCCAAAACGAGACAGAAGCTCGAATATCGACCGCAGGAGTCGATCCTGTCAAGCAATGGCACGGCCGCGTGTCGGACGCGTCAGGGCTTGAAAAGAGCTGCCTGCAAATCGCCCCTGGTATAAATCGGTACTGGCCGGGCTAATCAAGGCTCACGGCCGGTAACGGCAAAATATTTATGGACTTTTCCTGGACCGGCGCGTGCAGCAATGCACCTTTGGCCGCCGTGCCGGCGCCTGTTCAGGAGGCGACGGTGTCCTCGCCGCCGTCGACGCCGATGACGGCGCCCGATATCCATTGAGCGCCCGGCTCGGCCAGCAGCGCGACCACGGACGCGACGTCCTGCGGCCGGGTCAGGCGGCCCCCGGGATTCAGCCGCCGCGCCGTCTCCATCATCTTCTCGTGGCCGCCGATGCGGCGAAGGGCCGGCGTATCGGTGACCCCTGCCCGAAGCGCGTTGACCGTGATGCGGCGCGGGCCGAGCTCGAGCGCGAGCTGGCGAACGTACGCTTCCAGAGCCGCCTTGGCGGCCGAGACCATCCCGTAGGCTGCCGTGGCGCGCGCGGCTCCGGCCGAGGTCATGGCCAGGATGCGGCTGCCCTCGCCGAGCAGCCCCGCCCACACCAGATCCTGCGTCCAGTAGACCAGCGAGTTGGCCATGACCTCCAAGGTCATGGCGATCTGCGCCGGCCGGGCCGATTCCTTCGGCGACTCACCGACCAGCGGCGATAGCGACCCGAACGCCAGCGAATGGAAGAGAAGGCGAAGATGGCCTGGCCCGCAGCGTTCCTTCAGGGCCGCCACGACCTCGGAGCGGCGCTCGGGATCGGCCGCATTGACGTTGAAGAACAGGGTATCGACTCCGGCCTGCTCGCAGGCCTGGCGAGTCTCCACCGCCGCCGCAACCGTCGAGCGCCGGTCCAGATGCACGCCGCAGACATGATAGCCCTTGGCAGCCATCGTTCTGCACACTGCCGATCCGAAACCGCTCGACGCACCCAGCACGACGATCCAATCTCGCGCCGCATCGGTCATTTTCCCGACGGTAGGTTCGCGGGGACGAAGCCGCAAGCGCAGCCGCTGCGTGGACCTGCGATTGCACGTTTGCTATACCGGCGCCCACTCGCGGTAGCGGTCCCGCCCGCGCCCCTCGACATAGAAGGAGGATTGCATGGCTGAGGAAGAGAAGACTCCGCAACAGGAGCTCAAGGAAAAGACCTGGCAGGCCGCCAACAACATCGTCGTCGCGGCAGCGCTCCTCGGAGGCGGCTACTTCATCGGCTACTGGCAGTACGGTGACGCTCCCGCCCTTCGCGACAAGGTCAAGCAGCAGCAGGACCGCATCGTCGACCTGGAGAACGAGCGCGAGACGGTAAGTACGCGCCTGGCGAAGGAAACGCGCGACAAGGAAGTGTGCGACAAGGAGCTCAAGAGCGCGCGCGACGCTTCCAAGGCCGCCGGTGCCGCGGCCGCCGCGCCCGCTGCGCCGGCCGCCACTCCGCCGCCGGTCGCCATCGAGTAGGCGCGCCTACAGGTAGGGAACGAAGTTCCGCAACGCCTTGAGCAGCGCCTCGACGTTGGGATCGGCGTCGCTCACCTCCAGCATCGCTTCGTAGTACGCCCGGACCCGGGTCGTGTCCTGGCTTTCGATGGGCAGCGAGAGGTGGCCTTCCACCTCTCGCAGCATCGGCTGAATCTCCAGCTTCGATTCGATCGGCATGTCCTCGGACACGGCCACGACCAGCTTGAGCCGCCCGAGGATCTTGGCGGCCATCTCACCATCGGACAGTTTCTGAACCATCGCCTGCCTCGCTTGCCGACGAGCCGCCGCGTCAGCTGCCCCCGTCAGCTGCCCTGGATCTGGCGCTTCCAGTCCAGCACCTTGGCCTTGGCCGCCGCCTCTTCGGCTTCGGGGATGCGACCGGCCCGTTGATAGAACACGGACAGGTTGGTGTAGGCGAGCACGTCCTCGGGATCGAGGTCGATGATGCGCCTGGCGCACTCGATCGCCTGCTCGAACTCGCTGCGCGCCATGTGGACCATCGCCTTGCCCAGAATCGCGTCCTTGTAGGTCGGGTCCAGGGCAATGGCGCGCTCGAAGCGGTCGAGCGCCTCGTCGTGCCGCCCCTCGCCGTGCAGATCGGAGCCTTCGAAAAACAGCTCCTCGACTTCCTCGTCATGCTCGCCCATTCGGCCGCCCAGGCTACTCGCCCTGGGTTTCGGTGCAATGAAGGGCGTTGTTACAGTCCGCGCCGTGATCGAGCGCGTCCGCGACTTCATCGAGGGCTGCATCGGCGGCCAGGACCGGCCAGGGCGGTTCGAGGAGCTGGCGCTCGAGGTGTTCGCGCACCAGTTCGAGCGCGTTCCGCTGTACCGGCGCGTCTGCGAGGGCCGGCGCCTGCGGCCGGGGAAGGTCTCGCACTGGATGGAAGTGCCGGCCATTCCGGCCGATGCCTTCAAGGACGAGCTGGCGCCGGAGGACGACGCCGTACGGATCTTCCTGAGCAGCGGGACCACGCAGGGCGCCGAGCGCCGCAGCCGTCACGCCGTCGGCGCCGCCAGTCTGGAGCTCTACCGTCGCTCGTCCATGGCTCACTTCTCGGCGATGGTGATGCCGGACCGGCCGGGCGAAATGGACGTGCTCATCCTCGGTCCGACCGTCCTCACACATCCGCAGTCCTCGCTCGGCCACATGTTCGAATGGGCGGCGGGGGAGCATGGGGGTGCGGAGGCGCCGATGATGGCGCTGCGTGGCGACGGTCATCTCGACGTCGAAGGGGCCGTGCAGTGGCTCGAGCGTGCGGCCGCCGGCACACGCCCGGTGCTGATCCTCGCGCTGACGTCGGCCATCACGGCCGTGTTCGAAGCGCTGCGCGCGCGGCGCCTCGAGCTGCGTCTTCCGGCCGACAGTCGCCTGGTGGACACCGGCGGGCGCAAGGGCGGCCGCGCGCTGTCGCGCAACGGCATCCTCAAGGCGGCGTGGCGCTTTCTGCACATTCCGGCCTACCTCTGCACGAGCGAGTACGGCATGACGGAGCTGCTTTCGCAGCTCTATGACGATGCGCTGCGCAGCCGCTGGTCGGGACTGCTGACGCCGCGAGCGAAAATGGCGCCTGCGTGGTGCCGGGCCCAGGTCGTGGATCCGGCAACGCTGCTGCCGGTGGCGCCCGGCGAGCGGGGGCTGCTTCGGTACTTCGACCTCGCCAACGTCGAGAGCGTCTCGGCCATCCAGACGCTGGACGTCGGATTCGAGGTCGGCAACGGGATCGAGGTGGCGGGCCGTGCGAGCGCGGCCGAGAGTCGTGGCTGCAGCGCGCTGGTATCGGTGCTACAGGCGGGATCGACGACGTGAAGAGCACTCCCCACATCTCCTTGCCGCAGCCGTCGCCGACGACGATCGGCGGCATCTCGCGCAGCGGCCCCGTAAGCGTTCCCGTCTCCACCGCCGCCGCCATGGAACAGGCCATTCGCGAGGCCAGCCGCGCCAGGGCGCACGTCATCGAGACGATGACGACCGCCGAAATCATCGAGATCCTCGCCGCAGCGGCCAACGCGTGGCGCCAGCCGCACTACGGGCCGCGCGCGCGGCTGCTGTCGCTGCTGGCGCGCGACCTGCGCATGCCGCTGGCACTGCTGGACAAGGGCCTGGAGGCGATCTTCGGTGCCGTCAGCGAGCGCGAGCTGCGCCGCATGGTGGAGAACGAGAGCGAGAACCCGCTCGCGCTGGATGAGCCGGTCGAGTGCGGCCGCGTGGCGCGGCTGCTCGGTCCGCGCATCGTCTTTCACTCGCTGGCGGGAAATGTCCCCGGGCTCTCGATTCCGCCCATCGTCTCGGCGCTGCTGGCGCGATCGATCTGCATCGTGCGCGACAGCGACCGCCAGCCGCACCTGACCGCCGCGTTCCTGTCGACGCTGGCCGACTTCTCGCGCGACCTGGCAGCCATGGTCATCCCTGCGTCCTGGCGCGCCGGCGACATGGGGATGGAGAAGCTCATCTTCGAGCAGGCCCAGCGCGTGGAGCTGACCGGCTCCGACAGCACCATCGCCTCGATGGTCTCGCGCCATCCGCGCCGGCCCATCGTCACGCGCGGCTCGCGCGTCAGCGTCGGCGTGGTGCCGCGCCAGTCGGACACGGACCAGTGGAAGGACGGCTTCGCCACCGACATCGTCATGTACGAAGGCATGGGCTGCCTGACGCCGCACGTGATCTTCGTCGAGGGAGACGAGAAGCGCGGCAAGCGCCTGGCGCGCCTGCTCGGCATCGCGCTGTCGCGCTACGAGGCGCTGTACCCGCGCATCCCGCGCGAGATGGCGCTGGAAGCGCGCCGACGCAGCTTCCTCGACGCCGCCGAGATGATGGCCGCGCGCGACCGTGACGACATCCTGCAGAGAGGCCGCGGCGACGCCTTCGTCGTACACTACCATCGCGATGCACCGGTCGTGATCGGGCCGGGACTGCGCTGCATCGTCGTCGCCACGGTCGAGGACCGCGCCGATCTCTACGATCGCCTGCGCCGCAGCCATGCCCCGCTGGCCGCCGTGGGGCTGGGCCTGGAAACGGATCACCCCGCCTACCCCGACCTCGCTCACAGCCTGGAGAGCCTCGGCGCCACGCTGATCTGTGCGCCCGGCCAGATGCAGGCACCGCCCATCGCCTGGGCGCAGGACGGACACCGCCGCCTGGCGGACCTGCTCGAATGGCGCACCGTCGAAGACGGCCTCGGGTCTTGAATCTGCCGTTTTTCGGCTGACTGCGGACACACCAGCGGCGTCTCGCCGGTCGCGCGATGTGCTGGCGGTCGTACCAGGGTTGACGCGACTCCCGAAGAGACCGCGGTTACAGTTCAAAACGTCCCTTCCTACGACCCGCGCCAACCCATAAGGTCCGGCCGTGTCGGTTCACCGTCTCGGCGCTGCCGTACTGCTGGCTCTTCTGGCTCACGACCCGTCGCCCGCCGCCGCCGCACCCGTCTTTGCCGACTCGGCCGACGACGTCTGCTCGCCGACGGCAGATCCGTGCGTCGTCAGCGAGCCGGTCGACGTCGTCATCAACAGCACGCTCGACTTCGGCCTGCGCGACGTCGTGCTCGAATCGCAGGGACGCTTCGAAACCGAGGGACCAGGGCGCATCACCGTCCGTTGCGGCAGTCTGACCGCCAACGTCGCGGGGAACGCGTTCGTGCTCAGGCCATCGCCGGGCAAGCTGGCGTATTCGCCCGATCTGGTTCTGGAGGCGCGCAAGCAGTGCAACGCCGGCAGCCGACCGTGTCTGGACACGGACGATTGCCAGCTCGGCGCCTGCTCCGCGCGCCGCTGCACACAGAAATCCACGCTGCTTTGCCAGGCCGACACCGACTGCGAGCTCGGTACCTGCATTGCGCCAGGCCAGCCGAACGCGCGCCGGTGCAGCGGCAGGACCTCCGTCCGATGCGACACCAATGCCGACTGCGGCGGCGGCTCATGCCCCGAGCAGCTGACTTGTCAGGGTTCTGCGGCTGCGCCGGTCGCCTGCGCAACGAATGCCGACTGCCACTTCGGCTCGTGCGCGAACGGCTCGGGAACCATCGACATCGCCGGCGGCATTCACGGATGGGGCACCGATGGCACCAATTTGTTGTTCGATGCCGCCGGCGACATTCGGCTGCGCGGAGCGGTGCAGATCGCCGTCGACCCTGCGACGGGCAATGGCGGTCTCGTCAGGCTGACGGCTCCGCTCGGCAGCGTATCCATTCTCGCTCCGCTGCATGCCGAAGGATACTACGGTGGCCTGCTGAACGTGAAGGCGGGGATCGATGCCGAGCTTTCGGGGCCGATCGTGCTCAACGGCGATGACGAAGGCGGCTCCGTCGAGATCGCGAGCGGCCGCGACATCGTCGTCGGCGACGACATCATCGCCAACGGAGCCATCAATGGAGCCAGTGGCGGCTTGATGACGCTGGCAGCAGGGCGGGACGTGCGCGTGACCGGAGGCGGCGACAGCAATCGCACGTTGATTTCGGTCGACGGCGCCGATCCCGACGATGGTTCCTCCGACGGCGAGGCCGGCGAGGTCGAGATCGTGGCTGGGCACGAGATCGCGCTCGAGACGTTCGGTCGCATCACCGGCCACGGCGGCCAGCCTGGCGGCGGAGGCGGATACGTGACGCTGGAAGCGACCGACAGCATCGTCGTTGCCGGCTCGATCATCGTCAGCTCCAACGGCATGCTCGGCTATCCGGGCAAGATCTTCCTGGAAAGCGAGGGCGACATCACGGTCACGCAGACCGGCGTTCTCAATTCCTCCAGCACGCTGCACGCGCCTGCCGGCGAGATCGGTGTAACGGCCGCCGGCACCGCCTCCATCGACGGCTCCCTCCTCAACGGCGGCGCCCAAGGCGTCGACATCAATGTTTCCGCGTGTAGCGTCATCGTGGGTCCAGACGGCAGGCTGCTGCACAAGGCGGAGCAGGGCGACAACAACATACGCGCCGGGACGTCTCTGGTCGTCCACGCCGGGGGATCCATCAAGAGCGGGCACGGGAGCAACACGCTGAGAATGGGGCCGCATGCGAGCCCGCCGACCATCGAGGGCCTGGTGAACCCCGCGTTCGTCGAAGGCGTCTTTGCCGCACCCGTCTGCCCACTGCTGTGCGGCGACGCATCCGAGCCCTGCGACGACGGCGTCGACTGCACCTTCGAAAGCTGCGACGGCGACGTCTGTGTCAGCACGCCCGACGATCAGGTGTGCGACGACGGTGTGTTCTGCAACGGTGAGGAGCACTGCAGCCTGCAGGGGTGTCAGAGCGGCCAGCTGCCCGATTGCTCGCATAGGAACACCGACTGCCAGACCGGCGCCTGCAGCCAGGAGCAGGACCATTGCATCGCTGTGGCCGTAGACGACCTCACGCCCTGCGACGACGGCGACGCATGCACGCTGTCCGACCACTGCCTCGGCGGCACCTGCGCCGGCTCACCGGACGATGACTGCTTCGGCTGCGGAAACGCCGTGGTCGACGAGGGCGAAGACTGCGATGACGGCGACGACGCCTTCGCAAGCGGTGACGCCTGCGCGGCCGACTGCCACGCCGTGCCGTGCGGCTTTCCCTTCGGTGCAGGCCAGACATCGCCGACGGCCGCAGCGGCCCTGTACGTCCTCAAGGCCGCGCTCGGCCTGGTGCCTTGCGCGCTGAGCGTGTGCGACACCAACGGCAGCGGCAGCCTCAGCGCTGCCGATGCGCTCGTGCTGCTGTGGTATGTGGTGGGTCGCGACGTGGCGCTGCAGTGCCCGGTGTGAACTTGCGCTCCTGCACCGATACACCGTGTCCGTGACCGGACGCCGAACTCCCCTGACCGCCGGCGAGCAGTTCGCCGCCTTCCTTCGCCACGTCGCCCAGACCTCGGATTCGCCGCTCGGGCTGGTCATCGAGCGCGCCGATGGCTGCACGTTGCACGCTGCCGGCGGTCGCGAGTTCCTCGACCTGCTGGCGGGCATCGGCGTGGCCGCACTCGGCCACGGCAATCGGCGCGTACTCGACGCCATCGCCGAGCAGGCGGCGAAACATCTCCACATCATGGTCTACGGCGAGATGGTGCAGGAGACACAGGCCGCGCTGGCAAGACGCCTGGCGGGCCTGCTGCCGCGCTCGCTCGACAGCGTCTACTTCACCAGCTCGGGCACGGAGGCCATCGAAGGCGCGCTCAAGCTCGCGCGCAAGGCCACCGGGCGCACGCGACTGCTGTCCTTTCATGGCGGCTTTCATGGCGACACGTTCGGCTCGCTGACGATGGGCGGCAACGCGCTCTACAAGACTCCGTTCGAGCCGCTGCTCGGCGACTGCGCGCAGATCGACTTCAACGACGTGCAGGCTTTGCAATGGATCGACGAGCGCATCGCCGCCGTGCTGGTCGAGCCCGTGCAGGCCGAGGCCGGCGTGGTGCTGCCGGCGCCGGGTTACCTGGCGGCGATGCGCGCGCGCTGCAGCGAAGTCGGCGCGATGCTGATCTTCGACGAGGTCATCACCGGCATGGGGCGCACGGGACGCATGTTCGCGTTCGAGCACGACGGCACGGCCGCGGTACCCGACATCCTCGTGCTGGCCAAGGCTCTGGGCGGCGGCATGCCGCTCGGCGCCTTCATTTCGTCGCGACAGCGCATGTCGTCGCTGGCGCACGATCCGCCGCTGTCGCACGTCACGACTTTCGGCGGCCATCCGGTCAGCTGTGCCGCGGCGCTGGCTGCGCTCGAGGTGATGATCGAGGAAGACCTGCCCGCGCGCGCCGGCCGCCTGGGCACCTGGTTCGGCGAGCGGCTGCGCGCGCGGCTGCGACCGCCGCATGTCGTGGAGGTGCGGCAGGCGGGCCTGCTTCTGGGAATCGAGATGGCGAGCGCCGACATCGCCGCCGAGTTCACGCGGCAGTGCCGCAGCGAAGGACTGCTGCTGGGCTGGACGCTGCATGATGACCGCGTCGTGCGGCTGGCGCCGCCGCTGGTGATCAGCGAGGCCGAGCTCGACGATGCCTCCCTGCGGATGGAGCGGGCGCTGGCGCGCGTAGCCGCCGAAGAAGGCGCCGCCGACCGCGTAACCAATGGTTCGGGCGACAAGGCCCGCTAGTGGAGCGGGCGCGGCCTGCGCGACCCACCGCGCACGTCGCGGCGAAAGCCCAGGCTGGCATCGCGATCAGGCCTCGGACAGCACGGCGGCGTGCACCCACCGCGCCGCTACGCCGACGGCGCCGGCGGTGCCGAGTGCTGCAGCAGATACTCGGTGATGAACTGGTCGATGTCCCCGTCGAGCACGGCGTCGGTGTTGCCGACCTCCACGCCGGTGCGAAGGTCCTTGACCAGGCGATAGGGCGCAAGAACGTACGAGCGGATCTGGCTGCCGAAGGCGACGTCGACCTTCTGCGTGCCGAGCTCGGCCAGCCTCTGCTCCTGCTTTTGCCGCTCCATCTCGTAGAGGCGCGCGCGCAGGATCTTCATCGCCAGCGCCTTGTTCTTGTGCTGGCTGCGCTCGTTCTGGCAACTGACGACGATGCCGGTGGGGATGTGCGTCAGGCGCACCGCCGAGTCGGTCTTGTTGACGTGCTGGCCACCGGCGCCGCCTGCGCGGAACGTGTCGATGCGCAGGTCCTCGTCCTTGATGTCGACCTCGATCGTATCGTCCAGCTCCGGCCACACCATCACCGAGGCGAAGGAGGTGTGCCGGCGCCCGGCATTGTCGAACGGAGAGATTCGCACGAGACGGTGGATGCCCGCCTCGGCGCGCATGTAGCCGTAGGCGTACTCGCCTTCGATCTGAATGGTGGCGGACTTGATGCCGGCGCCTTCGCCGGGCTGCTCGTCGAGCAGCTTGGGCGTGAAGCCGCGCCGCTCGGCCCAGCGAAGGTACATCCGCAGCAGCATCTCGGCCCAGTCCTGCGACTCGGTGCCGCCGGCGCCCGGGCGGATCTCGACGATGGCGTTGGTGATGTCGTACTCCCCGGCGAGCATCTGCTGCAGCTCGATCTCGCCGATCTGCTTCTCGCAGACCGGAAGCTGGCGCTCGAGCTCGGTCAGGGCATCGGCGTCGCCCTCATCGGCCATCTCCAGGTACAGGCCGACGTCACTGACGGAGGTTTCGAGTTTACGGAAATGCTCGATTTTCGAGCTCAGCGTCGAACGCTCGCGCAGGATGGCGCCGGCCTCGTCGCGATTGTTCCACAACGACGGATCCTGACTGCGCTGGTCGAGCTCTTGAAAACGCTTGTCGAGGGCGGCGACGTCAAAGCCGCCGCGCGAGCAGGGCCAGTCGTCCCTGCAGGGCGGTTACACGCTCCCGGATCTCGGGCTCCACACGGGCCATCGAGGGAACATGCCGAAAAACGGGCACGGGCACAATGCGGGCCGCCCGCCTTGCGCGTCGCGCGATGCGGGGTACCCACCCTGGTTCACGTCGCGCACCAGAATGCGGCGACGTATTTCTCTTGCAGTTGCGTCATGACGGGCAATTGAGCGAGCCTTCGTCGAGCAGGCCGACGGCGATGCGCAGCATGAAGAGCGCGTCGCTGGCCTGAACCGTGCCGTTGCCGTTGACGTCGCAGACGCTGAGTGCGCACGAAAGAGCTCCGACGGCCGCGCGCAGCACGAACAGTGCATCGGTGGCCGTGAAGTCCCCGTCGTCGTTCGGATCGCCGCAGTCGGCGCCGGCAAGCGTCGTCGTGGTGACGGGCGAATCGTCGCAGTCGACGCTGATGACGCTCGCCGTCGGCGCCGGGTCGATGTCGTTGCCGGACTTGTCCTTGGCGAAAAAGAGCTCGACGGTGAAATCCGCAGCGGTGGGAAGATCGTTCTCCGGCGCCGCGAAGTTGCAGGCGCCCAGCTCGATGAAGTCCTTGTTTCCGGCGCTCCCTCCGGATCCGGCTTTGCTGCGCGAACCGCGAGCCACCGTGGCAGCAGCAGTCACTTCGGCCTTCGCTTTCTTCGTCTTCCCCGGCTTCTCGGCCGCGCCCGCGGCCGAAGCTTCGCCCGCCGCAGCCTTGCCGCCGCCGGCCGCCGCCGTGGCTGCCGCCTCCTGCGCCGGCCCGAGGACCGTTGTGCTGGTGGTCGTGCTGGTGGACGTCGACGTGCTCGTGGACGTCGAGGTGGACGTGGAGCTGCTCGAGGTCGAACCGAAGATGCGGTCGTCGAAGAATGCGGAGACGAAGCGCTGCAGGTCCTCGAGGACGTCGAAGAAGGACGTGAACCCGAAGTTGCCGGATGGGGTGCACTGCACGTTCTGCTCGGTGCCGACGAAGCGGCCATTCGCCTTCTCGTAGTGCAGCCCTACGTCCACGCTGCTGATTCGTCGCTGGCGCTGGACGCCGAAGAGCACGGTGCAGATCTTCTCGCCCGGCGGCAGCATCGTGCTGGTGACGGCGCCGCCCGCGCCGCCGCCCTCATGGCCGGCCGTGCGCGCGCGGTCGACCGTGGTGATGTGACGCTGCTCGGTCGAGGAAGACGGAGACTCGTTGGGAACTGCGACGATCGACAGGACGACGGTGGAAACGAATGCGGCGATTCGCATGCGGAGGCCCCCTCCTACGATGATGGCCGAAAGCTAACGAGTGGCACGGCGGCAGACAAGGCTCGCTCGCTTGCGGCAAACCGCAATCCGACTGCTGTTTCGGGAAAACGTCGGGCGCGGCCGGCGTTCGGCCGGCGAAGGTGCCGACCGCATAGACCAGGCGGACTTCTCCCACGGGATGCAGGGCAAGCCCGGGGTGTCGCCAGCTCCCGTCAGGCGCGGACGCGGGCGCCGGCGCGGACTCGCATCGCTGCCAGCAAGGCCAGCACCGCCATGCAGGCGTAGAGAAACACGTCTCCGTACTCGCGGTAGAATGACCAGCTCCTGCGCATGAGCACCGTCTCCACCGCCACGTCGGGCTCGAACAGCGGCGTGACCGGCCCGACGTGGCCCTGCGCCGTGATGAACGCCGATATGCCCGTATTGGTCGACCGCACCATCGGCATGCGATTCTCCACCGAACGCAGAGCCGCCATCGCAAGGTGCTGATCGGGAGCGGCGGTGTCGCCGTACCACGCGTCGTTGCTGATGTTGACGAGGAAATCGATGCCTTCGACGGCAAACCGCCGAGTCAGAGCCGGGAAGATGCCCTCGTAGCAGATGAGCGTGCCGAACCGTGCCGGTCGAAGCGATGCATTCTCGGCGCCGTCCACCGACGGCAGGGCCGTGATCGGCGCCGACTCGAAGACGGTATGCTCGGTGCCGCGACCGAACTCGCCGACGGCCTGCACCGCGATGTCCACCCAGCCGAACAGCCCGTGGAGCGGAATGTACTCGCCGAAAGGCACGAGCTGGATCTTGTCGTACGGCCCCTGGACCGAGCCGTCCGCGCGCACCAGCCAGGCCTGGTTGTACGGCGTGGGCTGATCATCGTCGCCGAGTGCCAGTCCTGGCGCGCCGACGAGCATGTCCACACCGCGCCGTCTGGTGAACTCGGCCAGACGCGAGGTGCGTTCGTCGAGGCTGAAGTAGAACGGCAATGCCGCTTCGGGCCAGACGAGCAAGCGCGCGCCCTGGTCGGCCGCCTGCTCGGACAGATCGAGGTAGCGCTGCAGGATCTGGTCCTGGTACTGCACATCCCACTTCTGACTCTGCGCCACATTGCCCTGGACGACGCCCACGCGCAGCGCGCCCTCGTACGGCTGCGCGTCGAGCATGCGGATGCGCAGCGACCCGTATGCGAACAGCAGTGACGGCACGCTGACGGCAACCAGGATCAGCGCCCATGCCGGCGCCGCCGCAGTGAAAGTCGCCAGCAGCTGTCGGGACCGGCGTCGCTGCACGCGCACCCACAGCTCGGCCAGCGCCACGTTCGTCAGAACGATTCCCGCGGAGATCCCGTAGACGCTGGTCCACTCGGCGATCTGGACGATCGGCAGGTAGTCGATCTGCGAGTATCCGAGCGAGTTCCACGGGAAGCCCGCGATGAAGAACGTGCGCATCCACTCGACGACGACCCACACCACCGGCGCCGCCAGCAGGCGGCTGATGCGGGCCGCCGCCAGCCACTCCAGCCCCGCCGCGAAGAACGTGAAGGAGTAGGCCGCAACGGCGGCAAGCAGGAACCAGATGACGGTGGCGAGCGCCGGAGTGATGGTCGTGAAATTGCTGATGGTGTCGGGGATCCAGTAGAGCGTGGCAAGGTAGAAGACGAAGCCGGCGACCCAGCCGAAGCCCGCGGCAGCGCGCACCGACTGCCGGCGCAGCCCGATCAGCAGCGGCACCAGTGCGAACCACGCGACCCAGCCGAGCCACACGCGCGGAAAGGCGAGCGTCAGCAGCGCGCCGCTGGCGGCGGCGAGCGCGATCTTCTGCAGTCGCAGCGACGGCCTCATCCGGTTGCGCAGCCGATGCCGCGATCGTGCAGGGCAAACGCGAGGCGCCGCTCCTCGGCCTGCATCACGCGCGCATCCTCGTCGACCTCGTGATCGAAGCCGAGAAGATGGAGGAGGCCGTGAAGGATGAGGCGCGCCAGCTCCTCTTCGTCGGTCCAGCCGCCGTCGCGGGCCTGCACGCGCAGCTTCTGCGCGGAGACGACGACGTCGCCGAGAAGGCCGCTGGCAAGCGGGAGCCCTTCTCCTTCGAGCTGCGAAAAGGACAGGACGTCGGTGGCTTTGTCTTTGCCGCGCCACTGCGCGTTGAGCTCGCGGATGCGCTCGTCATCGACCAGCACCACCGTGAGCTCGCAATCCGCGCGCTCGAGCAGCTCGAGCAGCGCGGCCGCCACGCGCTCGGCGGCGGCGGCCAGCGATGCGTCCCCGGTCTCGTCGATGATGTCGGCGGGCATGATGCGCGGCGAGCCGGCGACCGCTCAGCGGCGGGGCGCGCGCGCCGGCTTGGAATCCTCGTAGGCGGTGATGATGCGCTTGACCAGCGGGTGGCGCACGACGTCGCGGTCGTCGAACTCGATGAACGAGATCTCTTCGATGGAGCCGAGCACCTGCCAGGCATCGCGCAGGCCCGAGCCCTGCCCGACCGGCAGATCGATCTGCGTGACGTCGCCCGTGACCACCGCCTTGGATTCGAAGCCCAGGCGCGTCAGAAACATCTTCATCTGCTCGCGCGTCGTGTTCTGCGCCTCGTCCAGGATGACGAACGCGCTGTTGAGCGTGCGGCCGCGCATGAACGCCAGCGGCGCCACCTCGATGGTGCCGCGATCGAGCATCGTCTGCGCCTTCTCCAGGCTGACCATGTCGTGCAGCGCATCGTAGAGAGGACGCAGGTACGGGTTGACCTTCTCGGCAAGATCGCCCGGAAGGAACCCCAGCTTCTCTCCGGCTTCCACCGCCGGGCGCGTCAGGATGATGCGCGAGAACTTGCCGCGGAACAGGTCGGCCACCGCCATCGCCATGGCCAGGTACGTCTTGCCCGTGCCGGCAGGGCCGATGGCGAACGTCAGGTCGTGCTTGCGGATGGCCTCGACGTAGCGCCGCTGGTTGACCGTCTTGGGAACGATCTCCTTGCCGCGCGCGGAGACGAAGACCGCGTCCCTGTAGACCTCCTCGAGCGTCGCCGTGCGCGACGCGCCCAGGATCTCGATGGCGCGCTGCACGTCGGAGAGCCCGATCGGATGCCCGCGCGAGAGCATGTCGTAGAGCTCGCGCAGCACGCGCGCGGCCAGCTCGACCTCGTGCTCGTAGCCTTCGATGCGAACACCGCGCTCGGTCATCGCGATGCCGACCTTGAGCGCGCTCTCGATGGCGCGCACGTTCTCGTCGTGGCTGCCGAACAGCTCGTGGAGACGGCGCGGGTCGCCGAACTCGAGGCTAGACGAGGATTTCGTTGGCTTTCTCCAGCAGCGCCGGGATGCCGCCCGGGTTCTTGCCGCCCGCCTGGGCGAAATCGGGCTTGCCGCCGCCGCGGCCGTCCACCAGCGGCGCCAGCTGCTTGATGATTTCGCCGGCGTTGTAGCGCCTCGTCTGATCGGGCGAGACGGCAACGAGCAGCGAGACGCTACCGTCGGTGGCGCCGGTCAGCACCACGACGCTGGCGCCGAGGCGCTCACGCAGGCGGTCGGAGATCGTGCGCAGCCCCTTGCCGTCGATGTCGTCGACGCGTGCGACGACCGCCGAAGCGTAGCCGTCGGCGATCTTGCGCGCCGAGCCGGCAAGCTCGGCGACGACGTCGCGCGAGGTTCCCTGCGCCGCACGCGCCAGCTTCTTCTCGAGCTCGCGCTGCTCGGCCAGCAGCTTCTCAATGCGGCCGATCGCGTCCTCTTCGCGAATGCGCAGCGTGCGCGCGATCTCCTTGAGGATCTCGTCGCGGCGCTGCACCAGCGCGAACGCCTCGCCGCCGGTGGTCGCCTCGACGCGCCGCACGCCCGCGGCCACGCCGGTCTCCGCGGTGACGCGCAGCAACCCGATGTCGCCGGTGCGCGAGACGTGCGTGCCGCCGCACAGCTCCACCGAATAGTCGCCCATTTTCACCACGCGCACGCTGTCGCCGTACTTCTCGCCGAAGAAGGCCAGCGCGCCGGCCTTGAGGGCGTCCTCGTACGGCATCTCGGTCTCGTAGACTTCGAGATTGCTGCGGATGGCCTGGTTGGCCTCCGTCTCGATGTCGGCGAGCTTTTCGTCGGAGACCGGGCCCGAGTGGTTGAAGTCGAAACGGAAGCGCGAGGCTTCCACGAGCGAGCCCTGCTGATGGACGTTGTGCCCCAGATGATGGCGCAGCGCCGCGTGCAGCAGGTGCGTGGCCGAGTGGTTCAGGCGCACGGCCTGGCGGCGCTCGGCATCGATGGTGAGCTGGACTTCGTCGCCGACGGCCACGCGGCCGCGCTCAACGCGGATCAGGTGCACGGTCACGTCGGGCGCCGGCTTTTGCGTATCGAGCACGCGCGCGACCGAGCCGTCGCGAGTCTCGATGGTTCCGGTGTCGCCGATCTGGCCGCCCGACTCGCCGTAGAACGGCGTGAGCGTCGTGGTCAGCTCGCCCTCCTCGCCCTGGGCGAGCGAGCCTACCAGCTGTCCGCCACGCGCAAGGCCGGTCACCTGCGATTCGGTCGTGGTGGCGAAGGGGCCGGCAAACCGGACGCCGCCGCGCTCGCGCGCGGCCGCCACCAGCAGCGTGTAGTCCTTGGGCCCGCCCCTGGCGGCATGCGCGCCGCGGGCACGCTCGCGCTGCTGCTCGAGCGCGGCCTCGAAGCCTTCGCGGTCCACGGCCACGCCGCGCGAGCGCAGGATGTCCTCGGTCATGTCGAGCGGGAAACCGTAGGTGTCGTAGAGACGGAATGCCACGTCGCCGGGAAGCTTCGTCGATGCGCCGAGCCGCCCGACCTCGCTCTCCAGATGCACGAGGCCGCGGTCGAGCGTGTCGGCGAAGCGCTCTTCCTCCTCGCGCACGGTGTCGAGGATCTTCTTGCGGTTCTCGAACAGCTCGCGGTACGCATCGCCCATCGTTTCGACGACGGCGTCGCAGATCTTGTAGAGGAAGGCGTCGGGCAGCCCGAGGTTCTTGCCGTGGCGGGCGGCGCGGCGCAGGAGGCGGCGCAGGACGTAGCCGCGGCCTTCGTTGGAGGGCTCGATGCCGTCGACGATCATGAAGGAGACCGCGCGGCTGTGGTCGGCCAGGACGCGGAACGAGATGTCCTTGTCCGGATCGACGTCGTAGACCCTGCCCGACAGCTCCTCGGCGCGCGTGATCAAAGCGCGCAGCAGCGACCCATCGTAGTTGCCGGCAACGCCTTCCAGCACGGCCGCCACGCGCTCCAGGCCCATGCCGGTGTCTACGTGCTTGGCCGGCAGCTCATGCAGCGCGCCCGATTCATCGCGCGAATACTGGATGAAGACGAGGTTCCAGAGCTCCAGGAAACGCGCGCAGCCTTCGTTGACGTCGCACTTGTGGCCCACCACGTGCTGCATGTCGCACGCGGCGGCGCCGCGATCGATGTGGATCTCCGAGCAGGGGCCGCAGGGGCCCGTATCGCCCATCTCCCAGAAGTTGTCCTTCTCGTCGAAACGGCGCACGCGGTCGTGACCGATGTCGGTGACCGTCTTCCACAGCTCCTCGGCCTCGTCGTCGGTGCGGTAGACGGTGGCGTAGAGCTTGTCCTTGGGCAGCTTCCAGACCTCGGTCAGCAGCTCCCAGGCCCAGAGGATCGCGTCGCGCTTGTAGTAGTCGCCGAAGGACCAGTTGCCGAGCATCTCGAAGAGCGTGTGGTGGTAGGTGTCGCGGCCGACGTCTTCGAGGTCGTTATGCTTGCCCGAGATGCGAAGGCACTTCTGCGAATCGGCCACGCGCGGCGAGGGCGCCTTGGCATTGCCGAGGAAGACATCCTTGAACTGCACCATCCCCGCGTTCGTGAACATGAGCGTGGGGTCGCCGAGCGGCACGATGGGCGCGCTCGGCACGATCAGATGGTTCTTGGACTCGAAGAATTCGAGAAAGCTTTTGCGGACTTCTGCGCCCTTCACAGCCGCTGGGCCATACTAGGAAACGTCCAGCAAGTCACGTACGAGCCCGGACGGGTAGCCGCGCGCAACCATGGTGCGGAAAATGCGCGCGCGTTCTTCTTGCGAGAGCTCGTCGACGCTCGCCGGCAGGCCCTCGTGCGTGGCGTGACGCCGGAGCAACCCCGCAAGAAGGGTCTCGGCGCTCCGTCGCTCCTCGTGCTCGGCCACCGTCTCGGCAACCACATCGGCCGCGATTTTCGGCGCAATCCCGCGAGCGGCAAGCTCGGCGATGATGCGGTGCCGCCCGTTGCCGCCGCGCTCGAAGCGGTTGCGGGTGTAGCGGCGGGCCCACGCATCGTCGTCGATCATGCCCAGCTCGCGCAGGCGGGCAATGGCCGCATCCGTCTCGGCGCTGCCCCACATGCCGTCGAGCTTCTCGCGCAGCGCCGCCTCCGGATAGGAGCGGCGTGCGAGGAAGATGAGCCCAGCCTCCACGGCGTTCGTCGCCTGCGAGGGCGACATCGGCCGGGGCCGTGAGCGCGGCCCGCGAAGCTTCTGCTTGCGTCCATCGCCGCCGGCCATCGTGGGGTCGTGCTTCTGCTTGCGCATGTTGCACTCGGCCGCGGGCGCGTCGAAAGAGCAGCGCTCCTTCGACGAGCCCGCGTATCGCTTTCGGCAACCCTTACTTCGTACCCGAGGCCTTGGCGGCCTTGGCCTTCTTGGCCTCGGCATCCTCGCCATTCTTGTCGGCGCCGCCTTCGACCACGGTCAGGTGCGGGCCGGTGCCGGGAAGGCCGCAGGCCTCACGCACCCTCGCTTCGATCTGCACGCTGATGTCGCGGTGCTCGCGCAGGAACTCGCACGCGTTGTCGCGTCCCTGCCCGATGCGCTCGCCGTTGTACGAGTACCAGGAGCCGCTCTTCTCGACGACGCCCATCTCGGAGCCGAGATCGAGCAGCTCGCCTTCCTTGTTGATGCCGACGCCGTAGAGGATGTCGAACTCGGCCTCGCGGAACGGCGGTGCCACCTTGTTCTTGACCACGCGCACGCGCGTGTGGCTGCCCACCACCTGATCGCCCTGCTTGAGAGACGCCGTGCGGCGGATGTCCAGGCGCACGGAGGCGTAGAACTTCAGGGCATTTCCGCCGGTGGTGGTCTCGGGGTTGCCGAACAGCACGCCGATCTTCATGCGGATCTGGTTGATGAAGATGACGATGGTGTTGGAGCGCGAGATGGTGCCGGTCAGCTTGCGCAGCGCCTGCGACATCAGGCGCGCCTGCAGACCCATCTGCGGTTCGCCCATCTCGCCTTCGATCTCCGCCTTGGGCACCAGTGCCGCCACCGAGTCGATGACCAGAACGTCGATTGCGCCGCTGCGCACCAGCGTCTCGGTGATCTCCAGGGCCTGCTCGCCGTTGTCGGGCTGCGAGATCAGGAGCTCGGAGGTCCGCACGCCGAGCTTGCGGGCGTAGTTGACGTCGAGCGCGTGCTCGGCGTCGACGAAGGCGGCGGTGCCGCCCTTCTTCTGCGCCTGCGCGATCGCCTCCAGCGCCAGCGTGGTCTTGCCGGAGGACTCCGGACCGTAGATCTCGATCACGCGGCCGCACGGAAGACCGCCCACACCGAGCGCGACGTCCAGACCCAGCGAGCCGGTCGGCACCACCTGCACGTCGGCCAGCTTGTCGTCGGCGCCCAGACGCATGAGCGAGCCCTTGCCGAACTGCTTCTCGATCTGGCTGACGGCCAGCTCCAATGCCTTCTTCTTCTCTTCCATCGACATCGTCCTTCCTCTCCTTACCGGGCGCGCCAGCGCCCGATTCCTCACCGGCGCATCGTGTGCGGCCGGGTCGTCTTGCCGATCGCTCCTGCGACCGGAGTCCTCTTCCTACTGCAGCCCGTTGGCGTCTGGGCGGTCCTTTGGCAGCTCGAATGCTGCCAAGCTTTCGTACATCGATCCTCCCGGAGAGAGCCGGCTGCGAACCAGCTCCACGCGATCGATGGTGTCTTCTCCGAAGTCGTGCTCGCGCATGCGATCGAGCAGGTACGCCATCGGCGGCGTCTCGCGCGGCGAGCCCTTGGGCACGCGACGTGGCACCGCGGGCGTGCTGCGTACTCGCCCGAGCGTCAGATGAGGCGTGAATCTGCGCGACTCGCGCGCAAAGCCCAGCGGCTCCAGTGCGTTCTCGACGCCGGCGGCCAGGCGCGCCAGCGAGCCTTCGTCGCGCAGTGCCACCGCGACGACGCGCGGCTGGCTGGCCGGCGGCAGCGTCATCAGCCCGATGGCCGCGACCCGGAACGGCGGCACTTCGAGGAAGACCGGCTCGAGCGCCTTCAGCAGCTCTTCGATGCGGTCGGAGGCGACGTCGCCGAGGAACTTGAGCGTGGCGTGCCAGCTCTCGGGCTGGGTCCAGCTGACGCGCCAGCGGCTTTGCTCGGCGGTGGTCTTGAGCTCCTGCAGGGTCTGCAGAATCCCCTCGGCGATATTGTCGCCGACGCGCACCGCCACGAAGCAGCGGAAGTTTTCGGCGGCTGCGGTCATCCGATGCTTGCTCCGGTGGTGGTGGCGTCGGGAGACGCAGCGCTGGTTGATGTTGCCGGCGGTACGGACGCGTCGCCCTGCGAGCGGCCGCCGCGCCTGACGCGCGAGCTCAGCTGGCCCGGCTCGAGCGGCGGAAGGCCGAGCAGATGGCGGCGGACCCAGTCCAGCGCGACCTGCGTAGTGAGGATCTTGATCCAGTCGCGGCTTCCCCACAGCGCGTAGACCTTCGCGTCCACGTCGTACTCGTTGCCGCCGGTGCGCCATGCCAGTGCCATGGCCACCGTGCCCACGGGCCTGTCGGGCGTGCCGCCGCCGGGGCCGGCGATGCCGCTGGTCGCGACGGCAAGATCGGCGCGGCAGCGCTGCGCCGCGCCGAGCGCCATCTCCGCGACCGTCTCGGCGCTGACGGCGCCGTGCTCCTGCAGAGTCTGTCTGCTCACACCGAGCAGGTGTTCTTTCAGACTGTTGCTGTAGGCGACAAGGCCACCTTTGTAATACGCCGAGCTGCCGGCGACGTCGGTCAGGCGGCTGCCCAGCAGGCCGCCGGTGCAGGACTCGGCGGTGACGATGGTCCTGCCCGCCCTGGTCAGCAGCTCACCAACCACTTCCTCCATGGACGCGTCGCCTTCGGCGTAGATGGCCGCGCCGAGCCGCTCGCGCACGACCGCTGCGAGTCGGTCGAGATTGGCAGTGGCAGTCGATTCGTTTCCGGCGACGCTGACGCGCACCGAGATCTTGGGAAAGCTGGCGCGGAAGGCCAGGCGGCCTTGGCCGGCAGGAATGGCGCCCTCCAGCGCTTCATCGAGCGCCGATTCGGGCAGGCCGAAGGTCTGGAACGTGCGCGAGACGACGACGCGGCCCGGCTCGATCCGCTCGGCCAGCCACGGCATGACCGAGGCCTCGAACATCGCCGTCATCTCCCGCGGAACTCCCGGCAGGACGATGCCGTACGCGGCGCCGCGGTCCGCACGCATTGGAACTCCGGCATCGCCGGTGATGCCGATGCGGAGCCGATAGCCGGGCGCGGTGCCGACGGGATTGTCGATGACGTCGGCGCCGGCCGGGATCATCGCCTGGCGCAGGTTGTTCTCCGGCATCGCGCGGCCGCGGGCGCGGAACATCTCGCGGATGCGCTCGGCCTGCCGCTCGTCCATGGACAGGTCGACCCCGGCCACGCGGGCAACGGTCTGTGTGGTCAGGTCGTCGCTGGTCGGGCCCAGGCCGCCGGTGGAGAGAACGACGTCGGCGCGGGCGATCGCCGACTCCCACGCCCACTGGATCCGGTCCACGTCGTCGCTGACTGCCAGAATGGCCACGACGTCGATGCCGAGGCTCGCGAGGCGGTCGGCGATCCAGGAGGAGTTCGTGTCCACGGTGCGTCCGCCGACGATCTCGTCGCCGGTGGAAAGGATGGCAGCGGTGCGAACGATCTCCGACATGGCTTTCGCCTTTTCTACGCCCAATCTGGAAAGATTGCCAGACCTGCGGGGCGTTCTGCGCTCATCTCATCACAGAATGGGCATGCCGGCCCAGAGGGTCAGCCGCACGGCCGCGTTGGCGTAGACACCGGCCATCACGTCGTCGAGGACGATGCCATAGCCGCCGGGGAGCCGCTCGAGCTGCCGCGCAGGCGGCGGCTTGATCACATCGAAGAGGCGGAACCAGAAGAACGCTGCCGCCAGAGTTCCCCATCCCACGGGGAGGAAGGCCATCGTGACGAAATACCCGACCAGCTCGTCGCACACGACGACGCCCGGGTCCTTGAGGCCGACGCTTTCGCTCATCGCCTCGGCGGCCCAGATCGCACACGTGACGAGCAGCCCGAGCACGACGATGTAGGTGAAGGGGCTCGCCACGGCGATCATGGCGATGAACGGCGCCAGGGGCACGGCCACGAGCGTGCCTGCCGTGCCGGGAGCGAACGGCGAGTAGCCGGCGAAGAGACCGGTCGCGACCAGACGCGTGACGAGGCCCGACTGCTGCTCTTCGGTTGGCGCCAAGCTTCCTCCGGCCGGGAAGCTACGCGCCACCTCTGCGTTGGGCAATTGCTTTGGGCACAGTGGCAGCGAAGGCGTTCCGGCACCTTCTGCGAGCGCTACGCGGCCGGGCAGATCAGGTCGATGTCGGCGCCGACGGCCTTTCGCAGCGTGCGCAGCGCATCCTGCGCGACGACGGTGCCGCTGGCGTCGGTGTCACACGCACACAACGGACAATCGCGCGCGCCGACGGCGCCGCGCAGGATGGCCAGCGCATCGCTGGCAACCGGAGACGACGCTCCCGAAACCGGCGCGCCGCACACGCACTCGATCACCGGCGAGGCGCTGAAGATCTCGTTGTTGCCGTCGTCGTTGTCGCCGGCGTGATCGCAGTCGCTGTCGAGGAAGACCTTGGTGCCGGTCGCATCGATCGCGCTCACGAGGCTGCTGCAGCCGCCGCCGGAGGTGAGCTGCACGGGCTCCTCGCCGCCGGCCGCAGCGACGCGGAACGCCTCCAGGCTGCGGTCGGAGTTGCCGCCCACCAGATTGCAGAAGCTCGAGAACGCGACGAACGCTCCGCCGCCGGCGATCACCGGCTGCACGCTCGCACACGAGGAGCTGCCGCTGTCGTCGGTGAGCTGGACGACGTCGCCGTCCGTGGTCGCCTGCACGCGGAAGATCTCCACGCTGCCGTCGCCGTTGTCGCCTTCGAAGTCGCAGTCCGACTCGAACGCGATGAACGAGCCCGTCTCGTCGATCGACGGTGAGAGACTCGAGCATGCATCGTCGCCGCCCCGGGTGATCTGCTGGACGACGGCGTTGCTGCCCACGGTGAAGATCTCGATGGCGAAGTCGGGATTGGTGCCGGCCAGATCGCAATCGGACTCGAACGCATAGAGCGTGCCGTTGGCGTTGCCCGAAGGGTTGATGCTGTCGCACTCCCCGCTGTGATCGGGCACCTCGCCATCGGGAAAGTCGTCGGTCAGGCGCGTGATGACGCCCGCTTCCGTGACGCGGAAGATCTCGGAGCTGCCGTCCTGGTTGCCCGGATGCGTGGGGCAGTTGCTGTCGAAAGCGACGATGGCGTTGGAGTTGGCCGCGGTGATCGTCGGCGAGAGGTTGTCGCAGAACGTCGAGGTGGTGAGCTGCACGGTCCCGGCTGCGCCCTGCTTCCACAGGAAGATCTCGATGTTGCCGTCGGCGTTGGTGCCGGTGAGGTTGCAGTCGGACTCGAACGCGATGCGCGTGCCCGTGCCGTTGACCACGGGGGAGGTGTTGCTGCAGTCGGCGCTGTCGGTGATCTGGATGATCTGGTTGCTGCTGAACCGGAAGATCTCGCGATTGCCGTCCTCGTTGTCGCCGGCCAGGTCGCAGGTGGACTCGAACACCACCACGGCGCCGGCCGCGCCCGCCGAAGGCATGAAGCTGCCGCAGTCTTCGGCCGTGTCGTCGGTGATCTGGACGAACTCGGTGTCGCCAGCGGCGGAGCCGCTCGTTGCGCAGAGCAGCGCGAACGCGGCCGTGACGGCGAGGTGGGGCATCGAGGTGCGCATTCGGTGTCCTTTGCGAATCGGCCAGTCCGGGTGGCCTTGCCTGCGCGGCCGCGGGCAGCGGGCCCGACCGGGTCGAGCGACTAGAATCCAAGCGTCCGGAGCCGCGCGCAAGCCGGAAAGTTGTCGGGACCGCTGCTGCCGTCGATGGGGCGGCGCGTGCGTCTTCATCCATTGGACCTGAGCGAGGTTTCCCGTACCTTGCGCCGCCGCGCCCGTACCGCGAGCGCGCAGGCCACGCCGCAGGAGTCAGCAGTCATGCAACGAGAGCTCGAAGTCGCCATCGAGGCAGCTCGCGCCGGCGGCGCGGTCGTCCGCAAGTACTACAAGGGTGAGTACGACGTTCACGAGAAGGCTCCCGACAACCCTCTGACCATCGCCGACACCGAGGCCGACGCCATCATCAAGAAGACGGTGCTTTCGGCCTTCCCGGATGACGGCTGGCTCTCCGAGGAGACCGCCGACACCAAGGACCGCCTGACCAGGAGCCGCGTCTGGATCGTCGACCCGCTCGACGGCACCAAGGAATTCACGCAGCACATCCCCGAGTTCTGCGTCTGCGTGGCGTTCGTCGTCGACGGCGTGGTGCAGGTGGGCGTCTCCTACAACCCGGCCGAAGACCTGCTGTTCGCCGCGCGCCGGGGCGGCGGCACCACGCTCAACGGCGAGCCCGTGCGCTGCACGCCCCAGACCGAGGTCTCCAAAGCCGTGGTCCTGGCCAGCCGCAGCGAGGACAAGCGCGGCGAATGGGATGCGTACAAGCCGCTGATGCAGGTGAAGCTGACCGGAAGCGTCGCCTACAAGTTCGCGCTCATCGCCGCCGGGCAGGCGGACGCGACGTTCTCGCTGACGCCGAAGAACGAGTGGGACATCTGCGCCGGCACGATGCTGGTGGAGGAGGCAGGCGGGGTCGTGACCGACCGCTACGGCAAGCCGCTGACGTTCAACAACGAAAAGACGCTGCTGCCGGGCCTGATTGCCGCAAGCTCGACCCTCTACGGGCCGCTGCGGGACATCATCAAGAAGACCAGCGGCGAGTGATCAGGAGCGCGGGTTGGCGGCGCTGGCCACGGCCAAGGTACCGCCGGCACGCTCGGCCGCCGCGTAGGCGGCGTCGATCTTGGTGACGGTGTCGCGGAAGCGCTCGAGAGCCGCGCGGTCCAGAGCCTTGGCCTTGGGCGTCACCGCCGTCATCGGGTCGATGTACTCTCCATTCTTGTACATCGAGAAGTGCAGGTGCGGGCCGGTCGACAGGCCGGTCGTGCCGACGTAGCCGATTACCTGCCCCTTGCTGACCTGGACGCCCGGACGCACGCCGTCCGCGAATCGCGACAGGTGGCTGTAGCTGGAGGCGTAGACGTCGTCGTGCTGCAGCTTCACGTAGCGGCCGTTGCCGCCATGCCACTCGGCCATCTCCACGCGCCCGTCGGCCACCGCATGCACCGGCGTACCGGTGGGCGCCGCGAAATCGACGCCGTTGTGAGGCCGGGCGCGCTTGAGCACCGGGTGGAAGCGAGAGTGCGAGAAGCCTGAGCTAATGCGCACGAAGGAAACCGGGAAGCGCAGGTAGTCGCGGCCGAGCGTCTGGCCGCTGCGCGAGTAGTAGCTGCCGGTCTTGGCGCCCGGTGCCTGGAAGTAGATGCCCTCGTAGGTCTTGCCGCCGTTGTGGATGCGGGCCGACAGCAGCTTGCCGGGCAGGCGCGAGGCGCCGTCGGGGCGCTCGAGCTCCTCGAAGGCGACGCTGAAGTTGGCGCCGGGCTGGATGTCGTTCTCGAAGTTCAGGTCCCAGCCAAGCGCCTCGGCCACGTCCGAGATGATCTCGTCGGGCACGCCGGCACGCGCTGCCGATGAGTAGAAGCTGCCGCGGATGGTGCCCTGCACGACGCGCAGGTGACGGCCGAGTTCGACCGGCTCGCGCGTGGCAACGACGACGCCGTCCTTGCGGCGGGCCACGAGGTTGGTCTGGCTGTCCACTTCCATCTGCAGGCTGACCAGGTCCTGCTTCTCCGTATCTATGGAGAGCACCAGCTTCTGGCCGGGGAAGATGCGCGTCAGGCTGTAGACGCGCTGAGCCGCCTTGATCCACTCGGCGGCCTTTTCGGGGCTGACTCCGTAGCTGGAGATGACGTGCGAGAAGGTCTGACCGCTCTGGAAGTGATGCTCCACTTCCTTGAAGTGAGGCACCGGGGCCAGCGGCGCGGGCGCCGGCGCCGGAACCAGCGGTACCGACTTCAGTGGCGCGTCGAACGCGGCCGCCGGCTGATCAGCGGGCAGGCTGGCGACCTGTACGGACGCGGGCTGCGCGATCTCGGTGGCCGTTTCGGTTTGAGGTGTCTGGGGAAGGAGTCGGGAAGCCTGGAGGAGATGGAAGGGAGTCGGCGCGCTGGCGTATCGGACTTCACTGGTGGCGGATGCCGAGGTCGGATGCGGCCGGTCCTGGCTGGCGACTCGGAAGACGGCGAAGGAAGCCATGCTCACGAGGGCGCCGAGCACCACGAGCCGTGCCGGGCCGAAGTCACCTTTGCGCGGCGCGCGATCCGCCAATCCACCCATCATCCCCACCTCCGATCCGCGCGGACGCCAAGCGTCCTCTTGTCTCGTGTGTCGTCTCGTCGACGGCATCGTTACGTTGCCCCTCAGGTTACCTGATGTCAAAACCCGGCCTGGGCGGTAGGTGCGGCGAGTGCGAAGCGTCGCATCGGGTTGCCCGCTGGGCCTGCATCGTTACTCTGTGCTGCACTTCGCGACCGCCGCCGGCCCCGTACGAACTCCCCACGGGCCAGTCAGGCAATCAACGATGAGCGGCAGGCTAGCGGCACTGGATGTAGGAGACAAGCGAATAGGCGTCGCCGTCAGCGACCCCTTGCGGCTCATCGCCCAGCCGGTGGGAGTCGTCCAACGACGCGGCGCCAAGGCCGACTGCAGCGCGATCCTGGCTCTCCTGGCCGAGCATCAGATTGAAAAAGTCATTGTCGGGCTGCCACTTAGCATGGCAGGGTCGGAAGGCGAGCAGGCCGACCGCGTCCGCCACTTCGCCGAGCGGTTTCAAAATGAGACGGGCCTGGAGGTCGTGTATCAAGACGAGAGGCTTACGACGCTACAAGGGCAGCGCATGCTCGTTCAGGCGGGAGTGAGGCGCGAGCGCCGGCGCCAGGTCGTCGACAAGGTGGCGGCCGCCCTGATCCTGCAGGCCTACCTCGACTCGCAGCCTCGGCCATGAGTCGCGGGCGCCGTTCATTCCGCAAAGCGCCAGCCTGCACGCTGGCGGCTTACCGTTCATGAAGCGCTTCGTGCTGTTCCTTCTTCTGCTGGTGCTCGTCGCCGTCGCGGCGGCCGGCCTCCTCCGGCGCGAGCTCATGGCGCAGGTCACACTCGAAGCGCCCGTGCAGCTCGACGTGTATCCGGGAGAAGCGGCCGATCTGATCGCGCTGCGATTGCAGGCAGCCGGCGTCATCCGAGACCATCGCCTGCTGCTGGCGCTGGCGCGCTGGAAGGAGCTCGACCGCGAGTTCCGTCACGGCCGCCACGAGTTCCAGGGAACGCTCGGGCTCGAAGACGTGCTCCAGGAGCTCGTCCGAACTCCCAAGCCGATTCTCCGGGTGACGATTCCCGAAGGTCTGACCTATGCCGAGATCGGCCGTCTGCTCGAGGCGGCCGGGGCCGTTTCGGCCGCCGACTATGCGGCCGCGGTCTGCGCCCCGGACTACGTCGCCGCCGTCGGCGCCGCCCCCGGAGCCAACTGCGCAGAAGGGTACCTCTTCCCGGACACCTACGATCTCGTTCCGGGAATGACGGCACGCGAAATTGCTGACCTCCAAAATCGCCGTTTTCGGGAAGTGATGGAGCCGGTGCTGGCCGCGGCGAGCGCCGGGAACGTCGCCCGGCAGCTTGCGCAGTCGGGGGGCGAGGCCGAATCCGCCCTGAAATCGCGGCTGCTGACGGTGGCTTCGATCGTGGAGAAGGAGACGGCGGCGCCGCATGAACGGCCGCTGGTGGCCGCGGTGATCCTGAATCGGCTCCGCCTCGGCATGCCGCTGCAGGTCGATCCCACCGTCATCTATGGCTGGCTGGCCGCGGGGCAGCCGTGGGACGGGAACCTGACCAGGAGGCACCTGGACCATCCCAACCCCTACAACACCTACGCGCAGCGCGGGCTGCCGCCGGGCCCGATCTGCAACCCCGGCCTAGCCTCGCTCCAAGCGGCCACCTCACCCGCAGAAGTCCCGTACTTGTACTTCGTGGCGCGAGGCGACGGGTCCCATGAATTCTCTGCGGATCTGGACTCTCACAACGTAGCGGTGAAAAAATTCCAACTTCGTTAGTTACAACACTTGAGGTTCGCTCTCCTTTCGCTTAATGTGTCTCTGGGGAGAGGCTTTAGGAGGCTGGAAGATGGCGACGCTCACGAAGCGACAGAAAGAGATCTTCGACTACATCGAAGAAAGCATCCGGGAGAAGGGCTACGCCCCGACTCTCGAAGAAGTCGGAGCGCAGTTCGATTTGCGCTCCATGGCAACCGTTCACAAGCACCTCTCCAACTTGGAAGCCAAGGGCCTCATTCGCCGGAAGTGGAACCACAGCCGCGCCATCGAGATCGTCGATGAGCGCCGCCGCTCGCGGGCGGTGCGGCTTCCGCTTCTGGGCTCGGTGGCTGCCGGCCCGCCCAACGAGCAGGTCGAGACCGACCAGACGATCGAGGTTCCCGAGACGCTCGTGCGCAAGCGCGACACCTACGCCCTGAAAGTCACGGGCAACTCGATGGTCGACGAGGGCATCCTCGACGGGGATGTGATCGTGGTCGAACAGAGGCCCGATCCATCCAACGGTGACGTGGTCGTGGCCAGCATCGACGGCGAGGCCACGGTCAAGCGCTACTATCGAGAGGGTGACGGCAGCATCCGGCTGCAGCCCTCGAACCCGGACTTCAAGCCCATCTTCGTTCGAGACGGGAACCTCGAGATCCGCGGCGCCGTGGTGGGGCTCGTTCGACGGTACGCGTGATGGAAAAGGTGGCGGTCGCCTTCTCCTGACCTGACAAAGCTCGGCGCATGGGTCATCCGAAGGTGCCTGGCACCTTCGGCGACCCATGCGTCCATCCTTCTCCATCTACGTCCACCTTCCGTACTGCGTACGGAAGTGCCCCTACTGCGACTTCAACACCTACGCGGTGGCCCGCTTTCCCGAGGAGCGCTACGTGGCGGCGCTGCGGCGCGAGGCCGAGCACGCCTCCGACGACCCCTGCTGGAGCGGCCGGCGCGTGGCCACGGTCTTTTTCGGCGGCGGCACGCCGTCGCTGTTCTCGCCGCAGTCGCTCGGCTCGCTGCTCGAGGACTTCGATCGCATGTGGGGCCTGGAGGCCGATGCCGAGATCACCATGGAAGCCAATCCCGGCAGCTTCGAGGGTAGTGCGGCCGCCAGGCTCGGCGGCTTTCGCGCCTGCGGCATAGACCGCATCAGCTTCGGTGCTCAGAGCTTCGAGCCGCGCCATCTGATGACGCTCGGCCGCATCCACTCGCCGCAGGACACGGTCGATGCCGTGGCCGCGGCGCGCCAGGCCGGTTTCCAAAACCTTTCGTGCGACCTGATCTTCGCGATCCCCGGCCAGACCGTTGCCGACTGGGCAGCCGATCTGCGGCGCCTGGTCGAGCTCGGGCCCGACCACGTCTCGGCCTACAACCTGACCTACGAGGATGGCACGCCCATGACCGGCCTGAAGAAGGCGGGGCTGCTCGTGCCGGCCGAAGAGGAGACCGAGCTCGAGATGTTTCGTCTCGCGCGCTGCGAGCTGGCCGCCGCCGGCTATGCCCAGTACGAGGTCTCCAACTTCGCGCGGCCTCGGCGCCAGGCGCGGCACAACCTGGCGTACTGGACCTGGCGCGACTATCTCGGCCTTGGCGCCGGGGCGCACGGCTTCGCGGCGGGCGACGGGCGCGGGCATCGCGACTGGGGCCGGCGCTACGCGAACAAGCGCATCCCCGAGGCGTACATGTCCGCCGGCCGCGGCTGCTGGCACGCCAGCGCGGAAGAGCTGACGCGGGACATGGCGGTGGCCGAGTATCTGATGGTCGGCCTGCGCCTGAGCTGCGGAATCGACGAAGACGATCTGCGCCAGCGCTTCGGCGTCACGCTCGAGGCGGCGGCGCCGCGGACGGGAGAGATGATCGAGGGCGGGCTGCTGGTGCGGGAGGGATCGGCCGTGCGCCTGACCGAGCGCGGCCTGGAGATCGCCGACGCGGTCATCTCGCGGTTGGCCGCGTCATGATCCGAAAAGTCCTGCTGGCGATGAGCTTCGCCGGAGCCTTGGTGGTCGTCGCCGAGCTGGCGCTGCAGAAGCTGGCGCCGCCGCCCAACAACGCCACCGCGACCATTCACGCGCCCAAGGCCCGGCATTACGGCTGGGCCTGGCCCCCCGAGCGCGAGTTCGTGGCCACCGATCCGGACACCGGCGAGCGCTTCCGCGTGCGCACCAACCGCGAGGGCTGGAAGGACGTCGATCACCAGCGCGAAAAGCCGCCGGGCGTGGTGCGCGTGCTCGTGTTGGGCGACTCCCATACCTGGGGCTTCGTTCCGCTCGAGCAGCTCTACACGCGGCGCCTGGAAGCGCTGCTCGCCGAGCGCGGACTGTCCCAGGTCGAGGTCATCACGCTGGCGGTCGGCGGCTGGGGAACCGATCAGCAGCTGGAGGCGCTGACGGTGGAGGGCCTGTCCTACGATCCCGACATCGTCATCTACCAGTTCTGCGGCAACGACGTCCTCAACAACGTCTCGCCCAACGGCTTCATCTCCGAAGACCGGATGGAGTGGTACAAGACGTTCCGGTACGAACTCGAGGGCGATCGCTTGCGGCGCGTCGAGCTGACGCCGCGCTCGGTGATTCCGCTCGAGGACCGCCTGCGCAACGCGGTGAACAGGACTGCGCTCGGCTACTACGCCGGCAACGTGTGGACGCGTCTGCGACGCGGCGGTGCCAGGCAGTCGCGCGATTATGCCAAGGCGCCGCCTCTTCCCGGTCAGTCGCCGCTCCTGGACGCGGGCGACCCTTTCTTCCTCTATGGCAGCGACAAGGGCAGCGAGGCGCTGCAGGAGGCGTGGCGCCTGCTGGAAGCGCTGCTGGTGGAGATGAAGAAGCGCACGCAAGCTGCAGGCGCCGAGCTGTACGTGTTCTCCGAGGAGGGCGAGGCGGGCAAGCGCGAGCACAATCTGGCCACGCGCCGCCTGCGCACCGACAAGCACGGCGACTTCGTCATGCGCGACAGCCTGCGCCTGGACGTGCGCTGGAGCGCGCCGCTGGATCGTCTGCGCGAGATCTGTGGCCGCGCCGGCATCCCGCTCATCGAGCCCAGGCGCACGTACACGCGCTTTCGCGTCGACCCGCATCCCAACCGCCAAGGCAACGAGGCGATGGCGCACGACATAGCCGATGCGCTGATGCCGCGGTTGTCGGCGATCGCGCGGTAGGCGAATCGAGCAAGTCGATGGGGGGGGGTAGATTACCAGACCGACGAGATGTGCTTGTAGCGGCGGATCTTCTCGTCCTTCGTCACCAACGTCGCGCCCAGAACCATGGCCGTGGCGACGATCATGCGGTCTGCCGGGTCGTTGTGAAACGTGCCCGGCAACGTTACGGACTTCAGCGCAATGTTATTGTCCACAGGAACGAACTGAACAGCGGGCAACGCCTCGGTCTTCGCAATCCACTCAGCCACGTCCATCGTCAGCCGCAGGCGACCGCTCTTGACGAGAAGTGCGACCTCCCACGTGCTGATCGACGAGACGAAAAGTCTGCCCTGCGCGCCTTCATCGTGAAGGCGTTTCGTGAGGCGTTTTGGAATGGCGTCCGATTCCGACACCCACCAGACCCATGCGTGAGTGTCGAGCACAGTCACTGCAGGGACTCCCAATCATCCACACCGATCGGATCGGTGGGATCGGAATAGGCAATGACGCTTCCCTTCAGTGATTGCGTCGCCACCTTCGGCTCGTCGCGATAGGGCACGATCTTCAGCACCGGCTTGCCACGATCGGTAACGATCAGCTCCTGGCCCGTTTTCTCTACTTGCCGAAAGTACTGAAGCGCCTTCGCCTTGAGCTCGGATTTTGGAACGCTCGCCATAGTAGTCACGTAACATGGTCACTTGCCGGGAACAACGCCGTGCATGGAATGACCGAATCAGCGGTCAGCGACGGAAAGGTAACCGTAGCGCGCCAGCCACGGCGCCGTCAGGCCGGTGACGAGCGCGCGGTTGGGCAGCGGCATGCGTTCCAGCCACTCGTTGTCCGGAACGATGGGGATGCGGCCGCTGCGAAAGCGCGACGGGTTGCCGGACTGCGTGTGCGTCTCGCCGAGCTCGACAGTGTGGGCATCGACGAACGGCTCGGCGGGTGACGGTTCGCCCAGCCATTCGACGATGTCGGTGATGACGGCGGCCGGCTGCGAGGCGAAATCCTCGTACCGCACGCGCCGGTATGCCGCAGCACGAAGCTTGAGCAGCTCGGCGGTGGCGTTGCGGTAGTTCCACTGCATGGCGGCGCTGGCCGACTTGTACTGGCGCATGTACTGATCCTCGCCAGGCGCTTCGGGCTTGAGGATCTTCTTGCTCCAGGAGTAGGCGGTGGCGCGGCTGTCGCGGATCAGGTGCAGCACGTAGACGGGCGCGGCCTGCGCCGCGATCAGCGCGAAGCCGTAGCCGGCAAACTTCGAGGAGTTCACGATCACGCGCGCGCCGGAGACCGAGGCGATGGCGTCGTGCAGGGAGCGCAGCGCGATGGCGTAGGCGACCGCGCGCGCCGAAAACGGCTCGACGTGGCTGCGCCACAGCCACTGCGGCGCATAGCGGCTGCGATCGAGCTGCTCGGAAAGCTCGAGAAGGCGATGGGCGTTCTCGGGCGTCATGCCGCCGAAGGCACGCTCGGCCACCAGCTTCCAGAACCAGCAGTTGCGGAAGGGCTCGCCGCAGTTGCACAGCTCGTTTCGCAGAACGCCCTTGAGCCAGATGAAGCGCAGCTCGCCGGTGGAGACGAAGCCGGGGACGTGTCCGAGAATGCGATCGATGATGGTGCCGCCGTTGCGGCCGATTCCTGCGATGTAGAGGATCTTGTAGCTGCTCTCGCCCATGTTCAGGCGAGAGGCGTCGCGGCATCACCGGGCGTCGGTGTGCGCGCGATGGTCGGAAGATGGCTGGATGGGCGAATGCCCCGATCGAAGGCGATCCGGAGGCGGCGTCGCGAGGTGGCCGAGCGGATGACCATGTCCATCAGTTAGCAGCGCCGCGACCGGCAAGCGAGAGGCCCCCCATCAGCGTGCGAGCTGTGTGTACACCCGTGCGGCAGCCTCGCGAAGCGAGGCGAGGTCGGGCGCCTGATACGCCGCGGTCAGCTCCTCCTTCAGCCGGCTGCGAAACCGCGAGGGCCTGGCGACGGCCCGTTCCCGGATCTCGCTGCTGCCGGAATCCTCGCGCTCCATCTGCTCGACCCGCTTCTGCACGATGGCCTCGGCCTGCGCGGTCGCCTCGTACCTTGCGAACGTGGTGCCGAAGCGCGCGTTGACGCCGTCGATGACGCTGCCGAAGCGATGCAGAACGTCGTCGAACGTGGCAACGACGAACGCGGATCGCAGCGGCAGCAGCGCCTCATGGAATTCCACGTACCAGCGAAGCGCCCGCTCGACGGTCAGATACTGCTCGCGAATGACGACCGAGAGCACCGGATCGGGCACGGGCCGGATCAGCAGCAGGGCCGGCAGACCGTACCGATGCGCCAGCGCGAGCTGCGCCGGCGCGTGCAGATGGCGGGCGATGCGCGGCGGCGACGGCTGCGCGTAGGCGAAGGCGGCAACGGCGTAGGTGTTGGCGGAGCGCGGAAAGCCTTCGATGACGATGTCGGTGCCGGGGCCGGCCACGAGCTCGCGATGCCCGCGCAGCGCCATCTGTGCAGCGAAGATGCCGGGAACGCGGTCGAGCGCCACGCGCACCTCGAACCTTGCGCGCTGCCACAGCGTGCGCGGATCGGCGTCCATCGACGCCCTACATGCTGCTCTTGCGCGCGACCTGCTCGTTGATCCAGGCGTAGGTCGTAGCGAGTCCCTGCGCCAGGCGCGTCTGCGGCTCCCAGCCGAGAACCTGACGGCACAGGCTGTTGTCCGAGTTGCGGCCGCGCACGCCCATGGGCCCTTCGACGTGTCGGATGTCGATCTTCTTTCCGGCGACTCCCGACACGATCGCGACCAGCTCGTTGATGCTGACCATCTCGTCGCTGCCGAGGTTGAGCGGCTCGGCGAAGTCGGAGTCCATCAGGCGGCGGATGCCTTCGATGCAGTCGTCGATGTAGCAGAACGAGCGCGTCTGTTCGCCGTCGCCCCAGACCTCGATCGTGCCGCCGTCGTGGGCTTCGGCCACCTTCCGGCAGATCGCTGCCGGAGCCTTCTCGCGACCGCCTTCCCAGGTGCCGAGCGGCCCGTAGATGTTGTGGAAGCGGACGATGCGCGTGGCGATGCCGTAGTCCTCGCGATAGTGCGTGCACAGCCGCTCGGTCACCAGCTTCTCCCAGCCGTACGCGTCCTGAGGGTCGGCAGGATAGGCATCGCTCTCCTTGAGCGGCACCACGGCGGCATCCGTCTGCAGGCCCTGCGGGTAGACGCAGGCGCTCGAGGTGTAGAGGTAGCGCCGGACGCCGTTCTCGCGCGCCGCGTCCAGCGTGTGGATGTTGATGAGCGAGTTGTTGTGGAGGATCTGGGCGTGATTGGCCGAGATGAAACCCATGCCGCCCATGTCGGCCGCCAGCGCGTAGACGTGCTCGACGCCGCGCGTGGCGCGCAGGCAGTTTTCCCATCGCCGCAGGTCGAGAAGCTCGAACTCGTCGGCAGCCGTGGCCTCGAACTCCGGGGCCTTGATGTCGACGCCGCGAACCCAGAAGCCCTCGCGCTTGAGACGCTTGATCAGATGATGGCCGATGAAACCGCCGCCGCCGGTGACTAGAACCTTGGTCATTGCTCCTGCTCGTGCGGCGGGGCCGCGTCTTGCTTCACCCGTTCCAGGTCGAGTTCGGCCATGAACCGCGCCAAGCCCGCAAACGTCACGTCGGGAGCCCCCCCTAGCACCTGACGCCCCATGGTGCAGTCGCCAACGGGCAGATCCCCGCTGGCGGGAGGCCTGCGCGAGGCGTCGCTGAGGTTGCGGTAGTGCAGGCGGCAGCGCGTGTGATGCGGGATGGTCGCCTCGTCCCGATGGTCGATGCGGTTGCGTCCCATCGAGCTGGTGCGGCGCACGGAGCCGCTCATTTCAAGGCCCTTTTCGAAAACGAGCCCCGCAAGACAGGAGCCGTTCTGGCCGGTTACACCGGCGATGAATGAGCGTCTCGCAGGCATGAAGGGACGGGGGCGGGATAGGAGGAGGGAGGGGCGGTGTCAAGTTTTGTGGTCAATTGCGCACGGGGCACTGCAGCGGGACGCACGGACACAGCGAGGGAATGGACGAACGTCTTCTACCGTGCCGCTAGGTTCCTCTTCGCAGTCCGACGAGCTGCCGCACGGGATATATCGCCTGTTCCCAGAAGCTGACGACCCACGACGATGGCGAGCGCAGCGAAGCAGGCCGGAAGTCCACGCCGTCGACGCCGGTGGCAGGATACTCGTCGTAGTTCGGATGCAGCGTTCCGAACATCCGATCCCATATGCTCAGAACGACACCGAAGTTACGGTCGCGGTGCTGCAGCTCGATCGAATGATGGATGCGGTGGGATTGCGGCGTGACCAGAACGTACTTGAGCGGCCCGAAATTGGTTCGCACATTTGCGTGAATGAGTCGCGTGTACCAGAGCTGGAGCGTCGCAATAGTGACCGTCAGCGGATGGTCGAGAGGGAACAGGAAGAGAGGAACGAACGTGATGGAGGTCGCCACCAGATACTCCACCCAGTGCTGACGGTTGTCGGTGAAAAGATTCATCTGCCGCTGCGAATGATGGATGACGTGAAAGTGCCACAGGGCTGGGACGTGGTGGCGCACGAAGTGATGAATCCAGGCAAGGAAATCCGAGAGCAGGAATGCCACCAACGCCGTCACCGCCACCGGCCAGGCATCACTTGCCGTGAACGCGAAGCCGCCTGTGACACGATCGTAGATCGTCTTCAGCAGTCCCATGTAAGCAGGCAATACCGCGAGCTTGAAGAGCCCGTCCAGGTTGAACCAGACAAAGTCCTGCGCGAAACCGGCCGAGAAGACCCGCTGCTCCTTAATGGCCGGCCTGACGCGTTCGAGGAGCAGGACCACGGCGACCAACCCGAAGAAAGAGGGCTCGCCGTAGACCCGAAGCGCCGCGCGGTACATCGCGACAACCTCGACGGGGACGGCGGAAGTGACCCAGCCGACGAAGGTTTCGATCACGTGCAGCTCCCTCCGCGCACGCCACCCGTCCGCCGTGGGTCGGGCGGTACGTGCGGCTTTGCGTGTAGCACATCGGCTATCCCGCCTCGAATGTCGCGCGATCTCGAGACACTGCCGTCAGCGACGCCCGGTCTTCCACGATGAACGATTGACCGTGCCAACCGAACTGAATGTAGGCGAGGAAGTTCCAGCGGGGATTTCCGGCGAGGAACTCGAGCAGCGCCATGCGCTCGCCCGAAGCGCCGGCGAGGGAATGGCAGAAGTAGTCGTCGAAGGCGACGATCATGCCCGGCCGGAGTCGGGGCTCCAGGAACCGCAGAACGATCGCGGTGCTCGAATGCAGATCGCAGTCGATGTAGGCCAGCGCGATCCGCTCGGGTGATCCGCCCGGTGCAGCCTGACCTATGGTCTCTTCGTAGAAGCCGGGGACCACTTCATAGGCGTGGCGCGGTACGCCGCGGGCCGCGCACAGCCGATGAAACTCCTCGAGCTCCGTACGCATCCTGCCTGCTTTCCACCCTGGGTGGTCGTCCTTGTTCCCGCCCGGTGCGGGCAGTCCCTGAAACGAATCGTACGCCCAGAGCCTCGCCGGTAAGCCGTGCTTGCGCAGGTGGTGGTAGGCCATCGCGAATGTGCGGCTACCGTGACACCCAAACTCCACGTAGTCGCCATCTATTCCGTTGAACGCCAGGTAGTGCGCTGCATCGTAGAAGAACTGCTCGCGGTGCAGCACTTCCTGAAGCGTCGTTCGAAGGAGGAGACGGCGGCATACGCGAGCGGCGGCCAGTTCCAGGCGGTGGCGTAGGGCACTTTTCACATTGCCAGTCCTCGCGGCGTCCCCGGACCAGGAGAAGCCGAGGTCCGTGCCTGTAACCTACGAGCACGCGAAGCTCCACCGGTTCCCGCTCCGGATGTGTCTTGTCCAAGCCGCCGCCATCCAATAGGAGAGAGGCGTGCTTTGCGGGCGAAGGGTCGGCTGGCTGACCGGCGGCCTACTCATTGCTACGGTCGGTTTCGCACCGCTGGACGCGCGTGGCGCCGACGACGACGCCCTCGTCGAACGCTCGCGGGTCAACGTCGGCGATCCAGCAAGATTGCGTGCAGCCATGCTGAAAGCTCGTCGCGGCGAGCCGGTGACAGTGGCAACCATCGGCGGCTCCATTACAGCTGGCGGCGGTGCCACCTCTCCAGAACGCGTCTATGGCCGCATCGTTGCCGACTGGTGGCAGCAAGCTTTCCCCGAATCGTCGGTCAAATTCGTCAACGCGGGCGTGGGCGCCACCGGAACGCATTATGCCGTTCTCCGCGCGAAGCGGGACCTGCTCTCCCACGATCCAGACCTCGTGATCATCGAATTCGCCATCAACGACGGCGACCACGTCTGGTCTCGGTATCCGATGGAAGGCCTGGTGCGACAGATCCTGCGTCACGACGAAGGTGTGGCGGCGATGATGCTGTTCATGATGCGTAAAGATACCAGCAATGCACAAGCATGGCATGCCGAGGTGGGCGCGCATTACCGTCTTCCGATGGTGAGCTATGCTGATGCCTTTCGACCCGAGCTCGAAAATGGGCACATACAATGGGAAGAGATCGCTTCTGACGTTGCGCATCCGAACGATACGGGCCACGCCTACGCGGCATCCTTCATCATCGCCGTTCTGAGCGAGGTCGCAGCCGGCCTGCCGGCTACAGACATCTTTCCTGAAGTGAACCCCGTACCGCCGCCGCTGTTCACCGACACGTACGAAAGAACGGTACTGTTCGATGCTGCAGCGTTGACGCCAGAAGCTAACGACGGCTGGTGGTACGACGCAGATGCGGATGCATGGGTAACCGACGAGCCCGGCAGCCGCGTCGAGTTCGAGATCGAAGGCAACGTCGTAGCCGTCGTCCAGCATGCGCGAAAGGGTCCCATGGGAATGGCCGTCGCGACCATCGATGGCGACGCTCCAATGGTGCTCGATGGCTGGACTCCAATGACCTGGGGCCGTTTCCTGCGCGTCGAGCTCTTCCCCTGGGTCAGCAATGCTGCCGCGCACCGGGTGCGGTTCGAACTGCTATCGACCACGAATCCAGGCAGCACAGGCCACGAGTTCCGCATTAAATCCCTGGGCGCGGCGGGGCACCCCGTACGCGACTGCGCCGACGCGATCGACGATGATGTCATCACCGCAGGCGATGCCCTCCTGATCCTTGCGTCGGCCGTCGGCAGCGACGTTCGGTGCCCGCCATGGGTGTGCGATGTCAGTGGCGATGCACGAATCACGGCCAGAGATACGTTTGCCGTGCTGTCTGCCGCAGTCGCCTTACCTGTTCGTCTGGGATGTGCGCCTCCGCGCGGTGTCATGATTCGCCTGGAGTCGGCGGAATCCTTGGCGACTGCGGCATTCCGTATCGACTACACCAGCACACACGGGGAGCTGGCCGAGCACGATCATGCGCTGCAATGCGAGGGGCTGCGGCCGCAGGCGGCGTTCACCTTCACTGAGTCAGGCGCAGGCACGCTGGACCTGAGTTTCACGTCAGACGGCCAAAGCATCGACGGGCCCGCTTCGCTGGCATGGTGTGCTTTCGACGCGGCGACGCCGGTCGTGCCGGGCGACGTCACCGTCCAGATTCTCGATGCCGAGACTCGAGATGGAGCCAAGCCATGGGGCGTTCGAATTTCCGCGATGGTGTGGTGATGGATTGATCGGCAGTGCGACTGTTGCCGCGCTGCTCTTGGTCGTTCAACCGTGCAGCCGCCGCTGCTGCATGAGCTGACGCACGAACAGCGCTACGAAGCGCGGATTGTGCTGAACGTAGCGCCGCCACAGCCGGCGCGGCTCGCACAGCAGACGGAACAACCAGCCGAGACCGAGCTGCTGCATCCACATCGGCGCCTCTCGCTTGTGGCCGGAGACGAAATCGAACGCGGCCCCGACGCCGAGCATGACAATATCGAGTCTGGATCGATGCTGGGCCATCCAGCGTTCCTGCCGGGGGCAGCCGAGCCCGACGAAAAGGATACGCGCGCCGGAGCTACGGATGTCCGCGACGACCGCAGCGTCCTCTTCCGCCGTCAGTGGGCGAAACGGCGGGCAATAGCTATACGCGATTTGAAGCCCCGGCGCGCGACGGCGCAACTCTGCAAGCAGATCGCGCATGACATCGTCTTCGCCGCCGTAGAAGCCGACGGGCACACCCCGGCGAGCCGCCTGCTCGCACAGAAAGGGCAGCAGCCACGGTCCGTGTACGCGCGTGGCGTCCCGCAGGCCGAGCAGACGCAGACACCACACGAGCGGAACGCCATCGGCAGTCACCAGGTCGGCGCCGTTGACGACGTCCTGAAAGGCGGGATCATCGTACCCTTCCATCACCATGTGGACGGTACACACGCAGACGTATCGGCCGATGCGCTCGTCGGCCCAGGAAAAGGCGAGCTCGGCCACGTTCTCGCTGGTGACCGCATCCACGCGTGTCCCGACGATCACACGTGTCGCGTACGGCACGGCGGCGGCCTTGGTCGCCGTGGCCATCGTCAGTACGCGCCGTCCGATTTTGCCAACGCGCCGAAGGTGCGCAAAAGGATCTGCAGGTCCAGCCACAGCGACCAGTTGCGAACGTAGTACTCGTCCAGCCGCATCCGCTGAATCAGCGTCAGCTCATTACGCCCGCTGACCTGCCACAAGCCGGTGATGCCGGGCCAAGCAAGAAGAATCGTGCGAAATTTGTCCTCGAGGCCATGCAGTTCGTGCTGGATGTACGGTCTCGGACCTACCAGGCTCATGTCGCCGAGCAGTACGTTACCGAGTTGCGGAAGCTCGTCCAGACTCAGCCGCCGCAGATAGCGGCCGACCCGCGTGACACGTGGATCACGCGTCTTGAGCTTCTTGAAATGCCGCCATTCCTCGCGGGCTACGGCGTCATCCCGGAGGTGGTCGTCCAACCGCTGGTCGGCATCGGTGAACATCGTTCGAAACTTGAAACAGCGGAACAGGCGCCCATGTCGTCCCACCCGCTCCTGCACGTAGAACGCGGGTCCCCTGCTGTCCAACCGGATCAGCAGTGCGATCAACAGTAGGATCGGAGCAGCGGGCACCAGCAATACGGTGGCTCCAAGGATATCCGTTATGCGCTTGATGATCAGGTTGCTCGGCCGCGCCAAGTTCGATCGCATCGAGATCAGGAGATTGGCGCCGATGGTCTCGGTCTCGATGTCGATGACCGCCATTCCGATGGACGCCGGCATCACTCGAAGCGAGTCCACGCGCCCCTCGCACAGCGACACGATCCGGGACAGCAAGTCCCCGCTGGCATCGGGAATCGCGATGACGACGTCCCGGACGCTCAGTGTGTCGAGGAGGCCCGGCAGCGCGTCGTACGGCCCGAGAACCGGCAGCGATCGGTCGGCCGGCGCCACCGCCCGGCGGATGTCGTCGGCAACGAAGGCGACGGGCTCGTAGCCCAGCGTGATGTCATTCTTGAGCCCGTTCGCCACGTCGACGGCCGCGTCGCCGGTGCCCACTACGAGCACCTTGCGACACCAGAGGCCGGCACGCGCCAGCCCCTTTTTCAGGCAGTATCGTGACAGCGTCAGGGCCGGCAGGGAGACGATCCAGAGACTGCCGATGAGGGTTCTGGCCACCTCGCGCTCCACGTTCTCGGTGAAGCCAAGGACCACGACCATGACGGTGCCCCATGTGCTGGCACGGACGACGGCACGCACCTCATCCCAGAAGTTGCTGTGACGCGAGTACAGGCGCGCCGCCGCCAGTGCGACCAGCCACGGCGCAAAGAAGTACAAGCCTCGGAAGTAGAAACTCAGCTCGTACAGATGCGGTAGCGACGGAAAGAGCAGCGGCAGCGCAACCGTTCGGACCGACCACACCAGGAGCAGACACGCGCACAGCGTCAGCCAGTCGGCAGCCACCAGGCTCAGTCCCACCAGGATCTGCCGCGATTCCTCGAGCAGTCCGCGACGGGAGGACAGCTTGGCGATCTCGATCGAAAGATCGCGGGATTGCGTCTCGGTGGATGCCGTGGCCATCTTCCCGTCCGTCCGTTCAGGCAGCCACGCAGCTACGGCAGACGGGACCTGCCGCAGCGTCGGCAATGACGACGAGGAAATGGAAGACGTGACGGAGCACCACTCCGCGTACTCTAGCGAGGGATCGGCGGATGACCAACCACCGACGCCTGCGTCGGCGCTTCCTCGACCGCATCGATGGATCGCCGCCGGCGCCGCGTTGCACCTGGCGTGCCTTCACCTGGACGCCGCCTCGCCGGGCGATCCGTCGCCTGCAACGATCGGCGTCCGCAACCTCCTGCTCGTGGTGGTCCTGCCGACGCTGCTCGCCGCCGCGACCGTGCGGGCGGGGAGGCCACGGGCGGCGCTACGCGCGCCCGTTACGGCCTTCGGAGTATTGGGTGCACTTGCTGCCCTCGGCGCCGTGCGAAGCCCCTACCCCGTCGCGGCCTTGGAGCAGGTCGGCTACCTGTGGAGCTACGGCTGCCTGTTCACGATGTATCGATCGCTCGGATCGATGCGGCGCCCAGCCCCATGCCTGGGCGCCATCTGGCTGGCAGTGGTCGGCGTGGCGATCGCGTCATTCCACACGTTCGTTGCTGGAAACCCCTATGGAGCCGTCACCAGACGCCTGACCAGTTACGTGGCACCACAAGCGTTCGGCCTCGCGCTTCCCATCGCGTTTTCGCTCACGCTGATCGGCGCAGAGCGCGGCTGGCTCGCAGCCTACAGTGCGAGCCTTGCCGCGGGCTCGACGGCGGTTGCAGCCGTCGCGAATGGCAGCCGTCAGGCCTTCGTGGCCATCATCGGCATATGGATCGTTGCGGCAGCTCCTCGAAACGGCAGGTGGCTGCCTCCGGCGCCATTCCTCACTCTGGCAGTCGCCGCCTTGTCCCTCGTACTGCTTTGGACCGTTGCACCTTCAGGAGTGCGCACGTTCATGCGTGAGCACCATCCGATCGACCTGCTGTTGTTCGGCAAGAGCTTCGCGGAGACCGGTGATGCCGGGACGTTCCGTGACCGGCTGCAGATTTACCGCGCTCTACTGGAACGGACGTCGAACGCGGAATGGGCCGAGCTGGCGATCGGCCACGGCACCTCCAGCTCCGCTGTCGTGATTGCGGATGGCGATGTCCGCTATCGCGACTACGACGCCGCGCGGCTCGACCCGAACCGCACCGCTCATAACGAGTTCATTCGCGCAATGTACGAGTGGGGCCTGGTCGGAGCGTTGGCTCTTGCCGTGGTCGTGGCTGCACCGCTGCTTGATCTGAGACGGCAATGGCGCCGCACGCGCGCGCCGGCGGATCTATGCCTCCTGGCTGTCGCCACCATCGCCCTGCTGTTCTATTCGCTGCTCGGCAATACGTTGTCGGCCGCTTCGGGTCCGCTCGGTGCCGCGCTCGCGCTGCTCTATGCGGAGATCGATCTGCGCTGCGGGGAGCGAAGCGCGTGAGGGTACTGCTGGTTCACAACTTCTACCGCCAGCCGGGCGGTGAGGATTATGCCTTCCACGCCGAGGCCACCGTGCTCTCGCGCAACGGCCACGAGGTGAGAACGTTCGAGCGCGCCAGCGCCGACGCCACCGAGTCCCTGTCGGGCGTGCTACGGACCGCGATGGCTACCGCGTGGGCCTCGGAGACGGCAGCGGCGCTCGAGTGCGAGATGCGCGGGTTTCGACCGGACGTGGTGCACTTCCACAACACCTTTCCGTTGATCTCACCGTCGGCCTATTACACCTGCAGACGCGCCGGCGTCCCGGTTGTCCAGACGCTGCACAACTACCGACTGCTATGCGCCAAGGCGGAATTGTTCCGTGACGGCGCGGTCTGCGAGGATTGCCTCCACGGGTCTTCCTTCTCGGCATTGCGCCATCGCTGTTACCGCGGTTCGCTGCCGGGAACCGCCGCCGTGGCCGGAATGCTGTCGCTGCATCACGCCATTGGGACGTGGCGCCAGACGGTCGACCGGTATGTCGCGCTGACCGAGTTCGCCCGCGCCAAGTTCATCGAAGGCGGATTGCAGGCCGACCGCATCGTGGTCAAGCCCAACTTCCTGACCAATGCGCCGCCCGTTCGCGCCGGAGACGGCGACTACGCGCTGTTCGTCGGGCGACTGACGGAAGAGAAGGGCATCACCACGCTCATGGATGCATGGGAGAGGATCTCCATCCCGTTGCGTATCGTCGGTAGTGGGCCCTGGGAAGCACGACTACGCGCCTGGGCCGCCAGCCGGCCGCACGTGTCCGTCGAGGGCTGGGTGCCGCCCTCAGAAGTCGCTCGCCACCTGGCGGCCGCGCGCTTCCTTGTGATGCCTTCGCTCTGGTACGAAGGCTTCCCCATTGTTCTGCTGGAGGCGATGGCCGCCGGCGTACCGGTACTGGCGTCGCGTCACGGATCGCTGGCGGAGTTGGCCGTCCAGACGCGAGGTTGCGTGACGGTGGCACCGGGCGATGCGCCGGCGCTTGCGGCCGCATCGCTGCGCTTGTGGGAAGACGCACCGCTCAACCGTTCGCTGTCCCTGCGGGGCCGCCAGGCCTTCGAGGCGTCGTACGACTCCGACGCCGGCTACCGGCGACTTCTCGAGGTGTACGAAGGCGTCGTGGAGACCAGCCCGTCCAGGCATCCGCACCCGTCCAGCGTGTGGGTGGAGAATACGCCCGTGGCTGACCTGAATCTGCGCGAGACCGTGGACCTGATTGGAAGGTGGCTCGACGATGACGTTGCCCGCCGCGTGGCCACCGCCAACCTCGATTTTCTCCGGCTGGCCGCGCGCGACCGCGAACTCGCACGTGCACTGCGCACTGCCGACCTCGTGACTGCGGACGGCACGCCCCTGCTGTGGCTCGCGCGCATGCAGGGCGATCGACTGCGCAGCCGCGTTGCAGGTGCCGATCTGATCCTGCCGCTCGCGGAGGAAGCTTGCCGCCGGGGAAGATCCATCTATCTGCTCGGCGGCAAGCCCGGTGCGGCGACGCGAGTGGCTGCGCTGCTGAGCGCGCGCTTTCGCGGCCTTCGCATCGCTGGCGCCGCAGCCCCCACCGTCGATCTCGACGACCCGGAAAGCTGCGCCGCCATCGTGCGCGCTATCGCCGACGTCAGGCCCGACCTCCTCCTGGTCGCTCTCGGCTGCCCGAAACAGGATCTGTTTCTGATGCGCCATCTCAACGACCTGCATTGCAAGGTCGGCATCGGTGTGGGCGCAAGCCTCGACTTCCTGGCCGGCAGCGTGCGCCGCGCGCCAGCCGCGCTCCAGCGTCTTGGTCTGGAGTGGGCGTTCCGCATGTTGCAGGAGCCGCGCAGGCTCGGCTCCCGCTATGCTCGCGACCTCGCGTTCCTCGTCCTCGCAGCACTGCGAACTCGTCGGTCGGCACGCCTCCGCCGCGGCGCATCAAGCCCGCCGTGACGCCAGCCGTGCTCGTAGCGCACGCAAGACTACGCGTTCGTCCTCATCGAGACCCAGTGCGAGGCACACACCGACGAACGTGATACCGACGGTGAGGGCGGTGATCGCCATCGCCACCAGCGTTGCTGCGGGCGGCATCGCCAATACGCAGGCATGGCCCGCGATCAGCGATGCCACGCCGCCAAGCACGGGTCGCAACGTACGGCGATCCACGGGCCAGACGTGCAGCAACCGGTTGACGGCGATCGCAGCAAGAGTGCTGACGGTCGCGATCGTCAACGTGTTCGCGATCGCCGCCCCGACGAGACCGAGACGTTGCACCAATATGGTACCGACCACGGCATTCAGGGTGAGACCGCACGTCGTGAAGGCCAGCCACCAGGTCTGCTTGCCGCTCGTGATGAGGAGCAGCACGAGGTTTCCCGAGACCACCAGAAGGAGCTGCGAAGTCGCCAGGAAGCGCAACACCCACGCCCCTTGCGCATAAGCATCGCCGAAGGTCGTGCCGAGCAGCGCTCCCGGCATCACGAGGAAGAATACGTAGACCGGAAGACTCAGATAGAGGCCCCACCGAGTACTCCGCCACATGAGCTGCTGCAGCGCCGCATGGTCGCCAGTGGCGACGAAGCGCGCCGCCATCGGAGCGAAGATCGACGTGAACGAGCCGACGACGATGGTGAAAGCGATCGAGACCTGACTAGCCGCCTGATACAGGCCCATCTCATGCGGTGGCCGAAAGTAGCCGACGATCAAGCGATCGAGCATCGTCCCTACGATTCCGAAAGTGACAGCCAGCGACGACGGCGCAGCGAATCGAACGAGCTCGCCGATGTTCCAACGCGGACGCGAGCCGGTTCTCATCTGCGGAAACAGGACGAGGAGGAAGGGAACCGTCAGCACGCAAGCACCGGTGAACGAGAAAAATACTGCGTACACGGCAGCATCCAGTGCATTGGTGCCCGCGCCTACTGCGACCAGGAACGCCACCAGCGACAACAGCGGCTGTGTGACGTCCTCCGCGATGGCGCCAAACTGCATCCGTTGAGAGATACGCGTCGAGTCGACGAGTATGCGCAGCATCGCAAAGACCGGAACGATCTTCGCGAACGAGCGCAGCTGCTCTCCGCTGAGCGATCCATGCAGCACGCGGGTGCTGATGGTGTCGGCGAACGCGGCCAGTAGCGTCGCCAGAGCGAGCGAAGATACGAGCGTCAGCGCGATCGCCTCGAAGACGACGGCGCGAAAGCGCGAATCATCGATCCTCCAGTATTTGGATCCGAAGACGACGATGCCGCGGTGGAGACCGAGAGGTGCGATCGTGCCCAGGACGCGAACGGTCACGAGCCCGAGCGCCAGTCGGCCGAAGTCATGCATTCCCAGATATCTCGCGAATACGATCTGGGCAGCCACCTGGATCAGACGGCCGAGGACCTTACCGAGGAACGACGTCCCCGCTCCGCCGGCCAGACGTAGCGTCTGGCTGTCCGCGCGGGCCGACGGATTCGCCGGAGGAGGTGTCGGTGCATGCTCTTCCTCGATCGACATCATCCTGCCTTGCAATCCGCCAGTGAAAAGAGGATTCGTCGGCGCTCGCCACGAGTCGGCGGTTCCTTTTAAAGCACACACGGCGTCGTTGCGAGAGTGCTTCGAGAACATGAAGTCAGGCCGGCTCTTCTCTATCGTCACCGTCACCAGGAACGACCTCGCCGGCTTGCATGCGACCGCAGCCAGTATCCGCGAGCAGACGTCCCGAGACTACGAGTGGATTGTCATCGACGGTGCGTCCAGCGATGAAACGCCGCGATGGCTGGCAGACAACGCCGGGAACGGAGACGTTGTCGTCTCAGAGCCCGATCGCGGGACGTACGATGCGATGAACAAGGGTCTGGACCGCGCAACCGGCCGATACGTGGTCTTCCTCAACAGCGGCGACACGCTGGCATCGCCCGATACGCTGGGCGCCGTCGGTGCTGCGGTCTGCGCGGCTGAAGTCGAGCCGGACCTTGTCTACGGCGATTCGATCGACGTCCCGGCCGGCGGCAATGAGCTCTATCGCAGGTCCCGGCGGCATGTCTTCCTGCCGTACGGGATGTTCACGTCGCACCAGGCGATGTACTTCCGGCGCGCCCGCCGACCCGAGCTGCGCTACGATCTGCAGTACCCGCGGTCGGCGGACTTCGCCTTCGTTTGCAGCTTTCTCCGCGCCGACGCGGCCGGGCAGGCACGTTGCCTGTACCTGCCGCGGCCCCTGTGCCGCTTCTCGCTGGGCGGCCAGCATTTCACGAATCGCGAGCAGGCCATGCTCGAGGACTTCCGCATCCGTCGTCGGGTGCTCGGACAGCCGCTGGCGATGGCGGCGGCCCTTTACGCGCTTCACCGGCTTCACCACGCCACCAAACTGGCGGCCCCTTGGCTCACCAGGCGGCTTCGCTACGACACCGCCGCCGGTGGACCGTCGCGCGTGCGCTGATCGTGGCCTCCGTCGCGGTCATCGTACCGGCCCGCAATGCCGAGCGATGGGTCCGGCGCCTGATGGCGTCGATCCGTCTCCAGACGTTCAGCGACCTCGAAGTCGTCGTCGTCGACGACGCCTCGACCGACGATACCGCCGGCAGCTTCGAGCGATACGCGGGTGCAATACCGTTGCGGATCCTGCGGAATGCGGTGCGAACAGGCGTGGCCGCGGCGCGCAATCTGGCGATCCGCTCGGCGGACTGCCGGTGGATCGCGATCGTGGATGCCGACGACTGGATTCATCCTGAACGGATCCAGCATCTGACCGGCATCGCGCAGGCGACGGGGGCACAATGGGTGGCCGATCAGCAGCTCTGGGTCTGCGGCGATCCGCCGCGGCCGGTGCGTCGCCTTCTGGACGGTCGCGGAATGCCGCTGGAGCAATCGGAATTCGCGCAACGACTGCTGTTGCATTGCGGCGTCCAGGGCCGGGACTGCGGCAACCTGGCAACGCTACAGCCGCTGGTCGAGCGCGCGGCGATCGACCGGCACGCCCTTTGGTACGACGAGTCCCTCCGGTGGTGCGAGGACCTGGAATGGTCGCTGCGTTGCACCATGGCTGGCCTGCGGTTGGGATGGTGTTCGGATGCAGACTACTACTACTGTCAGACGGGAGCGCCCTTCCTGCATTACGGTGACAGGTCCGATCTCATGACGAGCGCACACGAGGCGATCCAGGCCAGCATGTCCGGCGAGCCGTCGCTTCAGCCCGCGCTCAAGCGCCGAACGCGCGACGTCCGACGATCGACGGCATTCCTGAAGGCGGTCCCGCGAGGCGCTCCGGAACTGCTGCGCCTGCCTCCCGCGACGCTCGCGTCGAATCTGTGGTGGCGCGTTCGCAACAAGGCGCGTCTGTTGGCACTGCGTCCTTCCGCAGTGGACCGAAGCCGTTTCGACCGCGCGTGGCGCGACGTTCGGATGGAGATGGAGTCGTGACCAGCAAAACCGCTCACGCCGCGCTCGTGCAAATACCGCCGCGGGCGCTCCCGCCACTTCGGCGATCGTGCATCCAAGCTCTGCAGACCCTGCCTCTGCCGGTCTGGCGCATTTACAACCGCAGCATCCGGACCCTCGGCCGGCACCGCACGGCCGTCACCTGGTTCTCCGCCCGCATGGACGTGGACATCAGCGATTTCATCGGGATGTTCATCTACCACTTCGGTGTGTGGGAACCGCACGTTTCCGCCGCGATCGCCGCCAGGCTCGGACCCGGCGACGTCTTCTGCGACGTAGGTGCCAACATCGGCTACCACAGCCTGCTCGCATCGCGGGCCGTCGGCGATACGGGACAGGTGGTGGCCATCGAAGCTTCACCGTCCATCGCGCAGCAACTGGAGCACAACCTGCGGCTCAACGCGGCAGGCAATGTGCGCGTCGTGCAAGCAGCGGCGTCGGATCGCCGGGGCAGGGTAACCCTCTTTCGAGGCGAGCAGGGCAACAGCGGGAAAACGACGACCGTTGCAGGGCACGGGCAAGAGCAAGAGGCCGACGTCCGATGCGCGCCGCTTCACGAGCTCCTGACGGCAGAAGAACTCGCGCGTCTGCGCCTGATCAAGATCGATGTCGAGGGAGCCGAAGGTGCGATCATAAACGATTTCCTCGACAATCGTGCCTGCTACGCCGACGACGTCGATCTCATCGTCGAGATTTCCGGCGGCCAGGAACACGTCGCTCGAGTGGTCGGACGATTCCGTAGCATCGGCTACGAGCCGTACCTGCTTCGCAACGACTACGACGTCGCCAGCTACCTGCGCTTCCAGCGCGTTGAGCCGCCCCTCCCGTGGACCATCCCTCATGGCGGGCAACAGGACATCCTGCTCACCCGCCGCGGTCGTTAGCTCCGCCGTCAATCGATCTTGGGTATCGGCAGCGTCCCGCGCCGACGCCACAGGTCACGCACCGTCGTCGACGCGAGGAGCGGGCCCAGGAACGACAGTACCAATGCGCTCGCGTCCGCACCGACGCCGTCCCATCGGAGCTTCAGCCGATCCAGCTCCGCCAGCGTCGCGGCCTGGTCCAGGCCGAAAGTCGCGCACGTCTCGCGACCCAGTCGCCGCAGGTACCGCCGGGCGAAATGCCGCCGGACGGGCGTGTTCAGCACCTCGTGCCAGCGATTCACGGATGATTGCACGACAGAGGAGCCGCTGAGATTGGCGGACTTGTCGCCCAACCGGCCCGAGTCGGCAGCTACCGCGTCGCCATCAAGCATGCGCACGTCGTACTCCAGTCCGAGGTGCTCGCACACCCGGCGACATATTCCTTCCGGGTCCGATACGAGATGCTCGTAGCGTACCGTCAGGAATCGGTCGGGACGTTGCGTCAGCGCTTCATGGATTGCGCAAGGGCCGCGATAGAGGTCCAGGAGCGCGTTGTGGAGCCACAACCGGTCGCCTCCCCAGGTCGTGATGACGGACGAAAGAACGTCGAGCGGGTTGCGCAGGAGAACGATGGCTTTCGCATCCGGAAAGACCCGGAGGACGAAGTCGATGATGAGGAAGTAGCGTGGCGTCTTGTCGAGGAAGTAGGCCGTTTCGCCGCCGGCTGCCCGCCGATAGACGTCCAACGTGAAGCCTCGCACCGCGTCCTCGAAGTCGCGCGCACCGTTCGGCATTCGAGCGGCGAGGTCCTCAATGGCGATGCACGCCCCGCGCTGGGAATACTCCGCATAGCTGCGGATGCCGCTCCCGGCCACCATGCCCGCCAGCGGCAGCAGGATCCACGGCTCGCTCGCCGTCGCGATGCTCGGATGTCCGGCGAGCAGCCGCTGGAGCAGCGTCGATCCGCTGCGCGGGAGCGAAAAAAGGTACAGGGGTGTCACACTCAACGCCCATTACCGCTGGCCGCCTCCATTGCAATCGGCCTGCCCTTCGCACAGGCTCGAAGTTCGGCACGACGGTCGGCCATGGATGAAATTCGTCAAGGAGCCGCGAACAGCCAGCGCCCGGTCGGTAGAACCAGCGCGTTCGTTCCGCTTGCGCTGGCCCTGCTTCACCTCACGGTGAAGGTAATCTCGTACCTGCCGTCGCATCTGATCCGGAACGCGCTGCTCCGGACTCTCGGCATGCGATTGGGGAGCGGCAGCACGCTTTACAGCGGATTCGAGCTGCGTTCGCCGTGGAAGATCCAAATCGGCGATGACACGGTGGTGGGGCACCGTGCAACATTGGACGGACGGCGAGGCCTTCGGATCGGCGCCCACGTCAACTTCAGCTCCGAAGTCATGGTGTGGACGCTCCAGCACGATTACCGGGATCCTTTCTTCACCGTCAGCGGTGCGTCCGTGGTGATCGAGGACTATGCGTGGCTCGGCCCGCGCGTGATCGTGCTGCCCGGCGTCACGATCGGCAAAGGAGCGGTCATCGCAGCGGGAGCAGTCGTAACCGCGGACGTTGCCCCGTATGCAGTCATGGCAGGAGTGCCCGCGCGCCAGATCGGCACTCGCCCGGCGGATCTGCGCTACACGCTGAGCCATTCAATCGCGCCATTCATTTGAGCGCCGGCACACCACCTCCCGGCTCCAGCACCGGAGGCCAGCGGCGGCGGTCCCCGTGCACGACGCGCTTGTCACGCATTGCGACCTGTCGCTCGGGCGCCCGGATCCGCCAATCGACCACGAGGCACGCGACCGAGAACCAGAACGGCAGCGCGAGCTTCGCCTGGTTGAGGACCGGGTTGAACGTCAGCTCGAAGAGGAACGACGCGACGAAGACGGTGGCGGCCAATTCCATGCGCGCCGTGCGCGCAACGTAGTCGGGCAGACTCAGGATCGCATGCTTCAAGGCGACGATGCAGGGCAGGAGAAACAGGATCAGACCCAACGTGCCTCCGAACGCCATCACGTCGAACGTGTCGGAATGGCTGGGGAGCACACTGAGGCCCACCCGCATGATTGGAGAGCCTACAAAAAGCTGACCCCACAGCGGACTCGACTGGAACAGTTCCCATCGCTCGCTGTACGTCACCAGTCGGACGCCGGGGCTGCCGCTGGGTAGAAGCGCCTGATAGACGATCGCCGCGGTCGCCACCGAGGCGAACGTCGCGCAGGCGACCGTGGCTACCCACAACCGTCTGGCGGCCGCAGCGGGTTGCCGCATCCGCCGGCGCGAGCGTAGCTCGACGATGAACATGGCGCCGATACCGATGAGCGCGAACGCAAAGCCGGTCAGCTTGATCGTCGCGGCCGCGGCGAGGCTGAAGAAAACGACGAGCGCAATTCTGCGCATGGCCCAAGGATCGGCCAGCGCTGCACCGACGACGGCAGCGAAGTACACACATTGTTCGTGGTAGATGTGCTTCAGGTCCACCATCCGCACGCCGAGTCGCCACAGACCGAGGATGACGACCATGACCACAGCGGCCAGCACCAGGACGACGGCGAGCCTTCGTTCCAGGTACCGTTTCTCCGTCGGCAAATACATGGCCATGTAGGATGGCAGGAACGGCAAGGCGCACAGCCCCCGGCCCAGGAATGAATCGGACAGCTCCGCGCCGTACTGGAAGATCGTGTAGACACTGCCGGCGATGACGAAAACGGCGAACGAGAGCACGGACAGGAAGGGAAGCGTCGCCAGCGGGAATCCCCGCGCACCGAGCCAGTAGAACGGTAGTGCGAGCGTCGCCAGGAACGCTGGAGCGTACTTGGCCGGCGCAAACCGCTGTAGTCCCCACTCGGTATCGGACGGGTCGACCGCGAAGGCCGTCGCAAGCACCAGCGCAGCCAGCAGCAGGTTGGTTCCGAAGCGCACCAGCGGCCGGCTCCGAATCGTGATCCGGATCGGCTTGACGCGCCTCATGACGTCGAACTGCCTGAGATCCGCGGAAACGGCAACACGGCCGCCTCGTCTTCTCGCGCGATCCCGCCTACGATGGGTCCGATGCGTGTCGATCGTTCTATGGCTACGCCGGTTCGATGAATCCTGCAGTGTCCGCCATACCGTGGCGCCGCTCCGCGCTGCCACTTCTCCTTGCCGCCTTCCTCGCAGCCACGTTTCTGGCTCTGGGCGCCAATTCGGATGTAGGCCGCAACTTCGTCACGGTTGGCTGCGGTGCATTAGCCGTCGCTGCCGTCACCGTCGCCGGACGCTACGCGACGGCTACGATCTCTCCTCCTTTCCTCGTACTCGCGTTCGCTCTGCCGATACAGGCGGTCGTGCAGACGATCGCCGCGTTGACGGGCGTCGTCTCGGACGATTTCGCACCGGTCGCGACACTGGCGGACGCGTCGGCACTGTACGTTGCCTATGCGCTGTTCCTGGTTGCGGCCCGCCTGGCTCTACCGACGCTGGGCGACGTGCGAACGATCGTGACCGCTTTGGTCACGCTCGGCCTGTTGGAAAGCGCCTACGGTGCGCTCAACCTGCTGGCGGGAAACGAATACCTGCTCGTGTTCAAGCGCCTCGCCTACCACGACTCGGCAACCGGGACGCTCGTCAACCGCAATCACTTCGCCTACGTTCTCGAGATGACGATTCCTCTCGCGGTCACCACCGCGATCGCTTCGCTGCCAGCGCGATACTCGGGGACTATCGCCGCTGCCGAAGAGAAGGCCAGGGCAGGCATCGTCATGGTCGCGGTCGCCGTCATGCTGCTGGCGTTGCTGCTCTCGCGCTCCCGCATGGGGCTCGCCAGCCTTGTCGCTGCCGCCGTCATGATGATCGGGTGCGAGCGGGTTCTCCGGCCGGCGGGCGTCTCGCCAAGTGCGTTAGCTGGCCGAGGCGCGGTGGCGATTCTGGTGGCAATCACGTCGGTCTTCGTCGCCGGCGTCGGCTTGGACGTCGCGATCGAGCGCTTCTCCCACGCGAGCTCGGACCTGGAAGTGGGCCGTCTGCCAATCTGGCGGGATAGCTGGCCGATGGCGCTGACGCATCCGTTGTTCGGGAGCGGCTTCGGCGGCTACGGTGAGTTGATCGCCTCCTATCGCGACGGGCCTTCGGGCTTCAGCTATGGCCATGCGCACAGCGATTATCTGGAGACGGCGATCGAGGGCGGCATCGTGGCGGTGCTGGTCGTGGCCGCGTGGATGACCTTCTTCGTCCGCCGCCTGGTGCGCGCTCTCCGTATGACCGTTTCGCCCGAACGTCGCATGATGATCGTAGCGGCCGCGACGGGGATCACCTCGGTCGCGCTGCACTCCACCCTGGACTTCGGCTTGCGCATTCCGGCCGTCGCGTTGACCCTGCTGCTGCTCGTCGCTGTCTTCCTCCGTCTGACGGACGGCGAGGAAGCGCGACCCGTTGTTCGTGCGTGAAACGATGATCGACCTCCATTGTCATCTGCTGCCTGGGATCGACGACGGTCCGCGGACCTGGGGGGAGTCCATCGATCTTTGCCGCGCGATGGTCGACGATGGCATCACCCGTGCCATCACGACGCCGCACCTGATCGACGGCGTGTACGAGAACACGCTGCAAGTGACGCGGCCGCTGGTAGCCGAGCTCCGACAGCGGCTTGGTGACAATGGCATTTGCCTGGATGTCGATGCGGCGGCGGAAATCGACATTTCCTCGCGCTTCGTTTCGGGCGACGGCTCCGACATACCCACCCTGTGCGGCACTGCCGCGCTGCTGGAGATGCCCGTCGCGGTCATCCCTCATGCCATGGAGCGAATCCTGTTCGCTGTGCGGTCACGGAGCCTGCTGCCGGTGCTGGCTCACCCCGAGCGCAATCACCTCGTGCAGGAGAATCCGGAGGTCGTGGCGTCGTGGGTTGAGTTGGGTGCCATCTTACAGCTCGACGCAGAATCTCTGCTCGGCCTCTGGGGCAAGAGCGCTCAGCGCTGCGCCGAGCAGCTGCTCATGAAAGGCATCGTCGGCGTGGTGGCAAGCGACTCCCATTCCTGCCGCAAGCGGCCGCCGCGCATGTCGGCGGCCGCGGCCAGGACTCGCGCACTGCTCGGAGATTTCGCATCGCATATGTTCACCGCCACTCCTGCCGCGATCCTCTCCGGACAATTCCGCGATCTGCCGAACCTGGAAAGGGATCCGGCACGATCCCGCTCGTTCTTCGGACGCTTGTGGAAGCGCTGAGGCCGGTGACGATCAAAACGTCATTGCAAAGTCTGCTCCCCGCGCTGGACGTCGTGCTGGCGCCGCTCGTAGCGCCCGCCGCAGTCTTGCTGCGACTCGTGCGGACCGCGGGGCTGCACCGCCTGCCGCTGTGCCGGCGAGTTCTCGTGAGCATCGGTCTGCTGCCGGTACGCCGGCACTATTACGAGCCGTTGTTCCATCCACGCGACCTTCGCGCGTCCTTCGACAGAGACCGGCCGCTGCCGGGCGTCGATCTGCGCGTTGACGAGCAGCTTTCGTTGCTGCGCGAGCTGCGCAGCACGAGGGAGGAGATCGCCGACCTCAGCGTGACTCCGACCACGGATCTGTCTTTCCACTTTGGCAATATTGCCTTCGAATCGGGCGACGCCGAGATATGGTATGCGGTCATCCGTCATCTCCGTCCGCGGACGATCATCGAGATCGGATCGGGATATTCGACGCGGCTCGCGGCGCGGGCAATCGAGCGCAACAGCCTCGACGATGCGTCCTACCGCTGCCGTCACGTGTGCATAGAGCCGTACGAGATGCCGTGGCTCGAGAAGCTGGGCGTAGAGGTGGTGCGCCGGCGGGTGGAAGACGTCGGAGCGGAATTCTTCGCTTCGCTGACGTCGGGCGACATTCTTTTCATCGATTCCTCGCACATCATCCGCCCGCAGGGGGACGTGCTGTTCGAGTTCCTCGAGCTTCTCCCGACGCTTTGTCCTGGCGTGGTCGTCCACGTTCACGACGTGTTCACACCCCGCGACTACCTCGAGCCGTGGGTGATCCAGCAGGTGCGGCTATGGAACGAGCAGTACCTTCTGGAGGCGTTCCTCACGCACAACGCGAATTGGGAGGTGATGCTGGCCCTGAACCACTTGCACCACCACCACTACGAGGAACTCGCCGGAGCGTGCCCCTTCCTGACTCGCGATCGCGAGCCGGGCTCCTTCTACATCCGCCGCGCTGCCTAGGAATTCGGGTCCTGGTTCCCACGGGCGGGTTCGAGCCGCACATCGTCCACCCACAGCTCGCCCCCGAGGAATTTGTTGGGCGCGCTCGTCGACTGTCTGGCGACGAGGATGCGCACGCCGTCGCAATCGTCCGGAACGCGGAAAGGGATTCGCACATCCGTCCACGGGGACGACAGCTTCCAGTCGGGAGTGGCCGCCCACAATGCGCAGGCGCCGTCGCGATTCCGCTGCGGTATGCCCCGCACCGCGAGCCTCGGTCCGCTGGCCGACGTGATGTGAGCGGCTTTCACTTTCGCGTGCAGGACGTAGCTGGCTCCCGGCGTCACGGGTACGTCCTGCCACATGCCTCCGAACTGCGGATTGGACTTGCCGTCGAATGCCAGCCGCAATGCACGCTTTCCTTCGGGACACCCGTCGCACTCCTCGATCGTTGCCGTGATGCCGTCGGCAGAATTGAGGTACCAGCCGAACGGTCGCACGTCATCGTCGGTCTCGAAGCCGCCGGCGATCACCGTGCCCGATGGAACAGCGGCAGTCTCGAAGAATACCGCCCACGCATCCGCGACGAAGCCTTCGGCGAGGAGGCGTTGCGCGTACGCCTTGCGCTGGTCCGCACCCTGGTCCGGAGCGTGGTGACGGTAACGCTCCCATACGACCTTCGCCTCCTCGACGGGTCGATTCATTCTGACAAAGGCGAAGTACGTACTCAGGGCCGAAGACTCGACGACGTGATCCAGCATGAAGCTCACGTCATAGATGCGATGCAGCATCGCGTAGAAATCGTGCAGGTCGTCGCTCATCCCGCGTTGAACGGCGCTGAATTCCCGGCCGGCGTCGGCGTGGCGGTCAAGTCGCGCGTACAGCGTTCCGGCACGCATCCGGATCGTCGTCTCGGAGCGGCCGAACCGGATTGCCTGCTCGATAGCCTCCGACGGATCCTGGCGGAGCGCCGCCTGTGCCTCTGCAAGGCCGATCCAGCACCGGCTGCACGCAGGGTACCTGGCGATGGCGGCGCGGTACTCGGTGATGGCCTCCGCGTGGCGACCGAGTCCCGACGCAACATCCGCCAGCTTCAATCGGTACCACCAATGCTCCGGCACGATCGCCGCCGCGCGCGACATTCCCTCAATGCGCTCGACTCCGGGGCGCGCGGACAGATAGGCCGCTGTCAGGCCGCGGCTGCCGTAGAGCATGCACAGAACTGCCGCCAGCACGACGGCGGAGCGTAGCGACCACTGGCCAGCGGCAGGGGTGGTCACGGACACGACCGGGGTTTCAGGCGGACGTACCGCTGCCCAAGCGTCCTACCTTGGCCTGATCCGCGCTGCTGTAAGGCACGCCGTAGTGGCTGCCGTACCCGTAGCCGTAGTAGCCACCGTAGTACGAGTAGCTCGAGCCGCGCGTCGAGACCTTGTTCAGGACCACGCCCAGCACCTTGGACTGCATGCGCAAGAGATATTCCGATGCATGCTTGAGCACGTGACGCGGAGTCGAGCCGGCTTGTGCCACCAGCAGACATGCGCCGCCTGCGCGATTCGCGAGCGTCGGTACGTCAGCGAAGCCGAGGGTCGGCGGCGCATCCAACAGGATGAGGTCGTAACGAGCCTCGAGCTCGTCCAGTAGCTCGGCGAGCAGGGGCGAGCCGAGAAGATCGACCGGATTGGGCGCGGGAGGCCCGCCCGTGATCACGTGCAAGCCTGGGTGACCGCTCTCGCGGATGATGTCTGCGAGCTGCGCGTTTCCCGTAAGGTAGCTGCTCGTCCCGGCGGCGTTGTCGAGGCCGAGCGCGTTATGGACGCGCGGCTTGCGCAAGTCGCAGTCCATCAACATGACGCGCTTGCCCATCTGGGCGAAAGCCAGCGCGAGATTGGTGGTAAGGCACGTTTTGCCTTCGCCTGGAGCCGAGCTCGTGACGAGGAGGCGCGTCGGCAGGCCGCCCGAAGCTGCGAGCATCAACGACGCTCTCAACGTACGCACAGCCTCGGCACCGGCCGATGTCGGCAGTACCGCAACCTGCCGATCCGGCGAATAGGTCGTCATAGCGGCCGTGTCTTCCGGGGCGGCAAAAACGGGAACGGCGGCCAGCGTGGCGAGCCTCGCGGCCCGTTCCACGTCCTCGGGACTCTTGACCGTATCGTCGAGGTACTCCTGCGACACCGCCACTCCGACTCCACCGAACAAGCCGACCACGAGCGCGAGCGCGAGATTGAGCGCGAGCAACGGACGGTGGTGCTTGAGCGGCACTTCCGCCTGGTCGAGCACCGTGATGTTGGAGGCGCGCATCGCTCCGGCGACCTCGATTTCCTTGTAGCGCGACAGCAGGTTCTCGTAGAGCTGCCGGTTGGTGTCGATGTCGCGCTTCATGATGTTGAACATGACCGACTTGGCCTCGAAGTCCGCGACTGCCGCCTGGTGCTCATCCAGGGTCTTGCGCAGATCCTTCTCGCGCTGTACCGCCGTCTGGTAGGCGCTGGCCACGCTGTTGACCAGTCCCTGCTCGGTCTCCTTGAGCTGCTTCTGCAGTGAGGCCACCTTCGCGGCCATGCTGCGGACGTCTGGAAACTCGTTGGAGAAAGTCTGGCGGAGCAGCGCGAGCTCGGCCTCGGCCTCGGACAACTGATCCTTGAGTGTCTTGAGCAGGGGGTTGTCGATGATTCCCGGCATGCTCGCGCGCATCGGCCCCTGGACCTGCAGGTGCTCCGCCTCCAGCCGGATTCGCTCCGCTTCGGCCTCGGTCACGCGCTTGCTCAGATCGTCCAGGCGATCACGCAGGACCTTATCCTCCTCTTCGATCGCGTAGATGTCCTTGCCCTTGGCAAACGCCTGCAGTGCCACCTCGGATTCCTCCAGGCGGCTCTTGGTGACGGTGAGTTGCTGCTCGATGAAGTCCTTCGCCGTGGCAGCCGAGCCGATGCTCTGGTCCATCGTCAGCTCGACGTACTGCTTGGCCATCGTCGATACGATCCGCTGCGCCAGCTTCGGGTCCTCCGCGATGTACGCGACCTCGACGAGGTAGGATTCCTCCTTCGGTGAAACGATGACGTTGCTGAGCAGAAGGTCGACGAGCATCTTGTGTTCGCGCTCTGCCGCAGTCTTCTCGTCCACCTGTTCGTCGGCGCTATCGTCCGGCAGCAGCGCGACGAGCCACTCCTTGAAGGAGCCCAGGGCGCCTTTTTCCTTCAGCTGAGGATTGAAGAGCGGCTCTTCCGCAAGGCGCAGCGCGTCGACCGTCCTGCTGGCAAGTGCGCGGCTGGAGAGCACCGAATACTGGGTCTGAAAAAAATCCTTGTAGGCTTGAACCTGGTTGATGCTCTGCTGGATGCTGGAGGCGAAGTCGACGATGTTCGGCCCGTTGGGCTGAATCTGCAGCACGGTCCGGGAGCGGTATGTCGGCGTGGCTGCGAGCGAGTAGATCAACGCCGTGACCAGGCATACGGTGGTTGCGGCGGCGATTGTCCATTTGCGACGCAGCAGGAAGTCGAGGTAATGGCGGTACGAGACCTCCTCCTCGACGACCATGTAGCTTTCGCCATAGCGGAAGGCATCTGGGGGGCCGGCTTGGTAGCCCCGCCAGGGGCCCGGAGGATCAGCGCCTGGGTTGACGGGCGGATCGTTCCGCGGCGTCAGGCTCCTTCCGTCGTTCCTGTCCATCGTCGTCAGCTCTCCATGTCCGGCGCGCGAGCCGTCCGCGAAATCAGAAGGTAGCGGCGCTCACGCCTACCCGGAAAAGTCCCATGAACTTGTCGACTACCAGCTTCGCGCCCGACATAGGAACCACGATCACATCGTCTGCGGTAACGACCATGTCGGGGGCCCGGCCGGCTTGGATCGCTGCGATATCGATCGCAATGGCCTCGCGCTCGCCATCGGGTCGTTTGCGATAAACCGTGGTTCCCGACGCCCGTGACAGGTCGAAGTCGACGCCACCGGCCACCACGAGCGCCTGTGTGACCGTCGTCTCCGTCAGGAGCGGGTAGGCGCCGGGTTTGTTGACCATGCCCTCGACGTAGAAGATGCCGGCCTTCGGCACGTTGATCACGTCACCGGGAACGAGTGACGGGTTCAGGCGCGCATCGCCGGTCTGTGCGAGTTGATCCAGATCGATCAGCACCGATTGCGCATCCTGGTTGCCGACGCGGGTCAGCCGCACCGAGCGACCGGCGTCCGGGTCTAAGCCGCCCGCCATTGCCAGTGCCTCGAGCAGAGTTTTTCTGCCGCGCAGTTCGAGCACTCCCGGCGTCTTGACGTTGCCGACGACGGAGACGCGAAAGCTGCGGTACTCCTGGATGTGGACCGTGATCTGCGGCTCGTGGATGAATCGCTTGTACTGGACCCGGAGCGCCTCCTCGAGCTCGATCGGATCGTAGCCCGCGGCCTGCGCTTTCCCGATGTAGGGCAACGTAATGAAGCCCGAATTGGATACGCGGGCCGTCACGACGCGAGGATCGCCTGCGGTGTCCTCGATATCGTAGAAGGTGACCTCGATCAGATCCTCCGGACCGATCTTGTACTCGCCCGAAACGTGAGCAGCCTGCGCCGCGAGGAGCTGAAGCGAATCGTTGAAATTGTCGATCTCGGTCTGCTTGACTGCCTCGTTCGACCGAGCCAGTGCCGTTCGTGGGTTTTGAGGTGCGCACCCGCCGCAGATGGCTGCAAGCAGCGCGATGGCGAGCGTGGATGCGAGTGGCCAGCGAGGCGTGGATCGAGGCATCGATATCAAACGACCTCCGGAACTAAGCCCACGGGAGTGCCACAAAAAAAAGCGCGCCGCCACCGTTCGTACAGTGGCGGCGCGCTGTGTCTGAATCAGCTTGCGCTTACTCAGTCGTTATCGCAGGGCGGGCTCGCGCAGTTGTCGTCGTCGTCGTCGTCGTCATCCAGCGTAGTCGCCAGCACCACCGCGGCCACGGCCGCCAGGGCCACGCCGCCGATGATCCAGACAGCGACCATGCCCTTCTTCTCTTCCTCGACGACGGGCTCGGCCGCCGGAGGGGGAGGAGGAGCCGGAAGCTCCTCGGGGCGCTCGGGCTCGCCGTAGGCGCCGGCGACCTTGACCGGCTCGTCGAGCCACACGCGCTCACCGGCCTTGACCTGAATCTGCTTGCCGCTGGCCATCGCGACCTGGAAGGTGCCGCTTTCGACAGTCAGCGTGGGGCGGCCCTGGATCGTGTCGACATAGCCGTCGGCGGCGCCGGTGGCCTTCACCTGCGCGTTGCCGGCCGCCACCTGCAGCGGCGAGGCCTCATTGACGTGGAAGGCGACCTTGCCCTTCTCGACGCCGACCACGGCGGCATCGGCGGTGCCCGTCGTGCGCACCTCGGCGCCCGAGTACATGCCGATGGTGCCCTGCGAGCCGAGGTCGGCGAGCACGTAACCCTGATCACCCGTTTTGATGCGATCACCCGCGAGAAGCGGACGGGTGGAAGAAACCTTGGACCATTCCTGCGAATCGGCCGCCACCCAGGCCGGGCCGGCCACCTTGACGGTTCCATACACGGACGCGCTCGCGCCCGCCGTCGGAACCTGCGCAGCCACCAGACTTGCCGAGAGAACGGAAGCCAGCGTGCGTTTCCAGAGAGCGTTCTTCTCCATCAACCTGTACTCCTTCATGAATCCGCCAAGCGCCACGAGAGGCTGCCTAGGACAATGGCGGCAGGCTAGGTCCCGTTCCCGCCCCCTCATTCGAACGATCAGGCGCAATCTAGCCCTGCATGGAAGACGGTGTCAAGGCGACCGCCCATATGGGAGGCGACGCAAAGCGCCTGATTTTTCCTGCCCAATGGCCGCTTTGACATGCCGGCGAGGCGGTCGCTATAGGCGTGTGCGTTCCCTCGGCCCACGCCGAGCACCCGTCCATGCTTTCATCGACCAACGACGTCGCGGTCGTCGTCATCCCAGCCCGGTACGGGTCGACGAGACTGCCGGGCAAGCCATTGGCCGATCTGGCCGGCCGCCCGCTGATCGAGCACGTCTGGGCGCGCGCTCGCATGGCCGCTCTGCCGCAGCGCGTCCTCATTGCCACCGACGACGCCCGCATCGCCCAGGCCATGCCCGAGGCCGCCGAGGTCGTCATGACCGCCGCGCACCATCGCAGCGGCAGCGATCGCGTGGCGGAGGTCGCCGCCACCCTCGACTGCGGGATCATCGTCAACGTCCAGGGAGATCTGCCCATGCTCGATCCGGCCCTGGTCGACGAGCTCATCGACTGCCTGCGCGCCGATCCCGAGCTCGGCCTGGCAACGGTGGCGGTGCCCATCGAGAGCGAGGAGGAATTCCGCAATCCCTCGGTGGTCAAGGTCGTCTGTGACGCGCGCGGGCGCGCGCTCTACTTCTCGCGCGCGCCAATCCCGCACCACCGCGACGATCCAGGCAGTTTTCGCGGCGCCTACCGCCACGTCGGCATCTACGCGTACCGCCGCGGCACCCTGCTCGGGTTCGCCGAGCTGGCGCCGACGCCGGCCGAGCAGGCCGAGAACCTGGAGCAACTGCGGGCGCTGGAGAACGGAATCGTCATCGGCGTGGTACGACGCGCCGCCGGCGTGCCGATCGAAGTGGACACACCCGAGGATCTGGCGACGGCGCGGCGCATGCTCGCGGCCACGGAGCCGAAAGGTGTATGAGGCCGAGCAGCATCGTCGTTGCGCGGCGCCTGCAGGGGCGCGCCCGACCGCCCCGAACGCGATGAGAGGATGACCATCATGAGCACGACGGAAGGCAGACCCACCAAATACATCTTCGTCACCGGCGGCGTGGTCTCGGCGCTCGGCAAGGGGTTGGCCTCGGCATCGATGGGCGCGCTGCTGGAGAGCTCGGGCCTGAAGGTCTCGATGCTCAAGATGGACCCGTACATCAACGTCGACCCGGGCACGATGAGCCCGTTCCAGCACGGCGAGGTCTACGTCACCGACGACGGCTACGAGGCCGACCTCGACCTCGGCCACTACGAGCGCTTCATCACCAACGGCATGGGACGGCGCAATAACGTCACCACCGGCAGCGTCTACTACGAGGTCATCAAGAAGGAACGCCGCGGCGATTATCTCGGCGCCACCGTGCAGGTGATCCCGCACATCACCGATGAGATCAAGAGCCGCATCCGCACCGCTGCCGAAGGGTGCGACATCCTGCTCGGCGAGGTCGGCGGCACCGTCGGCGACATCGAGAGCCTGCCCTTCCTCGAGGCAATCCGGCAGATGCGTGCCGAGGCCGGACACGACAACGTGCTGTTCGTGCACCTGACGCTGGTGCCGTACATCGGCGCCGCCGGCGAGATCAAGACCAAGCCCACGCAGCACAGCGTCAAGGAGCTGACGGGCCTCGGCATCCAGCCCGACATCCTGCTGCTGCGCTGCGACCGCCCGCTCTCGGACAGCGTCAAGGAGAAGGTCGCGTTGTTCTGCAACGTCGACAAGAAGTCGGTCATGGAGGCGCGCGACGTCGACAGCATCTACAAGCTGCCGCTGGCGCTGCAGGAGCAGGGCCTGCACAACCGCATCACCGAGAAGCTGCACATCTGGACCGGCGCACCCAAGCTGGTGGCGTGGGAGCGCGTGGTGCACACGCTCGAGAACCCGAAGGACCGCGTGCGCATCGCGATGGTCGGCAAGTACGCCAACCTCGCCGATTCGTACAAGTCACTGAACGAGTCGCTGACGCACGGCGGGCTGGCCAACGACTGCGCCGTCGACATCATCCACATCGATTCGGAAGAAGTGGAGACCAAGGGCATTCTCGCCGAAGTCGCCATGGCCGACGCCATCATGGTCCCGATGGGCTTCGGCCCGCGCGGCACCGAAGGAAAGATCGCGGCGGTGCGGTATGCGCGCGAGAACGGTGTGCCGTTTCTCGGCATCTGCTACGGCATGCAGATGGCGGTGATCGAGTTCGCCCGGCACGTCTGCGGCCTCGAGGGCGCGCACACGACCGAAGCGGACCCGAAGACACCGCATCCCGTGATCGACCTGATGGTCGCGCAGCAGGCGCTGGCCGACAAGGGCGGCACGATGCGACTTGGCGCCTATCCGTGCGCGATCAAGGAAGGCACGCTGGCGCACCGCACCTACGGCAAGCGCAAGATCAGCGAGCGCCACCGCCACCGCTACGAGTTCAACAACGCCTATCGCGAGGTGATCGAGAAGAAGGGCATGACGCTGTCTGGCACCTCACCCGACGGCAACCTGGTCGAGATGATCGAGATCCCGGCACATCCATGGTTCCTGGCCTGCCAGTTCCATCCCGAGTTCAAGAGCAAGCCGCTCGATCCGCACCCGATCTTCAAGGGCTTCATCCGCGCAGCCCTGCACCACAAGCAGCACCGCCGCGAGACGCCGCCGCTCAAGGGCCTTCGCGTCGTCGGCAGCACCGATGAGTGAAGTCCGGCCTTTCCGCATCGGCGATGGCGCGCGCTCGGTCGAAGTGGGCGCGGGCAGGCTCTTCCTGATCGCCGGCCCCTGCGTCATCGAATCGCGCGACTCGGTCATGCGGCATTCGTCGGCGCTCGCCGAAATCAGCGCGCAGGTGGGAGTGCCCATCATCTTCAAGGCCTCCTTCGACAAGGCCAACCGCACCTCGCACGCCTCTTTTCGCGGCATCGGCATGGAGGAGGGACTGAAGATCCTGGCCGAGGCGCGCGCGAGCAGCGGCTTGCCCGTGCTGACCGACGTGCACGAGACGTCGCAGTGCGCGCCCACCGCCGAGGCCGTCGACGTGCTGCAGATCCCGGCGCTGCTGTGCCGGCAGACCGACCTGGTGCAGGCGGCGGCGGCCACGGGCAAGGCCGTCAACATCAAGAAAGGGCAGTTCCTGGCGCCATGGGACATGAAGCACGCGCTCGGCAAGGCGCGCGAGGCCGAGCGTGGTGCGGACGCGTCGCGCATCATGCTGACCGAGCGCGGCGCGACGTTCGGCTACGGCAACCTGGTCAACGACTTCCGCTCGCTCGTGATCATGCGCGCCCTCGGCGCACCGGTGATCTTCGATGCCACGCACTCGGTGCAGCTTCCCGGCGCCGGCGGCGACAAGTCGGCCGGCGAGCGGCGCTTCATCGCGCCGCTGGCGCGCGCTGCCGTCGCGGTGGGCGTCGACGGCCTGTTCATGGAGTGCCACGAGAACCCCGACCAGGCCCTCAGCGACGGCCCCAACTCGCTGCCGCTGGCCGATCTCCCCGACCTTCTCCGCTCCCTTCTGCGCATCCACGAGGCGCGGCATGACGGCGCTCCATGAATAGGCGCAGCGATCCACAAACCGCGCTGGCCACGGCGCGCCGCGTTCTGTCGATCGAATGCCAGGCCCTGCAGGAGATGGGCGAGCGGCTGACCGAGGACTTCGCCCGCGCCGTCGATCTGATTCTCGCCTGCAACGGCCGCGTCGTGGTCACGGGCATGGGCAAGTCCGGCCAGATCTGCCGCAAGATCGCCGCAACGATGTCGTCGACCGGGACCTCCGCGTTCTTCCTGCACGCCGGCGAAGGCGTGCACGGAGACCTCGGCATGTTCGCTCGCGGCGACGTCTGCATCGCGATCTCCAACAGCGGCACGACGCAGGAGGTGCTCGCACTGCTGCCGGCGATCAAGCGCCTTGCGCTGCCGCTGATCGCGATCACCGGCGGCACCAGGTCGCCGCTGGCGCAGGCGGCCGACGTCGTCCTCGACGTCAGCGTGCGCATCGAAGCCTGCCCGATGAATCTGGCGCCGACGGCGAGCACCACCGCCACGCTGGCGATGGGGGATGCGCTGGCGGTGGCGGTGCTGGAAGCCAAGGGCTTCACCGAAAGCGATTTCGCGATGCTCCATCCGGGCGGCGCGCTCGGCCGCAAGCTCCTGCGCGTCGAAGAGGTCATGCACGCCGCCGACGCGATCGCGCTGGTGTCCGAGAGCATGCCGCTCCTGGAGACGCTGCGGCTGATCACCGAAGGCAAGCTGGGAACGGCCGGCGTGGTCGACGGACACGGCGCGCTGCTCGGCGTGATCACCGACGGCGACGTCCGCCGCGCCTTGCTGCGCCACGGCAACCTCGCCGACAAGACCGCCTGCGACGTCATGACGCGCAATCCCAAGACGGTGAAGGCCGCCGCGCTGGCCGAGGAAGCGCTGGCGACGATGGAGCGGCACTCGATCACCTCGCTCTTCATCCTCGACGGCGCGCGGCGTCCGGTCGGGCTGGTGCACCTGCACGACCTGCTCAAGGCCGGCGTGGCCTGAGTGATCGCATGAACCGTCGACTGTGGCGCTTCGTCCTGGCGGGGCTGCTCGTGGCGGGGCTCGTCGCCGTCGGACTATCGATGGGACGGCCCGGGCGCCTGGAGTCCGTGCTCGATGCGAGCCGTTTCACCGCCGAGGCGCTGCCGCAGCTGCTGCAGCGCATCCGCAACTTCCATCGCGTCATCACGCGCGAGGGGCGCAAGGTCCTGGAGGTCTCGGCGAGCGAAGCCAGCTACTACAAGAACGACAAGGCCATCGAGATCATCGAGCCCAAGGTCGTCTTCTACGAAGGCGGCGAGCGCGCCGGCGAGGTGGCGGCCGACAAGGGCCGTCTGTACCTGGACGGCACCGACGTCCAGGCGGTCGAGGTCATGGGCAAGGTGCGCTTCGAGCTGGGACGGCTGCGGCTGGAGGCCGAGAACCTTTCCTACGAGCGCGCGACCAATCGCATCCTGGTGCGCGGGCGCGCCGATCTCGAAGCGGCGGAGATGAGCCTGTCGGGTACAGACCTCACGATAGACATGGTAGAACGCCACGTCGTCATGAACGGAGACGTCAGCATGACCCTGCGCCCCCGCGACGGAGGCCAGGGGTGAGAAGGGTGCGCGACTTCGGCGCGAGCGCCCGCCGCGGCTCGCGCTCGTTGCGCGGGCGGCGGCTGCGCGGTTTCATGGTGCTTCTATCCGCTGCCGCTCTCGCAACCGTCACGGCGGGCGCGCGCGCGGAGAACGCGGTCAAGAACACGGACGAGGCGCTGTCGTCGATGGCGGGCGTGGCGCGCAACCTCAAGCTCGCCGACGTGCCCTCGCCCATCGACGTGACCGCCGACCGGCTCGAGTTCGATTACAACAAGGGGCTGCTGCTCTACTCCGGCAACGTCGAGGTCAAGCATGCGGGCGTCGTCATCAAGGCGCGCGACATCAGCGTCGCCTTCGAGCCGGAGGGCGAGCGCAGCCTGAAGAAGATCACCGCGCGCGGCAACGTCGAGGTGCTGCGCGAGGACGAGACCGCGCGCGGCGAGCTGGCCGAGTACGATCCGGCTGCCGGCACCATCGTCCTGTCGCAGAACGCGCGGCTCGGCAGCGGCAACAACGTGCTGTCGGGCGAGCGCGTGGTCGTCTACCTGAAGGAAGGTCGCGCCACGGTGCAGGGCGGCCCCGCCACCACGCCGGCCGGCAAGACGGCCGAGGGCGCCGCGCCTCCCGGCCGCGTACGAGTCGTGATCATGCCCGACGGCGGCGGCAAGAAGGGCGGCAAGGGCGAGGATTCCGCGCCCGCCGGGAAGAACCCGTGACCACCGCCGAAGCCGTCCATCCCGAGCACGCCGGCCAGGGCCAGGTCCTGCGCGCCGACGGCCTGCTCAAGCGCTACGGCGGCCGGGTGGTGGTCGATCATCTCTCGCTGCAGGTACGCCAGGGCGAGGTCGTGGGGCTCCTGGGGCCCAATGGCGCGGGCAAGACGACGACGTTCCACATGATGGTCGGCTTCGAGCGGCCCGAGGGCGGCTCGATCGTGCTCGGCGACCACGAGCTCTCCAGCATGCCGATGTACGAGCGTGCGCGTGCCGGCATCGGCTACCTGCCGCAGGAGCCCTCGGTGTTCCGGCGCCTGAGCGTCGAGGACAATCTCCTGGCAATCCTGGAGACCCTGGATCTGGACGAAGCGCAGCGCCGCGAGCGCCTCGAGGCGCTACTGGAGGAGCTCGGCGTCACGCACGTCCGCAAGACGATGGGCGCCGCCCTGTCCGGGGGCGAGCGACGCCGCGTCGAGATCGCTCGCGCTCTGGTGATCTCGCCGAAGTTCATGCTTCTGGACGAGCCGTTCGCCGGCGTCGATCCAATCGCCGTCCTCGACATCCAGACGATCATTGCGCAGCTCAAGAAGCGCGGGATCGGTGTGCTGATCACCGACCACAACGTCAGCGAGACGCTGCGGATCTGCGATCGCGCCTATATTCTCAACGAGGGCAAGGTGTTGGAGGAAGGTACGCCCGAGTACATCGCGTCGAGCCGCCGCGCTCGCGAGATTTATCTCGGAGAACGGTTCCGCCTCTAGCAGGAACCGTGCTAGGAACCGCGTAGCGGGATGAAGCTCGACACGTACGGCCGTGGTGGCCGTCGCAATCCAAGGTCGGGCAATCCCGGGACAGGATCCCAGACGTAGACGACATGGCTCTCGAGCAGCGCTTACAGCTCAAGCAGACCCTGCAGCTCAGGATGACGCCCCAGCTTCGGCAGGCGATCAAGATCCTGCAGCTTTCCCGTCCCGAGCTCGAGATCATGATCGCCGACGAGCTGTGCCAGAACCCGGTTCTGGAGGAGGCCGCCGAGGGCGTGCGCGAGCTGGAGCTGCGAACCGGCGACCTGGAGACCACCGAGAGCGAGGCCGCCGAGCTCCCCACTGCCGACCATGAGCCCGAGGCCGCGGCCGAAGTAGGCCAGGTCGACATCGACGAGTACCTGGACCGCTACAGCGCCGGCGACATCCACGGCTCGGTCGGCGCCGGCTCCGACCGCGACGACAACCGCGACCGCCTCTTCGAGAACGCCACCGCCCCGCACGACTCCCTTACCGAAGCGCTCCTGGATCAGCTCGGCCTGATCATGATGAACGATGAGGAGCGCCGCATCGCCACCATCATCGTCGGCAACCTCGACGAGGACGGCTACCTGGCCTGCACGATCGAGGAGCTGGCCTTTCTGGCCGAGGCCACGGTCGAGCAGGTCGAGGAGGCGCGCGAGATCGTCCAGGAGCTGGAGCCGCCCGGCTGCGGCAGCCGCGACCTGCGCGAATGTCTCCTGGTCCAGCTCAAGCTGATCGGCTACGAGCCCGACGACTACTGCGTCCTGGTCGTGGACCGGTACATGAAGGAGCTGGAGGCGCAGAAGTACGACCGGATCGCGCGCGACCTGGGAACCACCCAGCACGAGATCGTCGAGGCCCATCGCATCATCCGGTCGCTCAACCCGCGGCCGGGCCGCAATTTCGGCGCCTCCGAGACGCGCTACATCACGCCCGACGCCTACATCGTCAAGATCGGCGACGACTTCCAGGTCGCGCTCAACGACGAGGGCGTGCCCGCGCTGCAGGTCAACTCGCACTACAAGGAGATGCTCACCGGCAAGTCCGAGACCGGCCTCGGCGAAGCCAAGGGCTACCTGCAGGACAAGGTCCGCTCGGCGATGTGGTTGATCAAGTCGATCGAGCAGCGCCAGCGCACGCTGCGCAAGGTCGTCGAGAGCATCGTGCGCTTCCAGAAGGACTTCCTCATCCACGGCGTCAGCGAGCTGCGGCCGATGGTGCTCAAGGACGTGGCCGCCGACATCGGCATGCACGAGTCCACCGTCAGCCGCGCGACCTCGGGCAAGTACGTGCACACGCCGCAGGGACTGTTCGAGCTCAAATGGTTCTTCACGAGCAGCCTGCGCGCCACCGACGGAGGCGACGTCTCCTCCGAAAGCGTCAAGCAGAAGATCCTCACCATCCTGTCGCAGGAGGATCCGCGCTCACCCTTCAGCGATCAGTACATCTGCGAGCAACTGGCCAAGGAAAACGTTGACATCGCTCGCCGTACCGTGGCGAAATACCGCGAGAGCCTGGGAATTCTGCCTTCGTCCAGACGAAAGCGTCTCATCGCGCTCGATTGAGTCTCGACGGGAACCGATTGCAGCCAGCGAGGTGATAACGTGCAGATCTTGGTCACCTTCCGACACATGGACGCCAGCGATGCGCTGCGCACCTACGCAACCGAGAAGGTCGAGCGGGTTGCGAACAAGTACCTGAAGAACGCCGTCGAGGCGCACGTGATCCTGGAGGCGTCGGGCCACCGCAAGCGTTTTCAGGCCGAGATCAACATCCACGCTTCCAACTTCGACATCTCGGCCCATTCGGAATCCGATGACATGTACTCAGCCATCGACTTCGCCGTCGACAAGGTCGAGGCGCAGCTTCGCAAGCACAAGGACCGCATCAACGACCGCAAGGGCCGCGCCAGCGCGCCGGAGGCCGCCACCAACATCCCCGTAGATGTGCTAGGACCGCACGACGACGAGGGCGGGCCGCGCGTGATCGAGACCGACAGCATGCCGGCCAAGCCGCTGTCGGTGGAAGACGCGGTGTTGCAGCTCGATCTTTCGCACTCCGAGTTCCTGGTGTTCCGCAATTCGGCCACCAACAGCATCAGCGTCGTCTACCGCCGGCGCGACGGGAACTACGGCCTGATCGTGCCCAACAGCTGAGAAGCACGGTGCGGCTGGCGAGCATTCTTTCGCCGTCCTGCATCGTGCTCGACGTTGCCGGGGCCACCAAGCGCGAAATCCTCTCCAAGCTGGCGGCGCCGATCGCCGCCGATCGCGCCGACATCTCCTACGAGGATCTTCTCGACGCGCTGGTGCGGCGCGAGGAGGCCAGCAGCACGGCCATCGCCGACGGCATCGCGATCCCTCACGCCAAGATCACCACCGGCAACCAGGTGATCTGCTGCTTCGGCCGCTCGCGCGAGGGCGTCGAGTTCGAATCGGTGGATGGGCGGCCGACCACGCTGTTCTTCGTGCTGGTGTCGCCGGCGGCCGATCCTTCGCTGCACGTGCAGTGGCTTTCGCACATCGCGGGCCTGCTCAGCAACGGCGGCCTGCGCCGCCAGCTGCTCGAGGTGCGCTCGCCCGAGCAGGTGCTGGCGGCGCTCGAGGAGGAAGAGAGCGTGCGGGAGGCAAGGGCGTGAGCGCCGGCTCGGGCGACGAACGGGCGCACGAGGCGTCGCGGCCGCACGAGCGCGAGGCCGGCCGTCGTGCGGTCGAGGTCATCGTCGTCACCGGCATGTCCGGCTCGGGCCGCTCCACCGCCATCCATGCGCTCGAGGACCTCGGCACCTACTGCATCGACAACCTGCCCACGGCGCTGGTCTTCCAGTTCGTCGCGCTGTGCAGCGATGCGCGAGCCGGCAAGCCCAAGGTCGGCCTGGGCCTGGACGTGCGCGATGCCGCCTACGTCAAGAGCTGGCCAAGCGTGCGCCAGGCGCTCGAGAAGGCCGGCCATCGGGTAACCGTCGTCTACCTCGACGCTTCGGACGAGGTGCTGGTGAGGCGCTATTCGGAGACCCGGCGCGTGCATCCGCTGGCTGGCGGCCGCGACGTGCCCGAAGCCATTCGCGCCGAGCGCGAGATGCTCGCGCCGCTGGAGCGCACGGCCGACCTCGTCATCGACACCAGCGGTCTGACCGTGCACGAGCTCAAACGCCGGCTGCAGGAGTTCGCCGCCGGGACCGCCACCTATCGCGGGCCGGCGGTGACGCTCAAGAGCTTCGGCTTCAAGTACGGCACGTTGCCCGACGCCGACATGATCCTGGACGTGCGCTTCCTGCCCAATCCGCATTTCGTCGACGAGCTGCGGCCGCTGACGGGGCGCGACGAGAAGGTGGCCTGCTACGTTCTGGAGCCGGCCGTGGCCGGCGAGTATCTGGAACGGGTAATGAACTTGCTCGAATTCGTGCTACCTCATTACGGCGTGGAAGGTCGTCCCTACATGACGATAGGCCTGGGTTGCACGGGTGGGCGTCATCGCTCGGTGTGCATCGCCGAGGAGATCGGCCGCCGCCTTCGCCAGCGCGGCGTGGACGTCAGCGTGCGTCACCGCGACGCAGATAGGGAGGATCGGTAGGCCGGCGATGGGAACTGCTTCGGCGGAATTCGTGGTGAGCAATCAGCTCGGCCTGCACGTTCGTGCCGCGGCGATGGTCGTGCGCACCGTCACTCCGTTCCAGTCCACCATCACCATCCGCACCGACAGCGGCAGCGCCGATGCCCGCAGCGTGCTCGATCTGCTGACGCTCTCGGCCAACAAAGGCACCAAGGTGACGGTGGCTGCCGAAGGGCCCGATGCCGACGCCGCCGTGGCCGCTCTGGGCGACCTGATCATGCGCAACTTCGCGGAGTAGCGAACGTTTGACCCCCCTTCCCGTGCCCTGTAGCTAAGCCGGCCATGTCCGTGGACGAGTTCATTTTCACTTCGGAGTCCGTCTCCGAAGGCCATCCCGACAAAGTTTGCGATCAGATCTCCGACGCCGTCCTCGATGCGCATCTTGCCGGCGACCCTCACAGCCGCGTCGCTTGCGAAACGCTCGTCGCCACCGACCTCGTGGTGATGGCAGGCGAGATCACCAGCAAGCACGAAGTCGATTACGAGAAGATCGCACGCAGCGTCATCGCCGACATCGGCTACATCGACACCGACGGCTTCAAGGCCGACACCGCCGAAGTGATGATGCGCCTGGTTGCGCAGTCTCCCGACATCTCGCAGGGCGTCACCGTCGGCCAGGGCCTGCACGAGGAGCAGGGGGCTGGCGATCAGGGCCTCATGTTCGGTTACGCCTGCGATCAGACGACCGAGCTCATGCCGCTGCCGATCTCGCTCTCGCATCGCCTGGTCGCGCGCCTGGCCGAGCTGCGCCACAGCGGCAAGCTCGCCTACCTGCGCCCCGACGCGAAGTCGCAGGTCAGCATTCAGTATCGTGACGGCAGGCCCGCCCGCGTCGCCACCGTGGTCATCTCGACTCAGCACAAGGAGTCGGCGACTCTCGAGCAGATCACTGCCGACGTGCGCGAGCACGTCATCAAGCCGATCATCCCGCCCGAGCTGCTCGATTCCGACACCGTCTATCACGTCAATCCGACCGGCCGCTTCGTGGTCGGCGGCCCTTCGGGCGACTCGGGGCTGACGGGACGAAAGATCATCGTCGACACCTACGGCGGCTGGGGCCGTCACGGGGGCGGCGCGTTCTCGGGCAAGGACCCTTCCAAGGTCGACCGGTCGGCCGCGTACATGGCGCGCTATCTGGCCAAGAACGTCGTGGCCGCCGGCGCCGCCAGCGCCTGCGAGGTGCAGCTGGCGTACGCCATCGGCGTCGCGCAGCCGGTCTCGGTGCACGTCGATACGTTCGGCACCAGCCGTCAGGATCCCGCATCGATCGCGCAGAAGCTGCGCAACGAAGTGGACCTGCGGCCCGCTTCGATCATCGAGCGTTTCAAGCTCAAGCGACCGATTTATCGCAAGACGGCCGCCTACGGTCACTTCGGCCGGCCCGCCGTCGATGGCTTCTTCCCCTGGGAGAATCTGGATCTGGCAGCCAAGCTGGGCTGAGAAACTCACGACGGGCGGCGCGGCATGCGCGCCAAGGCGCGCGGCTGCCGCCCCGTTCCCTTTCACCTCGAAATCATCAACGGCCTTCGGGCCGATCGGAAGCAATCATGGCCAAAAACGCGGCACGAAACGGCTCGAAGAACGGAAAGAACGCTCCTTACGACATCAAGGACCCCAAGCTCGCACCCGAGGGCAAGAAACGGGTGGACTGGGCCGGGCGCGACATGCCCGTGCTCAATATGATCGCCGAGCGCTTCCGCAAGGAGAAGCCGCTCAAGGGCGCGAAGATGACGGCGTGCCTGCACGTGACGGCCGAGACCGCCAATCTGATGCGCACGCTCAAGGCCGGCGGCGCCGACGTGCTGCTGTGCGCTTCCAATCCGCTTTCGACCCAGGACGACGTGGCGGCCACGCTCAGCCTGGACGACAGGATCCCGACGTTTGCCATTCGCGGCGAGGACTCCAAGACCTACTACAGCCACCTCACGCGAGGCATCGAGCACGAGCCTAACCTGACCATGGACGATGGCGCCGACCTCGTCTCGCTGCTGCACACCTCGATGTCGCAGTACGCCGGCCGCGTCATCGCGTCGATGGAGGAAACCACCACCGGCGTCATTCGCCTCAAGGCGCTGGAGGCCGACGGCCGCCTGACAATTCCGGTGGTCGCGGTCAACGACGCCGACACCAAGCACCTCTTCGACAACCGTTACGGCACCGGACAGTCCACGATCGATGCCATCATCCGCGCCACGGACGTGCTGATGGCCGGCAAGGTCGTGGTCGTGGTGGGCTACGGCTGGTGCGGCCGCGGTGTGGCTGCGCGGGCGGCGGGATCGGGCGCCCAGGTCGTCGTGTGCGAAGTCGATCCGATGCGCGCGCTCGAGGCCGCAATGGACGGCTTCCGCGTCATGCCGATGGCCAAGGCTGCGAAGGAAGGCGATATCTTCGTCAGCGTCACCGGCGACATGCACACGGTGAACGAGAAGACGTTCCCGCTGATGAAGAACGGGGCGGTGGTCTGCAACGCCGGCCACTTCGACATCGAGATCGACGTCAAGGCGCTGACCCGCATGGCCAAGAAGATCAACCGCAACGTGCGCAACAACGTCGACGAGTACATCATCGACGGCGGCAAGAGCATCTTCCTGCTGGCCGAAGGGCGCCTGGTGAACCTGGCGGCCGCCGAGGGACATCCTGCCTCGGTGATGGACATGAGCTTTGCCACGCAGGCGCTGGCGGCCGAGTGGGCGTACAAGCAGGGCGCCAAGGGCAGGCTCGAGGTGAAGGTGCACAAGGTTCCGCGCGAGATCGAGGAGCAGGTCGCGTCGCTCAAGCTGGCCAGCATGGGCATTCAGTGCGACAAGCTCACGCCTGCGCAGAAGAAGTACCTGACAAGCTGGGAGCACGGGACGGAGTAGCTCACCGCAGCCATCGCTTCCTCGAATGAAACGCCCGGCGGCCTTCTGGCGCCGGGCGTTTTCGTTCCACCCGACGGCTCTACGGCCGTTGCCGGCTACCGCCCAGGCGCGCGGGATTGTCGATGGCCAGCTTCTCGTCGACGGTGGCGCGAAGATGAGCGAGGACCTGCTCGCGCCATGGGCCGGCGTCGGCGTGGCCGGCCTCGATGCGACGGCACAGCGCGAAAGACAGTTCACGCGCCATCGGGTCGTGGTCGCGAGGCTGATGCGGCTCGACGTCGTGCTGCAGCAGACTGGCCAGCCGCTGCGCCTGCGCCGCCGCATGATGCGGGCGCAGCGCGATCTCGCGCGCGACGATGCCGGCGACGTTGGCGCCAACCAGCGCCTTGAAGTGCGCGCTGCCCTCGAGCCTGCCGGCGAGCTCGTGCTTGAGGAAGGCGCCGAGCGCTTCGAGCAGCTCGATGGCGGAGGGCTCGTCGAGGATGCCGGATGGTGTGGCGGCGATGGCCAATGGCGCGGCGGCGGTCGCTGCCGGTGTGCCGCCGGGCTTGGCTGACGCTGCTCCCGCGGTGCGAACCTGCGTGTCGCCGATCTCCGCGGACGCCGCGCCGGCAGTGCGAGCCTGCGTGTCGCCGGTCGTCGCTTCGGCGAGATGCTCAGATGCAAGACCTGACCCCACTCCGAGGAGGTTGAGGATCTCGTCTTCCGTTTCCGCCAGGCGGCGGCCGATCGCGGCGAGCTCGACGTCGGGGTGCTTGCCGCCCTTGTGACGCTCCGCCTGCATGCGGCAGATGATGGCCCACTTCCAGTTGCCGAACAGTTCCCAGAACAGAAGGTGCGATGGCTCGACGTCCGCGCCGCCTTCCTCGCGATAGTGCGCCAGCAGCTCCTCGCGCGAGCACAGACCGCCAGCGGCCAGGTCGTCGTTGCCGAAGCGCCACGTGCGCACGCACAGCCAGCCGAGGTCCTCGACGGCATCGCCGACGTGCGCGAGCTCCCAATCCAGCACCGCCGTCAGCCCGCGCTCGTCGAACATCACGTTGCCGACACGGTAATCACCGTGCACGAGGGCAGGCCGCAGCACGCCCGGCGCATTCTGCTCGAGCCAGCGCGCGGTCAGCTGCAGCAGCGGGTAGGGATGATCGCAAGAGAAGGCCGCGAGGATCTGACGGTACTTGTCGATCTCGGCCATCGCGTAGCGGCGCGGATCCTGGCCCGACGGCTCGCGCGCGCGAAGGAACGCCAGTGAAGGCGCGGTCAGATCGACGTCATGAATGCGGGCGGCCTCGCGTGCGAGCTGGCGCGGCAGCACCGCTCGCGTCTGCGCATAGCGCTCGTCGCGCAGCAGGCGCCGTGCGATGGCCTCGCCCGTTACGAGGTCCATGACGAAAAAGGCGCCGCCGAGGCCTTCGGTCGCGTCACCGCACCAATGAACCGCAGGCACCGTGACTCCCGAGCGCGCTGCCGCCGCCAGCAGCACGAACTCCTCGCGCCGGTCGCTACGGACGGCGCCGCCGTCGGCGTCCAGACGCAGCACGAGCGTGCGGGGCGCGCGACCGTGCTGGCGCGCCTCGAACGAATAGACGCGGCACGAGGCGCCGCCGGCAAGCTGGCGGATCGAGCCGACCTCGACGGGCGCTGCTGAACGCCGGGTCAGAAAGGAAGCGAGAGCGCTGGACAGGGAGTGCTCGTCCACGTTGCGGCGACGAGGCGGAATCGCGCAGCGATAGCGGCCGAATGCGCGCGCAGCCTGCCTTGTCTTTGCGCTGGGTAAAGAGTTACATCCCGCCAGTCAACCATGTCGAGCGCGCCTGGACTTGCGCGCTCACAGCGATGATCGAGTTCCGTTCCGTCGATGAAGCTGCCGTTCTTCAAGTCGAAAAAGCGCAAGGAGCTGGAGCCGACGGCACCCGCCGCGCCTGCAGCCGACATTGCGCTTCGCAGCGAGCCGGCGCCGCCGCTTCCGGCATCGGACAAACCGAGAAAGCTTCCTGCCGAGCACGTCGTCGACTCCTTCGGCTATGCTCTGGCGGCCGTGCCATCGCTCGGGCCGACATCGAAAGCATGGCGCAAGCTGGGCTTCGAGGTGTCGGCGCCTTACGAGTGGCTTGGATGTCAGGCCGCGCACATCGACCTCGGCGGCGGCGGCGTGCGTTTCCTTGCCGCCGCCGATTCGGGCGCGGAGCCCACGGCGCTGGTCGAGCTGGTCCGCGCGCGTCTGGTGGTGGGCTCGGGACTGTTCGGCTGGACGTGGGCGTGCGCCGACCCGCACCGTTCGGCGCTGGCGGTGGCGCAGCTCGCCGAGAGCGACTTTCATGAAGGCTGCGAGGCGTGGGGCGAGCCGCTCGTGCAGATTCCGATGGAGCTGACGCCGGCTGCCGCGACCTGGCTCGAGAAGCAGACACCGCCGCCGGTACCCAAGCACGCCAACTGCGCCATCCGGCTCGATCATCTGGTGCTCAACGTCAGCGCGTCCAAGGCCGTGTCGCAGACGTACGAACGTCACTTCGGCTTGCGCTCCCGAACCGCGGCGATGAACGATCGCTACTACGCGTTCCTCAAGATCGGGCCGTCTCTTCTGGAAGTCGTCGGGCCCGCCAAGCCAGGCGCCGGCGCCGTCAGCGGCGGTCCGTGGGGACTCGCCTTCGGCAGCTCCGACCTCGACGCCACCATCGCCTATCTGCAGAAGGCGGGCGTGGAGTGTAAGCCCGGGCAGCGCGCAGTGCAGGGCGGGCGCATCGCCGGCATTCCCATCGCCATCGGCGGGATCAACCTGGCGTTCATGGGCGACTAGCCCGCTGCCTGCATCGAACGTCTTCCTGACAATGAAGCGCGAACACGCCGCCGCCGCCTCAGCCGGCGGATTGATCGCGATGATCAGCGGCTACGCCGGCGCACTCATTCGTCTGGCGACCTCTTCCCATCGGATATTGCGGAAGAACGCGTCGACGTAGCTCTTGGCGTCGGCGCCATAGTCGATGTGGTAGCTGTGCTCGTACATGTCCATGACGAGCAGTGGCCGTGCGCCGGCCGGGAAGTGCCCGTGGTCCCAGCTCCAGGCGTTGAACAGCGTGCCGGTGGCAGGATCACTGCAGAGAAACACCCAGCCCGAGCCGCCGCCGAGAGACATCCCCGTCAGACGGAAGTCCTTCTCCCAGGCCTGCAGGGATCCGAAGCTCTTCTGCAGCGACTCCGCCAGAGCGCCGGTGGCACCGCCCGATCCGCCGAGGTTGGCGAAGTACAGCTCGTGCAGCACCATCGAGTTGCGTGCAATGAGCTGCTCGCGCTTGAGTGAACCCATCTGAAACGGAGCGGCGTCGGCGGGAAGCTCGCGGATGCGCTGCTCGATCAGGTTCAGCCGCTTGACGGCGCCCCCGTAGTTGTTCTGGTGATGCGAAACGAGAAGGCGCTCCGACAGGCCTTCGATGCGTGCGGGATCGAAGGGCAGCGGCTTGATGACGTGCTCGGCGGGCGAAGGCGCGGCAGATGCGGCTTTTTCCGGCATGGCGGATTCTCCTTTGGTCGGGGGTCCGGTCACCGCGGCGGTCGCGGTCATGGCCATGAGGCGAAGCGTCTCCCTTCTCGTCATCGTCGTTGCTCCTTGTTCGATCGCGAGCGGCTGCGGGCGATCGGCGGAACGGGATGCCGGTGCTGGCGGCTTGTCGCGCATCGCCCCCGCCCGTGCAGCTACTGCATGACCATCGTGACGACGACGCCGAGGACCCCGGCGCCGACGATCAACAGCGGCTCGGACACGCCCTTGATGCGCGTGAGCGCGAGCAGGGTGCCGGCCGCGATCAGCAGCGTCGGCACGTCCACGATTGCGCGCCGTCCCAGCACCACGGCGGCGCCGGCGATGGCCCCTGCCGCGGCGGCCGTGACGCCGTCGACGAACGCGCGCACCCGCACGTCGTGGACCGCTCGCTTAAAGTAGCGCGCCGGAATGACCGTGAAGAGGTAGCACGGCAGAAACACCGCCACCGCGGCGATGGTGGCGCCGGCCAGACCGGCGACCAGATACCCGATGAACGCGACCGTGATCACCACGGGGCCAGGCGTGATCATTGCCACCGCCACGGCGTCCAGGAACTGGCGCTCGTTGAGCCATCCGAACTCGCTGACCACGCCTCCGTGCAGGAAAGGGATGATGGCCAGGCCGCTCCCGAAGACGAACGCTCCCGCTTCCGAGAAATACCAGGCGATCGTCCACAGCGTTCCTCCCGTGGCCTCGCCATGGATGCCCGAGAACAGCACGGGCCACGGCCAGATCGAGGCGGCTGTGGCAGCGTCGCGCATCGTCAGCGTGCGTGCGAGCGCGATGACACCGGCAGCGAGGAAGAACCAGACGATCTCGGACTCGGTGACGATGGTGGAGACGGCGCTGACGGTGAAGAGGATCCACAGCAGCCGGTCGCTGCCGAGCGTGCTTCTGGTGAGCTTCCACGCGCTGCGTCCGATGATGGCGATGACGGCGGCGCCGATCCCATAGAACGCGCCCTGCATCCAGGTCAGGCCGCCGTAGGCGACGTAGACGGCCGAGACCACCAGCACCATCAGGAACGAGGGCAGAACGAAGGCCAGCGCCACCAGCGATGCGCCGCGCACACCGTAGTCGATCCAGCCGAGATAGATCGCCAGCTGCGCCGCCAAAGGACCCGGTGCGAGCTGCGCCAGCGCCAGACCCTCCTTGTAATCCGCGATCGAGAACCAGCGGCGCGATTCGACGAGGTCTCGCTGCATGTAGCCGACCAGCGCAATGGGTCCGCCGAAGCCGGCGTAGCCGAGGTAGAGGAAGTAGGCGACCAGCTCGCGCAGCGTATAAGGCACGAGTTGCTCGCTGCGCGCGGCGCCGCCCCTGGCACCGGTGCCGTCCCCGCGAGCGCCCGCCGGCTCACCCTGCGCCGCTTCTTTGTGCGACAGGCCCGCCATCAGCGCTGCTCCGCTTCGAGGTAGGAGTGCAGCGCATCGAAGATCGCGCTGCCCTGCGCGAGGCGCGCTCCATCGGCGGCCGGCGCGTACCGCTCGGACTGCACGAAATGAAAGACCGCGCCGGAAGCGATGAAGCGCCGGATCAGCGATGCGCTGGCGATGCGATCGATGCGCCGCCAGCTCGCGGTAATCCTCTTCGCCGGCATGGTTGAAAATCTCCTCGAGCTCCGAGTCCGTCGTGCCCTCCAGGAGCGCGGCCTAGCACAGCGAAGCTTCGCCGCCCTCGGCGCGGATCTCGCGGACGATCCGCTCGAGATCCTCCCGGGCCTGGCGCAGAAAAGGTGACGGAGAGCGCTGGTGGTCGCACCTGGATTCGAACCAGGGACCTCCTGCATGTGAGGCAGGCGCTCTAACCAGCTGAGCTATGCGACCGTAGCGCCGTCTGCTAACCGCTTCGCCGGCCGAAGTCCACTCTCTGGACACCTCGTGGGGGCGTGCAACGACGCATTTTCCCGTTCTCGCCACGCCCGTACGAAGCGCGGCGTCTATCCGGCCTCGGCAAGGGCCGCTACAGTCATCATGGGCGAACGCCTTGCGGGCGGGGTGGCAAGCATCCCGTAAGGCCGAGGGACAAGCAGGCGACGTCGCGGATTGGAGGCCGTGGCCGCCGGCCGAAACGATGCTTGCGCCATACCATCAGGACCTCGCTGCGCCGCCGAAAGCGGCCAGCACCGAAGGCGAGGCGGCCGATGGAGAAGTCCACTCCGGCAGCGTCCCCACGAAGCTCGGGGAGCTGCGCCTCTTCCGAACGTTCCTGCTCCTCACCGCCGGCTTCGTCATCCTGAGCCTGCTGATACTGGGCTCGCACCTGAACGACTTTCCGGCGCTGCACGTCCTCCTCGATGCGTCCAACTTCGCGTTGCCGCTGCTGGCGGCCCTACTGCTGTACGAGATCGGCCGCCATTCCGGCGACGAGCTGCTGCCCGCGCTGGCCATGAGCTTCGGCACGTGTTCGTTGCTGCACCTTCTGCACCTGGCCAGTGGTCTCGAATGGTGGGGCTCCCTCGAGTGGATCGCCCAGTCGGCTGCGGTCCTGCGGCCGAAGATGTGGACGCCCTCTGCCTACTTCCTGCCTCTGGCGCTGATGATCGTCCTCGCCCGCGTGCGCAGCCCCCGCGAGTCGATGCGTGGTCTCGGCATCATCCTGGGCACCCTGGCGGTGGCACTGGTGGCGACGTTCTGGAACCTGGCGCCGTACGCGGAGCCGACGCTGTACGGAATGCACCGGCCGCTGCTGCTGGCCGTTCCCGTATTCTGGGCGCTGGTGGCGGTGCAGGCTTCGTGGCTGCGCCCCCACCATCCCATCTGGCAGGCTGTCCCGCTGATGGCGGTGCTCATGATCGTGGGCGAGGCAGTCATGCTCCGCTCCTCGGCGCCCAACGATTCGGCCGCGATGATCGGTCACACCGGCAGCGTCACCGCTTTCCTCCTCCTGCTCCTCGCCGCCATTCGCCTGGCGGCGATCGACACGCGCCGTCGCATCGAGGTGCAGAACGAGCTGCGCGCGCTGACGCAAACACTGGAGCGACGCGTTGCCATGCGCACTTCCGAGCTTCAGGCCAACCTCGCCGACCTCAAAGCGTACGAGCGTGCGCTGCAGCGCCAGGCGCGTTACGCGACGCTGCAGGCCGAGGTGCTTCTCGGCTTCGCGCGACGCGAGGAGCTGCGAGACATCCTCGTGCACATTGCATCGTCCGTGGCGCGCGAGCTGGACGTCGACGTTGCGCAGATCTGGACGCTCGAGCCGGGCAGCCAGGAGCTCGAGCTGCGCGCCCACGTCGGCACCGACGACATCACGACGGATCGTCTGTTGCCGCTGCGCAAGGCAGGCATCGCCACCATCGCAAGACGCGGTGAGCCGCTGTTCACCAATGAAGCCATCGGCGACGAGCGCATCGAGGAGCAGGAATGGTTGGCCAGGCACGGCTTCACCGCCTTCGCCGGATACCCGCTCGAGCTCGAGGGCGACGTCAAGGGCATCATCACCGTCTTTGCCAGACGCCGGCTGGAGGAGTCGGAGCTCGCGGCGCTGGAGTTCGCGGCGTCGGCCATCGCTCTCGGCATCGCGCACAAGCAGTATGAGCGCGAGCTGCCCGACCTCTACGACCACGCACCGTGCGGTTACCACTCACTGGACGAGAACGGCCTGATCGTGGCGATGAACGCGACCGAGCTGTCGTGGATCGGCTATACGCGAGAGGAGATCGTCGGCCGCAAGCGCTTCCCCGAGATCCTGACTCCCGACAGCCGCCGGACCTTCGCCAGGACGTTCCCACGCCTGAAGAAGACCGGCGTGGCCAGAGACGTCGAGTTCGAGCTGGTGCGCAAGGACGGCACCACGTTCCCGATCCTGCTCAACGCCACCGCCGTCGTCGACCGTCACGGCCGCTTCCTGGCGAGCCGTGCGATGACGTTCGACATCACCGAGCGCAAGCGGACCGAAGAGCGTACCGCCAAGCTCAATCACACGTTGGCGCGCCGCTCACGCGAGCTCGAGGAAGCCAACCGCGAGCTCGAGTCGTTCTCGTACACGGTGTCGCACGACCTGCGCGCTCCGCTGCGCCGCATCCGAGGCTTCGCGGAGCTGCTCAGGGAGGACGCAAAAGGCAAGCTCCCCGAAGCGATGCAGAAGTACGTGCAGGTCATCACCGAGAGCAGCGTGGAGATGGGAAAGCTCATCGACGACTTCCTGCAGTTTTCGCGCACGGGTCGCGCCGAGATGCGCGAAGGCCGCGTGGATCTCGGCGAACTCGTGCGCGAAGTCATCGGCGATTATGAGCTGCCGGCGCGCAAGCGGGGAGTGACGTGGCACGTTCAGCCGCTGCCGGAGGTGATCGGCGACCGCGGGCTGCTCAAGCAGGTCATCGCCAACCTCATCGACAATGCGCTGAAGTACTCGCGGGATCGAAGCGAGCCGCGCATCGAGATCGGCACCGCCGGCTCCGATTCCGGGCAGGTCGTCGTCTTCGTGCGTGACAACGGCGTGGGCTTTCGCATGGAGGAGGCTACGCGCCTGTTCGGCGTCTTCCAGCGCCTGCCCAATGCACACGACTACGAGGGCAACGGTGTCGGCCTGGCCACCGTCCAAAGGATCCTGCATCGCCACGGCGGCAGGATCTGGGCCGAGTCCGCCGAGAACGAAGGCGCGACCTTCTACTTCACGCTGCGCCCGGCCGGCGGAGCCGAAGCCGGCGCGGGCCGCCGTCAGTAGAACGCGCTTTGGCTCTGGCCGAAGCCTTGGGCATGTAGGCGAAAGGAGCCTGCCATGCCCGACAATCTCTTCGCCACCGACAACCTCCGCTTGACGCTGGATGCCGAGATCGCCGAGCTGACTCTGACGCGGCCGGCGCGCCTGAACGCGTTGTCGCCCGCTCTGGTCGACGACCTTCACGCGTGCGTCGACGTGCTCGCGCGCGAACGCCGTGCCCGTGTGGTCATTCTGACTGGCGAGGGCCGCGGCTTCTGCGCTGGTCTGGATCTGCAGGAGTACGGCAACTGGACCATCACCGAGGGCCTCGATTCGGTCGAAGGCGGCCTTGCCGTGCAGGAGCGCATCGCCAGCCTCATGCCGCGCATTCGCGAATTGCCGCAACCTTGGATCGCAGCCGTCAATGGCGCTGCGGCCGGCGGCGGACTGGCGCTGGCGCTGGCGTGCGACGTTCGCTACGCCGCACCGGCGGCGCGCTTCAGCGTTGCGTTCGTCAAGCTCGGGCTTTCGGGCTGCGACGTTGGCGTGTCCTTCCTGCTCCCGCGCGTGGTCGGCGCCGGCCACGCCTTCGAGATGAGCCTGACCGGACGGCTGATCGATGCCGAAGAGGCCCTGCGGATCGGCCTGGCGAACCGGCTCGTGGGTGAACAGGAGCTGCTGCCGGAATGCCAGCGCCTGGCCGAAGAGATCCGCGCCAATACCCGCTACGCGGTGGCGATGACGAAGCAGGTGCTCGACCGCAACATCGATGCAACCTCGCTGCGGGCGGCCATCGAGCTCGAGAACCGAACGCAGGTGCTCGGCACGCACGCCGCCTCCACGAGAGAGCGGATGATGAATTGGAAGCAGACGCGCTGAAGGATCGGCAGGTCTGGCGGCGACGGCATCGGCCGCCACCGTGCCCGCGGTGGATCAGTGCAGCCCCGGCCGGCGCTGCCTGGCATCGTCGGGCAGACGGCCTTCGAGCAGGTCCTCGACCGCCGGCGGGTCCACGCGTACGCCGACGTAGAAAGGCCCGAACTCGCCGAACCACGACGTGGTTGGATCGAAGCGCATCTCGTAGACGAGCTTCTTGAATGCGAGCGGGTCGTCGGCGTGCAGGCTGACGCCCCACTCCCAGTCGTCCAGCCCTACCGATCCGCCGATCACCTGCGTGACCTGCTCGGACCACTTGTGGCCGATCGAGCCGTGGCCGCGCATCATCGCACGGCGCTCGGCCAGTGGCAGCGCGTACCAGTTGACGCTCTCGCCGCGCCGCTTGCTCATGGGGTAGAAGCAGATGTAGCGCTGCGGCGGAATCGTGCGGAACAGACGCTCGTTCATCCGAGCCTTCTGCGTCTCCATCTCGCCGGTCAGCGCCTGGTCGTATTCGGTCGTGCCCGGCTTCAGCCCGCGCTCGGCCAGCCGGCGCGCCGCCATCGCCTGCACTTCGTACAGACTGACCTCGATCACGGAAAGGTAGGAGTAGGCCGGCGAAAGGAACTCGTAGAGGCGCAGCGTCCGCAGCGTCAGCTCGACCTCGTTGAGCGCGGCCGGGCTCTGGCGGTAGTGGCAGAAAAGCAGGTCGCCTTTCTGGGAGACCACGCTGTAGAGCTTGCTGTCGCCGCGGCCGGCCGCTTCCTGCACGTTGGCGGCCGCCGCCCGGCCCAGCCACGCGCTCGCCTCCTCGGCAATGGCCTTGCGCTCGGATTGTGACCGGGCACGCCAGCGCGGCCAGTTGAGCGCGTAGACGTCGTGGAGCGTGTACCAGCCTTCCAGTGTCTGCGGCGCTTCGACGGCAACGAATTCGGGCACGGGTCCTCCGTAGAAGCGCATTTGAACCCGATCCCGCGCCGCTGTCCAGGCGGTGCGGGCGCCTATGCGACCGGCTCTGTCGTTGGCAGTGCCGGCCTTGCCCGGCGACGCCGCCCTCGTCCATGCCGGCGCGATGGCCTTCTCTTTTTGCGATTCCGCTGCGATGCTGCGGTCGTGAGCGATCGCCGCAAGTTCCTCGTCGCTGCGATCGTCGCCGTCGTCGGCGCGATCGCCTTCGGCGCATTCAGCTTCCGCCGTGAGGTTGCCAGCATTCAGCGGCGCCAGGGGCTGCAGGCGGCCCAGTGCAGCACGCTGGTACGCGAGGCACGCGAGCTGGTGGACGAGGGCCGCGAGCTGGGCAGCCAAGGCGGCGACTACTGCCGGGCGCGTGATCGGATCGCGCAGGCGGTCTCGCGCATGCAGGAAGCCCAGCGGATCTGCCGTCAGGCTCTGGACCAGGACCCGATGCTGACCTCCGACGCCGCCATCGCACGCATGAAAGCGTCCCGTGCGGATCTGGCCGACAAGTGCACCAAGCAGGGACTCTGACCGCGCCTGCCGCCGGAGCATGGCTGCCAACACTGCGGCTGCGATGCGCAGGGCGAGCCCCGCTGGCGCTGATCGCGAACCGCACGGCCGCATCGGTGCGGGCTGAACGGACGCGGTCGGCCGCCGTCGTCACCGGGCCGGCGCCGGATCGAGGCGTCCCGTGCCGCGGAGGCTACGAGACCGCGGATGTCAGCGAGCGCTGCGCCGGCCGGCCGAGGGAGAAGTAGAACGTCGTACCCACGCCTTCGGCCGATTCGCACGAGATGTGCCCGCCGTGGCGCTCGACGATCTTGCGGACGTACGACAGTCCGATGCCTTCGCCGGGAGCGGCATCGACGCGGAACCGGCGGAACGGCAGGAATGCCTTGGCAGCCTGATCGGCCGACATGCCCATGCCGGTATCACGCACGAAGTACTGCAGCTCGCCATCGACGGAACGGCTGCCGATGACGATGGAGCGGCGTGCACCTTCACCCATGTACTTGATGGCGTTGTCGATGAGGTTGCGGAACACCGCTTCGACCTGCACGCGATCGCCCATGACGTCGGGCAGCTCCTCCACGCGTGCCTGGATCCCGCGCTCCCGGATCTGGTAACTCAACGAGTCGAGCACGCCCTGCACGAGCTTGGTCATCTCGAGCGGCTCGAAGTGATAATCGAGGCGGGCAACGCGCGAGAAATCGAGCAGGCGCTGCACCATGCGATTGAGCTTCTCGACACTGCGCACGCCGTCCTCGAGCGGCTTGGCGATGCGCTCCCCGCGCTCGTTCCAGCCGCCGTCGCTGCGCATGTGCTCGAGCTCCTCGAGCGCCATGTGCATGAAGCCGTACATCGCCGTCATCGGCGATCGCAGGTCGTGCGAGACCACGTGCACCATCTCTTCCATGTCGCGCGCCTGCGCGCTCAGCATCTCGTTCTCGACCTGCAGGCGCGTGGCCTCGCGCTCGCGACGCAGAGTGTGCACGTTCTCGGCAGCGATGCTGACGATCTGGGCGGCGGCGCCGAGCATCTTCAGATCCTCGGATGTGATGCTCGCCTGCCGCCGGAACGGCACGAGCAGATAGCCATAGCGGTCCTTGTCGGTGGCGATGCGCGTGACGGCCAGGGACTCGCGACGTCCGAGCAGCCGCTCGCATTCCTCTGCCAGCACGACGTCCCCGCCGTCGGCGTCGATGAGCACCACGTCCTCGTTCATGTCCTCGAGCGCAGGAATCGAGCTCGGGTTGACGCGCATCTGCCGGTCCAGCCCGAACAGCGAGTACGCTTCGTCGCCCGGAACGCGCAGCAGCCCGCAGCCGCGCTGCAGATTCGTCGAGTGGGCGAGCACGCCGAGCACGCGCCCGAGCATCGCGCCAGGCTCCAGGGCAAGGCTCGTGCTCGCGCTCATGCGCAGCAGCGCATTGGTCTGCCGCCACAGACGCGCGGTCGCGTCGGCCATGTCGTTGATGACCACCTGGTGGGCGAGCTCACGCTCGCATGCGGCCCAGCACAGTCGCATCGTCTCGGGCGTGGGGCCGCCGCAGCCATTGAGACGGCCTACTGGAACGCCGTCGGCGGTCAGGCGATGGCGGACTTCACTGGGACGATCGGGGCTGACGGTGCCGGCAAGGACGTTGCCGTCCTCGTCGTCGATGAAGAAGCTGACCTTTCCCTGCGAGGAGTCGGAGAAGTCGCGGAAGATCGCTTCGAAGGCGGACCAGCGGATGCGCATGACCGATCCACACCTTCAGGGACGATGCCAGAGCCCGTCGCGCAGGACCAGACGGTTGACGGCGCGGCCGGCCGGCTCGCTGGCCTCTCCGCTCGGATAGTCGGCATCGCCCGGGTAGAGGATCGTGATCGTCTCGCCGCACATCGTGATCTTCGGAAGGATACGTGGGATCGGTGCGCTGAGGAACGCCCCCAGTGCGTCCTCGACGCTGGTGTAAGCCGCCAGACTCTCGAGCGTGGCGATGGTGGGCGGCACCAGCTCGATCTCGCGGTCGCGATAACGCTGCAGAGCGCGCGACGGCGTGATCCATTCGCCTTCCGACGACTCCACCGCGCAGTGCTGCGCCAGCTGTCGTTCGGGGGCGCGGGCCAGGAAGAAGCGGGTGTCGAAGCGCTTCTTCTCTCGCTGCGGCGTGATCCAGTGGGCGAAGTAGCGGAGACCCGACACGTCCAGGCGCAGACCCTCGCGGCGCACCGCGTCCACGAATCCGCCGCGGCCGTGGCTCGATGCCTCGCGCGCGTCGCGCAGGCGCCTGGCTCGCTCGCTGCCGTCCTGCAGATCCACCCACTCGCCGGCCTCGTCGCGCGCGAGAAGAATGCCCGACTCCTCGAACAGCTCGCGCACCGCCGCCAGCAGCAGCGCGCACGATGTCGCAGGATCCTCATGCAGCCGATGCCCTGCTCCCATCTCCTCCACGCCCGCCAGCAGCTCGCGCGCCGCTTCGCTGCGATCGCCCTCGTCGACGGCGCCGCCGGGAAAGACGTGCGCGCCGCCGAGGAAACCCAGCCGGGAGTCACGGCGGACCATGAAGACCTCCACGCCCCGCTCCTGCTCGCGCAGAGCGAGGACGGTGGCGGCATCTCGAACGGCAGCGGAGGTGGGATCGGGCATTCGACGCGTCAGACGCGGACGCGATGGGTGGAAACGAGCGAACGGCGGCAGTGGGTGGCTGGGGAGGAAGGACTCGAACCTTCAATTCCCTGATCCAGAGTCAGGTGCCTTACCAATTTGGCCACTCCCCAGTGCGTTTTGCGGGTCCGGTCACCATCGCAAAACCGGACTTCGGAGTCTACCCGGAAGCCGCGACCACGAGCCCCGCCGGCGCGGCAGCGGATGCTCGAACCTCGCGCCTCAGTTGTTCTTTTCGCGCCAGGTGATGCGGCCGCGAGTCAGGTCGTACGGCGAGAGCTCCACCTTGACCTTGTCCCCCGGCAGGATGCGGATGTAGTACTTGCGCATCTTGCCCGAGATGTGGGCGAGCACGGTGTGGCCGTTCTCGAGCTTCACTCGGAAGAACGCGTTGGGCAGGCTCTCGACCACCTCGCCGTTCACCTCGATTCCGTCTTTGGCCATAGTCTCCTTTGCAGAACGCGCCGCTTGCCGCGGCGGAAGGCCGGCACGCTAGCAGCGCATCGGAACGCTCACAACCCAGGCAAAAACGCCGCGCCACGCCGTTTCGCGAGGCTGTTGTGACGGCAGGCCCTCGCCGCTAAGCGGAGGCATGGGCACCAGCGAGAACCTGCGAACCGAGGTCGACGGCACCATCGGCTGGCTGACCGTGGACCGACCCGAAAGCCGCGGCGCGATGACGCGGGCGATGTGGGAGGCGATGCCGGCGAAGCTCGCCGAGCTGGCAGGGGCAGCCGGCGTGCGACTGATCGTCGTGCGCGGCTCCGCGGGAGGGTTCATCGCCGGCGCCGACATCACCGAGTTCGAGAAGTACCGTTCCAATCCCGAGCTGGCGCGCAAGTACGATGAGGGCAGCACTGCCACTCTGGAAGCTCTGGCCACGCTTTCGGTGCCGAGCCTGGCCATGATCGATGGCGCCTGCGTCGGCGGCGGATCGCTCATCGCGTTCGGCTGCGATCTTCGCGTGGCTTCGGATCGCGCGTTTCTGGCGATCCCGGCCGGCCGCCTCGGCCTGGCATACCCGCCCCACGGGCTGGAGCGCCTGGTGGCGGTGGTCGGGGAGGCCGTTGCGCTCGACCTGCTGCTGACGGGCCGGCGCATTCCCGCGCCCGAGGCGCTCTCGCTCGGGATGATCCATCGCTGCTTCCCCGCAGCTTCGCTGGAGGCCGACACTCGAGCGTTGGCCGCCGAGGTCGCGCGCATGGCGCCCCTTGCGCTGCGATATGCGCGCCTGGCCGTGCGGCGGCGTCTGGAGAGCCGGCTGTCGGCGCAGGAGGTAGCCGGCCTGGTCGCCGACTGCTTTGCCAGCCGCGACTATCAGGAAGGCGTGACCGCCTTTCTGGAAAAGCGCGATCCCGTCTTCCGCGGCCGCTGAGCTTCCGGCAAACGCACCCGTCGCCGTACAGGCTCGAACCGTCTGGTTCACCCTTGTCCGAACGGCGGCCGGACCTGCTCGAGAAAGCGTTTGAAAAACGATGATTTACGCTCCGCGGCCGCGGGGCACGCGACTGGCTTTGTCACTGGCGTTCGCAACTACGCCAGGAGGCAACGCCATGAGCATTCGCACCAAGACCACCGACTCCAGCAGCAAGAACAGCACGCGCCTGGTCCTGACCGGCAAGCGCGTGGAGGGGACCTGGGTGATGGAGTCCAAGCTGCCGGTCCGGGTGCGCCGCAGCGACCTGAACGACGCCGTCGTCGTCGCCGACAATCGCCGCGTCCGGACCTTGCACTGAGACCGGCGACCTGAGCGTCGGGCGCCGCTTCGGAAGATGCGGCGTCCGGCCTCGCTCTCAAGCCCTCTGCCAGAGGTAGCGGCGGTTGACCACGATCGCGATCGCCACCGAGGCGACGCCCATCGTCAGGTTCCACACGTGCAGGCCTAGGACGGCGGGGGCAGCGCCGACCTCGTAGCTCTGCAAAGAGGCGACGAACGCGCCGCAGACCAGCAGCAGCAGGCCCAGCCAACGGTACAGCGACAGGCGCGTGCGCCATCCCCACATCGCATATGCCGATCCGACCGCCAGCAGCCACAGCGGCTGCACCAGCGCAGGCCGCCCCGTGGCGATCAGGAAGATGGTCCCGCCGAAGCCGATCAGCAGCAGCGGCGCCCACAGCCTGGCGGCAGGGAAGACGGCATCGCCGGCCGGACCGACCATCTTCGCCACGCGCCGCTCGTGCACGGCGCCGGCGATGAGACCGGCTGCGAAGAATGCGAGCGTGTAGCCGCCGGCGCTCAGCGGCGCCCATGCGGTGCCGGCTGCCATCGCATAGGAGGGAACGCTAAGAGCCATGTTGACGACGGCCCAGGTGGCCATGTTGTAGGCGCTGGTGCGAAGGAAGGGGTCGCGGCAGAAGGCCTCGGAGTCGAGCATGGTCGCTCAGGCCGGTGCGAAGCCGGTGACGCGGGTGCGCATCTTGCCGTCGAAAGGCACTTCCTCGGCCAGGTTGCGGCCGCCGCAGCGGGGACACGGGAAAAACGCCACATCCCCATCGCGCTCGGCAAGCTCGATCATGTTTCCGAGCAGGTAGCCTTCCTCCGTCTCTTCATAGGCGAGCAGCGCCCGGCACTCCTGCGAGCGGCAGCGCAGGACGTGGACCTTCACCTCTTTCTTCTTCGCCGGCGCCTCGCTCATCCGCGACGGTTAGCCGACGGCCGCGAGCCTGGCAACCGCGAGCGGACCCGCTCGAACGAGGAGATTGCAGGTAGACGCTGGGACGGTCCAGGTTAGAATCCTTCGATGACACAGGCTCTCGACATCCTTCGTGACATCGCGGCGGGGCAGGACGGCTTCGTCGAGCTCCGCTACCACGCCAAGACCTCGCGCAGCATCGGCGTCGACAAGGGAAAGGTGGAACGCTCACAGATCCGGCACCGCAAGGGCGTGGGCGTGCGAGTGTTCGAAGCGGGCGGATGGGGATTCGCCTCCACCGGCTCACTGGATGCGGCATCGATCCGGCGCGCGATCGACACCGCACGGGCCGGCGCGCGCTCGACCGCTCGAGCCGCCTCCCATTCGCTGACGCAGCTTCCACAATGCGAGCTGGCGCGCGGGGTCTTCGACCAGGAAGGCCTCGAGGATGTGGCGGTGCGCACGCTGGAAGAGAAGATCGGCATGGCCGCCGGCCTGGAAGCTCGCGTGCGCGGCGCATCCTCGGCGATCCGTTCGGCCAGCTGCACGTACAACGAGATCTTCGAGGAGAAGGCCATCGTCACCACCGACGGTGCCGCCGCCGCGTTTCGCCTGGTACGGCCCGAGCTGCGCGTGCAGGCGGTGGCCGAAAAGGATGGGCAGCTCTCGACCGGCAGCGAAGCCGTCGGCGCCACCGGCGGCTGGGACTGCCTCTTCCGCGGCGCCACCGGCGAAGCGCTTGCCGCGCGCGCCGCACGACTGGCGCAGGATCTGCTGTCCGCGCGCCATGCCGAAGGAGGACGCTCGGTCGTCATCCTGGCGCCGTCCATCGTGGGCCTTCTGGTGCACGAGGCGATCGGACACACGGTCGAAGCCGACTTCGTGCAGGCCGGCTCCGTCGCCGCCGGCAAGATCGGCCAGCGCGTGGCCAGCGAGCTGGTCACGCTGCGCGACAGCGGGGTCTCCGAGCACTACGTCGGCGCCGGCGGCACCATTCCCGTCGACGATGAAGGCGTCGTTGCCGGCCGCACCACCATCATCGAAAACGGCCGTCTCGTCTCCTACCTGCACAACCGCGAGAGCGCCGCGAAGTTCGGCGTCACGCCCACGGGCAACGCGCGCGCGTGGGAGTATTCGGACCAGCCGCTGATCCGCATGCGCAACACATACCTGGAGCCGGGCGACAAGAGCCTCGACGAGATCATCGCCGACACCGCCGACGGCTATCTGCTCGAAGGCCCGCGCAACGGCCAGGCGGACGCCACGGGTGAGTTCATGTTTGGCGTGCAGGAAGCCTACCGGATCAGGAACGGCAAGCTCGGCGAGCTGGTGCGAGGCATGACGCTGTCGGGCATCGCCTTCGACGTGCTCGGCACCGTCGATGCGGTCTCGCGCGACTTCCGCTGGGATCTCGGCGCCGGCTACTGCGGCAAGGGACAGCCGGCCAAGGTCGATGCCGGTGGGCCGTATGTCCGCTGCCGCGCTCTGCTAGGCGGCGAGCAGTAGGACGGGCGAGCAGTAGGACGAAGGAACGGCAGTCGCCAGCAAGGAGCATTCGTGAACGAGCGCACCCTTCTCGACATGTGCCACACGCTCGTGGAGCACGCGCGCAAGGCCGGTGCCGATCAGGCCGAGGCCGCCGCGGCCTGGCAGCATGTCGTCGAGACGCACGTCGAGAACGGCGTGCCGCACACGGTCCACAGTCGTGAGGAGACGAGCTTCGGCCTGCGGGTGATCGTCGGCAGCTCGCAGGGATTCGTCACGGCCAACGACGTCGAGCCCGACCTGCTCGCCGAGCGCGCCGCCGAAGCCGTCGCGCAGGCGCGAGTCACGCCCGCCGATCCGGCCGTGGGACTGCCCGAGTCGCGGCCGGTCGCACCCGTGCCGGGCCTGTACGATCCCGAAGTCGGCGACGTCGGCGCCGAGGAGACCGCGCGGCTGGCGGGAGAGATGCTCGCGCGAATTCGCGATCTCGACCCACGCGTGCGCGTCGACTCGGGCTCGGTCTCGGCCAGCGTCACGCTGGCTGCGCTGACTTCGACCAGCGGCATCGTGGTCAGCGAGGCCAGCTCGCTGATGGATGCCAGCGCGTTCGGCATGGCCGTGGACGGCGACGACGTGGCAAGCTTCGATTACGACAGCGCGATCGCACGCCGCGTGCGCGGCTTCGAAGACGAGATCGCCGAAGCGTGCGCGCGCTTCGTCTCCAAGTGCACGGCAGGCCTCGGCGCCGGGCGCGGCGAGAGCTTCCGCGGCCCCATCGTGCTGTCGCCCGAGGCAGTGGCCGAGTTCCTGCTGCCGACGCTGATCTCGGCGCTGACCGCCGATGCCGTGCGAAAGGGGCGCAGTCCGCTGGCCAATCGCATCGGCGGCTCGGTCGCCTCTCCTCTTCTGTCGCTCTGGGACGACGGGCGCGTGCCGGGCGGCGCCTCTTCCAGCGCATTCGATCGCGAGGGCCTGCCGACGGCGAGGCGCGCGCTGATCGCGTCCGGGATGCTGCAGGGCCTTCTCTACAACCATTACGAAGCGCGCGCGGCCGGCGGCGAGGCGCGCAGCACCGGCAATGCGGTCGGGTCGGTCACTTCGCTGCCGAGCGTGGGACCGCACCGCCTCGAGGTGGAGCCGGGCTCCACGGCGATGGATGCGCTCGTCGACGGCCATGAGCGGGCAGTGTGGGTCGGGCGCTACTCGGGCAGCACCAACGCGGTGACCGGCGATTTCTCGGGTGTGGTCAAGAACGGCTTCCTCATCGAAGCCGGAGAGCGCCGGCCGGTGCGCGAGGTCCTGATCGCCGGAAACGTCTTCGAGCTGCTCGGCAGGATCTCGGCGATCTCGCGCGAGCGCCGAGACGTCAGCGGCAGCGTGCTGGTCCCGGCGATGCGCGCCGAGGACGTCTCGATCACGGCGGGCTGAAGCGTCGCGCGCTCCGCGCCCCGATCCGCCGACCTTACTGCAGATAACCGAGCGACTGCAGGCGGCGCCGATTGATGGGGCTGAGGTTGGCCGGAGGCGCCGGTGCGACGCGCCGCAAGGAAGCATGATCCCGGACCGCATCGGCCAGCTCCTGAGCCCAGCGCGGTCCCCTGCCGGCCTGCATGAGATTGCGCGTCTCGCGCGGGTCCCTCGAAAGATCGTAGGCCTCGAGCGTGCCGGCGGCCGGATGGAAGATGACCTTGCGGTCCATCTCGCGCACCGCGAACGCCGGCGCACCCCAGTCGATGAGGCTGCCGTCGTCGAGCAACCGCAGCGGGCGCCGCGCCTCGATGAAACGCCTCGGCATCGCCGCCTCCTCGTCGCCCGTCAGAAGCGACGCGAACGAGCGTCCCTGCATCGACGCCGGCGCATCGATGTCGAGTAGCTCGAGCACCGTACGCGCGAGGTCGACGAGGCCGACCGCTGCGTGCGCCGCTCTGGCGCGGCCGATGCGCTCGTTGCGCAGGAGCAGAGGCACGCGCACCGCTTCCTCGTACAGATGCGTCCCATGGCCGCCGGCGCCGTGCTCGAAGAACTCCTCGCCATGGCCCGAGGTCAGCACGTAAAGCGACTCGTCCTGGACGGTGCGGCCGTCGAGGATGCCGAGCAGCTTGCCGAGCGCCTCGTCGGCGCTTCTGACCTGCTCGACCATCGAGGCCAGCTCGCGGCGGCGCGCGGACTCGCTGCGTACGTCGGCTCCGGTGTGCACGGGGCGCGTACGGTAGGTGTGCACGAACAGGAACAGCGGCTCCGCGCTGTGCTCGTCCAGATACGCGGCTGCGCGGGCCAGGGCGTCCGCGTTGGCCGGGGAAATGCGCTCGGTCTTGCCTTCGTCGTAGAGGTCGAACCCGCGCGCGAAGCCTGCCTCGGCCGCCAGCGCGCCGCCTTCGGTGAATGCGGCCGTGCGCCAGCCCCGCGCCTGCAGCACGCGCGCCAGCGTTTCCACCGATGACGACAGGCGGTGCCGTTCGTCGACGACTCCGTGCGCCGGCGGCGTCAGCCCCGTCAGCAGCGTCATGTGCGCAGGCAGCGTCGTCACCGACTGCGTCACCGCCTGCATCATGACGGCGCCGCTGCGGAAGAAGCGGTCGATGGCGGGAGTGGCATCGCCGCCCGAATAGAGGCCGACGCTGTTGACGCGAAGCGAATCCAGCGACACCAGCAGGAGCAGAGGGAACGCGCGCCGCTTCTCCTCGCGTTCGAGTTCGGCGGCGCCCCAGACCACGCCAGCTGCGGCATCGGTCTTGTCGGCGGGCCGGCTGCGGAACGCGAAGCGCACCCGACGACCAGCCACGTCGGAGACACTCTCGACCGCTTCCTTCCAATCGGTGCGGCCGGCGCCGGGTCGGACCCGGCGCCGGAAGATCGTCGCGGCCGGCCTGGATGGGTCGAGCTCATCGCGCGTCTCCACGACCAGATCCATCGGCGTGTCCTGCCGCTCATCGCCGCGCAGCGCGAACGAGAAGCGCAGCCGCGACCCGCGCGCCACCTCGACCGGCTGCGTGACGATCTCCTGCCAGTCCGAACCGTGCGCACCGCGCGCGTGAACCTCGGTGACCACGGGTCCTTCGGGCAGGTCGGGGAAAACGAACGTCTTTGCGACGAGCAGACCTTTGCCGGGCGTGTAGCGCAGCGTGCCACGCAGACTCATCCGCTTCCCGTCCTGCACGTAGACGTCGAGCTCGTGCGGCTGCGCCGCCATCGACTGCGGAAGGCGCGCCTGCACGAACAGCTGGCCCTCCTCATCCACCCATACCGTGCGTCGGGAGATTCCCATGCTGCCGGTGACTCCCAGCGTGTCGCGCTCGTCCTCATCCAACGGCTGGCGCGGCGCCGTCAGACGATGCCCGGTGGCCGGATCGACGGCGTGCAGCGGCTCGCGCCAGGTGTAACGGAACGTCTGCGCGGCCGGCGCAGGAGACGCGCCGACAAGACAGGCAGCGAGCATGGCGAGAAGTGCGGTGGCGATTGCAGGCATGCGGACCGCGCTGCGGCGGATGATTCAAACACGGCCGCGCGCGCGCGTCACATCGTGCTTGCGTGTCGGCCATCGCGCTGCAACAGTCCCGGCGCCGCCGGGTCGGGCGGCAGCCGGCATGAAGCGCGCGCGTCCCAGGCTGCTCGTCATCGGCGTCGATACCGGCGGCACCTTCACCGACATCGTCTATCGCGACGGCACGCGTGGCGGCCGCCTCAAGCTGCTTTCGACGCCGCAGGATCCCGCCGAGGCCGTGCTCGAGGGCTTGCGGCGGCTGTTCGGCCAGCGGCGCCCCGATCTGCTCACCTACGGAACCACCGTGGCCACCAACGCCATGCTCGAGCGCCGCGGTGCCCGAACGGCCCTCGTGACGACGGCCGGCTTCGAGGACGTCCTCGAGATCGGCCGCCAGGCACGGCCCGACCTCTATGATCTGGAGCCGCAGAAGCCCGAGCCGCTGGTCGAACGGGGCCTGCGGCTCGGCGCGGCCGAGCGCAGCCTCTTCGACGGGCGCGTGCTGCTCGCCCTGAGCCAGGCCGAGTGCCGCCGCATCGTCAGCGCGATTCGGGCGAGCAGGGCCGAGTCGGTGGCCGTCTGCTTCCTCCACTCGCACGTCTCGCCCGCGCACGAGCGCCGGATCGGACGGGCGCTGCGAGCGCTGCGCGTGCCCGTGACGCTGTCGCATGCGCTGTCGCCGGTGGCCGGCGAATACGAGCGTACGAGCACGGCGGTCGCCAATGCCTACGTGCAGCCGAAGGTGCAGGGCCACATCCGCGCGCTGGCGCGCGACAGCCGGGCAGCGACGTTCCGCGTGATGCAGTCCAACGGCGGAGCCGTCGGCGCCGCCACGGCTGCGCGCGAGCCGGTGCGAACGATGCTGTCCGGCCCGGCCGGCGGCGTCGCTGCCGCCGCCGAGGCCGCAAGGCGCGCCGGCATCGCACGCATCGTCACGCTCGACATGGGCGGCACATCCACCGACGTGGCGTTCGTGCAGGGCGAGCCGGCGCGGCGTGCAGTTACCGAGATCGGCGGCCTGCCGCTGCGCGTGCCGTGCCTCGACATTCACACGGTGGGCGCAGGCGGCGGCTCCATCGCGCGCGTCGACGAGGGCGGAGCGCTCGTGGTCGGGCCCGAGAGCGCCGGCGCCGACCCCGGCCCGGCCTGCTACGGCCGCGGCGACAGGGCCACCGTCACCGATGCCAACGTCGTGCTGGGGCGGCTTCCGGCGCAGCATTTCCTGGGCGGCACCATGCAACTCGATCTCGAGCGTGCCCGCCGTGCGGTCATGGCGGTGGCTGCGCGCATGAACGGGAGCAGGGGCCGCAGCAGGTCGACCGGCAGCGTCGTCGAGGAAGCGGCCGAAGGAATCGTCCGCGTGATCGAGGGCAACATGGAGCGCGCCATCCGCGTGATCACGGTGCAGCGCGGCGAGGACCCGCGCACGTGCACGCTCCTTCCCTTCGGCGGTGCGGCCGGTTTGCACGCCTGCGGCCTGTGCGAGCAGATCGGGTTCGCCGACATCTTCATTCCGCCCGATCCGGGGCTGCTGTCGGCGCACGGCGTTCTCGGCGGCCGCGTCATCGTCGATCGCATCGTCTCGCTGCATGCGGTCGATCCGCAGCTCGGATGGCTGCAGCGCAAGGCCGCGCCCGCCGAGGCCGCGGCGCGACGAGCGCTGGCGAATGAGGGATTCGGCGCTGGCGAGATCGGGGTGACCACGGTGGTGCGCGCGCGCTACCGCGGTCAGGCCATCGAGCTGGAAGTTCCGCTCGACCGGGAGCTGCGCCGGCGCTTCGACGCGCAGCATGCGGCGCGCTTTCACACGAGCGACGACACGCGCCCGCTGGAGGTGGTCGGGCTGCGCGTCACCGCCAGCAGCAGCGCGCGCCGACCTTTCGCGCCGCGTGCATCTGGCGCGGCAACGGCGCGTGCGGCGGCGCACGTGCAGGCGTTCGTGGACGGCCGCCCCTGTCAGGTGCCGCTGTTCGTGCGCGAACAGCTCGGCGCGGGCGCCACCATCGTCGGGCCCGCCGTCATCGCCGAATACAGCTCCACCACATACGTGGCGCCGCTGTGGCGTGCGCGTGTCGATGCGGCCGGTGCGCTGCGACTGTCGCGGCAGAGGAGGGTCCGATGAGAGGGCGCAGCGGAAACGCCCGCGGCGCAACGCAGCAGGGGCACGCGTTGTCCGCCGTCGATCTGGAGCTGTTTGCCAACCGCCTGATCGGCGTCACCGACGAGATGGGGGTCGTTCTGCAGTCGGCGGGACTCTCTCCCAACATCAAGGAGCGGCGAGATTTCTCGTGCGCGCTGTTCGACGCCGGAGGCGAGATGGTCGCGCACGCCGCGCACATCCCGGTGCACCTGGGGTCGACGCCGCTGGCCGTGCGGGCGGCGCTGGATCACGCATCCATGGCGCCGGGGGACATCGTCATCCTCAACGACCCCTACGCCGGCGGTACGCATCTGCCCGACGTCACGCTGGTAGCGCCGGTCTATCTTCCGGGCGGCGATCGCCCCTTCGCCTATGTCGCCGACCGCGCGCATCACGCCGACATCGGCGGCGGCAGCCCCGGCTCGATGGCGCTGGCCACCGACGTTCACCAGGAAGGCTTTCGCATGCCGCCGGTGCACCTGTGCCGCGGCGATCGCTACGTCGGCGACACGCTCTCGCTGTTTCTTGCCAACACGCGCGTCCCGGACGAACGGCTGGGCGATCTGGACGCGCAGGTCGCGGCCCTGCGAGCGGGCGCGGCGCGCACGCTCGACCTGGCGCGGCGCTTCGGTCCGGACGTCCTCACGCGCGCCATGCACGAGCTGCAGCGATACTCGCAGCGACTGATCGAGGCGCTGATCGCCGAGCTTCCGCGCGGACGCTTCCGCGCCGTCGACCATCTCGACGACGACGGGGCCGGCAGCCGCGACATCGCCATACGCGTCGAGCTCGAGCGGCGCGCGCGCGGGCTTCACTTCGATTTCACTGGCAGCTCGCCCCAGGTTCGCGGACCCGTCAACGCGAATCTTGCCGTCACCACCTCGGCCGTCTTCTATGCGATTGCGTGCGTAGCCGGCCGGCGGGTGCCCGCCAACAGCGGCATGATGGCACCGGTGACGATCAGCGCGCGCGAGGGCAGCGTCGTGCACTGCCGGTTTCCTGCAGCCGTGGCCGGCGGCAACGTGGAGACCTCCCAACGCATCGTCGACGTGGTGCTGCAGGCGTTCGCTCTCGCCCTGCCGGACCGCGTGCCGGCTTCCAGCTGCGGCACCATGAGCAACCTCGCGATGGGAGGCTTCGATTCGGTGCGCAGGCGCCACTTCTCCTACTACGAGACCGTCGGCGGCGGCGCCGGCGCCGGGCCGAGCCGCAACGGCGCGCACGCGCTGCAGACGCACATGACCAACACGTGGAACACGCCGGTCGAAGCGCTGGAGGCGTACTATCCGCTGCGGGTGACGCGCTATTCGGTGCGACGCGGATCGGGCGGACCCGGCCTGCACACCGGCGGCGAGGGCATCGTGCGCGAGGTCGAAGCGCTGACCGAGATGCGGGTGACGCTGCTCGCCGAGCGCCGCCGCCGGCGACCGCCGGGTCTGGCAGGCGGCGGCGGCGGCGCGCCTGGCCGCGATGCGGTGATTCGCGCCGGCGACAGCAGGCAGCGGGAAATCGAGGCAAAGAGCGAGTTGACGCTCGGGGCCGGCGATCGTGTGATCATCGAAACACCAGGCGGTGGCGGCTGGGGCGCCGGACGTGGGCGGAAAAAGAAAGGGCGTGAGACCTTGCGGAAGGTGTCACGCCCTTCTGCCCCAGGAGGAGAGTGAAGCGTTGACCGGACGCTTCACAGCGGGCACGGTCGGACGCGGCAGCCGAGGATGAAGAGGATGCCGCCGCGCCCAGTCGGTGGCCGTCGCTTCAGCGGCATGCGCGCGCCGCAGCGACGGCGAGTGATCAGGCCGCTTCCTGGACTTCCTTCGCCAGCTCGTCCAGCTTGCGCTCAATGGCGCTGATGCGGCGCTTGAGGCCGTCGAGGTCGCTTCGCTGCAGGACGCCGAGGTTCTTGAGGAGACGCTCGATCTGCCGCCGAGCTTCCTTCTCGATCTGGGTCAGCGCCTTCTGGCTGACGCTGGTGGTGTCCTTGCGCAGGGCCTTCACCTGCTTCTCCACGCTGCCGCGAAGATCGCTGACGCGTACTTCGACATCGGCGTAGACGTTGTCGACGGTCTTGGTGACGGTGCCGGAAAGCTCGCTGACGCGGTCAACGAGCACGTCGAGCTGGCGGCGGCCCTGCTCAGGCAGGTACCGGGTTGCTTCGCGCCGAACGCGCTCGACGGTGCGTTCGACGTCTTTTCGGATGCGGCCGACCCTCCTGGTCAGGTCGTCCATCATCGGAATGGTCGTCGCTTGTTTCTTCGTAGCCATGTCCTCTCCTCCTTTCGTTGATCCACCCGGATGAACCGGATGCATGGCCTTGCGTCGTTCCTCCCCGACGCCGCCACGACTCCTGCTTAACACGCCGCGTCAACATGTCAACGCAGCGCGGCACGAATTTGCGCGTCAGGAATTATTGGCATCACGACACGGGCTTGCCGCGGCCCAGTCGAAACCGGCGCGTGCGGTCACCGATGCGGAGCGGCGCCAGGAGACGGAGGGGGCGTATCAGTCGGCCGCGGCAGCAGCCTTGGCCGGAGCGGCGGATTCGGTTTTCGAGCCGCCATCACTGGAAGGGCTACTTTCTGCCGTTGCAGAGCCGTTGCCGCTCTTCTTCTGATACCCATCGGAGTACCAGCCACCGCCCTTCAGCTGAAAGGCGGCTGAGCTGATGAGCTTGGTGACCTTGGAGCGGCACTTGGGGCAGCGCGCAAGTGGAGAGTCCTTGATGGACTGGGTGAACTCGAACTCGCCGCACTTGGGACAAGCGTACTCGTAGATGGGCATTGCTCGGACTCCTCGGCTCGGCGCAGCATGGTCGGCCGGGCCGACAAAGCAGGCGGAACCTAGGCAGCGGCCTGCCGGTTGTCAACGCGGCGCGCCGCTTCTTCGAGCGCCGGCGCAGCGTCGCCGCGGCGGACTCACGACCTCGCCAACTCCACCGACCGCTTCGCGGCCGCACGAACCGCCGCCGCCACCGTGCCGGGCAGGTCCGCCTCTTCCAGAACCGCAAGCCCTGCCAGCGTCGTCCCGCCCGGGCTCGACACAGCCTTTCGCAGATCAGCCGGGTCCTGCCGGGTCTGGACCATCATCTCGGCGGCGCCGGCAATGGTGGCCAGCGTCAGCGAGCGCGCGAGCGAGGCCGACAGGCCGGCCTTCTGACCCGCCATCATCATCGCCTCGGCAAAACGGTAGACGTAGGCGGGGCCCGAGCCGCTCAGCGCCGTCACTGCGTGCATCGCCTTCTCGTCTTCGACGACGTGCGCTTCACCGACCGCCGCGAACAATCGACGCACCTTGGCCACGTCGGACGCCTTTGCCGACGGTCCTGCACACAAGACCGAGGCGCCCTTGCCGACCAGGCACGGCGTGTTCGGCATGACGCGAACGATGCGCGTCTCCTTCCCGAGCGCCTTCTGCAGGCGGCCGAGCGGAAATCCTGCGGCGATCGAAACGAACAGCTTCGTGCGCTCCGCCGCCGGCGCCAGCGCTTCCAGAACCTGCGGCAGGATCTGCGGCTTGACCGCCAGCACGACCACGTTGCTGGCCGCCACCACCTCCGCATTGTCCTCCGTCACCGGCACGCCGTAGCGCTTGCGCATGAACGAGCGCCGCTGCGCCACCGGCTCCGAGATCATCATCGCCGGCGCTTCGTGCCCGGCTGCCAGCAGCCCGCGTACCAGCGCCTCGGCCATGTTGCCGCCGCCGATGAAACCGATCGTGTCCGCCATCGAGTCCTCCTCTTACCGCGTCATCGAGCGCCGAACAGCGCCGTGCCGATCCGCACCATCGTCGCGCCCTCGGCGACGGCGTCTTCGAAGTCGCCGCTCATGCCCGCCGATATCTCGGTCATCGGCGCATGCTGCCATTGCAGCGCACGAAGGCGCTGCGCAAGTTCGCGCAACCGCGCGAACTGCGGCTGCGCCGGCCGCGCCGGGTCGGCCACTCCCATGACGCCGACGAATCGCACGCCCGGACAGGCGGCGGCCTGGCGCAGGAACGTCTCCGCATCGGAAGGATCGATCCCGCCGCGCACCGCCGCACCGCCGAGCTTGATCTGCAGAAGCAGGTCGGCCACCGGCGCTCCCTCGCCGGCCGCTCGCGAGACCGCACGCACCACGCTTAGCGAGTCGACCCCGTGAATGAACGCGAATGCACGCGCGGCACGCGCGGCCTTGTTCGATTGCAGGCGGCCGATCATGTGCCAGCGCAGTTCCGTGCCGCCGGCCCCCAAGGCGTCCGCCACGGCCTGCTGCTTGGCCATGGCCTCCTGGACGTAGTTCTCGCCGATGTCGGTCGCGCCCGCGAGCGCGGCGGCCACCACCGCTTCGGCCGGCAGCGTCTTGGTCACCGCGATCACGCGCACCTCGTCGGCGGTGCGGCCGCTGCGCCGTGCAGCGGCCTGCACGCGCGCGCGCACCTCGGTCCAATTCGCCGTAAGGGAACCGAAGCTCACGAGGTCGGGCTGATTCGCGCTCGCGCCAGCGCCCGCGAAACGGGCGCCATGGGCAGGCCGATGACGTTGTCGAGCGGACCGATGATGGCGCCGATGAAGCGGCGGCCCTGGCCCTGCGCGGCATAAGCGCCGGCCTTGTCCAGCGGCTCACCGGAGGCCGCATACGCCCGCGCCTCCTGCCAGCCGACCTCGCGCATGCGCACCGTCGATCGCGAAACGCCGCTCTCACCACCACCGGCATGCAGGACCGCCCACGCCGTCAGAACGTGATGATTGCGGCCCGACAGCGACATCAGCATCTGCGCCGCCTGCTCGGGCCCCGCGGGCTTGCCGAGGATCTGTTCGCCGACGACGACGGTGGTGTCGGCCGCCAGCACGACCGCCTCGCTGCCGCAGCGAGCCAGCACGGTGGCCGCCTTCTCGAGCGCCAGCCGCGTCGTCGCTTCGAGCGCGCGCTCCTGCTTGCTCATCGTCTCGTCGATGTCTGCAGGATCGATGACGAAGTCGTAACCTGCCTGGGTGAGCAGCTCACGCCGGCGCGGGGATGAGGACGCCAGCACGAGTCGCGACGCAAGCATCGCTGCATTCTTCGAGCCGCTGCGGTAAAGTCAACGACCTGCATGAAGACCAAGAGCCGCCGTCCCGCCCGCACACGCATCGCTTTGTGGACCTGCTTCTGCGCGCTCGGTGCATGCGGCGCCGGCGGCGAGGGAGCGGTCGCCGCGGAGGCGGGTCGCCCGGTCGTCCGCCTCGCGCAGGCGAGCACGGCGGCGGCGGAGAGCGTTTCCCCGCGCGCCGCCAGCAGCATTGCCAACGTGCAGCGATCCGAGCTCGGTCGCGCACTGGCCTTGATGGACACCGACGCTCCCGCGAGCGCGGCGGCGCTCGAGGCGCTGCAGGAGAAGCTGCCGTTCCTCGAGGACGTGCTGCTGTACTACGGAGCCGCCGCTCGCGCGCGCTTCGACAAGGTTGCCGCGCGCGAGCGCCTCGAGCGCTTTCTCGACAAGCATTCGTCCTCGGTGCTGGTGCCGGAGGCGGTCGAGATGCTGGCCGAGCTCCTGGAATCGCAGGAGGACGTCGAGCACGTGCTCGACTTGGCCGACCGCCACGGCCGCACGGGCAAGCCCGACCGCGGATCCGCCCGCGCGTGCCTGGCCGCCGGCCGCATGCTCGCCGCCGAGCAGCCGCAGGACGCCGTTTCGTACCTGGAATGCGCCCGCGCACGCGCGCCGATGAGCAGCATCGGGCGCAGCGCCTTCGAGGCCCTCAGCGCGATCCGCAAGAAGCACGCGCAGCTGCGTCCCACCTCCGAGGCCGCGATGATGGCCGAGGTGCGGCAGCTGGGGCGCGAAGGCCGCACCCAGGAACAGGCGCGCATGATCGAGGAGCTGCTGTCAGCCTACCCCTCGACCTCCCATCACACCGAAGCGGTGCTGGCGTACGCGCGCACCATCGTCGCCAGCACGGGCAAGCTGGCAGCGGCCGAATATCTGGACCGCCGCGTGGACGAAGCACGCAGCGACAACGCGCGCGCGCGGCTGCTGTACGAGGCGGCGACGTACCGGTGGAACGACAATCACGATGCGGCCGCGCGCGTCGGGTTCGAGCGCATGCTGGCGCTCGGCACCGGCATTCCCGAAGAGCAGCAGGCGCTGTACGCCATGGCTCGCATCGATGATGCGGCCGGCCGCAACGCGCAGGCCATCGACGCGTACGGCAAGGCCGCGGCGCGTGCGCACGGTGCGACCCGCGCCGAGAGCCTGTGGCGGCAGGGCTGGGTCGCCTATCGAGCGAAGGACTGGGCGCTGGCGGAGAAGTTCTATCGCGCGATGGCCGCATCGGCTGCACCCGGCTCCGAAGACGATGGCCGAGCCGAAGCGTTGTACTGGGGCGCCCGCTCGCTCGAGCGGCTGGGACGACGCGACGAGGCGATTGCCAACTACGAAGCGCTGCTCAGCGAGTTTCCGCTCGGCTACTACGCCTCCCTGGCGGAGAAGCGGCTTGGACGACGCATGCCGCTGACGCCGGTGGCCGAGCCCGAGGAGGCGACGCTCGGCTCGCTGCCGCGGGACGCCGACGCGGCGCTGCAGCGGGTCCAGACGCTGCGTCAGGCTGGCCTCGAGACGCTGGCCGCGCGCGATCTGCAGGCCCGCCTTGCCAGGTTCGACGGCAGGACGCGTGCAGCCCTGCTGCCCTCGCTCCAGCGCGTCGGCGCCTACGACACGGCGCTGCAGCTGGCCGCCGAGCTGCACAAGAAGGGCGACATCTCGCGCGAGCAGGCGCGGCCGTATCTCTATCCGCGCGCGCACGCGGAGATCGTCGAGCGCGAGGCCACTCGCGCCGGCATCGACCCGGTCATGGTCTACGCGCTCATGCGGCAGGAGTCTGCGTTCGCGCCGCAAGCTGTCTCCTCGGCCAATGCGCTCGGCCTGATGCAGCTGCTCGAGAGCACGGCCACGCGCGTGGCGAGCAAGCGCGGCATCAACCCGCCGGAACGCTCGGACCTGTTCGAGCCGGCGGTCAACATCCGCCTCGGCGTGGCCTACCTCGCCGAGCTGTCGCAGCAGTTCGCCGGCAATCCTCCGCTCATGCTGGCCGCCTACAATGCCGGCGAGAATGCGGCGCAGCGCTGGCAGAGCCTCGTGGCAGCGTGGGACGAGGACGAGATGATCGAGCAGATCTCGTATCGCGAGACGCGTGCGTACGTGAAGTCCGTGCTGCGCAACATGCGCAATTACCGGCGGCTGTATCCGGACGTCGCAGGGGGGCTGGCGCGCGGCGGACGCCGATAGCGGACCGACTGCTGCGTCCCGTGCGCTCAGGCCTGCATCATGCGGAAGCGGCGGCTGCGGGGGCGGATGCCTGCTCGGGCTCGAACGCCTTCAGCAGATTTCTCGGGAGGTTGCCGAACGCTCCGTTGGACATGCAGATGGCAACGTCGCCTGGGGCCAACTCGGTGGCGAGGCGGGCCAGGATCTCGTCGGGGCCCGCGGCAGTCCAGGCATGGATGCCGCGCGTGCGAAGGTCCTCGACGATGCGTGCCGTCGAGAGCATCTCGTGCTCGGCCAGAGGATCGTTGTCCTTGCGATAGACTTCGCTGATCGCGACGGCGTCGGCCTTGGCCAGCGCTTCGGTGAAGTCCTGCTGGAAGACGGCGCGGCGGCTGGTATTGGAGCGCGGCTCGAAGACGGCCACCAGCCTTCTTCCAGGAAAGCGGCCGCGGATCGCTTCCATCGTCATCGCCACGGCGGTGGGGTGATGAGCGAAATCGTCGACGACGGTGACGCCGCCCGCCTCGCCGACAATCTCCTGTCGGCGTGCCGCGCCGCGGTAGGAAGCCAGACCCTTCTCCATCGCAGAAGCGTCGACGCCGAGCTCGCGAGCCAGCGCATACACGGCCGTGGCGTTGAGCGCGTTCATCGAGCCGACCAGCGACAGGCGCAGACGTGCCTGCGGGCGGCCCTTCCAGCACGCGTCGAACGCGGTTCCGGCCGGCGTGACCTGAATGTTGCGCGGCTGCCAGCCGCCTTCGGCGCTCAGCCCGTAAGGGACGAAGCGATAGGTGCCCGCCTCGGCGATCGCTTCGAGCAGGTGCGGATAGTCGACGCAGCCGACCAGCGGCGCATCGCTCGGCAGAATGCCGGCCAGGCGCCGGAACGAGCTCTTGACGTGCTCGAGGTCCGTGTAGATGTCGGCGTGGTCGAACTCGACGCTCGTCAGGATGACGGCCGAAGGGTCGTAGTGCAGGAACTTGGGCCCCTTGTCGAAGTAGGCGGTGTCGTACTCATCGCCTTCGACGACGAAGAACTCGCCGTTGCCTGCCGATGTCAGCTTTCCGAGATCCCGGACCAGGCCGCCGACGAGATACCCCGGCTCCAGCCCGGCCACGTTCAGGCAATGCGCGAGCATCCCGGTGGTCGTCGTCTTGCCGTGAGTGCCGGCAATCACCAGCGAGCGCTTGCCGGCAAGGAAGAAGCGCTTGAGCGCGGCGGGAAAGGAGGTCTTCTCGATGCCCAGCGCCTCGACGGCCATCGCCTCCGGGTTGGTGCGCGGTACGGCGTTGCCGATGATCACGAGGTCGGGGCGCGGATCGAGGTTGGCTGCGCTGAACCCCAGCTTCACCTCGATGCCGGCATTGCGCAGCATGTCGCCCATGGGCGGATAGGCGGCGTTGTCCGATCCCGTCACACGCATGCCCGCATCGCGAAGCATGACGGCCATCGGCGCCATGCCGACGCCACAGATTGCGATCAGGTGTACGTGGCGAATCTGCTTCTCGTCGTTCATCTGCGAATCCATCCTCTCCGCCGCCTCACTCTTGGATGACCATTGCTGCGCGGTCAGCCGGTCGCCGCGCCGTCTCGTCCGCGCCTCACGCGCGGCTCTTCTTCCCCGCCCGCTCCGCGTCGACCGCCGCGAGGACCGCGTCGTGGAATCGCGGACGCAACGCGCGAATACCGCTCCCCGTTGTATCGGATGCGACGCGGTTCGTCAGCAACAGTACGTGCACTGCGCGACGCCGGTCGATCCAGACGGAGGTCCCGGTGTACCCGAGATGCCCCACGGCCTGAGCGGAGATCCTCGTTCCGGCCGAGCTCGCACCCGCGGATGGCGTGTCCCAGCCGAGCACCCACGTGCCGGGCTCGTCGGAGAACTGGCGTCGCCACGCATAGCGCACGACCCGCGCATCCAGAACGCGTCCGTGGTCGTAGCTGGCGTCGATCCATTCGCGCGCCAGCCTCTCGGCGGCTGAGACGGTCGCGAAGAGGCCGGCATGCGAGGTGATGCCGCCGAGCGCATAGGAGTTCTGATCCTGCACGACGCCGTGGACGAGGCGGCCGCGCCAGGCGCAGTGGCCGGTGGCAGCGGTTCGTTGCAGCGGCAGCGGAGAGCGGCCGGCGGCGGCGGCGGCCACGTCGACGTACCAGGCCTCGCCAACGCCGAGCGGCTCCAGCAGCATCTCCCTGGCCAGCACGTCGATTCGCTTCTCGGTCACACGCTCGAGCGCGCAGCCGAGAACGAGAAAGCCGATGTCGCTGTAGACGCTGCCGCTGCCGGGATCGCGCTCGAGCGGCTCCTGCAGGACTGCAGCAAGGATCTCTTCACGGCGCCGCGCGGCACCCGAAGCCGACGAGACGTCGGGCGCGAGGCCTTCGTAGAAGCGCCGATGTGCCGGCAGACCCGAGTCGTGCCGCAGAAGGTGGCGGATGGTGACGTTGCCGCGACGCGGGTCGTCGCTGCGCGCGAACTGCGGCACCAGATCGACGATGCGGTCGGTGAAGCGCAGCAGGCCGCGCTGTGCCAGCAGGATCGTGATTGCCGCCGTGATCAACGGCTTGGTCAACGACGCAAGGTCCCAGACCGTATCGATGCCCACCGCCGCGTCGGCGCCGGGAATCGCCAGAGTTCCGGTGGCATGCTCGAACACCGTTCCACGCCGGTCGCTCACTCTGGCGCACGCACCAGGAAAGACGCCGTCGCCAACGGCGGCATCCAGCATCGCCGCGACCTCGCACCAGAGCGCGCTCACGGACGCTCGAACGGCGACTCGAGCAGCGAAACTGCGGCACTCTTCACGCTCGCGTCGATCCCGACCATGCAGCCCATGGGCAGCACCGTATTGCCGGTGCCGTGGCCCGCATCCAGCCCCACCACCACCGGGCAATCCAGGCCGGCGACGGCCTCGAGCGCGATCTCGCGCAGGATATCTTCGCCCTGCCCGTCGTCGCAGTCGTGGAAGGAGCCGAGGACGATGCCGGCGACGTGGTCGAGCTTGCCGGCATTGCGGAGGTGGGTGAGCATGCGGTCGATGCGGTAGGGCTTCTCGGCCACGTCTTCGAGGAACAGTACCGCGCCGTCGGTGCGGACCTCGTAGGGCGTTCCCAGCGTCGTCACCAGAACCGACAGGCAGCCGCCGATCAGCGGGCCGCGCCCCGAGCCCGGCCGCCATGTCTGAAGGCGCTCACCGTCCCACCAGCCATCTTCGTCGAACAGCGCCGAGCGGAAGCGCTCCCGCTGCAGCGCGGTCAGCCGCGGAAGGTCGGCGCCAACCATGGGACCGTGGAAACACACCAGGCCGGCCTCGGCCACGAGGCGGCCGAGCAGCAACGTGACGTCGCTGAAACCGACGAAGATCTTGGGATGATCGGCGGCAACGGCCGCATCGAACAGGCCGTGCAGGCGCGAGGAGCCGTAGCCGCCGCGGACGCAAAAGATGGCCGCGACGTCGGTCCGCGCGAACAGCTGGCTCAGGTGGGCGGCGCGGGCGGAATCGGTTCCTGACAGGTACCGGACCGGCTCGGGCGGCGGGGGCGGCTCCACGCGAAGCCCCCAACCCTCCAGAATCGCGATGCCTCGTTCGAGGCAATCGGCGTCGGCAAAGCCCGCCGGCGCGGTCACCGCCACCGTGTCGCCCTGTCGTAGCGGGCGGGGTTTGCGCTGCGCGCGCACGGGCATTTCGCTCACGGGAGGAGCCGTTGTAACGGCCGTTCCCCAGGCGGTCAACGGGCCGGGTTGATCGCGTCGGCGACAAAATCCATGTTCTGCGACCGTGGCGAGCCGCGAGGAGATCCAGAAGCTGGCGGTGGCGATCGCGACCGACCTGTGTCGCGAGGACCCGCCCGTGGTGCGCGGCGAGATGTCCAAAGTGGCGGCGGCCGTGGCCAACGCCATCGCCGCCAATTTCGCCGAGGAAGCCCGGATCGAGCGCGAGGTCGAGGAGACGCTGCAAGCGATGGGGCGCCAGGCGGCCGACCTCGATCCGGCCAAGCTGCGCCGCGGCGTTCGCGAGCGCATCGCCAGGCAGAAGGGTTTCGTACTGTGACGGCGGAGGCCTGAGGATGGAGCGGCAGCTGAGCGAGGCGCGCGTCGAGGCGCTGTCCATTGCCATCGCCAAGGCGCTGGCCGCGGCGCCCGGAGTGCAGGTGCTCGACCATGGCGGCGCCGTCCGACGCATCGCGGCCCGCCTGCAGGCGAGCGTCGGGGCCGAAGGCGAGTCCCTGGACAAGGCGGTCCGGGCACGGATCGCTTCGTTGTCGCGTTCGGTCCCAGAGGGAAGCCGGGAATGGGACGTTCTCTACCGGCAGTATTCCCAGCAGCTCTCCCGGCGGCGATAGGAGGCCCGGCGCGAGCTGCCGCGGCCGTCATGCGGCCGCGGAATTTTCAAGAGCTACACCTTGACAGAACAGGGCCCGGCCTTAGCTGAGCCGTGTCTACCCACTCGCAACCCGTCTTTCGGGAACTCAAATTTCGATCGGCCAAGGCCGAAAAACAGTCAGGAGGCTTCGAGAAGCGATGAACATTCGCCCACTATACGACCGGATCCTGGTTCGTCGGGTCCAGGAAGAAGAAAAGACCGCCGGCGGCATCATCATCCCCGACACCGCGAAGGAAAAGCCGCAGGAAGGCAAGGTGGTTGCGGTCGGCGACGGCCGCATCGATGACGACGGCAAGCTCCGCAAGCTGACCGTCAAGAAGGGCGACCGCATCCTGTTCGGCAAGTACTCCGGCAGCGAAGTCACTCTCAATGGGGTCGAGCACCTGATCATGCGCGAGGATGACGTCCTCGGCGTCCTCGAATAACCCCGAACACGAAATTCCACGGAGGAAGATTCCAGCCATGCCCAAGATCGTAAATTTCAGCCAAGAATCGCGCGACAAGCTCCTGCGCGGAGTCAACATCCTCGCTGATGCCGTCACCGTCACCCTCGGACCACGCGGCCGCAACGTCTGCCTCGAGAAGTCCTGGGGCGCTCCCACCGTCACCAAGGACGGCGTGTCGGTCGCCAAGGAGATCGAGCTCGAGGACAAGTTCGAGAACATGGGGGCGCAGATGGTCAAGGAAGTCGCTTCGAAGACTTCCGACGTCGCCGGCGACGGCACCACTACCGCCACCGTTCTCGCACGCGCCATCTTCAGTGAAGGCGCCAAGATGGTCGCCGCCGGCCACGACCCGATGTCGCTCAAGCGCGGCATCGACAAGGCGGTCGAAGCAGTGATGCAGGAGCTGAAGAAGCTCTCCAAGCCGACCAAGAGCCGCGAAGAGATCGCGCAGGTCGGCACCATCTCGGCCAACTCCGATCGCACCATCGGCGACATCATCGCCGAGGCCATGGACAAGGTCGGCAAGGAAGGCGTCATCACTGTCGAGGAGAACAAGGCCCTGGAAACCACGCTCGACGTGGTCGAGGGCATGCAGTTCGACCGCGGCTACCTGTCGCCCTACTTCGTCACCGACCCCGAGCGCATGACGGCCCAGCTCGATGACGCGCTCATTCTCATCAACGAGAAGAAGATCTCCAACATGAAGGAGATGCTGCCGGTGCTCGAGGCGATCGCGAAGGCCGGCCGGCCGCTGCTGCTGATCGCCGAGGACATCGAGGGCGAGGCTCTGGCGACCCTGGTCGTCAACAAGATCCGCGGCACGCTCAGCGTGGTTGCGGTGAAGGCCCCGGGCTTCGGCGACCGCCGCAAGGAAATGCTCAAGGACATCGCCACGCTCACCGGCGGCAAGGTGATCTCCGAGGAGCTCGGCCTCAAGCTCGAGAATGTCACGCTGCAGGACCTCGGCCGTGCCAAGCGGATCTCGGTCGACAAGGACAACACGACCATCGTCGACGGTGCCGGCAAGAAGGCCGACATCGAAGGCCGCATCAACACGATCCGCAAGCAGATCGAGGAGACGACCTCCGACTACGACCGCGAGAAGCTGCAGGAGCGCCTGGCCAAGCTGGTTGGCGGCGTGGCGGTGATCAAGGTCGGCGCGGCCACCGAGGTGGAGATGAAGGAGAAGAAGGCGCGCGTCGAGGACGCACTGCACGCCACGCGTGCAGCCGTCGAGGAGGGCATCGTGCCGGGCGGCGGCGTCGCTCTGGTGCGCTGCCAGGCGGCGCTCGAGAACCTCAAGGGCGCCACGGACGAGGAGAACGTCGGCATTCGCATCCTGTCCCGATCCATCGAAGAGCCGACGCGCTGGATCGCTCGCAATGCGGGAGCCGAGCCCTCGATCGTCATCGACCGCATCCGCAACGGCAAAGGCGCCTACGGGTACAATGCCGCCACGGGTCAGTTCGAGGATCTGATCAAGGCCGGCATCGTCGATCCGACCAAGGTCGTGCGCACGGCGCTGCAGAACGCGTCCTCGGTCGCCGGCCTGATGCTGACCACCGAGGCCGCCGTCGCCGAAAAGCCCAAGGAAGATAAGGGTGCCGGCGCTGGAGCCGGAGCCCATGGCATGGGCGGCGGCATGGACATGATGTAGGAGTGGTCCGGCGCTTTGCTGCGGTTGGCTTGTGCGACCGTAGCGGCTACCTAGCAAAGCCCCCCGCCGCAGGCGCGGCGGGGGGCTTTTCGTTGGGATCCCGTCCCCACCGAGCCCCGCTGATTCTTTACAAAACCGGCGGATAGTGGTGAAAAACGTAATTCGTACTCAGGAGTAGAGGAAGTCGAATGTCCGTCAAGATCCGCCTCTCCAGGCATGGCAGCAAAAAGAGACCGTTCTACCGTGTGGTCGTCGCCGACGAGCGTGCACCGCGGGACGGCCGCAACCTGGTACAAGTGGGAACCTACAATCCGCTTGTGAATCCTGCCGAGGTGAGGCTCGACGCGGAGAAGATTGGCTCATGGCTCAAGAAGGGCGCGAAGCCGACACCGATCGTGGCCAAGCTTATGAAGCAAGCGGGCGTTCCGGCGTAAACGGAACCGTCTCCCTGCGAGAGCTGGTCGAATTCCTGGCCCGGAACCTCGTAACGCATCCGGACGCGGTCGAGGTCCACGAGAGCGCTAGCGAGCACGCGACGACTCTCGAGCTGCGCGTACACAAAGAAGATCTGGGAAGAGTCATCGGAAAGCAGGGCCGAACCGCCAAATCCCTGCGCACCATTCTCAACGCTGCCGCCTCGCGAACCAACCATAAAGCCGCCCTCGAAATCATCGAGGAGTAGCACCGACCGGCCTGCGGCCGGTCGATCGGCTTCGTCGGGCCCGCCCGTGCGCGCGGAAACGTCGCCCGACACCGCGGCCGGCGAGCGCGAGCTCGTCACCATCGGAACGATCGCGCGCCCCCATGGGCTGTCCGGCGCTGTTGTCGCTCACATCGACCCGACGATGACCGACGAGCTGCGTCGCGGCCTGCGCCTCGAGCTTCGGCACGGCCAGCAGAGCACGCAGGCGCGCGTGCGCAGCTTCGCTCCTGCACGGTCGGGCGTGCGGCTCGTGCTCGATGCGCTCGGCGACCGTGACGCCGCCGAAGCCGCCGTCGGGGCGGCGCTGCTGGTGGCGCGCTCGGATCTGCGCGGCGTCGGCAACCAGGTGTATCTGGACAGCGACATTCTCGGTTGCCACGTCTTCACACGCGACGGCGTGCCGCTCGGCGCCGTCGCCGAGATCCTGACCACCGGAGCCAACGACGTCTACGTCGTCCAGGGTGCCGGCGGCGAGATCCTCGTGCCCGCCATCGCCCGCGCCGTGGTCGCCGTGGATGTCGCCGAAAGGCGCATCACGGTCGAAGCCGACGCCCTCGAGTATCCTGCAGCCGCCGACCAGAAGGCGTCGCGCCGCGAGCCGCAGTCGTGATCGCGTTCGACGTCATCACGCTGTTTCCCGAGTTCATCGCCGCCGGCGCCGCGGTCGGCGTGCTCGGCCGCGCCGCCGAGCGCAACATCGTGGCGGTGCGCGCGCATCAGCTTCGCGACTATACCGGCGGCAGCCCGCATCCCGTCGACGATTCTCCGTACGGAGGCGGGCCCGGCATGGTCATGCGACCCGAGCCGATCTACGCCGCGGTCGAAGACATCGGCGCGCAATTCGCGCCCGCGCGGCGCATACTGCTGACGCCGCAGGGTCAGCCGTTCAACCAGGCGGCCGCGCGCAGGCTGGCCGCCGACCACCACTCGATCCTGCTGTTTTGTGGCCGCTACGAGGGCGTAGACGAGCGCGTGCGCGTGCTGTTCGACGAAGAAATCTCCATCGGCGACTACGTGCTCACCGGCGGGGAGCTCGGTGCGCTCGTCATCATCGATGCCGTCTCGCGCCTGGTCCCCGGCGTGCTCGGCAGCGAGCAATCGCCGGCCAGCGAGAGCTTCAGCGAGGCCGATCTTCTCGAGTATCCGCAGTACACGCGGCCGGCCGAGTTCCGCGGCATGGCGGTGCCTGCCGTGCTGAGCTCCGGCAATCATGCGGCCATCGAACGATGGCGGCGCGAGCAGGCGTTGGAGCGCACTCGCAAGCGGCGCCCCGACCTGGCGCGCAAGGGCTGAAGGCGTGGGCGCCCGGCTGCACGTCGCGCTGCTGCACCATCCCGTCTACGACAAGAACCGGCAGGTCGTGACGACGGCGGTCACCAACATCGATGTGCACGACATCGCGCGCAGCTGTCGCACCTACGGCGTCGAGCGCTTCTACGTCGTCACTCCGGTAGACGCGCTGCGCGGGCTGGTTCGCCGGATCATCCGTCACTGGGACGAAGGCGAAGGGCGCAGCTACAACCCGAACCGCGCCGAGGCGCTGTCGCTGGTGCAACTGGAGGCCTCGCTGGAGGGCGTGGAAATCGACATCGAGCGCCGCCTCGGCGTGCTGCCGCGGCTGCTCGGCACCTCCGCGCGCCGCACGGGCCCGGTCTCCACGTTTGCGCAGGTGCGTCGCGAGCTCGAGTCCGAGGACGGCGCCTACCTTCTTCTGCTCGGGACCGGATGGGGACTGACCGAGCAGGTGCTCGGCCGCTGCCACGCGATCATCGAGCCCATCGTCGGCCCCACGCCCTACAACCATCTGTCGGTTCGCGCCGCCGCCGCAATCCTCCTTGACCGCCTGAGAAGTCCGGGCTAGTAGAGGCGGCTCGACTTTCCCAAGGAGCCCGCCCCGTGGACGTCATCAAGAGCCTCAACTCGGAGCAGATCCGTTCCGACATCCCGTCGTTTCGACCGGGGGATACGCTGCGGGTGCACGCGAAGATCGTCGAGGGCGAGAAGGAACGCATCCAGGTTTTCGAGGGCATCTGCATCCGCCGCACGCGAGGCGCGATGAACGCCTTCTTCACCGTCCGCAAGACCTCCTACGGCGTGGGCGTGGAGCGAACCTTTCCCATCCATTCCCCGCGCATCGACAAGATCGAAGTGAAGAGCCGCGGCAAAGTCCGCCGCAGCCGGCTATTCTATCTCCGAGACGTCAGCGGCAAGGCCGCGCGCATCAAAGAGCTCAAGACGACCTGACTCGGCGCGCCTCGCGGCCGGCGCCGGGAGCTTCTCCGGTGCCAACGCCACTCAAGCTTCTCACCTACAACATCCATCGCGGCATCGGCTGCGACGGGCGTTATGATCTCGGGCGCGTCGAGCGCATCCTGCGCGAAGAACGCCCCGATGTCGTGACGCTCCAGGAGGTCGACTGCGGCCTGGCGCGCAGCGACTTCGACGATCAGGTCGAGATCCTGTCCTCCCGTCTCGGCTTGCGCGGCAGCTACTGGGCCACCTCGGCAATGGCCGAGGGGCATTTCGGGCTGGCGATCCTGAGCCGTTTCCCCGTCGCCTTTCTTCGCGAGTACGACCTCAGCTATCGCCCCAGGAACGAGCCGCGCTTCTGCCTGCGTGCCGACCTGGAGATCGAGCCTGGCGCGATCCTGCACGTCTTCAACTGCCACCTGGGACTGGCGACGATGGAGCGGCGCTTTCAGCGCCGGCGCATGCTCAGCGACGCGCTCCTGCTGAGCGAGGAGCTGCATCACCCGGTCGTGCTGATGGGAGACTTCAACGACCGGCCGCTCACCGTGGTGCACCGCCAGCTTCGCCGCCACTTCGTCGACGCCTACAAGTGCAGCGGCCAGCGCGGCGGGGCCACGTTCCAGTTCGGTCCGCTGGCCTGGCGTCTCGACCACATCTACGTGAGCGACGACGTGCGTGTACTCGACTGCTGGGTGCGCCGCGACGAACTTGCGCGCGTCGCTTCGGACCATCGCCCGCTCATTGCCACGGTCGAGATCGACACCTCACGACGGAGCGACGCGCAGGCGGCGTCGTAACCACACCACCGCCGACGCGACCACCGCCGTCGTCAGCGCCAGCACTGCAAGGCTGGTCACGCTCGGGCGGCGGATCGCAGCGGCGAGCTGGGCCTGCAGCAGCGAGATTCCGAGAATCCCCGGCATCATTCCGAGCACGGTCCCGAGCGCGTAATCGCGAACGCCGACCCCGGCCGACCCCAGAACCATGTTCACGACCGTGAACGGCGCGATCGGCAGGAGGCGGATGACGATCATCGTGATCAGTCCGCGGTTCTTGAGCGTGTCGGCGACGCGGCGAAAGCGCGCCCCCGTCATCTGCTCGACCGTGCTACGGCCGACGACGCGGCCGATCCAGTACGTCACCAGCGCGCCCGCCAGGCTGCCCACGATGGAATAGGCGATGCCGAGAACGGGCCCGAACACCGAGGCTGTGGCCAGGATGACGACCATGATCGGCACCATCAGCATCGAGGCTGCCAGGTAGATGCCCAGCACCAGCAGCGGCGTGGCCGGCGCCTCCCGAAGGCGCTGCACCGTCGCCGCCATCGCCTCCGGCTCGATCCACTCGCGCAGCGGGGTCAGCTGCCAGACCGCACCCAGAGCCGCGATGACCGTCAGCGCCAGCGCAATGCGCAGCAGACGCGGCCTGGCGTGCTTGCGGATCTCGCGCGGCGCATAGCACTCGATGATGGTCTGCGCGGTGATCGGCTCGCGCGGATCGATCAGCGAGCCGTCGCCGAGGTCGGGGCCAGGCTGGACGTCGGGACAGATCTGCGCCAGGCAGCGCGGCTGCTCGGCGCGGGAATCGTACAGCTCGATCATCGAACCGCCGCCGTCGAGGGCGCGCTGCACCTCGTGCGGCGCCAGCGCCAGGTGCTCGCCGAGCAGACGCGCCCGGATTGCGGCGATGCCGGCGCCGATTCGCGCATCGCCGTGAGCCTCGATCGAAAAATCGCATTCGGTGTCCAGGGCCATCGACCGGTTGGTCAGGTTGCTCGATCCCACGCGCAGCAGCTCATCGTCGATGATCAGCACCTTGGAGTGCAGATTGATCTGCTTGCTGCCGATGTCGGGCACTACCGGGTAGCAGATGCGCAGGCGCCCGTAGCGGTCGGCCTCGCGCAGGCGGCGAATCGCCTGGAAGTGGAGAACCTGGATCGTGCGCGTCTCGAACCAGCCGAAGTTGTTCTGCGGCAGGATGATGACGACTTCCGGGCCGTCGCTCTCGCGCAGACGTTCGAGCAGGACGCTGACGGCACGCGTGCACGTCAGGTACTGGTTCTCCATGAAGATACGCCGGCGCGCCGCCCTGAGCGCCGCCAGATGGAGCGCCTCGATCTCCTGCACTGGCTCCTGGCCCGGACAGGCGGGCACGGTGCGCGAGATGCCGACGCCGACGTCGGCGAAGTCGACGCCGACGCGGTCGGGCCAACAGTCGTGCGTGTCCTCGACGGGCGCGCGCGGCTCCTCGCCAGTGCACCGCCTCCAGCGCTCGCGCACCAGCTCGCCCATGACGCGGGCGACCTCGCCGTCGGCGACCATCATGACATCGTGCGCGGGTACGTACTCGCGCCAGCCGGGGTCGTTGCGGCGTTCGTCGCCGATCCGGTGCTCGGTCGTGTCCCAGCGGCCCAGCCCGAGATCCATCCCGCCGTTGAACACCACGTTGTCGTCGACCAGCACGATCTTCTGGTGGTGGCTGGCGCCGCTGGGGTGCACGTTGTCGAAACGGAACTGGAAACGATCACTGCGCGGCCAGCGCGTGCGCCAGCGCCATCGTGTCTCGCGCTCGTGCTGGAAAATGATGAGGAAGTCCCACACCAGCACGTACACGTGCAGCTGCGGGCGGCGCCGGAGCATGGCGCCGAGACGCGGTCCAAGCCGGACCGGAAGGTTGTCGGAATGGCCGTTTCGCAGCAGCGCGATGCGGCTGTGCGCGTCCCAACCGATGATGAAGATGGAATGTCGGGCCTTGGCGATGGCCGAAGCGACCGCACCGTAATACGCCTCGCCGTCGGCGAGAACCGAGGCGCGCCGGGCCTGCGCGATACGCCAGACCGTGCTGCCGGGTTGAAGAATGCTGCTCATGAGTGGGTTCGGAAGGACCGTGGAACCCGTCCATGATTACCGGCCGGTGGCAGCGAGCAAGACGGTACGCGGCATCCGCGGCGGACGCGGCGCGGCTGCGCGCATCTGCGCGTGCGGAAAAAAGAGCGGCTGCGCCGCGCGCGGCCTCACCCGATCATGGGTCGGTGCAGCGCACCGTATAGCGTGCGCTGCCGCTGCCGTTGAGGGCAGCCGAACATGATGGACGCGTGGACGCGCATTGACCGATCCCGGCGGGTGGACACGTCAGCGGCTGGCAGCCGTCGCCGTCCTCGCCGCCGAAGCCGACGCAGCCGGCGAAACCGGAGAAGTCGGTGACGCCGAAATTGTCTCCAGTGCTGCCGACCGTGTCGATCCTGCCGCTGGGGCGCCGGATCGTCACGGTGCAGCCGCCGGTGCTGCTCTGACTGACGGTTCCGCCTGGCCACGTCGCTGCCGTGAAGGCGCCGCCGGTGCTGCTCGTGATGGTGAAAGCGAAGTCGACGGTCCCGCAGCAGACGCCGCTTCCGGTGCATTGGCCAGCCAGGCAGTTGTCGAGACCGTTGCATCCCTGGCCATCGTTGCACTCGGCGCCGTCGGGATCGGGCGCCGTGCACGCGTCGGCACTCTCGTCGCATTGCTCCGAGCAGTCGCCGTCGCCGTCAGGGCCGGCGCAGGGGTCGCCGGCATGGCTCTGGCAGAAGCCGTCATCGCAGGTGTCGGTGCCGTTGCAGAAGATGCCGTCGCTGCACGCGGATCCGTCGGGATCCGCGCCGCACGTATCGCCCTGCTCGTCGCATGTCTCCGAGCAGTCGCCGTCGCCGTCGACGCCGGAGCACGGGTTGCCGGCGTGAACGCTGCACACACCGCCCGAGCACGTGTCCGCGCCGTTGCAGAACACGCCGTCATTGCAGGAGGCGCCGTTGGGATCCGGGGAGATGCACGCGTCGGCGGCCTCGTTGCACGACTCGGAGCAGTTGCCGTCGCCGTCGGCGCCCGGACACGGGTTGCCGACATGGACGGTGCAACTACCACCCACGCACGTATCCGCCCCGTTGCAGAAGATGCCGTCGGTGCAGGCGCTGCCGTCCGGGTCGGCGCCGAGGCAGTTGTCGGCGGCCTCGTTGCAGCTCTCGGCGCAGTTGCCGTCACCGTCGGCACCGGCGCACGGGCTGCCCGCGTGAATCGAGCACGAGCCGCCCGCGCACGTATCGGCGCCGTTGCAGAACCTGCCGTCGCTGCAGGGAACGCTGTTGTCGTGGTGCTGGCAAGCACCGGCGCCGTCGCAGACGTCGGTGGTGCAGACGTTGAAATCGTCGTCGCAGCCGCTGCCGGCCGCCGCGTGGTTGACTCGGCAGCTGCCGGCGCCGTCGCAGGTGTCGGGCGCCGAGCACGAGGTCGACTGCGGATCGCCGCATGCGCTGCCGGCGGCAAGGTTCGTATGGAGGCAGTTGCCGGCCGCATCGCAGAGGTCGGCCGTGCACGGGTTGCCGTCATCGGTGCAGGCGCTGCCTGCGGGCATGGACGGATGAGCGCAGGCGCCATTTCCATCGCAGACGTCGTGGGTGCAGGGGTTGCCGTCGCTCGTGCAGGCGGTGCCGGCCGCCAGCGCATCATGCACGCAGCTGCCGGCGCCGTCGCAGGCATCGCCGGTGCATTCGCTACCGTCGTCGGTGCACGGCGTGCCGCTGCTCGTGAAGCAGTGGCCGGCGCCGTGGCACTGATCGTTGCATTCGGAGCCGGCGGTGCACGGGTCGCCGGAATGCACCGAGCAGGACCCGGCCGAGCACTGGTCGGTGCCGTTGCAGAAGGACGCGTCGTCGCACGCCGCGCTGTTCGGGGTATGCGCGCACGTCCCGGCAGCGCTGCAGCGGTCGTCGGTGCAGGCGTTGGAATCGCTGGCGCAGGGGCTGCCGATCGCCTCACGAAGACAGGCCGGAGTGCAGCAGTCGCCGGACGCGTGGTTGCCGTCGTCGCACTCTTCGCCCGGCTCCACGACGGCATTGCCGCAGCGGCGCGCGTCCACGCAGCTCGCATTGGCCGCACCGTCGTCGATCTGGTCGCAGTAGGCGTACAGGTCGTCGCTGCGGTTGAGCGTCAGACAGACCCCGCAGAGCAACGTCTGCCGCACGCAATCCGTGAAGTCGGCGGCCGAAGCGCAGCGGCCGGGAAACGCTGAGGCCAGGCTCAGCTGCGGACAGGCCTCTTCCATCGTGTCGGCGAGCTTGACTGCGAGCTTGCCGACGACGCGGAACGCATCCCCCTCGATGGCGCCGACGCACGCCTCCAGTCCTTCCGCCGAGGTGATGGCCACGCTTCGCAGGCCCGCGCTCTTGCACGCCTGGAATGCGCGGTACTGGAGCTGCTCCATCTTGGCCATGGTGCGGGCCACGGCGCCCTGGCAGCGAGCGCGCGCGGGATCGGCCGTCGCGCTGAGAATGGCGGCATCGAGACTGTCGCCGAAGATGCGCGCGTACGTATCGAGGCTCTGGTCGATGACGGCCTCGGCAACGACGTCGGCGACGTCGAACCCGAAGTCTGGAAGCGAGGCGCAATACGATGACTGCGCCAGCACCAGATTCGCACGTGCCTTGGCGACCTTCCCGCGCGCGTCGGCCGTCAGGCAGCTTTGCGCCGTCTGTCCCGCCGGGAGGCGGTCATGAAGAGCCGCGATGAGACAGGCGCTGGCGGCACGGCCCTGCGCCCTGGCCAGTGCCGCCGCGCCCGCGTTGGTCTCGACGATGCAACGCTGCTGCGCGGCGCTCTGCGGCTGCGCGAGCGCAGCTGCCGGTGTGAGCAGGAGCAGGGCGGTGACGGCCAGGCCGGTCGTGGCATGCATGAGCTTCCCCCAAGCGACATCCGTTCGCCGAGCTCGCGGCGCCGGGTCCCGCCCCGCTGACGTGAGCGACGCTTATCCCGGGCCTGAGGAGGTGTGTCAAAACAGGCGGCCGAGGCCTCAAGTAGACGCCGGATCGAGCGTCCCGGGCGGATCCAGAAGATGGCACGCGGTGGCATGGCCGCCACGATCGAGCAGCGGTGGCACATCCACGCGGCAGCGAGCCACGGCCACGGGGCAGCGCGGATGGAACGGGCAGCCGCTCGGCGGGTTCACCGGGCTCGGCACGTCACCGGCCAGCACGATGCGCTGCTTTCGCGCAGCGCCTTCGACGGTCGGCACCGCCGAAAGCAGCGCCTGCGTGTACGGATGCTGCGGCGCCGCGTAGATCCGCTCCGCCGGCGCCAGCTCGACGATCCGGCCGAGATACATCACCGCCACGTCGTGGCTGACGTGCTCGACCACGCGCAGGTCGTGCGAGATGAATGCGAATGCCAGGCCGCGCTCTTCCTGGAGATCCATCAGCAGGTTGAGGATCTGCGCGCCCACCGAAACGTCGAGCGCCGAGACCGGCTCATCGGCGACGATGAAGCGCGGCGACAGCGCGAGCGCGCGTGCGATGCCGATCCTCTGGCGCTGCCCGCCGCTGAACTCGTGCGGGTAGCGCGAATAGGCGTCGGCGCCGAGGCCGACGCGCCCAAGCAGCTCGATGACGCGATCGCGCAGGTCACGCCCGCGAGCGATACCGTGGACCTCCAATCCCTCGCCGACGATGCGGCCGATGCGCATGCGCGGGTTGAGCGAAGCGTACGGGTCCTGAAACACGATCTGCATGCGCCGGCGCATCGCGCGCAGCTGCGACGGCGACAGCGACGACAGATCGACGCCCTCGAACTCGACGCGGCCCGAGGTCGGCTCGAGAAGCCGGAGCAGGAGGCGGCCGAGCGTCGACTTGCCGCAGCCCGACTCGCCGACGATCCCGAGCGTGCGGCCGGCGTCGATGGCGAGGTCGATGCCTGCCACTGCCTTGACGGTACGCGCCGCACCGAACATGCCGCCGACGCGAAACTCCTTGGTCAGGCCGACGGCACGCACCAGCGGCTGCGACCGGCCTGCCGCGTCTCCTCGCTCGCCCGCCACGCTCACTGCGGCAGCCCTCCATCGCGCGCCGAGACGATGCACGCCGCGCGCTGCCGCGCGCTCGTCACCGGCTCCAGTGGCGGATCGATGCGCGCGCAGTCGTCGATCGCGAACTGGCAGCGGTCGCGGAAGCGGCAGCCCGAGGGAAGCGCGGTCAGGCGCGGGACGACGCCGGGGATCGTGGCCAGGTGGCCGCGCGTGCGGCCCAGGCGCGGCACCGAGCGCAGCAGGCCCAGCGTGTAGGGATGATCGGCGCGCTCGAAGACCTCGGCCACGGGTCCATCCTCGACCACACGTCCCGCGTACATGACCAGCACACGCGAGCAGCGCTCGGCGACGACGCCCAGATCGTGCGTGATCAGCAGCAGCGCCATGCCCAGGCGCGCGCGCAGGCTGTCGAGCAGCTCGAGGATCTGCGCCTGAATCGTCACGTCCAGCGCAGTGGTCGGCTCGTCGGCGATGAGCAGGCGCGGACTGCACGAGAGCGCCATCGCGATCATCACGCGCTGGCGCATGCCGCCGCTGAGCTGATGCGGATAGGCACGGGCGCGTTCGGCAGGATCGGGAATCTCGACCAGGTCGAGCATGCGCACCGCTTCTTCCCATGCCTGACGAGAGGACAGGCGGCGGTGGATCTGCACCGCCTCGGCGATCTGGTAGCCCACCGTGAGCACCGGATTGAGCGACGTCATCGGCTCCTGGAAGATCATCGCGATCTGGCCGCCGCGCACCTGCCGCATCTCGGGCTCGGGCAGCGCCAGCAGATCGGTCCCCGCAAGCTCGATCCGTCCACGCTCGATGCGTCCGGACGGAGGCTGGATCAGGCGCATGATCGACAGAGCCGTGACGCTCTTGCCGCAGCCGGATTCGCCCACCAGCGCGACCGACTCGCCCTCGTCGACGTGGAAATCGACGCCGTCGACGGCGCGCACCGTGCCTTCACTGGTGTCGAAGGCGGTGATCAGCCCGCGCACGTCGAGCAGGCGCGTCATCGCACGGCCTCGCCCGGTCGTCGAATGCGTCGCAGCGTGCTCATCAGCGCGCCTTGAGCCTCGGATCGAGAACGTCGCGCAGCCCTTCGCCGAGCAGGTTGTAGCCGAGCACGGTCACCAGGATCGCCAGGCCCGGGCACACCGACAGCCACCAGGCCACGCCGATGGTGTCCTTGCCCTCGGTCAGGATGTTGCCCCAGCTCGGATCGGGCGGCTGGACGCCGATGCCGAGGAAAGACAGTGCGCTCTCGAGCAGGATCGCGCCGGCAACGCCGAGAATGGCCGTGACGAATACCGGCGCCATCGCGTTGGGCAGCGCGTGACGAAGGATCACGCGCGAGGGCGGCATGCCGAGGGCCTGCGCCGCGGTCATGAAATCGCGCTCGCGCAGGCTCATCACTTCGGCCCGCACCAGACGGCACACTCCCATCCAGGAGGTCAGGCCGATCACGAGCATGATGTTCCAGATGCTCGCATCCAGGTACGCGATCACCGCCAGGATGAGGAAGAACGTCGGGAAGCACAGCATCACATCCACGAAGCGCATGATGACGGCATCGACGATGCCGCGGAAGTAGCCGGCCACTGCGCCCAGCGAGACGCCGATGGCGGTCGATATGCCGACCGAGACGAAGCCCACCAGCAGCGACACGCGCGCGCCGTAAAGCATGCGGCTGAGCAGGTCGCGGCCGAGGCTGTCGGTGCCGAGCCAATGCGCGGCGCTGGGCGGGTCCAGGACGTGGCGCGAGTCGATGTGGTGCGGATCGTAGGGCGCCAGCCACGGCGCCAGCAGCGCGACCAGGAACAGTGCCGCCACGACGATGCCGCCGCTGAAGGCCAGGCCGTTCTGCCGCAGCCGCGCCAGCACGCTCACCGGCTCCTCAGGCGCGGATCGACGGCAAGGTACATGAGGTCGGCCAGAAGGTTGCCGAGCAGCGTCAGCACGGCCCCGATCAGCGTGATGCCCATGACGACGGGATAGTCGCGCGACATGACACCGGTGAAGAAGAGGCGGCCCATTCCAGGGATGCCGAAGATCGTCTCGGCGATGACCGAGCCGCCGATGAGGCCGGGTATGGAAAGGCCGATGATGGTGACCACGGGCAGAAGCGCGTTGCGCAGCGCGTGCCGGTAGATGACGACGTTCTCGTCCAGGCCCTTGGCGCGCGCGGTCTGGATGTAGTCCTGGCGCAGCACCTCGAGCATGCTCGAGCGCATGTAGCGCGACATGCCCGCCAGCCCGGTCAGCGTCGAGATGGCCACCGGCAGGATGAGGTGTCGGATGCGGTCGAGGATCTTGCCCCCAACGCTGTAGGAATCGTAGTCGAGCGACTTCAGGTCCGAGATCGGCAGCCACCCCAGCGTCTCGCCGAACAGGATCATGCCGAGGAGCGCGAACCAGAAGCCGGGCATGGCAAAGCCGATGAAGACGAAGACGGTGGTAGCGCGGTCCAGCCAGGAGTGCTGGTTGGCCGCCGAGAACACGCCGATGGGAATGGCCAGGACCAGGATCAGCACCAAATCGATCGCGCTGATCAGCAGCGTGATCGGGATCGCCTCCATGATCTTGTCCAGGACCGGGCGCCGATCGCGCGAAAACGACGTGCCGAGATCGCCCTGCACGATGCGGCCCAGCCAGAGCCCGTACTGAACGTAGAACGGCTTGTCGAGGCCGTAATACTTCTCGAGCTTCTCGCGCGCCTCCGGGCTTGCCTTCGGGTTCATGTCGGTCATCAGATCGACCGGGTTGCCCGGCGCCATCTCCATGACCAGGAACGACACCAGCGTGATGCCGATCAGGAGCGGAACGAAGGCCGCGATGCGTCTGGCGACGTAGACGAGCATCGTCCTACTGCATCACCGCGTAGCGTTGCAGGGGCCGCGGCACGTACCACCGGATGAAGTTCCATTCGATGCCCCCAGGCGCCTCCTCGATCCCGCGGAAACGGGCGGAGACGATGGGCAGCGCATCGGGCACGTACAGGAACGTGTAGGGCTGGTCGGCCGCCAGCAGGTCCTGCACGCGGTCGTAGATGCGTTTGCGCTCGCCTTCGTCGAAGACGCGGCGCCCGCGCTCGAGCAGCTCGTCCACTTCCGCATTGGCGTAACCCACGAAGTTGAACTGCTTGACGCCCGTCTTGCTCGAATGCCAGATGTCGTACTGGTCGGGGTCCAGCGACAGGCTCCAGCCGAGCATGACCACGTCGAAGCGGCGCTTGTCGACGAAATCGTTGATGAACGACGACCATTCGAGCACGCGCACGCCCACGTCGACGCCGATCTCGCGCAGGCGCCTCTGCACGATCGTCGCCGTCTTCAGCCGCTGGTCGTTGCCCTGGTTGGTGATGATCTTGAACGAGAAAGGCTTGCCGTCCTTGTCCAGGATGCCGTCGCCGTCGCTGTCCTTCCATCCGGCCTGCGCCAGCAGCTCGCGCGCCCGCGCCGGATCGTGCGCGTACTTGGCGACGTTCTCGTTCAGCCAGACCGTGCCGGGACGGTACGGGGTGTCGGCGGGCTGCCCCAGCCCGAACAGCACCACGTCGACGATCTCCTGCTTGTCAATGGCGTAGGTGAAGGCACGGCGCACGCGCACGTCGGCGAACATCGGATTGGACAGATTGTAGCCGAGGTACGTGTAGCTGTTGGAGACGTAGCGGTACTTGCGGAAGGACTTGTCGAAGAACGGCGTGGAGGTCTGACGCGAGTACTGCAGCGGGGCCAGCCCCATCATGTCGATGCCGCCCGACTTCAGCTCGAGGAACTGCGTGCCTTGATCGGGGATGACGCGGAAGGCGACGCGCTCGATGTAAGCGCGGCCGCGATAGTAGGCGGGATTGGCGCGCAGCGTGAAACGCGTGTTGCGCTCCCACGATTCGAACATGTGCGAGCCGAGGCCGACCGGCTTCTGGCCGAAATCGGTTTCGTTGATGTTCTTCCCCTCGAGCAGATGGCGGGGCAGGACCACCATGTTTCCCCAGGATGCCAGCGCGGGCGCGAACGGCTTTTCGTAGGTGACGCGGAAGCTGTGATCGTCCAGCAGCTCGAAGCTCTTCACCTGCATGTAGTCTTCGGCATAGGACGTCAGCGTGGCGGGATCGCGAATGGTGTGGAACCCGAACTCGACGTCGCGCGCCGTGAACGGCGCGCCGTCCGTCCATTTGACGTCCTTGCGAAGGTGGAACGTGATCTGCAGCCCATCGCTCGAGACCTCCCACCGCTCGGCCAGGCGCGGCTCCAGGGTGCTCAATGTCTTGTCGTACGTCAGCAGGCCGTCGAAGATGTAGCCGGCGTATTCGTGGGAGGCGCTGTCGGAGGAAAGCATGGGGATCAGCGTCGAACCGTCGCCGATGCTGCCATGCACGATGGCGTCGCCATACGCGGGCACGTCCTGGGACGGGTCGAGCTCGGGCACCACGGCAGCGCTCTCCTGGCGCTGGCCGCACGCGGCGCACAGCAGCGCCAGCAGCGCGGCCACCAGCCACGTTCGTTCAGCCACCGCCGCGCCTCGTATCGATGTCGACCACGCGCGCCTTGGGCGGCCGCTCCAGCACGAAGGCATCGGGCTGGAGCGCGACGCCGCGCTGCACCGACTTGTACGTCAGCGTAAGGCTGCTGCCGTCGGCGAAGGTGACGTAGATCCAGAACGGCACGCGCACACCCGCCACGTCGCGATAGTCGCCGAAGGCAGCCTCCACGTCCTGGCTGCCGGGGGCGCCGCGCATTCGCAGGCGCAGCGGCTCGAGGTGCTCGAAGTCCACCACCATGTCGAGAGTGGCACCACCGGGAAGCTGGCGCGTCCACTCCCAACCGTCGTTCGCCTTGGTGACCGTGCCGTCCGCCGATCCGATCGTGGGCGGAAGCCCGCGGATGAGCGCCGCAAGCTCGGCCGCGCCGAGCGGCACGCCGGTGAAGCGGTGAAAGCTGTCGGCGTGCGCGCTGCCTTCGTAGAAGACCTTCTCGCGACGATCGAACGCTGCCAGCCGCCGACCATCGGTGGCTACCGTGTAGCTGACGCCAAAGGGATTCATGACGTCGATGCGAATGCTCTGCGGCGCCTGCACCGCGACCACCTGGGAAGAACGGAAGCGCTGCTTGCTGCCCTGGTAGTCCAGGCGCGCCTGTCCGCGAAACGTGGCCAGATCGTGGTCACGCTTGGAGATACGAGCGGCAATGCGCCACGGCTCGGGCGCTCGCGCGTCGGCGAAGGAACGCTGCTGCGGCGCCGCCAGCGGCGCACAGGAAGACAGCAACAGGGCAACGATCAGCGCCGCCGGTGCGCCGCTTCGTCTAGGTCCCCCCGCCGGCCGTTTCGGAGCCGGCGCCACCGCTGTTGGTCTGAATCGCATGAATCTTACGCTGCAGCCGCGCCCGCTGCTCCGGATCCTCGCTGCGCGCCTCGGCGTCGCGATAGACGCGAACGGCATCGGCACGGCGGCCCAGCTTCAGATACGCATCGGCCAGATGCTCGACGATCACCGGGTCACGCCCGCCCAGCTCGGCGGCCTTTTCGAGCTCGCGGGCCGCGGCCTTGTAGTCGCCGCGCTGGTAGTAGACCCAGGCCAGGCTGTCGATGACCGCGCCGTTGTTGGGATGCATCTGCAACGCCCGCTTGATCAGACGCTCGGCCTCGTCGAGGTTCTCGCCGCGCTCGGCGTAGGTGAAGCCGAGATGGTTGAGCGCATCGGCATTCTGCGGATTGATCTCGAGCACGCGGCGCAGCAGCTGGATCGATTTGTCCTTGTCGCCGGCCTCGTCGTACAGCCACGCCAGGCCGTACAGGTACATGTCGTTGTTCGGATCCGAAGCCACCAGGCGGTGGGCCGCCGCGATGGCCTCGTCGTAACGCTTCTGCGCGCGGTAGAGCGCGATCAGGCGGCGCAGGCCGTCGGCGTTGTCGGGCGCATTCTCGAGCAGGCGGCGCACGGACTCGGTCGCGCCGGCAAGATCGTTCTCCTCCTCCTGCACGCTGGAGAGAAACAGACGCGCGTCCACGTATCGTGCTGCATCCGGAGAGATCTGCGACAGCTCACGAACGGCCGCCTCGGTCTCACCGACCTTGTCGTAGGCCAGCGCCAGCCAGTAGCGGATCTCGTCGTCCCCGGGCTTGGCACCCAGCACGATGCTGAAATCGTCGATGGCGCGAAGGTAATCGCCGCGCTGGAAGTAGATCAGACCGATCTTGGCGCACGTGGCCAGCGGGTCCTCGCCGAAGTCGACCAGCTTCTCGTAGCGCGCCAGCTTCGCCGAAAGATCCGGATCGTCTTCGGAAAGCGCGCCGATCTGGGCGCGCGCCGGCTCGAGCGCCGGGTTGAAATCGATCGCCTTGTTGAAGCTTTCGACGGCCTTGCGGCGAAGACCGAGGCGGTCGTAGACGAAGCCCATGTGCAGGTGCAGCTCGGCGATCGACGGATTGAGACGCGCGGCGTGGCGGAACGAGCGCAGCGCATCCGCGTAGTTGCCCGAAGCCGCCAGCGCCTTGCCGAGACCGAAATTGGCCATGAACGAATCGGGGCTGAGCGCGGTCGCACGCTGGAGCACCTCGACCGCCTGCTGCGGCTTGCCGACGCGGCTGTAGAGCGCGCCGAGCATCACCAGCGACTCTTCGTTGTTGGGCTCCATCTCGAGCACCGCCGCGTACTGCGCGATCGAGGCTTCATGGCTCTGCAGCGCGAGCAGCAGGCGCGCCGCGAGCAGGCGATGCTCGGGATCGGCCGGCTCCAGCGCGACCAGCGCCTGCACGTGCTCGAGCGCGCGGCGCAGCTGGCCATCGCGGATGTACAGCTGCGCAAGCTCGAAGCGCAGGCGCGGCTGGCGGGGATCGAGCGACACCGCCCGCACGGTCTCGCGGGTTGCAGCCTCGTAGTCGCCCTCGAACCGCGCCATCAGCGCAGCCAGAAAGTGGCCGGCGGCGCGGTCGCTGTCGGCGATCGACGGTTTGGTGATGAATTCGCCGCCCAGCTGGTGAGGGGATCGGGTCTTGCCGATCTTCCCGCTGGAGCCGGGCTGCATTCTCGCGCCGGCGCTGCAGCCGGCAACCATCAGCGCGATCGCCAACGCGGCGTACGGGATTCGGCGGTGGATGGGACGCGCGGTGAAGGGGATGGCGGACATGCGTGAGACGGCGAACCTACCACGCGCAAGACTGCAGGAACAATTGCCTGATTCTTGCGCATTTGCTCGTGGCGACCTCGGCGGTTAAGGCCTCCTCGTGTTCCTCAAATGGCTGATGGAGGTGTTCCCGCGCGACATGCGGCGCGGCTGGGCGCTGGTGCGTCGCGACCTCGTCCTGTGGGTCGCGATCTCCTTCCTGCTGTCGCTCGCGATCGTTGCCCTGCCTCCGGTGGGGAGCGAGCCCACCTCGCAAGGGCTGCTGCCGGCACTGATCGGGCTGGTGGCATCGCTGGTGACGTTCATGCTCCCGCCCTTTCTTTTCGCCGTCGAGGCACAGCACCGTGAAGTGTCCTGGGGGCCGGTGCTGCGCCACCTCGTGGTCCGGATCCCGGCCTTTCTCGCCAGCGTGCTGCTCGCATTCCTGTGCACCGAAGTGGTCGGCATGCTCGCCCACGACGCGGTCGCGCTCGCGCTCGGCACGGGCGAGCCGGCACAGGTTCTGGCCGTGCTCACGCAGCAGATCATCCTGGTGTCGCTGCTCGTGCGCTTCAGCTTCTTTCCTTTCCTGGTGATTCTCTTCCATCGCGCCGACCTGCCGCCGCAGCTCTGGGAGTTGCAGAGGGCGGCGCCGCTTGGCGCGGCCTTGTGGCCTTTCACCGCCAGCTCGCGCCTGACCGAAGGCATCCGCTGGCAGCTGGTGCCCTACACGGTGCTGGGACTGGCCATGCCGCTGCTGGCACCGCTGGCCGGGCCGAAGCTGATCCTGCCGGTCTCGATCGTCGCCCGCATCTTCCTGCTGACTCTGCAGGCCGTCCTGTTCTGCTACTTCCTGGAGCGGCTGCGGGCCCGCGACGCGCCACAGCCGCCCATCCCGCACGACTGAGACCGGCTCAACGCTTGCCGCCGCCGCCGCGCCCCGAGCTCTTTCCGTCGCCGCTCGAGGAGCGCGAGGTCTTCTGGGACGAGGACCCGCGCATGGAGGAGCCGCCAGGGCCCTTGCTGCGGCCACTGATCGATGGACCGCGCGAACGGTCCCCGCTCTTTCCGCTCACCGAAGGCCTGCCAGAGCCGCCCTTGCTGCGGGTGGCCACGCTCTTGTCGCTCTTGCCGCGCGAGCTCGACACCGACTTGCCGCTGCTGGGCTTGCTCGCCGGCTTAACCGACTTCGACGGCGACTTTGCGCTGCCGCCGCGGACGGACTTCGGCGGGGACGCTTTTTCCCGTGACGTCGCCGCGGGCTTCTTTGCCGAGCCTGCGCCCTTCGACGATTTGTCCGCGCCGCCTTTGCGGTCGGCATCGACCTTGCCTGCACGCGCCTGGCTCTTGGAGGAGCCTTTGTCGTCGCGTTCCTGAACGCCGCCGCGCGATCTGGCGCTGCCGCCGCGCACGTCCTTGGCCTTGTCGCCCGCGCCGCGCACGTCCTTGCCCTTGTCGCCCGGGCCGCGCACGTCCTTGTCACCCGAGCCGCGAAGGCCCGTGCGGCTGGCGCCGTGCGCGTCCCTGCCCTTGTCGCTTCCGCCGCGCAGCTCCTTGCCGCCGCCGCGGCCGTCGCTGCCGCGCTCGCGCACCGCCCGGTCCCGATCGCGCACGTTCCGGTCTCTTACGTCGCGGTCGAGGAAGACACCTGCACCGCCGCCGTCACGGATGTTGCCGGCGGCAGGGCGAGAGACGACCGAGTAGCGCCGCGCGATCGTGGCCGTGCGATAGGACACGCCGCGGCGATGGCGGTAACTGTGCCGCCACGGCACCAGCGGCACGTCGGCATCGACGAACATGCCGACCCGCGGACGGTAGTGACGCGGATAACGCCTCACCAGCACGCGGCGGTACGTCCAGTCCACATCCGTCCACAGGAACGCGCCAATGCTCAGGCCAACGCCGAAGCTGATCGCGGCGGTGGCGACGTAGCCGGGCGCGGGAGCGAACAGCGCCGGATAGAACAACGTAGGCGGCGGTGGACCGTAGACCAGGCGCGGGCTGTAAATCGGAACGTGCACCACGGCCGGGTCTGCTGGAAGGATGCGCACGACCTGGTCCGGCGGCGGGACCTCGTAGCGCTGATGCACGGCCGGGGCTGCGACGCCTTCGCCGACCGGCGGCATCGTGGCTCCCGCATCGCTCGGTGGCGCCGGCGCGTCCGCCGGCGGCTGATACGGTTCGCGCACGACCTTCTGCTCCGCCGTCGTCTTGAGGTTGCCCAGGTCGCATGCGCGATTGCGCATGACCTGGATGGCGTTGAGTACGTCGTCCTTCTGCGCGAGGAACGCGTCGCCGAGGTCGCGCGTCCAGTCCAGGTTGTTGGCCAGGCGCGAGAGCACGTCCGGCAGCCGCACCAGCGCCTTGACGCTCTCGTCCCAGTTCTGCTCGGCCAGCGCCTCGTCGAGCTTCTCGCCGGTGAGCTCGCGGTTTTCCTTGACCCACTGATCGGCAAGGACGACCTCGGTCGGATAAGTCGCAGCCACCAGGATCTGCATCATCAGCGAATCGGGATACAGCGCGATCGGCGCCACCATCTGCTCGAGCCGGTCGGCCTTGAAGATGGTTTCGGTCTGCGCCGGCTCCGCGCCGGCGTCATCGTATTCGTAGGGCTCGTTGCCGGAAGCCTGGTCGCTGGCGGAGACCTGGTCGTACGCGGGCGGATCCTGGCGGTCGCCGCTCTCGGCGACCGGCGGCTCTTCGTTCCACTCGTCGTGGGCTTCGCTGTGTGGCGAGCCGAGCGTCGTGGCCTCTTCGCCCGTCTCGGTTCCGGCGCCGACGTTGCCGTCGCAGCCTGCTCCAGCCGCGGCCAGCAGCGTCGTGCACAACACCACGATCAGACGTGGCAACCTTCCTGCTCCGGCCTCGCGTTTCATCTCGATGCTCCTTGGCGCCGCAGCGATGCAGCGCGCACGTCCCGATCTTCGACGATGGGGCGACTATGCTGCAGGTGTCAAGACGAAGGAGCGCGGCCGGACAGGCGGCTTGTGCCGCATCAGTCGTGGCGGTGCGTCGATGGGGAGCAGCCAGCGTCGGCCTCCCCATCTTCGTGATCGCAATCGGCGAGCGAGCCGATCCAGACCTCGCCGCCCTCGAAATGCTCTTTTTTCCAGATCGGGGCCACCATCTTCAGGCTGTCGATGCAGTAGTGGCATGCCTCGATGGCCTCCCGGCGGTGAGGGGCCGATACGGCGATGCCGACGCTCGCCTGCCCCAGCGGAACCTCGCCGACGCGATGCACGATCGCGATGCTCGTCAGGTTCCACCGCGCGCGCGCCGCGGCGGCGATCTTCTCGAACTCGCTCACGGCCATCTCCGCATACGCCTCGTATTCGAGTTTGAGGACGCGCCGCCCGCGATTGGTCTGGCGCGTGGTGCCGAGGAAAGTGGCGATGGCGCCGGCCGCCGGATCGCCGACGCGCTCGCAGAGCTGCTCGATGGAGATGGGATGATCGACGATGGCGAACACCTGCTACCTCGCGCCGCCGGCAACCGGCGGAATGATGGCGACCTCGTCGGAATCGGCCAGGGCGTGGGCGGGATCGACGTACTCGCGATTGACCGCGACGCGGATGGAGCCGGCACCCAACGCGAAGATGTCGTGCCGCGATGCCAGGAGCCCCAGCAGGTCACCCACGGTCGAGCCGGCGTCGCATTCGACATCTTCGACCCGCCTGCCGAGCCGCTCGCGCACGATGCCGAAATAGAGCACTCGCAGCTTCACGGCACCGCGCTCAACCGCCTGCGGCCGACGGGCCGCGCGCCAGCGCCACCGCATGGCCGAGCTGCGGAACGATGAGCTTCTCCATCGCGAGACGGCATGCGGGAGTCGAGCCGGGCATCGAAAACACGCAGGTGCTGCCGACCAGGCCGGCGACCGCTCGCGAGATCATCGCGGCCGCTCCGATCTCGTCGAAGCTGAGCATTCGGAACAACTCGCCGAAACCGTCGATGCGTTTGCCGAGGACTCCCTCGATCGCCTCGTAGGTGCTGTCGCGCGCGCCGATGCCCGTACCGCCGTTGATCATCACGGCATCGACGTCACCGCGGCCGCACAGTTCGACGACGACATCGCGTACCACCGCCGGCTCATCGGGCACGATCCGGTAGTCGACGACGGCATGGCCGGCATCTTCGAGGCGGCGTCGCACTTCGGCGCCGGAGGTGTCGGTCTCGACGGTGCGCGTGTCGGAGACCGTGACGATGGCGCAGCGGACGACGCGCCGGTCGCCTTGATGGTGCTCGCCCATGGCCTCTTCATCCCACAACGACCGCGCCGGTCAACGGCCGTCGCCGCGCGCGGCCACGGCCGACCACCCTTGTTCCGCACCAAGTTCCCGCTATATCGAGCCGATGGCCTCGATCGCCGCACCCACGGCCGCGCACTCCGCGGCGCCTGGCCGCGCCCTGTATGTGGAGACCTACGGCTGCCAGATGAACGTCGCCGACAGCGAGCTCATCCTCGGCTCGCTGGCCGCTCGCGGATATCGCGCGGTGCGCTCGGCCGACGAGGCGGACGTCATCCTGCTCAATACCTGCGCGATCCGGGAGCACGCCGAGGAGCGCGTGGCGCAGCGCGTGCGCCAGCTCATTGCCGAGCGGCACGGGCGGCGCGTGCGCGTGGGGCTTGCGGGCTGCATGGCTCAGCATCACCGCGACCGCCTGCTCGAGGCGATTCCGGGCCTGGACTTCGTGGTCGGACCCGACGGCTACAGGCGCCTGCCCGATCTGCTGGACGCCGATGAGCCGGTGGCGGCGGTCCAGCTCGACCGTCGCGAGACCTACGAGGACCTCGTTCCGATGCGCAGCGGCGGCGTGCGCGCGTGGCTGACGATCATGCGCGGCTGCGATCGCTTCTGTACGTTCTGCGTGGTGCCGCTGGTGCGCGGACGCGAGCGCAGCCTGCCTGCCGCCGTCCTGATCGAGGAGCTGCGCCGCATCGCGCATCAGGGATTTCGCGAGGTGGTGCTGCTCGGTCAGACCGTGAACGCGTACCGCCACGGCAACGTCGGCTTCGGCGAGCTGCTGAGGATGGCGTGCGAGGTCGAGGGCATCGAGCGCATCCGCTTTACGTCGCCGCATCCGGCCGACTTCGACGAGGCCTCGATCGCGGCGATGCGTGATTGCAACAAGCTCTGCCCGTACGTGCATCTGCCGCTCCAGAGCGGATCCGATCGCATTCTGGAGGCCATGCAGCGCGGCCACACCGTGGCGCAGTACGTCGATCTGGTCGCACGCCTGCGCGAGGCGATGCCGGGCGTCGCCCTCTCGACCGACATCATCGTGGGCTATCCCGGGGAGACCGACGAGGATTTCGAGCGCACCTCGGCGTTGATGGAGAGCATCGGCTTCGACCACGCGTTCCTCTTCAAGTACTCGGCACGCGAAGGGACGCGCGCCTTCAAGCTGGAAGAGACCGTTTCCGAGCAGGAGAAGGGGCGACGGCTCGAGCGGCTCATCGCCGAGCAGCAGACGCGGGCGTTGCGCGTTCACCAGGCACTGATCGGCAGCGTCACCGAGGTGCTGGTGGAGAAGCCGGCACGCCGCCAGGAAGGCTGGCTGTCCGGCCGCAACCCGCAGTTCCGGCGCGTGGTGTTCGAACCCGCCGACGCCGGCGCGGCCGTCGGCGACCTCGTGCAGGTGGCGGTGGAGGCGGCGACTTCCCACACGCTGCTCGGCAGGCAGATGACGCCCTAGGCGCCGACCGCGCCGACGCGCGCGTGCACCTCCCCATCGCGCGTCCATCTCCTCATCGATCGTCCGTATCGTTTGCCGCCCGGATGACGCACGCGCGGCGCTGCGCGGCCGGCGCTCAGGCGGCTGAGCTCAGCGGCTGGGGCGGCGCTGGTCGCCGTTGCCCGTTGTCCTGGTCGCCCGCGCGCGACTGGCCGCGCTGGACCGCGCACGGTCGGTCAGGCACGCCGCGCAGATCGGCTTGCCGGACGGCGTGCGCTTGGCCGGCCGCCGCCGGCGCGAGCACACCGAGCAGGGCGCCAGCGCCCGCGAGTAGCAGGCCGCGCAGACCGCCTTGCCGGTGGCAGTGCGCACCACCACCGGCCCCAGCTTTCTGCACCGCGAGCACGGCTCGAACGTCGATGCGTCGCGGTTGCGCTTGCGCTGGTAGCATCGCCCGCAAATGGCCTTGCCCGCTGCCGTGCGCTCGGCCACTGCACCACGCCGCCCGCAGCTCTGACAGCGCTCGTGCTTGCTGGCGTCGTAGTAGCGCTGCATGCGACAGCATCGAGCGCACACCGGCACGCCGCGGTCGTCGCGCGTGCCGACCACGCCGAGGCGGCCACACTGCGAGCACAGCTCGTGGCAGGACGCATCCCGGCGCCGCTTTCGGGCAAGGCAGGTACCGCAGAGAGCGCCGCCGTTCTTCAGACGGGCGGCGACGGCGCGAGTCTGGCCGCAATCGTCGCATTCTTCATGGGTGGACGGGTCGCGGTAGTGCAACCGCCGGTAGCAGGTACGACAAACCTTCCGTCCCGTCTTCCGGTTGACACACACCGGCCGCCTTTGCCGGCAAACACTGCAGATCCCATCAGGCATGCGTCACCGACGGCCTCCTGGTCACGCACGGTCGAGGTGCTGGAGAAGAAAACGCGCCAGACGGTCGGAGAACCAGTCCGGATCTTCCAGATAGATGCCGTGTCCGCGGCCTGGCACGATCTCGAGCTCGGCGCCGGCCAGGGCACGGCTGAGAATCACCGACCCGCCCACGCCCAGAAAATCCTTTTCGCCGACGATGACGAGCGCCGGAATGCGCAGCTCGCGCAGCGGTGCGGTCAGCGGATCCGTGTTCAGCGTGCGCATCGCTTCGATGACGGGCGCCATGCCGGCACCGTCGGGAATCGGGCCACGCTCGGGCTTCATTCCCATCGCCTTCATGACCGCAGCGCCGCCTTCGCTCCTGGCCAGCTCGACGCACCGTCCGTACCAGGCCGACGTCTTGTCGTTGCACTCGCTGGCGGTGCCGACCAGGCCGAGGGCCGTTACGCGCTCGGGAAAATCGACTGCCGTCTGTTGCGCGATGGCACCGCCGGCCGAGTGGCCGACGAGCGCGGACCGGCTGATGTCGAGCGCGTCGAGCAGGCCGATCAGGTCGCGCGCCAGATCATGGCGGGAGCAGGCATCGGTGCATGCGCTGGTGGTCCCGTGCGAGCGCAGGTCGTACCGGAGCACGCGGAACCGGTCGGCGAGGCGCTCGGCCGCGCCGGACCAGATGTCCAGCGAGGCTGCCAGCCCATGAACGAACGTGACGACCGGCGCTGCGGCCGGACCCGTGAGCTCATAATGCACGTTCAGGGCGCCAACCCTCACGTCCATGCCGGCCGCTCCTGCTCGTCCAGCTCCGTTTCCACGTAGGCTCCGCTCTGCGGCGACCAGACGAACGCCTTGATGCGGCGGACCTGCCGGTCGTAGACGGAAACGACGATCTGGATTGCGTCGGGGTAGGAGGGCTCGCCAAAGGGCGTGGCCTGCGCCGTGTCCTCCTCGGAAAAATACGCCTCGTGATCGGGATGGGAGTGGTAGAAGGCGAGCAGCTCGGCGCCCGGCGCGTCGGCGGCGTCCAGAGCCGCGCGCAGGTCGGCGGGGTGGCCGGCATAGGCGGTGCGCGCGGTCCGCGGGTACCGCACCGGGTCCTTGGCGTGCATCTCGTTTTGCACGTTCCGTACGCGCATTACCTTCTGTTCGCCGTCCGGCAGCACGACGACGACGCCACAGCACTCGTCGGGATACTCCTCGCGCGAATGCTCGCGTATGTCGTCCATGGTTTCTCGGAACAGTGTCCGCATATTGCTCCTCGCTCCCGGCGTGTGAGGGCAGCAAGCGGCCAGCCGCCGCAATGATACCCATACGCGCGTTCGAATGAAGTCGTCGTTGGAGATTTCGACGTTGTGTGACCGAGGCCATACACGAGCCGGACGACGCCGACGCTCAGGCTGCTGCGCGCCCCCGCAACAGGGCCAGCAGCAGGCGGTGGGTCGGGACGTCGATCCCCGCCATGTCGGCACGCCGGCAGACCTCGCCGCATATCGCATCGATCTCGGTCGTGCGGCCGCGTTCGAGATCCTGCAGCATCGACGAACGATGCCGCGCCGTCGCCGGCACCAGCTTTTCGTAGAATAGACTCTTGTATTCCCCCGCATCCCGCCAGGGCATGGTCACGCCTTGCGCGACCGCCACGGCAAAGGCTTCCTCGATCACCCGGTCCATCACGCGCCGCCGCAGTGGATCCTCCGCCAGCTCGCCGTAGCGCAGGCCGAGAAGCGCGCCCATCGGATTGAGCGCCGCGTTGTAGAAGACTTTTCCCCAAAGCGCGGCCAGGATCGAATCGGTGGGCCTCGAAGCGATTCCGGCGCGCGAGAAGATTCCCGCCCATGCCGCGGCCTGAGGCTGGGTTTCGGAGGGATGTCCGACCAGCACCGGCTCGGCTTCGACCGTCACGCTGACCATCCCCGGCGCCGCGATCTCGGCACCAAAGATGACGCGGGCGGCGAGCGACCGCCGGCTTCCGAAGGTTGCCGCGATCACTTCCCAGTTTCCGAGCCCATTCTGGAGTGAGATGGCGACACCGTCGTCGCGGACGCGACCGACGCCGAGCTGCCGGACCAGCGCGGAGGTTTGAAAGGACTTGCAGGTCACCAGGATCGCGTCGTACGTGCCGGTCAGGTCGGACGCCTGCTCGACGCTGCGGACCGGACGTCCGTGGTGCTCGCCCCAGATCCCCTGCACGCGGATGCCGTCGGCCGCGACCGCCATCAGATGGCGGCCACGACCGAGCACGTCGACCATGTGCCCGCGCTCGGCCAAAAGGCACGCGAACACGGAGCCGACCGCGCCGCAGCCGGCAACCAGCACGCGCTCAGGCATCGAGGTCTCGAGGCGGCAAAACCGTCGAATTCCCGCGGCTGTGCATTTGACGCACTGCGACGAATCCTATAGGAGCGCCAGTTTTCCCAACCCGTTTTCGCACTACAGGAACGAGCATGGACGAGACCTCAGCCGCTACGCGAATGGAACGCTTTCTCAAGCCCAAGGCCGTGTCCTCGCGCAAGCTGGCGCGCGATGGACACGGGCGCCTCCTGATGGCCGAGGAGAGCGCGCTCGACATCGACCGCATTCGCGACGCCGGAATCACCGTGACCGATCTTGGCCGACGCGTGCGGGTGTACACGTCGGACATGACCAAGCAGATCGCGTCGTACATCATTCCGGTGGAGGTCGCGCAACTCAGCCCCGAGGCGGCCAGGCTCTCCGACGGCGCCAAGGTCCAGATCGGCCGCCTCATCGCCCAGAACGGCCTTTACATCCGCCACAACCCCGGCCTGCGCGAGATCGGCATCAACGATCGCGGGGACGTCATCCTGCGCCAGGACGCCGAGACTTCCGAGGACCCGACCGTCGGTCCCGTCCTCAACTCGCACAACACCACCCAGTCGACGCTGACGGATCGACTGGTCGCCCGCATCGATAAGAAGACGCACGACCGAGACGTCAAGGAGGCGCGGGCCTGGCTGGAGGCGATGACGGTGCTCTCGAACGAGAAGACGCTGCGCGCACGCTTCCTGTCCGCCGGCGTCCAGTGCGAGCACCGCGGCAACGTCGCCCAGCTGTACCGGACCACGCAGGCCAATTTCTTCCAGCTCAACGATCCGGTAGCGCTGGAGCTGCAGACGGCGCTGGAAGAACGTTTCCGTCTGCTCGAGAAGCCGGTGCCGATGGTGCGCGTGATCTCCGTCGTCGGCATCCCGCCTAATGAGCGCGCCTACAAGGAATTCGTCGCCCAGCTGAAGTCGCACAAGCAGAACCCGATGACGCTCGGACTGCCCAGCCGCCTGCGCGACTCTCAGTTCTTCGACGGCGCCTCGAAGTCCATTCCGCCCTCGTGCTTCTTCTATGCGTGCCCTCTCGAAGAGGTCGGGGACGCGATCTACGTGATCACGATCAACACCGACTATCACGGCGAGATCAAGAGCCGCGGCATCCACGCCGGAGTATCCACCGTCATGGCGCGTGCCGAGGTGCTGTCGGCCCACGCTTCGTGCGCCATTCTCAACAGCGCCGGCTCCGGAACCGTCATCATGGGCACCAGCGGCGCCGGCAAGACCCACGCCGCGACGTTCTGGGCCGAGCGCAACTGTCACTGGCGCCGCGAGGAGCTCGAGCGCCGGTACGCCATCGAGCACAAGAACGATCGCAAGAAGGCCAAGGAGATCCTCGGCGTCGTCGGCTACATGTGCCAGGACGACTGGGTCCATATCGTTCCCTCCGGCAAGTCGCAGTGGGATGCGTGGCCGTCCGAGCGCTTCTTCTACGTCCGCTCGCGCGGGCTGCTCAGCCGCGACTTGGTGCTGGCCGAGACGGAGCCGATCCTGGAGAACGCCACGGCCGATTACGGCGCCGCCGGCGAGCGCGACTCACTGGGCCGGGTCACCCATGAGTATCCCGACGAGCGCCTGTTCTACGATCCGGATTCGGACACGTTCTTCTGCGACCGCGACGTGCACCAAATCTCGACGGTGGTCATGCTCGAGCGCGACGCCGAGTACGACTTCGCGATCCGCCGCTTGACGCCGAATCAGGCGGTCGAGTTTCTCATGAAGGGCGGCGCGCACGACGGCAGCTTTCAGCCGTTCTACAACGACTACACCGACCTCAGCAGCCTGCTCATCAGTCAGGGCGTGGTCGGCGACCGCCTGCTGTCGGCCTACGACCAGGCCAAGCGTGGCGACGTGGCGGCGCTCATGAACGGCGACGAGGCGCTCGGGCGGATCGTGCTCGATCGGCTGGAGGCGCAATCGGACATCTGGAAGTTCTTCCTGACCGACGTTCCCGTCTTCGTCGTCAACGGCGCGCACGGCGACGATTTCACGCAGGACCTGATCTGGTACGCGTCCGAGCATCCGACCTTCCTGAAGGCGGGCAAGGAGAAGTCGGCGGCCGACATGCGCGAACTCATGCGTTCGACGTACCAGGTCGAGTACGACGAGGACGGCAACTGGGCCAGCATCAAGGCTCCGAAGCCGTAGCGGCGTCGCGGCCGGCCGTTCCCTGGTTGCGAGCCAGCGGCACGGCCGTACCGCTCAGCAGGTAGACGAGGCCGCCGGTCAGGGAGCTGACGGTCAGCACGAAGAACCACAGCAGCCCGAACGCGAAGGCGGTGTCGGCCGGCACGCCGTGGCGTTTGAGGAACCATACGTAACCCATCTCGCGGATGCCGAGACCGGCAAGGCTCACCGGCATCGCGCTGAGGACCGTCACCAGCGGGTGGAACACGAAGTAGTAGCGCCAATCCACCTGCATGTGGATGGCGTGGCCAAGCAGGATGAGCGCCAGCACCTGCAGGATGTGAAAGCCGCTCGAGACCCACGCGGCACGGATGAGGAGCTCGCGGTCGTGCCAGAACGGCCCCAGATCCTCCTCGATGAGCCGGAGCGCGCGGCTGCCGCGCGGAAGCACGCGGCGCGCCAGTGGCGGCACGATCCACCAACCCAGCGTCAACGCGGCCCCCGCCGCCGCCGTCAGCGCGACCAGCGGCCACGGAAGCCCGAAACGGCCGAACACGGCCAGCGCCATCACGGCGACCATCACCAGCATTGCCAGGCCCGAGAGCCGATCGAAGAGCACGGTGTGAAGGGCCAGCGTGCGCCGGTTGTCGCGCTGCCCGAGATAGAGCGACCGCACCAGATCGCCGCCCACGGTAGAGACGCCGAAGAGGTTGAAGAACATGCCGATGAAGTAGTAGCGCGTCATCTCACGCAGGCGGTGGCGGAAACCGAGCCGGTGCGCGATCACGCTCCATCGGTACGCCGTCAGCGCCTGGCCTATGAGGTAGAGCACCACGACCACACCGACGAGGAGCGGATCGGCCGACGCGAGGACGCGAAAGAGGTCCTTGGATTCGACCGCGCGCCACAGCACCCACAGCGCAAGCGCCGATACCAGCAGCTTGGCCGCCGTGCCTGCCGCGCGGCGCAGGCTGGAGGGCCGCTCGGGCTCCGGCCCACTCACCTCATCATCCAGCGAAGACACGAAGAGGCAGTGGATAGCAGCGAACGGATCGGGCCACCATCGTCCGCGCGCGGCCGCAGCCGCCTTGACACCCGCCCCTGGCGCCTGAACAATACCGCCCCGTTGCCGTCCCAACCAGTCGGAGGATCCGCATGAGAAGGTCGACTTCCCTATCGTCGTCTCTCGTCGGCATGCTCGCTCTCGCCGTGACCGCCTGCGTCGATCCGCAGGAGGTCAGTGACATGAGGGGCAAGCTCGACGAGGTCCAAGCCCAACAGAAAGACGTTCTGGCCAAGCTCGATGCCCTGGCCAAGGGGCAAAAAGACATCCTGGCCAAGGCCGGAACCGCTCCGGCCAAGGCGCCGGATGCGCCAGACCCGAACAAGCGCCACAACATCCCGGTCGGCAACTCCTTCACGAAGGGGCCGGCCACAGCCGCGGTCACGATCACGGAGTGGTCGGACTTCCAATGACCCTTCTGTGCCCAGGTCACCAGTTTGGTGGACCAAATCATGAAGGCTTTCCCGAACGACGTCCGGTTCGTCTTCAAGAACTATCCGCTTCCCTTCCATCAACAGGCGATGCCCGCGGCCAAGGCCGCGATCGCGGCGGGAAAGCAGGGCAAGTTCTGGGAGATGCACGACAAGATCTTCGAGAAGTACAAGGAGCTCAGCGCCGACAAGTACGAGACGTGGGCCGCCGAGCTCGGGCTGGACGTGGCCAAGTTCAAGGCGGACATGGAGTCTCCGGAAACGGCTGCCCTGATCGCCGAGGAGATGAAGCAGGCCAGCCAGGTCGGCGTGCGCGGCACGCCCAGCTTCTTCATCAACGGCCGGCAGCCGGCCGGTCGCTCCTTCGAGATCTACAAAGCGATGATCGAGGAAGAGCTCAAGAACAAGAAAACCTGATCTTCGTCAGCACGGTCCCCTCCTTCCGCAGCGAGGGAGGGGACCGTCTTCTTCCCACACTTTTCCTTCCCCCCGGGCCCTCGCATCGAGGGCCCTCGTTTAACATCAGCCCCAACTGGAGAGACAGATGACCAACACCACCCGTGTATTTTTTTCGCTGACCGCCGTCGCGGCGATGATGGTCTCGGCGTGCGCCGATCCTCAGCAGGTCAGCGACATCAAGGCAGCGGTCGAGCGAATCGAGGCCCAGCAGAAGGACCTCGCCACCAAGATCGAAGGCATCGAGAAGAGTCAGAAGGACGTGCTCGCCAAGGTTCAGGCGGCGCCGGCGGCCAGGCCCGCAGCCGATGCGCCCGATCCCAACAAGCGGCACGACATCCCCGTCGGCAACTCCTTCAGCAAGGGACCGGCCGACGCGCCGGTGACGGTGGTGGAATGGTCGGACTTCCAGTGCCCGTTCTGCAGCCAGGCAACGGCGCTGATCAAGCAGATCACCGAGGCCTACCCGAACGACGTCCGCGTCGTCTACAAGAACTATCCGCTGCCCTTCCACCAGCACGCGATGCCGGCCGCCAAGGCCGCCATCGCCGCCGGCAAGCAGGGCAAGTTCTGGGAGATGCACGACAAGCTGTTCGAGAACTACCGTACCCTCAGCGATGAGAAGTACATCGAGTTCGCGACCCAGCTCGGTCTGAACATCGACAAGTTCAAGGCCGACATGGCGGCGCCGGAGACGGCGGCGCTCATCTCCGAGGAGATGAAGCAGGCCGGGCAGGTGGGCGTCCGCGGCACGCCTAGCTTCTTCATCAACGGCAAGCAGCCTGCGGGCCGCTCCTTCGAGCTCTACAAGTCGATCATCGATGAGGAGCTGAAGGCGAAGAAGAAGTCGTAACGGCGCGCGCCGAGCGCGAAGCCGGGGGCGGCATCCACTGCGGATGCCGCCCCTTTTTTATTGCGCTGCATCACGGGCGCGGCGTCCCCGCGCCGGCAGCGCGTGCGTCGCTGGAACCTCAGGCTCTTCCGCCGCCCCGCGCGTACGTGGTGTCGCCGGCTCCCGCCTCGCCTCTGCCGGGAGTCTTGCCAAGCAGGTCGACGGCGGCCGCCGCGGCCTGCGCGTAGTCGACCTGCTCGCCTTCGACGCGGCAGTAGGCGGGACGATACGCCTCGGTGCGCATCCACCAGAACACGCCGCCGAGCAGCGTCAGGCCCTCCGCCGCCCAGAAGCCGAGCGCGGCGGACACGATCGCCGCCGCGGGGCCGATCATGTGCCCGAGCGTGACCAGCTGCGCCCATTCTCGCGCGCCCACTCCGCCCATGGTCGGCGCCAGCACGGTGGCGAAGATCTGGATCGACGATCCGAACACCAGCGGCCAGAACTCGGCGCGGTCGCCCGCGCCCACGGCCAACGCCGTGAAGTAGTACATCGCCGCCGTGGTGAAGTGCACGACGAAGGAGAGGAACAGTGCCGTCAGGACCAGCCCCTTCTTGTCGGCGTAGGCGGCGGTCGATCGCGAGATGCGCATGACCAGACCTTCGAGCCTGGCCTTGCCCGGCAGCGGCAGCGCGGTCAAGATCCACTGCACCGCCGTCGGGTACCACAGCAGAGCCAGCAGGCCGCCGATGACGCCGACCGAGATCGGAACCGTGACCAGTGCAACCGTTCCCGCCTGCTCGCCGAAGATCTTGATGCCGAACGGCAGTGCCACCAGGAACGACAGGAAGATGCCGGTCACGCCGAGCACCTTCTCCAGTGCCGTGGCGGCCGTGGCCTCCACCGTCCGGCCGCTGAAGCGTGCGGCATCGTAAAGCTTGTAACCGTCCAGACCCGCCGTGCTGGGAAGAAACGTTCCGATGAAGCGTCCGATGAGGAAGGACCCGAAGATGTGCTGGAAGGGCAGCTCGATGCCCTGACCCGCCAGCAGGATCTGCCATCGCGACATCGAAGCGAGGATGCCGACGAACTTGATCGCCGTGGCCATCAGCGTCCACGTCCAGAACGTGGCCGCGTCGAGCGTCTGCATCTGCTGGACGATGAGCTCCCACGCCACGACCGTGCTGCCGTCCTCGAGCGTGACCGGGTGCTCGAGCAGCAGCCAGAATGCCCGCACCGTGACCCAGGCCTTGAGCACGTTGATGATTCCGCCGCGCGCCGACTTGGGCGCCAGGCGCGACGCAGCGATCCACAGAACCGCAACGACGAGGATCTCGAGAAGAATTTTCATTTCACGACCTTGGTAGTGTACTTCAACCGCCGGCTGCGGGATGCGCGTCCGGGGAAGGCACGCGGAGAGGCAGCGACCGGGAAGTTTCGCAGCGTCGCCTGTCCGTGCAAGCGCGGGCGCGCCGCGCCAGACGTCGCGCCTGCCCCGCCAGCCGCCACAGCCGAGCATCGGCGGAGGCATCGCCATGGCCGCTTACGTCATCGTGCAGGAGAACATCCACGACCCGGCTTCCTTCGAGGAGTATCGAAAGGTGGTGCCGGGAACGCTCGAGCCATTCGGCGGCAGGTTCCTCGTCCGCGGCGGACACCTGACGGTGCTCGAGGGCCAGTGGCCCTACCAGCGAACGGTGATTCTGGAGTTTCCGAACAGAGAGAGCGCCGAGAGCTGGTACCGGTCGGAGGCGTATCAGAGCGTGCTTCCCGTTCGTGCGCGCGCATCCACCTGCAATTTCGTCATCGTCGACGGCGTCTGAGGAGATCCGCTACGGCGCCGGCACGTGTCGCCATCGCGCCGGAGACCGCGCATCGAGGTCTCGCCGTGCCGGTTTCAACGCATGGGTGGCCCTGCTACTACGACCGGCCATGACCAGCACCGGCCCCGCCGCCTTCTGCACACAATGTGGCACTCCGGCTGCCAGCGGCGCCAGATTCTGCACGGCGTGCGGTGCACCGCTCGCCGGCGGCGCGGCGGCCGCGCCCTCGACCGATCGCACCGACGCTGCCGAGCCGCGCAAGATGACGCCGGCCGCAATCGGCGTGCTGGCAGTGATGCTGGCGGTAGGCGGGGTCAGTGCATATTTCGCGTTGCGCGAGGACGCAGCGGCCACGCGCGCCGTACCCGGCGCACCGACGGCACCGGCGCCGGGCGAGCGCCAGCAGCAGCAGGCGGAGGGCTCGCTTCCGCAGGGCCATCCGAGTCTCGAGCTGCCGCAGGAAGTGGTGGCGTTTCTCGATCAGCTGACGGCCGAGGCGGAGAAGAACCCGAACGACGTGGAGGCACATCTGCGCCTCGCGCGTGCGCGTTACCGGGCAAGCGTCCTGAACGCCACCTACCGGCAGGCGGCGCAGCAGGCGCTCGACAAACTGCTCGCGCTCGACCCCGAGCATGCCGAGGGAATCCGGATCGCCGCCAACCTGGCCTACGACCGCGGAGACTTCGCGCAGGCGGAGAAGGGGTTCCTGAAGTTCCTCGCCAGGCATCCCGACGACGCCAGCGCCTTGACCGATCTCGGCTCGACGCTGCTGTTCCAGGACCGGCCGGACGAAGCGGTCGCGCAGTACCGGCGCGCGCTCGAGAAGGACGAGAAGTTCCTGCAGGCACGTTTCAACCTGGGCATCACGCTGCAGAAGCTCGGCAAGAGCGAGGAAGCGCTGGTCGAGCTGAAGAAGGCGGCGCAGGTGGCCGAGACGCCCGAGCAGAAGCAGCACGTCGAGAACGCCATTGCCGAGATCGAAGGTCGCGAGCCCGCCCGCATCGCCAAGGCGCCGACGGACCTGCCCGCGGATCACCCGCCCATTGGAGAAGGTGCCACCTCCTCGCCCGGCGCGGGCGCGGCGCCGGCGGCGTCGTCCGGTAGCGGTGATGGAGGGTCATCGCGCGTTGCCGTGGCGGGCAGCGCACCGGCAGCGCCCGGCTCGGCGCATACGCCCAAGACCAATGCCTCCAGCGACTTCCAACGCGAGGCCGAGGCATTGCTCGTCGCGCATCCGATCATGGGCCAGCGCATCCGATCGTTCGAATGGACGGGAACGGCTGCCGCACGGGTGATGGTCGGCGATTTCCCGATGGACAAGATGCCGCCGGTGGTGCGCAACAAGTTCAAGTCGGGAATGAACGAGAAGCTGACGGCGCTGGCAACGGCCAGAAGCATCGCCGACCCGATTCACCTGGAGCTGGTCGATCCGGAGACATCGCAGACGATGGACAAGCTCGACGGCAAGGAAATGGTCGGCGCCTTCGCCGTGCAACAGTGATGGACGAAGCCCCGTACTACTTGCCGCTGGCCGACGAAATCGAGGTGTTCGAGGCCGCGTTCGAGCAGAAGCTTCCTGTCCTCCTCAAGGGGCCGACCGGCTGCGGCAAGACCCGCTTCGTCGAATACATGGCGTGGAAGCTGTTGCCCGTGACGGCGGCGCGGCCGTTCTCGCTGATCACGGTGGCATGCAACGAGGATCTGACGGGTAGCGATCTGGTTGGCCGCTACCTGGTGCGCGGCGACGAGACGATCTGGATGGACGGCCCTCTTACGCAGGCCGTGCGAATGGGCGCGATGTGCTACCTCGACGAGATCGTCGAGGCGCGCAAGGACACGATGGTCCTGATCCATCCGCTGACCGACCACCGCCGCATCCTGCCCATCGACAAGCTCGGCCAGATCCTGACGGCCAACCCCGACTTCTCGCTCGTGGTCTCGTACAACCCCGGCTACCAGTCGGTGCTCAAGGATCTGAAGCCTTCGACGCGCCAGCGCTTCGTCACCCTCGAGTTCACCTACCCGCCTCGCGACAAGGAGGCCGAGATCGTCGCGCACGAAAGCGGCGTGTCCATGGAGATCGCGATGGACCTGGCGCACCTCGGCGAGCGCGTGCGTGAGCTCAAGTCCGGCGGCCTCGAGGAAGGCGTGTCGGCGCGGCTGCTCGTCTACGCCGGCCAGCTCATCGCGCAGGGGATGTCCCCGCGGCGCGCATGCGAAGCCACCGCCGTGCGCGCGCTCAGCGACGACCGCCAGACGCAGGCTGCCATCGCCGAGCTCGTCACCGCGATCTTTCCCTAGCCGTGGCCGGCCGGCGCGCCTGGATCGAGAGCCGCCACTTCCACGGCAGCAGCGAGGGCGCCGCCGCGCTGCAGACGCTCTCCAGCATCGAGCCCGGCCTGCGCGAACGGATCCTGTCGCGCGGCGACGCGATCGCCACGCTGTCGGTGAGCCTGGCGCATACGTATGCAATCCAGGCGGCGCGCGCGGCAGCCGCGGGCGCCAAGGCGCACGACGCCTGGGAAGCGCTGCTGCTGCGCCTGCTCGGCGAGCAGGCTGCGCAGCGCGAGCTCGCGCTCGCATTCTTCCGCATCGATCCGGCGGCGGTTGCCCGCTGGAACGCGGCCGCGCGCGGCGCCTGGCTGGACGCGGCGCTCGACCTGGCCTCGGCGTCCCGCCGGCTCGCCACAGCGTTCGTCGATGCGACAGCGGCGGCCGTCGCGGCCGACGCGGCCGAGGCCTGGCCGCAGCCGGAGCTCGCGCGCGCATGGACGTCGCAGGCGCTGTCGCTGCTGACGCGCGGCGGATGGAGAAGCGAGTTCCTCGCCGAAGCGTTTCTGGCTTCCGGCGGCCGCCTGATGCCGCTGCTCGACGAGGCTGGCGTGCATCCGTGGGCGGCGCTGGTGGCGAGCATCGGAACGCACGGCCGCAGCCCGCGGCCGCCCGATCCACCGCCGTTGCTGGCCCGCCTGCCGGCGGCCACGCGCACGCAGGTGCTGGCACTGTGTGCAGCCGCGGGCGCCGACAATCCGCGTCGGGCCATGCGCCTGCTGGAGACGCTGCCGGCAGCGATGTCGAGGCTGCCCGAGCAGGTCGCGCGGCCGCTCCTGGACGCGATCATCCTCGCCGCGACGTGCGAGGATCTGCCCGATGCAGTGCCGCTGCTGCCCGGCGTGCTGCACGCTTTGACGCCGGGCCAGCTGGCGGTGGTCCTGGAGCTGGCGCGCACGGTGGCGCAGGAAGCGCCGGCGCTGCTGCCCTCGTATCTGCGCACGGTCGACCGGGCGATCGAGGCCGGCGGTCAGCAGGGTGTCGAGCTGTGGGTATGGCACGGCCTGGAGCTGGCCCGCACACACGTCGCCGCCGCGGCCGCGCACTTCCGCCTGGAAAGCCGCACCTCGCACAAGCTGCTCGTGCAGCACACCAGCGCCGTCACGTTCGCCGAAGTCGAAGGAATGCTGCGACGATACCTGACGATGATGTCGCGCCGCTCTTTCCAGCTCACCGGTGCGCCCGGCCTGTGGATGCGGCCGCCGCTGGCGGCGCCCGAAGACGTCTCGGTGCGCCTGCCCGAGCGCATCGACGTCTTCCCGAGCTCCGAAGACAACCAGTGCCTGTACAAGGTGCTGGCCTCGCACATCGCCGGCCGCTTCGAATATGGCACCTACGACTTCGACCTCGGCGAGCTCACCTCGCGCGGCTGGACTCCGCCGGGCATCGACGAAGCCGAAGGCGCCGACATCGTCTCGTTCCTCCGCTGTTTCCCCAATCCGTTGCTGGCCAGCGCGCTCTTCGTGCTCCTCGACGGCATTCGCATCGACGCCTGTCTCGAGCGCGACTTTGCCGGGCTGCGCGCCGACCTGCGCCGCCTCGGGCGTGCCTACGCCGACGCCGCCGTGCCGGCCGCGCACGACCGGCACGACGAGCGCATGCTCGAGACCCTGTTCCAGATGGGAGTGGCGCGCCGCGCCGCCGATGAGCTCGAGCCGAGGCTGCGTGCGCAGGCCTCCGTGCTGTCTTCCAGCCTCGAGCTGCTGCGAAGCGAGGCCGCCACCGTCTACGACAGCGCCGCGCTGACGATCGCGTACTACTCGGGCCTCGCGTTCGCGCAGGCGCGCGCGATCGAGGACGCCGAAGAGGCCGGCATGGTCGAGATGGGCGGCGCCACCGTCGTCGATCCGTTCGAGCACCTCGACGACGCGCAGCGCGCCGACAACACGGCGCCCTGGAGACCCGATCCGGCGCGAGCCGAGCCGACCGACCGGGCAGCCGGCCACGTGCGCCTGCAGCTCTCGGACGACGAAGGCGCGCCGCCATCGGCCGGCCGCCCGTTGTCCCTCGAAGAGCTGCGCTCGCTGCTGGAGCGCGGCGGCGACCTCAAGATCACCGAAGCGCACGGCCGCATCGAAGAGGGCCTCGGTCTCTACATCACCGACCTGCTCGGCAAGCTGCCTGCCGAGCAGCTGCGCGAGCTGCGCGAGAAGATCGCCGCCGGCGACGCCGACGCGGTGCGCGCATGGCTGTCGCGGCAGGCCAGCGGCACCCATCTCTATTACGACGAGTGGGACTACGGCATCGGCGACTACCGGCGGCGCTGGTGCCGTCTGGTCGAGGTCGAGGGCGAGGAGGATGCAGGCGAGTTCTTCGCCGCCGCCCTCGAACGCTCGGGCGAGCTGGTCCAGCAGATCAAGCGCGACATGCAGCTCATCCGTCCCGAGCAGCTGCGGCGCGTGCCGCGGATGGAGCATGGCGAGGAGTTCGATCTGAACGCGCTGGTCGAGGCGCACGCCGACCGCCGCACGCGCCGCACGCCGAGCGATCGCCTGTACGTTGCACGCAAGCCCGAAGAGCGCGACGTCGCCACGCTGTTCCTGCTCGACATGAGCGCTTCCACCGACGAGCCGCTCCCCGGCTCCGCCGGTGACGGCGAGATCCGGCGCGTCATCGACCTGACCAAGGACACGCTGGTGGTGCTCGCGCAGGTGCTCGACGAGATCGGCGACAGCTATGCCATCTACGGCTTTTCCGGCCACGGCCGCGACAACGTCGAGGTCTACCACGTCAAGTCCTTCGGCGAGCGCCTCAGCGACAAGGTGCGAAGCCGGCTCGGCGGCATCCAGCCCAAGCGTTCGACGCGAATGGGCGCGGCGCTGCGCCATGCGGGCGAGAAGCTGGCCCGCACCACCGCACGCGCGCGCCATCTGATCCTGCTCAGCGACGGGTTTCCGCAGGATTTCGATTACGGCGAGGACCGCCGATCCAACGTCTACGGCATCCGCGACACGATGCAGGCGCTCAAGGAGCTGGAGAAGCGCGGCATGCAGACCTTCTGCATCACCGTCGATCCTGCCGGGCACGACTACCTCGGCGAGATGTGCCCGACCGCGCGCTACGCCGTCATCGAGGACATTCGCGAGCTGCCGCGCGAGCTGGTGCGCATCTACCGCAAGATCACGCGCGCGTGACCGGCGCGCTCCTCCACATCGCCGTGACGCCCGCCGCCACCGCCATGCAATCAGCGGCTCTGCGTCACGCCGATGCGGGGACACCACTCCCGCAGCGTACAGGTGCTGCACAGCGGCGAGGTGGGCTTGCAGACGGTCTGTCCGAAGCTGACCAGCAGGTCGTTGTACTGGAGCCAGTAACGCGGCGGCAGCTTCTCGCGCAGCGCCATCTCGGTCTTGTCCGGCGTCTTGGTTTTGACGTAGCCGAGGCGGTTGGAAATGCGGTGGACGTGCGTGTCGACGCAGATGGCCGGCTTCTCGTAGCCCGCGCCCACGACGAGATTGGCGGTCTTGCGGCCGACGCCCTTGAAGGTGAGCAGCGTATCGATGTCGTCGGGCACGCGGCCGCCGAATTCCTCGACGATCCGCCGCGCCATCTCGACCAGGCGCGGCGCCTTGGTGCGGTAGAAGCCCACCGGGTAGATCGCCTTGGCGATCACGTCGGGATCGGCGGCCGCCAGAGCCCCGACGTCGGGCGCGATCGCGAACAGCCGCTCGGCCGCCTTGGCGGTGGTCGCGTCCTGCGTGCGCAGGCTCAGGATGCACGAGGCCAGCACGCGGTAGGGCTCACGCGTCGTCTCGGCGATCAGCGTGACGATGGGCGCCTGGGACACACGATAGGCGGCGCGCAGGCGCCGCACGACCTGAGGCAGCACTTCGTTGGTAACGGCCGCCGGTCGGTGGCGGCTGGAGCGGTTGGCGCGAGCAGCGATGCGCCGGCGTGGTGGGGAGACGGGCATGCGCTGCTCGATAGGGAGCGCCGCCAGTGGATGCAAAATCGGCCGCCGGGCTTTGCGAGCACGCCTCTGCCGACTAAGCTTCGAGCATGACGATGACGAAGCTGCGAGTAGGGATCGTCGGCGTCGGCCGCCACGGGAGCCGTTACGCGCGCCATGCCGCCAGCGACGTCGACGGAATCCAGCTGGTGGCGGTTTCGCGCCGCGATCGAATCGAAGGCGAGAAGATCGCGCGCGAGCTGGGATGCGATTTCGTTGCCTCCGCATCGGAGCTCGTGCGGCGCGACGACATCGACACCGTCATCTTCGTCACCGTCCCCAGCCTGCTGCCGGATCTGGTGGAGGCGGCGGTGGGGGCCGGCAAGCGTCTTCTCATCGAGAAGCCCGTCGCAGCGAACCTCACCGACGGTCGCCGCATCCGCGCCGCGATCGCACGGCGGCCCACGTACTGCTTGGCAGGCCACACGCTGCGTCTGAATGCCGCGGTGGCGGCCGTGCGAGCCGCGCTGCCGGCGCTGGGTCGCATCGATTCGTGGCTGTTCAGCCAGCGATTTCCGCCACAGCTGTCGATCCCCTGGCTCGACGACGCCGCACGCTCGGGCGGCGGCAACGTCCTTCACACCGGCGTCCACTGCTTCGATCTGCTGCAGTGGCTGTCGGGACATCGAGTCGAAAGCGTGTGCGCGGCGGCACGCCGCATCCACACGCGCGGCACCGAAGACAGCTTCGTCGCGTCGATGACGCTGGAGGGCACGAGCGCGCTCGCGCAGGTCACGTGCTCGCGCTCGACCAACAGTCGCAACGGCCTGATCGAGGTCAGCGGCGAACACGGGCAGATCGTCGTCGATCACGTGCTCGGGACCGGCTACCGCATCGGCCCCGCCGGCCGCGAGGAGCTTGCGCTGGAGCCGCCGCGCATGACCGTCCGCGCCATTCTGGAGCAGCTCGTCCGCGATGTCCGCTCCGGCTCCGCACCGTGGATTCCGTACGACGACGGGCTGTCGGCCGTCGCGGTGGCGCAGGCATGCTACCGCTCCATCGCGTCGCACTCGTTCGAGAGTGTGCCGTCGGTGACGGGCGCAGAATGACGAAACGCGTCGCAGATGCCGCGACTGTGAAAAATGCCCACTTGCCGCTGCAAATGTTGCGCGGCCAGCCCGTCGAATGGGTTATGAAAATGTGCCGTACGGGGTGGCGAATTAGCTCGTTGTCTTCTGGCAACGAGACGGTAGAGTTGTGACTTATGCCTGCTGGACGTCGCGTAACAGTTGTCAGTCATGGACCCAATTGCCTGGACGGGCTCACCTGCGCGGTGGTCGCCGCGCGCTACTTCGCCGGCCGCCCCTACCAGGCGATCTTCGCGAGCAATCGCCAGATCGACGAAACCCTCCAAGGGTACTCGCCCGAACGCCCGGACAATGAGGAGCTCTGGATCACCGACATCTCCTGGCGCTCCGAGGACACGACCAGCCATCTGAACGCGCTGGTCGAGCGCGGGCTCGAGCTGTACTGGGTCGATCATCACAAAACCGCGCTCGAGGCCCGCAACAAGGGCGGCCTTCGCGCGAACTTCACCGATCATGTGCTCGACATGAAGTATGCGGCCAGCCGCCTGCTCTACGAGTACTTGTGCCGCCGCGCCGCCGAGCGCGGCGAGTCCAAGCCCGGCCTGCTCGCGCTGCGCAATCTCGTTCTGGCGGCCGACGACATCGACCGCTGGGTCCTGCAGATCGAAGGGTCGCGCGAGCTGGCGCTGACGGTTCGGGCCATGGAGCAGGCCGACGCCTTCAAGGCGCTGCTCTCGATGGATTCGAACCTCACCTACGGTCCCGAGCTGCGGCGTGCGCGGGATCGCGTCGAGCGCGACCTCGAAGCGACCATGCGACTTGCCGACGGAACCCGCCGCGTACGCGAAGTGCCGGGACGGGATCTGACCGTCGTCGCTGCCGAATGCGACGGCTATCCCGGCGAGATCGCCGACCGCTGGCGCGGGCGCTTCCGCCGCGCGGTCTTCGCGCTTTACGACCGGAGGGGTGGCGGTATAAGCTTCCGCCGCACTCCGGATTGTCCCATCGATCTTTCGCGCTTGGCGGCGAATTTCGGCGGCGGCGGCCACGAGGCCGCTTCCGGCTGCGAGATGGATGTTCCTGGTCCGGGGCGTGCTGATTGTCTGGCCGACATGGCGGCCGATGCCCTGAACCGGGAAGTCGACTTGTGAGCCAACTCGAGACTCTTTCCGCCAAATACGGACCGCCCAAGAACATCATCTGCCCTCTGCCCACGTTGCACTTTCCGCCGGTGCGGGAGCGCAACGAGGGCGAGGTGTGCATGTGCATCCTTCGGCCCAACGGCCGATTCCTCCTTCAGACCAAGCAGAGCTATCCGGGTCAGGTGATGCGGCTGCCCTCGGGCGGCATCCAGCGCGGCGAGAACGTCGACGATGCGCTGCTGCGCGAGATCTGGGAGGAGACCAACCTCACCGTCCACGTCGAGCGCTTCCTTGCGCGCATCTGCTATGAATCAGGCGGCATGCGCGCGCGCTTCTGCACCTACATGTTCATGGTCCGCGAGATCGCCGGCGAGCTGCGCAGCAACGACCCCGACGAGAAGATCACCGACTGGAGGGAGGCGCTCCCGCAGGAGCTGCCCGGCTACGCCGACGCGCTGCGCCGCATGCAGCCGTCGTGGAAGAGCTGGGGGATCTTCCGTGCTGCCGCCCTCGACACGCTCTTCCAACACTGTGGCGACCTGAAGGCCTGACCTGGTGGTCGCCCGCCTGGGACTGCTGGCCGGCCCGGTGGCCTTTCTCGTCCTGGGGCTGATGCCCGCACCGCAGGGTCTGCCGCCGGCAGGCCAGTGGGCCGCCGCCACGGGCGTGCTCATGGCCATCTGGTGGCTGACGGAAGCGCTGCCGCCGGCCGTCACCGCCATGGCTCCGGTCGTGCTGCTGCCGCTGACCGGCGCGATGCAGGCCGACGACATCACTCGCCCCTACGCCAGCGAGACGAACTTCCTGTTCCTGGGCGGCCTCATCATCGCAACCGCGGTGGAGCGATGGGAGCTGCACCGGCGGATGGCGCTGTGGATCATCGATTCGTTCGGCACCTCGCCGGCCGGCATCGTGCTCGGATTCATGGTCGCCACCGCCTCGATCTCGGCATGGATCTCCAACGCCGCGACCACGATGATGATGCTGCCCATCGCAACGGCGGTCGTGGCGCAGCTGGCGCGGGTGGCGCCGAGCCTGGAACGCGAGCTGGCTCCGCCGCTGCTCCTGGCGGTCGCTCACGCCGCCACGATCGGAGGGCTGGCCACGATCGTGGGCACGCCGCCCAACGCGATTTTCGTCGGTTCGGTGGCCAGGATCTTTCCGGAAGCTCCTCCCATCGGTTTCCTGCAGTGGATGCTGGTGGGCACGCCGGTGACGCTGCTGCTGGTGCCGGTGACGTGGCTTTACCTGGTACGGGTCGCTTCGCCCCTGGCAAAACGCACCGTCGTCATCGACCGCACCGTGGTGCGCGAACAACGCTCCGCCCTCGGCCCGATGAACGCGGCCGAGCGCCGGGTCCTGGCGGTCTTCGCGGCGACGGCGTTTCTGTGGATGTTTCGCAGCCCCATCGATATCGGCGCGTTCGCCGTCCCGGGCTGGTCGCAGTTGCTGCCGGCGCCGTCGCGCATCGGCGACTCCACCGTCGCCATCGCGATGGCGCTGGTGCTCTTCCTGATTCCGTCTGGAAAGAAAGGGCAGCGCCTGATGGACTGGCCCTCGGCCGTCAAGCTGCCCTGGGGCGTGCTGCTGCTTCTCGGCGGTGGCTTCGCGCTGGCGGATGCGACACGCGCCACCGGCTTGGCGCAGTGGATCGGGGGCAACCTCGGCGGAATGGAGCAGGTCAGCGCTCTGACGAAGGTGCTGCTGGTATCTCTGTCGATCACGTTCCTGACCGAGGTGATGACCAACACCGCCCTTGTCAGCATCATGATGCCGATCATGGCTGCCAGCGCGGCAGCGGCCGGCACCGACCCGATCCTGCTGATGCTGCCGTGCACGCTGGCCGCCTCGCTCGGCTTCATGCTTCCTTCGGGAACGGCGCCCAACGCGATCGTCTTCTCCACGGGGCACCTCAGCGTCGGCTATATGGCGCGCGTCGGTTTCGCCCTCAACGTCATTTCGGTCATCGTCGTCACGGCCGTGACGTTCCTGATCGCGCGCCCGGTCTTCTCGATCTCGCTGGACGGGCCGCCGCCGTGGTCGTTACACTGACGCCGCATGCGAGCCACCTGCACGCACATCGCGCTGCACTGCCGCGACATCGAGGCCTCGGTCGCATTCTACATGCGCCACGTCGGCCTCCACGAGGTGCACCGCCGCTGCGACAGCGACATGACGGTGGTGTGGCTCGGCGAGCACGATCGGCGCGATCCTTTCGTCATCGTCCTGCTCGGCACCGAGCACGGCGACTCGGCGGAGCCGCCGCCGGTGGCACATCTCGGCTACGCCGTGGCTGCTCGCGAGGATGTCGATCGCATCGCCCGTGACGCCACCGACCAGGGGCTGGCGGTGGTAGGCCCCGTCTACGCAGGCGCCATCGTCGGCTACTTCTGCATGATCCGGGATCCGGACGGCAACTGGGTCGAGTTCTCGTTCGGCCAGTCGCTCGGGCAGGAGCTCGAGAAGGGCTCCCAAGAGCACGGGTGATTCGCCGGACTCGCCCTCACCGCACGGTCGCGCCACGGGCGGCGGCAGCGGCAGAGTTCTTGGGCGGGACCTGCTCGATCTCGTGCGTGACGAAGGAGGCGATGCCAATCGCGGCGACCGCCTTGTCGTCATGGCCCGGAACCACGATCAGGCGCGGCTCGAGCAGCGAGAACTTCTTGATCCGCCAGATCTGCTCCCACCACATGCCCATGTCGTAGGCCGAGATCGGCTGCGCGGCCCACCGCCAGCTTTTCTCGGTCCAGGCAGCGTCGCCGGTCAGCAGCACAGGCGCCTCCGGCGTGCGCACGAGCATCCCCTGGCTGCCGGGCGTGTGCCCGGAAAGGTCGATGAGGAAAATGCTGCCGTCGCCGAAGAGATCGTGCGCACCGATGAACGTGCCCAGCGATTGCTCGGTGCCGTAATCGACGACGCTCCACCGCGCCAGCCCGTCAAGAACCTCGGCGTCGACGAAGTCGGTTGCGCGCACGCCCGCCTCCGCCCATTCCTTCTCCGCGCGCGACACGACGACGCGGGCATTCGTGAACGCATCGATGTCGCCGGTGTGATCGAAGTGCAGATGCGAGAGGACCACGGTGCCGACATTGCCGGGGTCGAGGCCAGCGTCGCGCATCTGCGTCGACAGCCCCGCGCGTTCGGGAACGTCGAGCATCCGGAGCCTGGCTCCGAGCCAGCCCACGTAGCGCTCGGGCTCCTCGTGCGCGCGCTCGGCCATCCCGGTATCGAAGACCACCAAGCCCCTGGACGGATGCTCGATGACGAAGGCCCAGGCGCCCATGTCGATGCGCGCGGTCCAGCTGCCGCCGGCCCACACAGCGCCCTCGACGCTGTTGACGTCACCGGTACGAAACGCGTGAATTCTCATGCCGGGAATTCCGGCATACGGCTGCTGCCATCGGTCGGTCGACGGCTCGATGCGCGGAACGGGAAGGGGCTGGTGACAGGCCGCGACCGCCACCGCCAACGATGCCGTTGCGGCAGCGAGGGCGGCGCGTCCGCTCACGACCAGTAGCATCCGAACGGATCGCGCGAGATCTCGGACAGACAATCGGCGATGGAGCCGCAGAAGGTATCGCCGCCGGCGTGGCAGTACGCGGTCCAGCGGCCGTTGCCCTTCTTCCAGAAGAGCTGGTAGCGATCGCCCTGCGGCCGCAGCTGCGCGATGCGTTGATCGACGACGTCGCAACCGCACGCATCAGGCGCACGATGTACGACGGTGATCACGCCGGCGCTGGCACGAGCCAGAATCTCGCCGCGCGTCCCTACACGCCATCCGAGCTGTCGACGTACGAGAAAAGGGAGGAAGTCGAAGACGGTGGCACCGTGCTGCGTTTTTTCGGAGACGGAGCTGCGTGCCATGACGCGCGAGAATAATCGCGAGAAAACCGAATTGGCAAATGCGCACAGGTCCGGAAGAGGGAGCGCGCGCGATGTTTGCGCCGTCGACATCGCGTCTCGTTTCGAGGCGGTGTAGTGAGCGGGATGCGCCAGCGCAGTGAGACGTTCCCGGTCGCGCTGCCGGCCGCGCTCATCGCCGCCGTCATCACGGGTTTCGCGGTGCTTTCGTGGCCGGCGCTGACACGTGTCCCGTTCTACACCAAGGGCGAGCCGCGTGAGGCGCTCGTCGTGCAGTCGCTTGCTGGCGGTGACAACGTGATCCTGCCGACGCGCAATGGCAACGAGCTGCCTTCCAAGCCGCTCCTGTTCCACTGGCTCGGCGCGGCCATCAGCATTCTTGACGGCGGCGTCACGGAAGCGACGGTGCGCATGCCGTCGCTGATCGCATCCGTCGTCACGCTGGTCGCCACTGCGGCGGCGGCATGGGCATGGGCCGGACCTTCCACCGCTGCGGCGTCGACGGTGGTTCTGGCCACATCGCTGCAATGGCTGGCCTCTTCGGTCACCGCGCGCGTGGACCTGCTGCTGGCCGCCTGCATCGCGCTGGCGCTGTTCGCGTTCGCCCGGGCCTACCATGCGGGCCGGCCGATCCCGCTCGCCACGTACGCGCTGATGGTCGCGGCGACGTTGACCAAGGGACCGGTCGGGCTGGTGCTGCCGTCGATGGTGGTGCTCGCCTTCCTGTGGGCGCGTCGAGATCTGGCCTACCTCCGCGCGGCCGACGCACGCCGTCTGGCGGCGGCATGCGCCGCCGCCAGCATCTGGTACGTGGCCGCCTTCGTCGTGGGCGGCGAGGCGTTCGTGGCCAAGCAGATCCTCAAGGAGAACGTCTTGCGCGTTCTCGATCCCGACAGTGTCGATGCAGGTCACGTGCGGCCGTTCTGGTACTACGTGCCGCTCCTGGCGGCCGGCGCCGCACCGTGGACACTGTTCGCGCCGGCGCTGGCGGTCTCGTGGCGGCGCCGGCGCTCCGAGCTCCTCGAGGGGCCGATGCTGCTGCCGCTGGTATGGCTGGCGGTGACGGTGGGGCTGTTCTCGCTGGCCGGCTCCAAGCGCTCCGTTTACCTGCTGCCGGCCTATCCGGCGATCGCCCTGCTGGTGGGCCGGGCGTGGGCCACGCTCGATGAGGATTGCACCGAGCCGTCGCGCGCTCGCGAAGTCTCGATGACGATCGGTGCGGCTGCCATAGGCGTGCTCGCGACGGTCGCGGCCATGGCCGTGGCCGCGCACCTTGCCGGAGCGCAGGTCGCGCCGATGCTGGCACCGCTGATGAGCGAGACTGACAATGCCAATGTGCCGGCCGCGCTCGCATCGATCGACGCGCATCAGGGCCTGGCGGCGCTGTGGGCGGCGCTCGTCGTCGCAGCCACGGCGGGGATGGGTTTTGCGCTGCGCGGCGGCCGCTGCCGCGCCGTCATGGGCTGCGCCGCCGCGATCGTGATGGCCACGGCGGTGTTCGCGTCCACCACGCTGCTTCCTGCGTTGGCGGAGCGCCGCAGCAGCCGCGGCTTCCTTTCGCGCGCGGAGGCGGTGCTGCCGGCGGACGCGCCGTTGTCCTTTTTCGGAGGCATCGATTATGGGGCCGTGTTCTACCGGGGAAGGCCCATCCCGACGCTCGAGAGGCTCGCGGATCTTTCTCCAATCGACGGAGCCTGGCTCCTTACGCGGCGCGCCAGCCTGCCGGCTCTGGCAACGCAGGCGCAAGAATGGAAGACAGGGCACGAGGCGTCGGGGACGTATGACGTCGCCGAAGTGCTGGCAGACCAACCATCGCAATCGTCGCTCCTACTGGTGCGCATCGTGAGGCGGCCGAGAGATGAGCGCTCCAGCGGAAATCGAGAAGCCCGACCGTGACCTCATCACGGCGCTGCTGGAAGCAGGCGACGAAGGCGCGCTGCGCGAGCGCCTGACCGACCTCCATCCGGCCGACCTCGGCGACCTGCTCGACTCGCTGGAAGATCCCGAGCGCGCGCTTCAACTCTTTCGTCTGCTCAGTCCGGAGACCGCCTCCGAAGTCATTCGCGAGGTCAACGAGCATACCCGTGGATCGCTGGCCGAGATGCTCTCGGACGCGCGCCTGACCGCGGTCCTGGAGCGCCTCGACACCGACGACGCCGCCGACCTGCTCGGCAAGCTGCCCGAGGACCGGCTCGATCGCCTGCTGCGGCGGGCTAGCCCCGAGGTACGGCGCAACGTCGCCGGCCTGCTCACCTACCCCGAAGACAGCGCCGGCGGCATCATGAAGACCGAGGTGGCGACGGCGCCTGCCGACTCCACCGTGCGCGAGGTCATCGACTATATCCGCAAGCGCGCCGACGACTTTCACGACGTCAACGACGTCTTCGTCGCCGACGCACAAAGACGTCTGGTCGGGCGCGTGCCGCTTCGTTCCCTCCTGCTCTACGACGATGATGCTGTGCTCGCCGACTTCATGGAGCCCGAGCCCGCCTCGGTCGAGGTCGACGTCGATCAGGAAGAAGTCGCGCGCATGTTCGAGAAGTACGACCTGCTCACGCTGCCGGTCGTGGATGCGCTCGGCCGCGTGGTCGGCCGCATCACGGTCGACGACATCGTCGACGTCATCGCCGAGGAGGCCACCGAGGACATCCTCAAGCTGGCCGGCGTCGGCGAGGAATCCATCACCACCGGCGGCCCGCTCCAGGCGGTGCGCTCGCGGCTTCCGTGGCTGGCGTTCAACTTCCTCACCGCGGCCTTGAGCGCGTTCATCATCGCGCAGTTCGAGGACACCATCCGCGAGGTCGCGATCGCCGCCGCGCTGATGACGGTGATCTCGGCGCTGGCCGGCAACGCCGGAACGCAGACGATGACGGTGCTGGTGCGCGGCATCGCCCTCGGCGAGGCGGGGCGCGCGCAGGCTCGGCGCCTGCTGCTGCGCGAGGCGCTGACCTCCTTCATCAGCGGCGCGCTGCTGGGACTGTCCTCGGCCTTGATCGTCTTCGTCTGGCGCGGCGACGCGCGCCTCGCGCTCGTCATGGGGCTGGCGCTGCTGATCAACCTTCAGGTTTCGGCGGCGGTGGGCACGCTGGTTCCGCTGATGCTGCGCGGGATGGGCCTGGACCCGGCGGTGTCCTCGTCGGTGCTCGTCACCGCAGCGACCGACTGGGGCGGCTTCTTCGTGTTCCTGGGTCTGTTGACGCTGATGCTGTAGTTGACGGCCGGGCACAGCGTGCCGTCTGCGGCGTTGCCGACCGCGTGCCCGCTCCGCCAGCTTGCCCGCTTGCGCGGCGCGCGCCTTGCAGCGGGGCACACTCTGCGCGACCTGCAAGACTAGAAATCTTCGATGAGGGACCGATAGGAGATCGGATCCACGCCCGACTCCGTAATCGCTTCGCGCACGATGCGGCTGCTGATGACGGCTGCCTCGCCCACACCGTCGAACTGATGGAACATCGAGCCGGGACGGCATACGAGCTCGGTGACGCCGTTCGGGAGGGCCTTGATGCGCGCAGCCACCGCGTGCTCGGTGGCAGGCCGCTGCAGGCTCAGAGGCTCGACGCGGTCGGGCCGCACGAACGACCTGGCACGCAGCCCGCCCCAGCGCACGATCATGCCGAGCACGCGTGATTCGGCCGCCGCCTGCACGACAGGGAGGCCCGAGCGCTGGTCCATCGGGACCAGGCGCGAGCACGGCATGCGCAGCGCGTGGATCGGATACTCCTCCGCCAGCTCCTTGATCACCGACAGCACCGTCGGATGGAGATGCAGGTGATAGTGCGAAGAAAGGAAGTTCAGGTTGAGCCCCGTAGCCAGGAACTTCTCGATCTGCGCCCGGATCTCGCTCTTGAGCTCCTCTCGCAGCCCGGCGCGCTTGCGGTACAGCCAGGCCGCTTCCAGCGGCCGGTCGACGAAGCGGCCGGCGCCATCGACGAGGTTGGGGATGTGCCGCCGGGGCAGCGTGGAGACGCCGTCGCACAGCACCAGCTGCAGCCCGACGCCCAGTCCCGGGCGCATCGAGGCTGCCACCGTCGCCGAATGCGAGGCCGTCGCGGTCACCCGCAGCGACGCGCTGGTGACGATGCCGCTCTCGTAGCCGGCGATCACCGCGTCGTTGACCTCGGGCAGCAGGCCGAAGTCGTCGGCCGTGATGATGACACACCGTCGTTTCAAGGGAGGTCCGGGGCCTTGGCGATATCAGCCGAGGAGGACGCGGGCAAGCCGGCGGCGCAGCGGCAAACGCGCGGAATTCTGTGGCTTTGGCTGTCTGCGATGGCCGCCTCGTCGGGCGGGCGCCGCGCGCGCCGGTGTGCAGGTCAGCGAAGCGCGGCGTGCAGGCGCGAGCGCGCGTCGGTGAGCGTGGCCTCGTCGGATTCCTCCAGGGCGATGAGCTGCTCGCCCGTGGCCGTCTCCGGCTCCTGAAGCCAGAATGCCAGGATGGTGCTGGCGTCGGCGGTGGGGAGCTCGTCGCGCGGAGGCAGCTGCCCCGCCCACGCCCGCCGCACGGTCGCCAGCAAAGCGTCCACATCGTCGTCGCCGCGAACGCTCCATGTGCCGATGCATCGACCGGCCACCACGGCCGCGACGAAGGCGCCACTGCCGAGCGGCGCCGGCGCCAGCGCCAGGTAATGCAAGGCGTTGATCAGCCAGTGCGAGCGCTGCGCCAGACGCTCGAGACGGCGCGCGGCCGCCTGGTAGCGGCCGTAGTCGGGGCTGCCTTGCGGCAGATGCAGGTTGGCCAGCAGCTCGCGTGGCCCGAAGCGGCTGCGCAGGCATCGTGACAACGCCTCGACCTGCTGCGCATAGCTGTCGGCATCGACCAGGGCGTTGCACGGGCTGGAGCAGCGCCCGGCCGGTCCCAGCGAACAGGGCTGATACTGCGGATCCGGCTTGAGCGGCCCCGGACACGTGCGCAGGCGGAAGGACGCCGCCACCAGCTCGGCGGCGTCGTTGGCGAACGCACGTCCCCGCAGCGGTCCTACGTACAGCGAGTCGTCGGGTGCAACGCGCGGAGCGACGAACACGCGCGGGAACGGTGCGCGCGTGGACACCTTGACGAACGAGCCGCGCGGCAGGTGACGGTCGCCGCGGTTGTAGCTCGGCTCGAAGCGGTGGATGTCGGCCGCCTCCAGCAGCGCCGCTTCCAGGGTCGAGCCGCAGCGCGTGAACGAGATCTCGTAGGTTTTGGAGATCATCGCCAGCTGCCGGTCGCTGGCGTGATCGGCAGCCAGAAAGTACTGCAGCACGCGCTCGCGCAGATTGTCGGCGCGGCCGATGAACAGCGGCTCCTCCTCGCGACCGATCAGGCGGTAGACGCCGGGCGCCGCCGGCAGCTCTTCGAGGTCCGACTGCCGTACGTGGATCTCGAGGCGGCGCGGCGCGGCCGGATCCGCCTGCGCTTCGATCAGCTCGTGCACGCGCCTGGCGCCGCGCTCCTGCAGCATCGGGACGAAGCGGGCGAGCAGTTCCACCGTCATCTCCGCATCCGCCATCGCGCGGTGGCGGCGCGACGGCGCCAGGCCGAAGTGCGTGCACAGCGCTTCGAGCGACGTGCGGCGCTGGTCGGGCATCAGACGCTGCGCCAGCTTGACGGTGCATAGCGTGGGCAGGCCCAGCGGGCGCCCGACCCATCGCTGGCAGGCGTGGTCGAGCAGCCGCGCGTCGAAGGCGGCGTTGTGCGCCACCAGCACGGCGCCCTCGGCAAAGGCCGCGAACTGCGCGATGACCGTGCGGATCGGCGGTGCCTTGGCCACCATCGCATCGGAGATGCCGGTCAGCTTGGTGACGAAGCTCGGGATGGGCCGCCCGGGATTGACGAGCGACTCGAAACGCCCGACCTCGCGAAGCCCTTCCAGACGGATGGCGCCGATCTCGGTCACGCCCTCGTCATCGGGTCGGTGTCCGGTCGTCTCCAGATCGACGACCACGAACGGGGCCGAGGAGATCTCGGCGTCGAGCACGTGCTCTTCGGCCAGCGACCACGCCGCGCCGGCATCGCGTTCGCGAAAGCGCGGATCGTCGGCGAGCAGCGCGCGCAGGAAGCTGCGACCGAATTCGCTGTCGCGCGAGCGGCCATCGAAGAGGAGATCCAGAAGCTCGGCCACCGGCGCAGGCCCGCTGCGCTCGGCGAGAAAGGAATGGAGGCGGTTGCGCACGTGATGCCCGCGAGGGCGCCTCAGCCGAGACCGAGGAACGAGCGCTTCGGCTTGGCGGACATGCGCGAGGTGATGCGGCGGATCTCCCCTTCCACGTCCTCGCGCAGCTCACGCACGCCCTGCTCGAAGCGGCGCTGCTCGGCTTCCTCGGCGCGCCGGTGCCGCTCGATTTCGGCATCGAGCCTGCTGGTGTAGCGCTCCAGGATCTGGCTGACCAGCACGTACATCTGCTGCGTCGGGCTCTGCGAGACGCCGCAGTGCGGACAGCGCAGGTTGATGCCCGGGGTGATGAAGCGGAAGCCGACGGAATACTCGCCTTCGCAGCTCTTGCAGACGATCGGAACGTCGAAGTCCTCGAGCGACGCCGCCTGCGTGGCAGCCGGCTCGGGTGCCGCGGCAGCCGGCTTGGCGGACGGCGCTGGCTTGGCGGCGGGTGCGGCCGGCGAAGGGGCGGCGGCAGACGCAGCGGGCGCGGCAGCGGCAGCACCGGCGGACGCGACAGCGGCAGCATCGCCGCCCGCAGCCGCCGCACTGCCGCCGTCCTTGCGGAACCGCGACGGAAAATCCGCGGCGAAATCCGTGCCCGGGTGAAGCTGCCGGGCGCGTTCGATCAGCTGCGCTTCGGTCTCCGGGATCTTGGGGTCGGGAACGCAGCAATCGACGGGGCAGACGGCCGCGCAGGCTTCGTGGTCGAAGAAGCCGACGCACTCGGTGCACTTGGCGGGAACGATGAAGAAGAAATCATTCGACAGGGGTGCATGCTTGACGCCCTGCCATTCGTACTCGACGCCGCCCTGATAGATGGCGGTGTTCGGGCACTCCGGCTCGCAGGCCCCGCAGTTGATGCATTCCTCGGTAATGACCGTTGCCATCCTCTCCTCCCGTCAGGCGGCGCGGAGTCAAACACATGTCCCACAGCTATGCGAGTCTTTGCGTTCCGCGCTCGAGCCTGTCCTCAGAACTCGACGCTGAAGCCCTCCAACTCCCCGGTCTCGACGTCGGTCATCGTGACCTTGGCACGGTCGTAGTCCCCGACGGGGTAGTAGACGTAGCCGGCCGTCGATGCGCCCGGGCCGAGCCTGGCTCCCGCCAGCGCTTTTTCCGTCATGATCTTGGTCGCCGACGCGACGTTGCCGATGTTCGTCTGCTTGCCACCGGCCCCGGCGGCGGCCGATAGCCTGGCCGCGGCGTCGGCGGCCGACAGCGGATCGGCCGAGGTGCGCGAGCCGCGCACGCGCACCACGATGTCCTTGGGGTCGAATGTGTAGGAACGCGCGGTGCCGTTGCGGATGCTGACCCTGATGGGAAGGATGCCGGCGCTGGCCAGGTCGGCGTCGAAATCGAGAACGGTCGAAAATCCTCGCTGCGGCTCGAGTCGGACGGTCATGCCCGCACCGGCTGGTTCCTGCTCGGGAGCCGAGGCCGCCGCGGTTCGCACCGCCGGCCTGGCGGGAGCGGCGGCGGATAGGCCTGCGCCAGCGCTTCCGTCGGCAGCCGGCGCGCCCGCTCGTCCTTCGATGTTGCCGTGCGCCACCGACAGCCCTGCCCTCCCCGTGACCGACAGGAAGATTCCGCGCTCGAAGGACTTGTCTCCCATCGTGGCCTGGTTCGGATCGATGTGGACGCCGGCGGCGTCGCACGTGATGGAGACGTCGCCGCGGCGATCGGGCCCGACGGCGGTGATCTTTCCGGCGCGGCCCGGAGCGGCCGGGGAGAACGAAGTGACCTTCATTCCCATGTCGCCGATGGAAGCGTAGACGACGCGATTGGCTTCGTCGCAGGTCAGGTCGGCGCTGTGGACGATGTAGGACTGCGAGACGGGCGTGCAGGCAGCGAGCGCGACCGCCGCCAGCCACACCCGTGCCCGCCGCGGAAGGCCACGAGCGAGGATCTTCATGCGGGCATTGTAGGGCTGGCGCTGCCGGCTGGGAACATGAGGCGCACGTTCTCGATGACCGCCGCCAGGTTCAGGAACGAGACGGCGAGCAACGCCACCTCCACCAGCACGGCCGGAAGCGCGATGGCCGGCCATGCCTCGACCGCGCCGGCAACGACGAGGCCGTAGTTGGCGATACCGGCCCCGTGGCCGATTCGCGAGCGCGCCGCCGCGCCGCCGCGCCTTCGCTCGAGCAGCATGCGCGCCAGATAGCTCGAGAACGCCGCCGCGAATGCCGCGAGCGGAAGCTGATGCAGCGCCGCCGACTCGTGAAGCCAGCCGCCCTCCGGCGCCCAGACGCGCGCCGCGCCCATCGACCACAGCGCCAGGCCCAGGAAAAACGCATCGCACAGGTTGTCGACGAGACGTCCGGGGAAGCTCTCGACGCCGCGGCGCCGCGCCATCCGGCCGTCGACGTAGTCGCTGATGCAGGCCAGCACGACGATCGGCAGAGCAGCGTAGGATTCGCCGTCGGCGGCCAGGACCGTCGCCAGCAGCCAGCCGAGAAGGGGCCGCGCCAGGCTGACCAGATTCGGTCCCAGCGCGGAGCCGCCCGAGCTCACATCGCGGCCGTTCTCATTTGTGCGTCCCAGCATGCGAAGTGGCCGGCGGCGAGGCGCTCGACCGGCCGGTCCTCGCAAAGGGAAGCCAGATAGACATTGCTCTGTCCACGCGCCGACACCGCCGCCCGCTCTCCCATGTGCCCGGCGAACACGAGCTGGCTGCCGTCGGGCGAGATCAGCGGATGGGACGCGGCGAACTGATCGAAGAACCACGAGAAGTAGACGAGCTCGCGGCTCGGATAAAACGTGGAACCGAGCAGGCGGCGGCTGCCGCCGTCACGCACGTCCAGCAGTGACCACTGCATGCCGGCTCGCGCATCGAACGCCATCGTCACGATGCGGCTCGAGCACGGCGACCAGAAGAAGCTGACGATCTCGGAATCATCGAGCACGCGCGAGCGGCCGCTTGCGACGTCGACCAGGACGACGCCGGAGTAGACGTGCGGCGAATCGCCCAGCGCCTGCGAGACGGCGAGCGTGCGGCCGTCGGGCGACCACAGCATCACGGTCTGGCCCTGCACCTGCTGCACGACGTCGATGCTGCCGTCTTCCATCCGGTAGAACGACAGGAACTCGCCGCGAGCGTCGCTGCCGTCGATGTAGGCCAGGCGCTTGCCGTCCGGGGACCAGGCCGGCGTGCGAAACTCGCCCGGCGTGAGCTCGACGATACGCGAGCATTCGTCGTCGACGCGGAAGATCGAGAGGCGGGCGTCGTCGTAGATGCTCGAGCTGCCGCCGGTGTGCACCGCGATGTAGCTGGCCTGCGGCGACCATGACCAGAACAAGGGTGCGCCGCGATCGATCGTCACGGTGCGGCCGGGGCGATCGGTGCGGGCAATCTCGAGCTGGAGCTCGTCCTCCCCCTGCAGCAGCAGCGCGATGCTCCTGGAGTCGGGCGACCAGCTCTCGCACACCGGCGCCGCCGATTCGGTCATGCGCCAGACCTCATCCATGCGAACGCCGTCGTTGGCCAGAGTATAGAGGCTGGCTTCGGGAACCGCGCCCGAGCGCACGCCGAAGCAGGCGATCTGGGAGCCGTCGGGCGAGTAGGCCGGCCAGACGTAGTAGAGCCGATCGGGGCTGGCGATCTCGTTCCAGCCCCACGTCAGCTTGCGAGCCTTGCCGCTTCCGCTGCTCTGATAGACGTCGCCGTCGTCTCCCACATAAAGCAGGCGACACGACTCCTCCGCTTTCAACACCACCACCTCCACATCCACCGCCTGCACGGAGGAATCGCCGGAAGGAACACTTTTGTACAGTTGACGAGAGCGAGAGCTCGTCGATCACGAGCTCGATCGAGACGGAGCCGTTTGCCTCGTGGCAAACTCAACTCTCCAGACCACCGACTCCACCCAGCTCGACGTCGATTCGATTTTTACGTGAACTGCCTCTGCGCATCAATACATACAGTGCACCGAGGCCGCCATCACAGGGACGTGCAGTCACGAAGGCGAGGATGCGTCGCGCACTGGGACCACGTGCCAGCCACTCGGGTACCTTCTGTCGAAGAACACCCTGCTGCCGCGGCGAATTGCGACCTTTGCCGGTGACGATCAAGACACACCGGTGACCACGGCGCTGCTGCTCGCGCAGGAATTCATCCACGCTCACGCGTGCATCGTCCAGGACCATGCCGTGCAAATCGATGTGTGCGCTGACCGCGAACATGCCCTTCTCGAGCTGCGCCAGCGTCTCGCGACTGACTCCCGCCGCTCGCGCGCGCACGTAGTGGTCGTGAAAAGCGATGTCGAAATCGAGGGCGCCGAGCTCTTCGAGGTCGTTTCTTCGCGCGGCGATGCGTTCGAGGTCCGGCGTGAACGCACGCCGCACTGCCGAGGCAGGCCGGCTCAGGGGCGCAACGCCTGCGGTCGCCTGTGCAAAAGCTTCTTCGTCCGTGATCTCAGGAATCTCGCGCGGCCGCTGTGCCGCCGCAGAAGCCGGCGCCGATGGCACGGCTGCAGCGCGCTGCTTGCGCTTCGCCTTGCCGGCGGCGGCCAACTGCTCGGCGGCCGCGTGGACCAGGTCCCGGAACGGCGAATGGAAGCCGGGCTCGGGTGGAGGCGTTGCGTGGCCGCCCTTCTTCGTGCTGCGCGAGCGCATGGGTCTTTTCGCCGGCATCTGCCGTCGCAATCCTTGCCCCGGCGACGCCTGCCGCCGTCGTTCCTCGCCGAGAATAGGGCCGCCGCGGGCAGAGGCGCAACAGTCGAAGAGGCCGCGCGGTTGCGTGTCATCGCGCTTGTCCGTCGCCCGCGCATGTGCGCAAAGCTGTGCGCAACCTGACGCGTTCGGCCGCCGCGGCTGCGACCAATCCCGGACGCGCAAAAGGAGCTGCACCGATGGCTTCGACCGCATCGCCGACGTTCTTTCTGTTTCTGCCGCAAGCCGGGCTGACCTGGGAGGCGCTGCGCTCGCGCGCCCGCCTGGTCGAGGAGCTGAACTACGACGGACTGTGGCTGGTCGATCACTTCTGGGCCGGAGGCATGCCGGACCTCGACTTCCTCGAGGCGTGGACGGCGCTGGCAGCACTGGCGGAAGCGACGCAGCGCATTCGCATCGGCCAGATGGTGACCTGCAACTCCTACCGCAACCCCGCGCTGGTGGCCAAGATGGCCGCAACGGTCGACAACATCAGCGGCGGGCGTCTGGAGCTCGGAATGGGCGCCGGCTGGATGGAAGAGGAGTACCGTGCCTACGGCTACGATTTTCCGAGCATGCGCACGCGGCTGGCGCAGCTCGAGGAAGGCCTCGAGCTCATGACGAGGATGTTCGAGCAGCCACGCGCAACCTTCCACGGCAGCTACTACCGCGTCGACGACGCTCCCAATCAGCCCAAGCCCCAGCAGTCGCCGCTACCGATCACGATCGGCGGCGCCGGCGAAAAAATTTTGCTGCGCCTGGTCGCCCGCTACGCGAAGCGTTGGAACTGTCCGATGACCAACGCGCCGGAGATCGAGCGTCTACGCGAGGTGCTCGCGTCTCACTGCACCGCCATCGGCCGCGATGTGAGTGAAATCATCGTCAGCGAACAGACAATGGTCGTCGTCGGCGCCGATGAAGAGGCGTTCCAGCAGAAGATGGGTATGGCCAAGGCCGTCCTCGGCGGCTTCGCCGATGTCGAGAAGGTCTCGGTGCAGGGCACTCCCGACCGCGTCATCGCCGGCCTGCGCGAAAAGGTGTCGCGCGGAGTGCAGGACTTCGCCATCATGTTCGGCGACCTCGCCAGCGAAGAAACCCTCGAGCTCTTCGCCACCAAAGTCATCCCCGCCTTCCGCTGACGGCGCCGCCAAGGCCAGCGAGCGAAGGGAGATCGCGCCCATGAGCGGGCGCACAGAGTGGTCGAGATGCGAGGCGCGCGGCGCGCGCACGGCGCAGGCGGGCTGGGAGGCCCGCCGGAGCGAGCACGTGACGCGCAAAGCGGATCGGCCGCTATCCGCGTCCGCTCCGCTCTCAGGCGCTACGCAAATGCCGCTTGCTGTCGGCTTGCAGATACTCGATGAATTTCTCCGCCGCCGGGCTGAAATGCTTGCCGGTGCGGTAGATGATGCCGATGGGGCGGGTGATGCCGCGGTCGGCAAGCTCGATGCGGACCAGGGTGCCGGCGTGAATCTCGTGCGCGCAGGCCTTGTCCGGAATGATGGCCACGCCCGCGCCGACCTCGACCAGACGCTTGACCATCTCGATGTTGTCGAGCTCGGCGACGTACTGCACCGCCACCTGCTTCTCGGTGAACAGACGATCGAGTGCCAGACGCGTCGGTATACCCTTTTCAAAGCCGACGATCTTCTCGCCATGCAGGTCGGCGACCGAGATGCGCGTCTTGTCGGCGAGCGGATGATCGGGCGCACACGCCACGACAAGGCGATCGGTGCGGAAGTCGAGGACGGTGATCTGTGCGCGCGCCGTAGGATAGGCAACGATGCCGAGATCGACGTTGCCACGAAGCACCTGCTCGTAGACGTGACTGGCGCGGTCGTACTCCAGGTAGACGTTGACGTGCGGGAAGTCGGCGAAGTAGTGCTTGAGCGGCTCCGACAGCTCGTACAGGCCGATGCTGTGCACCGTGCCCACGCGGATGCTGCCGGTGACGACGTTGCTGAGGCCCTGGAGCTGCGCCTCCATCTCGTTGAAGAGGTGCAGGATCTCGCGGCTGGCACGGTGGAGAATCTCGCCGGCCGCCGTAGGCCTCACGCTTCCTCTTTTGCGCTCCAGGAGCCGTTTGCCGTAGCGCTCCTCCAGGCCGCGAACCTGCTGGCTGACGGCGGACTGGGTGATGAAATTTTGCGATGCGGCCAGCGAGAAGCTCTGGTTCTCGACCACGTCACAGAAGATCTTCAGGGTCTCGATGTGCATCGCGCTCCATTACGGACCATGAATTTCGCCGGTCCGTCGTTTCCGTCTGCTTATAGCCACGCCGGGAGTAGCAGCAAACACGAACGTGCTTGCGCCAAAGATAAGATGTCCTACACCATTGCGCCGTGCGCGCCGCCGGCGCCGGAGGCCCAGGTTGCTGGGCCATCGACGGGCGCGGTGCTACACAGGCGCGAGTCGGATCGGTCCGCCATGCCGCTCGCATGGCGCTGGCGCGGTGGGGGTGGCCCGTGAAGGGATCGCGAAGTCTTCATGTCCTGGTACTGGTTGGCGGGCGCTCGGCCGAGCATCCGATCTCTCTTCGCTCGGGCGCAACGGTAGTAGCGGCGCTGGCGCAGACACCCCACCGCACCACCGTCGTGGGCATCACCCGTGACGGCGTCTGGGTGCACGGCGATCTCACCGATCAGTTGGAAACCGCCCGCAACGCGATCATCGACCTCGACGGACGGGGCATGCGACGGGTAACGGTGGCCTGGGACGGAACCAGCTGCCGCCTCTACGCGCTGGACGGGTCCGACCTGGGCGACGCCGGTGCGGCGGTCGATGTGGTCTTTCCCGTCCTGCACGGCCCCAACGGCGAGGACGGCACGGTGCAGGGCCTGCTGGAGCTGGCGCGCGTGCCGTACGTTGGCGCGGCAACGACCGCCAGCGCTCTGGCGATGGACAAGCTGGCGATGAAGACGCTCTGCGCCGGAGCGGGCCTGCCGCAGGTCGAGTTCCTTTCGGCCGGTGACGACGACGCGGCCGCGCTGGATGCGCGCGTTCGATCCGCGTTCGGCTATCCCTGCTACGTCAAGCCCGCGAATCTCGGATCGTCGGTCGGCGTTTCGCGTGCGCGCGATGCAGACGAGCTCGCCGCCGCCCTGGCCGAAGCGCGCCGGCACGACGAGCGGGTGCTGGTGGAGCGCGCGGTCGATGCGCGCGAGATCGAGATCGCCGTCCTCGGCAGCAAGCCGCCGCGCCTCTCGCCCGTCGGCGAGATCATGCCTGCGCAAGGCTTCTACGATTTCGACAGCAAGTATGTCGACGCCACTGCCGGGCTGCGCGCGCCGACCGAAGTGCCCGAGGACGCGCTGGTACGTATCCAGGAAGTTGCGGCAGCGGCCTGGGAACTGATCGGCGGACGCGGAATGGCCCGCATCGACTTCTTCCTGGAGCGCGGCAGCGGCAACGTGCTCCTCAACGAGATCAACACGATCCCCGGCTTCACGCAGATCAGCATGTATCCGCGGCTGTGGTCGGCCGCCGGCCTGGAGCTGCCGGAGCTGGTCGAGACGCTCCTGTCGCTGGCGCTGGAGAGACGTTGAAGCGAGCGCTCGTCGCGCTGTTCACCGTAGCGGTCGTTGCAGGCGCGTGGATGTTCTCGGACCGCCCATCGCCATCGCCATCGCCATCGCCGCCGCCGGCGACGACGCGTGAGCAAGCGACGAACGCGCCCGGCCCACCCGCGCATGCGCCGCCGCCGCCAGCACTCCCGGATGCAGTGGCGCCGCCACCCGCTGCGGCCGCTCCGGTGCCGGCGCCGGGATCGCCGGAGGCGGCGGCCGAAGGCGCCCGGCTTCGCGAGGAGGGCCTTCGGCTCCGCGCCAGGATCAAGGTCGAAGAGGCCCTGGCGGTTCTGAAGCAGGCGGTCGCCGTCGATCCGTCGGCGGAGAACCACGCTGCCTATGGCCGTCTGCTGCGTGATCTGACGGTGATCGACAAGGCGCTCTACCACCTGCGCGCCGCCGCCGAGGCCGATCCCCGCAATGCCGATCGCTGGATCGAGCTGGCCAATGCGTACTACCTCAAGCCCGATCCCGGCCTTGCCTGGCAGGCCGAAAAACGCGCCAGGGAAGCCGAGCCCGGCCTGCAGCTGCGACGGACGCGCGGACAGCTCGAGCGGGCGGATGACTCGACGGCGCCAGCGCAATAGAAAGCGGATATAGGTCGTTGACCCGAGGCGAAACCCCGTGTTAGGCGGGTGCGTCCGGCTGCATCTTCTCTGGGGAGGTTCCGATGAAATTGCGTTCCTGGGCCGCGCTGACCAGCGCAGTCGCCGTCATTTTCTGTGCCGGCACCGGCATGGCTTTCGAGGATTGTCCTGTGGGCGTCCCGTGCACCGAATACACTGGGAGCGGCAACGGCTCCTACTTCCGCATCACCATCCCGCAGGATTGGGACGGCGATCTTGTGATCATCAATCACGGCTTCGATCTGAACAGGCGCAGCATCCGCGGCCACGAAACGTGCCGGCAGACCGGAACGCCTGTTCCATGCCAGTCCGACGCGGATTGTCCCGTGGACGTCACCTGCAACAACATTTCCTATTTCGGGCTCGAGCAGCTGCTGCTGCCAATGGGCAAGGCGGTCGCCGCCAGCACCTACAGCGAGACCGGCTGGGCCGTCTTCGACTCGCGAAAGGATCTCAAAGAGATCCTGAAGTTCATGAAGAAACAGCCGGCCATCGGCAACCCCGAGCGCGTCATCGTCACGGGCTTCTCGCTCGGCGGCGCCGTGACCGCCGACGCGGTCATGCGCATGAAGATCGACGGAGCCATCCCTCTTTGCGGCGCCGTCGGCGGCGGCGTCCAGACCTGGGATACGGCCAATGAAGTCCGTCTGGTGTACGACTTCCTCTGCGACGGCATCGAGGGAGCCGAGTTCACGTCGCGGCCCGACGTCGGCGAAGCCACGACGTTCGACAGCGACACCGACGCCATCAGGATGGCGCTCAAGGTCAACGCCTGCTTCGGAGTTCCCATCGGGCCGAGCGAGGATCCGCAAGAGGCGGCGGCGCAGGCCGAGCGCCTGGCGGACTTCTACGAGATCACGCAGTTCTCGGGCAGCAATTCCGAGGTGGCCATCGCGATGGGATTCGCGACTCTCGGCATGGGCGACTTCGTCCGCGATGACGACCGGCTGGGCGGCAAGCGCATCGGCTGGAACTCCGAGCCCGATCTCGATTACAGCACTCTCGGCGACAACCCCGTGCTGGCGGCCGACTACGACGCCAGCGTGCAGCGGCTGACGCGAGGCCCGGGCCGCAGCCGCCTGGCCAAGGCCACGCTCATCGATTTCACCAAGGGGAAGGGCAAGTCCGCCGAATATCCGATCCTGTCGATGGCCGGGAGCGCCGACTGGCTGGTGATCCCGGAGTTCCAGCGCGTGTTCACGGATGCCGCCGCGATCGGCGGCAAGCTGCTGACACAGACCTGGATCAGCACCTATGGCCATTGCACGTTCACCGAGGAGGAGACGACGGCCATATTCCTCGAGTACTTCGACTGGCTCGACAGCGGCGACCTGGTTGCCAACCAGCCCTCCGAGAACGATATCGCGGCACGCTGCGTGGCCGAAGGCGGCATCGAGGGCGACACCTGCAACTTCGATCTCGGCTATGTCGCCGCCGAGCTGCACGAACGGATTCCGCCGCGGCCGGACTGGGTGCCCGGCGCGCAGCCCTAGCGGCGAAGACCGCGGGCGCTGCCACGGCGGGCGCCAGGAAGAGCCCTCGGCCTCAGGCCGGGGGCTTTTCCTTTCTCAGGTCCCTGCGCAGCACCTTGCCTGCCGCATTGCGCGGCAGCTCGCGGACGAACTCGATGGAACGGGGCTTCTTGTACCCCGCCGTTCTCGCCTCGACGTGCGCCGCCAGCTCCTGCTCGCTCGCGCTCGCGCCGGGCCGCAGCACCACCGCCGCGTGCACGCGCTCGCCCCAGACCGGATCCGGGCGGCCGACCACTGCCGATTCCAGCACGGCCGGATGGCTCGACAGCGCATCCTCGACTTCGCGGGGATACACGTTGAATCCGCCGCTGACGATCATGTCGTGGAGGCGATCGATGATGGTGATGAAGCCGTCGCGGTCGCGAACGGCGACGTCGCCCGTGTGCATCCAGCCCTGCTCGTCCAGACCCTTGGCGTCGCTTGCGCTGCAGCGCCAGTAGCCGCTCATCGTGTTGCGGCCGCGCAGCAGGATCTCGCCGGCGACGCCGTCGGCCACATCGTGGCCGTGCGCATCCACGATGCGCACTTCGCCGACCGGCGTGGGGCGACCGCAGCTGGCCAGCCTGCGCATCGTCGCGTCCTCTGATCCCGGCACGATGTGTTCCTCCCGCAGCAGCGCCGTCGCGGGCCAGTTCGACTCGGTCAGGCCATAGATCTGGACGAACACCGGCCCGAGCAGCGACAGGCCGCGACGCAGGCGATCCACCGGCATCGAGGCTCCGCCATAGACGATGGTGCGCAGGCTCTGGAGCGGGCGCGGATCGTCGATCGCCTCGATGAAACGCACGAGCATCGTCGGCACGAGAAAGGCAGCCGTCACCTTCTCGCGCGCAACCAGATCGAGGAAGGCGACCTCGTCGAAACGGTCGGCCAGCAGCGCACGCGCACCGACGGCAGCGTGAGGCAGCCACATCGCCCCGGCCGCGTGCGTCATCGGGGCGACCTGTGCGAGCACGTCGGCGGGAAGGACCGGGGCAAGGACGCCGCGGACGGTTTCGACGGATGCGTCGTAGCAGCGGCGCGGCAGCACGGCGCCCTTGGGCCTGCCCGCCGTCCCGGACGTGTAGCGCAGCCGCACGGGATCTTCCGGGCCGGGCGGCTGCGGCCGCTGCGGCTGACCCGACGCGAGAAGCTCGCGCCATTCCTGGCCTGTCGCGATCACCTCGCACCCGGGCGGCATCGCGGCCGCGTCGACATGGCCGGCGTATCGGTTCGAAAGCACCAGCACGCGCGGCTCGCTGTCGGCGAGAATCTGCGCATGCTCGCGCGCCGAGGAGCGCGCGTTGAGCGCCACCCAGACGTAGCCGGTGAGCAGGCACGCCCATTCCGTGACGACCATCTCCGGCGAGTTCTCGAGCAGCACGGCCAGGCGGTCGCCGCGGCGCATGCCGCGCCGGGCGAGCGCATCGGCGAGGCGCAGTGCGGCCTCGTAAAGGGTGGCGTAGGAAACCGTCGCTGCCGCGTTGTAGCGGCGCGCGCGCTCGTCCAGGAACAGGGAGGTCAGCGCCGGTGCGTCACCGTAGCGCTCGCCCAGCTCGTGGATCAGCTCGCTTACCGAGCCCACGACGCCGTCAGCTGCCGGCCAGATCGAGCTCTTCGTGTAGCTCGATCCATGCGCGATGGACTTCGGCCTCGAGGTCCAGGGGGGTGCCGTTGTTCTCGATGACGCGAGTGGCGATGCGCCGGCGCGTCTCGTTGTCGGCCTGCGCGGCCATGCGCAGCCGCACGTCGGCCGGATCCATGCCCCGCAGGCGAACGAGGCGCTCCCCGACGACCTCCGGATCGGCCAGCACCACCCATAGCCGGCCGCCGCCGCCGCTCCAGCCCGTCTCCGTCATCAGGGCAGCCTCGATGAAAATGACGGCATCGGGCTCATCGATGATGATGTCGCGGATTCGCGCGGCGATCTCCGCGCGCACCAGCGGATGCACGATCCGGTTGAGGTCCTCCAGCGCCGCGCGGTCGCCGAAAACCACGGCTCCGAGCTTTGCCCGGTCGATCGATCCATCCGCACCGACGATGTCGCGGCCGAAGCGTTCGACCACGCGCTCGAACCCGAGCGTCGACGGCGCATAGACCTCGTGCGCGACCGCGTCCGCGTCGAGAACGTGAGCGCCGCGTTCGGCCAGCAGCTGCGCGACCGTGGACTTCCCCGACCCGATGCCGCCGGTCAGACCGATGATGGTTGCCATCGGATCGGATTCTAAACGGACGGCGGACGCGGGCAATGTCCTGCAGCGCCGAAGCCGTCACGGATTGACCTTGCCCGTTCGCGCGGCATTGTTGCCGGCGCGGCCGTCAGCGGCAGACGCGCACCTTGCATGCAAAGCGGCCGTTCCGTCATCTCTTCGTCCGACTCCGGCGCGGCGCGCGCCGCCGATCCATGGGCTGCGGTCGCCGTCTTCCTCGTTGCCTGCATCTATTTCGCGGCGTTCCGGCCTCTGGAGCGGCCGCTGCTGCTCGATGCTGCAACCTGGGACTACATGGCCGTCGAGCTGCCGCGCGGCCTGGTCCCCTATCGCGACGTCTTTCTCCACAAGACGCCCGGCACGGCATTCGTCGGCGCGGTCGCAGCGGCGGTGGCATCGGCCATCGGGGCCGAGCCGGTGCTCGGTGTGCACGCGTTCATTTTATTGCAGGGGGCGCTGGCGCCGGCGTTGCTGTTTCTTCTGTGCCGACCCTGCATGGAACGCGGCGCGGCGGTCGCGTGCAGCCTTTCCCTTCTGGCCTACGACCAATGGGTCGTCGCGGTCCTGGAGGGGAGCCAGCCCAAGGTGCCAACGCTCGTCTTCGGACTGCTATGTCTGGTGGCGGCGCAGCGGCGAAAGGTGGCATGGTCGGGGATTCTCGGCGGCGCCGCCGTGCTGTGCTGGCAGCCGGCCTTGTGCTTCCTTGCCGGCGCGCTCATGCCGCTGGTGGCGCGCGAAACGACGTGGCCATCCCGGCTGCGCGTGACGATGCGGATGGCGGCGATGTCGCTCGTGCCGACGGTGATCCTGCTTGCGTGGCTGGCGCTGCAGGGCGCGCTGCAGGCGTTCGTCGACCAGGCCATCCTCTTCAACGTCGACTACATCCAGCTCAAGGCGCGCACGTTGCCGGGCACGCTGCGCGCGCTCGGCTGGAACTTCGCCGACTGGGAAGACGTCGAAATGCTCATGCTGCCGGCGGTCATCGCCGGCCTCCTGCTGCGACCCCAGCGGCTCCCGGCCTCGCTCCTCCTCTCGACCGCCATCTACTTCGCCATGCTGTTCGTCAGCATGCAGTCGTGGCCGGACCTGATCCTGCTGGGCCCGGGCCTGGCGGCCATCTTCGGCGCCGGCCTTCACGGACTGCTGCGCGCCGCGCTGCGGCCGATGGCAGCGACGGTGCTGGCGCTTGCGCTCGTGGCAGCGGCGGCCGCGCCGGATGCACGCCCGAAGTATCGGCCAGGCCTCGATTTCACGCAGCAGCGCGCCAGAATGCGGCAGCTGGCGTCGGAGGTCGGGCCACACGAGCCGATCATCGGCGTCAGCGTGCCCGAATTCTTCCTGCACACCGGCCGCCGCAACGGTTGGATGTGGCCGTATCTCTGGTTCGGTGTCGATGCGTTCGCCGCCGCGCACACTGCCGGCGGCTTCGAGGGCATTCTGCGCGATCTGGAAGCGTCCGACCCGCCGATGATCCTTCTCGGCAGGCACTGGACGGGCCCGCTGCGCGCACGTTTCGAAGAGTGGGCCGCCGCCCGCTACGAGGTCAGCGAGGTGAAGATCTTCCCGCACACGCAGCGGCCGATGCGCGTGTATCGCCGCCGCAGCGGCTAGCTCACCAGTTGTCCTTCAGGCGACGCGTCGCCGCCAGGATCGAAACGGGATCATCGCCCGCCTGCGCATCTCGGGCCTGCACCGAAGCACGCAGCTCCTGGCTGTGCGTGCGCAGGAAAGGATTCGTGGCCTTCTCGATCTCGATGGTCGAGGGAACGGTGGGCAAACCCTGCTCCCGCAGGCGGGCGACCTCCCGCCGCCGCTCCGCCAGGGCGGCATTGCCGGGCTCGAGCAATGCGGCGAATTCCAGGTTCTTCTGCGTGTACTCGTGCCCGCAGTAGACGCGCGTTCGGTCCGGCAGGGCGGCGAGCCGCGAGAGCGACGACATCATCTGCGCGGCGTCGCCTTCGAACAGGCGCCCGCACCCGCCGGCGAACAGCGTATCGCCGGTGAAGACCGCGTCATCGGCGGCGAAGTAGTAGGCGAGATGCCCGCGCGTGTGGGCGGGAATGAAGATCGCCTGCGCGGTCAGCGTGCCCAGCGAGAACGTTTCCCCGTCCGCAAGCGGCCTGGTCATTCCAGGAATGCGGTCGGCGTCCTCGCGGTAGCCGTAGACCTCGACGCTGCCCGGCGCTGCCGCCTGCAGCAGCGCCTGATTGCCTCCGACGTGGTCGAAATGGTGATGGGTCGAGAGGATCGCGGCGATGCGCACGCGCTCGCGCTCGGCCGCCGCAAGCACGCTATCGGCTTCGGCAACATCGACGACACCGGCAACACCGCTTCTCTCGTCGACGACGAGATACGCGTAGTTGTCCATCAGCTGCTCGACCGGAACGACGCGCATGGAGCTACGGCGCAGCCTGGCCTGCAGGCGCAGGCGGCGATGCTGGAGGATTGGCTGGTCCCGCGGGCGCAGCGGCCGGCCCAGAGGGCGCCGCGCCCTGCGGCTTTGCGCCTGCAGCGGCCGGTGCCGAGGACGCCGCGCCCTGAGGCTGCGGGGCTGCGGCCGCCGGCGCGGCGGGCTTGCCCTGGTCGCCCTCGCCCTCGTCGCCTTCGTCGGCGTCCTCCGGGAGGGCGGGCGGACTGTACGTCTGCGAGCCCTCGCTGGTTCGAATGACCTCTCCGGTAGCGGGATCGATGTCCTCGACCTTCAGCCTCATGACCTTGGCCGCATCGTCGTTCGTGACGTATTCGCGCGCCACGAGCTTCTCGTCGCGATAGCCTTCGCGATACTCCGGCCAGTACAGGCCGTCGCGAATGATGCCGCGATGCGCGCCCACCAGACGCCCATTGGCCCAGACCTTGTACTCGAAACGGTCACCGTCGCGCTTGACGCCGAAGATGAGGCCGCGGCTCGGCGGCTGCGCGACCTCGCCCTGGAAGTCGGTGATGCGGTAACGGCCGTAGGGGTCCTTCTTCATGACCGGCCCCGCCACGTAATATTTGTATCCTTCCAGGATCGGGATGTTGCGCGGGCGGGCGTCCTCTTCTGCCGCAGGCTTGCCGCCATCGGCCTTGGCCGTTGGAGTGGGCTTTGTTGGATCGGCGGCCTTTTCGTCGGACGTGCAGGCTGCGAGTGCGAAGGCCAGCGCCAGGGACATGGCTGCCAGCGAAAGCTTGTGTGGCGTCATCCAGAACTCCCGGTTGTTCAACGTGCCGTCGGTTTGGCGGCCGCGGCCGAAACGTCGCCGCCCGCGTCGTGCTCGGTTCGCGAGGCACTGTCGAGGCTGCGGATCGCGCGCGTCGCGCGAGGCCGTGCCAGCAGCTTGGGCTCCGGCGACGCAGCCGCTTCGAGCACCATCTCCTCGAGGCGCTCGATGCGGCTCTTGAGGGAATCGACCGCCTCCAGCTGCTGCATGCGCCGTTCGAGCGCCTGCTCGAACGCTTCCGATCTTTCTTCCAGGCGCGACATCACGCCCTGCGCCTTTCCCTGCAGCCGCGCCATCGCCGCCGCCGCGCCTTCCAGCCGGGCGATCGATTCCTCCAGGCGCTCGATGCGTGCAGCCCCATCGGCATCGCGTCTGCGTAGCCGCGCCACCTGTTCGAGCAGCGAGCGCACGTCGCGGCCGAGCGACTCCATGGCGCGCGCATCGGCCAGACCGAAGGCCTGCGCAGCCTGTCGCGCGACATCTGCCGATACCAGGCCCACCACGTCGAGCGCACGCCGCAGGGTGCCACCATCGACGCCGAAGCGATCCATGAGCACAGCGACCTCGCGCTCCAGCATCGAGACCGCTTCGAGCAGGCTCTGGATGTTCTTGTCGTAGCGGGACTGATTGCGGGACTCTTGCGCCATGACCCAGAAGCCTCCGATCGGGCGCGCAGACGAGCACGAAGGCTCGACAGCGAAGTGCGCACTATCAGCCGTGCGGCGCCTGCAAGCAAACCGCTATGCCGTCGCCCTCGGCCCCTCCGGTGTGATGGCGCGGCCGCCTCAGCGAATGCCGAAGGTCACGCTGACGGTGGCGGAGATCTCCAGCGTTCCGGGCAAGACGGCAGTGGCGGCATCCGCGCCGGCGCTTTCCATCATCGCCATGCGGTTGCGGCCGTATATCGGAATCGGCCCGCCCCGTGATTCGCTGCTCGCGTCGACCAGCGGACCGAGCGCAACGCCGAGAGACTCGGCCACAATTTCGGCCTCGGCGCGCGCACGACGGCCCGCTTCGAGCAGCGCCTGCCTGCGCGCAGCGTCTTCGTCGTCGAGGTAGAACGAGATCGATTCGATCTCGTTCGCGCCCGCTTCTACCGCCGAGTCGATCAGCGCTCCTACCTGTGGAAGGTCGTCGGTGACGACGAGGAGACGGTTGCTGGCCACATATCCGAGCAGCCGCCTCTGCGCTGCTCCCGGCCTCTCCTGGTAGTCGTACTCGGCGCTGAGATCGTAACCGGCGGTGCGCACCTCGCCGGGCGCCTTGACCAGCGATTCCAGTTTTGCGAGCAGGCTCTGACTGGCCGTCGCGTTCGCTTCGGATGCGGCCTTGGCCGTAGGCGCGCGCGACACAACTGCCACGGTCAGGCGCGCACGATCCGGGCTCGCCTTGACCGTGGCCGTTCCCGAGACGCGGATCACGCGCGGAGGATCGGACGGCTGCTGCGCTTCCGCCGGGACGGCGGCCGCCGCGAGCAGACACATACTCGTTGCCATTGCATGCACGACCATTCGTCGCTTCATTTCCCGATCTCCCTCGCCTCTTCGCGCCGGCCACGAGCAAACGCATAGATCTCCGACGAGCCCTTGCGGGTGGACGGCGGCCTGTAGGTGCTGACGATACGAAAAACCGCGCGCAGCTTCCTCATCGCCTCCGCTTCGACGCGCGAGAACAGCTTGACCAGCAGCTTCCCGTCGCGCACCAACAGCTCGCGCGAGACGTCCAGCGCCAGCTCGACCAGCGCTTCTTCGCGGGCATCGTCGGCATCGCGAATCCCTGTCAGCTTGGGCGCCATGTCCGAGAGCACGACGTCGGCGCGGCCGCCGGTTCTCTCGCGCAGCTGCGCACGAATCCCGTCATCCGCAACGTCTCCGCGCAGCACGTCGACGTTGGGCAGGCCAAGCGGTGCGACCTCGACGAGATCGACGCCGACGACGCGCCCGCGTTCGCCGACGGTGCGCGCCGCGACCTGCAACCACGCTCCGGGCCAGCAACCGAGATCGACGACGGTCTGTCCTGGAGCAAACAGGTGGAAGCGCGCATCGAGATCTTCGAGCTTGACGCCCGCGCGCGAGCGCAGCCCTGCCTGTCTGGCAGCACGATACGCCGCGTCCTTGCGCTGGTAGCTCAAATCGCCCGATCCTGCGCGCAATGCTCGGTTGCCCGTCGTGTGGCGCTGGGGCACCATCGCAGCTTTCCTGATGACTCTCAACGCACAGCAGCTCGAAGCCGTCGCACACGACGAAGGCCCGTTGCTCGTCCTCGCGGGCGCCGGCAGCGGCAAGACGCGCGTGCTCGTTCACCGCATCGCAAGGCTGATCGAAGAGGGCCGTGCGGCCCCGTACGAGATCCTCGCCGTGACGTTCACGAACAAGGCGGCACGCGAGCTGATCGAGCGCTGTCGCGCACTGGTCGGACCCGACGCCGACGATCTGTGGGTCGGAACCTTCCATGGGATCGGCGCCCGTCTGCTGCGCCGCCACGGCGCACTGCTCGGCTATCCGGGCTCGTTTTCCATTCTCGATACCGACGACCAGATCCGGCTGCTCAAGGATGTGCTGGCGGCAGCCAACATCGACGAGACACGGTTGCGGCCCGAAGCGCTGCGCGCCTTCATCGACGCAGCCAAGAACGAGGCGCGAACGCCAGCCGACATGGCCGAAGCCGCGGACTCGCCCTTCGCCGTGGACGCCGCAGGGCTCTACGCCAGCTACCAGCAGAGGCTGCTGGCGATGGGCGCCGTCGACTTCGGCGATCTCATCACGGGCGTTCTGCGGCTGTTCCGCAGCCACCCCGAGGTGCTGTCACGCTACCAGCAGCGCCTGCGCTTCCTGCACGTGGACGAGTACCAGGACACCAACCACGCGCAGTACCTGATGGTCAGCATGCTCGCGTCCGCTCACCGCAATCTGTGCGTCGTCGGCGACGACGATCAGTCCATCTACGCGTGGCGGGGCGCCGACCCTCGCAACATCCTCGAGTTCGAGCGGGACTTTCCCGGCGCCAAGGTGGTGCGGCTGGAGCAGAACTACCGCTCCACGCGTAACATCATCGATGCGACGGCCGCGCTCATCGCCAACAATCGCGAACGTCATGCCAAGACGATGTGGACCGCGGCTGATCCGGGCGCGAAGATCACCGTCTATCACGCCTCGGACGAGAAGGACGAGGCGCGCTACGTCATCGCTGGCCTTCGCGCTCTCGGCAGCGCGCGTGGCCGCGCAGCAGTCTTCTACCGAACCAACGCGCAGTCCCGCGCCATGGAAGAAGAGCTGGTGCGCAACCAGATGCACTACGTCATCGTCGGCGCCACCCGCTTCTACGAGCGCCGCGAGGTGCGCGACCTGATCGCGTACCTGCGCTTCGTCGGCAATCCGGCCGACGACATCAGTCTCGACCGCATCATCAACGTGCCGACGCGGGGAATCGGACGCACGACGTGGGAGCGGCTGCGCGTGGAGGCCGCGGCGCGTGCCGTGCCGGTATGGGAAGTGATCGGAGACGACGCCGTGCTGGCTGGCCTCGGCAGCGCCGCGCGGTCGCGCCTGCTCGCTTTCCGCGCCACCGCGCGCGCCTGGCTCGACGGAATGTTCGAAGGCGTTGCGCAGCTGCTGCTGCGCATCCTCGACGACACCGGCTACATCGGTTACCTGGAGAGCCGCCCCGACGACGATCCGGGCGGACGCAGCGACAACGTCAAGGAACTGGTGACCGTGGCTCAGCTCTTCGACGAGGAGTATGGGGCGCTGGTACCCACACCCGAAGATCCGCTTCCGCCTCCTCTGGTGGCCTTCCTCGAGCGGCTGGCACTGGCATCGGACGTCGACCAGTACGAGAGCCGCGAGCAGGCGGTCACGCTGATGACCGTCCATAACTCCAAGGGCCTCGAGTTCGGCCACGTCTTCCTCATCGGCATGGAGGAAGGAATCTTCCCGCACTCACGGTCGGTCGACGAAGAGGGCCGTGGCGTCGAGGAAGAGCGCAGGCTCTGCTACGTCGGCATGACGCGCGCGATGACGCGGCTGTGGCTGACGCACGCCCGGCGCCGGCACGTGTTCGGGTCGACGCAATACAATCTCGCCTCGCGCTTCCTCGACGAGCTGCCCCCCGGCCTGCTGGTGCACGAACGCAGCGCCGTCGAACGTGGCGAGTACGAGCAGCCGCGCATCAACCGCGGCGGCACCGACTATGCGGACGACTTCCACGACACGTGGGAAAGCCGCGCCCGCCCGATGCCGGCGCCGGTGCGACCGGCATCGGGTTTGTCGAGCAGGCTGCCGTCATCGCCGCAGTCGGCGGGACGGTACAAGCCGGGCATGCGAGTCGTGCATCCGATGTTCGGAGTGGGGACGGTGCGGGAGTCCGACGGAAGCGGAGAAGCCGAGAAGCTGATCGTCCAGTTCCAGCGGTTCGGCGTAAAGAAGCTGGTCGCGCATCTGGCGCGGCTCGAGATCGTCTGACGGGCGGCCAGCCGGCGGGAGGCGCGGCCTCGCGCTGTCGGATTCGAGGCGGCCGCAAATGCTGCCGTCAGCGCGCCACCGACGTGCAGACCCTCGCCGAGCGCTCGCGCGCGCAGAGGCGCGACTGCGGTTCGTCCACTCCGTGGTGCGGAGCGATGTACCGGCCGGCGGCAGCCAGCGGCCGCGTCACCGTCAGCTCCAGGAACTTCCCGACCGGATAGACGAAAAGGTAGGCGATCTTGAGAGGATGCGCGTCCTCGGAGTCGCGGTACTGATCCGCGCGCGCAGCGGGAGCCGCTGCCATGCCGGTCAGGATGACGAGTACGGCAATGGCCGCGCGTACGGATGCGGTGATCGGCTTGCGCATGAAGCTCTCCCTGGGCGTGCCCTTGCCTGCAACGATGCCGGCAGCTGCGCCCGCTCGCAACGACCTTGCCTGAAAACCGCGGTCTTATACACCACTGGCGGGCGTTTTCGCGCCGCGGAGGACACGGACACGTGGTGAGCTTCGTTCCTGCCAGACCGCGCCGCTTCACCAGGGCCACACGGCTTTCGTCGTGGCGGCGTCTGTCGCTGCACGTCTGGGGGCCACCGCGGGATCCGACCGTCTACGGCACGCTCGAGATCAACATGCGCAAGGCGCTCGTTTATCTCGATGAGCTGAACGCGGCGGGTGGACCTCGCGCCACCGTCACGCATCTGGTCGTCAAGGCCATCGCGAAGGCCCTTTCCGAATATCCCGAAGCCAACGCGCTGGTCGCCCTGCGGCGCGTCTACCTGCGCAGCACCATCGACGTGTACTGCCAGGTCGCCACCGACGGCGGGCGTGACCTTTCGGGCGTCAACATCCGCCAGGCGGACTGCAAGTCCGTCGCCGACATCGCCGACGAGCTCATGAAGGCGGCCGCCGCGGTTCGCTCCGGACGCGACCGCGGGTCCGAGCAGACCAAGCGGACGCTGGCGCGAGTGCCGGACGCGCTGCTCGGCATCCTGCTCAAGCTGACGGGATTCCTCACGTACGACCTGCGCCTCGATCTCAGCGCATGGGGCATCGCGTACGATCAGTTCGGCGCGGCGATGGTCTCCAACGTGGGCGGCTTCGGTCTCGGCAACGGGCTGGCGCCGCTGGTGCCGGTCAGCCGTTCTCCCATCGTCCTGCTGGTTGGAGAGGTCGTGCCGCGCCCGGCCGTCGAAGACGGGCGCCTGGTCGTTGCGCCGATGGTCACGATCGGCTGCACCTTCGATCACCGCGTCATCGACGGCTACCAGGCATCGCAGATGGCACGCATCGTCATCGAGTCGGTGTCGGATCCGCAGGCCGCGTTCGGCCCTGCCAGCCGATCCAGCTGATCTGCCGGCCGGGCGACCCTGGCTGCGCGCGGAAGGAATGGTAGCGGTCGCACGCGCAACGCGTGCACGGACCGCAAGACTGGATATGGGCGGCTGGAACGCCGGCCGAGACCAGAATGGCGGTGTTGATCGCGCGCAGGTCCAGATGCGGCTGTTGCCCGTCGCGCTCGACGACTGCATGCCCCTGGTCGCCGAACCGACGCGCCAGCTCGGCCGACACCTCGTAGCAGCACGCGCCGATGCTGGGGCCCAGCGCCGCGTGAAGGTCTGCGGCGGCCACTCCCGCGGCGACGGCCCGCTCCACCGCGCGCGCCGCAATGGCCGCGATCGTCCCTCGCCATCCCGCGTGGACCGCGGCGGCCCAGTGGCGGTGCGGCGCCACAAGCAAAATCGGCACGCAATCGGCCGTTCGCACGCCGGCCACGCAGCCGGCGCCGGTGACGACGACGGCGTCGGCGTCGGCATCGAGCCTGGCGTAGCCGTCTCGGCAGCCGTTGCCCTCGCGTATGGGTGTGGCGTCGGCGTCGATGACGCGGTCGCCGTGCACCTGCTCTCGCAGCAGCACGGTCGAGGGTGGGGCCGCTACGCGGCGGTCGCCGAACCCGCACAACAGACCGTCGATGCGGTCCCAGCCATGCGGCACCAATGGCAGTTTTGAATCGAAGTTGGTCACCGCGACAGCGGCCTTGCCGGCCGGCCGCTCTATGATAGCCTCGCGCGTTTGTCGGTAGCCAGCGGCCGTCCATGGGTGAGCCGCAGCGGGAATCGGCGGTCACGACCAAGGCAATCGCTTGAAACGCGCGATCAAGATCGTCGGCGCACGCACGCACAACCTCAAGGGAATCGACTGCCAGATCCCCGCTCGTAAGATCACGGTCGTCACCGGCGTATCCGGCTCCGGAAAATCGTCGCTCGTCTTCGATACGCTCTATGCGGAGGGCCAGCGCCGATACGTGCAGTCGCTTTCGACGTACGCCCGGCTCTTCCTCGAGCAGATGCAGCGCCCCGATGTCGACTCGATCAGCGACATTCCGCCCGCGCTGGCGCTCGAACAGAAGAACGCGATCAAGAACGCGCGCTCCACGGTCGGCACGATCACCGAAGTCCACGACTACCTTCGGCTGCTCATGGTGCACGCCGGCACGGTGCATTGCCTGGACTGCGATGGCGTGGTGGCTGCCGAAAGCGTCAGCAGCGTCACCGATCACCTCCTGAAGGAGATGGCCGGCAGGCGCGTGGCGGTTCACGCTCGCGTGCAGCTTCACGGAATGGAGCCGGCCGAGGCCCTGCAGACGCTGATCAAGCAGGGGTACAATCGCATCCTCGTCGGCGGCCAGGCCGTTGCGCTCGAAGAGGCCGGAGAGCAGGCGCTGGCCGGCGGTGGAGTCGAGGTCGTCGTGGACCGCTTCGCCATCAGCACCGACCGCGCCACGCGTATCGCCGAGGCGCTGGCGCGGGGCTTCCAGCTCGGTGCCGGCACGGTCAAGGCCACCGAGCTCGATGGCGGTGGAGAGGCGGCGACGTTCTCGACCCGCTTCGCGTGTCGCGGCTGCGGGCGCGAGTACACGGTGCCGACGCCCCACCTGTTCAGCTTCAACAGTCCGCTCGGCGCGTGTCCGCGCTGCGAGGGCTTCGGCCGGGTGGTCGACATCGACTACGACAAGGTGGTTCCGAACAAGCGCTGCTCGCTGCGCGATGGCGCGGTGGTGCCGTGGAGCACGCCGGCCTACGTCGACTTCCAGCAGGACTTCCTCAAGAGCGCGGAGCGCCGCGGCATCTCCACGCAGGTGCCGTTCTCCCAGCTCACCGATGCCGAGAAGAAGTGGATCTTCGAGGGCGACCGCGAGAATCCGGGAGTGAAGGGGTTCTTCCAGTGGCTGGAGGAGCGGCGCTACAAGACCCACGTCCGCATCCTGCTGGCGCGCTATCGGAGCTACCGCACCTGCCCCGAGTGCCGCGGGGCGCGGCTGAAGCCCGAAGCGCTGGCCGTGCGCGTGCAGGGTCGCAGCATCGCCGAGCTCAGCGCCCTGGCCATCGAAAAGCTGGCGCGCTTCATGGCCAGGCTGGAGCTGTCGGAAACGGCCGCGGCGCGAACCGAATCGGTGCTGCGCGAGCTGCGCGCTCGCCTCGGTTATCTCGAAGAGGTCGGGCTGGGCTACCTGACGCTCGATCGCCAGGCGCGCACGCTGTCGGGCGGCGAAGCGCAGCGCATCCATCTTGCGGCGGCGCTCGGCAGCGCGCTGACCGACACGCTTTACGCCCTGGACGAGCCGACGGTGGGCCTGCACCCGCGCGATGGCCGGCGTCTGCTCAAGGTGCTGCGACATCTGACCAAGATCGGGAACACCGTGGCGCTGGTCGAGCACGACCCGACGCTGATCGAAGGTGCCGACCACGTCATCGACCTCGGGCCGGCAGGCGGCGCCGGCGGCGGGCAGGTGATGTACGAGGGAAAGCCGTCGGGCCTGCCCGGCCGCGAGAGCGCAACCGGCAGGCTGCTTCTCATTCGCACGCTCCACCGGCAGAAGAAGCGCGCCACGAAAAGCATCGACCGCGGCGCGCTCGTCATTCGCGGCGCGCGCGAAAACAACCTCAAGGTGGATCGGATCGAGATCCCGCTCGGGCGCCTGGTGTGCGTCACGGGCGTCTCCGGCTCCGGCAAGTCCACGCTCGTCGAACAGGTGCTGTACGAGAACTGGCTGCGCGAGAAGGGGCTCGGCGGCCACGACGCGGGCGCCTGCGACGGCATCGACGGGCTGGAGCGGCTCGATGACGTGATGATGATGAGCCAGGCCGCGATCGGCCGCTCCCTGCGCTCCAATCCGGCCACGTACCTCAAGATCTACGACGACATCCGCAAGCTGTTCGCCCAGACCTCAGCCGCGCGCCGCGCCAAGATCACTCCGGGCGCGTTCTCGTTCAATACTCCGGGCGGTCGCTGCGAGCACTGCCAGGGCACCGGGACGACCACGCTCGAGATGCACTTCATGGCCGACATCGAGGTGCCCTGCGACGAGTGCGAAGGCCGCCGCTTCAAGCCCGGAATTCTCGAGATCCGTTATCACGACAGGAACATCAACGAGGTCCTGGCCATGACGGTGGACGAGGCCGGCGCCTTTTTCGCCGACCGCGCGCCGATCGCCTCCAAGCTGGCCTGTCTGCAATCGGTCGGCCTGGGATACCTCGCGCTGGGGCAATCGACCTCGACGCTGTCCGGTGGCGAAGCGCAGCGGCTGAAGCTGGCCGGTTTCCTGGCCGAGGAGAAGCGCGGCAAAGGATCTCTTTTCATCTTCGACGAGCCGACGACGGGCCTGCATCTACAGGACGTCCATACCCTGATCGGCGTGCTCGACGGGCTCGTTGCACGCGGGCATTCGGTGCTGGTGGTCGAGCATCACACCGATTTCATCTCGCATGCGGACTGGGTCATCGATCTGGGGCCCGAAGGCGGCGACAAAGGCGGTCGTCTCGTGGTCGCCGGCCCGCCCCTGGAGGTGGCGCGCTGTCCGAAGTCGCACACGGGTGCCGAGCTCAAGCAGCTGCTGGCGATGTAGCTGCAACGAACCGTTTCGGGCACGGACGGTCGAGCTCGCATAGTTGCCCGTGCGGCGAAGCCGCGGGCTGCGTGACCGTTTCGGCCGCCACTGCTGCCGGAAAGGAGCTGAGAATGACTGCAAATGGCAAGGCTGTCATCGTCGGTGTCGGGCCTCGCGCCGGCCTGGGCGGCGCGCTCTGCGAGCGGGTGGCGCGCGAAGGAATGCATGTCTTCGTCGCCGGCCGCACCGCCGCAAAGCTGGATGCGTTGGCGGAGACGATTCGATCCTGCGGCGGCCGCGCCACCGCCATCGCTGTGGATGTGACGGACGAGCGGCAGGTGGCAGGCATGTTCGAGCGCGTCGACGACGAGAGCGGCGACCTGGAGCTCGTGGTCTATAACGCCGGCAACGCTGCCATGGGGCAGCTTCACGACATGGAGGCGTCGTTTTTCGAAAGCGTGTGGCGGGTCGGCTGCTTCGGTGGCTTTGTCGTCGGTCGCGAAGCGGTGCGGCGCATGCTGCCGCAAGGGCGCGGCACCGTGATTCTCACGGGCGCGACGGCCTCGCTGCGTGGCAAGGCGGCCACGACGGCATTCGCTTCGGCCAAGGCGGGGCTGCGATCATTGGCGCAGTCGATGGCGCGCGCTTACGGGCCGGGCGGCATCCACGTGGCGCACGTCGTCATCGACGGCGGGATCGGTGGCGACAAGATCGTTCAAGGGCTTCCCGACTTTGCCCGCGCGATGGGAGAAGATGGGCTGGTCAGCCTCGACGGGCTTGCCGACGTCTACTGGTTCCTGCATCGCCAGCCGCGTGCGGCATGGACGCATGAGCTGGACGTGCGGCCCTTCAAGGAATCCTGGTAGATCTTCGGACGCATTGGCAACGTCAGCAGTCTCGCCCCTGTCGTGGCCGCTGCCCCGCCCGGCGGGACGCGCGTCAGACGCGCGGGAGCAGGCTGACCTGGATCAGCTCGACGCCTGCACGCTCGCGCAGCTCGGCGATGGTCTCGAGCTTGTACGGCTTCTCGTAAAAAACGCGTCGGATGCCGGTGTTCACGATCGTCTTGAAGCAGTGGATGCACGGCGTGTGCGTCACGTAAATGTCGGCATCCCCGATCGACGTGCCCTGGCGCGCGGCCTGTGCGATGGCGTTGATCTCCGCGTGAATGGTCCGAAAGCAGTTCTCGACGACCTCGCCGTTCGGATTGCGCGATTCGTACATCTCGCATCCGACGTCCAGGCAATGCGGCATGCCGGCGGGAGCGCCGTTGTAGCCGGTGGCCAGAATGCTGCGGTCGCGCACGATGAGCGCGCCCACCTTGGCGCGAAGACAGGTCGAGCGCTCGGCCACCTCGCGGGTGATGGTCATGAAATATTCGTCCCAGCTCGGCCTGCGATCCATGCGGGCGCATGTAGCAGATGCGCCGGCCCGGGAACAGGCTGCGCGGACGCCGGCTGTAGGGTCATTCCTCCAGGAGCCAGGCGTACGCCTTGCGCAGAACCTCGCGCCCTGCGATTTCGACGATCCTGCCATGGGCGATGATGACGCGGTCGAAGTCCCAGCCAAGGATGCGCTCGAAGCTCCGGCGCGCGGCCGCACGGTCGCGGAGCAGCAGCCATTCCAGCCACGTCGTGCCGTATTCACCGCGCACGCCCGCCAGCGTCAGCGCCAGCCGTGTCATCCACGGCGCCTCGGCGCCCGCATAGAACAGCAGATCCGCCGTGATCAGCGTGCGGCTGGCGGCGTGGAAGAACACCACCTCATTCATCGCGGGAACCCCGGCCACCAGCTCGTGCTCGAGGTCGGGCGACCACGGGGCATCCAGCATCGGGCCGAGGACTTCGTACGCGGGAAGGTCCGGCCGTTTTTGCGGCAGACCACGCGCCACCCAGAGCGCAGCGGCGGGATAGGCGCGTTTCCAGTCCGTGACCCACAGATGATGAAATCGATTGGGCGCGACCACCCAGCGGACCGTTCCGAGCTTGTCCAGGTGGCGCCGCAGCTGGTCGTCCAGAGCGACGGGCGAATGGACCAGCAGCTGGCGCCGCTGCGTCCGCACGACGGTCATGCGCGTGCCTAGCTCGATACCGCCGGCGCGCAACGCCTGATGACGGCACCACAGGTTCTCGCCGACGCTGGCCAGCACGCCGCCGAATACTCCACGCATCAGCGGCTGTCGAGGTCGGATCGCGAAGCCACGGTTGACCGGGACGCAACCCTCGCCCATCATCGCGTCACGAGCGGGTGTAATTCAGTGGTAGAATGCCAGCTTCCCAAGCTGGACGTCGCCGGTTCGACCCCGGTCACCCGCTCCACTTCTTCTCCAGGTCGGAACGCATGGGCGAAACCCTTCGCACCGAAACGGTCAACGGCGTCGGGCACATCGTCCTGACGCGCGCGCAGCAGTACAACACGATCACGCCGGGCCTGCGCGATGAGCTCGCTGCAGCCATCGACGACGCGGATCGGGACGAGCGGGTGCACGTCATCCTGCTGCGCGCAGAGGGGCCGGCGTTCTGCGCCGGTTACGGTCTGGACTGGTCCACGAGCGGACAGGCTCGCGAAGATGCGGCCGCCAGTGCAGGACAGAGCAAGGCTTGGGACTCGGTGGCCGACATGGCGATGATCGGCCGCTTCGTCGACACGTATTTGAAGCTCTGGTACGCGCGCAAACCGACCATCGCGGCGGTGCAGGGCTGGTGCATCGGCGGCGGCACCGACATGGTGCTGTGTGCCGACATCATCGTCGCGGCCCATGGAGCGTCTTTCGGGTACCCGCCCTCGCGAGTGTGGGGAACGCCGACGACGGCGATGTGGGTCTATCGGATGGGGCTGGAGCGGGCCAAACGCTATCTGCTGACCGGCGACGAGATCTCCGCCGCCAAGGCGGTCGAGCTCGGATTGATTCTGGAGGCTGTTCCGGACGAGCAGCTTCTGTCGCATGCCACGGCGCTCGCCGAGCGCATGGCGCAGGTACCGACCAACCAGCTCGTGATGCTCAAGCTCCTCTGCAACCAGACGGCAGAGAACATGGGCATGGCATCGACCCGGACGTTGGGCGTCCTGTTCGACGGCATCGCCCGTCATACCCAGGAAGGCCTCGACTTCGTCGCACGGGCCGAACAGGTGGGTTTCCGCCAGGCGGTCCGGGAGCGGGACGATCCGTTCGGCGACTACGGGAGCAAGGCGGCCAAGCGACGCTGACGCGCATTGAATCCGGCATGGCCGGCCCGTAGCATTCGCTCGTGCGTTGCCCGACGTGCAAACAGCCCGTCGATCGCGAAACCAGCCCCTACCGGCCTTTCTGCTCCAGGCGGTGCAAGCTCGTGGATCTAGGTCGCTGGCTCGATGGGAGCTACGCCATACCTGGCGAACCTGCATCCGAAGAAGAGTTGGCCGCGGAATTGCAAAAGCTCGCCGAGCAAAAGCAGCGCGAGCACTGAGTGGGCGGCTCCGAACCCGGGTTGTCCGCTGTCCCGCCTCGCGTTAGGGTGCCACCTCTGCGGAAACGGTCATGAATCGCTCATACAAGTTCCTCGTCGGCATCGCCGTCATCGTCGCCACCGTCGGCTTCCTGATGTGGACCGCGGTGGATCAGACCAAAATGTACATGATCACCGTCGCCGAGTTCCTGAGCGCGGGGGACAGCTACGCCGGCGAAACCGTGCGAATCGCCGGACGCGTCGCCCCCGGGACGATGAAGTGGGACGCCACCAGCCGCGACCTGCGCTTCACGCTCAAGGACATTACCAGGGAAGGGACGGTGGACGTCCACTACAACGGCCTGCTCCCCGACATGTTCGCCGAAGACCGCGACGTGGTGGTCGAAGGCCCCTACACGGATGAAACTCCTTTCCGGGCCACGACCGTCCTGACCGCGTGCCCCTCCAAGTATCAGGCAGAAGAGTGAATTCGTGATCGAGATCGGCAACCTCGCGCTCTATCTGGCGCTCGCCACTGCCGCGTACGCCGTCTTCGCCTGCGTCTACGGCGCACAGACCAGGCGCCGGGACTTCATTGCCAGCGGCGAGCACGCCGCCTACGCCTGCTGGGGCCTCGTCTGCATCGCCACGGTCGTGATGGTGCATGCACTGATCACGCACGACTTCCGCATCAAGTACGTGGCCGGCTACTCCAGCACCACGCTGCCGCTGCAGTACCGGATCACTGCCCTGTGGGGCGGCATGGAGGGGTCGCTGCTGTTCTGGGCGCTGATCCTGACCAGCTTCGTGGCCCTGGCACAGTTTCAGAACCGCAACCGCAACCGCGAGCTGATGCCGTACGTGACGGCGACCAGCGCCACCGTGGCCGCGTTCTTCCTGAGCCTGCTCGTCTTCGTGACGCCGCCGTTCGCCGTGCTCAGCCGCCCGCCGGTTGAAGGCACCGACCTGAACCCGCTGCTGCAGAACTACTGGATGCAGATTCATCCGCCTTCTCTGTACCTGGGCTACGTGAGCTGGACGATCCCGTTCGGCTTCGCCATTGGCGCGCTGGCCACAGGACGCCTGGACGACCTGTGGATCCGGACTTCGCGCCGCTGGTGCCTTGCGGCGTGGTTCTTCCTGTCTCTTGGGAATCTCTTCGGCGCGAGATGGGCCTACGAGGTTCTCGGCTGGGGCGGCTATTGGGCCTGGGACCCGGTCGAGAACGCGGCGTTCATGCCGTGGCTGACGGGGACGGCCTACCTCCACTCGGTGATGATCCAGGAGCGCAAGGACATGCTGAAGGTCTGGAACATGACCCTCATCATCCTGACCTTCGCGCTGACGATCTTCGGCACGTTCCTCACCCGGTCAGGCGTCATCTCCTCCGTGCACTCGTTTACGCAGTCTGGACTCGGGCCGTACTTCCTCTGGTTCCTCGCGCTGATCGTGGTGGGCTCGGGCATTCTGGTGGTCCTGCGGATCAGGGAGCTTCGGCCGCGCCACAAGCTCGACAGCATCCTGTCGCGCGAGTCCGCATTCCTGTTCAACAACCTGTTGCTGCTCGGGATCGCGTTCGCGACGTTCTGGGGGACCCTGTTCCCCGTGCTGTCCGAGGCGGTCCGCGGCGTGAAAATCACGGTCGGCCCGCCCTTCTTCAACCAGGTCAACGCCCCGCTCGCCATTGCTCTGCTGCTGCTGATGGGCATCGGCCCCATCATCGCCTGGCGGCGCGCCTCGGCGCGTCATCTGATGGAGAGCTTCCTCTGGCCGGCGCTGTTCGGGCTCCTGGTCGGCGGCGCGGCCTTCGCGCTCGGCATGCGCACGCTGCAGGCACTGCTCGTGACGTCGTTCTCGGCATTCGTGCTGTACACGGTGGTTGCGGAGTTCCATGCCGGCGCGCGCGCTCGTATGTCGATGGTCGGCGAAGGGTACGGCGCGGCGCTGCTGGGGCTGATGCGCAAGAACCAGCGGCGCTATGGCGGCTACATCATTCACGTCGGCGTCGTGTTCATGTTCCTCGGCGTGACGATGTCGTCGGTCTATCGCCTCGAAGAGATTCATACGGTCAAAAAGGGCGAAGAATTCGGCGTCGGCCGCTACACGATCCGCTACGATGATGCCGCCAGCAGCGAGAACGCGCACATGGCGCGGCTCACGGCCACGCTGACGGTCTTCGAGAACGGACAGCAGATCGACGTGCTTCATCCGGAGAAGCGCTTCTACAAGCGGCCGGAGCAGCCTGCCACGGAGGTCGACCTGCGTTCGACGATGCGCGACGACCTCTACGTGATCCTCGGCAGCATCGACGACAAGGGCGTGGCGACGATCCAGGCTTACGTCAATCCGCTGGTCTGGTGGCTGTGGTGCGGCGGCGTGGTGCTGGTTCTGGGCACCGCCGTCGCCGTCTTTCCGACCCGCCGCGCTCGCGTGCTCGAGCGTGCGCGCGAGACCGCAGTCGGGCGACGGCAGCAAGCGTGAAACTGCCGGCAATGGCGCTCGTCGCGCTGCTCGCCTTCGGCGTGGGCAACGCTTCCGCGCAGGAGCTCCCGATGTCGCGTGGCGACGTCGAGGAGGGCCTGACCTGCCAGTGCGGCTGCGGCCTGACGGTCCACGCGTGCAATCATCTGCAATGCAGCTTCGCCATCCCCGTGCGCAAGGACATCGCCGAGTCGCTGGAGCGCGGCGAGACGGGCCAGCAGATTCTCGACCGGTACGCGCAGAAGTACGGCGAGAAAGTCCTTTCGTCCCCGATCGCCACCGGGTTCAACGTGCTGGCATGGATCGCCCCGTACGTTGCGGTGGCGGTGGGAGGCATCCTGATCGTGTTCGCCATTCGCCGCATGGCCCATCGGTCGGCCGAGCTGCCCCACGCGGCGCCGGACGAGCACAGCTCGGATCCGGCCTCGCAGCAGCAGCTCGCCCGTCTGCGTGAAGAGATCGAGGAGTTCGAGCGGTGACAGCCGTCTTCGCAGTGTTGATCATCCTGACCGTGGCCGCACTGATCGCGGCGCCGCTGCTGCAGGCGGGGCGCGAGGTAGCGTTCGAGAGCGGCGGCCGCGGAGAGCTGTGGCGCCGCGAGAAGGCGGTGGCTCTGATGGCGATCAGCGAGGCGGATTTCGACCGCGCCACCGGCAAGCTGAGCGACGACGACTACCGCGTGCTGCGCCACGATTACGAGGGCCGCGCCGTACGCGCGATGGACGAGCTGGACGAGCTGGACGCGCTGGTGCCGCAAGCGTCCGCGGGCGGCGGCGCTCCATCCTTCCGCTTCTGCCCATCGTGCGGCCGCGCCTTTGCCGAACCCGACCGTTTCTGCGCCGGCTGCGGCCACGCTCGCGCCTGATCCTCGCCGGCCGCGCACGGTTGGTAATCCGCCTGCGCTGAGCTAGCGATAGCGCGTGGCAACCGACGACGCTTCTTCCACGCCGGTACGATCCATCGACGATCTCGAGGCGACGTTCCACGCCGGCGCCAAGGCACGCGACCTGTGGCGCATCGGTGTCGAGTACGAAAAGCCGGTCGTGGACGCTTCCGGCGAAAGCGTGCCGTACGAAGGGGCCGTCGGCATCCGCCGGCTGCTCGACGGTATGCGCGAGCGTTCGTCGCAGTGGGAAGGCGTCTACGAAGGGCGTCACCTGATCGCACTGCAGGACGGGCTGGCTTCGATCACGCTTGAGCCGGGCGGCCAGTTCGAAATGTCCGGGCAGCAATGCGACTCGCTGCATTGCGCAGCCGATGAGCTGGAGAGGCACGTTCGCGAAATCGTCACGGTAGGTCGCGAGATCGGCGCACGGTTTCTTGGCCTGGGCATCGTCCCGAAGACTCCGCTTTCGCGCATCCCGTGGATGCCCAAGCATCGCTACGAGATCATGCGCAGGATCATGGCCCGCACAGGCACGCTCGGCCTGCGGATGATGGGACAGACAGCCACGGTGCAGTGTAATTTCGACTACGGCGACGAGAAGGACGCCGCCGACAAGATGCGTGTTTCGATGGCAATGGGGCCGGTGCTGGTTGCAGTCTCCGCCAACTCGCCCGTTGTGGACGGCAGAGCCACCGGTTTCCAGAGCTTCCGCTCCCACATCTGGACCGATACCGACGCCGACCGCTGCGGCGTGCTGCCGTTCGTCTTCGAGACCGACGCGCTGTTCGGCGCCTACACCCAGTACGCCCTGGATGTACCGATGTATTTCATCAAACGCGCCGGCCGTTTGATCGAGGTCGGTGGCATGACCTTCCGGCGATTCCTCGAGCTCGGCTGGGAGGGCGAGCGGGCCACGCTGGCGGACTGGACGCTGCACCTGACGACGCTGTTCCCCGAGGTGCGACTCAAGACGTACATCGAGGTCCGGTCTGCCGACAGCCAGTCGGTGGATCTGATGCTGGGGACGCCAGCCTTGATGAAAGGCATTCTCTACGACGCAGACTGTCTGGCTGCAGCCTGGGACGTCGTGAAGGCGTGGCCGGCCAACGAAATCTCGGAGATCCAGGACCAGGCCGCGAGGAAAGGACTGGCAGGTCGAGCCGGCCGCCATAGCCTCGGCGACATCGCCCTGGAGGTCCTCGCCATTGCCGAGGAGGGGCTGGCGCGGCAGCACAAGCGAAACAGCGCGGGCCGCGATGAACGGCTCTATCTGGAGAAGCTCTCCGACGAGGTCCGCGGACGCCGCAACCCCGCCACCCGCATCATCGAGCAGTGGGAAGGACCCTGGAACGGTGACGTCGACCGCCTCATCGACTATGCCGCCTACCGCTTGAGCTGAAATTTTTTGCCGACCCCGTTGAGTTTCGGCGTTTCTTCGCCTAAACAGGGTTTCATGTATAGCGAAGGAACGGCGAATCGGGTGCAACGGCCCGTTGCCCCCCGCGAAGAGGAAGACGCATCGACGGCAGCGCTTGCCCCAGCCCCTGCCGGTTTGTCCGCAAGGCGCGCCGAGCATTGGCTCGATCTGCCCGCGGGCGCCTGGCAGAAGCGGCGGCTCTATGCCCTGCGTGCACGCACGGACGCATTTCGCTCCGTCGGCGTGGGCATCGGAGACGTGGTGGTCGTCGAGCCGGGCGCCCGCGAGCAGCCCGGGCAGATCGTCCTCGTGCGCGGCCCCAACGGACTGGCGCTGCGAAGGCTGGCAAACCATCCGCGCGGCACGATGTCGTCCGTCCTGGAGCTGCCGCTGCGCGACCGCGACGAGCGGGACTTTCACAGGGTCGTCGGGACGGTGCTGGCCGTGCTGCGCCCTACCGGCACGGGGGCGCTGAGGCCCGCTCGACCAAGCGCCCGCCGGCCGCATGCCACCGTTGGCGCACGCGCGCCCTCGCGCACCACCGCAATGCGCGCACCCAACGAGAGCGGCAGCGAAATTGAGGACCTGCGGCGGTCGCTCCAGCGGTCCCGGCTGCGCCTCGATGCTGCGTGTGGGCACATGGACCCACACGACTTCGCTCGTGCGAGCCGGCTCGTGGCCGGATTGTCAGCGCTCGTCGACTGTCTCGGCCACGCTCGCTCAACGGGGCTTCGAGCGGCGCTGCTCGCTGAGGCGAAGGCGACGGCGCAGATGGTGACCGCCGATCTTGCGAGGAAGTGAGGGCGCGACCGCGCGACTAGGGACAGGGAGACGGGCGCGGTGGACGCCCGGATTAAGGTCGATAATGGCTGCCCTCACTTTATTTCATGGCCGTGAATCTTCCATCCGTCGCTGCATGTGTGTTATATGACGCCCTGCATCAGGCACTGATGGCCTGAATGCTCGTCCCAAAAAGAGGAAACCATGGCCGACCGATTTGTGAACCTTTTCGAGCCGGACACCCTGCTGCCGGCACAATACTTCGCCGCCTTCTCGCGTGAAGGTGGTCTCGTTCGCGAGCGGCGCCTGATGCTCGCCGTGTTGCAGGACGCGGTCGAGTGCTACCAGAAGTACGCTCTTGCGCGAGACCCTCGCGGAAGACTCCTGTTCGAAGATGCTCAGGAATGGATCGAGTCGCGCGAGCGGGAATGGCCGTTCGCTTACGAGAACATCTGTGAAGTGCTGAGCCTGAACGCCGAGTACATCCGCCGTGGTCTGTCGAAGTGGCGCCAGCAGCGCGGTCCGGTTCGCCGTTCTGCTGCCAAGATCGTCCCCTTGGCCGAACGTCGCGCGATGGATCCGATGGAAGTCCTCCAGGAGAGCCTGCAGCAGGCCTGCTGATTCCGTCCCGGAAGCTGTGTCCTCGAAGGCCCGCCTCTCGCTCGAGAGGCGGGCCTTCTCATTTTGAGACGTCGCCGGCGACGGCGACCGACGCGTCGACCATTCCAACGTCGGTCGGAACTCCGTTTTGCGCCTCGACGACAGCCGCCAGCAGTTCTGCGTCCACCAGCGACGTCCACCCTCGCTTCGCGATCAGCGACTGCGCCTCGGCATACAGGCTCGGCTGCAGGCCGTAGATGTCTTCATGGACCTCGAGCAGGACTCGACCGCGGTGCATGGCGACCTTGACCGGCTGATACAGGAACACTCCGGGCGTGCCTACCGGCACGAGAGGGAACAGCGACGCGATGTCTTCATTATATAGCCGCAGGCAGCCGTGGCTGACCTGCATGCCCACGCCCCAGGGCTTGTTGCTGCCGTGGATGCCATACGCCGGCAGTGACAGCTCGAGGCGGTAACGTCCCAGCGGGTTCTCGGGGGTGCCGCCGGGAATCACGTATTCGCTGAAGCCGTTCTCGGCGATGCGTTCCTTGCGGATCGACTCCGGGATGGTCCACTTCGGGTTGACGGTCTTGCTGGAGACGCGGAAGGAGCCTTGCGGCGTCTGCCAGTCCTCACGCCCGAGTCCGACCGGAACCGTGACCACGCCGCCGTCCTCCGGAAAGTAGTAGAGCCGCATCTCCGGAATGTTCAGCACGAGCCCCTGCCGCGGCGCTTCGGGCAGGATCCAGCGCGTCGGCACGACCAGCGGCTCGGCCCCGGCCGGCACCCAGGGATCAATGGTGCGATTGGCGGAAACCATTTCGTTGAAGCCGAGATCGTAGTGGCGTGAGATGTCCAGGAACGTCTCGCCCTTGACAGCGGCGTGGGTACGCAGCCGCCCGACCACCTCGGTTCCGGGCGCAAGGTCGTGCCGCACAAGAGCACGCCGCTCCTCCCCCGGCGCCTGCGTCGGCCCTTCCAGATCGGCGGCGACGGCGAGCCGCGGCGCCCCGGCCAGCAGCACCACGACTGCTGCGCGAGCGATCTTCGCGAAAGTCATCAGCGCCCCGACCTGTGCTCCCCGCGATGCCCTTCGTCAAGCGCGGGATTGTTCCAGAAGCGCAACGAGCTCGACGGGGTCGTGAGCGGGCGGGCTGCACGAGGTGCCCCGACAGACATAGACCGTGGGCCGTCCTGAAATCGGCCGCTTGTCGCGAAGCGCCGGCGGCAGCTCGCTCTGGTCGGCGTCATCGTCCAGGCAGATCACCGTCAGTGCCGGCAGGTAATCTTCCACGGCGCACCGCTGGAGCGGCGCCCGCCCTGCGGGATCTCCAACCACGACGGCGCTGATCCACCCCTGGCGATGGCGGTCCGCGATGCACAGCAGATGCGCGGCGCCATAGGGGTTGCGAAGTGCGTCTGCGGCAAACGCATCGATCACCGCCTGGCCTGATCGCCGGAACGCTTCAGTCCCCGTCAGCTCCCACAACCGCAGCAGCAGCTCGGCGGCCACCGAGTTGCCCGCCGGGATTGCCCCATCGGTCAGATCGCGCGTGCGAGCGACCAGAGGCTCGCCGTCGCCTGCGGTGAAGTAGAAGCCGCCGTGCTGCGGGTCCTCGAAACGCTCGAGAAGCACGTCGGCGCACATCTGCGCCGACTGCAGATCCTGCGGGCGTCCCGCAGCGGCGAACGCGTCGAGGCAGCCCCGGCCGAAGAAGGCGTAATCATCGAGGAACCCATCCACCTTGGCCTGCCCCTGCGCATGCACGTGCCGCAGACGGCCCCCATCGAGGAGGTGCTGCCGAACGAAGTCGATGGCAGCCAGCGCCGCTTGCACGAAGTCCGGGCGCTGCAATCGCTGCCCTGCAGCGGCCATGGCGCTGATCATCAACCCGTTCCAGTCGCTGACGATCTTCTCGTCGCGGCCTGGCGCTACGCGAGTCGCGCGGCGATCGAACAGAAGCTTGCGGCACCGGGTCAGGGTCGCCTCGGCAGCGGCGGCGTCGGGACCGAGCTCCTGGATCAGCTGACGCGACGTCACCGCACGATGCAGGATGTTCTCGCCTTCGAAATTGCCGCGTTCGGTGACGCCATAGACGCGACAGAACAGGGTCGCATCCTCTGCGCCGACGACGTCGACGATCTCGTCGCGGCTCCAGACGAAGAATTTGCCCTCGACGCCCTCGGAGTCGGCGTCCTGGGTGGCGTAGAAGCCGCCCTCGGGCGAGGTCATTTCCCGCAGCACGTAGTCGAGAATTCCCGCCGCGACCGCGCCGTAGCTGCTGTCGTGGAAGAACGCGGAAGCGTCGGCGTACATCCGCGCCAGCAGCGCCTGGTCGTACAGCATCTTCTCGAAGTGCGGGACGAGCCACTGACGATCGACGCTGTAGCGGTGGAAGCCACCGCCGAGATGATCATGGATGCCGCCGTCGGCCATGCGGTCCAGGCTCAGGCGAAGCAGATCGCGGCGTCGCGTGCTGCTCACGGAGGCATCGGCGTCCATGAGCAGCGTCAACGCCATGGACCCCGGGAATTTGGGCGCTTGGCCGAATCCCCCATGATCAGCGTCCATGACGGCGACAAGAGACTCGGCGGCGCCGGCGATCGCCTCGGCGGTGATGGCTGCGGCGGCAGCCGGCGCGAGCTCGCGCCGGAGGAAACCCGCGACGCGGTCGGCGCTCGCCGTGACTTCTTCACGCCGCTCGCGGTACGCGGCCGCGACGCCGGCAAGCACGCGCGGCAATCCTGGCATCCCTCCGCGATCCTCGGGAGGAAAGTACGTCCCGGCGTAGAACGGCTTGCCGTCGGGCGTCAGGAACACGGTCATTGGCCAGCCGCCGTGCCCCGTCATCCCCTGCACCGCCTTCATGTACAGGTGGTCGAGATCGGGACGCTCTTCGCGATCGACCTTGATGCAGACGAAGAGCTCGTTCATCTGGCGCGCGATCTGCTCGTTCTCGAAGGACTCGCGCTCCATGACGTGGCACCAGTGACACGCCGAATACCCGATGCTCAGCAGGATGGGCTGGTCCCGGTCGCGTGCCCGTGCGAGGGCTTCCTCGCCCCATGGATACCAGTCCACCGGATTGGAACCGTGCTGGCGCAGATACAGAGACGGCTCATCGGCCAGACGATTGCGATGCGAGGAGGTCACCTCTGTCGCTTATACGCCTCGATGATCGCGCAACAAGCTGCGCGGCCCGGGCACGGAAATGGAGAGCCCGTTCGGGCGGTTCAGGCCGTTGCAGCAGCCAGGCGCGCCCGCGCCACCGACAGATCCCGCAGGATCTGCTCGATCCGCGCCGGGTCGTCGGCTCCCGCTGCCGCGGCCTGCTCCAGCCGAGTGACGTCGGCGCGAGCACTTGCCGCGTCGATCTGCGAAGGCAGCTCGGCCGAATCGGCGAGGATGGTGATGACGTCGTCGCGAACTTCGGCGTAGCCGCCGTCCACCACGACGCGCTTGCGCGTCCCGCCTTCAACGTAGGTGAGCAGTCCGGGGGCAAGGGCGCCGAGGAACGTGACGTGCAGCGGCAGCACGCCGAACTCGCCTTCGGTTCCGGGCGCCGTGACTTCGGAAACCTCCGCGTCGACGATGGCGGCGGCGGGCGTGACGATGCGGAGTTTCATCGTCAGGCGGCCATCTTTCGCGCCTTCTCGATGGCCTGCTCGATGGTGCCGACCATGTAGAAGGCCTGCTCGGGAAGATCGTCGTGCTGCCCGGCAACCAGCTCGCGGAAAGCGCGAATGGTGTCTTCGCGCTTGACGTACGCGCCCGGCGTGCCGGTGAACGACTCCGCGACCGTGAATGGCTGCGACAGGAAGCGTTGGATCTTGCGCGCGCGAGCGACGAGGAGCTTGTCGTCCTCCGACAGCTCGTCCATGCCGAGAATGGCGATGATGTCCTGCAGGTCCTTGTAGCGCTGCAGCACCTGCTGCACGTCACGCGCGACCTTGTAGTGCTCCTCTCCGACGATGTTCGGATCCAGGATGCGCGAGGTTGAATCGAGAGGATCGACCGCGGGATAGATGCCCAGCTCGGCGATCTGGCGCGACAGCACCGTCGTCGCGTCCAAATGGGCGAACGTCGTGGCCGGCGCCGGATCGGTCAGGTCGTCTGCCGGAACGTAAATCGCCTGCACGGACGTGATCGAGCCTTTGGTCGTGGTGGTGATGCGCTCCTGCAGGCCGCCGAGGTCGGTCGAGAGCGTCGGCTGGTAACCGACCGCCGAGGGCATGCGGCCCAGGAGCGCCGAGACTTCCGAGTTCGCCTGCGTGAAGCGGAAGATGTTGTCGATGAACAGCAGGACGTCCTTGCCCTCGCTGTCGCGGAAGTACTCCGCGCACGTCAATGCAGTCAGTGCCACGCGCGCGCGCGCCCCCGGCGGCTCGTTCATCTGGCCGTAGACAAGCGCGGCCTTGCCGATGACCCCGGACTCCTTCATCTCGATCCAGAGATCGTTGCCCTCGCGTGTGCGCTCGCCCACACCTCCGAACACGGAGTAGCCGCCATGCTGCGTCGCGACGTTGTTGATCAGCTCGAGGATGATGACGGTCTTGCCGACGCCGGCGCCGCCGAAGAGTCCGATCTTGCCGCCCTTGGCGTACGGGCAAAGCAGATCGACCACCTTGATGCCAGTCTCGAAAGCCTCGACGGTCGTCGCCTGCTCGGTGTAATCGGGCGCCTGGCGATGAATGGGAAGATAGTTGTCGGTCTTGATCGGCGGCCCGCCGTCGACGGGCTTGCCGATGACGTTGATGATGCGGCCGAGGACGGCATCACCTACCGGCGTGACGATCTTGTTGCCGGTGTCCTTGACCTCCGAGCCGCGCACGAGCCCTTCGGCCGAGTCCATCGCGATCGCGCGGACGGTGTTTTCGCCGAGGTGCGCGGCCACCTCCAGCACGAGGTTGTCCTGCGTCTCATCGATGGCCGGGTTCGTTACCGTCAGCGCCTGCAGAATCGGCGGGACCTGTCCGGGCGGAAATTCCACGTCCACGACACCACCGATGACCTGTGTGATTCGACCCGTCGCCATGAATGTTCGACTCCTTAACCTTTGAGCGCTTCTGCGCCGCCGACGATCTCCATCAACTCCGTCGTGATGCTCGCCTGGCGTGCGCGGTTCATCTGCAGCGTCAGGCGCTCGATCATCTCCGACGCGTTGCGGGTGGCGCTGTCCATTGCCGTCATGCGCGCGCCATGCTCGCTCGCCGTGGCCTCGAGGAACGCCTGGAAGACCTTCGTTTGAATGTAGCGGCCGAGCAGCGACTCCAGCAGCTGCGCCGGCTCGGGCTCGTAGACGTACTCGACCGAGGGACCGGCGGTCTGCGTGCTCTCCACCGGCAGAAGCCTCTCCACCACCGGCAGTTGCGAAATCGCCGACCGAAAGCGCGAGTAGACGAGATAGACGGCGCCAACCTCTCCCGCCAGGAAGCGATCGGCCGCCTCGCTGGCGATGGAACGCGCCAGCGCCAGGTCGCCCGTGCCCGGATATCGGCCGCGAATCCGGTCCGGGTATCGCTTGCGAAGATAGTCGCTGCCGTTGCGGCCGCACGTCACCAGCGCCGCTCCCTGTCCTTCGTCTGTGCGAAGGAAGGTCTCGGCCTTCTTGATGAGGTTGGCGTTGTATCCGCCGCACAGGCCGCGATCCGACGTGATCACGATGACTTCAGCAGGCGCGTCGGCGCCCTTCTGCAGGAACGGGTGCGACGATTCACCGGCCGCCGCAGCGATTCCGGTGAGCAGCTCCTGAAGCCGCTCGCCGTAGGGACGCGCACTTTGCACCGCGTCCTGCGCTCGACGCAGCTTGGCCGCCGAAACCATTTTCATGGCCTTGGTGATCTGCTGCGTGTTGCGCACCGAAGAGATGCGCTTGCGGATGTGCTTGAGGCTCGGCACGGCAGGTCAGGCCCCGAACACGCCCTTGAACTCGGTGAGAACGGCCGTCAGGCGCGACTTCACCTCGTCAGTCAGCTCCTTTTTCTCGCTCACCAGCTTGTAGACGTCCGGGTGCGAGCGCTGCATGAAGCCGCGCAGCTCCTCCTCGTAGCGTCGGATCTTGCCGACCTCGACGCCGTCGAGGAAGCCGTTGATGGCGGCAAAGATGGTGACGACCTGCTGCTCCGCGGGCTGCGGCACGTACTGGTCCTGCTTGAGGACCTCCACCAGTCGCTGGCCTCGCGCGAGCATGCGCTGCGTTGCCGCATCCAGATCGGATCCGAACTGCGCGAATGCCGCCATCTCGCGGTACTGAGCCAGGTCCAGGCGGAGCGAGCCTGCGACCTGTCGCATGGCCTTGATCTGCGCCGATCCGCCCACGCGCGACACCGAAAGACCGACGTTCACGGCCGGGCGGACGCCCGAGTAGAACAGGTCGGTTTCAAGATAGATCTGGCCGTCGGTGATCGAGATGACGTTGGTCGGAATGTACGCCGACACGTCGCCGGCCTGCGTCTCGATGATCGGCAGGGCCGTCAGTGATCCGCCGCCTTCGGCGTCGCTCATCTTGGCGGCGCGCTCGAGCAGCCGCGAGTGCAGGTAGAAGACGTCGCCGGGATAGGCTTCGCGGCCCGGCGGACGGCGCAGCAGCAGGGAAAGCTGGCGATAGGCGACGGCCTGCTTGGACAGATCGTCGTAGATGATCAGGGCGTGGCGGCCGGTGTCACGGAAGTACTCGCCCATCGTGACGCCGGCGTAGGGCGCGATGAACTGAAGGGGGGCCGATTCGGACGCGGTCGCCGCCACGACGATCGTGTAATCCATGGCGCCGTGCTTCTTCAGCCGGTCGACGACCTGCGCCACCGTCGAGCGCTTCTGACCGATCGCGACATAGATGCACAGGACGTCGCCGCCCTTCTGATTGATGATCGTGTCGATGGCGATGGCGGTCTTGCCGGTCTGGCGGTCACCGATGATGAGCTCACGCTGGCCGCGGCCGATCGGGATCATCGAGTCGATGGCCTTGACGCCGGTCTGAAGAGGCTGCTTCACGGGCGCGCGAGAGACGATGCCCGGGGCTTTCACTTCGATGCGGCGTCGATGCGGCGTCTTGATCTCGCCGAGGCCGTCGATGGGCTGGCCGAGCGCGTTGACGACGCGCCCGAGCATTGCCTCGCCGACCGGAACATCGGCGATGCGGCCGGTGCGCCGCACTTCGGATCCTTCGCGCACCATCTCGGGATCGGCGAAGATCGCCGCACCGACGTTGTCCTCCTCCAGGTTGAGCACCATGCCGAGAACGCCGTTCTCGAATTCGAGCAGCTCACCCGAAGCGGCACGATCGAGGCCGTGAATTCGCGCGATTCCATCACCGGTGGCCAGAACCCGCCCAGTCTCGCGAACCTCGACCTGGCGGCCGAAGTCGCGAATCTGCTGTCGGATGAGATCACTGATCTCGGATGCCTTGATCTGCTGCACCAGAATTCTCCCGTTTCCCTTTACCCGGCCCCCGCGGGCAAGGTCGTCGTCCCCGTCTGTGCCGGCGCTCAGGCCTGGCCTGCCATCAGCCGCTCTAGGCGCTGAAGCTGCGTCCGCACGCTTCCGTCGTACACTTTCCCTTCGGCCTCGACCGTCACCCCGCCGATCAGCGACGGGTCCGATTCCACCTCGGTCAGCACTCCCCGGCCCGTCACGGCCTGGAACCGGGAGCGGATCGAATCCAGCTGCTCGTTGCTCAAAGGGCCGGCGCTTCGCACGCGCACGCGCACCCTGCCAGCCGCTTCGTCCTGCAGGCGCTGAAACCATTCGTGAATGCGCGGCAGGTGCTCGAGGCGATCGTTGTCGGCGACCACGGCGAGGAACCGGCCCAGCAGGGACCCCAACCGCGAGGAAAGCGCCTTCGCGAGCTGCTCGCGCTGCTCGCGCGTAAGCAATCCAGGCGCCAGCGTCCCCGGCGCCTGCTGATCAACGGCCGTTGCCAGCTCGGCCAGCGCCGCGGCCACGCCCTCGATCTCGTTCGCCTCACGAGCGAGGTCGAAAAGAGCGCGCGCATACCTTCGTGCGATCGATCCGCCGATCACTGCGACACCCCATCCACGAACTCCCGCACCAGGCGAGACTGGTCGGCATCGCCGAGCCTGCTGCGGATGTCGCGCTCGGCGATGTCCGCGGCAAGCCGTGCGGCCTCCGCACGCAGCTCGCGCCGCGCACGGGCAAGCTCCGATTCTGCCCGGCGCTCCGCGTCCAGACGCAGCCGCTCGCCGGCCAGGCGCGCTTCCTCGAGCAGCCGTTCACGATCACGCGCCGCGCCTTCGCGCAGCTCCTCGATCATCTTCCGTCGGGTTTCGTCGAGCGCCGCTTCCTTGGCGGCATACTCGCGGCGGATCTTGTCGGCTTCTTCGCGCGCCTTGGCGGCAACCGACATCGCCTCACGCAGCTCGACGCTGCGACTGACGAGGAAATCGCGCACCGCCGGCCACGCGAATCGGTACATGAGAAAAGCGAAGATGAAGAAGTTGACGAACGAGAAGCACAGCGCCAGCCAGGCGGCCGTGGAATGGCCCTCGACATGATCGGCCCCGGTCGCCGCCGAAACGACAGCGGGATAGGCGGCGATTGCCGTCATCGGCAACAAGCTGACGGACCATGCCTTCACGCGTTGCTCCCTTTGCCGAGCACGGCAGCGACCATCTGATCCGCGAGTGCCCTGGCATCACCCGCCAGCGTCTGCCGCGCCTCGGCGGTTGCGGCTGCAACCGAGCTGCGCAGCTCGCCGAGCCGTCCGGCGGCGTCTGCCTGCGCGCGTGCGAAAATCTCCCGCTCTTCTTCCTTGGTCTGGCGCCGCATCGCATCGACTTCCGACATCGTTTGCGCGCGAACCTTGGCGAGCTCCTCATCGATGCGCGCGGCCAGCGCCTGCGCCTGGACCGTCTGCTCGGCGGCGGCCGCCGCGTCGCCGACCGTTCGAGCGGCGCGCTCGTCCAGCAGATCGAGGAACGGCGCGAAAAGGAGCCGAGCCAGCACGAAAAGCAGGCCAAAAAAGGCCACGAGCTGGATCAGGAAAGTTACGTCCGGCGGAAAGGTAAGCATACGACGCGCGTGATGGCCCCTATCGATTCCCAGCCTCGCCTGCACGGCGGACGGAAGCATGCGACCTGGCCAAGCGCGGTCCTCTGATTCGCAGCCGGCATGTGATGCTGCGAATGGACGATGGTGGTGGCCGGGAAGCGCCCTCCGCTACCATCGCATCGGAAGGTTGTCAAAATTCAGCGCACCGCGACTGACGTCAGCAGATCGATTAGCCGCGTTAATTCTTCGCGGGAGTAGAACTCGAGCTCGATACGGCCTTTGTTGTCACTGCCGCGCAGGCGCACCTTCGTGCCCAGACTACGGCTCAGCGACTGCTCCATGAGCGACGATGGACGTTTTTTCTTCGCTGCCGCCCCCTGCGTGCTGATCTGGCCATCGACCTGCGTCCAATCCTTCACCAGCTGCTCGGCATCGCGGACGGAAAGGCCCCGGCGAACGATCGCCTGCATGGCTTCGATCTGGCGAGCCGCCGTAGGCAGCGCCAGCAGCGGCCGCGCATGGCCTTCGGTGATCAGACCCTGCTCCAAACCTTCGAGCACCGGCTGCGGCAACGCGAGAAGGCGCAACGTGTTGGCAATTGCGGACCTCGACTTCCCGATTCTGCGCGCGATGTCATCCTGGGTGTGGCCATGGGTCTCCAGTAGCCGCTCGTACGCGCGTGCGCGCTCCAGCGCTCCGAGGTCTTCGCGCTGAATGTTCTCGACCAGCGCCAGCTCCAGGTGCTCGGAGTCCGACGACGCCTCTCGCAGCACCACCGGAACCTTCTCCAGGCCTGCGCGCGCCGCTGCGCGCAACCTTCGTTCGCCCGCAATGAGCTCGTAGCTGCCGCCGCGGGCAACGACCACCAGCGGCTGGAGGATCCCATTCTCGCGGATGGACGCTGCCAGGTCGTCGAGCTGAGCGTCATCGAACCGCCGCCGGGGCTGACCGCGACCGGCAACGACCCTCTCGATCGGCACCAATAGCGGCTTCCCTGAATTTACGCCCCCATCCCGGGGCTGCCCCTGCTCGTTCCCAGCAAAAATCGCATCCAAGCCTCTGCCCAATGGCTGCCTCATCCCAACTGCCCTCCCTGCATCCGCGCCTCGCCCTGGCGACGCGCGGCCATCTGAAGAATCTCCCGTGCGACCTGCCGATAGGCGGCCGAACCCGTCGACGCGGGATCGTAGACAACGACGGGAATGCCATGCGAGGGGCTTTCGCTGATCCGGACGTTGCGAGGCACCATCGCGTGCAGCACCTTGTCGGCGAAATGGCCGCGCACCTCCTGGGCGACCTGACGGCTGAGGGAGGTGCGTGAGTCGTACATCGTCAGTAGGATCCCGAGAACCTCGAGCTGCGGATTGAACGCGGCCCGCACCCGCTCGATCGTCTCTAGCAGGGCGCCCAGGCCCTCGAGCGCGTAGAACTCGCACTGCAACGGTACGAGGACGCCGTCGGCGCAGGACAGCGCGTTCAGCGTCAGCATCCCAAGCGCAGGCGGGCAATCTATGAGGACGAACTCGTACGCTTCTCGGGCGGGGTCGAGCTTCTCGCGCAGGCGCCACTGCCGGTCCTTGGCCGCGACCAGCTCGATCTCGGCCCCAGCGAGGTCGCGGGTGGCGCATACGAGGTCCAGCCCTGGAACAGCCGTCGGCTTGGCAGCCGCGTGCACCGACAGGTCGGCCGTCAGAAGCTCATAGGAGGAGGCGCCGGACTGGCGCGCCTCGCCGAGCCCGCTGGTCGCGCTTCCCTGGGAATCGAGATCGATCAGCAGGGTTCGGTGCTTCTCGAGCGCAAGTGCCGCGCCGAGGTTGACGGCCGTCGCCGTCTTACCGACCCCGCCTTTCTGATTGGCTACGGCAATCGTCAGGCCCATACCACCACCACAACCGCAACGACATCCGATGCCGCGGTTCTTCGCTGGCTACCACAGCACCCGACCGAAAGCTAAAGACCGTCGCACAGCCGATCGATGTTTCACGTGAAACACACGGCGGCCGGCATAGGCCCGTGTCCGGTACGGGCACGCGGAAAGGCGAGACGATGTTTCACGTGAAACGTGCTGGACCCGCCGACCCCGGCAGCATCGAACTTTGGGAGCGCCGGGACGGCCGCTGCGCCTTCCGTAGGCAGGTCGCCGCGTCGCGGCTACGTCTCTCGGCGCAATTTCACGAGCAGCCGCGCTTCGTTGCCGCCGGGCAGCACGTAGCGGCGTTCCTCCGCAACCCGCAGCGACGCGGTCGCCTTCATGGCCTCCACGTCGGCGGACGAGCTCGGCGCGGACATCACGATGAGGCTGCCCCCGGCGCTCAGCAGCGGCTCCGCCAGCGCGGGCATCTCGTCCGGCGCCCGGAACGCGCGCGAGACGACGGTATCGAATACCCGGCCGGTAGCGGTCAGGCCGCCCACGTCCATCTCCACGATCTCGCACGGCACGGCGATCTCTCGCACCGCCTCGCTCAGGAAGCTGCAGCGGCGCCGGTTCGACTCGACCAGCGCGACTTGCACGTCATCTCGCGCGATGGCCAGCGGGATCCCGGGCAGGCCTCCACCGGTGCCGAGGTCGGCCACAGAGCCGGCCGAAACCACGGGAACGATCGCTAGCGAGTCCAGCAGGTGGAGCCGAACGGCGTCCTCCGGAGCGACCCGCGTCAATCGTGCCGTTCGATTCCAGGCGTAGAGGAGGTCCAGGAACGCAAGCAGCTTTTCGACGGCCGGCGCCGGCAGCGCGACCGCGAGCTCGGCCGCTCCACGCTCCAGCTGCTCGCGTCGTTGGACACGGCTCGTCACGAGACCTGACGCCGTCGCTTGAGGTGAAGCGCCAGCGCAGTCACTGCCGCCGGAGTGATCCCACTGATCCGGGCCGCCTGGCCGAGCGAGCGTGGCTCCAGCCGCTGCAGCTTCTCGGTGGCCTCGGCAGAAAGCCCATGGACATCGCCGTAGCTCATCCCCTCGGGGATGCGTGCAGCTTCCAGCCCCTGAAGCCTTTGCACTTCGTCCTGCTGCCGGCGGACATATCCGTCGTAGGCCGCGTCGATCTCGAGCTGCTGCTCGACGGCGCGCGTAAAGCGCGGCAGGCCCGCCAGCGGCGCCAGCGCTGCATACGTCATGCCCGGACGCTTGAGCAGCTCGAACGCGGAGGACGTGCCGACCAGAGCCGCCTGGCCCATCGCTTCCAACGCACCGTTGGTCTGCTGCGTCGGGCGGACGCGGGTAGAGCGCAGCGCCGCAACGCCAGCAGCGATTTCCTCGCGCTTCCGACGCATCCTGCGCACGCGATCCGCCGGAAGGAGCCCGACGTCCGCTGCGTGCTCGCCGAGCCGAAGGTCCGCGTTGTCCTCGCGTAGCAGAAGCCGGAACTCGGCGCGGGACGTGAACATCCGATATGGCTCGCCGTCGACGCCGCGCGTGACGAGGTCGTCGATCAGAACGCCGATATAGGCAGCGCAACGGTCCAGAATGAGCGGCTCGCGGCCCTGAAGCTCGAGCGCCGCGTTGATCCCCGCCATCAGTCCTTGCGCCGCGGCCTCCTCGTAACCGGTGGTGCCGTTGATCTGGCCCGCCAGGTAGAGCCCCGGCACTTCCTTGACGCATAGCGCGGAGGTGAGCTGGGTCGGCACAACGTAATCGTACTCGATGGCATATCCGGCACGCACGATGATCGCCCGCTCCAGCCCCGCGATCGTGCGGACGAAATCCTTCTGCACCGCCAGCGGCAACGAGGTCGACAGGCCGTTGGGGTAGACCTCGCTGGTGTCGAGCCCTTCGGGCTCCAGGAAGATCCGGTGCCGGTCGCGATCCGGGAACTTCATCACCTTGTCTTCGATCGAAGGGCAGTACCGCGGCCCTCGTGATGAGATGGTCGCGTTGTAAATCGGCGACTTATCGATGGAATCCCGGATGACGGCGTGCGTGTTTACATTCGTGTACGTAACATGGCACGACACCTGCGGCAGCCCGGGCCGTTCGCCGTCGAACGAAAAGCCCTCCGGCTCGCACTCGCCCGGCTGCTCTTCGAGCCGAGCGTAGTCGATGGTGCGGCCATCCAGACGCGGACACGTGCCGGTCTTCAGTCGGCCCGTCACCAGCCCGAGCCGCTCGAGAGCTGCCGTCATTCCCGTCGCTGCCGCGTCCCCGGCCCGGCCTCCGCTTTGCCGGCGGTCGCCGACGTGCATGAGACCATTCAGGAACGTTCCCGTGGTCAGAATGACTGCGCGCGCACCGATGCGCTCACCGTGCTCGGTCTGCACGCCACGCACGCGGCCGTTGCTGACGATCAGATCGATGGCGTGCGCCTGCATGGTCACCAGATTGGCGGTGGATTCGACCACGCGCTTCATGCGAAGGCGGTAGCGCGCCTTGTCCGCCTGGGCGCGCGACGCCTGCACGGCCGGCCCCTTGCGTGTGTTGAGCTTGCGGAACTGGATGCCGCATTCGTCGATGGCACGGCCCATTTCACCGCCGAGCGCATCGATCTCGCGCACGAGATGGCCCTTGCCGATCCCGCCGATGGCGGGGTTGCACGACATCTGTCCGACGCTATCCAGGCTCATGGTCAGCATCAGCGTGCGCTGCTGCAGCCGCGCACACGCCAGCGCCGCCTCGATTCCCGCATGCCCGGCCCCGACGACGATCACATCGAAATCCATGTTGGTCCCTCGTACCCGTGCTTCACTTTCCGATGCAGAACTCGGCGAAGATGACGTCCAGCACCTCCTCGTTGTCCGTCGGCTCCGTCAGCGATGCCAGCGCGTGGAGAGCCGTCCGCAGCTCCAGCGCGGCAATCTCGGCGGCGGTCTCTCGCTCCATGGCGGCGCACGCAGCGTTCAGGCTGGCTCGCACGTCGGCGAGCGCGGTGCGATGACGAACGCGGCTGATGCACGTCGGCTGCGCCTCCAGCAACTGCGCCGTCAAGTGCTTGAGCCGCTCCGCCAGCTCCTCGCACCCTTGTCCGGTAAGAGCGCTGGTAGCCACCGCCGTCACGCCATCGCAGACAGCGCCTCGGCCAGCCATCGCCGGCAGATCGCTCTTGTTCTGGACGAGCAGGTGCGGCCTGCCAGCGAGCTGCGACAGCCAGGCCAGGTCCTGCGGCGCCACCGGCCGCGAAGCGTCGACGACATAGAGCACGATGTCCGCCTCATCGACCGCGCGGCGCGCTCGTGAAACCGCCTCGTTCTCGGCAATGCTGCTCGAGTCGCGCAGCCCCGCGGTGTCCGTCAGTACCAGGGCCAGCCCGCCCAGATCGACCGTCTCCTCCACCACGTCGCGAGTGGTGCCGGCCTCGTCGGTCACGATCATGCGCTGGCTGCCGAGCAGACGATTGATGAGGCTGGATTTGCCGGCGTTCGGCCGTCCAGTGACTACGACACGCAAGCCCTCGCGGTGGCGTCGCGCGGCATCGAAGCCGGCCAGGAGCGCGTCGATGTCGGCCGCGATCTCGGCGACCGCGGCGCGCCGGTTCGGCCAGTTCTCGTCGGGAAGCTCGTCGTCGGAGAAATCGACGTGCGCCTCCACGTCGGCAAGCACGGCCACGATGCGCGAGCGGATTTCCATCATCCGCCGCGACAGCGCTCCCTGAAGCTGCTCCCAGGCCGCGCGGGCGCCGGCAGAGATGCGCGCGTCGATCAGGTCGGCAACCGCCTCCGCCTGCAGCAGGTCCATTCGGCCATTGAGCACGGCGCGGCGGCTGAATTCGCCGCCCTCTGCGGCACGCGCCCCGCACGTCATGGCCGCCTGCAACACCTGCTCGACCACCAGCGGCGAGCCATGGCACTGGAGCTCGAGCATGTCCTCGCCCGTGTACGTGCGCGGAGCCGGGAAGAAGACGGCCAGCGCTTCATCGATGGGTCGCTCGGCCACGATCGTGCCGTGCCGCATCTGCCAGCCACGCCAGCTGCCGGCGCGCGTCGGGCGGAAGATGCGGTCGGCGATCGTGCGGCAGTCGGGCCCGCTCAGGCGAACGATGGCAATGGCCCCTCGTCCCGGCGGCGTGGCGCACGCGACGATGGTGTCGGCGCGGTACATGCGCCGCGCCTGCGCCTCAGCGCTCCTGCTCGGGGTCGGCCGAAGAATCGTGCAGGTCGCCGGGCCCTTCCTCATCTTCCATCGAGCCGGCACGCTCGGCCTCGGCCATGGCGGCCGCACCCATTCCGGCTGGGGCCACGATCATGCGTCGGTAGAACCCGGCGCCGAGCGCGCGCACCTCCACGTCGGCTTCGGCGGCGAGCGCCTGCTGGAAGAACTTACGGTCGCGTGGGCTCATGGGACTGACCTGCACGGTACGCTGCTCGCCGAGCGCCCGCCCGCGCAGACGCTGCGCGAGATCGATGAGCGCTTCGCGCCGCCGGCGCCGATAGTCGCCGATGTCGAGCAGCACGCGCCCGTCCCCGGAGCCTTCGCCGCGCATGACCATGCGATTGACGATGTGCTCGAGCGAGTCGAGCGTCTGGCCGCGGCGTCCGATGAGCAGGCCTTCGCTATCGGCACGAACGGAGACGACGACCTCTCCGACGACGTCGTCGATCTCGGCGGCCACGTCGCAGGGGAAGCCCATCCGGCTCATCAGATCCTGCACGATCTGCAGAGCCCGCTCACGCGCCGTTTCAAGATCGACGCTCTCGCCGGCGGCGCCGCGGGCCTCCTCGGCGTCGCTGCCCGGCTCCGGTCCAGGCTCGGCACTCGACATTCCGCCGAGACTGGAGGCCGGCGTCGGCTCGGCTGCAGCGCCTTGGCCGGCTGCACCCTCTGCGGAGCTGTCGTTGCGCGTCCAACGCGGCAGTTCGGCTCGCTGCGCCGGCTCCGGCAGGTGCTCTCGGTTTTCCGATTCCGCGCCGGGTGACGCCGCATCCGCCTGTCTCGTTTCGCCGCGCGGACGTTCGCCGCGCGGCTCCTGCGAGCGGCCGCGTCTGTCGCGGCCCTCGCCGCCCTGGCCGCGGCCGCCCCGTCGATCGCGACCGCCGCGTTCACCACGGCCGCGCTCCTCTCGCGGGCGCTCCTCTCGCGGCCGCTCCTCTCGCGGGCGCTCCTGGTTCTGACGCTCGTCCCTGCCGCGCTCGTCGCGAGGACGGTCCTCGCGGCGCTGGTCATCGCGACCGCGGCCGCGCTGCTCCTCTCGCGGCCGCTTCTCACGATCGCGGTCGCGCTGCCGCCCGCGCTGGTCTTCCCGGGGTCGTTGCTCTTCGCGGCCGCCACGCTGCTCGCGGCCGCCGCTGTCGGCTCGCCGCTCTTTCTCTTCGGGCGCGCGGGTCTCGCCGCCCTCGGCGCGAGTCCCTCGGCCGCGGCCGCCGCGGCGGCGCCGGCGCCGCGGTTTCTCCGACAGGTCGCTGGAGGCCGACATGTCGAACTCCTCTCCGTCCAGCATCACTCCGCGGCGCAGCGTCGCACGCACCTTGGCACGCCGTGCGCCGATACCGAGAAACCCGGCGCGAGGATGATGGACGATTTCGATGTCGACTTTGTCGCGGCTGGTGCCGAGCTGGTTGAGCGCCACTTGAATGGCCTCATCGATGGTTCGGCCCTGCGCTTCGATGGTCGTGGACATGACGGTACCCTAGCTGGCCTGACGGTTGGACAGGTATTGCTGCCCGATCGACAGGATGTTGTTGGAGAGCCAGTAGAGCACCAGACCGGCGGGGAAGTTCACGAACATCACCGTGAAGATCACGGGCATGAAGAGCATCATGCGCTGTTGCGTGGGATCCGCCGTACTCGGCGTCATCTTTTGCTGAACGATCATGCTGGCGCCCATGAGCAGCGTCAGGACCGGTATGCCCGGCGGCGACAGGAATGGAATGGCCAGGTGTCCGAGCCTGTCGGGTTGGGAGAGATCGTCGATCCAGCCGAAGAACGGTGCGTGCCTGAGCTCGATGGCTTGTAGCAAAACGTTGTAGAGGCCGACGAAGACCGGCAGCTGCAGCAACATGGGCAGGCATCCCGCGAGCGGGTTGACCTTGTGCCGCCGGTACAGCTCCATCATCTCGCGATTGAGCTTTTCGCGATCGTCCTTGAAGCGCTCCTGGATCTTCTGGATCTCGGGCTGGATGCGCTGCATGCCCTTCATGGCCTCGATCTGCCTCTTGTTGACCGGGTAGAAGAGCAGGCGGACTGCGATGGTGAGCAGAATGATGGCCCAGCCGTAGTTGCCGACGACGCGCTCGATCAGCAGCAGCGCCCACATCAGCGGCTTGGCGATGATCCAGAACCATCCGAGGTCGATGGCCTGGTCGAGGTCATGCCCGAGCTTCTCCAGCTCGGGCATGCTCTTGGGCCCGATGTACATCTGGTACTGGACCCGCTCGGTTGGCGCGGTCGACCACAGCGTTGCCTGGCCGGCGCCGTCGCCCGTGGCCGCGATCAGCTTGGCCGGCACCGGCTCCTCGGGGACGTACGCCGCCAGGAAGTAGTGCTCGGCATAGCCGGCCCAGGAGAAGCGGCCCTCGAGCACCGCCGGCTCCGTCAGGCCATTGGCGGCGAAGAACTGCAGGTCCATGTCCACGTAGGCGACCGGTCCCTCGTTGGCTGCCTGGCTGCTGTCGGCCGTCAGTCCGCGCGACCACGAGACGCCGATCGGCGTGGCACCCAGGCCCTTGGCCTCTACGGTATACCCGAGAAGGTAGCTGCCGCCGCGCAGCTCGAGCGTCTTCGAGACCGTCCCGCCCGAGGCCGTGCGGCCAACCATCGTTACCGTGGCGGTCTGTCCTGGACCGACCTCGGTCGCCGTGGACTTGAGCTCATAGGCAATGGCCCGGTCATCGACGACGCCGCCCGTCGCGCTGCGCCACACCACGGCGAGCGGTTTCGCGCCATCGGCGTGAATGAGATCGTAAGGACCGCTCTCGGGGTCGGCGGTGGCAGGATACTTGTTGAGCTCAAAGCTGGTCAGGCGGCCGCCGCGCGAGACGAAGACGGCACGGTAAAGGTCCGTGCGGACCTCGAGCGTCGGGCCGGGCGGGGCGGCGGCATCAGCGGCCGGCTCGGGGGCGCCGCTGGCAGCGACGTCCGAAACCGCGTTCGGTGCTTCGGGCGAGCTTGCACTGGTGGTCTGCTGCGCGTCCGGAGCAGGCGGCGGCGCAGGGACCAGGAGCTGGAATCCGACCAGGATCGCCAGCGACAGGGCAAGGGCCAGGACTAATCTCGTTTCCACGCAGCCGCCTCCAGCGGCTGCAGCCTGTCCTCGTGGTCCCTGGTTCTACTGAACGGGATCATAGCCTCCCTCGCAAAAGGGATGGCATCGGGCGATGCGCCCGAGCGCGCGCGCGGTGCCGCGCAAAGGTCCGTATCGACGGATCGCTTCGGCAGCATAGCTTGAGCAGGTTGGATGGAATCGACAGCTCGGCCCCAGCACGGGCGAGATCAGCGTCCTGTAGATCGCGATGATCGCGAGAAGGAGGCGGCCGAGCATCTCCATGGGCAGACGACGCGCGGCGAACATCGCATCATCGTTCGCCGCCGCTGTCGGTGTCCCGCTGGAGAACGGCTGCCAACTCGCGTTCCACATCCTTGAAGCCCAGTGTTTCCGCGCCGGCTCTTACGATGACCACGATGTCGGAGCCCGGCTGCAACTTTGTCCGGTGCAATCGAAAAAATTCGCGGACTCGGCGCTTCACTCGGTTCCGCTCCACCGCGCCACCGACCTTGCGGCTCGCGGTGATTCCCAGGCGGGTCTCTCCGGTGGGACTCGGTCCCTGGAGGACGAGGAAGTGCTCTGTCGCTTGGCCGCGTCTGCCGCGCTGGAGTTTGAGAAAGTCCCTGCGCGAGCGGATGCGGTGCGCCCTTGTCAGCCGCTGGTCCGTGCTACCGATGCGCGCGCTTGGCCGGGGTCGTAACGGCAAGCCGCTTGCGTCCCTTCGCCCGACGACGCTTGATCACCAGCCTGCCGCCTGGCGTGGCCATGCGAGCCCTGAAACCATGACGGCGGCGCCGTCGGACATTGCTAGGCTGGTATGTTCTCTTCACGGTGGCAGTTCCCTTGGCGGTGCACCCTGACGGGCGCGCGGTCCCATGACCGCAGCCAGGGGTTTTTGTCAGCGAAGGGTACGCTTGTCAACGCACATCACCGGCTGGACATGGCGGCGTAGGAGGCAGGCGCCTGTCAGTCGAACTCGGGCTTGAGGCGCCGCCGGAACAGTTCCTCGAGCGCCTGGGTGGGCGGCATGTTTTCGTAGAGGACCTTGTAGGCGCACTCGACGATGGGCATCTCGACTCCCTGCCGGTCCGCCAGGTTCTTGACAGATCGCGTATTGCGAACGCCTTCGGCCACCATCCGCATGCTCGAAAGAATCTCGCCGATCGACTCGCCGCGCCCGAGTCTCAGCCCGACCTGCCGGTTTCGCGAGAGGTCGCCCGTGCAGGTGAGCACGAGGTCGCCGATGCCCGACAGCCCCGACATCGTCTCCGGGCGCGCGCCCATCGAAACGGCCAGCCGCATGATCTCGGCCAGCCCGCGCGTGATGGTCGCGGCTCGCGCATTGAGCCCGTAGCCGAGGCCGTCGGATACTCCGGTGGCGATGGCCATGACGTTCTTGACCACGCCGCCGAGCTCGACGCCGACGACGTCGGTGCTGCGGTAGACGCGCAGCATCGGCGCGTGGAAGTAGTGCTGGATGCGTTCGGCGACCTCGTCGGTCTCGGCGGCGGCCACGACCACCGCCGGCTTTCCCGAAGCGACCTCGACCGCGAAGCTCGGCCCCGACAGGCATCCTACACGCGTGCCGTCGCCGACGGCGTCGGAGATCACGCCGTGCATCGTCTTCAGGCTGTCGTCCTCGATGCCCTTGCTGGCCGAAACCACCAGCGCGTCGGGCCGCGTCTCCGACGCAGCGCGCTTCATCGTCTCGGCCATCGCGTGCGAAGGAACCACGGCCACGACCAGCTCGGCCTCGGCCACGGCCTCACGGAGATCGGTAGTGGCGCGCAGCCGCCGACAGAGCGGAACGCCGGGCAGATAGGCGCGGTTCTCGTGGTGCTCGTTGATGGCGCTGGCGACTTCGGCGCCGCGTGACCACAGTGCGACGTCGTAGCCTTTCTCCGAGAGCATCGTGGCCAGGGCAGTTCCCCAGCTGCCCGCTCCGATCACTGCCGCACGCGTGGTCACCGATGAATCACTCCTCGTCGCCGCCGCTTTCCTTCTCCGCTACCGGCGCAACCGAAACCACGTGCTCGCCGGCCTCGACGTCGAGCTTGACGAGCGTGACGCCCTGGGTGTTGCGGCTCATGATCCGCACGTTTTCCATCGCGATGCGGATCATCTTGCCGTCGCTCGTGACGATCATGACCTCGTCCTCGTCGCTGAGGATCTGCAGCACGCCCACGACCGGACCGGTCTTCGGCGTCAGATTCATCGTCTTGACGCCGCTGCCGCCGCGATGGATCAGACGGTAGTCGTCGACCGGGCTGCGCTTGCCCATGCCGTTGGCGGACACCGTCAGCAGCGTCGCGCCGGGCCGCACGATCTCCATCGCCACGACGCGGTCATCCTCGTCCACGTTGACGCCGCGCACGCCGCCGGCGCCGCGGCCCATCGGCCGCACCTCGCTCTCGTTGAACCGCGCGAGCTGTCCGCTGCGCGTCGCGAGCGCCACCTGGTCGTCGCCTGCAGTCAGGCGCGCGGCGATGAGCTCGTCACCGTCGGTCAGGTTGATGGCGATGATGCCGCTGGCTCGGGGGCGGGAGTACTCGAGCAGCGGGGTCTTCTTGACAATGCCCTTGGCGGTCGCGAACAGGACGAACGTATCTTCCGAAAAGTCCCGCACAGGCAGGAACGTCGAGAGCTGCTCGCCGGGCGCGAGCTGCAGGAGGTTGACGATGGCCTTGCCGCGCGCGGCACGGCCCGCCTGCGGAAGCTCGTGCACCTTCTTCCAGTAGACGCGCCCGCGATTGGTGAAGAACAGCACGTAGTCGTGCGTCGAGGCCGTGAACATGTGCTCGACGAAGTCCTCGCCCTTCGTCGTGGCGCCGACCTTGCCGCGGCCTCCGCGGCGCTGCGCGCGATAGAGCGAGACGGCGTTGCGCTTGATGTAGCCTTCGTGGGAGACGGTCACGACCATCTCCTCTTCCACGATCATGTCTTCGATCGTGATCTCGCCGGTCGCGTCCTCGATCTGCGTGCGGCGCTCGTCGCCATACTGCTTGCGCAGCGTCTCCAGGTCGGTGGCGATGATCTTGACGACCTCACGCTCGTCGGCGAGGATCTGCCGCAGCCGTTCGATAACCTTCTGCGTCTCGCGGTACTCCTCGAGAATCTTGTCGCGCTCCAGCCCCGTCAAGCGCTGCAGACGCATGTCGAGAATCGCCTGCGCCTGGATGTCGCTCAGGCCGAAGCTCTTCATCAGGCCGTCCTTGGCGGTCGGCGTATCCTTGGAGCCGCGAATGAGCTTGATCACGGCATCGAGGTTGTCGAGCGCGATCTTCAGGCCTTCGAGCAGATGCAGCCGCGCTTCGGCCTTGCGCAGGTCGAAGACCGTGGCGCGAGTGATGATCTCCTTGCGATGCGCGATGAACTCCTCGAGCATCTGCTTGAGATTGAGGAGCCGCGGGCGGCCCCCGACCAGCGCCAGCATGATGATGCCGAACGAATCCTGCATCGGCGTCTGCTTGTAGAGATTGTTCAGCACCACCAGCGGCACGGCATCGCGCTTGAGCTCGATGACGATGCGCATGCCCTCGCGGTCCGATTCGTCGCGAAGGTCGGAGATCCCGTCGAGCTTCTTGTCGTTGACCAGCTCGGCGATCTTTTCGATCAGCCGCGTCTTGTTGAGCTGGTAGGGGATCTCGGTGACGACGATGCGCGTGCGCCCCGTACGCTCTTCGGTCTCGGTGTTGGCGCGCGCGCGGACGGTCAGGACGCCGCGGCCGGTCTTGTACGCATCGACGATGGGCTGGCGGCCGTAGATGATGCCGCCGGTCGGGAAATCAGGACCCTTGACGATCCGCAGCAGCTTCTCGATCTTGATGTCGGGATCATCCATGACGGCGAGCAGCGCGTCACAAATCTCGCCGAGGTTGTGCGGTGGAATGTTGGTTGCCATTCCCACGGCGATGCCGGCCGATCCGTTCACGAGCAGGTTCGGGAGCCGCGCCGGCAGCACCGCGGGCTCGTGCGTCGTCTCGTCGTAGTTGGGGACGAACTCGACGGTCTCCTTGTCGATGTCCGCCAGCATGTCTGCGGCGATGCGCGCCAGGCGCACCTCCGTGTACCGCATCGCGGCCGGTCGGTCGCCGTCGACGGAACCGAAATTGCCCTGACCGCTGATCAGCGGGTAGCGCAGCGAGAAGTCCTGCGCCATGCGCACGATCGTGTCGTAGACCGCGGTGTCGCCGTGCGGATGGAATTTGCCGATGACGTCGCCGACGACGCGCGCCGACTTCTTGGGCGGCTTGTTCCATTCGTTGCCGAGCTCGCTCATCGCGTACAGGACGCGGCGGTGCACGGGCTTGAGTCCGTCGCGGACGTCGGGCAGGGCGCGCCCGACGATCACGCTCATGGCGTAGTCCATGTAGGACGTACGCATCTCGTCCTCGATGGTGACGGGAACCGGTGGGAACTTGCCGATCGGTGCCATCGGCTCAGACGTCGAGGTTACGGACGTTCAGGGCATTGTCCTCGATGAAGCGGCGACGGCCTTCGACTTCCTCGCCCATCAGCTTGTCGAACATCTCCTGCGCCTCGTATTCGTTGTCGAGCCGCACTTGCAGGAGCGTGCGCATCTCGGGGTCCATCGTCGTCGCCCACAGCTGCTCGGGATTCATCTCGCCGAGACCCTTGTAGCGCTGGATGTCCGTGCCCTTGCGCGCGTTGGCCATGATGGTGTCGTGGAGCTCCTTGAGCGTGGCCACTTCCTGCTCCGTCTTGCCGAACGTGACGACGTAGGGGGCCTTGCCGATGCTGGAGATGCCCGTGATCAGGCGCCGCAGGCGCAGGAACTCGGGTGACTCGAGCAGCGCCTTGTCGACCAGCGTACGCGAAGCCGCGCCGTTGAGGCGGCAGACGACAGTGAAGCGCTCGCAGTTGTGCTCGCTGTCCTGCGAATACTCGGCGTGCGCCGGTTCCAGCTCCGGGTGCTGCTGCACGAGCTCGGCCAGCATCGCGTCCACCGCCGTGCGCAGCGCCTGAGGGTCGGCGAGCAGCGCCGGGCCCATCGCGTCGGTGCCGGCCAGGATCGAAGTGACGTCGCGGTGGCGGCGCTTTTTCTCGAGGAGCTCGAGCAGACGGTCGATCTCGGCGAGTTCCTTGAGGACTTTCTTGAGTTGGTCGCCGGCGACGCTGCGTCCCGCGCCCTTCGACTTCACCTTGACGTCCTCGACGCCGAGGTCGATCAGGTAATCCGCAAGCGTTCCCTCGTCCTTGAGGTAGCGTTCGGACTTGCCGCGGCGCACGCGGAACAGCGGCGGCTGTGCGATGAAGACGTGGCCCTCGGCAATGAGCTCGCGGAAGTGCCGATAGAAGAACGTCAGCAGCAGCGTGCGGATGTGCGAGCCGTCCACGTCGGCGTCGGTCATGATGACGATCGTGTGGTAGCGAAGCTTCTCGACGTTCTTCTCGTCGCCGTCGCCGATGCCCATCCCGAGCGCGGTGATCAGGACGCGGATCTCTTCGGAGGAGATCGTGCGGTCGAAGCGGGCGCGCCAGACGTTCAGGATCTTGCCCTTGAGCGGCAGGATGGCCTGGAAACGGCGGTCGCGGCCCTGCTTGGCCGACCCTCCTGCGGAATCGCCCTCGACGATGTAGAGCTCGCTGCGCGAAGGATCGCGTTCCTGGCAGTCGGCGAGCTTGCCGGGCAGCGATGCGGAATCGAGCGCTCCCTTGCGGCGCGCCAGCTCCTTGGCCTTGCGTGCGGCCAGGCGCACGCGCGCAGCCTCGAGCGCCTTGTTGGCGACCTTGCGCGCATCGCCCGGGTTTTCCTCGAAGTACGTCGCCAGGTGCTCGTTGATCAGCGCTTCCACGAGGCCCTTGACCTCGCTGTTGCCGAGCTTGGTCTTGGTCTGCCCTTCGAACTGCGGCTCGGGAACCTTCACCGACAGCACCGCCGTAAGGCCTTCGCGGCAGTCGTCGCCTTCGATAGCCTCGTCACCCTTCTTCACGATGTTGTTGGCGGTGGCGTAGTTGTTGATCGTGCGCGTCAGCGCCGACCGGAAGCCGGAAAGATGCGTGCCGCCTTCGATCGTGTTGATGTTATTGGCGAAGGTGTAGACGTTCTCGGAATAGCCGGAGTTCCACTGCATCGCGATTTCGATCTCGATGCCCGAGCGCTTGCCCGAAAGGTAGATGACCTTGTTGTGGATCGGCTGCTTCTTTCCGCCCAGATGCTCGACGAAGGAGACGATGCCGCCCTCGTAGAAGAACTCCTGTTTCTTGGCGCCCGCACGCTCGTCCTCGAGCGAGATGCGTACGCCGCGATTCAGGAACGCGAGCTCACGCAACCGGCTGGCCAGCAGGTCGAAGCTGAACTCGGTGGTCTCGAAGATGTCGCTGTTGGGCAGGAAGTGCACCGTCGTGCCACGCTTGGTCGTCGTGCCGACTTCGGCGAGCGGCGCTTCGGGAACGCCGATCTTGTAGCGCTGCTGCCAGACCTTGCCGTCGCGCCGGATCTCGACCTCGAGCCAATGCGACAGCGCATTGACGACGGAGACACCGACGCCGTGGAGGCCGCCGGAGACGGCGTACGACTTCTTGTCGAACTTGCCGCCCGCGTGCAGCTTGGTCAGCACGACCTCGGCGGCCGAGACGCCTTCGGTCGGATGAATTTCGACCGGTATGCCGCGGCCGTTGTCGGTGACGGTGATGCTGTTGTCGACGTGGATCTCGACTTCGATCGTGTCGCAGTGGCCGGCGAGTGCTTCGTCGATCGAGTTGTCGACGACCTCGAACACGAGATGGTGGAGGCCGCGCTCGCCGGTGTCGCCGATATACATGCCGGGGCGCTTGCGGACGGCCTCCAGGCCCTCCAGCACCTTGATGGCATCGGCGCCGTAGTCGTTCGGGCCGGCCGTCTTGCCTATTTGCGCTGCCTTCTCTGCTGCCATTCGCCAATCAGCCTGGGCGCTGCCTGCATTGCGACGAGCCACCGTCGCCACAGGCCGCCATGGGGACCCGAACTCTCCTCGGAGAATTGATCGTAGGTATCAGTGACCCGCGCTGAAGTAAAGCCGAGACCTGCGCGCAGCCTCAATGATTCCTACTGTATTTTCAGCAGGTTACGCGCGAGCTGGCGGCCTGGGCGCAGACTAAGGCGGCTTCCCCGCCGGTGCCCTGTGCAGGCGGCGGCGGCGCCTCAGATGCGCATCGGCATGACCACGTAGCTGTAGCTCGGGTCGGCCCCTCGGATGACGCCGGGGCTCAGCTGGTCGCCGAGCCCGATCTCGACTTTGGAGCCTTCCGGCAGCACCTGCAGCACCTCCTGGAGGTAGCGGGCGTTGAACCCGATCTCCAGAGCGGCACCGCCGTACTCGACCTCCAGGTCCTCGCGCGCCTCGCCGACATCGGGATCATTGGCGCTGATTTCCAGGCGGCCGGGGCTGACACCGAAGCGGATGCCGCGGGCGCGCTCGCTCGACAGCAGGGATACCCGGCGCACCGTCTGCAGAAGCGCATCGCGATCGACCTGCAGGAGATTGGGGCTCTCCTTCGGCACCACCTGCTTGTAGTCGGGGAAGGTCCCCTCGACCAGGCGCATGCTCAGCGTGCAGCCCGGAAGGTCGAGCGTGGCCTCGCTCGCCGAGACCTTCAGCGTCACCGTCCCTGTCGTCTCCGGCAGCAGCTTGAGAACTTCGCTGAGCCCCTTGCGCGGAAGGATCACGCCTTCCTTCAGCGCCCCGCCCTTGGTCTTGCGGTCGATCATCGCGAGGCGGTGGCCGTCGGTCGCGACCATCCGCAGCATTCCCTTCTTGGCGCCGGCGTCCAGGTGCACACCGGCCAGGTTCGAGCGCGTGTCGTCGTGGGAGACCGAAAAGACCGTCTTGGTGATCATCTCGGCGAGCTCGGCGGCGTCGAGCTCGAAGGTCGGAGCGTCGGCGCCGTTCGGGCCTCCCGAAGGCATGCCCGGGTGATCCGCTGGGTCGATGCCGGCCAGCCGGAAGTTGGAACGGCCGTAGGAGACGCCAACCCAGTTGTTGTCGAGACTGCGGACGGTGATCTCGGGCGAGCTGGACTCGCGGACGATCTCGAAGAGCTTTCTCGCCGAGAGGGCGATGGCGCCGGGCTCGCTCGTCTTGGCGGGGCAGGTCTGGCGCAGGCTGACCTCGAGGTCGGTCGCGACGACGGCCAGCCCGTCGGCTCCGGCCTCGATGACCAGATTGGCCAGAATGGCCATCGCATGACGCCGATCGACCACACCCTGAGTGCGGCCGAGGAGTCGCAGAAAGTCTTCGCTGCCGATCGTGATGTTCATGGCCTGCGTCCGGATCCGTTCCTCATAAAAAAGGATCTCTTCTTATTTGCTGTTAATGGCTGGCCGCCAGCCCGGGGATATCCGGCTGAAGGGCTCGATGTTGCGAAGGAAATTCGCGCAGAGCCCTTGTGCGGTCACGCGCAAGGGCAGGTGCATAGCCCTTCCGCCTCGGCATGGGAAGCCGCTACCGCACCAGCCAGCGACATCTTCTGCAAAGCTTGTCCACGGCGGACGCGCACGGTGCTCTGCGCTCATGGCTCGCGCCGGCGCGGGACGCGCCGCAGCGGTTCAGACGCAGCCGATCCGCTTGCTGACGGTGTCCAGAAGAAGACGGAAGCGTGCATCCTCGCGACGTCGGCGCTCCACGGACTGGCAGGCATGAATGACCGTCGAATGATCACGGCCGCCGAGGTGGTTGCCGATCGCAGGATAGGACGCGCCGCCGAACTGTCGCATCAGGTACATCGCGACCTGTCGCGCTTCTGCAATTTTCTTGGTGCGCCGTCTCGCTTTGAGATCACCGGCGCGCAACCCGAAGTGAGAGGCGACGCCCTTCTCGACGGCGTCGAGAGTGATGACGCGTGCCTCCTCCGGATAGATGCCGGCCAGGAGCTCGGAGGCCAGCTGTCGGTCCAGGAGCCGCCCGTTGAGCGATGCATGGGCGCTGATGCGCGTCAGCGCGCCCTCCAGATCGCGAATGTTGGTGTCGACCTTGCCGGCAATGAATGCCGCGACGTCCATCGGCAGCTCGACGCCTTCGGCGCGCGCCTTGCGCTCCAGAATCGCGATGCGGGTTTCGACGTCGGGCGTTTGGATGTCGGCGACGAGCCCCCAACCGAAACGGTTGCAGAGACGCTCCTCGACTCCTTGCAGCTCGTTCGGGAACTTGTCGCAGGTCAGAACGATCTGGCGGCCGCTTTCGTAGAGCGCGTTGAAGACGTGGAAGAACTCTTCCTGGGTCCGTTCGCGCCCGGCCAGGAACTGGACGTCATCGATGATGAGCAGATCGACGCGGCGCAGCCTGTTCTTGAACGCGGGCGCCTTGTTGCGCGCGATCGCCTCGATCAGCTGGTTGGTGAAGTGGTCGGCCGACAGGAACAGGACGCGCGCGTCTGCATCGTTGGCCAGGACGGCATGCCCGATTGCGTTGGCGAGGTGCGTCTTGCCGAGGCCTACGCCTCCGTAGAGAAAAAACGGGTTGTACAGAGTGCCCGGCTGCTGCGCCACGGCCATGGCTGCCGCCCGGGCGAACTGGTTGCTGGGCCCGATGACGAAGTTCTCGAAGTCGTAACGGTCGATGAGCCCGCTCGGATTGGAGCTGCGCTTGAGCGTGATGCGCTTGCTCTTGTCGTCGGCATACTCCTTGAAGAGCTCGCCCTGCTGACCGCTGCCATCCCACGTGAACGTGAACGTGGTTTCCTTTCCATGCGCCTCGACCCAGGCGGTAGTGAGGAGCTCGAGGTAGTTCTCCTCCAGCCAGGATGCGAACAGCCGATTGGGGACGGAGATTTCGAGGTTCTCCCCGCTGAGAGAGACCGGAACCAGCGGCCGGATCCAGCTCTCGAACTCATCGTGGTCCAGTTGCCGACGAAGCGAGCTAACAGCCCGATTCCAAACGTCTTCCAACTGGCTACGTGAAGGAATCTGCACCTTGCATCCCGCCGGTTGCACACAGCTTTATCGACAGGTGTGGATAGCCAACGCCCGCGATGCTGCTCATTGCTTCGGATGATCGCCTCGGCGGTCCAATTTGCCGAGCCAGGGGAAGCTCGGCATCCATGCGGTTCTTACGAATCCGCCCCGCGTCGACAGAGGCGCTGTGTAATGTTTCGAAAAGCGTGATGCAAGGGATGCGAATGGAATTTTCGTAACGCCGCGAGATAACGACGTGTTGCCGGTGCATGCGCGTTGCGTGCGACGCTTACGAAGCAAGGGTGATCGAAAACCGATGCACGAAGACAAGCAGACATCGGAGATGTTGTTCGCGCGTGCACGCCGCGTGATTCCCGGCGGCGTCAATTCACCGGTTCGTGCGTGGTCATCGGTCGGTGGCGCGCCGCGCTTCGTCGCGCGCGCGAATGGATCACGCATCATCGATGTCGATGGACGCGAGTACATAGATTATGTCGGCTCGTGGGGCCCGATGATTCTCGGGCACGCCGATCCCGACGTGCGCGACGCCATCGTTCGTGCGCTCGACGACGGCACCAGCTTCGGCGCCGCGACGGCGTTGGAAGTGCGATTTGCCGAAGAGATCTGCGCGCGATTTGTATCGATCGAGCAGGTTCGCCTGGTCAGCTCGGGGACCGAAGCCACGATGAGCGCGCTGCGGCTGGCTCGCGCAGCCACGGGCCGCGACGCGATCATCAAATTCGCCGGCTGTTATCACGGACATAGCGATTCGCTGCTGGTGCGCGCGGGGTCGGGCGCCACCACCCACGGCGTTCCCGACAGCCCCGGAGTGCCTGCGCAGATCAGCAGCCTTACCCGCGTCGCTCGCTACAACGATCTGGAATCGGTGCGTCGGGTTTGCGATCGCGAGGTGGCGGCAATCATCGTCGAGCCGGTTGCCGGCAACATGGGCGTCGTTCCCGCCAAAAGCGACTTCATCGAAGGTCTGCGCGCCATCGCCGACGAAGTCGGCGCGCTGCTGATCTTTGACGAAGTCATCAGCGGCCTACGATTGGGGCCGGCGGGCTTCCAGAGCTGCAGTGAGGTACGGCCCGACCTCACCTGCCTCGGCAAGATCGCCGGAGGTGGATTGCCGTTGGCCGCGTACGGCGGGCGCGCGGATCTGATGCAGCAGATCAGCCCGGCCGGACCCGTCTATCAAGCCGGCACACTGTCCGGGAACCCGCTCGCCGTCGCCGCCGGTCTTGCAACGCTGCGCCAGTTGACGCCGCAAGTCTACGAAGAGCTCGAGCAGCGATCGGCAAAGCTCGAAGCGGCTTTGCGTGGCGCGCTCGGCACCCGCGCCGGCTGCGTGCAACGCGTCGGGTCGATCATGACTCTGTTCTTCGGTCCCGACCGCGTCGAGAACTACGACCAGGCGCTGACCTGCGACACCGAGCGGTTTGGCAGGTTCTTCGCCGCTCTCATCGACGAAGGCATCTGGGCGGCGCCGTCGCAGTTCGAGGCATGGTTCGTATCGCGAGCCCACAGCGACGAGGACCTCGAGCGGACGGCAGCGGCGGCCGCGCGCGCCATGGCCGCGACCGACTGACGACGATGGCAGCCATGCGTGGAAACGGCGACGGCCCCGAGCGCAAACGTGCGGCCTACCAGGCGATGGCGGTTGCCTGGAGCCTCGGGTGGCCGATCGCAGCGGGGGTCCTGATCGGATCGTGGCTGGACGGCTACTTCGACACCTCGCCGCTGTTCATCCTGGTGTTCGGCCTCGGGGCGTTGGCCGCGGCGGTCCGGCAGCTGATCGCCATCGGCACCGGCGCGCCGCGCGACCGCCGCTGATGCAGCGCCGCGCCGATCTCACGCGCATTGCAGTGGTGGCGGCCGCGTTGGCAGCGGTCGTTTCCGCGGCGGGGGCCGTCACCGGAATCGGCTCTGCCGCCGGCATCGCGCTCGGCGCAGCGTTCGCGCTGGCCAATTTTTATTTGCTTCGGTTGCTGGTTTCGCGCCTTATTACGCCCGCCGCCAGCGGGAAAGTGACGGTTTTCCTGCTCGTTGCGAAATTTTTTCTGCTGCTCGCGCTGCTCGCCGCCGTCTTCTATCAGGTGCCCGTCGCCCCCCTCTCGTTCGCGGTCGGCGCCAGCACTTTGGTGGTCGCGATCGTCGTCGAGGGGACGCTTCTCGGCGCGCCCATCGCTGCCGACGACAGCGATGCCGCTCGAGACAGCGACGCAGCCGAAGGCCGCTGAGGCTCAGAGGACCCGATGGAGCATCATCCGATCACGTGGCACAGCCTGATCCCGGGCATCAACGCGATTCCCGGGCACACCTTCCATGCCCTGTTCGCCATGGTGATCCTGATTGCCTGGGCGTGGCGCGCCAACCATCAGCTTGCCGCGGCGCGTGCCGCCGGAACGCACCTGGTTCCCGACAGCAGGCTGAGCGCGCGCAACCTCGCCGAGATCTTCGTCGGTGCGATGAAGTCGATGGTCGACGGCGTGCTCGCCGACCGCGGCCGGCCCTACATCGCGCTGTTCGGCAGCTTCTTCATTTTCATCCTGATCGCCAACCTGCTCGGTCTGCTGCCGGGGTTCTCTCCGCCCACCAGCAACTTCAACATCACGTTCGCGATGGGCGTGGCCTCCTTCATCGGCTTCAACGTCATCGGCATCCGGACGCAGGGGATCGTCAACTACGCCAAACACTTCGTGGGCCCGGTCTGGTGGCTCGGCGTCCTCATGGTGCCGCTCGAGCTGATCGACAACGCCGTGCGTCCCGTTTCGCTCGGCCTCCGACTCTTCGGCAACATGACCGGCGACCACCTGGTGCTCGAGATCTTCACCGACCTGACCAAGCTGGTCATTCCGGTGATCTTCTACTTCCTGGGCGCCTTCGTCTCGCTCATTCAGGCTTTCGTGTTCACGCTTCTCAGCATCATCTACGTCTCGCTGGCCATGGGCCACGGCGACCACGACGATCATGGCCATGGCCATGGGAACGCTCACGGCGATGCCCATATGGCGCCGGCGCATCACTGAGGGCCGACGGACACGCACGATCTCGCACCGCTCGCCGTTGTGGAAGAGGAAGAGGATGCGGTGACAGGCGAAACAGAAACGGTGTGGGGAAAATGGAGACAACGATGAAGAGGATCAAGACGTTTCTGATGACGACGGCTGGCGCCTTGCTGGCGAGCCCGCTGCTCGCGTCGATCGCACAGGCGCAGGATCACGGCGATGCGGCGGTTGCCGCAGCGGCCGGCGCCGGCGCGGCCGGCATGATCGGTATTGGCGCAGGCATCGCCATTGCCGGCGCGGCCTTCGGCTGCGCGCTCGGCCAGGGCCGGGCGGTGGCTTCGGCCATGGAGTCGATCGGCCGCAACCCCAACTCGGCCGACCGCATCCAGACCCCAATGATCATCGGTCTGGCCATGATCGAGGCCCTCGCGATCTACGCTCTGGTCATCGCGTTCTTCCTGCAGGGCAAGATCTGATTGCCCGGCGCCGTCGCGGCCCGGCAGAGCCGACATCGCCGGCGCCCGTCCATCTGCCGCGGGAGGTCCTGATCGGGCCTCCCGCGCTTTTTTTGAGGTGACGCCATGACCGCCGACCCCACCACCGCCCTTCGCGACTTCAAGCGCGAGTGCCTGCTCGACGAGCACCGCTCGCTGTCCTCGTTCGTCGAGAAGGAGATCGTGATGACCACCGTGACCAAGATGGTCACGATCTTGGCGTGGCTGCTTGGTGTGATGGTCGCTGCGCGCAGCGACGACAGCGCCGCGCTGCTTCCGCCAGTGGCGATCGCCGTGCTGGCGTTCTGGTCGGTCGATGCCCTGTACGCATACTACGGGGTCATCTACAAGATGCGGCGCCTGCGCGTGCGCGAGTGGCTCGAACTGCTGCCGCGCGCCAACGAGACCGAGCTGGCCGCGTGCCGGACGCCGGCCAATCCGTTCGACGGCCTCTCGCGAGATGAGAAGCTCGGAGCTCTGACGTCGACGGTGGCGAGCCCGGCTGTATCGGGCCTGTACCTGGCTCTGCTGTTGTTGCTGCTGCTGCAGCTCGCGCTGTGAGCGGCCGCAACTAGCCCGCCGCCGCTACGATCTGCTCGCGCGTCGTCAGAGCCTCGACGCGCGCACCGCGTGCAGCCAGCCGCTCCAGCCCGTCCTCCTCCTGCCGGTCGACGACCGTGACGATGAGAGAGACCTTGCCGCCTGCGGCCTCGACCGCATCGATGGCGGCCAGCGTCGAACCGCCGGTGGTCACGACGTCCTCGAGCAGCGCGATCCTGGCGTCGGGGCGGAAGCGTCCGTCCAGGCGCTGCGCAGTGCCGTGGTCCTTGACATCCTTCCGCACGAAGAAGCCATCGAGGGCATAGCCACGAGCGGCGGCAGCCGACAAAGCAACGCTGACAAGTGGTACCGCACCGACGGCCATCCCACCGACCAGCGTGATCCCGTCAGCGATCAGACGGTCGCAGAGAAGCTCACCGACGACTCGGGCACCTTCGGCGCGGAAAACGGTCTGCTTCACGTCGACGTAGAAGTCGCTCTCGCGTCCGGAAGCCAGGCGAAAGCGGCCCTTCCTGTACGAGAGCTGAGCGATCAGTCGCGGCAGCGATGCGGCGTCGATGCTGCTCATTCGCCGACGCCCAGGAAGCTTTCCAGGTGGCCCATGAAGACCTCGAATCGATCGTGATGCACCCAGTGGCCGGCCTTCTCGACCTCGGCGTAGGTGTAGTCGTGGAAGAAGGCGGCGCGGCCGTCTTCGACAGGGTTGGATGCCCAGCTTTCGGCGCCGCGCACCAGCAGCACCGGGCAGCGGATGCGGTCCCACAGCCGCTGCACGCCTTCGACATCGTAGCGATAGGGGCCCCACGCGCGGACGTAATTGTCGAACTTCCAGGTGTAGTTGCCGTTCTCCAGGCGCATGACGCCGTGGATCGTCAGATGCTTGGCCATCGCCGCCGACAGGTGCGGGTTGGCCTCGCGCATGCGCGCTTCGGCTTCGGCCAGCGTGGAGTACTCGCGCGGCTTGCGCCCGGGCAGGCTCTGCATCGTCTTGATCCAGTCCTGCATGCGCTCCTCGATCGGCTTGCTCTGCACGTCCTTGATGAGCTGCGGCGGCGGCCCGAGACCTTCGATGGCGCAGACCTTGACGAGGTTGTCGGGGTAGATGCCGGCGTAGTGGAGGACGATGGCGCCGCCGAGCGAATGCCCGACCAGCGTCACCGGCGTCTCCTCGACGTGCCGCAGGAGCTGCGCCAGATCCAGGACGTACTCGGGCATTCCGTACTGCGAGCCCACGGCCCAGGCGGAGTCGCCATGGCCGCGAAGATCAGGCGCGATGACGTGGTAGTGGCGGCGCAGCCGCTGCGCGACGAAATCCCAGTTGCGGCAGTGGTCCTGCCCGCCGTGGACCAGCACCAGCAGCGGCTTGCCCTCGCTGCCGTAGTCGACGTAGTGCAGGCGCAGCCGCTGGGAGAAGAACGAATGCGAAGTCGGTCCCATGCCGCCGGCTGCCTCTGTCATGGCTTCCTCAGCTCTTCAGCAGGTTGCGCGCGATGACCACGCGCTGGATCTGCGAGGTACCCTCGTAGATCTGCACGAGCTTGATGTCGCGCATCAGCTTCTCGACCGGATATTCCTTGAAGTAGCCGAAGCCGCCGAAGATCTGCACCGCGTTCACGCAGTGCTGCATCGCGTGGTCGGCGCCGAATGCCTTCGAAAAGCTCGAGACGATGGAGGAGCGCTCGCCGCTGTCGATGAGCCAGCCGGCCTTGTAGGTGAGCAGCCGCATCGCCTCCAGGTCGATCGCCATGTCGGCCAGCATGAACTGCACCGCCTGGAACTCGGCGATGGAGCGGCCGAACTGCTGGCGCTCCAGCGCATAGCGCGTGCATTCGTCGAGCGCGCGCTGCGTGACGCCAATGCAGATCGCGCCGATCTGCGGCCGCGTGCGATCGAACGTCTGCATGGCGATCTTGAATCCCTGTCCCTCTTCGCCGACCAGCGCCGACTCGGGCACGCACACCTCTTCCAGCACGATCTCGGCAGTGTCGGAGGCGCGCTGCCCCAGCTTGCCCTTCATCTTGTGCGCCGTGATTCCCGGCGTGTCGGCCGGGAGCACGAAACAGGAGATGCCGCCGTGCCGCATGGCCTTGTCCCTGGTCGCGAAGACGACGTACCACTCGGCCACGGTGCCGTTGGTGATGAAATGCTTGACGCCGTTGATGACGAACTCGCTGCCGACCTTGCGATAGGTTGTCGACAGACTGGCCGCGTCCGAGCCCGAGCCCGGCTCCGACAGCGCGTAGGCGGCAAACGCGCACTGGCGAGTGAGCGCTCCGAGGTACCGGTCCTTCTGCTGCTCGCTTCCGGCGATCAGCAGCGGGGTAGAGGCCAGATCGTTGGCGGCCATGATCGTGGCCATGCCCGCGCAGCCGTAATTGATTTCCTCCAGCACCAGGATCGAGTCGAGCACCCCGAGGCCGATGCCGCCGTGCTCGGGCGGCACCTCGAGGTTGAGCAGCCCGACCTCCCACGCCTTGCGCATCACGTCATGGGGAAATTCCTCCGCCTCGTCGTACTTGCCGGCAACTGGAATGATCTCCTGCTCCGCGAACTCGCGGGCAGTCTGCTTGAGCTGTTCCTGTTCGGTGGTCAGATCGAAAGAGAGCACGATGCGGGATGGCCTCCTTGCAGCCGCCGGCCATGTAGGCCGAAAATCCCACCGTGTCCATTTTCGCGTTCGTGATGGAAGTTGCGACGGCGCCCGCTTACGCTCGCGCCGCCGGGACGAGTGCGGCAGCGACATGAGCCCCACCCGAAGAACGAATCTGCTCTTGCTGCTCGGCCTCGTCGCCGGCGCAGGGCTGGCCGCAGTGGGCATTCTGCGCGACGCTCACACGCAGCTGCCCACGGCCGCGACCGACGCCGTCGCGATCGTCAACGGGCGCGCCATTCCGCGCACGCGGCTGGAGCAGGCGCTGGCGCTCCTCGAGCGCGACCGGGAGCGGCCGGTGACGACGCAGGAGCGCCAGCGCGCTCTGGATCGCATCGTCGACGAGGAGCTGCTCGTGCAGAAGGCGCAGGAGCTCGGCATTCCCGAGTCCGACCGCAAGCTTCGCGCGGACATGGTAGCCGCGGTTCTCGACGCCGTTGCCGCGCAGTCGGACACCGAAGAGCTGCCCGACGAGCGCGAGCTGCGGCGCTTCTTCGAAGACAACCGCGCCGTCCTCGCTCCTCCGGCGCAGCTTCGCGTCGGCGTGGTGTTCGTATCGGCCGAACGCCATGCGGACGCTCGCGAACGCGCCGCCGCCGCCGCCGCTCGCCTTCGCGATGGCCTGCCGCTGCAAGATGTGCGCGCCGAGCTGGGCGATCCGCCGGCGCTGGAGGCGCCGGACTCTGCGTTGCCGCCATCTCGCCTGGCGGACTACATCGGCCCGACCGCAGCCACGCTCGTGCAGCAGATGTCCGTCGGCGACATCAGCGACCCCATCGGCGGCAGCGACGGCTACCGCGTGGTCGTGCTGCTCGAGCGCCTCGCGCCACAGGCGGACTTCCAAACGATGCGCGAGCAGGCGCTGGCCGAATACAGGCGACGGCAACGCGAGGAGAGGGTGCGCCTCTATCTGGATGAGCTCCGGCGGCAGGCGCGCGTCGAAGTGACACGCGACGTCGTCGAAGGAGCCAAGGTCGGGCTTGGGCCAGGACGATGACTTCCTCCAAGCAGCCATGAGAACCGGAGGCGCGCGGACATGGCGCACGAGCGTGTGCATAGGCGCCTTTGCACTCGTCATGACGGGGGCAGGCGGCGCCGCGGCGCACGAACGCAGCGTCAGCTACTCGACATGGGAGCTCAGCGGCGACGGTGCGAAGATCACGCTGCGAATCGGCGAGCGCGAGCTGACGCGGCTGCCTGCGGCCGCTCTGCCGTCGCCGCAACGTGAAGCCGGCCTGGCCGAGGCCGTGGCGAGCGCCCTGCGATTGCACCGCAGCGGTCAAGCCTGCCTCAACGGTACGCCATCGTTCCAGCATGCCGCGCCTCGCGCGACCGTAGCCGTGAGCTGGCAGGCGCGCTGCGCTGCGGCCACTGGCATGGTGGCGATCGAAAGCGCGCTGGCGCAGACGCTGGCGGCGCCGCACCACCATTTCCTACGCGTCGTGGGCGAGGACGGCGCCGCCCACGAGGCGCTGCTGCATGCCGAGCGGCCGCTTTGGCGACAGCGGTCCGCCGCGCCTCCAGCCACGGCCGTCTGGGCGCGCGCGTTCTCGCTCGGCCTCGACCACATCCTGAGCGGCTACGATCACCTCGCGTTCGTGGCCGGTCTGCTGCTGGCGGCGACGATGCTCTCGCAGGTGGCCGCCACCGTCACCGGCTTCACCGCCGCGCATAGCATCACGCTGGCGCTTGCGACGCTGGGATGGGTGCGGCCGGCGGGCGCGGGCGTCGAAGTGATGATCGCTTTCTCCATCGCCGTGCTGGCGGTGGAAAACCTGACCGTGGCCACGGCGCCGCGCGCCAGTGGCGCAGCGATCCGGACGATCGTGCTGCTGCTGCTGCCGGCCGCTGCCCTGGCCACGCTCGCAGACGCCGCAATATCGCCGGTACTGCCGCTGGGGATGGCGCTTTTCTCGGGCTGCTACCTCGCCCTGGTGGCGCGCTCGCCAATGGCAACGCGCCTGCGATGGCTCGTCGCTTTCGCGTTCGGGCTGCTGCATGGCTTCGGTTTTGCGGGTGCGCTCGTCGAAGCCGAATACTCGCGCGCGACGCTGGCGACTACGCTGATCGGCTTCAACCTCGGAGTCGAAGCCGGTCAGCTGCTCGTCGTCGCGCTGCTGTGGCCGCTGATCGCACTCATGCGCCGGCGGCTCCAGCGGCGCTATGACCGTGTCGTCCTGGAGCCGGCGTCCACCGCGCTCCTGGCCGCATCGACCTGCTGGTACCTGACGCGCGCGTTCGGCTGAGACGGTCCGTCCGTCGTGCCAGGCGCGGCCTCGAAGTCTGAACGCGTGCCGGCCGGTGCGCGCGGCCGTCAATCCAGCGTCACCCGCGCCGGGACGCACAGCCGGTCGGCCTTGCGCAGCGTCTGCTGCTCGCTGCCGAGCTCGCTGTCCACGTCCACGTCGGCGGGCTGGAACGGCGCAGCGCCCGGCACCTTTCGCGTGCGGAAGCAGGCGAGCGCGGCGGCGGCGTCGGCGATCGGGCCGGCCGCGGTTGCGGTCGGCACGCACACCGAGTCGAGCCGCGCTATACGTGCATCGCGCGCTCCGAGTCCGTCTTCGAGCGACACGGTGGCGCGGTCCAGCTCGCCCTCCAGCGCGGCGCGGAAGCACTGCAGGCGATTGAGATCGCCGTCGTAGGCCTGGCCGTCCACGCTCGCCGGCACGCAAAGGCCGGTGCCCGCGGCCAGAGTGACGGTCCCGTTGGCGAACTCGCTCTGCAGCGACGCGGTCTGGGCCTGCAGCGGATCGGACTCGCGCGAGCGGCGTGCCTGATAGCAGGCGAGGTGTGCGCCTTGCCGGCGGATGCCGCGGCCGTCCTGATCGGCAACGTTGCAGACGCTCTGCGCTTTCTGCACGACCAGCTCGGCGCTGTCGGCCTCGCCATCGACCTGCACGCTGACGCCCTGCAGCGGTTCGGTGCCGCGCGCCGTGCGCGAGTCGTAGCAGGCAAACGAGTCGACGTCTCCGATCTGCACCACCTGCTGGAACGTCGGACGGTTGATCCAGTGGATGGCGGGCGCGGTGGTGACGCCGGCGGCGCTGTGCCGCACGTCCTCGTCGGCGATCGCTCGTTTCCAGTCGGCAACCGTCGGGCTGCCGAACTCGGCCTCCAGAGCTGCCGCCGCATCCGACAGCGAGTCCCAGAGCGCGGCCCGGCAAGCATCGAGGTTTCCGCCGCCGCAGTACGTGCGCGAGAAGCTGCCTGCGACCGGCATGCCGAGCACCTGGCGCAGGTCCTTCAGCACGTGGCCGTAGGTGCCGTCCTGGAACGCCGAACCTACGTGGCCGCGGCGGTTGCCGTCGTCGAAGCCGATGCCGAGGTGGTCGATGGCGTGCCCGCTGCTCTCGTCGAGCACCGCACGCGTCAGCAGCGGCCACCATGCGTCGATGATGGCCGGCGACTGCGGATCGTCGTACTCGCCGCTGGCGTCGAAGTCGCGGCGATTGGCGCCGCTTTCCACCCACGCCTCCAGACGATCGCGCATGTCCTGGGCACGCGGATCGGCGCCCACGGGCGCCGTCTCGCCGAGCACCTGCAGCACGATCGGCAGCACGTCCTGACCGCGCAGGTCGCAGGTGCCGGCGTCCTCCATCGCATCGACCATGTCGGTGCGGTCGGTATTGCCGGCGGCCACCAGCGGCTCGATCCGGACATCGAACATGCGGCTTCGATACGTCGGCCCGTACGAGAAGTTGCGGTCGTTGACGCGGAAGCCCGGCGCCTGCTTGTTGTTCCACGAGGTCAGGTAGCCCTCGGGCGGATTCAGGGCCATCGGCTGCTCGGCCAGCGTCAGAAAGCCGGTCCAGTCGAAGCGGCCGTCGCCCCACGCCGGCAGGTACGGATCGACGCCCTGCGCACGCTTCGGGCACAGGCACGAGTGCTGGTACCCGATGTTGGTCGCGTCGATGTAGAACCAGTTGAACGTGTAGTCGACGTCGTCGCCCATGGCCTGGCGGAACGCCTCGAAGCCGCCGGCCATGTAGTCGGGGTCGTTGATGTTTCGAAAGCCCACCGCCGAGCCGAGCTCGTTGCGGTAGGTCGAGCGCAGCGTCGCGATCGCGATCGGCGTCCCGTCCTCGAGCGTGCCGCGCGCCATCAGCGGGCCGTAGTGCTCGGTTCGCTCCACGCGCCACGAGAAGACGAGCTGCGTCGGGCCTTCCGGCATGCCGCCCGCGGTCGGCTTCGTGACCTGCACGTGCTGGTAGGTCTCGATCGGCTCGCACACGCCGTTTCGCAGGTAGCCCATCGAGGAGGTCGTCGCGGTGCCGCCGCCGGGCTCGCACAGGCGGAGGACGAACTGGTCGACGTTGTCGCCGCCGGCCGAGGTCGCCGACCACGCGTAGTCGCGTCCGCGCCCGAGCTGCACGAACAGATCGGTGCCGGCGAAGGACACGCCGCGCGCGCTGATGCCGGGCCCGTGCACGTCCTTCTCGACCAGGAGCTGCGGGATGAAGTAGCCGGTCTGTGGGCCAAAAACCGCGATGGGGCGGCCGTTGCGGGTGTGCGCTCCCGAGATGAGCATCGCGTTGCTCATGCCGCCCGCGCCCAGGCCGAGGCCGTCGAGCCCGTCTTCGAGATCCTCGAGCTGCTCTTCCACCGGTGGCGCTTCCGGATCGATCGGCACGAGGCTGTCGCAGTCGACGTCGGGATGGGCGTCGGCGTCGACGGGCCCGAGGTCGTGCATGTAGGGCGTTGGCGTGCGCGAGGTCGTCGGCGCCTCCGGATCGTCGATGAAGTGCAGATCGTCGAAGATCGCCCGCGCTTCGGAGGCGCTGCCGAGCTCGGCCGCCATGCGCTTGAGGCCGCAGTGGTTGCGCAGCTCGCCGCCGCCGCCCTTGCCGAAGACGCCGCCGACCAGCGCCGCGATCGCCACCACGTCTTCGGGAACGAAATCCTCGAGCGCGATCTGGAGCGCCTCGTACTCGGCGGGACGCTTGCTCGCGTCCACGCGAGCCTCGCCGATGTAGGCGTTGATGCCGGCGATGTAGTTGAGCAGATCCTGCTCCATCGCCGGGCCCAGCGGCGAGCCGTTGCGAATGGCCAGAAGCTGCTCCGTGAGGTCTTCTTCCTTGTACGGCGCGATCGCCAGCTGCTCCATGTCCATGTGAAGGTTGGCCGGGGACGGGCCGAGAAACTCGGCCATGCGCGCACGGCCGACGTGGCGCAGGATGTCCATGAGGAACAGGCGGTCCTCGGCGGTGGTGTAGCCCTGCGCGAACATCGTCGCCTCGCGCGTCTCGCCGTAGATGTGGGGAACGCCGAAGGTGGCGTCGCGGATGACGGTGACGCCCGGCGTCGGAGAGTAGGTGCGGCCGATGTCATCCTCGCGCACGCCGAAGCTTGCGTCCTTGAAGAATTCGAAGATGCGGTCTTCGGTCAGCCCCGGCGAGTTGTAGACGAGGTCGCCGTACATCGAGAGCTGATCCAGCACGTGCGGCGGCAGCGATCCGCCTTGAGCCGCAATGGCCTCGGGCCCGTTGAGCACGCCGTCCTGGCCCGGCGGGAGGATGTTCAGAAAGCCGCCAGCGTCGCCGAAGCCGCGATAGCTGCCGGAGACCTGGGCCACGGCGCTCGTGACGAGGATGGGCGCCAGTACGGCGGCGAGCGCGATCGCGGGAATGGGTCGGTTCATCGGGCACCTCTGGAGAAAGGTTGTGTCCGTCGAGTCTTGGTGACCTCCCGACACGGCTGTCAACAACCCTCCTTCTGCGCCCGGTACCCTTTCGGGGTCATCGCCCTCAGCTGCTCCAGTCGCCCCGCCGCCTGCGCGTCCCCCGAGCAAGTGGCTGAAATCAAACCGAAAATATGGTCGCAGCCGAACCACCCCGGAAACGCATCCTAAAACGGCTCGAACGGCTGTAGCGCCTCCCGACCCCCTTGCTAGCGGCGAAAAATGCCTCTTACAGTCGTGTCAGCCGAGCTCCAGGCGAGGTTGCTCTCATGGGGGGGCCGGGGGCGGCTGGTTCGCCCGCGGCGGTACCGCGGAAACGAAACGAACGGAGGGGTTCTCCCATGACGACCGGCTCTGCCCTGCGTCGCGCGGCCATGCTGGCCGCTGCCATTCTTCTGCTGCTCGCGCCTGCCGATCCTGGCCATGCCGGCTGTCCCGGCGACTGCTCGGTCCCGGGCGGCGGCAGCGCGCTCACCGACTGCATCCTCGAACTCAATGGCCTGGGGCTCGACCCCGACGGCAACGGCAAGTCGGTCACGTGCACCGACGGCGATCCGGCCTGCGACAGTGATTCATCCGCCGACGGCGTCTGCCGCGTGCGCGTGGCGCTGTGCCTGAACAACGACGATCCACGTCTGGCCGAGTGCGCACCGTCGGATGTCAGCTCGGTGCTCGTGCGCAACGCGCCGCCGACCAGTGCTCGTCACGATGCAGGGCTTGCGGCGCTGCAGGCGGACGTCGATGCGATCGCGCCGACCGAGCAGGCCCGATGCACCGAGCTCGAGACGGTCGCGGTAGCCGTCAAGACCAGCTCTTCCAGGATCAAACCCGGGCGCAGGAAGATCGGCGTCCGCGCCTCCACCAGCGACGGCCGCATCGACTCGGACAAGGTGCGCGTGACGTGCCTGCCTGCCGCGCCGGCACCAGCGGTGCCGGCCTGCGCGCGCGCCAAGGTCATCGAGAACGCGTCCGAGCTGATTGGCGGGCAGCTGGCGCGCGGGCGCGTCGGCGACTACCTGCTCGAGAACGATCAGGTGCGGGTGATCGTGCAGAAGCCGGGCCGAGTCTTCTTCGGAATCGGGACCTACGGCGGCAACATCATCGACGCAGATCTGCAGCGGCCGGGCGAGCCGGGCCGAGACGCGTTCGAGGAGCTGATTCCCGGCATCAACCTGGAGAACACGTCGCACTTCACCGACGCGATCGTTCTGTCCGACGGCGCCGACTGCTCCCCGGCGACGGTTCGCATGAGCGGCGTCGACGACATCTTCGACTTCGTCAACGGCAGCTCCGCGATCCGCGACATGGGATTCACCTTCCCCGAAAGCGCGGACGACCGCGATCTGCCCGTGGAGGTGCAGACCGACTACACGCTGGAGACCGGCGACCGCTACGTGCGCATCGACACGACCATCACCAACCTCGACCCGGAGCCGCTCTCGATCTACTTCGCCGAGTACATCAACGGCTCCGGGCAGATCGAGATGTGGCGGCCGGCGTACGGATTCGGCGAGCCGCTGGCGACTACATCGTGTCCGGCTTCCACCTACCACCCCTGCGATACCGGCAACTGCGATCCCTGCAACTACATCGCGTTCTCGGGGGACGACGACGCCGCGGGCGTCTCCTACGGCTACATCCACACGGCCAACGGCACGACTGCGGTGACGGTGTCGGGCGTCGTCGTCCCCGCCCTTGGCCAGGAGGTCGCGGCCGTCTTTCTCGGTGCCGGCGCGCCCAACTTCCACATGGCGCCAGCAGGATCGGTCGGAGACGCGATCACGATCACGCGCTACTTCGCCATCGGTGATGGAACCGTCGCCTCGATCGCGGATGTGCGCAACGAGATCCAGTCGGTGCCGACCGGAACGCTCGCCGGGACCGTCACAGCGGGCGGGGTGCCGGTGGCGAACGCCGACGTCGCGGTGATCGGCAGCAATTATCCGTCGGGGCCCGACAAGAACATCGTGCTGCATTTCCGCACCGGCGCCGACGGCGCCTACAGCGGAACACTGCCTGCCGGCGTCTACACCGTCGAAGCGAACAAGGACGGGCGCCTGCAGGCCTCGCCGTCGCCGGCCTCCGACGTCCTGGTGGTGGCGGGCAACACGACGATGCAGCACTTCACGCTGCCCGAGCCTGGACGGCTGGCCGTCGCCGTCACCGACCAGAGCGGCGAGCCGATTCCGGCCAAGGTCCAGCTGGTCGGGTTCGACCCGAGCCCCGATCCCGAGAACGTGCAGGACGTGGCCGGTGCCATCACCAATACCACCGGCGTCTTCGGCGACGATGGCCCGGACGGCAGCACGCACGGCATCGCGTTCGTCGCGTTCGCGGACAAGAACGGCAGCACCGGCGTCCTCGACGTGGAGCCGGGGCAGTATCAGCTCGTGGTCTCGCGCGGGCCCCGCTATTCCGCCTTCAAGCAGCTCGTCACGGTGACCGCCGGCGCGACCACGAGCGTGGCGGCGCAGATCGCGCAGGTCGTGGAGACGCCGGGCTGGATTACGGCCGACTGGCACGTGCATTCGATCGACAGCCCCGACTCGGAGGTGACGCGCGCCGAGCGCGTGGCGACGCAGATCGCCGAAGGCACCGACTTCTTCACGCCTTCCGATCACGACTACCGCTCCGACTTCGGTCCAACCATTGCCGCCATGGGCGTCGGCGACCTCATCGCCACGGCGCCGGGCGCCGAGATCACGACGTTCGACTACGGCCACTTCAATGCCTGGCCGGTGCAGATCGTGCCGGGCGCGCTGCACGGCGGCGGCGTCGATTGGGGCGGCGCGGTGGCGGAGGCCGGTCAGGATTTTCCGCAGTACGGCAACTACAGCCTCTCGCCCGTCGACATCTACGCGATGGCGCACGCGGACACGCCGGGCAACGTGGTGCAGATCAACCACATGTACAGCCATTTCGACACGCTCGGGCTCGACATCGACACGGCCGAAGGCGACACCGGCCCGCCGCAGTCGCACAAGGATCCGCTCGCGCGGCGCCTCGATCCTTCCATCGCCAACCACTTCAGCGCCGACTTCGATGCGCTCGAGGTCTGGATCGCGTGCAACGGCCGCGCCGGCTACGAGGAGGAGTTCCTCGACGTCAACCTCGGCGATTGGATCAACCTGCTCAACCAGGGAATTCGCCGCACGGGCGTGACGAGCTCGGACACGCATGACCGCAAGCTCACGCAGATCAACGCGCACTCGTTCGTCGCGATGCCGCCGGAGCTGACTTCACCGTCCGCACTCGGCAACGCGGCGGTCGACGTAGCGGCCTCGGTGCGCGAAGGCCGAGTCGCCGGCAGCAACGGCCCGTTCGTCGAGGTCTCGTTGACCGCGGCATCGACCGGCGAGACCGCCAGCCTGGCCGTGACAGACAGCCTGCTGGCTTCGACCAGTGATGGAGCGGTCACCGTCGGTGTCCAGATCAGGAGCCCCCTGTGGGCGGAATTCGATCGCGTCGACTTTTACGTGGGAAGCGCCACCGAGCGTTACGACCATGACGGCGACGCGGCCACGCGCGAGCGCTATCGCGTCACGCCGACGGTCTCGAAGCTGGCCGGCACTGATTTCATGGTCTCCACCGTCAACGACTACCCCGCCATACCCGATGCCTCGCACCTGGAAGCGTCGGTGTCGCTGGAGCTGACCGGCTTGACCGAGGACACTTGGGTGATGGTCGCGGTGCGCGGAACCGACGGCGTCTCACGGCCGCACTTTCCCGTCTACCCCAACAGCCTCGACGTCGAAGGCAACGACAGCCTGGCGGCCTTGACCGACGGAAATCTCGGCGAAGGCGGCATGCTATCGTTCGCGTACACCAATCCGCTGTTCATCGACGCCGACAACGACGATTCGTGGACGCCGCCGGGCGTGCAGCTGGTGCCCTGAGGTCGCGCATGAGCTCGCGCAACCCAGCCCGTGCCTCGATCGCGCTGACGTTTTGCCTGCTACTGGTTGCGGCGGCGCATGCACAGGACGGCGCACGCGTCGCGGCGGTCGGCGGCGCGGCGGCGCCGTTCGTCGCGCCGGCCCCGCCTGGCGAGCCGTCGCTTCCCGATCCGGGCGCGCCGGCGGACACCGGCATCGCATCCGATCCGGAAGGACGGCAGACGGCGCCGTCGCCGCCGCGTACGCTGCGGCAGCTCGCCTCGCAGGCCCCACTGATCGCAACGGTGCGTGCCGGAGCGCTCCAGGAGCGCGAGCAGGGCCGCATTCGCGTCTACCCGCTGACCGTGGAGCGGGTGGTGCACGGGGAGAGACTGCCGTTTTCGCAGATTCTGCTGGTGGAGCTTCGCGGGGCGTCGACGCGGCCGCCTCTGCTCGTCGACGCCGGCCGCGCGGTGGTTCTGCTGCGACCGCTGCCGCAGGTGTCGTATCTGCGCGAGCACGTGACCGAGGCTCATGCATACGAGGCCGTCGGTGGACGCGACGGCGTCGTGCCGTTTGCCGGCAGCGAACAAGGCATCGAAGTGGCGGCTTCCATTCTGCGTGCGCGCGAGGCGCGGACCCCGCAGCAGATCCGAAACCATGCCTTCTCGCAGCTGGCCTCGTCCAACGGGCGCCTGGTGGAGGACGCGGTCCAGGAGCTCGCGGCAATGCCGGCGCTGGATGCGCTGACCCAGCGCGAGCATGCGACGCTTGCCATCCAGCTCAGCAACACTTCCATTCCGGGACAGACCCGGGTGCTGCTGATGGAGGCGCTGTCACGCGGAAGCGACCGGCGTCTGGCTTCGCTGCTGGCCGGCGCCTTCACGGAGACCGCGCGGCTGCTCGAGGCCGCCTTGCGGGCGCGTGCGCGGCTCGGCGCGCCGGCCGGCGCCAATGAGCTCAACGTGCATCTGGGCTCGCCCGATGTCGGGGTGCGCGCGGCCGCCGTGCGCACGCTCGCCGTCAGCGGCCATCCTTACGCCACCGCGATCCTCGCCGACGCCATTGCCGAGCACGAGCCTCGGCAGGTGCGTCTGGCCGCCATCGATGCGCTTGGGGAGATGCAGGACGCATCTGCCCTCGGCGCGCTGGCCGCAGGCTTCGAATCCGACGATCGCGGCATCAAGCAGGCCAGTGCACGCGCCATCCTGGCCAAGGGCGACGCGGCCGACGACGCCCTGATCGAGCTGGCTCTGCGAGGCACGTCGAAGGAGACGCGAACCTACGCAGCGATGCTTCTGCTCACGCGCCGCCCGCGCACGCATCCGAGCGTCCAGCGGCTGGCGTCCTCGCGTCCCTCGCCTGATGTCCTGGAGGTTCTCGAAAAGGGCATGCAGGACACGCACGCGCACGAGCACTGATCGCCTTGGCGCCCGCGGCCCGGCTGTTGCCACCGGGTCCGTCGATGCTAGAAGGCAGCCTTCATGCTCGCCTTCGTCATGGATGAGCACGGCCCGCGCCTGCAGCGCGATCGTCCTGCACCACAGCCGCGCGACGGATTCGTCCGAGTGCGTCTGATCGCCGCCGGAATCTGCAATACCGATCTGGAGATTGCGCGCGGCTACATGGGCTTTCGCGGCGTGCTCGGACACGAGTTCGTCGGTGAGGCTCTCGACGGTGCGATGGCGGGCCGGCGAGTCGTCGCCGGCATCAACTTCGGCTGCGATGCCTGTCGCTGGTGCGATCATGGTCTGTCGCGCCACTGCCCCGACCGCATGGTGCTCGGCATCCTCGGTGCCGATGGCGTCCTGGCCGAGCAGTTCGTCGTTCCCGAGCGCAACCTCCTCGAAGTTCCCGAAGGCGTCTCGGACGAGGCGGCGGTCTTCGCCGAGCCGGTGGGCGCCGCCTGCGAGATCCTCGAGCAGCTCGGGCACCTCGAGCGCGGGCCGGCGCTGGTTCTGGGGGCCGGCAAGCTCGGATCGCTCGTTGCGCAGGTGCTCACGGTAGGCGGCTTCGAAGTCGATCTGGTTGGACGCCATCTGCACTCGCTGCAGTGGATGAAGGAACGCGGCGTTCGTCTGGTGGGCGAAAGGCCCGACCGTGACGGATATGCCGTCGTCGTCGAAGCCACCGGCACGACGGAAGGATTGAAGACGGCCATCGCGTGCACGCGGCCGCGAGGGCACGTCGTGCTCAAGACGACGGTGGCGGGTGTGCACGAGATCGACCTGTCGCCGGTAGTGATCAACGAGATCTCCATCGTCGGATCGCGCTGCGGCCAGTTCGATCCGGCCCTTGATCTGCTCGCCGATGAAGCCGTCACGGTCCAGCCTCTGGTCGAGGCCCGCTACGGGCTGAGCGAGGTAGAAGCGGCATTCGCCCACGCCGGACGGCGCGGCGTGCGCAAGGTCCTCGTTCATCGCGACGTATAGCGGCCGCCGTCAGCGGCGTGCGCGCGCATCGTCTTGCGGTCGATCGTCGGCGCCGCGCAGCACCCAGCAACGCGTCCGGCCGAGGCCCTTGAGCTTGACCGGCCGTATCTCGCGCACGATGAGATCGGGCGCCGACGTGATCCGCAGCGCCAGCTCCTCCGACACCAGCACCGTGCCGGGCCGCGCCGCGCCGACCAGGCGGCTGGCCAGGTTGACCGTCTTCCCGTAGACGTCGCCTTCCCACGCCAGGATCGGGCCCAGCGCCAGACCCACCCGTACCTCGGGCAGCACGCTGTCGGCGGCGCAGGCTTGCGACAGGGCCAGCGCCGTTCTGGCGCCGGCAACGGCGTCGCCGTTGTGGAACATCACTTCGTCGCCGAGGATCTTGACGACCCTCCCGCCACGATCGGGAATTTCCGCGTACGCAATCGCTTCGAAGCGATCGACGATGCTGGCCAGCTCGCGCTCGGAGAGGCGCTCGCTCATGGCGGTGAAATCCACGAGGTCGGCGAATCCCACCACCGCGCCATCTTCCTCGCCCGCCTTCTGGCTGGCGGTGGCGGCGGTCTGCGAGATGGCGGCGAGCAGATGGCGGCGCCAGATGTAGCCGAGGAACGGCTCGTGGCTGGCAACGATCTGTTCCGCGATCGCTGCCACGCAGTCGGCCGCGTCGCTGTCGGAGAGGTCGGGAGATTGGACCGCCGCCTCGATCTCCGCCGCCGCCGACAGGACGTGCATGTTGGCGACGCGCGCGAGCGACTGCCCGGTGGCCCGCGCCATCTGCACGAGCACTTCGGGGTCGACGCTGCCTTTCTCGAACATCCCGTGCACGAATCGGAGGACGTCGACGTCGCGCCTCGTGAACAGCCGCTCGTCGTCGGCGACGGCCGGAAACCCGAGCGCCTGCCAGAGACGCGCCGCCTGCTCGACGGGGATCCCCGACATCGCTGCCACATCGCGCGCGCTCAGCGCCGGTTTGCCGAGCACGGCACTGCTGACGGCAGCGCGGACGCTGGTGGTGCGCAGGGTCATGCGCGCACGTTACCGCGCGCGCCGCGCACAGCGAAGGTGCGCGGCGCGAGCAAGATGGCGAGGCCGAGTGACGGCCGGGCCCTCCGCGGCGCGGACGGACCCGCCGGCTCGCGGCCCGGTGGCTGCGGTGGTAGAAGCCGGGCGCGCCGCAGCGGCCATGCGGCAGCGCCGACGCGAGGAGAAGCGATGGATTTCGCCTACACTGCCGAGCAGGAACGCTTCCGCAGCGAGCTCCGCGCCTGGCTGGAGCACAAGAAGGCGGAAGGCTCCTTCGCCACGCGGGAGCACAAGAGCCTGGATCAGGCCGTTGCCGACGGGCGCCGGTGGCAGAAGACGCTGTACGAAGGCGGCTGGTGCGGCATCCACTGGCCGCGGGAGTACGGCGGGCGCAGCGCCAGCCTTCTCGAGCAGATCATCTTTCAGGAGGAGCTCGCCCGCGCCGGGTCGCCACAGCTCATCAATCTGCTGGCTCTGACGATGGTCGGCCCGGTGATCATCGCCTACGGCACCGAGGAGCAGAAGAGCCGATATCTGAAGCCGATCCTGACCGCCGACGAGATCTGGTGCCAGGGCTACAGCGAGCCCGGCGCAGGCTCGGATCTGGCGTCGCTGTCCACGCGAGCCGTCATGGAAGGCGACGATTATCTCATCAGCGGCCAGAAGGTCTGGACCAGCTACGCCCAGTACGCCGACTTCTGCATCCTGCTGGCGCGTACGAACCCCGACGTGCCCAAGCACAAGGGCATCACCATGTTCATCGTCGACATGCACAGCCCCGGCATCGAGGTGCGGCCGCTCAAGCAGATGAACGGCGACAGCGAGTTCAACGAGGTCTATCTCGAGGACGTGCGTGTTCCGCGCGCCAACATCATCGGAAAGGAAGGGGCAGGCTGGGACATGGCTGTCGCGTTGCTGATGCACGAGCGCGCAACGCTGACGTTCCAGCGGCAGCTCCAGTCGCGCGTTGCCCTGCAGGATCTGCTCGACTTTGCCAGGACCTGGGACGAAACCGGCTCGCGCCCGGCCGACGATCCCATCGTGCGCCAGAGGATCGCGCAGGCCTACATCGACAGCGAGGCGATCCGTCTGACCGCCTTGCGCAACCTGACTCGCCAGCTTCGCGGCGGGCATCCCGGACCGGAAGGATCGATCGAGAAGCTGTTCTGGAGCGAGATGTTCCAGCGCATGCTGTGGAATTGCGTGGCGATGCTCGGCCCGTACGGCAATCTTGCACCGGAGGATCCGCTCGCTCCCGCGCAAGGCCGCTGGCCGCATCTCATGCTGTACTCGCGCGGGCGGACGATCGCGGCCGGTACTTCCGAGATCCAGCGGGGCATCATCGCGCAACGCGTTCTCGGCATGCCCAAGGACCGCTAGCGCCGGCCGTTTTCTCGCCTTGAGACAGCCTGCGCCCGGCAGGGTGTGGCGTTCCTGGTCCGCCGCGCGCCGTGCGCGAATGTCGCGCCTTTTCTACCCGCGGCAGCTCTCGACGGTCGCATGGTTCGGTCGTATCATCCGGTGCGCTTTCGGTCTGGTGGGGCCGTCGCCGCTGAGGGGCGACGGAAGCCAGGCCAGAAAGACGATTCTTGGTCGGGGAGTTTCCTTTGCGGTTCGAGACCATCGCGGCGCACGCAGCAGGCGTGGCGCCCGCTCTGCGAGGATGGAAGCTATCGTCGCGGCTGCCGTGGGCGGCCATGGTGGCGTCGGTGCTGTCGGCGTCGGCGTGCTCGATGTCGGCGCGACCAGCCGAGGACGTCGCTGCGGTGTTGAGCGAGGCCGAGCTGCAGCTCGTCGCGCAGTCGATCGACGAGAAGGTCGTGCAGGACGACCTGGTCCTGGCGGACTCGCGGCTGGACGCCTATCTGCAGCGAGTCGTCGCGCGCCTGCTGGCCGCGTCGGGCGAGAGGGTCGATCGCGTGCGCGTGCGTGTCATTCGCAATCCCGTGCTCGGCGCCTCCGCCCTCGCCAACGGAGTGCTTCACGTCCACACCGGTATCCTTGCCAGGCTGGGCAACGAAGCGCAGCTGGCGACGCTGCTCGGCCACGAGCTCGAGCACTTCCTCGGTCGTCACGCGGTGCGCGAGATGCATCTGCGCAGCAATCCGACGATGGCCGCCAGCGCGGTGGCCGGCGACGAAGGCAGCGAGCGGAGGGATGTCGACGCGGCCATCCGCCGCTTCGAACGCCAGCTCGAGCGCGAAGCCGATGAAGCCGGTCTGCGGCGCATGGCGGCCGCCGGCTACGAGCCGTCGGAAGCGCCGAGATTCTTCGAAATGCTGCTGGCCGACGAGATCGAGGCGGGAATCACCCGCGACCACCAGCGCGGAAACCATCCAGCCGCGCACGAGCGGCTGACGCGTTGCCAGCTGCAGGCGGCTGAGCTTTGCAGCGCGAATGCGCAGCGCCGGACGATCGTGGGGCAGGAGGAGTACGAGCAAGCGATCGCCGACATGCTGCTGGAGAACGCGCGCATGGACCTCGACCTCGGACGCATCGACCTGGCGCAGGCCGCCATCGAGCGCCACCTTCGCACCCGGCCTCAAAGCCGCCGCGGCCATCAGATGGCCGAGATTCTCGCCGAGGCGCGCGCGGCCAAGGCTGCGGCAAAGCTGCGCGCAGGCCTCGGCGGCTGACCGCGCTCACAGCATCTCTCGACTCTGTCGCGTGCCGCAGTGTCCTCTGCGCAGGACACGGCCGACTCTTCGGTGTCCGCGATAGTGGTCACCGTCACTTTTCCCGCCAGTTCGTGCCTTTGCGCCTCCTCGAGTGAAATCCGCTGCATTTCGCGCGGATCCGCTCGCGACGCCGGCGGCCCGGCGCGCGCAACCCTGGTGGTCCGGTCGTTGCAGAAGTCTGCTCCGGTCAGCGGCGATCCAACGACCGCTGAGCTTGGGGAGCAACATGAAACCGAGGAGCAACGATCCGACCTCACTCGCGTCCACATCGGCGGGCCACGGCGTGGCGGTTGCCAACCGGCTCAAGGCGCTCGCTTCGATGCAGGTCTTCGAAGGGCTTTCCGAAGACACCCTTGCGCACCTCGCCACGCGCGCACGCTGTCGGCGGTTCACGCGAGGACAATTCCTGACCGATGACGGCAACGAGCCGGCTGCCGTGCACGCGCTCGTCGCGGGCACCGCGAAATGGACGATGACATGCCCCAGCGGACGTGCCGATCTGCTGCTGGAGATCCTTCATCCGGGCGAGCTGTTTGGCGAAGCCGAGATTTTCGGCGGTGCATCCGGATCCTGCCAGGCCGTCGCGCTCACGGATGGCGAGATGCTCGTCCTGCCGGCGGGCGATCTGCCCGAGCTGCTCGCGCGAAATCCCGAAGTCGCCGTTCGCTGGCTCGAGCTCGTATGCCGGCGCCTGCAGCGCATGCGCCAACTCGCCGCGGACGCCGTCTTCCTCGACATCGGCGGCCGTCTCTACCGGCGCCTGCTCGACATCTGCCGGCTGGAGCCCGCGTCGATCACGCCCGGCGAGCGCCTGCATCACGGGCTCAGTCAGCGGGAGCTGGCATCCAGCATCGGAGCTTCGCGCGAGTCCTTGAACAAGATCCTGGCGACGTGGCAGCGTCAAGGCATCGTCACGGTCGGACGCGGCGTGCTGGTCATCAGGAAGCCGTCGGCCCTGGCCAGAGCTGCCGCATCCATCCAGGCTCACCCGTCGATGACCGGGCCAGGCGATGACGACAGGGAAAGCCTCTGATTCGGGAGGCCCGCGATCCAGCCCTCGCTGATCCGCCGCAGCGCTGATTCAGCGCCGACACGTCCGGTGACACGGTCAGCACCGACGGCTGCCCGGTACGCTCGCCGGCGGAAAAAACGAAGGGGCGCAGCCACGGGCCGCGCCCCTTCCTGATCTGCTCCGCTGCTAGGCGCCCTCAGCTCGCCTTGCGAATCCTGCGGCGCTCACGCTTGGCGTTGATGCTGTGCCGCCGCCCGTTCACGCGCCGGAACGGGAAGCGGTAGACCTGACCGGTCATTCCGCACTGCTGCGCGCGCGCGCGCCAGTCGCGCAATCCCGTGCGCAGATACTCCGGTTCCATGTCGAGTGCCTGACAGATGCTGGCGAACGAGAATGGCCAGCTCATGTCGTCGGATTCGAGCCAGGCTTCGACGTCGTTGTCCTCGAGCTCGTCGGTCATCATGCGCGGCTGGATGAATGCGCGCTGGAAAGACGCGATCGCATCCTCCAATACGGCCAGCATCAGCCGCTTCTCCGGAACCAGACAGGCTTCGGCGAAGATGCGATCGTAGAATTGAAGCGGCGTCATCGTGTCCGGCTCCACCATCGTCAGTGCCGGATCTTCGACGCATACCGTTTTGGATTTTTTCTGTTCCTGTACTGGCTGAGTCCCCGCTGCTTGTACGCTCATGCTCCTTTTTCTCCCCGCGAACCGCGGTCGCCGCGCCCCAGCAGCGAACCGTGGTCAGAACGAACCCCACGAACCCCAATCTTACCGTCTTACCCCGAGCCTCCCCCGCTAACCGGCAGCCTTCGCTTTCTGTCCTTCTTCCTTCTCCTGCCGCAGCTCCTGGATCAGCCGCAGCAGGAGCTTCCTCCGAAGCAGGACGATGAAGCGCTCGACCAGCTTGACGCCCGCAAGCGCCATGGTCGCCACCGTTCCCTCCTCCACCTTCCCCGTCACCCCGCGCGTGAACATCTTGAGCTCTTCGCGCGCGAGCCTTTCGATGGCATCGACGTAGATGGGGAGCGAGACGTGGTGCGGGATCAGTTCCTCGCGCAGTCCGGCTCTCTCCAGCTCGGACATCGTCTCCACCATCAGGACGTCGTCGCCCTCGATGTACAGCGTTCCCCCTCGCTCCACCGGCTCGAGCGCGCCCAACCGGACCGCGAAATCGAAGTCCTCGCGCTGGATGCCGTAACGCTCCAGGGCCTGTTCCACCGTGATCGGCAGCTGCCCCGGCGTGAAATGGATGGCCTCGTAGAACGTGCCTTCCAGGCCGAGCAGCGTATCGACTTCGCTCGGGCTGATGATGGCATCGTTCTGGTCGAGGATGGCCTTGATGACGTCGAGGGGGAGGAAGCGCTTCTGCTGAAGCTCCTTGATGAAGCGGATGCGCGTGACGAAGGACCGGTCGTAGTAGGCCATGTTGCGGCCGGTCTTGAGCGTGGGCGGAGGGAGCAGCCCCTCACGGATGTAGAACTTGATCGTCGCCGTCGAGACCGCCGTCTCTCTGGCGAGGTCCGAAATCCGAAGGAGACCGTCCGTAGACGGCTTGCTACGCAGCGTCGAAGGCATCCGAACAGCACTCACCCAGAAGGTGAGCAGGCCCGCCTACTTACTGAAACGTCTTCGAGGCTGTCAAGGAAAATGTCAGTGTTTGACCATTGCTGCGAGGCGTCATGATTGACTCGGCCCAGGCACGCGTCTAGGCGGGCTCGATGCCCACGGCCGCCTTCGATCTCGAGATCCGTCGCCGCAACCTGGAACGCGCCGCCGAGGGCGTCGCCGACGTGGTCATCATCGGCTGCGGCATCACCGGTGCCGGCGTGGCGCGCGAAGCGGCGCTGCGTGGCCTCGCCACCGTGGTCCTCGACAAGGGCGACTTCGCCAGCGGCACCAGCAGCCGGTCTTCGAAGCTGATCCATGGGGGCCTGCGATATCTGGCCCAGGGCGACATTGCGCTGGTGCGCGAGGCAGCGCGAGAACGTGCGGTTCTTCGCCGGCTTGCGCCACACCTGGCGCGTCCCACCACGATGTTCATTCCTACCGCCTCACGCGCCGGACGCATGAAGATGCAGGCCGGCCTGTGGAGCTTCGAGAAGCTCGCGGGCGATCAGGCGGGCGAGAAGTACGGCGTTCTCGATCGCGACGAGGCGCTTGCCGCCGAGCCGGGCCTCAAGAAATCGCCGCTCGCCGGCGCCGTCACGTTCCAGGAATACATGACCGACGATGCGCGCCTCGTGCTGGAAACCGTCCAGTCCGCGGCCGATCACGGAGCGTTGGCGGCGAGCTACGCCGAGGTTGTGTCCATCGACACCGACCCTTGCGGCCTTCGGCTGGGCGTCCGCGATGAGGTTTCGGGCCAGGCGCTGGTGGTGCGCACGCGCTCGGTCGTCAACGCTGCCGGCCCCTGGTTCGACAGGGTACGGGGGCTGTCCGGAGCGGGCGCGGGCAGTTTGCTGCAGCTGACGCGTGGCATACATCTCGTCGTGCGTTCCGAGCACCTGCCGGCGCGGCACAGCGTCGTGCTGAAATCGCCAGATGGTCGCTCAACCTTCGTGGTGCCACGCGGGAACACCGTTTACATCGGCACGACCGACACCCATTACAAAGGGGATCCCGAAGAACCGGGCGTGTCCGAGCAGGACACGGACTATCTGTTGCAGTCGGTGGCGGCGACGTTCGAGCAGGCGCCTGCCCGATCCGACATCGTCGGCTGCTGGTCGGGCGTGCGGCCGCTGCTGGCACAGGAAGGCAAGTCGCCTTCGGAGATTTCCCGCCGCGACGAGATCATGATCGGCCCCGGCCCCGTGGTCGCCATCGCCGGCGGCAAGCTGACGACCTATCGCCGCATGTCCGAGCGCGTGTGCATGGAGCTGCTGCGCCTGCTCGGTCGCACGCTCGATCCCAAGGTCGACTCGGCCAGGGTGCCGCTGGCCGGAGGCGGGGAAGCCGAGCAGCGCGCCGCGCGGGACGGCGCGCCCGGTCTCGCCGACGGCCGCCTTCAGGCGCGGCTGTGGGAGACTTACGGCGCCGCAGCGCGTGACATCGTCGAAGCCATCGCCGCCTCACCGGCGCGCGCAGAATGTCTCGGGGATCGCTGCGAGCTGACTCTCGCCGAGATCGAGCATGCCGTGCGGCGCGAGATGGTCGTCTCGCTCGACGACCTGCTGCGCCGCCGCTCGCGTCTGGCGATGTTCGACACGGCTGCCGCCATCGACGTCGCGCCGCGCGCGGCCAGGGTGCTTGCCAGCCTTCTTGGATGGGACGATGCGCGCACGCGCCAGGAAGTGGAGCGGGCGACGGGATTGTGGAGCAGCGAGCTGCGCACCGTGCGCGGCGCGCCGTAGCGCCGCTTGCACGGCAGAGGGGAACGCATGAGCAATTCGCAAGAGCTGGCCGCCGCGCTCCGGCGTGATGTGGCCGGCCTGGAGGTGGTCGAGGATCCTTCGGCCATCGAGGCGCGCAGCCGTGACTACTGGATGCGCTCGCTGCTCGAGTCGCGGCTGCACGGCGCACCGCGCGCGGCCGCGCTCGTGCGGCCGGCCAGCGCGGCTCAGGTAGCCGACGTGCTGGCGTTCGCCGATCGCACGCGCACGCCGGTGACGCCCTACGGCCTCGGCTCGGGCGTGTGCGGCGGTGTGCTCGCGCAGGGCAACGAGATCATCCTCGACCTGTCGCGCATGGATCGCCTGCTGGCCGTCGACGAGAACACGCTGACCGCGACCGTGCAGCCGGGCATGCGCGGCTCGGACTACGAAGATGCGCTGGCTGCGCGCGGCTTCACGATGGGGCACTGGCCGCAGTCGATCGCGATCTCGTCGGTCGGTGGGTGGTGCGCGACGCGGGCATCGGGCCAGCTGTCGACGTTGTACGGCAACATCGAGCAGATGCTGCTCGGAGCGGAGGTGGCGCTGGCCGGCGGCAAGCTGCTGCGCCTGCCGCCGGTGCCGCGGTCGGCCACCGGGCCGGATCTGAAGCACCTGTTCCTCGGCAGCGAGGGCACTTTGGGAGTCTTCACCGAGTTGACCTTCCGCATCCATGCCGCTCCCGAGAAGAAGCGCGGAAGCGCTTTTGTCCTGCCGAGCGTGCGCGCCGGCCTGGAGGCGCTGCGCAAGGTGATGCGTTCGGGATGGACGCCGGCCGTCACCCGCCTCTACGACGAGATCGAAGCCGGCCGCAATTTCGCCGGCGTCGCCGGCGGCAAGCCGGTGCTGCTGATCATGAGCGAAGGCGCCGCATCGCGAGTCGACGCCGAGGCGGCGGCCATCGCCGCCATCGTGGCCGGCGAGGGCGGCAGCGATCAGGGCGAGGAGCCGGTGCTGAGCTGGCTCGAGCATCGCAACAAGGTGCCGACGTTCGAGCGCCTGCTCGATCAGGGCCTCGTCGCCGACACCATCGAAGTGGCGATCGACTGGAACCGCATCGGCGACCTGTTCGAGGCCGTGACCGCGCGCGGCGCCCGCATCGAGAGCGTCTTTGCGATGTCCGGCCACGTCTCGCACTGCTACACGCAGGGCGCGAACATCTACTTCACGTTCGTGGCCGCCCAGAGCGACCTCGCGGCCGCCGTGCGCACGTACGACGAGGCGTGGAAGACCACCATCGAGACGACCATCGAGCTTGGCGGGACCATCGCCCATCACCACGGCATCGGCCGCGTGCGCAAGCCGTACATGACGCGCGAGCTGGGCGAGGGCGTCGAGCTGCTGCGCGCGTTGAAGAGAACCTTCGACCCCAACGGCATCCTCAACCCGGGAGTGCTGGTGGACGCGTAGAGGCGGGAGATGTCGCACTTCGTCATGGCGATCGACGCCGGGACGACCGGAGTGCGCGCGGTCGTCTTCGACCGGGCGGGTCATTCGGTCGCATCGTCCTACCGCGAGCTGCGCGCACACTATCCGCGCCCGCAGTGGGTGGAGCAGGATCCTTTGGAGCTGTGGGAATCGACGCGCACGGTGATGGGCGAGGCCATGACCAGGGCGCGGGCGGTTCCAACCGACATCGCAGCCATCGGCATCACCAATCAGCGCTCCTCGGTCGTCGCCTGGGACGGCCCGTCCGGGCGCCCGCTCAGCCCGTTGCTGGTCTGGCAGGACACGCGCACCGGCGAGCGCTGCGCCGAGCTGCAGGCGCTCGGCTTCTTCATCACGCCGATGATGGCCGCCTCCAAGGCGGAATGGATCCTGCGCAACGTGCCCGAGGCGGCTTCGGCGGCCGCGCGCGGGCACCTTCGCCTGGGCATGCCCAACAGCTTTCTGGTCGCGTGCCTGTGCGGCGACATCAACGTCAGCGATCACGGCAACGCCAGCCCGACCGGAATGTACTCGTACTTCCACAACGTCTGGGACCGCGCGCCGCTGGCGGCGCTCGGGCTCGAGGAAAGCTGGCTGCCGCGCCTGGTGGACTCGAGCGGTGAGATCGGACGCACGAAGGACGGCGTCTTCGGCGCGTCGGTTCCGGTGGCCGGCATGGCAGGCGACCAGCAGGCCTCGCTGTTCGGCCTGGCGTGCGTGGAGGTCGGCCAGACCAAGTGCTCCTACGGCACCTCGGCCATGATCACCGTGAACTCGGGCGAATCCGTCGCGCTCGGCGGCCCCGGAACCTATCCGGTCGTTGCATGGTGCTACGACTCGCGCACGTTCTTCAGCCTGGAGGGGCAGGTGGTGACCTCCGGCGCCGCCATCCAGTGGCTGCGCGACGGGCTGGGCCTGGTAGCAAACGCCTCGGAGACCTCGGACCTCGCCTTCAGCGTGCCCGATTCGGCCGGCGTCTGGGCCGTCCCTGCATTCCAGGGCCTGGGCACACCGGTCATGCGAGCCGAGGCCAAGGCGATGATCGGCGGCCTCTCTCGCGGCACGACGCGCGCCCACATCGTGCGCGCCATGCTCGAAGGCATCGCGCATCGCGTGGCCGACGTCGCCGACAGCCTGCACGAAGGCGTACCCGCCGCCGACACCGTGCGCGCCGACGGTGGCGCCAGCCGCAACGATTTTCTGCTGCAGTGCCAGGCCGACCTGCTCGGCGTGCGCGTCGAGCGCTCGCTGGTCAGCGACGGAGCGGCGCTGGGCGCGGCGCGCCTGGCCGGCATCGGCGTGGGGTTCTGGCCGCGCGAGGAGGCGGCGCACTGGGAGACCGAGCGGGCGTTCGAGCCGCGCATCTCCGCCGACGAGCGGGCCGAGCGCCGTGAAACGTGGAAGAAGCGAGTGGAGCTGGTGCTGAGCGCCATCGACTGACGCCGGCGGCGGTACGCAACCCAATGCCTCTTCAGCTGGTCATCTTCGACTGCGACGGCGTGCTCTTCGACTCCGAGCACGCCAACGTCGCCTTCTACCAGGAAGTGCTGCGCCTGTGCGGCGAGCCTCCGCTGTCGCAAACCGATGAAGCCGAATGCCACGCGCTGGCCACCGCCCAGCTGTTCGAGAAGTTCTACGGCGATCGGCCCGAGCTGCTCCAGCGCCTCGTGTCCGCGGCGAGGCAGCTCGACTACGGTCCGTTCTATCCGCTGATGCGCCCCCGACACCGCCTGCGCGAGATTCTGACCGAGCTGCGCACCAGCTACCGCACTGCCATGGCCACCAATCGCGGCATGACCACCAGGGGCGTTCTTGCGTTCTTCGAGCTCGCCGACCTGTTCGATCTGGCCGTCGGCGTCCTCGACGTGCCACGCCCCAAGCCGCATCCGGACATGCTCGAGCGCTGCCTGGAGCATTTCGGCCTGCGGGGGCAGGACGCCGTCTATATCGGCGATCAGCCCGGCGATCAGCAGTCCGCCGTCAGCGCGGGCATCCGCTTCATCGGCATCGGCCCGATGGCGGAGCGCGCCGAGCTGTCCATCGCCTCTCTCGCAGAGCTGCCCGAGCTGCTCGCGCGCCTCTAGCCGTCACGGCTGGAGATGGACGATCCGATAGATGCGCCCGCCGCGATCATCGGCGACGTAGAGCGAGCCGTCCGGTCCGACTGCCAGGCCCGTCGGCCGATGCGGCCCGGCGGGATTGACGCCGAAGCCGCTGGCGAAAACCTCGTGCGCGCCGGTCGGCTTTCCGCCTTCGAACGGCACGTAGACGACGTTGTAGCCCGCCTGCGGAAGCGGTGCGCGGTCCCACGAGCCGTGGAAGGAGACGAAGGCGCCGGCGCGATACCTCTCGGGAAACTGCTCGCCGGTGTAGAACTCGATCTCGATCGGTGCCCAGTGCGCCGGCAGCGCCACGGCGGCGTCCTTCCTCTGTGCGCAGCGGCCGACGGTCTTGCCGTCGCCGCCGTATTCCGGAGAGAGAATCTTCTTGCCCAGCTGCAGGTCGTGGAAGCAGTAGGGCCATCCGAAATCGTCGCCTCGCTGCAGGTGCACGAGCTCCTCGGCCACCTTCTCCGCGTTCTGCTGCGGCGTGTAGAGCGTCGGCCACAGCATGCTCAGGCTGTCGCGCCCGTGCGTCACGCCCCACGGCTCGCCGGTTCCCGGCTGCACGGTCAGCGCCACGGTGTTGCGCAGGCCCGTCGCGAAGCGCTCGCCGTCATCCTGGCGCTGGCCGGTTCGCATTGCATCGAATCGCCAGATGCCGCCGCTTCGGCCCAGCAGCGGACACGGGTCACGGCCAGGCACGCCCGGCGCCCGGTCGGGATCCTGGCAGGAGTTGGACGGCGCGCCGATGTTGACGAAGAGGGAGCCCGCGTGCGGTCCTTCGGCAGCGATCGCGATCGATTTGGCCGCGTGCTGGCGCAGGTTGACGAGCCCTCCGACCACGACCTCCCCGGCGCCGGTTGGCGCATCCTGGCCCGGTTTCCACGGCCAGCGCAGCACTGCATCGTCGCTTGCGAAGTACAGGTGGTCCGCGTGCAGCGCGATGCCCGTCCCGCCGGCGCCCGGCACGCGCGAGCGCTCCTCGGCCTTTCCGTCCCCGTCACGATCTCGAAGGATCAGCACTCCGCCGTCTGCGTCGGCTGCAACGATCTCTCCCACCGAAGAAACCGCGAGGTGACGAGGCTTGCCGACTGCATCCGCGACGACCAGCGCGCAGAAACCGGAAGGAAGAGTCAGCCCGGCATTGTCTCCGTCGCACGCCGGTGCGGCTGCGGCGCCGGCGCCGGCCACGACCGATGCGCCCGCAATCAGAGCGGCGCCCAGGAGGCGAAAAGAGTGCTTCATAGGCCGCGCGCGCCGAGCTCGTTGAGGCGATCGATGAGCTTGCGCAGGCGGCCGAAGCCGTGCTTGTCGAAGTCGAGCGCCAGACGGGGCAGCGACGCGTGGCGCGGCTCGTCGGCTTCTTCCTTCATCGCGCGCACGCGCCGTATGGGCCTTCCGCCCAGAATGTCGCCGAACTCGCTCGACAGCGTGGCCAGCACCTCGTCGCCGACGTCGTGCTGCAGCCTCATGATCGTGCGGCCGCGGATCGTGCGCGTGGAGTGGTAGACGCTGTAGAACCGGGTGATCTCTCTGACGGCTGCATCCACGCTGTCGGCAAGCCTGTAGAGGTTCAGATCGTACTCGCTGATCAGGCCGCGTCCGAGCAGATCGCGCCGTATGTACCGGTCCCACTCGACCCAGTAGCTGCTGCCGGGGACATCCAGGCACACGATCGGAACCGGCCGGCTCTTGCCGGTCTGCACCAGGGTCAGCGTCTCGAAGCCTTCGTCATGCGTGCCGAGGCCGCCGGGGAACAGCACCACCGCCGAGGCCTCCTTGAGGAAGAACAGCTTGCGCGTGAAGAAGTATTTGAACTCCAGGAGCTTCGGGTCGCCGCGCAGCGGTTCGGCCGGCTGCTGCTCGAACGGCAGCCGGATGCCGACGCCGAAGCTGCGGTCGGGACCGGCGCCTTCGACCACGGCCGACATGATGCCTGGCCCGCCGCCGGTGATGACCATGAAGCCCGCCTGCGCGATCTGCCGGCCGAACTCGATTGCCATCTGGTAGATCGGCTCTTCGCGCCGCGTCCGCGCCGAGCCGAACGCCGTCACCTTCCGCTCGTGAGGAAACGGCCGAAAGATCGCCATCGCGCGGCGAAGCTCCGAGACCGCGGCCGCCAGGAGCTTCAGATCCGCGACGTCGGTGCCGTCGGCGACCAGCCCGATGGCATCATCCAGCATCGCCTCCAGGATGCGCCCCGCACGAGGGTCGGCGTGATCGGTATGGGCGGACACCATGCGCTGGAGCAGCGCGACGTGAAGCGGATTTCCGATGTTCTCGTCCGAAGCCATCGAGGACCTGGGCAGGCGGCCGCCGGAGGAACCATTGTTCGCCGCGGCCGGCAAGGGTGCAATGCGGTTCGAGCCTGATAGCATGCGAGAGGCCGCGCTGCGCCATCCGGTGGCCGCGCGCGCACGCAGCGCATCAGTGGATCGTTCCTCGGCAGTGGTGCTGGTCGCCCGTCTTCTGGTGTACGCCGCGCTTGGCGCCGGCGCGTTCCAGATGCTCGTGATGGCCGGCAGCGGCGGCGACATCCGCTGGCTGGTTCGTGACGACGGACCTCTGGAGCTTGCCGAGCTGGTGGCCATCGTCCTCACCGCCGTGCTGTTGTTCCTGCTCGCGCGCGAGCGCGAGCACATCGCCAGCATCCTGCGGGTGATGGGAGCATTCGCATTGATGGCGGCAGCGCGCGAGCTCGACAACCTGACGCTGGAGCTGGGCTGGCGCCACGCCTACAAGGTCCTTGCCCTGCCTGCGGCCGCCTACGCTGCTTGGCTGCTGGTGGCCAAGCGGTCGGTGCTCGGGCGCGAGCTCATCACGTTCGCTCGCAGCCCTGGCTTCACGCTGATCGCCACCGGCTTCTTCGTCGTCGTCATCTACTCGCAGATCCTCGGTCAGAAAGTGTTGTGGCAGGCGGTCGTGGGTGCCGACGCCTACCGGCCCGTCAAGGATCTGGTCGAGGAAGCCTCCGAGCTTCTCGGCTATCTCCTCATCGCTTTCGGCGCCGCCGAGGCTTGTCTGAACGGCGACGCGGATTGACGGCGTACCTCGGCACGACGATGCAACGCGAGCAGACGGCGGCGGCCGCAGCGCTGGCATTCTCGCTGGCGCTGCACGGTCTGGTGATGGCTCTGCTGGCGATGATGCGATCGCAGCCGGTGCCGCTTTTCGACGCGCGGCCGGTCCCGATCCAGGTGGCGATCCTCGATGCCGGCACCGAAATCGCCGGCCCGGGCAAGAAAGGCGCGATGCTCATCGACGGCGCGCCGCCTGCGCCTGCGCCGCAGGCGCAGGCAGCGCCGATCGAGCAGGCGTTGCCGGAGCCGGCAGAGCAGCAGCCAATGCCGCCGCCGGTTGAGGTGCCGCCGAAGGTTCCCGTCGAGACGAGCGAGCCCGCGCCGAAGCCGGCGCCAGTCAAGATGCCCGCCCGAAAGCCGAAATCCGAGGTGGCGTCTCCCAAGGCTCCAGCCGCGTCCAGACCCGCCGGCGACGCACGGCCGCTGCCGCTCAAAAAGCCCGCGGCGCCGCCAACGAGCGGCCCGGCCGCTCCGGGCTCAACCGCCGTGCCGCCGCCGGCAGGGGCCGCGTCGTCCGCGCCATCGGCTGGCGCACCTTCGGGCGCGCCGCTGCCGCCTGGCGCGATCGCCGGAGGAGGCGGGAGCGGTGTGCGCGGAGGCACGGCGACCGCGCCGCAGTGGGCGCCATCGGCGCGCGCCAGCTACGAGCAGCGCTTCTCGGCGTGGATCCAGCGCTTCAAGCAGTATCCCGTGCTGGCGCAGCGTCGTCATCTGGAGGGGTCGGGCCGGATGATGATCCGCATCGACCGCCGCGGGCGCGTCGTCTCCCGGGCCATCGAGCAGTCCAGCGGCGAGCGGCTGCTGGACAACGCCGCGCTCGAGATGGTCGACCGCGCCAATCCGTTCCCGGCACTGCCGGACGAATACCCGCACGAGACATTCGTGGTGCGGTATTCGTTCGATTTTCATCTCCGCTAAGGTGGCATCATGGAGATCAAGAGCTCGGCCCACTGGAAGCGCTGCGGCGTCTGCAAGCGCGACATCGGCTTCGACAAGCTGTTCTACGAGTGCAGCGTTTCCACCTGCAACACGGGCAAGCACCCGCCGGCCTTCTGCTCCATCAATTGCTGGAACCAGCACGTGCCGGTGATGCGGCATCGAGATGCGTGGGCCGATCAGAAGCGCTCGCCGACGCGCGACGAATGGGAGCGCGACCAGGCTGCCGAGGCACGCGACGACACGAGCAGCCGCGATGCACCCGCGCCCGCGCCGGTGCGGCGAATGATCATCGAGAAGAAGCCGGAGCCGGCGCTGCCGGCCAAGCAGGAGGCCGAGCTCGAGATCCTGGTGGTGGCGTCCAAGGTGAAGGCCTACATCCGCGCACGCTCGGGAATGAATACGTCGGATGCGGTGATGGAGAAGCTTTCCGACGCCCTTCGCGACATGTGCGACAAGGCCATCGATCACGCCCGCTTTGCCGGTCGCAAGACCGTCATGGATCGCGACTTCACCGGCCCGCGCTGAAACCGGCGCTGTAGGCTGCGATCAGTAAACCGCCGCGACCTGGACGCGCGCGGTCTCGAATCTCGGCAGCTCGGCGGAGACCAGGATCATCCGAAAGCTGTCGCGCGCGCCGGGCGGCAGCGGCTCGACCTCGCCGGCATCGCCATCGCCGGGCGCAGCCAGCGCTTCGGCCGCGCGATTGAATCCATCTTCGCGATACACGACCTGACCGCGCTCGTCGACCAGCTCGAAGCGCAGCCGAACGTGATGCACTTCGGCGCGTGCGGTGTTGCTCAGGCTGCCCGAGATGACGAACAGGCCCTGGCCGGCGCTCTCGCCTGCGGCAACGACCGATTGGCTGAGCGCGCAGCTGATGGCGGTCGCGTAGCTGCGGGTTTCCTCGATGCGCACGTCGGTCAGCGGCCGCGATGCTGCGGTCGCGGCGTCTCCCGATGCACGCCACAGCGAGGTGTCGCGATGCAGCGCCGACCACGTCGCCCAATTCTCCAGGTGCCAGTCCTGGATGCGGACTCCGTCCCGGCTGGCAACCGGCGTCGCGCCGGTGGCCGGAATGTCGATGACGACGGTGGTCCCGCCGACGACGTCGATCACATGCCCGCCTGCGCGCGAGAGATCGCGCAGGGAGTATGCGCGCGGCTCGCCTCCGACGATGATCGCGAAGACGCGCTCGTCATCGGGCAGGCGCGAGTCGCCGCTGCCCTGGATGCCGGCGACCTCGGCCGGCTCCGCCAGTGCCATCGCCGCTTCGATGGCGGCGGCTGCGTGAAGTTGTTCCTGATCGAAAGTGGCGGCGTGCGAAGGCGTCGAGCATGCGATCACACCCGTGATCGCGCCCCACCACATCCAATGCCTTCGTTCCTCCATGGCCGCGCATACTACTACAGAGGCGGCAGCAGCGGTTGGAGAAAATGCTTGTGCGTCAGCCGAGCAGCACGCCTTCGTGCGTGAGCAGCCAGCGCTTGCGGTCCAGCCCGCCGCCGTAACCGGTCAGGGATCCGTCGGAGCCGATGATGCGGTGACAGGGAAGGATGAGGGAAACCGGATTGCTGCCGTTGGCAAGCCCCACGGCGCGCACGGCAGCCGGATTGCCGATGCGGCGGGCGATGTCGGCGTAGGAGGCCGTGCGGCCAGCCTTGACCGAGCGCAGCGCACGCCACACCGCCCCCTGAAAGGGCGTTCCCTCCACATCCACCGGCAGCTCATCGAGCGCGTCGATGCGGCCGTCGAAGTACGCCTGCAGGCAGCGGCGGTGCTCGGTCAGACGCGCCGCCCGCAGCGGAAGGCCGGCGAAGCGCTTCTCGAGCCGTGCCTGGACGCGCCCCCAGTGCTCGCCGAGGGCCAGGCCGCAGACTCCGCCGTCGGTGACGGCGAACGTGATCCTTCCTATTGGCGAGGAGACCGAGTCGTAACGCAGCGTCGCTGTTTTCATGCTGCCCTCCTGCTGCGGGTGCGCGCGCCGGGCCGGCTGCGGCGAGCACGCCCATTGCTCGCGTCGGCCGTCGTCGAGAGCTCGCAACCATCGTGGCTCCATAAGTGGATCGCCGCGTACGCGCGCCATGGGCGCCAGGCGTGGGAGTGAGCCTCCAGTCGCGCGGCATTCATCTCCGGCAGCGCCTTTCGCATCGCGCGCAGCAGACCCAGATCGCCGTAGGGCATGGCGTCGGGATCGCCGAGGCCGCGCATCGCCACGTAACCTGCGGTCCACTGCCCGATCCCGCGCACCCGCAGCATCGCCTCGCATGCGTGGTGCGGGTCGCTCGTGTCATCGAGCGGCAGCTGCCCGCTGACAACGGCTCGCGCCAGCGCCTTCAGCGTCTCGATGCGCGCGCGCGGCATACCGATGTCGTCCAGGTCCGCCTCCGCCAACTGCTCGGCGGTCGGAAACACGCAGGCGGAATCGATGCCCTCGCGTTCGATTCGCGTCCCGAACCGCTGCGCCAGACGCGCCAGGATCGTGCGTGCGGCAGCGACGCTGATCTGCTGCCCGACCACTGCACGCACCGCCGCTTCGAACGGCTCCCACGTCACCGGAGCGCGAAGTCCCGGCCGCTGCTGGATGCGGCTGCGCAGGTGCGGATCGCGCCCGAGCACGGACGCGATGACATCGGGATCGGCATGACAGTCGAAGCTGCGAGCAAGACGCCGCGAGATCACCGCCAGCGCTGCGGGATCCTGGATGGCAAGCGTCGCCACCAGCTCGCGTCGTTCCTCATCGCAGCCGATCTCGATGCTGCCGACGACGTCGCCGGCGCGGACGGTGCGGCGATACGTGCCCGACTGAACGCTCTCGACGCCGGCGATGGCGCGCGCGCCGAGGAACGACAGCATCCACGGCCAGTCCATCGGCGGGCGATAGCCCAGGCGCAACGTCACCAGCGTGCTGGTGGGAGCGGCGACCTGCGCGAAGGCGGTGGCCGCCGCCTCGCCGCCACGCGGCGCGCGCCCGCGCAATGCGGCCGCCGAGCGCGCGCGCTTCGGCAATGCAATGCGCCGCAAGTGGCTCGGGGCATCTCCGAACGAAGCCTGCATCGCGGCGTTGAAGCGGCGGATGCTGCCGAACCCGGCAGCCAGTGCGATCGCGGCGATGGACAGATCCGTATCGTCGAGCAGGCGGCGCGCAAGGTGCAGCCGCCGCGTCAGCGCGATCTGGTTGGGCGCTGCTCCGAGGTGCTGCTCGAACAGCCTGCGCAGATGACGCTCGCTGACGCCGAGCCGGCCGGCGAGGTCGCCGACGCTCGCACCGTCGAGCGCGCCGGCATCGATGAGCCGCATCGCGCGTGCGACCGTTGCCGACGTTCCCTGCCACGCTGCCGAGCCGGGAGCGGTTTCGGGCCGGCAGCGCCGGCATGCGCGAAATCCCGCCTGCTCGGCGGCGGCCGCGCAGGGATAGAACACCACGTTCTCGAGCCTCGGCAGCCGCACGCGACAGACGGGCCGGCAATAGATGCCGGTGGTGCGCACGCCGATGAAAAAGCGGCCGTCGAAGCGCGCGTCGTGGCTGGTCATGGCGCGGTAGCAGCTCTGGCGATCCAGGGTCATGCCGCGGGTATAGCCTCCGCGCCGTGCCATGTCTGGTCGTTTTCGGACATCGTCATCGCCGCGGCGCGAGCGTGCCACGGGCGACGCGGCGGGCGTGGTCGGGGACGGGACCGGCGGCCCCGCTACTGCTGGAAGATCGCCGCCACCGCCAGAAGAATGCCGACGACGTAGGTGCCGATCGCACCCACGAACCGCAGCGGGTGCGCGTGCTCGAGCGACTGGCACACGATCATTCCGACTGCATGCATGTAGCGGAACACCACCGCCAGCACGAAGAGCCAGCGCGTCATGCCGGAGGCACCGCCGCTGGCGAGCGCAAAGATCAGAATGGCCAGAATCGGTGCGTACTCGCAGGCGTTGCAGTGGGCACGCACGAACTTGTGGAGCGGGTCGGTGGGATCGGTGCTGCAGCCGATCGAGACGTTCGAGGCCCGTCGCAGCATCGAGACGCGCAGTCCGAGCACGATGCACAACAAGCCGAGCAAGCCGATGCAGTTCATCGCCAGATTCATGGGACCTCCAGGACCGGCGCAAGAGTGGGGGGAGCCGGCCGGCGCATTATGCGGCGAAGCGGCGCCGGCGCCAGTGCCGGAACAAAATGTCTCGCCAGGCGCCGGCGGTGCGCTCGCAGGTCACTCCTGGCGATACGCCGCCGCGAGCAGCTGGACCGGATGCGCGACCCGCGTGGACAGCCCGGCCAGCGCCACGTGCCGCGCGATCTGCATCATGCAGCCGATGTTGCCGACGGCGATGACGTCCGCGCCTCGCTCGCGTGCGAGGCGCGCCTTGTTGCGGCCCAGCTCCTCGGCCAGCGCGGGCTGATCGAGATTGTAGCTGCCGGCGCTGCCGCAGCAGATCGCGTTCTCCCCGAGATCGACCGGCATGCGGCCGGTGGCCGCTTCGACGAGCAGCCGCGGCGGCCGTGCCACGCCGCGCGCATGCAGCAGATGGCAGGCGTCGTGATACGCGACGGTGCCGAGCTCGAGCGGGCGCGAGGGACGCTCGATGCCGATCTGCACGAGCACCTCGCTTACGTCGCGGCAGCGCAGGGCGAGCGATGCGGCCGTGGCGGCTGCGGCGGTGCCGGCGAGCACGTGCGCGTACTCGTGCATCATCGCGCCGCAGCCTGCCGCGGTGGTCACGACGAAATCCAGATCGCCGGCGGCGGCGAACGCTTCGGCATTGGCAGCGGCCAGGTCCCGCGCTTCCTGCGTGCGGCCCGAGTGCAGCGCCAGCGCGCCGCAGCAGCCCTGACCTTCGACGTCGACCACCTCGATGCCATTGCGCTGCAGCACCTCGACGGTGTCGCGGTTGAGCTCGGGCGCGAGCTGATCACCGACGCATCCGGTCAGCACGGCCACGCGCGCCTTGGCGCGCAGAGGCTGCGGCGTGCGGCTGCGGCGAAGTGGCGATACCGACGGATCGGCAGCCTCCTCGCTGCCTGCCGCCGGCAGCAGCCCGAGGCCGCGAATGCGCCGGCGCAGCGGCGCCAGGCCGATGCGGTCCATCGCATGAGCCGCGCGAATGCCCATGCTCACGAGTCGCGGACGGACATACATCTGCTGCGCGACGTTCTTGCGCAGCGCCTCCGCGCGCGAGCGCTGCGCAATCAGCAGCGGGCGGAACTCCTCGATGCGCCGGCCGAAGGAGACGCCGGAGGGACAGGCCGTTTCGCACGCCAGGCAGCCGAGGCAGCCCGACAGGTGCTGCGCAGCCTCGCCCTGCAGCTCGAGCTCGCCGCGACGCACCGACTCCATGATGTAGATGCGGCCGCGCGGCGAGTCGGCCTCGGTTCCGAGCACCCGATAGGTCGGGCACGTGTCCAGGCACAGCCCGCAGTGCACGCACGGCAGGCCGACGGCATCGAGCCGCGTCTCATCCGCCGGTTCGAAAAGCGGCGTGGCCCCACGCTCGAGCGAGGCCTCGCCCGCCGCTTTGCGCCCGCCGGCCGCGCCGCTCGTGACGCTGCACCCGCCCGACGCATCGGCCGTGGCACGGCGCTCGCCCGCCGCTTCGCCGTCGCCGCCGCGCTCGGCACCGTCGCCGGCCACCGAACCCTCCTCCTCGCGCAACGTTAAAGCCCTCCCACCAGGCGTCCCGGCGCGAGCACGCCGTCGGGATCGAAGCGGCGCTTGAGCTCGCGCATCAGATCGAGCGAAGCCGGCACCGGCGACCAGACATCCATGCCGCGCCTGGCCGCGGTCGGCGCTCGTTCGATGACGCGAGTGCCGGCGCCGGCGGTTGCACTCATCAACGCCGACAGCGCTGCCTCGCCGCCGGCGGGCACGTGAATTCGCGCGATGCCGTCGCCGAGATGCCCGCCGGCAAACACGGCGTGGCCGCGCGCGGCGGCGACGGCGTCCTGCACGAGCATCAGCAGCTCGGCCGGAGCGGTACCGACGCGGATCGTCACGCCGTCGCCGCCATCGACGTGGGCCGGGCTCAGCCATTCCTCGAGCGCTTGCGCCGGATCGCGCCGCGCCAGCTCGCAGACGCGATCGCCCTGATAGGCGACCTCGGCCTCGGTGCCCTCGATGCGAACCACCAGCGACCAGACGGCCGTGTCGGCGCCGGCGTCGACGGCGAAATCGAGCGCGGCCAGCGGCAGCGGGGACGCGACGAGGCGTGCCCGAGCGGCATCGAGCTCGGAGGCCGCGGCGTAATCGAACACCAGCGTGGCCGCGGCATCCGGCTGCGGGTGCGTGCGCAGCGTCATCTCCATCACGATGCCGAGCGAGCCGAGCGAGCCGGTGAACAGCCGCACGAGATCGTAGCCGGCGACGTTCTTGACCACGCGGCCGCCGGCGTGAACGGTGCGCCCCGCGCCGTCGATCACGGTCATGCCGAGCACGAGATCGCGCGGCGTGCCGAAGCCGTAACGCAGGCCGCCGGCGGCATTGGAGGCCACGATGCCGCCGAGCGTGGAGCGTTCGTCCACGGCGACGTCCACGCACAGGCGCTGGCCGGTTTTCGCCAGGTTGCGCTGCAGGCGAAGAAGCGAGACGCCGGCCTCGCAGGTCACCGTCATGTCCTCGGGATTCTGCTCGACGATGCGGCCGATGGCGGTGGTCGAAAGCTTGATGTCGAACGAGCGCGGCACGTTGCCCACGTGAAGGCGCGTTCCGCCGCCGCTGACGACGATGCCGAGCCGCTTCGCGCGCGCCTCCTCGACGGCGTTGCGCACCTGGTCCGGATCACGCGCCGTCACCACCGCCTGCGGAACAAGGCCGTCGAGGGCGTCGGTGCTGCGGCCTGGGCGAAGCTGCCCGGGACCGAGCGCGGCGAACGCACCCGTGTCCATCCGGACGTTCGGCCGCGCGGCTTCCGTGCGCGCCACGCTCATTGCCGGCCTCGATGCGGCAGTGGCGCCGTCGCGCGGCGGCCACGGAAAGGCGCGCGCGCGATCACCCGCCGCCTCGCGGTCGCGGCCGCACCACCTCGATGCATCCGCGATCGGTGGGAACGACCTTTTGCGGGTTGCACAGGCCGCGCGGATTGAATGCGTCGCGCACGTCGGCCATCGCCGCCATCGTCTCGGGACTGAAGGCGACGCCCATCAGCCCGAGCTTCTCCACGCCGATGCCATGCTCGCCGGTGATGGAGCCTCCCAGCTGCAGGCACGCCGACAGGATCTCGTTGCCGGCCTCGATGACTCGCTCGACTTCGCCGGGCTTGCTCTCGTCGTAGAGGATGAGCGGGTGGATGTTGCCGTCGCCGGCATGCATGAGATTGGCGATGCGCAGCCGGTAGCGCGAGGCGATCTCCGAGACGATCGCCACGATCTCGGGCAGGCGGCTGCGCGGCACCACGCCGTCCTGCGTGCAGTAGCTCGGCGTCAGACGGCCCATCGCTCCGAACGCGCGCTTGCGCGACTTCCACAGCAGCGCGCGCTCGGCGTCGTCGGCCGCGCGGCGCACTTCTTTGGCTCCATTCGCGACACACGCCGCGCTGACGCGCTCGGACAGCTCATCCAATCCCGCAGTCAGGCCGTCCAGCTCGATCAGCAGCACCGCGCCGGCATCGGTGGGAAAGCCGAAGTGGTATGCCGCCTCCACCGCCGCGATCACCAGATCGTCCATCATCTCGAGCGCTGCCGGCACGATGCCGGCAGCGATGATGGCGGAGACCGCGCGGCTGGCATCGGCCACGCTCGAGAACACCGCCAGCAGCGTCGTCACCGACTCGGGCTTCCGGAGCAGGCGAACGCGCGCCGCCGTGACCAGGCCGAGCGTGCCTTCGCTGCCGGTGACCAGACCGACCAGGTCATAGCCGGGCGCGTCGCCGCCGCGGTCCAGCCACACCATGCGACCGTCGGGCAGCACCAGCTCGAGCGCGAGCAGATGATTGACCGTCACGCCGTACTTGAGCGTGTGCGGGCCGCCCGAGTTCTCCGCCACGTTGCCGCCGATGGTGCACGCCGACTGGCTCGATGGGTCGGGCGCGTAGTAGTAGCCCTCGCCTTCCACCGCGCGCGTGACCTCCAGATTCACGACGCCTGCTTCCACTTCGGCGACGCAGTTGGCGAGGTCGATGCCGCGGATGCGCTTCATGCGGCTGGTGCCGATCATCACCGGCGCCTCCACGGGCAGGCATCCGCCGCTGACGCCGGTGCCGGCGCCGCGCGGCACGTAGGGAATTCCTGCTTCGGCGAGAAGGCGCACCACGCGCGCGGTCTGCTCCGCCGTCTCCGGAAGGACGACGAGCTGCGGCGCCGCCTTCTCGAGCGTGTATCCATCGCACTCGTAGACCTTGAGCGAGGCTCGGCCGTCGACGATGCCGCGCTCGCCGACGATGGCACGCAGTCTGGAGGCGATGTTCTTGTCGAGCGGCATCATCGGCTCCTATAGCGGGCCCAGCGGTGCGGCGGTAGCTGCGTGTCCGTTGGATTGCGCCTGCGACCACGCTACTGCTCGCGTATGACCCCTCCTCCTCCTCGTCTGCTCCTCGGTCCTGGACCTTCCATGGTCAATTCACGCGTGTACGCCGCGTTGTCGCGCCCGCTGGTCGGGCACCTGGACCCATACTTCCTGACCGTGCTCGATCAGGTGCAGGACGGCCTGCGCAGGATCTTCGGGACCAGCAACACGATGACCCTGCCGATCTCGGGAACGGGCTCGGCGGGCATGGAGGCGTGCTTTGCCAATCTCGTCGAGCAGGACGACGAGGTGGTGATCGGCGTCAATGGCGTGTTCGGCACGCGCATGGCCGAAGTGGCCACGCGCCTCGGCGCCCGCGTGGAGAGAGCCGAGGCGGAATGGGGGCGCATCGTCGAGCCCGACCAGATCGCCGCGGCGATCGGCCGCTGCAGCAATCCCAAGATCGTCGCCGTCGTCCACGCCGAGACATCCACCGGCGCGTGGCAGCCGCTGCACGAGATCAGCCGCCTGGCGCGCGCGGCCGGAGCGTTACTGCTGGTGGACTGCGTCACGTCGCTCGGCGGTTGCCCGGTCGAGATCGACGATCTGTGTATCGATGCCGCCTACAGCGGCACGCAAAAATGCCTGAGCTGCCCGCCGGGGCTGTCGCCGGTGACGCTGAGCGAGCGTGCGATGGAGGCGGTGCGCGCGCGCAAGAGCCGGCCGCGCAGCTGGTACCTCGATCTCGGCCTTATCGGCGCGTACTTCGGCGAGCAGCGTCTGTATCACCACACGGCGCCGGTCTCGATGGTCTATGCGCTGGCCGAGGCCGTGGCCATCGTGCTGGAGGAAGGGCTGGAGGATCGTTACGTCCGGCACGAGCGGAATCACCAGGCGCTGATGGCAGGGCTCGCGCGGCTCGGCCTGCAGGCGGCTGCGCAGGAAGGCCACCGCCTCTGGATGCTGAACAGCGTGCGTGTGCCCGAAGGCATCGCCGAGGCGGCCGTGCGAAAGCGGCTGCTGCTCGATCACGGAATCGAGATCGGCGCGGGCCTGGGGCCGCTCGCCGGAAAGACCTGGCGCATCGGGCTCATGGGCGAGTCGAGCCGGCCGGCCAATGTGCGACGCCTGCTGCTGGCCCTGGAGTCGGAGCTGAGGCGGGAGGGCATCGCTGCGCCCCCGGGTGAGGCTGTCGAAGCGGCCGACGCCGTCTACGCACAGGGTTAGCCCGCGGGCGGCTCGTTTGGCCGATCCGTTTTCGCCTCGGCCCCGGCCGCCGGCGCCGCAGGGGCTGGCACCTCGGGCCGCGTTTCGTACCACCCGTATTGCTGGCGCAGGGAGGCTGCGCCAATGTTCAAGAGCTTTCTCCATGCCAGCCTCGAATCGACACCGGTATGCGACGGCGATGCTTGCCGTGGCTACGGCCGCGCTCATTCGATGGCTGCTGACCCCTCTGCTGGGGTACGGTCTGCCCTACGTCACGTTCTACTTCGCAACCATTGCCGCCGCATGGGTCGGGGGCATCTATCCCGGTCTCTTGTCGGTCGCGCTTGGAGCCTTGCTCGGCGCCGCCTTCTTCACGGCTCCTGATTTCTCGTTCACTTCCACGGATCCCGCCAATCAGATCGAGGCCATCCGTCTGGTCGTCTTCATCCTGGCCGGTACCGTCATCAGTGTGCTCAGCGGCTGGCTGCACTCGTCCGTTCGCGCTGCCGAGCTGCGAGCGCAGGACGCGGAAGCGAGCCGGCAGCGGTTGCAGGAGGAAGTGGAGAACCGTCGTCGGGCCGAGCAGGAAGCGCGCGACCAGCGCGAGACGCTGCGTCTGGCCATCGCCAACGTCGACGACGGCGTCATCGCCACCGACACGCAAGGGCTCGTCACGCTGATCAATGGAGCGGCCGAGTCGCTGATCGGGCGAAAGGCCGCCGATGTGATCGGCAAGCCGGTGGAATCGATTTTTCTGACGGTCAACGAGACCACGCGCCGGCGCGCGGAGAATCCGGTGGTGCGGGCGCTGAGGGAAGGCGGGACCGTAACCGCCGGTGCCGACAACATTCTCGTTCGCAGGGACGGAAGCGAGCGCGCCATCGAGGAAAGCGCTTCGCCCATGCGTGATGGCAGCGGGCGCGTCACCGGCTGCCTCATGGTCTTCCGGGACATCACGGAGCGCCGCAAGCACGAGAGCATGATTCGTGAGGGCGAACGCAAGAAATCGCAGTTCCTGGCCACGCTGGCGCACGAGCTTCGCAACCCGCTGGCCCCGCTGTCGAATTCGCTCGAGGTCATGAAGCGTGCCGAGGGCGACATGGCGATGATGCGGCAGATTCACGCCACCATGGACCGGCAGGTTTCGCATCTGGTGCGCCTCGTGGACGATTTGATGGACACGAGCAGGATCAACCGCGGGCGGCTGCAGCTACGCAAGCGGGTAGTCGAAGTCTCCTCTGTCGTGCAGCAGGCGGTCGAGGCGTGCCGGCAGCTTGCCGAATGTTCGCAGATCGAGGTCGAGGTCGCTCTTCCCGACGAACAGATTCTTCTCGAAGGCGATCCCGTTCGACTGGTACAAATCTTCACCAATCTGCTAAACAACGCGTGCAAGTTCAGTCAGACGCGCGGGCGCATCTGGGTGAAAGCCGAGAAGCATGGCGATGACCAGGTCATCATCAGCGTCAGGGACGCGGGCGCCGGCATCGATCCGGAGATGCTCGATCAGGTCTTCGACATGTTCGTGCAGGCCGACAGCTCGCTCGAGCGGACCAAGCAAGGTCTCGGCATCGGATTGACGCTGGTGAAGCAGCTCGTCGAGATGCATGGTGGAAGCGTCGAGGCTCGCAGCGAAGGCATTGGAAGGGGCAGCGAGTTCCTCGTGCGACTGCCCGCATTGACGGGACGGAGCGAGCGCTCGTCATCGGAGGCCGTAGAGTCGATGGAACAGTCATCCAACAATGCACGCCGCCGCATCCTGATCGTCGACGACAATCAGGACTCCACGGAAAGCCTGGCGATGCTCCTCAAGCTGAAGGGCAACGAAACGCATACCGCGTTCGATGGCGTGCAGGCGGTGCAGACGGCCGAGGCCGTCCGCCCTGATCTGATCCTCATGGACATCGGTATGCCCAAGCTCAACGGCTACGACGCCGCCCGCCGCATCCGCCAGGAGCCGTGGGGGAAGAACCTGGTGCTCATCGCCCTGACGGGCTGGGGGCAGCAGGAGGATCTCGAGAAATCGCGTCAGGCCGGCTTCGACGGGCACCTCGTCAAACCGGTGGCACCGACCACGCTGATGGAGCTGCTCGCCACGCTGCCGAAGATCGGCGGCACGCATTCCTCGATCAGCTGATTCCTCACGGCCGCACCGTCCGCCGGTGCGGCGAAGCGCCGGACGAAACTCAGTCGATGAGCGCGAGTCCCCACGGCTTGCTGCCGGCGGGGATTCGGGCACTGACCTTTGCGCTGCCCACGTCGATGACCGACACGTCGTTGGAAGGTCCGTTGGCCGTGTAGATCGTGCTTCCGTCCGAGGAGACGGCGATGCCCCATGGCCTCTCGCCTGCTTCGACGCTCCCGATCACGGCGTTGGTGGCGACGTCGATGGTGACCACCGCCTTGCTGCGGCCGGTGGAGACGTGGACGCGGCGGCCGTCGCGCGAGGCCACGATGCCCATCGGCCGCATTCCCGGCTCGAGCGCGAGCACCTGCGCGGGACGATCCAGCCGCGTGTCGATGATCGCGACCGAGGCTCCGTTCTCCGCAGTTACGTACGCGCGCGTGCCGTCGGGCAGGAATGCGATCGAGCGCGGCCTGGGCGGCACCGCCACGGCCGCAACCACCGCCGCCGTCTGCGCGTCGATGGCCGTGACCTTGTTGTCCGCTTCGGCGGTGACGTAGACGTGGCGACCGTCGGGGCTGACGGCAACGCCCTCGGGCTCTTCGCCGACGGGCGCGCTGGCGATCACGCGCGCCGACTCCACATCGACGACGCTCAGCACGCCGGCATCTTCGTTGGCGACGTAGATGCGCGTGCCGTCGCGGCCGACCGCGACCTGCTCGGGGTCGGATCCGCCCGGCAGCACGCGAACGACCTCGAGCCGCGCGACGTCGACCACCGCAATTCCGTCGGCGCTCTTGTCCGGCGGTGGCAGCGCCTTCTCGTCCACGCCCGGAGGCGCGGCCGGCGACCCGCTCAGTGCCACGAACAGCCAGCGGCGGTCGGGGCTGACCGCGATTCCCCGCGGCCGCTTGCCGAGTGCGACACGTGCGACCTCTCTCCTGCTGGCCGTGTCGATGACCGACAGGTCACCCGACTCCTCGTTGGTGACGAACAGGCGCTGCGCCGGCGCCGCCGCAGGCAACGCCAGCAGCGCCGCCACCGCGATCCATGAAACGACGGTCATGCCGGAGCGTCCGCCGCGGCCTCAGACTTCGGGCGCAATCTGGCGCGCAAATCTCTCCATCAGGCCTTCGGAAGCCCGCGCCGAGAGCACGTAGTGCCGGACGCCCCACTCGCGCTTGCGCCGGCGCAGCTCGGTCACGCATTCCTCGACAGTGCCGATCAGCGTGATGGGCATGCGGCGGACCTCGGCCGCTTCCAGCCCGAACAGACCTCCCAGCATGCCAGCGAAGCCGTCGGCGTCCGAGGGCGAGTCCGTCACCATGGCCGTGAAGATCGTGGACGACAGCTCGATCGCGTCCGGATCGCGGCCGGCGGCGCGTGCCTCGGCGCGAAGGAACTCGGCACGCTCATGGAACGCCGCATCGGTCGTCTTGGCGACCTCCGCACGATCGATGGTGCCGGCCTTGCCCGTATCGACGCCGATGTTCACCATGTCGGCGTGGCGTGCGGCGATGCGAAGCAGGCCTTTGCCGCCTCCGCCGAGCATGACGGGCGGATGCGGCTTGCGGACCGGCTTGGGCACGTGGATGGCGTCTCGCAGATGATAGAACTCGCCGTCGACCGTCGCGCGCTCCTGCGTCCACAACGCCTTGATGGCGACGATGGACTCTTCGAGCATGCGCAGGCGCGGTTTCACGTCGGGAAACGGCGCTCCCATCATCTCGAACTCCGCTCGCGTCCAGCCCGAGCCGAGACCGAGGATCGCGCGGCCGCCGCTGATGTGGTCGAGCGTGGTGATGGCCTGCGCCATCGTGCCCGGGTGTCGGAACAGATTGCAGTGCACGAGCGCGCCGATGCGGGCGCTGCTGGTGACGGCGGCAAGCGCCCCCAGCATCGTCGTTGCCTCCCACGACGCCGTCTGGTCGTCGAGGCCCGCGCCGCCCTGGTGCTCGAGCGCCCAGTGATCGGGAAGGTAGATGGCGCTGTAGCCGAGCTCTTCGGCCTGGCGCGCCGTGGCCAGCATCTGCGAGGCAGGAAGTCCGACGAGGGAAATGCCGACGTCCATGCTGGTGCTCCGTATCGGGCAGGATGCGGCTACTTTGTCCGTCGAGTTCGCGGGGTCAACTTGCCGCGAATGGCGGCGCGCGTGCAAGACGCGCGGTGAAAGGATCGGCAACGATGCGCAGCGGCGGCGCTGCTCGCACGCTGGCACTGCTGGCAAGCCTCGCCTTCGGCTGCAGCCATTGCGCGAACGAGCGGCCGCCGTTCTCGGCCTCGTTTCACGCACGAGCGACGCCTGCCGCCACCGATGACGGCAGCATGCACGATCTGCTCGCGGCGGCACGCGCCACGCGTGCCAGGCTCCAAGCCGGTGGCGACGGATCCGCGCGCAACGCAGCGCTGGCGGCGCAGGCCGCCGCGGTGGAGCGCGCGGCCCGGCGCGGCCCGCAGCGGCTCGCGCGCTTCCTGCAGGATCGCTGCCGCTGGTTCGCGGCCGAGGAGCCGGCCAAGATCACCGCCTACTACGAGCCGCTCCTGCAGGCCCGCCGCCAGCGCGACGACCGCTTCCGTTATCCGCTCTACGCGATGCCCGGCACGGCGGTGCTGGCTGCGCTCGAGAGGCGGCTGGGACATCCGCCGCGGCGCGCCGACATCGACGGCGCCGACGCGCTCTCGGGGCTGGGGCTCGAGGTGGCGTGGCTGGACGACCCGGTCGCACGGTTTTTCCTGCACGTGCAGGGCTCCGGACGGTTGCAGCTCGAGGACGGCAGCGTGCTTCGTGCCGCCTACGCGGGAAACAACGGCGCCGGTTACCGCAGCGTCGGAAGCATCATGCTGGAGCGCGGGCTGCTGCAGCCCGGCAATGCCTCGGCGCCGGCGATGCGTGCGTGGCTGGCGGCGCATGCCGATGCGCGCGATGCGCTGCTGTTCGAGAACCCGCGCTACATCTTCTTCCGTCTGCTCGATCGCGACGGCGACGGGGCGCAGGGGCCGGTCGGCGCGTTCGGAGTGCCGCTGACACCGGAACGCTCGGTGGCCACCGATCCGGTCCACGTCGCCGGCGGCAATCTTCTCCACATCCGCTCGCGCAGGCCGCGCACCGGCGAGGACGGCACTCCGACCCGATGGGAAGCGTTCGAGCGCATCGTCTTCAGTCACGATGCTGGCGCGGCCATCCAGGGACCCTCGCGGGTGGACGTGTTCTGGGGAACGGGTGAGGCCGCAGGCACGGAGGCCGGGCACATGAACGAGAGCGGGCAGGTGCACGTGCTGCTCTGCGGCCGCGCGCGCAGGATGACGCCCAACTGACCGTCGCCACGGCTTGACAGCCGACCGACCGGTCGGTTAAACGTGACCGAACGGACGGTCGATGGCGCAGGCGGCACCCAGACAGCAGGAATCCCGGGACAAGATCCTCGACTGCGCCGAGCCGCTGTTCGCGCGGCGAGGCTTCGCCGGCATCGGCCTGGCCGAGGTCGCCGAGCAGGCGGGCCTGTCCAAGTCCTCGCTGTTTCACCACTTCGCCAGCAAGGCGCAGCTGTATGCGGCGGTCATGGCGCGCATCCTCGACCGCATCGAGGCCGACCTGGTCCGCGCGCTCGCCGATGGCGGCAGCCCCGTGCAGCGCCTCGAACGCTGGCTCGACGTGGTCAACGACGTGCTAGCGGCCCATCCGACGTACGCGCGTCTGCTGTTGCGCTCGCTGTTCGAGGACGACGAGCTCAACGGCGCGCTGCCCGAAGAGCAGGCGGTCAACGCGACGATCGAGCGCATCATCGCCGCCATCGACCGGCTGCTGCGCGAAGGCATAGAGGCTGGCGTGTTCCGGCCCGTCAACGTGCCGCACACCGTGCACAGCATCATCGGCATGATCGTATTCCACTTCGCGTCCGGCGAGCTCGGCGAGGAGCTGCTCGGAAGCGATCCGTTCTCCACCAGCGAGGTGCGCAGGCGCAAGACCGAGGTCAAGAACCTGCTGCGCCACGGGCTCGTCGTCCCGACGCTGAAGGTCGCGCCCAGCCACTGAGGAGCTCCCATGGAAACCATTCTTTCCCATCGCCGTCGCAAGCTCGGGGACTTTGAAGTCGTCGATTTCGTGGACGAAGCCGAGATCTCCGCCCTGCGAAGCCAGATTGACGTCAGCGTGCCGCTCGAGCTGCACTGGACCTGGGACTACGGCAGCCAGGTCGAGGAGCTGCGGGCCCTGTACGAGCGCGGCAAGAAGGGCCAGTGGAACGCCGAGGAAGACATCGACTGGTCGATGCCTATGCCGCGCGATCAGTGGTTCATGGCCAAGGAGGGCGGCGCGCTGCTGCCTTCGGTGCTCCACTCGGCGGGTGCATCCGACGACGTCTGTCGCGAGGCCGCCTGGGACGAGTTCTCGCACCTGATCTCGCAGCTCCTGCACGGCGAGCAGGCCGCGCTGCAGCTGTGCGGCCAGCTGGTCAACACGTGCCCGACGATGGACCAGAAATGGTACGCCGGCTCGCAGGTCATCGACGAGGTCCGCCACGTCGAAGTCTTCGCCAAGTTCCTGCAGCGCAAGATGGGCGTGATCCATCCGATCGATCCGACGCTCAAGGTGCTGCTGGACAAGCTCCTGGCGGCGCCGACGTGGAAGACCAAGGTTCTCGGCATGCAGACGCTGTTCGAGGGCATGGCGGTGGGCATCATGGACCTGGTCAAGCGTTCGACGACCAGCCCGCTCGTCGCCGACATCATCACGCGCGTGCATCAGGACGAGGCCCGGCATGCGGCATTCGGCATCCTGTCGATGCGGCGGATCGTCAGGGAGTCGTCGACCGAAGAGATGGCCGAGATGGAGGACTTCGCCTTCAACGTGCTGGAGACGCTCAACGCGAACCAGCAGCTCGACATGCTGCACGTGTTCGGCCCCAAGTACGGCCTGGATCCCGACAGCACGGTGCAGATGATGCACTCCTACGACGGCTGGGGGTTCTTCAACAGCGAGCCGTTCATGCACACGGTGATCCCGAACCTGAAGCGGCTCGGCCTGATCACCGAGCGCACCGAGCACAAATACCGCGAACGCGGCATCATCCACGGCGACAAGCTCGACTTCGGACGCGACCCGCTGCCGCTGGCCAGCTGACGCGCAACGGCGACGGCACCAACGCTCAGCACGACGGGCGCGCAGGACGCGCCGCCGCGCTGGCGTGCCGGCGGCGCGCAAGGCACAACACCGCTGCGGCGGCCGCCGCTGAGCGGGAGGAATCGAATGTCTGGAGTTCTACAGCGCAGGGGCGTTGCCGCCGCCGAAGTCATCGCCGAGCTGGACGAGCGAGCAGCCGGCGACGCGGACTGGCGCACCGGCAAGATGCTGATGGGCCTGTACGATCCCGGGCCCGGGGCGCACGAGGTGGCGCTGGCCGCGTACACGCGCTTCCTCGCGCAGAACGCGCTGTACATCAACATGTACCCCAGCATCGCGCGCATGGAGCAGGAGGTGGTGGCATCCGTTGCCGACCTGCTGCGCAGCGATGGGGAGGTCGTCGGCAACATCACCAGCGGCGGGACCGAGAGCATCCTGATGGCGGTGAAGGCCTCGCGCGACTGGGCGCGCGCGAACCGGCCGCACATCACGCAGCCGCGGATCGTCGTGCCGATCACTGCCCATCCCGCCTTCCACAAGGCTGCGCATTACCTGGGGCTGCGCGTCGTCGTGACGCCGGTGGACACGACGGGTTTTCGCGCCGACCTGGAAGCGTTCGAGAAGGCGCTCGGCCCCGACGTCATTCTGGCCGTCGGCTCGGCGCCCAATTTCTCGCACGGCACGATCGATCCCATCGCGCGCATGGCGGCGGCGGCCCGTGAGCGCGGCGTGCTCTTCCACGTCGACGGCTGCGTCGGCGGCATCTACCTCTCGGTAATGCGTCGGATGGGCGAGAAGCTGCCCGACTTCGACTTCTCCGTCGAGGGCGTCACCTCGATCTCGGCGGACCTGCACAAGTACGGCTATTCGCCCAAGAACGCGTCGGTGGTCCTGTACCGCAACCGCGATCTGCGGCGTCATGCGATCTTCGTATGCTCGGGCACGACCGAGTATGCCGTCATCAATCCGACCGCGCAGAGCAGCCGCACCGGCGGCCCGGTCGCGGCGGCGTGGGCCATTCTCAAGCATCTGGGCGAAGAGGGCTTCCAGCAGATCGTGCGGGATTCGCAGGCCGCCACCATGCGCATGCTCGAAGGCATCGAGGAGATCGACGGCATCCACGTGCTCGGCGACCCGGAGATGTGCATGTTCACGCTGGCATCGGATGAGGTGAACATCTTCGAGGTCGACGACGAGATGCGCGAGCGCGGGTGGCGCCTGCTGCCCCAGTTCGCATGCGGCGGCGGGCCCGCCAACCTCCACGTCGGCATCAGCCACGGGAACGTGCCGCACACCGAGCAGTTCCTGACCGACCTTGCCGATGTCGTCGGGAATCTCCGGCGCAGCGGGTCGTCGCTGGACCGCAGCGAGCTGGCGGCGGCAGTGGCCGAGGTCAGGGACGCGCCGCTCGAGGCGATCCTCATGCGCATCGCCCCACTGGCCGGCCTGAGCGGCCCGGACCTGCCGCGGCGGATGGCCGCCCTCAACACGATGCTCGATCTGCTTCCCGCTGCCCGCCGCGACGAGCTGCTGACGGCCTACGTGAACATGACCACCTGAGCTGGCACGACCGCGCCCGCAGCCGCGGCAATGGCCTGCGCCGGTGCGTGCGTGTTATAGCCTTCCAACCGTCCGCGACGAGGCGCTCATGCGACCGATGCGACATCTCCTCCGCGCAACGACACCGGCGGCTCTGACGGCCGCTGCGCTCGTCTTCTCCGTCGCCGCCGCCCGGGCCGAACTGCGAGGCGAGGAAGTCGGCATGGTGCGCCAGCTGCCTGCCACGCCGGCCCCGCACTGGTTCTGGATCAGCGACATCCTCCTGCATCGCACGGCACTCTTCGACGGCGACAGCGGACAGCTCCTCGGCACCATCAGCTCGGGCACGGCCGGCATCGGCTTCGTCATCTTTCCGCTGTTCGGCCACCGGCGCGGCGAGATCTATCTCGCCGAGACGTACTGGTCGCGGGGCGTGCGCGGCGACCGCACCGACGTCGTGACCGTCTACGACGCGCGCACGCTGCTGCCGAAGGCGGAGATACCGATCCCGCCCAAGCGCGGAGAGTACTTTCCCGGCAACGCCTCCAACGCCCTCAGCGACGACGAGCGCTTCATGGCCGTGCTCAACATCACGCCGGCAACCTCCGTCAGCATCGTCGACCTGGAGCAGCGCAAGCACACGGTGGAGATCGATACGCCCGGCTGCAGCCTGCTGTTCTCGGCCGGCCCGCGGCGCTTCTTCCTGCTGTGCGCCGACGGCGGCGCGATGGTGATCCACCTCGACGAGCAGGGCGGCGAGGCGGGCATCGAGCGCACCGAGCGCGTCTTCGATGCGCAGAAGGATCCGCTGACGGAGAAGGCCGTGCGCCGCGGCAACGAATGGATCTTCGTCTCCTACGACGGCGTCATCCACACCGTCAACGTCGGCGGCGGCAAGCTCCAGTTCGGCAATCCGTGGCCGCTGCTCGGCGACGCCGACCGCGAGGAGTCCTGGCGGATCGGCGGCCTGCAGCATCTGGCCGTGCACGGTGCCTCGGGCCGTCTGTTCGCGCTCATGCACCAGGGCCCGCGCGACACCCATAAGGACCCCGGCACCGAGGTCTGGGTCTACGACATGGCCACGCAGCGGCGCACGGCGCGCCTGGAGCTGCCGAGCCCGCTGGTCACCTTCGTGGCCGAGCAGTCCAAGCTCGGCCACGAGAGCACGATCGACCGTTTCACACGCTGGCTGCTCGGCGCCGCCTTGCCGAACCCCGGCATCGAGCGGATCCTGGTGACGCAGGACGAGGACCCTGTCCTCATCGTCTCCAGCGGCTATCCACCCACCATCAGCGTGCTCGATGCCGATACCGGCGAGCTGCGGCGCGAGATCTCCGAGCCGGGCATCGGCTTCAGCCTGCTGTTCGCTCCGTGAAGCGGTGATGGACGTCGCGATTGTCATTGCGCTGCGTCTTGCGCTGGCGGTGCTGCTGGCGGCCGCCGCGTTGCACAAGCTGCGCGACGTGGCGCGCTTTCGCCTGACGCTGCAGTCCTACGACGTGCTGCCGGCACCCTTCCTGAACGTTGCCGCCTGGCTGCTCCTTGCCGCCGAGGCCGCTGCTGCCGCGTGGCTGATGTCCGGCCTCGCCGCCGGCGCCGCAGGAGCCGCCGTTGCCGCCTTGATGCTCACGTACGCCGTCGCCATCGCGATCAACCTCCGGCGCGGCCGAACCGACATCGACTGCGGGTGCGCCGGCCCGGCTGCGCGCATTCCGCTCAGCGCGGCGCTCGTCGTGCGGAACATCCTGGTTGCCGCCGGCGCGCTGCTGCTTGCGCTGCCCGTAGCAGCGCGGCCGCTTCACTGGATCGATGCGCTGACGGTGAGCGGCGCCCTGGCAGCGCTGTGCGCCTGCTGGCTCGCCAGCGAGCGCATGCTCGCGCTGGCGCCGGCGCTCTCGCGCCTGAGGCACGCATGACCTCGGCGCTCGTCGCATCGGTCGTCGTCCTGTGGGTCGCCGTGCTGGTGCTGGCTGCGGTGGTGTTCGCGCTGGCGCGGCAGATCGGAGTCCTCTACGAGCGCGTCGCGCCGGCAGGCGCCCTGGTCATCGGCAAGGGCCCGGTGGTGGGCGAGGAGTCGCCGGTCGTGCGAGTGCTGCGCCTGGACGGCGCCACCGAGATGCTCGGCGGCGCCAGCCCCGACGGACGCAGCACGCTGGTGTTCTTCCTTTCGCCGACGTGTCCCGTGTGCAAGGCGCTGCTGCCGTCGCTGCGGTCGATCGCGCGCGCGGAGTCTTCCTGGCTGCGCGTGGTGCTGGCCAGCGACGGCCCGCGTGACGAGCACGCCTCGTTCGTGGCGCGCGAGAGGCTCGGCGACTTTCCCTACGTCCTCTCGGCGCAGCTCGGCCTGACGCATCAGGTGTCGAAGCTGCCGTACGCCATCCTTCTCGACGGCGCCGGCGTGCTGCGCGCGCGCGGCCTCGTCAACACGCGCGAGCATCTGGAGAGCCTGTTCGAGGCGAGCGAGCAGGGCGTGGCGACGATTCAGGAGCTGCTGCGGCGCGAGCGAGAAACGGTTAAGGTGGCATGACATGAGCACGGACCGACGCTGGATCGATTCACTGGTCGAGGGCGCCTCGCGACAGCTGGCCAGGCGCACGTCGCGACGCAGCTTTCTGGCCCGCCTGGGCGGCGTGCTCGTGGGCGGCGCTGCGTTCCCGCTGCTGCCGGTCGAGCGTGCGGCCGCCGAAGAGCCGCGCGCGCCCGCGCCCGACGAGAGCAGGCTCGAGGGGGAGGTCGGCGATCCTTCGAACTGCGACTACTGGCGCTACTGCGGAATCCACGGCTACCTGTGCCAGTGCTGCGGCGGCTCGCCCAATACGTGCCCGCCGGGAACGGAGATGTCGCCGGTGACCTGGATCGGCACCTGCCGCAATCCGGGCGACGGAAAGGAATACGTCATCTCCTACAACGACTGCTGCGGCGCATCGCTGTGCGGACGCTGCCTGTGCACCCACACCGACGGCGAGCAGCCTGTCTATCAGACGTTTCGCAACAACGACCTTCTTTGGTGCTTCGACACCAAGAGCCGCGCGGTGCACTGCAGCGTGGCCGTGGTGGCCGGCCTTGCGACCAAACCGAGCTGAGAGCGCGCTCGACGCCGCCATGGGGGCGCCGGTGAACAGCCGCGCCGCCCCCTGCACGGCAAGCCTGGGCGGCGTCCGTCCGGCCAGCCAGGCCGCCGCGGCCTGCACGGCGGGCCTGCGCGGCGTCCGTCCGGCCGGCCAGGCCGCCGCGGCCTGCACGGCGGGCCTGCGCAGCGTCCGGCCGTCGGTGCGCGCCGCGGCGGCGTGCGTGCTGGCGGCGGCCGCGCTGGCCGTGTCGGAGGCGGCTCCGGCGCACGCGCAGCGTGTGACGCTGGCGCCTGCGTCGGTGCGCGACGTGTGGGCGCAGCCGAGCGACATCGGCCTGGGCACCGCCGGCGATGCCGAGCTCGACTACGTTCTCCACTGCCAGGGCTGCCATCGCGCCGACGGCGGCGGCACGCCCGGGGCCGTCCCGCAGCTTGCCGACCACGTCGCGGTGTTTCTGCGATCGGCGGCGGGGCGCGAGTACCTCGCGCGCGTGCCCGGCGTGGCCATGTCCACGCTGGATGATGCGGCGCTGGCGGCGTTGCTGAACTGGCTCGTGGTGCGCTTCGATCCGCGTGGCGTTCCCGCCGGCTTCGTTCCGTACACCGCCGCCGAGGTGGCGCGGCTGCGGCAAAGCCCGCTCGTGCGCGTCACCGAAACACGTGCCGCGCTGCTTCGCGACGATCGACCGAATCCGTAGTCAGGCTGCCGCGCGCCGGCTCAGTCCATCATCGAGGTGCGGATTTCCTTGCCGGCAAGCGGCAGCTCGACCACGAGGCCGTCGCGCGCCAGCTCGACGCCTTCGCTGCGAGCGTCGGCCACGCCGCGCAGGAAGATCGTCTCGGGCACGCCGTGCGGCGGCGGCGGCGTCAGGTGATAGAGCACCAGCAGACGCACGGCGGCGTCATTGGCGACGTGCGCCGCCTCCACCGGGCTGGTGTGGTAGTCGGGAATGTCGCCGAAGACCTTGGCAAGCCGCGGCGCGCCCAGATCGGCCGAGGCCTGCCGCAGGATGTCGACCATGAAGTTGGCCTGCGCTTCGTGCGCGAGAACGTCCGCCTCGCGCGCCACGTCGATGAGATTGTCGTTGCGGATGGTGTCGCCGCTGACGACGAGCGAGCGGCCCCGGTAGTCGAAGCGATAGCCGACGGCAGGCCGGATGGGCTCGTGGGCGACGTTGAACGCCGTGACGCGAAGATCGCCGTCCTCCAGCACCACGCTGCGCCAGCGCGGGTCGTCGCCGGCCTGGAAACGCACCTCCTGCATCCGCCCGCGCGCCGGCGGCATGAAGTCGGCGCCGTGATGTGCGGCGCGGTAGCCGATGTCGAGCGCGTAGGCTTCGTTGAAGCCGGCGACTACGCGCTCGACGCCCTGCGGCCCGATGATGCGGAGAGGGTCGGCGCGGCCCGCCACCCACGTCTGCAGGTTCACCTCGCCCAGCTCGCCGATGTGGTCCGAGTGAAAGTGCGTCAGGAACACGCCGCCGACGCGCTCGCCGGGGATGCGCCACATCGCCATGTTCTCCCAGGAGCCGGGGCCGGCATCGACGAGATAGAAGCGGCCGCCGGCGATGACGGCGATGCACGGACCGCCGCGTTCGCGGCTGGGAAGCGGCGAGGCGCTGCCGCACACGATCATGCGCAACGCATCGTCGGCGAAGAGATGTTCCACCGGCCGTGCGATCTGCGCGCGCGCCATGCGCTCGATGAGCCGGTCCTGCATGGCCGGCGAGCGCAACGCCACGACCACCATCACTGCGAGACAGACCAGCACGGCGGCAAGCACGAGAAGCGCCCGTTTCATGATGATTCCCCTCTCGACCGGCCCGGCTCGCGCGACCGCTCACCAGGCCACGTAACCACCATCGACCGGAACCGTCGCACCGGTGACGTACGTCGTTGCCGGTGCAGCCAGGAAGATGCACGCCGTTCGCAGCTCGCCCGTGCGGCCGATGCGGCCCATCGGATTGGCCGAGGCCATGCGTTCCTCGATGCCGCCGCGCTCCAGGCTCTCGTGCGTCATCTCGCTCGGAAACCACGCCGGCGCGATCGCATTGACGGTGATGCCGTCCTTCGCCCACTCGACCGCCAGCTGCCGCGTCAGGTTCTCGGCGCCGCCCTTGCTCGCCGCGTAGCTCGCCACGCGAAACAGCGAGCTGCCCAGCCGCGCGAAGATCGAGGTGATGTTGATGATGCGCCCGCCGCTGCCTGCTCGCCGCATCTGCTCGGCGGCCAGCAGGCTGCACTGGAACAGCGCGCTCAGATTGAGCGCCAGCGTGCGGTCCCAATCCTGCGGCCACTGCTTCTCGGCTTTTCCGGTCGGGGCGACTCCGGCATTGTTGACGAGCGCCCAGATCGGCCCGAGATCGTCGGCAACGCGGGCGAACGCCACCGGCACGGCATCGCGGTCGGTGAGATCGGCGTCGACCGCGATCGCCCTGTTGCCGTACCGGCGCGAAAGCTCTGCGGCGACCGCCGCCAGCCGCTCGCCTCGGCGGGCGAGCAAGGCGACATCGGCGCCTGCACAAGCCAGGGCGTCTGCCAGCTCGAGGCCGAGCCCGGCCGATGCGCCGGTGACCACGGCCACGCGGCCTTCCAAAGAGAAAAGGGCATCGAGCGATGACGGTGGAACAGGGATGGCATCGGCCACGGCGAGGCAACCTACCCGAGCGCGCGACGGGCCGCGAATGGCAGGGATGTCCCGGCAACTTGCACCTCCGGCAGGCGGCTGCGACAACGAAAGCCTCGCAGGCCTTCATGGCGGAGCCCTCCCAACAAATGTCTGCGCCGCGGCACGAGCGTCTTCGCGTCGGCAAGCTGTGGATCAACGTGACGGACTGGGGCGGCGCCGGTCCTGCGATCTTCTTCGCGCATCCCACGGGTTTCCTCGGCGCGGTGTGGAAGCCGATCCTGCATCGCCTGCAGGCACTCGACGTGCAGGCGCGCCTGATTACGTATGATCAGCGCGGTCACGGCCTGTCCTCCAAGCCCGACAACGACTACGACTGGGCCCGCTTCGTCGACGATACCGAGGCCGTCATGGACCAGCTCGGCCTCGAGCACGTGCTGGGCGTCGGGCATTCGGCCGGGGCCACGACGCTGGCCGGGGTGGCAGCCGCCAATGGTCGGCGGCTGCGGCGCCTGGTCATGATCGATCCCGTGCTGTTTCATCCCGAGCTGGTGCGGCTGATGGCCGAGGCGGGCGTCAATCCGATGTCGGCGCGGACGCGCACGCGCCGCACCGTCTGGCAATCGCGGGAAGAAATGTTCTGCTCGTTCCGGAAGCGCGAGCCCTACGACACCTGGACCGAGGAGGCGCTGCGCGCGTACGTGGAGGAGGGGACGTTCGAGCGGCCCGACGGTGAGATCGAGCTGCTGTGCCCGGCGCGCGTCGAAGGTCACATCTACGCGGCCGCCTCCGGCTTCGACGGCTACGGTGCTCTGGCGCGGCTGCGCATTCCGATCCTGCTGCTGCGCGGCCAGTCCAGCACCACGCTCGACGAAGAGCGGGCGCGGCGCGTGCTCGAGGTCGCGCCGCAGGCGCGGCTGGTGACCGTGCCCGGAACCACGCATTTCATTCCGATGGAGAAGCCGGCCGAGGTCGCGCGTCTGATCAAGGCCGAGTACGAAGCGAGGGGTTGAGACCGTGGAACGACACGACTCCGCTCCGTCCTTCGCGCAGCTGACCTTTGGCTGGGCCGTCCATTTCTACACCGCCTTCGGCGCGGTGCTCGGGTTCCTCGCGCTGTGGGCGGCGTTTCAGCAGGACTACACCGAGGTCTTCTGGCTGCTGGCGGTGGCTTTGCTGATCGATGCGACCGACGGGACGTTCGCGCGGCGCGCGCGCGTCAAACAGGTGGTGCCGTGGATCAACGGCGAGATGCTCGACAACATCGTCGACTATCTCACCTACGTCGTGGTGCCGGTGGCGATCTTCGTCCAGCCGGGAATCCTGCCGAATGGAACGCAGTCGCTCGCGCTCCTGGTGCTGCTGGCGAGCTGCTACGGCTTCTCTCGCACGGACGCCAAGGGCTTCGTCGAGCATTACTTCCAGGGTTTCCCGTCCTACTGGAACGTGGTGGCGTTCTATTACGTCATTCTGGAGACCCATCCGGCGTTCAACCTGGCGCTGCTGATGGTGTTCGTCGCGCTCGTGTTCGTGCCCATGCGCTGGCTGTACCCGAGCCGCATGGAACGCTTCCGCGCGCAGGCCCTGATCCTCGGCGCGGTCTGGGCAGTCATGGGGCTGATCCTGATCTGGCAGATGCCCGAGCCATCGAAGGCGCTCGGATGGATCTCACTCTTCTATCCGATCTACTACACGGTGATGTCGGTCCGATATCACTTCAGCTCCGAGTAGCGTTCGCGACGCCGGCCAAGACCAGGCAGGTCATTCCTCGGACATTCCGAAGAAGCGGCGGATGCTGCGCAGGATGGCGGCGTGGGTGGAGGCCGTCTTCTGTCCGACGGTGCCCAGGTCGGAGGTCGTGAGGCGTTCGGCGGTGTTGCGGGCGTGGCGCTCGACGACTTCGCTCAAGCCTTCCAGGATGCCGATGTCGGCCGACAGGATCGGTGCGAGCGCCTCCTTGTCGACGATCACCACCTCGATGTCGGTCTCGGCAATCACGGAGGCGCTGCGCGGTGCACCGGTCAGCAGGCTCATTTCGCCGAAGAACGCTCCGGCGTCGAGGACGTCGAGCACGGTCGGCGACAGGCCCGTTCCGGAACGCGCGGCGGCATCGGCCGGTGCATCGGCGATCACCTCCACGCGGGCCCTGCCGCTGCGCAGCACGAACAGCGAGTTGCCGAGGTCTCCCTGCTTCACCAGCACCTCGCCCGGTCCGTAACGGTGCAGCGTGGCGCCGTGGACCAGCTCCTGGATCTGCGCATCGTCGAGCGGCGAGAACAGGTCGAGCGGCCGCAGCACCTCGAAGATCTCGCGCTGGTGCCTGCGCGCGCGCTCGGCATCGTCGTCGGGTGCCAGCGTGCGCATCGTGATCTGCCGCAGCGGCACAGGAATGTGGATCTGGCAGCGGCGCAGCTCGTACCAGATGCGCGACAGCACGTCGTCCGTGATCTGGTTGACGCGCGCGAAGTCCATGATCCAGAAGCGCACGTCGTATTGAACCGCGAAGTCCCCGAACGACAGTACCAGCGCTTCGATCGGCGGCTCGGGCACCACACCGGTTGCCGCCGCCGCGGCACGCGTAAGCGCCTCCTTGACCGTTCCCGGCGGATGCTCGTAGCCGACGCCCACCGTCACGTGCAGCCGCTGCAACGGCGTGGGCCGCGTGAAATTGGAGATCTCGCTCTTGGCGACGATGGCGTTGGGGATGATGATGTCGTCGCTGTCGCGCGTTCGGATGCTGAGCGTGCGCCAGTTCAGCTGCGTGACGTAGCCTTCGCGACCGCCCACCATGACCCAGTCGCCCACGGTGAACGGCCGCTCCACCTGCAGGGCCAGCCCGGCGATCAGGTTGCCGAGGATGTCCTGCAGGGCCAGACCGATGATCGCCGACACCACCGTCGACGTGACCAGCAGCCCCGTCAGCGAAACGCCGAAGACGAACTTCAGCAGCAGGAGGCCGACTGCCAGCAATGCCAGCAGGTCGAACACGTCCACGAGCAGGCGCGGCACGAACACGCCGCGGCGGCGGTCGAGCAGGAACGTCCAAAGCAGCAGGTCGATGAGCTGAAGAACGGTGTCGGCGGCGAACAGGACGGCCAGGGCAAGCAGGATCTGGAGCGGCAGCGGCTGCTCGACGATTCCCGAGCCCGCGAGCAGCGCGTAGGCGCAGCCGGTCCAAGTGGCGAGGACCGCCGAGAAACGCAGCCTCCCCACGGGCCCGAAGCGTCGCAGCGCGCGCGCCATCAGGCCGACGACGAGGCCGAGAGCGAACGCGAGCGCAGCGCGGAGCAGGAGATCGCTGTTCATGTGCAGGAGGGCCTGCCGCAGCCGGCACGGCCGTCTCCAAAGTAGGCCGGGCGCTACGCGGGAGGAAGGGACATTGCCCGTCGGACTGCGGGTCGAGGCCGCTCGTCGCAAGGCTCCGCAAGGCCATCGCCTACGCCGGCGCCCGTGGCGGCGGCCGCCTTGTGAAGGATCGGCGTCCGGTTTACGGGCGTTGCCGAACGCGGCATCGCCGGGCTCGCAGGGGACGCTGCGTGCGAGTCGAGCCGCGCCGCGAAAAGGAGCATCGTCATGTGTCGTCTGGACGGAAAGGTTGCACTGATCACTGGCGGCGTATCGGGCATCGGCCTGGCGGCCGCGCGCGAGTTCGCCGCCTCCGGCGCGCGCATCGCCATCGGCGACGTGGCCGACGGGGCGGCGGTCGCCAGCGAGCTCGATGCGCTGTTCATCCGCACCGACGTCACCGACGCCGACGCGGTGGAGGCGATGGTGGCGGCCGTGGTCGAACGCTACGGCCGCATCGACGTTCTCTTCAACAACGCGGGCATCGAGCGGCACGGGCCGCTCGCGGCGATGGATCCGGCCGAGCACCGCAAGGTCATCGACATCGACCTCAACGGCGTCTTCTACTGCCTGCAGTCCAGCATTCGGGCGATGGTCAACAATCCGGGGCCGATGCGCGGTTCGATCATCAATACGGCCTCGGTGGCCGGCCTGGCCGGCGCGCCCGGCCTCTCCAGCTACAACGCGGCCAAGGGCGGCGTGGTCCTTCTGACCAAGAACGCGGCGCTCGAGTATGCGGCCTTCGGGATACGCGTGAACGCCGTCTGCCCCGGCATCATTCGTACCCCCATGGCTGGGGATTTCTTCACGGGCGATGATGCGCAGAGCTCGCTGGAACGGCTGGCCGCGCGCGCTCATCCGCTCGGCCGCATCGGCGAGCCCTCCGACGTAGCCAAGCTGGTGACGTTCCTTGCCAGCGACGACGCCTCGTTCATCACCGGCACGGCCATTCCCATCGACGGCGGCATGACGGCCGGTTTCCCGGTTCGGTCGCCCGAGGAGATGTTCTAAAAGGGACACGGGCGCCCGTCAGCGCCGGGAGAAGGGGAACATTCGTGAGCGAGCGGGTTCAGGTGGTCGGCAGCTTCCTGTCGCCGTACGTGCGCAAGGTTCTGGTGTGCCTGCACATCAAGGGGATTCCCTTCGAGATCGACCCTATCGTTCCCTTTCTTGGCGACGACCGCTTCTCGCAGCTCAGCCCGTTGCGGCGCATTCCGGTCTTCATCGACGACTGGGTGACGCTGTGCGACTCCTCGGTGATCTGCCAGTATCTCGAAGACCGCTACCCGCGCCCGTCGCTGTACCCGCTCGACCTCGCCGACCGCGCGCACGCGCGATGGCTCGAGGAGTTCGCCGATACGCGCATGGGCGAGGTTTTCATCTGGCGGCTGTTCAACCAGGTGGCAATCCGCCGTGCCGTGTGGGGCGAGGACCCGGACATGAGCGTCCTGTCCAAGACGCTCAACGAGGAGATCCCGACCGTACTGGACTATCTCGAGTACGAGGTTCCGGACCAGGGCTTTCTCTACGGCAACATCTGCGTGGGCGACATCGCCATCGCCAGCTTCTTCCGCAACGCCGCCTTCGCTCGATTCACCGTCGATGCATCGCGCTGGCCGCGCACTGCGGCCTACGTCACGCGCGTCCTCTCCACCGACGGCTTCACGCGCCTGCAGCCTTACGAGGAGCGCTGCGCCAGGACGCCGATCGCGCAGCATCGTGCCGCGCTGGCCGAGATGGGCGCGCCCTTGATGAAGGACACCTACGGCACCTCCACGCCGCGGCGCGGAATCATGACGATCTGACCGCGGCGTCTGCGTGCGGCGACGCCTTTCCCAGCAGTCGCCCTGCAACGCTACGCGCAGTGGCGCTGGCCCGGTCAAACGACGGCGCTGCGGCGACACGGGCATCGCCGGCGGCCGCGAAGATTTCGCGACTCGACTGAGGAGATCTTGAGAGGCACGAGGTGCGCGTGCGGCGTCCGCAGCCGCAGACACCGCACGCGCGAGGATCGAGTGGACGTCAGCCGCTGCTAGCGGCGGTTTCCCTGACGGCCGCCGCCGATGGTGCCTTCTTCCTCTTCGAGATCGGCTTCCTCTTCATCGAGGCGCTCTTCGAGCTCTTCGTCATCCAGCGACCCCTGCTGCGTGGACTGCTGAGTCTGCTGGCGGCCCATTCCGCCCTGGCCTTCCTGCTGGTTCTGCTGGCGGCCCTGTCCCTGCTGGCCTTGCTGACGCTGTCCCTGCTGTCCGCCTTGCTGCTGCTGCTGCTGTCCCTGCTGCCCCTGCTGGCGCTGCTGACCTTGCTGACCCTGCTGGTTCTGCTGACCTTGCTGACCCTGCTGGTTCTGCTGACGCTGCTGGCCCTGATGGGTCTGCTGTCCTTGATCGCCCTGCTGCTTGTTCCTGTCGGTCATGGTCAAACTCCTAGGGTTGGGGAGGCGAAAAGCCTCGGGTTCTCGCGTGCAGTGGCGATGCTACCGCCGTTCGGCCGTCGCATCGCGGGCTGCAAAACAGAAAGTGCGCGGCAGGGTCGAAATCGAGCGTCGCTGCCCGCAACGGGGAGCAAAGCGCCACCCGCGTGCGGGCAACTGCCCGCGCAACGCGCAGCGGCCAGCGCAACGCCTGCGTGTTCCGCGAACGCGGCAGGCTGGGGGAAACCGCCGCGTCACGCTTTCGCGCGACGCGCAGTGCGGCGGGCGGCGCGGCCGTGCGTCTTCGAGGCACGAGAAGCGGGCGACGTGCGAGACGTGGCGGACGCTCGCGTCGGACGAGGCGTGCGGCCGCGGCAGCGGCGCAGAAACCGCAGCGTTTCGAGCTCGTCGGGTGCCATCCCCGTACGCGGCCGCTTGACCGGCGCGATTGCCGGCACCTCGCCGTCGCCTTTGCCGTTGCCGGAGGCGGAGAGCTCTCCCGAAGCGAAGCGCTCCAGAACCAACGGGTGAATGTAGCACTTGCGGCAGACAGCGACGGTGTTGCCGAGCTTTTCGGCGACCTGCTCCACCGCACGCAGGACCAGCTTCTTCGCCGCGCGCTCGGTGCTGGCGCTCGGGCACTTGCGCAGCAGCGACATTGCCAGGACGGTGCCGGCCCAGGTGCGAAAGTCGCGCGCGGTGAACTCGCCGCCGCTGATCTCTCGCAGATACTCGTTGACGTCGCCCGAATGGACGTCGTGGATGTTGCCGTCCTCGTCGTAATAGCCGAACAGGTCCTGACCCGGAATGTCCTGGCATTTGCGCACCACACGGGCCACGCGCGGATCCTCCACGGCGATGTCGTGGCGCTTGCCGCTCTTGCCGCGAAATTGGAACCGGATAGTCGAGGCCTTCACGGACGCGTGGCGGTTCTTCATCGTCGTCAGGCCATAGGAGTTGTTGGTGCGGGCATACTCCTCGTTGCCGATGCGGATGAACGTCAGGTCCATCAGGCGTATGACCGTGGCCAGCACGCGTTCCCGCTCCATTCCTCTGCCCGCGAGGTCGCGCGTGACGCGGCGGCGGATGGCCGGTAGCGCCTTGGCGAAATCCAGCATGCGGTCGTATTTGGTCGCGTCGCGCACCTGGCGCCAGCGTGGATGGTAGCGGTGCTGCTTGCGGCCGCGCGCGTCGCGGCCGGTGGCCTGGACGTGCCCGTTCTCGTCAGGGCAGATCCAGACGTCGGTCCATGCAGGTGGAATGGCGAGCGAGCGAATGCGCGCAAGGGTGCGGCCGTCGCGGACGGGCTTGCCGCTGCCGTTGACGTAGCGGAAGGTTTTGCCTGCCTTGACGCGGCGGATCCCCGGCCCATCGTCGCTGACGTAGCGAAGGCCCACTGCGCGCGCCGACTCGGGGGGCGGGGGAACGGCTCCCATGGTGTTGCCGCCATTGCGCATGCGATTCCGGAGCACGGCGGCTCTGCCTGCCAGGCCGGGCCACTGTTATAGGTTCTAACATGGAAGCGGCGAGGGTTGGGACCAGCGGATGGATCTACAAGAGCTGGGCGCAGACGTTCTACCCACCCGACGTCGGCAAGACCGGCCACCTCGAGCACTACGCGCGCCGCTTCGACACCGTCGAGATCAATGCGAGCTTCTACCGCCTGCCGCCGGCCGAGACGGCGCGCGCGTGGTCGAAGAAGGTTCCGCGCGACTTCGTGTTCGCGCTCAAGGGCAGCCGCTTCATCACCCACATGAAGAAGCTGGCGGTGGATGGCAGGTCGATCGAGATCTTCTTCGAGCGTGCGCGAATGCTGGGCCGCAAGCTCGGGCCCATTCTGTGGCAGCTCCCGCCCCAGCTCGGTTACGACCCCGAGCGCCTCGAGCGGTTCCTGAAGACGGTCCCGCGACGCCATTCGCACGCCGTCGAGTTCCGCCATCCCTCCTGGTACGACCACGAGACGACGTTCGACATCCTGCGCGAGCGCCGCGCCGCTCACGTCTGCGTCAGCTCGCTCGGCATGGCGCGCAATCTTGCCGTGACGGCGGACTTCACCTACGTCCGCTTTCACGGGCTCGACGGCGGCGCAGCGCACGACTACACGCGTCGCGAGCTGCGGCCGTGGGCCGATCACTGCCGGCGCTGTCTGGAGACCGGCGTGGCCGTCTATGCGTACTTCAACAACGACGCCAACACGCGCGCGCCGAAGAATGCCGACACGTTCCGCGAAATGATCGGGGTCGTCACGCCGGCGGCGCGGGCAGCGTCACGGTGAACTCACTGCCCTGACCGATGCCGCCGCTGGCGGCCGCGACACTGCCGCCGTGCAGCTCCACCAGAGTCCGCACCAGCGTCAGCCCGATGCCGAGGCCGCCTTGCGATCGTTCCAGCGACCTGTCGCCCTGCGTGAAAAGGTCGAAGATCGTCGGCAGCAGCTCGGGGGCGATGCCGATGCCGGTGTCGCGAACGCGAATCCGGATCTGTCCAGCCTCCGCGGTGATGCCCAGGGTGATGATGCCGCCGTCATCGGTGTACTTGGCTGCGTTGTTGAGGAGGTTCGCCAGGACCTGCTCCAGGCGCGCGGCGTCGGCGTCGACGGGGAGGGGGCCTTCGGGCACCGTGACCTCGAGACGGTGGCGGCGCGAAGAGAGCAGCGGCGAGCAGGTTTCCACCGCCCGCGCCACGACCGTCTGGAGATCCACGCGCTGCTTTCGCAAGGCGATGGTGCCGCGCGTGATGCGGGCGACGTCGAGCAGATCGTCGACCAGGCGGGTCATGTGCTCGAGCTGCCGCACGACGATCGCGCTCGCGCGGCGGATATCCTCGTCCGCGTGGCCGGCGAGGGAGACGATCTCCATGGCGTTTCGCATCGGCGCCAGTGGATTGCGCAGCTCGTGCGCGAGCATGGCCAGGAACTCGTCCTTGCGCCGATCGGCTTCGACCAGCGAGGCTTCGGCGCGCTTGCGCTGCAGGAACTGGCCGATCTGGCTGCCGATGGCCGAGAGCATGTTCAACACGTCGTCGTCGGTGGCGCGGACTTCGGGGCTGAAGAACTCGAGGGCGCCGCGTACGTCGGCGCCGAGCAGGATCGGAAACGCGAACGCGGCGTGCAGCCCGTCCGCGGTCGCGGCGGCGGCGCGCGGGAAGTTGTCGTCTCGCTGGATGTCCGCGGCCCATGCCGGTTGCCGAGAGGCCCACACGCGGCCGGGGAGACCTTTGCCGCGCGGCAGCACCAGCGCACGCGTCGCCGCCTCGAACTGCGGGATCTGCACGCCCGGCTGATGCCACACCTCCACGCAGCGCATGACGGCGGCGCGATCGTCGACGATCCACAGGTCGCCGACACACCAATCCAGACAGTCGCACAGCGCCTCGATCACCCGCGGGGCGGCAGCCCTCAGCGTGTCGGCTTCGGCGAGGATGGCCGTCACCGCATGCTGCGCGGCGACGCGCCGCTCGGAGCGCTTGCGCTCGGTGACATCGCGCAGGATGGCCAGGTGCCGGTGCGGAAGGTAGTTGGCCGTGGCGCGAAACTCGATTTCGCACGTGCTTCCGTCCGGCCGCTGCAGGCGCAGCTCCCCGGCCAGCTCGCCGTCGCGCAGCAGGCCGCGCCACATGCGCGCAAATTGCTCGTCGCTGCCGAGCGCGCCCGACCCGGCACCGATGCGCTTGCCGAGGACGTCGGCAAGCGGGACGCCGTTCATCGCGCATGCGGCGGGGTTCGCGTCGACATAGCGGCCCTCGTCGTCGAGGATCACTACGCCGTCGAGCGCGCGGCGGAACAGCTCGGCGAAGTGACGATCGGTCGCTATTTCTCCAGCTCCTCGCGGATCGTGTACATGAGCTGGCGCGCGTCGATGATGAAGACGTCGAGGTTGCGCCGGTGGTTGGCGAAGATTCCCGAGGGGCCGCCGTTCATCACGACGAGCGGCTTGATCCACGCGGCTTCACGCAGCGAGTGCGCGACGTGATCGAACAGCTCGAGCACCGCCTCGCGTCCCGCCAGCGACGTCTCGTACTCGCGCCGCAGCGCCACCGTCAGGTGGAACATGACGTGCGCGACGCCCTGCGCATGGTAGAAGTGATCGTCGGTCTGCAGGAAGCCCACGTCCTCGCGCAGAAGATTGGCGTGCGCATCGCCGAGCATGTCGGTCCAGGTCTGGAAGAGGCGGATCAGCTCGACGTTGCGGCGATTGATCGGCTTGGACGTCGGCGCCGGCGTCGCGAGGCCCGCGACGTAGCGCCGCAGCGACTCGACGCCGTCGCGGAAGCGCGACTCCGCCGACGGGAACCAGAACTTGTGCTCGTCGTTGCGCAGCCGCGTCTCCGCATCGACCAGGTTCTGGTCGTATTCGCTCGCGGAGACCTTGGTCAGATGATCGCGAAAGACGCGCGTGCTCTCGCGAACCGCCTGGATGATGCCGAGCTGACGGTTGGCGTTGTTGTCCGCCATCAGCGCCGGTCCCCACAGGATGAAGTCGTTGGGCCGCCAGCCCGTGGTGCTGTCGAGCTCGTGCTGGACCAGAGCCGCTACCGTCGACGCGAATGCCTCGCCGCCCACCATCGGACGGTCGGCCGGGAACTCGTTGTGGACGTGGAACGGAAGACGGTTGTGGCTTATCTGCGTGAAGTGCAGGAACAGCGGGGTCACCAGGAAGAGGAGTATCAGGATCGCGCCGGCTGCGGACTGAAGCATGGTGGCGAAGCGTACTGTGTGGCCGCGGAGGGTCCAACCGCGGCGCTCAGGAGGCCGGAAAGTCGCGAGCATCCTGTCCCCGCGTCAGCCTCGCCAGCGTCGTCTCGACCTGCGCCAGCTCGACCGGCTTCATCAGGTGGGCGTTGAACCCTGCGTCCGCGCTCTTTCGGCGGTCTTCCCCCTGGCCGTATCCGGTCACGGCAATGAGCGCGGTATCGGCGTGCTGGGGCTGCTTGCGCAGCCGTCGTGCGACCTCGTAGCCGTCCATGCCGGGAAGCCCGATATCGAGCAGGATCGCATCGGGATCGAAGCGTGCGGCGATGTGAAGGGCCGCCTCGCCGTCGTGTGCGGTGCGGACCTGATGGCCGGCCAGTCGAAGCAGGACCGCGAGGCTTTCGGCGGCATCGACGTTGTCGTCGACGATCAGCACCCGCCGCGCGGCGGCCGCCCTTTCGGCCTCGGTGCGCGGCATGGGAGCCATCGCGCCGTCCTCGCGCCGGATGGGAAGGCGCAGCTCGAAGACGCTGCCACGTCCGATGCCTTCGCTGCCGGCCTGGATCTGGCCGCCGTGCAGCTCGACCAGCCGCCGCACCAGAGTCAGCCCGATTCCGAGGCCGCCGCCGGAGCCGGTGGAGCGGTGCACCTGCATGAAGGGCTCGAACACGCGCGAGAGCATCTCGGGAGCCAGTCCCGTTCCATCGTCCCTCACGCGCACCACGGCTGCGGGAACGGCGGCGCCGTCAGCCTGCTCGCGCGACAGCGTTACCCAGATGTTGCCGCCCTCGTGCGTGAACTTCGAGGAGTTGCCCAGCAGATTGGCCAGGATCTGCTCGAGGCGCATGGGATCGCCGTCGACGAACGTCGCCTGCCCGTCCAACTCCAGATGCAGGTGCTGCTCGTGGCCTTCGAGTGCGGGACGCAGCGCCTCGCACGTCCGATGCACGACCTGCGCGAGGTCGAGCGGCTCCAGCCGCAGATGGATCCGGCCGCTGGTGATGCGAGAGACGTCCAGGAGATCGTCGATCATGCGCGCCATGTGCGCGATCTGGCGCTCCATCATGGCGCGCGTGCGGACTGTCGTATCCGGATCGTCGACCATTTGAAGCACTTGCGAGCCGCTGCTCATGGCGGCAAGGGGATTGCGAAGCTCGTGCGCGAGCATGGCCAGGAATTCGGTCTGACGGCGGTTGGCCTGCGCGAGCTGCTCGACCCTGGTACGCAGCGACTCCTCCAGGGCCTTGCGGTGCGTGATGTCCTTCATCGAGAGGACGATGGAGAAGTCTCCGTCGTCTCGCGTCAGCCGCTGCGCGTTCAGGAGCAGGGTGCGGCGCACGCCGCCGTCGGCGGTGAACGAGTGCTCGAAGTCCTCCATGGGCGTGCCGGTGTAGCGAACCGCATCGAGGGCGCGTCGCAGGTCGGCCGTGTTCCACCGCCCGTCGCAGATGCGCGGTAGCGGGCTTTGCTCGACGTCGGCGGCCGACAGTCCCATCGCGTCATAGAACCTGTCACTCGCCTTCTGCACGCGCAGGTCCGCATCCAGCACGAGCAGCGGCTCGGCGACCGCCGCCACGATCGCTTCGGCGTACCGCCGCGCGCGCGCTAGCGTGTCGATGTCCACGAGCAGCAGCACCACCCCGTCCAGACGGTTGTCGAGCGTGCGATACGGCCATATGCGCAGCGAGTGCCAACGGCCCTGCTTGTCCTGGACGTCCATCTCCTGAAACGTCATCGAATCGATGACCTCGGTCACCAGGGGTTCCAGGTCGTCGATGCTGAGGCCGAGCTTCAAATCGGAGATGGAGCGGCCGACGTCGCTGCTGCGCACGTTCAGGACGCGCTCTGCTGCCGGCGTCACCCGGCGGATGCGCAGGTTGGCGCCCAGCATGATAATCGGCATGCGGACGCTGGCCAGGAGGTTGACGAGGTCGTTGTTGGTCTGGCTCAGCTCGTGATTCCGCCGGCTGAGCTCGTCGTTGAGCGTGGCCAGTTCCTCGTTGCTGGACTCGATTTCCTCCTTGGAAGTCTGCAGCTCCTCGTTGATGCTCTGCAGCTCTTCATTGGCCGACTGCACCTCCTCGTTCGCTGCCTGCAGTTCCTCGTTGGCCGCTTCCTGCTGCTCCACCACCGATTGCAGATACTCGCGAGTCGCCGCCAGCTCGCTGAGCAGCCGGCGTGTCTCGTCGTTGTCCTCCGGTGCCATCGTGGCCATCGGCACGGCCGGCTGCGCGTCCTCCGTCGGGCTGGCGGAGAACGTCACGAGATAGTGATCGCCGCTGCCGGTGCTGCGGACAGGGATGACCTCGACGTGCGCTTCGAGCGGATCCTCATCGGTGCCGAGCGCGATGCCGGACGTCCGCACGGGTACGCCATCGCGCCGAGCGCGGTCGCACGCGTTGCGTACCGGCGCCACGAGCGCCTCCGGCAGCATCTTCAGCAGGTTCAGCGATGCGGTGCCCGACGCTGGAGCGATGAACCGGCTGGTGTCGCCGCGGAACTGCAGTATCTCGAGGTCAGCGGTCACCAGCACGCCCGGCGGTGCGTAGCGCGCGAGCAGCAGGCGGTCCGCCTCTTTGTGCGGATCGCTGGACCTTGCCGCGGCCGGACGTTCGGAGCGTGCCGGCCAGTACGCCGCCAGGCCGCTACGGCGCGTTCCCGGCGCCGATATGGTGGGGGAGGAGCGCGCGCCGGCTTTCTTGCCGTAGAAGTTGAACGTCTGGCTGGCGCTGTCGAACAAGTGCGCGGCCCCGACGATCGCTTCCGAAGGGCCCAGCCATAGGATGCCGCCGGGCTTGAGCGCGTAGTGCAGCGTCGGCATCAGCCTCTCCTGCAGGCTGCGTTCGAGGTAGATCATCATGTTGCGGCAGCTGACGAGGTCCATGCGCGAGAACGGCGGCTCTGCAAGCCCGTTGTGCGTCGCGAACACGCACATCTCCCGCGTGGCGCGGTTGACGCGGTAGCAGTCGCCCATGCGAACGAAGAACTGACGCAGCCGCTCTGGAGAAACGTCCTTCTCGATGCTCCTGGAGTAGACGCCGCTGCGAGCCTTCTCGATGCCTGCCGGATTGAGATCGGTGGCGAATATCTGCACCGGCAGGGGCCGTCCTCTCTGCTGTGCGAACTCCTGGCAGATGATCGCGATCGAATACGCCTCCTCTCCGGTCGAGCAACCCAGAACCCAGATCCGCAGCGGCTCCAGCCGGCTGCGCTCCGACACCAGTGCCGGAAGAATTTCGTCCCGCAGCGCTTCGAAAGCTTCGGGGTTACGGAAGAAGCTGGTGACGTTGATCAGGATGTCGTGGAAAAGGTTCTCCACTTCCTCCTGGCTGGAGCGGAGCAGCTCGAGATACTGGCCGAGGTCGTGCAGCTTGTGCAGCACCATGCGCCGGGTCACGCGGCGGAACAGGGTGCTGTGCTTGTAGTGCGAGAAGTCGGCTCCGAGGCTGTCGCTGATGACGTCGAGGATTTCGCGCAGCTCGTTCCCGTCGAGGCGCTCGCCGGCTTCGAATCTGTCCCGGTCGACGTACGGGTGGCGCGCCATGCGTCGCAGCTCGCCCGCGATCTGCTCGGGAGGCAGCACCAGATCGACACAGCCGGCCGCAATGGCCGAGCGCGGCATGCTTACCTGCTGCGCGGTTGAATCCTGCGCGAAGGCGAAGCCGCCGGCGCCCTTGATTTCCTCGAGACCGACGGTGCCGTCGTCGCCCAGGCCCGAGAGCAGGACGCCGATTGCGCGGCGCCCCTGCTCGGAGGCCAGAGCCAGCAAGAACGTGTCGATCGGCTGCGGCCGCCCGTGCGTGTCGTCGCGCGGCGTCAGACGGAGCCTGCCACCGGCAATGACCATGCTCGTGTTGGGAGGGATGACGTAGACGTGATCGGGAGCGACCTCCTGATCATCCTCGACCTTGACCACCGGCATGTCGGTGAGGCGGGCGAAGACCTCGTCGAGCTGGCTCGGATAGTTGGGCGCAAGGTGCGTGACGAACACGAAGGCCATGCCGGTGTCGGGCGGCAGGGCCCGTAGCATGGCCGAAAACGCTTCGATTCCACCGGCCGAAGCGCCCACGCCCACCACCGGGAACGGCAGCGCTGGCTCGGGCAGATCGAAAGCTATTTCTTCTTTTCGGGCCCCGGTGTCATCGGCCATGACGGACTCGGCGATCGCGCTGCGTGCGCGGCCGCACTGCGCGGCCGTGCCCCGAGCGGCGCGGCAGCCGTCGTACGTCCGCGGTCACGCAGCGTCAAGATAAAGTCGCCTGGCCGATGGCCGTAAGCTAACGATCGAACACCTTCTCTTCGGAAACGCCATGCGCGCCGGTCACGTCCTGGCGCGATTCGTGTGGGTCATCGTGCTGGCTGCGCCGGCTGGCCTTGGCGGACGGGTTGTCGTCATCCAGCTGCGCGTGCGCTTCCCGGTCGCGAGCGAAGCCGGCGTTCTCGCTGGAGCCGCCGACCTGCTGCGTGGAGCCGCCGGCGATCTCACCGGCCTGCTGAGCCGGGCTGTCGGTGGAGTGGCGTGCGTTCTGCTTGCTCGGATCGGCGCCGACCCCGCCGCCACCGAGACCGGTCTCCGGTGTCTCGCCGTACTCGTACTCCTGTCCCGAGCGGTGGCCGGTTTTTGAGGGATCGGGTCGGTCGGTGGGCGGCTGTCGTTGCTCGCTCATGAGGTCTCCTTGCGCATTCGCGCCGAAGGGGCGCGTCGCGTCTGAAACGGCGACTGCCTCCGGCGCCGGATTATTCGTAACGTCCCGTTTGCCGCGAACATTCGCGGGACGGGCTGCCTGACCCGTTCGAGGCGGGTTTCGCACGCATCGAGTCTGGGGCGGCCTCTTTGGAGGGACGCCGCCGCATTGCGCGACCGCCTTCGGGTCAAACCGTCTTGCTGAGGTCGCCCTATGCGGCGTAGCCATGGAGAGAACAGTGATTCCTGACGACCTGCAGCGTTTCCGCGCTGCGCGTGCGCTGAACGAAGGAGAGACCCAGATGCTGACGTTCCGAAGCGCCACGATGAGAGCCGCCGCGTTGGCGCTCGTCTGCCTGTTCCTTCCCCTGCCGGCCCAGGCACTGACCGACGCCGAGACCGAGTGCCGACTGGTCATCGCCAAGAGCATGGCCACATACACGCGGGCCGCGCTTCGCGTCACCAAGAAATGCCACCGCCGGCGCAGCGCCGGGCGTATCCCCCTCAGCATCGATTGCAGCGATCTGTCGCAGGCGGACACGCGCAACAAGCTGCCCGAGTACCGAACGCTCGTGCTCGACCGCATCGGCGGAGCAGGCAGCCCCTGCTCGCAGACGCCCGGGCTCCTGTCGCGCTACCCGAGTTGTCCCGCGCCTGCCCAGAGCGCCGATGACGGCGGCGCCTCGACGGGAATCGACTCCTTCACCGAGGTGGCGCAGTGCCTGATGGCGCTGACCGACGCCGAGGTCGGTGATTTGTCCGAGGAGACGGCCGGCGATCCGGCAAGCCCGCTCAGCGAAGCGGCGCTGCAGTGTCAGACGGCGATCTCCGAAGGCGTCAAGCGCATCGTCAAGCGCTACATGCACGAGCGGCGTCTTTGTCAGCGCAATCTCGACCAGGCGGGCGGCGGTCTCGACTACGGCTGCGAGGGCGCCGACCCGAACGGCCGCATCGCGCAGGCGCGCACCGCGGTCAGCAACTCCATCGCCACCCACTGTACGCTGTCGCAGGCCGAGCTGGCCACGCTCGACTCGTGCGGCGATACCACGGCCGAGCTGCAGCAGTGCGTCGTCGCCGCCGCCGACGAAACCGGCGCCGATCTGATCGAGAACGCCTACGAGCTGCCCGGCGCAACGACGACGACCACGGAGGCGCCGCCGACCACGACGCTGGCGCCCACGACGACCACGACGATCTCCGGCCCGACGACCACGCTCGGCGCCACCACCACGACGATCACCGGCCCCACCACCACCGTGGGACCGACGACGACGACGCTGACGGGCCCGACCACCACCGTCGGGCCGACCACGACGACCCTGACGGGCCCGACCACCACGACGATGCCGGAGGCGCAATGCGCCGATACGTTCCCGCTGTGCAACGGCGCGTGCGGCGACGGCACGTTCTGCGGCGTCGACGGGACGGCGTGCGTCTGCGAGGCGGCCACCGGCGCCTGCGCGCCGGCAACGATCGAACGCGTCTTCCACGCGAAGTACGAGGGCAGCCAGACCAGCCTCAGCACCGGCTGGACCGGCACGGCGCACGACGTCGACATCCCCGGCGGCAGCCGCGACGTCGTCGACGTCGTCTGCGACCAGGAGTGCGAGAACTGCCAGGTCTCGCTCAACGTGCAGGAAGGGCAGACCGTGTCGAACTGTCGCTGCGCTTCCTCGCCGCAGACCACCTGCACCGTCATCAACGGGCCCGATCCCGACAACTGCGGCGTCGTCGACTCCTCGTGCAACTGCTACTTCGGCTCCCCGCTGGCCATCTCCGCCGGCGGAACGCCGGTGTGCGTGACCAACGAGATCATCGAGGACTACAGCGGGACGATGAACCTGCGTACCGGCGAATGGTACGAGCGCACCAAGCTCGCCTCGGTGGTCCATCTCGGCGCCGACGTGTTCAATCCCTGCCCGCTGTGCGCAGGCGACGAAACGGCCAATGACGGCGTTCGCGGCGGCACCTGCGAGGGCGGCCTGCAGGACGGCATGAGCTGCGACGTCAACGGCGACCACCTCACGTTCGGACCGACCAGCTTCGACTGCCCGCCGCCGAGCCTCAGCAACATCAGCGGCAGCGGGCTGCTGCTCGACCTGAAGTTCTCGACGGGCCCGCAAGCGCTGGCGGCGAACCTCCCGTGCGATACGCCGGACGATGCGCTGTGCGCGTGCCGCGTCTGCTCGGGCAACAACAGGGTCGGCTGCGCCACCAACGCCGACTGCGAGGAATTCGACGCAGGAACCTGCACGGCCGGAGGTGGCGCGGGCGTCCAGCCCAACGAGTGCACGGATTTCGAATGCGGCGAGGACGATCGCTGCACGCAGGGCCCCATCGACAACTTCTGTGACGGCGTGACCCATCCCGACGGCCGCGGTTTCCTCAGCTGCGTGAGCGACCTGGACTGCCAGGCCCTGGGAGCGGGGCAGTGCACGGTCCAGGATCTGCGCCGCTGCTACAACTATCCGATCGAGACCACCGGCGACCCGGACATCGAGGAGCCGGTCAAGGCATCGATCTTCTGCATCCCGCCCACGACGAGCCCGGCCGTGAACTCCTCCGGCGGCCTGCCCGGCCCCGGTGTGTTCCGTCTGGACTTCGACGTGGACGTCCGATGCCAGAACGATCCGACCAAAGCCTACCAGTTCCCGAGCGGCGACAACTGCAACGAGTCCACGACCACGACGATCCAGGGCGGTACGACGCTGCCGCCGCTGACCACGACGCTGCCGGATGTGCCGACGACGCTGCCGGTGGCGGACTGCGCCCAGGCCACGCCGCCGCTGTGCGTGGGCGTCTGCGGGCCGGGAGAGGCGTGCGTGCAGGGCCTGTCGGGCTGTCAGTGCGGGGGGATCATGCCCTAAAGGCTGGCGGCCGCAGCCGAGCGCGGCGGCCGCGGGCGGGCGTGGATCCTGGGGCGCTCGCTCGTTACGAAGGTGGGCATGGATGAACCGTTCGTTCTTCGGGAGGATCGCGGCGGCGTCGTCCGGCTGACGCTGAACCGCGGCGACAAGCTCAATCCATTGTCGAGCGCGATGCTGGAGGCGTTGCAGACGGAGCTCGATTGTCTGCGCGAGGATGCGTCGGTGCGGGTGGTGGTGCTGGCGGCGGCGGGCAAGCATTTCTGCGCGGGACACGATCTGCGCGAGATGATCGCGCACCCCGACCAGGCCTGGCAGCAGGCCCTGTTCGCGCGCTGCAACGCGATGATGATGAGCCTGGTGCGATTGCCGCAGCCGGTGATCGCTCGGGTGCAAGGCGTGGCGGTCGCCGCCGGCTGTCAGCTGGTGTCGATGTGCGACCTCGCCGTCGCATCGACGGAAGCCCGCTTCGCTCTGCCCGGGATCAAGAGTGGTCTGTTCTGCACGACGCCCGGCGTCGGCGTCAGCCGCAACGTGTCACGCAAGCATGCGATGGAACTGCTGCTGACGGGCGATCCGATCGATGCGCCGACGGCCGAGCGCTGGGGGCTGATCAACCGGGCGGTGGCGCCGGAAAAGCTCGATGATGCGGTGGCGTCGCTGGCAGCGACCATCGCCAGCTACAGCGCCGCGGTGGTGCGGCTGGGAAAGGAGCGGTTCTATCGCCAGATCGAGTGCGGAATGGACGACGCTTACGCGCTGGCGGCGGACGCCATGGCCTGCAACATGATGATGGAGGATGCCGGAGAGGGCATCGATGCGTTTCTTGCCAAGCGGACACCGAACTGGCGGCAGCGCTGAACCAGCCGCTCTGCCCGCGGCAACGCGTGCGAACGCGCGAGAAAAAGAAAAGGCCGGGGCGATTACTCGCGCCGGCCTTTTCGTTCTTGAATCGGGACGGCCCTACCGCCCTTTGGGAGCAGCGCCGCCGGAAGCGGGTGCGGTCACCGGCCGATTCTCCGGTGTGCCGGGCGCATGTCCGCCGGCCTGACCGCCGACGGCACCGCCCTGCTGCTGCTGGCACTTCTTCACCTCGTCGACGGAAACGGCCATTCGCTCCGCGATGTCCTCGACCTTGCGGCCCATGTCCAGGTCTTTCTTGATGAGGCCGCAGTTGACGGCTGCCACGCCGGGAGCGGCAGTCGCAGCGATCAGAGCCATTGCACCAACGACACCAAGAATTGGCTTCTTCATACTGCTTCTCCTTCGTCGTCCCGTTTCAGTTCGAGCCACGCTCGTCATCGCTCCCGATGGGATTGCACCCTCATGCGCCGCGCGCTGGTGAAGCATCGGGAAAGCCCGGAGCGCTGCTCGTGTCGCCGGCAAATATGGGCGTGCTCCGGCGCTGGCAGCAAGGCATTCACCCAGGCGCGGCCGCCGTTGCGGCGCGTATGCATGGTGATCGTGCGGTGGTGCCGCGGTTTCGCACGCAAAACGGGCGCAGCGCGCCGGCCGCCGGTGCGGTCGCGCCGGGGGTGGCGCAACAGAAGCACGGCGCCGGAGGTCGGAGTGTCGCGCCACGATCACCCATGGTAGGCAACGATCCACCATCGCATACCGGAGGTCTTCGCATTCATGGAATGGCTGCAGAACCCAGAGGCCTGGATCGCGCTCGTCACCCTGACCGTTCTCGAGATCGTTCTTGGCATCGACAACATCGTGTTCATCTCGATCTTGTCGGGAAAGCTGCGCGCCGAAGAGCGAGCGCGCGCCCGCACGACCGGGCTGGCGCTGGCCATGCTGATGCGAATCGTCCTGCTGATGGCGCTGAGCTGGGTGATCCGGCTGTCGGCGCCGCTGTTCACGGTCTTCGGCAACGAGATCTCCGGACGCGATCTGATCCTCATCGGCGGCGGCCTGTTCCTCCTGGCCAAGTCGACCTACGAGATCCATCACCGCATGGAAGACGACCCGCACGCCGAAGGGGCCAAGCCCGTCCCGTCCTTCACTGCCGTCATCGTGCAGATCCTGATCCTGGACATCGTCTTCTCGCTGGATTCGGTGATCACGGCTGTGGGCATGGCCGAGGACGTCGGCGTCATGATCACGGCGGTGGTGCTGGCCGTCGGCTTCATGATGTTCTTCGCGCGGCCGATCGGCGACTTCGTCGAAAAGCACCCGACCGTCAAGATGCTGGCGCTCAGCTTCCTGCTGCTGATCGGCATGGCGCTCGTCGCCGACGGCCTCGATCAACACATCCCCAAGGGTTACATCTATTTCGCGATGGGCTTCAGCGTCTTCGTCGAGGCGATGAACCTGCGCGCGGGAACGCGCAGGAGCGGGATCATAGCGACCGGCAAGCCTCACTGACGCGCGGGCGACGGTGGCGCCCGATCTGCGGCGTTGCGCAGCGAGCGCTCGCTCCGGCGGGCCGCCGGCCGGCCAACGCTGTGCGCCCGCTGCGCGCCTTGCATCTCGGACAGTCTCGTCGCCGGCGCTCGGCTCGGCGCGCGCGCACTTGCGCCTTGCGAAGCGACGTCGTGTGACGTCGCTTCGCCGTGCCCGCGCTAGGCCGCCTCGGCCAGCGTCGTGCGGAAGCTGAGCTTCCTGCCGCCGTCGCCTCGGTCGACTTCGACTTCCATGCCGTCGCGGATCTCGCCGGCCACGATCCGGCGGGCGAGCTCGTTCTCGATCTCGCGCTGGATCGTGCGCTTCAGCGGACGCGCGCCGAAGGTCGGGTCGTAGCCGACCTCCGCGATGTAGTCGCGTGCGGCGTCGGTCAGCCGCAGGTGGATGTTGCGCGATTCCAGGCGCGCCTGCAGGCGTGCCACCTGCAGGTCGACGATCCTGCGCAGCTCCTCGCGCGTCAGCCCGTGGAAGACCACGATCTCGTCGAGGCGGTTGAGGAACTCGGGCCGGAACTCGTGCTGCAACAGCGCCAGCACCTCGGCCTTCATGCGCTCGTACACCTCCGGATCGCCTGCGCCGCGGTAGGCGAGGATCTCCTGGCTGCCGATGTTCGAGGTCATCAGGATCACGGTGTTCGTGAACACCACGGTGCGGCCCTGGCCGTCGGTCAGGCGCCCGTCGTCGAGCACCTGCAGCAGCGTGTTGAAGACGTCGCGGTGCGCCTTCTCGATCTCGTCGAGCAGGACCACCGTGTAAGGACGCCTCCGCACGGCCTCGGTGAGCTGACCGCCCTCTTCGTATCCGACGTATCCCGGCGGCGCGCCGATCAGGCGCGAGACCGAGTGCTTCTCCATGTACTCGGACATGTCGATGCGCACCATCGCGTGCTCGTCGTCGAACAGCTCGGCGGCCAGCGCCCGCGCGAGCTCGGTCTTGCCGACGCCGGTGGGGCCGAGGAACAGGAACGAGCCGAGCGGACGGTTGGGGTCCGACAGGCCCGAGCGTGCGCGCACCACCGCGTCGGCGACCGCCTGGACCGCCTCGTCCTGACCGATCACCCGTTCGTGCAGCCGCTCGGCCAGGTGGATGAGCCGCTCCGCCTCGCCTTCCATCAGCTTGGACACCGGAATGCGCGTCCAGCGCGAGACGACCTCGGCGATGTCGTCCTCCGTGACTTCCTCGCGCACCATGCGCCGGCCCTCGCCGGACAGGCGCGACTCGGCCTCCGCCAGCTGCTTCTCCAGCTCGACCAGGCGCCCGTACTTGAGCTCGGCTGCCTTGTTCAGGTCGTAGGCCCGCTCGGCCTGCGTGATCTGATTGCGGACCTCCTCGATCTGGCTCTTGAGCTCGCCGAGCTTCTGGCTCTGCTGGCGCTCCACGTCCCACTCGGCCTTGAGCTCGTCGTGCCTGGAGCGGATCTCCGCGATCTCCTTTTCGAGCTTCTCCAGGCGCTGCTTGGACGCAGTATCCGTCTCCCGCCGCAGCGCCTCGCGCTCGATCTCCAGCTGCATCACGCGACGAGAAACCTCGTCCAGCTCCACCGGCAGGGAGTCCATCTCCGTGCGCAGCCGCGCAGCAGCCTCGTCCATGAGGTCGATCGCCTTGTCGGGAAGGAAGCGGTCGGTGATGTACCGGTCCGACAGCACCGCAGCCGTCACCAGCGCAGAGTCCTTGATGCGCACGCCGTGATGGATCTCGTACCGCTCCTTGAGGCCGCGCAGGATCGAGATCGTGTCCGCCACCGATGGCGGCGCCACGATCACGGGCTGGAAGCGGCGCTCGAGCGCAGCGTCCTTCTCCACGTACTTGCGATACTCGGACAGCGTGGTGGCGCCGATGCAGTGCAGCTCGCCACGCGCCAGCATCGGCTTGAGCAGGTTGCTGGCATCCATCGAGCCCTCGGAGGCGCCAGCGCCGACGACAGTGTGCAGCTCGTCGATGAAAAGCACGATCTGCCCCTCGGCCTCCACCACCGCCTTGAGCACGGCCTTGAGGCGCTCCTCGAATTCGCCGCGGAACTTGGCGCCGGCGATCAGCGCGCCCATGTCGAGCGCGACCACCTTGCGATTCTTCAGCCCCTCGGGAACGTCGCCGGCGACGATCCGGCGCGCCAGCCCTTCGACGATCGCCGTCTTGCCGACGCCGGGCTCGCCGATCAGTACAGGGTTGTTCTTGGTGCGGCGCGACAGCACCTCGATCGTGCGTCGGATCTCTTCGTCGCGGCCGATGACGGGGTCGAGCTTGCCCGCCGATGCCATGGCGGTAAGGTCGCGGCCGTACTTCTCGAGCGCATCCATCGTCGCTTCGGGATTCTCCGACTGCACGCTGGAGCCCTGGCGCAGGTCGCGCACGATCTTCTCGACCTCGACGGAGTTGATGCCCGACTCCTGCAGGATTTTGCCTGCATCGCCTTTGTCCGCGATGAGCGCGAGCAGCAGATGCTCGACGCTGACGTAGGCGTCGCCGAAGCCTTCCATGACGCGTCCCGCTTCGCGCAGGACCTTGGCGAAGCGCGCGCTGGCGTGCAGGTCGGACGCTGCGCCCGAGGACGTGGGCAGCCGCGTCAGCGCCTGCTCGACGCGTGCCTTGATCGCCGACGGCTCACGGCCGAGCCGTCGAATGATGGTGGGGACGAGGCCATCGCTCTGCGTGACCAAAGCCAGCAGCAGGTGCTCCGGCTCCAGCGTGGTGTTGTTCCGATCGAGCGCCAGCCCCTGGGCCTCCGAAAGGGCCGCGCGTGTCTTCTCGGTGTAGTTCTTTTCCATGTCGATACCGTCCGGTCTTCTTCTTCATCCCGGCGCGAGCCGTGAGTGCGCGCCATGCTAGGCGCACTGGCCACTTGCCGGTGCTCGTTCTCGGCCGCGCCAGCGCGCCATCCATCCGCGCCGCGACCTGCCGCGAAGCTAAGCATGATGGCCCTCGGAGCAACCGTGGGGCGTGACCGCTGGCCCTGAACATACGCTCTTTCTAAGATGCTGGCTTCGTTCCCGGCCTTCTGGAGACCCATACTTGAAACGAACCGTCGTGCGCGCGGCCCGTCTGGGCATCGGGTCTCTTCTCGTCCTCGTCGGCGTGATCTCGGGATTCGTTCCAATCCTGCAGGGCTGGATCTTCATCCTGGCCGGGCTTTCCATCATGGCCCCGGAGAGCGAGCGGGCCCGCAGGGTGCTCGATTGGGCGAAGAAGAAGTTCAAGCGAGGGGATGCCGAGAAGACCGGCGATGAGCAGCCGCCGTCGTCGCGCACGGGCGATGGTGCTCCGCGCTCATCTGCGCAGGATGCAGAGCAACGGCGCGACGTATAGAGGAGAGGCGGCCCCCGGCGGGCGAGGATAAGGAAGTACCATGGACGAGAAGGATCGTTTCGGGGACAAGCTGCGCGACAAGCAGAAGGCAGAAGAAGACCGCTTCATCGCCGAGCAGGAGAGGGAAAAGATTGCCCGGTTGCGCGAGCGCCTCGCCAAGGAGAACGCCCCGCGCGGCCTGTGTCCGCGCGACGCCACTGCGCTGGTGCTGCGCGAGCAGGACGGCGTCACCCTGGACGAATGCCCGACCTGCCGGGGCCTGTGGATGGATCATGGCGAGCTCGATCAGCTGCTGTCCAAGCGCAAGGACGAGGCGTGGATGACGCGCTGGATCCGTTCGGTGCTGGAGTCGCAGAAGGGCTGAGCCCGTGTTCACGGGCATCATCGAGGACCTGGGCCGCCTGGCTGCTCGCCAGCCACTGGCGGCCGGCCAGAGGCTGCGCATCGCCACGCACCTTTCCACATCCGATTTCCAGCTCGGCGAGAGCATCGCGCTGAGCGGCGCGTGCATGACGGTCGTGGAATGGTCGGCGGGCGAGTTCGCCGTCGACGTCTCGGCCGAGTCGCTGCGCCGCACCACGCTCGGCGCGCTGGCAGAAGGCGAACCCATCAACATCGAACGGTCGATGAAGCTCGGTGACCGTCTCGGCGGTCACATCGTCTCCGGTCACGTCGACGGCACCGGAACGGTCGTGGCGATCCGAGAAGAAGGCGAGTCGGCGATCTTCACGTTCGCCATCGACGAAGGGCTCATGCCGATGCTCGTCGAGAAGGGGTCGGTCGCCGTCGACGGAATAAGCCTGACCTGCTTCCATTGCGGCACGGACCGTTTCGACGTGGCTGTCATTCCTCACACGCGCCAGGTCACCACGCTCGGCGCGCGCCGCGTCGGCGACCGCGTGAACATCGAGACCGACGTTCTCGGCAAGTACGTGGCGCGTCTGGTCGAGGCGTCGGTGCGGGCGCACACGCGTTGACCCGCCATCGGGCCCTCCCGCCTGCGTGATTTTCTCGCGCCGTCGAATGGCGCGAGAAAAGCCCGCGTCGTCTCTCGTAGCGCAAGGCGACCTGCTCGTGCAGGGAACCCCCGCTTTGTGCCGGAGGATGCGCCGATGAGAGTGACGCATTGGTTGGGCGCCGTTGCCGGCGCTTTCGCGATGTCGACCGCAGCCGAGGCCCACGTGCCGGCTGCCCATGCTTCCTGCGCCGGCGCCGGCGGCGACGCGGCGCAGATGCTCGCCCAGACCGCTTCCCCGCAACCTTCCACGATCGCACCAGGCCAGCTCGGCACTTCGCCGCACGTCCCCGGCCATTTCCCGGGCGCGGGCGGCAGTCCGGGCCGAGCCACCGGCGGCCCCGGCACCGGCGCCACCGGCGACGGCGGCGTCGCCGGCACCGCGGCATCCGGTGAGCGCGGAGCAACGGGCACTGGCGCAGCAACGAACACGGACGCCGGCGTCGGTACCGACGCCGGCCCGGGCATGGAGACCGGCGCAGGCGCGGCGCCCGCGTCGGAGGTCGAGGAAGGAAGCCGTCTCGATACCGAGGCCTTCCGCCCTCGCATCGGCAGCGATGCCGAGCGCGCCGGCACCGGCGGCGCGGGCGGCGCGGGCGTCGAGGCGGATGTGAACAGGCGCGTGTTCGCGCCGAGCGGCACCGGCGTCAGCGGCGAGGCTGGAACCGCCGCGCCCGGCGGCGCGGGAACCGCAGCGGGCGGCGCCGCCGCCGGCCGCTGATGATCGACTCACGGCGAGGGAACTCGCCACAACCAGGAGGTAGCAGTCATGAGCAGGATCTCTTTTCGCACGGTCGCCGTCACCGCAGGTCTGATCGTTGCAGCGGGCACCGTGTACGCCGACGCTCCCAGGCTCGACGATGGCGCGACCGGAGCGCAGCTGGCGCAGACCGGCAGCGGGTCAGGCAAGGCCGGCTCGGCGGCCGGAAGGATGGGAGCGGGTACGAACACCGACTCGGGAACCAACACCGACAGTGGGACCAACGCCGACGCCGCGCCGGGCGCCGCGGGCAGCGCGCCCGGCCGCTTGGGAACCACGCCAGGTCAGGCGGGCACGGCGCCTGGAATGGGCGGCACGGCTCCCGGCACGGCCGGCACCGTTCCGCCGGCCGGATCGGGCGCGGGCAGCACTGGCAGCGGTACCGGCACTGGTACCGGCACGGGCACCGGTACCGGTAGCGGCACTGGCAGCGGCACTGGCAGCGGCACCGGCACTGGCAGCGGCGGTCGCTGAGGATCAACGGCCTCGCGTCGACCGCGGCGGCCCTGACGCACGCTGGCGCGTCGCGACGGCCGCATGAAAGCCGGCGCGAACGACGCGCCAAACGACGAGGGCGGCGGCAGTTCATGCCGCCGCCCTTGTCTATCTGGTCGGCCTCAGCGGCGAGAACGACATGCCGAGGAACGGCATCATCGCCGCCAGCGGATCGACCTTGGAGTCGAGCGTCTTTCCGATTCCCGACAGCAGCCCCATCACGCGCAGCACGAGCAGAAGATCGGAGGAGGCGCGCACGATCGGATTGGCGCGCAGCGCGCGCATCAGCTCGTCGTTGATGCGCTCGACCATCGCCAGGTCGGCGTAGGCCCGTCCCGCACGCAGCGCCTGCCCCAGGAACAGCTCACCGATGGTGACGAAGGTGTCGTCGCTGCCCGTGCGCGTGCGAAAGCCGAGTTGCCGGAACGCTTCGCCGACGGCGGCTGCATCCTGCGCGATGATCGCGGTGGTCAGGCGGATCAGCCCGTCGCGCAGCGCCGGCGTGAATTCCTTGGCGAGCCCCAGATCCAGGATCACCAGCACCGGGCCCGCCGTGCCTCGCTGCACCAGCAGATTGCCGGGATGCGGATCGCCGTGGAAGAAGCCGTGCACGAGGATCTGCCGGATGTACGTGCGCGCCAGCAGCTCGGCGACATGGTGCTTGTCGACGCCGATTCGTTCGAGACCGGCAAGGTCGGTGATCTTGACGCCCTCGATATAGTTCATCGTCAGCACCGTGCGCGTGCACAGGGCGGCCACGGGCGTGGGAAACACGACCTGGGGGTCGTCCGCGAAGTCGGCGCCGAAGCGGCGGGCGTTGGCCGCCTCGTTGACGAAATCGAGCTCGAGCGGAATGTACTTGTAGAGCTCGTCCAGCAGGATGCGAAAGTCGAACGTCCTTTCGATCCGGGCCAGCAGCCGGATGAAGAACGCGAAGTTGGCGAGATCGGTGGCAATGACGCGCTCGATCCGCGGATACTGGATCTTGATCGCGACGTCGCTGCCGTCGTGCAGCTTTCCGCGATGCACCTGCGCCAGGGATGCCGATGCCAGCGGCGTCGGCTCGATGTGCGCGTAGCACTGCTCCAGCGGCCGCCCGAGCTGGGCCTCCAGCCAGGGTCGGATCTCCTCGAACGGCCGCGGCGGCACCCTGTCCTGCAGCTGCGCCAGGATGTCGATGAACTGGGGCGGAAGAATGTCGGCGCGGCTGCCGGCGAACTGGCACGCCTTGATCAGCAGGCCTTCGAGCCCAAGCGCCGTATCGCGCGCCATCTCCGCCGAGCGCGTATGCCAGGCATCATAGTAGTCGGGGCGGCTGGATGCGCCGGTGATGGCGCCCCAGGCCTGACGGGCCTTGTATCCGACATAGATGGTTACGACCATGCGCGCGACGGCGGTGAAGCGCCGCACGCGCGTCGGGAACGGAAGGGAAGGGGAGTCGGTGGGCGACATGGAACAGGACGAGCTCGCGAGGCGAGCGCCATCTCAGCGCGGTGCGGACCTGTTCTCGCGCTCCAGCTCCTCGACGCGTTCGCTCAGTCGCCGCGTAGCCGAGGTCAGCCGCCACGCATAGAGGAAGATGAGGACGAAGAAGGCGGCATAGGCTGCACCCACGTAGGGCAGGGCACCGGAGCCGGTAATGGTGTTCACGACGGGACGCTCCTGCGGTAGGACTCCTCGCTCAGCAGATTCACGCGCTCGCCCAGCCGCAGCGTGGACACGCACAGCGCCCACAGCCACAGCATCAGCGCGATCTCGGCGGCCATGCTCAGCATCAGCGTCGTGACCATGCGCGGATCGGAGATGCCGCCCTGAGGGTTGTTGATGACCTGCGGGTGGATCGTGCGGAACAGGCGCGTTGCCAGCATCACCAGCGGCACGTTGAGCGCGCCCACGATGCACAGCACGGCTGCGTAGCGCGGGCCCATCTCGTTGTCGCGGGTCAGCGTGCGCAGCAGCAGATAGGAGGCGTAGACGAGCCACAGCAGAAGGAACGTGGTCAGACGCGAGTCCCACGTCCACCAGGTTCCCCACGCCGTTCGTGCCCAGATCGCGCCGGTGACCAGGACGATGGTGGCGAACAGCATTCCGACCGAAACGAACGCGTGCGCGGCGTGGTCCCACACCGGCCTGCGCGTGTACAGATACAGGGCGCTGCCGATGCCGCCGCCGGCAAAGGCGATGAAGCACGAGGTGGCCGCGGGCACGTGGTAGTAGAAGATGCGCTGGCTCAGGCCCAGGCCCGCGTCGGTCGGAACCCAGAAGAAGATTGCGATCAGCGACAGCAGGACCAGCGCCAGCACCGGAATCGGCGCGAGCCGAAGCAGCCATCTCTGTATCGCGTCCACCATCGTAGTTCCTCTGCGCGCGGCACGGCGCGCGTCCACAGTTTTGATTGGGCACGACGAGTAGTCTAGCCGGCTGCCGCTCCGTCTCTTGCGCGTGGCCGGCCTGCTCCTGAGGCGGGCTGTGGCGTCACACTCGATGGAGCGACCGCGCAGGTACGTTTCGTCATCTGCGTCGAGCACCGCCGCGGCTGCGCGATCGCCGGCGGCCGCGCGGTCGCGGCGGCGAACGCAGGAAGACGCCGGAGGACGCGACGAGTGTATCTAATCGAGCAGGACGAACTCGAAGAGCAGCCAGCCCGAGGTCACGAACAGGATGTCGAAGGCGGCGAGAAGCGTGGCGCGTGCGCCCAGCGTCAGGATGCCAGCGCCGCCGAGCACCATCTCGGTGGCCTGCACCGCAGCGATCAGCAGCGGCACCTGAAGCGGCAGCACCAGCAGCGGCAGCACCATTTCGCGTGCCCGCGTGCCGAGCGCGGCAAGCGCGAACAGCGTTCCGGTTGCGGCCAGGCCGACGGTGCCGGCCACCAGCACCAGAATCAGGCCCGGCAGGTTGGCGAGCAGGTTGACGCCGAACAGCAGCGCGAACATCGGCAAGAGCAGCGCCTCGAACGCCAGCAGAAGGATGACGTTGACCGCCAGCTTGCCGAGGAAGATTGAGCCGCGGTCCATCGGCGAGGTCAGGAGGCCTTCGATGCATGCGCCGTCGCGCTCGATCATGAAGCTGCGGCCCAGCGCCAGCACGGAGGCGAAGACGATGCCGATCCACAGGATGCCGGCAGCCATGCGCTCGATGTCCTGCGGCCGCAGCGCCAGCGAAAAATAGAATACGACCAGGATCAGCACGCCCAGCACGAGCAGCGTCGGCAGCGTCTCGCGTGTCCGCGCCTCCAGCACGATGTCCTTCCAGATCAGCGCCAGCATCGCTCCCTCACGTCCCGGCCATTGCCTGCGAATACCGTAGCGCCATCGTGGCGACGTCGGGAAGCGCGGGTCCGCTGTCCCATGCGATGCGGCCGCGGCTGACGATGACGGCGCGCGTGGCGGAAGCCAGCGCGCGCTCCAGGTCGTGCGTGGCCATCAGCACCGTGGCGCCGCGGCTGCGCTGCTCGGCCAGGAGCTGCGCGAGCAGTTCCCCGCCGCTCGGGTCGAGGCCGGTCAGCGGCTCGTCCAGCAGCAGAAGGTCGGGCTCGTGCAGCAGAGCGCGCGCCAGGCCGAGCCGCTGCAGCATTCCGCGCGAGAACGTCGCGACGCGGCGGTCTGCGAAGCGCTCCAGCCCGACACGCGCCAGCATCGCCTGCGGCCGGTCCGGATCCTCGATGCCGTAGAGCCGGGCGTAGTAGCGAAGGTTCTCGTGTGGGCTCAGGTCGCGGTACAGCGAGCTTTCGTGGCCGAGATAACCGAGCCGGCGGCGCAGCCGCGCGCCGCCCGGCAGCGCGGTGCCGAAGACGCGCGCCTCGCCTTCGTTCGCGCGCAGCAGCCCTGCCAGCGTGCGCAGAAGCGTCGTCTTGCCCGCGCCATTGGGGCCGAACAGCGCCAGCGTCTCGCCGGCGGCAACCGTCAGGTCGAGGCCCCGCAGGATCGGCGTGGCGCCGAAACGGCGCGTCAAGCCGCGAAGCTGCACCGCGGGTGAAGTGGCGGACGCCGTCACTCAGGCCGGCTTGTCGCGCAGCACCGCTCGCGCGGCGGCTCGCTGCCGTGCCAGCAGCCACAGCAGATAAAAGAGATGGCTGGCCACCGCCGCGCCCCACAGCAGCAGGTCGAGACGGCCGATGAGCGCCGCGAACAGCAGGGCGTACGCGATGCCGTCGCGCTGGGTGAAGCGCGAGACGAACTCGTCGCTGGACGGCTCGTAGCTGCCGGCGCGCTCGCGCGCGGTCCACAGGTCGTGCAGCACGTAGATGTAGGCCAGCGCGGTGCTGATCATCAGGCCGATCGTGGCGATGGCGGCTAGCGCGAGCGCGCCGCCGCCGCCGGCCGGCCCGCCCGCGACGCTCCAGAGCATCGCGATGTGGACGACCGTGTCGCCGGCCAGCTCGAGCTTCTCGCGCAATCCGCTGTCGGCGAAGCCGGCGCGCGCCATCACGGCGGCGGCCGCGCCGAGCACGCGCGAACCCAGGAAGAGCAGGGCGCCGGCGATGCCGGCCTCGTAGCTGGTGCCGCCGAGGATCCAGGCGGCGGTCAGGCCGGCGAACAGCTTGAGCGTGGCCAGGCGCGCCGGTCGCAGCGGCGTGGCACTGAGCACGCGCGCCAGCCCGGCAGCCAGCCTGCGCTTGACGCGCACGGCGCCGAGCCCGCGCGGCGCGCCGAACAGCGTTTCGACGAGCTTGGACTCGGCGTGCGCGGCCGAGACGTTGTCGCTCAGTCGCTGCTCGTCGCGCGGATTCAGGTCCAGCACCGCTCCGTCGTGCTCGAGCAGCTCGGCCAGCGCCGTCGAGGCCGACACGGACGCCAGGCGCGCGGCCACGGCGCGCGCCTCGGCGAGAGAAATCCGTCCCAGTGGCACGGCGATCGCTCCGCGCTCGCAGACGCGAGCCAGCACTCGCCGCTCGCGTCGCGCTCGCACGCCGAGCAGCGCCCCCAGCGACAGGTACCACTCGGCGCTGACGACCATCGCCAGGCGCGACTCGTCGCCCGGCTGCAGACCTTCCGCAAAGCGCGGTGCGGAGATGCACTGGGCGCGGGTGCCGATCAGTCCCGCGATCTCGGCGAGCAGCGCCTGGAGGGAAGCGGGGACGACGACCACGGGGGTCATGCGCAAGCGATGAGCCGCCGCCACGTGACGGACCACAGAGGGCACGCCGGCAAGCCGGGTCAGCGCGCCACGGCCGCTGACGAGCACCACGAACGGCTCTGCCATGAGCCTCGTCTATAACGGTCCGGCCGCGGGTAATCGAACGGGAATCGGCGGCGCGCCGGCGCTTGCACGGAAGTGCTTCGTCTGGGAATCTCGCCGCCCATGAGCGCCAGATCCTCCGTGCTTTCCAGTTGGGGTGAGATCCTCCGTACGCAGAACCTCAAGGATCAGAGCCGGCTCGATTTCGTCTCGCGATGGCTCCTGATCACGCGTGCCAGCGTTTTCACGATGACCATCACCTCCGGGCTGATCGGCGGCCTGCTGGCCGCGCACTCGCCCGATGCCAACTGGTGGTTCTTCTTCCTGTCCGTCGTCGGCCTCGTCATCGCGCACGCGGCCAACAACATGATCAACGACTACTTCGACCTGTCGGGCGGGGTCGATACCGAAGGCTACACGCGCACGCTCTACGCGCCCCATCCCATCCTTTCGGGCCTGGTCTCCAAGAATGGGCTGATCGCGGCGATCGCTCTCTTCAACCTCATCGACCTGCTGATCCTGGCCTATCTGACCGCCGCGCGCGGCCCGCTGGTCGTGTTCTTCGCGCTGGCGGGCCTGTTCATCAGCGTCTTCTACGTGGCGCCGCCCGTGCGCCTGAAGCACCACGGGCTGGGCGAGCCGGGCGTGGCCATCGTCTGGGGGCCGCTGATGATCGGCGGCACCTACTTCGTCACCACCGGCGAGATTCCGATGTGGGTGCTGGTGGCCAGCGTGCCATACGCGCTGCTGGTGACGACGGTGCTGTTCGGCAAGCACGTCGACAAGCTCGATTCGGACGGCGCCAAGGGCATCCGAACCCTGCCCGTGCTGATGGGACGCGAGAGCGCGCTGCGGGCCACGCGCCAGATGATGGTGGCATTCTTCGTGGTGGTCCCGCTGCTGGTGCTCACCGGCGCGCTCGGCCTCTGGTGCCTGCTGACGCTGCTGGCGCTGCCGCGCCTGCGCGAGACGCTCGAGACGTTTCGCGAGCCGCCGCCGCGCAACCCACCGCCGCGATATCCGATCTGGCCGCTCTGGTACGTGGCGTGGGCATTCCGGCTCAATCGCCTCGCCGGCGGCCTGTTCGTGCTCGGACTGCTGCTGGACGCCGTCATTCCCCTGCACATCGGAACCTGACCCCGCGGCCGTCGACGCGAGCACGCAGCGCACGGCCGGCGCCTGGCACGCCGGCACGGCGGCGCGGACGGGCGCACGCGCTCGCGCGCCAGCGCCGTCTGGCGGCGTTTCGACGCGCCGGCAAATTCGCGTAGTCTCCGCCCGCCGGTGAAGGGACAGGCGTCTCTGACCGAGCCTCTCGAGTTCGAAGGAGTTCCGTTCATGCGAGAAGCCGTCATCGTGGCCAGCAAGCGCACTGGCCTTGCCAAATCGTACCGCGGGTCGTTCAACGCGACGCGCCCGGACGAAATGGCCAGTCACGTCATCAAGGCCGCGCTCGAGCAGGTCCCGCAGCTCGATGCCAAGGAAGTCGAGGACGTCATCCTCGGCTGCGGCTTCCCCGAAGGCGCGCAGGGAATGAACGTGGCGCGCATCGCCGCCCTCGGCGCCGGCATGCCCGAGACCGTTGCCGCCACCACCGTCAACCGCTTCTGCTCTTCGGGCCTGCAGGCGATCGCGATGGCCGCCCACCAGATCCAGGAAGGCGCCGATGCCGCCATCGGCGGCGGCGTCGAGTCGATCACGATGGGCCAGGGCAAGATGAACGCGGACGGCATCGTCAGCGGCCGCGTCATGGAAATGTGGCCCGGCGTCTACATGGGCATGGGCGAGACGGCCGAGGTCGTGGCCGAGCGCTACAACATCTCGCGCGAGGACCAGGACGCGTTTGCGCTGCGCAGCCAGCAGCGCACGGCGGCGGCGCAGCAGAACGGCATCTTCAAGGACGAGATCGTGCCGATGGCGACCAGGTTCGCCAGGAAGGGCAACGACGGCAACATGGAGATGGTCGAGACGGTGGTCGACAAGGACGAGTGCAATCGCCCGAGCACGACGCTGGACGGACTGGCCTCGCTTCCGCCGTCGTTCCGTCAGACCGGCACGGTCACCGCCGGCAACGCCAGCCAGCTCAGCGACGGCGCCTCGGCAACCATCCTCATGTCGGGCGATCGCGCCAGGCAGCTCGGCATCGAGCCGCTCGGCATCTATCGCGGCTTTGCCGTGGCCGGCTGCCGACCCGAGGAGATGGGCATCGGTCCGGTCTTCGCCGTGCCGAAGCTGCTGCAGCGCGCCGGCCTGAAGATCTCCGACATCGACATCGTCGAGCTCAACGAGGCGTTCGCCAGCCAGCTTCTGTACTGCATGCGCACGCTGGGCATCAGCGACGAGCAGATCAATCCGAACGGCGGCTCGATCGCGATCGGTCATCCTTACGGCATGACGGGCTCGCGCATGACCGGCCACATCCTGTACGAGCTGCGCCGTCGCGGCGGCAAGTACGGCATCGTCACCATGTGCATCGGCGGCGGCCAGGGAATGGCTGCGCTGTTCGAGGCCTGCTGACCTGCGGGCGCCGGCTCCGTCTCGCTTCGGCGAAAGCGGAGCCGGCGCCTCCATCGCCGCACACGCCGTGTCGGCAACACGAAAAATCGTCCTGGTCGCGGGCGCGGTCAGCCCCGACCGCACCATCGCCCTGGAGCGCCTGCTTCGGCGTGAAGCCGACAACACCGGCTGGAGCGATCGTCTGGAGATCCGTCTGGGCGGCATCGGTGCGGGCGCGGGCCACGTCAGCGATGCGGGCGAGGCCGCCCTTCGCGCGCACGGCATCGACGCCGCCGGCGCCGCCTGTCCGGACCTGGAGCGGCGGCGCGACCTGTTCGACGGCGCCACGATGATCGTCACCGACAGCGGCCAGGCCGCCGACACGCTGGTGGACTGGGATGAAACGGCCGATGCCGACTTCGTCAGCCTCGATGAGCTCGGCGGTGGCGGCGGCGAGGACGCCGAGACCGCTCCCGGTCAGGCGCCCATTGCCCAGGACGTCGACGAGATCGCCCGGCTGGTGACCGAGGTCCTGCGCCGGGTCGTGGCTACGCCCGCGCTCTAGGCTCGCTCAGCCGTGACCGGCGCCTCGTGTCTTTCGCGCTACTGGATCGTACGTGGCTTGGCCACGGCCATGCCGTAGTACGTGGTGTTCTCGCTGCTGCCGAAGTCGATGATGTCGCACTCGACGTTGGCGTCGATCTGCTGCTTGGTGACGCTGTAGATGCGAGCCCGCGCGAACCCGATGATCTTGGTGAAGCCGCTCGGGTTGCCGCAGCCGTCGCTGTCGTAGACCGGTACGAGCACGCGCCAGTTGTTGGCCGCGTCCCTTTTCGCCTTGTACAGGTCCTCGAACTCGTCATAGGCCGAGGAGACCGTTCCGCCGGTGAAGTTGAAATACGTGGAGCCGGCAACCACCGCCGGCGCCGTGTAGGTGCCATCCTCCAGCCCCTCGATGATCTTGCGCAGGGTGCTGGCGCTGTGGCTGGGATCGTTGAAGGTGTGCCAGCCGGCGCAACCGATGGTGCTGTTGGTGGGGTGGAAGCGGATCGCCGAGTCGGTTCCGCAGGGGGAGTCCTTGGCGGTAAACCAGGCCTTGGAGATTCCTACCGGAATGTCGGCCTTGCCCGCCGGGATGGACGATACGGATGCAACGCCCGCCGCCGCCGCCGAGGCGGACACCTTGAACGTGTCGACTCCCACCACGCTGGCCAGCAGCGTCGAGACGGCGCCGTTGACGGTTTCGTCGCGGCGCGCACGGATCTGTACGGCGTCGGCGCCGGTGTCGGTCGCGGTGACGGCGCCGGTCTGCTTGTTCCACGTGCCGATGACGACGTCGGCGGCGGCGATGTCGACGCTCTTGCCGGCGGCGTAGTTCTGCTGGGAGAATTCGTTGATGTTGGCCAGAATGCGGGCCTTGTCGGCGGCGGTCAGGGTGTACTTGCGGTAGTCCTTGTTCCCCATTTCGTCGTAGACGCGGCCGAGCTCGCGACCGCCGGAGGCCGCGCCGGCGTCGGCGATGCTCTGCAACTGCGTTCTGGTCAGGACGATGTAGCCGACGTCCATGACGAGCGCCGCCATTGCCAGCAGCGCGATGCCGCCTCCGAGCGCCAGCATCGTCACGATGCCACGCTCGCCGCGGCGCTCGGCGAACACCGGATCGACGGTTCCTCCCGTGCCTGGAAGCGCCGGCCCTGACGGGGAGCCCTCTTTGCGGTCTGTGGTCAGGCTCATCACGTGTTCCCCCTTCGACACTGGCCGGAAATCCTTCCCGGCAAGGACAGCCAACGGACAAGCAAAGGCCGTGCCCAATGCGGGAGTGTCGCAAGCGATAGCCAGTGCCGCGAAAAATCAGCCTGTAACGGTCTTCGCCGGCTGAGACAGAGAGACACGTGCGGGAACAGGCCCGCAGGCCGCTGCGGGTCTCGCGCCGCAGAACCGCCTCGTCTGCGTTGCAATGTTGCACGATCATCACGGGCCGTGGCTTTTGGCCGCCGGTCCGCAGCGTGCCGTTGGTAGTCGGCTGCGGTCATCCCGAGGGAACAGAGGGCGCGGTCGCGGCCTACTCGACGGTGACGCTCTTGGCCAGGTTGCGCGGCTGGTCGACGTCGGTGCCGCGCTCGACGGCGACGTAATAGGACAGAAGCTGCAGGGGCACCGTCAGCACTGCCGGCATCAGCAGGCTCTCGGTCGCCGGCACCGTCACGACCCACTCGGCAATGCGAGTCAGCTCGGCGTCGGCATCGTCGGTGACGGCCAGGATGCGCCCGCCGCGGGACTGCACCTCCATCAGGTTGCTGAGCGTCTTCTCGTAGACCTCGTCCTTGGGGATGATGACGACCACCGGCAGCGTCTCGTCGATGAGCGCGATGGGGCCGTGCTTCATCTCGCCGGAAGGATAGCCCTCGGCGTGGATGTACGAGATCTCCTTGAGCTTGAGCGCCCCCTCGAGGGCCACGGGGAAGTTCACGCCGCGGCCGAGGTAGAGGACATCGGAGGCCGTCGAGATCTGCCGCGACAGCCTGGCAATGTCGGCCTCGCAGCGTAGCGCCGCCTCCACGTGCATGGGCAGCTCGACCATGGCCTGCACGTAGCGCGCTTCCTCTTCCTGCGAGAGATCGCCGACGCGTCGCCCCAGCCACACCGCGAGCATGTAGAAAGCGCAGAGCTGGGTGGTGAAGGCCTTCGTGCTGGCCACGCTGATCTCGGGACCCGCGTGCGTGTACAGGACGTAGTCGGCCTTGCGCGCGATGGAGGAGTCGACGACGTTGCAGATCGCGAGCACCCTGGCGCCGCGCTCGTGCGCCGCCTCCACCGCTGCCAGCGTGTCGGCGGTCTCCCCGGACTGCGACACCACGATCATCAGAGTGCGCTCATCCAGGACTGGATTGCGGTAGCGGTACTCGCTGCCGTAATCGACGTCGACGGGCAGGCGGACCAGCCGCTCGATGGCGTACTTGCCGATCAGGCCGGCATGCCAGGCCGTACCGCACGCGACGACGGCGATGCGCTCGATCGCGTCGAGCCCCGCCTCGAGCTCGTTCAGCTCTCCGAGCGTGACCGTACAGGCATCCTGGTCCAGGCGGCCTCGCAGCGTGTCGATCATGGCGGTCGGCTGCTCGTGGATCTCCTTGAGCAGGAAATGCTTGTAGCCGCCTTTCTGCGCCGTGACGGGATCCCACGTGATCCGCCGTGGCGCGCGGTCGACCGCCTCTCCGTCAAACGTGCGGATCCGCACCGACTCCGCGGTCACCTCGGCCATCTCGCCGTCTTCGAGAAAGATGACCTCGCGCGTGTAGTCGAGCAGCGCCGGAACGTCGGAGGCGACGAGGTTCTCGCCGTCGCCGAGGCCCACCACAACAGGCGTGGCGTTCTTGGCCGCGATCAGCCGCCCCGGCTCGCTCGCCGACAGCACCACGATCGCGAACGATCCGCGCAGCCGCGCGATGGCCGCCCGCGTGGCCTCGGACAGGGACTTGCCGCCGCGGCACTCCAGGTCGATCAGGTGACCGATGACTTCGGTGTCGGTGTCCGAGCACATCCTGCAGCCGGCCGCCGCCAGCTCCTCGCGCAGCCCGACATAGTTCTCGATGATGCCGTTGTGGATGACGACCACGTCGCCGGCGCGGTGCGGATGCGCGTTGCGCTCGGAGGGCTTGCCGTGCGTGGCCCAGCGCGTGTGGCCGATGCCCACGCTTCCCTGCAGCGGCTCGCCGTCGAGCAGCGCCTGCAGGTTGTCGAGCTTGCCGACGGCACGCCGGACGTCGATGTTGCCGTCGACCTGCGTGGCCAGCCCGGCGCTGTCGTAGCCGCGATACTCGAGCTTGCGCAGACCGCCGATCAGCACGTTCTCGGCGCGCCGGTGGCCGACGTATCCGACGATCCCGCACATCCTACTTCTTCTCCTTGGCCTTCTGACGCGCGCGAAACGCTTCGACCCAGCCATCTCGCCCGCGCTGCGGCTTGTCGTTGAACGCGAGCGAGCCGGGCGCGACATCCTTGGTGATGGTGGAGCCGGCGGCGATGTAGCTGTCGGCGCCGACGGTGACCGGAGCGACCAGCTGGGTGTCGCTTCCGATCTGCACGCGGTCGCCGATGACGGTGCGGTGCTTGCGGAAGCCGTCGTAGTTGCAGGTGATGGTGCCGGCGCCGATGTTGGCGTCCTCGCCTACGCTGGCGTCGCCGATGTAGGCGAGGTGGTTGGCCTTGCTGCGCGCGCCGATGCTCGCCTTCTTGACCTCGACGAAGTTGCCGATGTGCACCTGCTCGCCGAGGTCGGCCTCCGGCCGCAGATGCGCATAGGGCCCGACCTTGGCGCCCGCGCCGATGGTCGCGCGGTCGGCGACCACTCCCCACCGCACCAGCGCGCCGTCGCCTACCCGCGTATCGCGCAAAAACGTCGAGCCTTCCAGAACGCATCGCTCGCCGATCACGGTTGCGCCCGAAAGGCGTACGGTCGGACCGACGACCGTGTCGGCCCCGATGCGGACGTCCACCGACAGCATCGTCGACGGCGGATCGAGGAACGTCACGCCCTGGTCCATCCAATCCAGGATCAGGCGCTCCTGCAGCAGGCTCTCGACGCGGGCGAGATCGGCGCGGCTGTTGACGCCGAGGCCTTCCTCCCCTTCCTCCAGCGTCGCGCATGCCGCGGCGCCTTGATTGGAAGCGATCTCCACCAGATCGGTCAGATAGTACTCGCCCTGTGCGTTGTCGCGCCCGAGCCGGTCCAGCTCGCGCAGGAGGAACTGGGCGTCGAAGCAGTAGGTGCCGGTGTTGATCTCGTCGATCATCGTCTCTTCTTCGGCCGCGTCGGCGTCCTCGACGATGCGAAGCTCGCCCTGACCTTTGCCGCGAACGATGCGCCCGTAGCCGGTCGGATCCTCCACCTTCGCGCTGAGCACCGTCACCTTGGCGCCGGCCGCGCGATGCTCGAGCACCAGCTCCTGCATCGTCTCGCTGCGCAGCAGCGGAACGTCGCCGCACAGCACCAGCACGTCGCCGTCGAAGCCTTCGAGAGCCGGCCTCGCCTGCATGACGGCATGTCCGGTGCCGAGCTGCTCGCTCTGAAGGACGGTCGTCACGCCCTCGCCGACGACCGCGCGTACCGCATCGCCTTGATGACCGACGACGACGATGATGGGCGAAGGCGACAGCGCGGCTGCCGACTGCAGCACGTGCAGGATGAGCGGCCGCCCCGCCACTTCGTGCAGCACCTTGGCAAGAGAGGACCGCATGCGCTTGCCTTGGCCGGCCGCCAGAACGACGGCTGCCAGTGGACGTGAGCGCTTGGGAGAAGGCTTCGATTGTCTGGTCATGGCTGGAGGCGCGACAGACTAGAACAGAAAATCTCGCGTCTCCACGTCCTGAAGGCGAAACTCTACTGTGCCGATGGCGCCGCCGGCTGGGCCGTCTCGCCGGCGAATGGGTCAGTCGGGGGCGCCCACAGCAGCAGCCCGCCGGTGTCCTGCGCGATCACGAAGCGGCCATCGGGCAGCGGCGTCAGGCCCTCCGGCATCAGCCCCGGCACACGCGCCGCGCGCAGATTACGGCCCTGGGCATCGACGACGTAGACCTTCTTCCACAGCGCCGACACCACCAGGAAGGCCTTCATGGCGGGCTGCCAGATAACGTCCGAGAGCGGCGGCGCCTCCACCGCCCTGGAGCTGACGATGCGGGCGTTCTCGAACTTGTCCTTCGTGGAACGGATGGGAATGGCCAGCTCGATCAGGACGGGCGGATCGTACTGGTTGGCGGCGTAGAAGCGCCCGCCCTCCTTGGCCGACTCGTCGGGAACGAACGTGATGCCCTCGATGCCGTCGCCGCCGCGCGCCAGAAAGTTGGGGTTGCCCTCGAAGGTCCGGTCTATGGTGTAGCGGCGGGTGATGCGAAAGTCGTCGGCGGTGACTTCGAAGACGATCTCGTGCCCTTCGCGCGCCACGTACAGGAGCCCGGTGGCCGGATCGACGGTGACGCCTTCGAGATCGCCGCCGAGATGACTCTTGCGAAGGAGCTTGCCCTCCAGCGACACCTCGCCGATGTCGCCCTCATCGCCGACGATGAAAAGGGACTTGCGTAGCGGGTGGTAGACCACCGAGGATGGCTCGGAGAATTCCGGGAGCGGCCACTCCGTGACGGTGGGGTCGGGAGTGCCCAGGCGGAAGGCGGCGATGGCCGGCAGCAGGAGGGCGAGGAGCGCCGCGCGCGCCAGCAGCGTGCGGCGACCGGCATGGCCAGCGTGCATCAGCGATGGACCGCCGTTCGCGTCGTTGCCACCGGCCGTGCGTTGTTCGAGAATGCCCTCAAGCGCCGGTTTATACGCCATGGCTCGCCACGAAATCCAAATGCGACTGCTTCGCGCGACGTTGCGCCGATGCATCGCGCCGGCGATGCTCGTGATCGCGCTCTCGATTCCAGCCGTCGCCACCGCCGAACAGAAGATGCTCGTGTCGCCGGCTTCGGCGCTTGCGCACTTCCTGTCGCTGTTCCGCAAGGAGCCCGCTCCCGATCCGCGCCGCATTCCCGATACGCTCGTGGACAAGGAGACGCCGTGGGGACCGCTCCAGGTCGTGGTCTTCAAGGGCCGCCGCATGCTCGCCGTCTACCGCCACGGCATCCTCGAGCGCGAGTACCCGATCGTGCTCGGGATCAAGCCCGACGGACGCAAACGCTTCGCCTTCGATGCGCGCACTCCCGAGGGCAAGTACCGCATCACCGACAAGCGCCCGCACGAGCGATGGCAGTACTTCCTCGCCATCGACTACCCGAACGATTCCGACAAGGCGGTCTACGCTCAGGAGCTCGCGCGCGGCATCATTCCCGACGTCGGCGGTAAGCCCTTGGACATCGGCAGCGGCCTCGGAATTCACGGCAACGACCGGCCGCAGGAGCAGGCGGCCGGCATCGACTGGACCAAGGGCTGCGTGGCGATGAGCCGCGACGATATCGCCGCGCTCTACGCCATCGTCGAGGTCGGTACGCCGGTCTGGCTGGTGGAGTAGCGGGCCGTTTTGCACGGCGCCGCGAGGGGTGTATTCGCCGACCCGATGTTCTCGAACGCGCCCAGGCTCGACCGCGAAGGCGGCTCGCCGATTTCTCCGGTGCCGGAGGTCGTCGACGAGATCCGTGCGGGCCGCATGATCGTCCTCATGGATGACGAGGACCGCGAGAACGAAGGCGACATCGTGGTGGCGGCCGAGAAGGTCACGGTCGAGCAGGTCAACTTCATGATCCGCCAGGCTCGCGGCCTGATCTGCATGCCGATCACCGAAGAGCGCATCGCGCGCCTCGGCCTGCGCATGATGGTCACCGAGAACACGGCGCCGCTGGGCACCGGCTTCACCGTCTCGATCGACGCGCGCGGCTGCACCAGCGGCGGCGTCACCGCGCGCGACCGCTGGTGCACCATCCGCAAGGCGGCCGAGGACGGCGCCGACGCGTCCGATTTCGTCATTCCCGGACACATCTTCCCGCTGCGTGCGCGGGAGGGCGGCGTTCTGGTGCGCACCGGCCAGACCGAAGGCTCGATCGACCTGTGCCGCCTGGCGGGTCTGCGACCGGCAGCGGTGATCTGCGAGATCCTCAACGAGGACGGCACGATGGCGCGCCTGCCGGATCTCGTGCGTTTTGCGCGCGACCATTCGCTGAAGATCTCCACGGTCGCCGATCTCATTCAGTACCGCCTGCAGAACGAGTCGCTGGTGGAGCGTGTCGCCACCGCGCGGCTTCCCACGCGTTACGGCGGCGAGTTCACGGCGCACGTCTATCGCTCGAGCGTCGAGGAGGGCGAGCACCTGGTGCTGGTCAAGGGCAGCATCGATCCGGACCGGCCCGTGCTGGTGCGCGCGCACGCCGAATATCTGCCGGGCGACGTCTTCGGCTACACGGTTCGCAACACGGCGGCGGTGCTGCAACGGGCGATGGAGAAGATCGCTTCGGAAGGAGCGGGCGTCGTCCTGTACGTTCGCCGCCGCGGGCGCGGCGCCGAGATCCTGGCCGAAGACGGCGACGGTCCGGTCACCACCAATCCATCGGCGCGCCTGGCCAACTTCAAGGACTACGGCATCGGGGCGCAGATCCTTCGCGACCTCGGCGTGCGCAAGATCCGCCTGCTCACGAACTCGCCGTTCCGTCTTCCCAACCTTTCCGGCTACGGGCTCGAGGTCGTCGAGGTCGTTCCGGTCTGAAGGCCGATCCGCGCATCGTGCGGCTCATCGACGCGCCTTGGCCGCGGCCGATCGCCGTCGGATGACCGCTGCGGGCCTACAGGTCCACCGCCACCACCAGGAAGTGCGCGTTGAGCCCGTCGTTGTGGTCGCTCCACAGCCCGAGATTGGAGATGTGGCGGAACCGGTAGCCGATCGTCCATTGCACCGAGGATTCCGGGCCGAACGCGATGCCGATCCCGGCGTTGTCGCTGAAGTTGACGGGCGAGCCCAGGCCGTAGCCGGACAGGGTCGTGTAGACCAGGCCGATGCCGCCTTCGAAGTAGGGCGAGATGCGGTCCCACCCGGCGACGCGAAGCTGGAAGTACGGGACGACCGAAGCCTCGAACGCCTCCTGGTCCTCGACGATCAGCACCATGGCCAGCGGCTCGACTGCGGCCGAGAAATCGATGTGCGCGCGCTCGAACAGCCGGTCGATCGCGTCGTAGCCGTCGAAGCGCCAGCGCCAGCCGAGACCGGTGGCGACCAGGTCCATCTGCTCCTCGATGGCGTCTTCATCCGGAGAGTATCCGACCGGAATGAACGGCCCGCTCTCGATCGCGCCGGCCAGAGCGACGGACGCTGCACCCGTCGCCACGCTCGCCGAAATCCATACCGCAAGAAAGTGCAGGAAAGGTCGTCTCATCAGCATGTCCTCGATGAAGATTCGGCTGCTCGACCGGCGGGTCCCCGACTCGCAAATCCCCGAATGCTCGGCTACGGTGTGCCGGTTCGTGGCCTACTGCCAACCCACCCCGTCGGTCGTGTCCCGTCTCCGCACACGACGCTCGCGGCTCGCGGCAAAATGCGTCGCTCGCGCCATTGCGCTGGCCGCCGTGTGCGTCCTTGCCGGCGGCGCATCGGCGATGGCGGCGGGCGGCGGCGCGCTGCCATGGGTGCCGTTCACGTCGGAGGCCTACACCAAGGCCGAGCATAGCGGCCAGCCGTTCGTGGTCACGTTCGGCGCCGAATGGTGCGCGCCGTGCAAGGAGATGGAGCAGCGGACCTATACGGATCCGGCGGTGGTGGAGGCGGCCAAAGGCATCCACTTCCTGCAGGTGGACATGACCGGCAACGACTCCTACGCCGAAGTGGTGCGCAAGAGCTTCAAGGTCTTCGGCGCACCCACCACGGTCTTCTTCGGTCCCGACCGAAAGGAGCGCACGCGCCGCATCGGCTTCATCGGCCCGGAAGACTACGTCAAGCTTCTTCGCGAAACGCGTGCGCCGGCATCGGCGAGCAACTGAGGACATGACCTCCGGCCCTACCAGCGCCTCCACCTCGCGGCTTGCCTTTGCGGAGCTCGATCTTCCCGAAAGCCTGCGACGCGGGATCGACGAAGCCGGCTTCGTCCACTGCACGCCGATCCAGGCCGAAACGCTTCCCTTCGCACTGGCCGGCCGCGACATCGCGGGCCAGGCGCAGACCGGCACCGGAAAGACGGCTGCGTTCCTCATCGCCACGTTCCACCACCTGCTTCGCCGGCCGCGCCGGCATGAAGGCGCCGGATCGTGCCCGCGTGCGCTGATCATCGCGCCCACGCGCGAGCTCGCCATGCAGATCCGCGACGAGGCCGAGCTGCTCGGCAAGCACACCGGGCTCAGCATCCACGCCGTCTACGGCGGCGTCGACTACAACAAGCAGCTCGATCGTCTCAAACGCGGCGTGGATGTGCTGATCGGTACGCCCGGCCGCCTCATCGACTACTACAAGCAGAAGGTGTTCACGCTGCGCGACACCGAGGTGCTCGTGGTCGACGAGGCCGATCGCATGTTCGACATGGGCTTCATCGACGATCTGCGCTTCCTGGTGAAGCGAATGCCGCCGCCGACCGAGCGCGTCTCCTCGCTCTACTCCGCCACGCTTTCCTATCGCGTGCTGGAGCTCGCCTACGAGTACATGAACGACGTCCACCGCGTCGCCATCGACGAGGATCAGGTGACCGTCGACCGCGTCGAGCAGGTGGTCTACCACGTCGGTGTCGATCAGAAGATGACGGTGCTGCTCAGCCTGATGGCGCGCGAGAAGCCGCCGCGCAGCCTGGTCTTCGTCAATACCCGCAGCGCCGCCCGCCAGATAGCCTCGCGGCTGGAGCGGCACGGCTATCGCTGCGGCGTTCTGATGGGAGACCTTGACCAGAACAAACGCATCGCGATGCTGCGCGCGTTCAAGAGCAACGACCTGGACATGCTCGTGGCCACCGATGTCGCCTCGCGCGGCCTCCACATCGACGCGGTCACGCACGTGTTCAACTACGATCTTCCGCAGGACCCCGAAGACTACGTGCACCGCATCGGGCGCACCGCGCGCGCCGGCGCCTCCGGCAAGGCGCTGTCGCTGGCATGCGAGCACTACGTGTACTCGCTCGAGGCCATCGAGGAATACATCGGCCTTTCGATCCCGCACAAGTTTCCCGAGCCCGAGCTGCTCATCCTGCCGCCGGCCACCGAGCGCGCCGAGGGCGGCCCGATGCTGAACCTGCACGAGTCGCCGATTCCCGAAAAAGGCGGACGCGGCCGCTCCAGGCGCGGCCGCGCGTCCGGACGCGAGGGCGCGCGCGATGGCGGGGCGCGCAAGGGCCCGCCGCCCGAGCGCGCTGCGAGCAAGCCTGCGGCCAAGAGCGCCGAGGCTCCGGCTGCAGCTCCGAGCGACGGCAACGAGCCGAAGAAGCGGCGACGGCGGCGGCGGCGGCGCAAGGGCGGGGCGGGCGATGGCGCCGCAACGGCATCCAACGAGCCGTCCTGATCGCATGGCGGCTGCCCGCCTCGATTCGCCGCTCACGGCGGCGGGTAACGGCGCCGCATCCCTGGTACCGCGCCGCCGCGCCGGTCACGGCGCCTTCGAGATCGACCACGAGCTGCGCGAGCGGCTTCGGCCGGCGGTGCGCTTCTTCTTCGAACGCTACTGGCGCGTCCGAACCCGCGGTCTCGCCAACGTGCCCAGGCACGGCGGCGCCATCCTCGTCGGCAATCATTCGGGCGCGCTGCCCGTCGATGCGGCGATGGTCGCGTACGCCGTCGACGATCCCGGCAATCCCGACTCGCCCAGACGCGTGGCGCGAGTTCTCTACGACCGCTTCGTGGACGGCATGCCGTGGCTGGCCGACATCTATCGCCGCGCCGGCGGCGTGCCCGCGCGCTACAGCGTGGCCGAGGAGCTGGCACGGCGCGGCGAGCTGGTCGTGATCTTTCCGGAGGGCATCGACGGCGTCGCCAAGCTGTTCGACCAGCGCTACCGGCTGCAGCGCTTCGCGACCTCGGCCGCACGCCTGTCGTGCAGGTATCGCCTGCCCGTCATTCCCTTCGCCGTCGTCGGCGCCGAGGAGGCGTATCCGGTCATCGGGCGCAGCGCCGAGGCCGGCCGTCTGGTGGGCGCGCCGTATCTGCCGATCACGCCGTTCTTTCCCTTGCTCGGCCCGCTGGGCATGCTGCCGCTGCCGAGCAGGTGGACGCTGGTGTTCGGCCCGCGTATCTACCTGTTCCGCGAACGGCGCTTCCGCGACGGTCGCGATTTCGATGCCATGACCGAGCGCCTGCAACGCAGCGTGCGGCTGCTGCTGGAGCGGGCCGTGCGCGAGCGACAATCGGTTCTGCTGGGGTGAGGGATGGAGGAAACGATCAAGATCGGGGATCAGGTGGTGCATCAGAGCCACCCCGGGCGCTTCGAGGTCGTCAAGATCGAGCCGACGCCCGGCATGAACGTCTACAGCAGCATCCTGACCATCCGCAGCAAGGACGGGCTCGAGATGCGCGTGCTCGAGACGACCGTGCGGCCGGTCGAAGGCGACGGCCTGCGCATCTGACGGACCATTGGCCGCAAGACGTGGTCGCGACATGGCGGTTACGCTCTACACCCAAGACGGCTGCCGTTTCTGCGATGCGCTCCGCAACGGCCTGCGCGAGCGCGGCGAGCGCTTCACCGAGGTCAACCTGACGAGCAATCCGCAGGCCGTTCCCGAGCTGCTCAAGCTCACGCGAGGCCGCCGCATCGTGCCGGTCGTGGTCGACGGCGCCAGCATGCGGATCGCGCCCGATGGTGGAAGCGAATTCTAGCCGCGCCACCGGGCCCGGTGCGCAAAGAAAGACTGGTCAGGAGAAAACGAGCCGTGTATGTTTGCGGCGTCGTGAACGAGAAGCGACTGTTCCTGCACCTCGGTGACCGTGTCTACAACGCGTACCACGAAGAGTGGGGCGTCGGCTCGGTGGTCGAGGAGATGACGTCGACCGTCGTCGGCGGAACCTGTCTGGTGCGCATCCTGTTCGAGGACGGCCAGCAGCGGACGTTCCACAACGATCTGGATCACGACATGTGCTGCTACTTCCTCGGCATGCGCCGCGAGCTGTCCTTCGACTGGGACCGCATGCAGCGGACCACGCAGCGAGCGGCGTCCGCGCGTCCGCGCCGGCGCATTTCCGGCTGATTCCGGCCCGCTTCCCGTCGATTCGATCGTGTCGCGCCTGCCGGTGCGGAGGCGCGCGAGTGGATTTCAGCGCTTCAGCGTCGGGTTCTGCGACAGCGGCCGCCCCTTGGCGTCGGTGCGCGGAATGTTGCGCTTGCGCAGCGTGGCCAGCGTGTCGCTGTTGACCCACGGCACGCCCATCGCGCACGGACGCGGCTGGCCGTCCTCGGAGACGACGGTGGGGCCGGGCCGCCGGAAATTGACCTGCAGACGTTTGGCCATGTCACGCGCCATGTAGCGCGGATACGTTGCCGGTTCCATCGCGCCGGCGAGAGCCGGCGCGTCCGTGCGCTCATCGGGGCATGACGCGGCCCGCCCCCGAAGTTGCCACCCCGTCACACCGTTGGTATGCCCCGAGCCTTCGCGACCACCTGGCCGGCCCGCCATGGACTACAAGCACACACTCCAGCTTCCGAGCACGGACTTTCCGATGCGTGCGAACCTGCCGCAGCGCGAGCCGGCCATGCTGGAGACGTGGCGCCAGGAGCGCATCTACGAGCGCATGCTCGAGGTGCGTCAGGACCGGCCGCTGTTCCTCCTGCACGACGGACCGCCCTACGCGAATGGCCACATCCACATCGGCCATTCGATGAACAAGATCCTCAAGGACATCAACGTCAAGTACAAGGCGCTGGCCGGGTTTCGCGCGCCGTATCGTCCGGGCTGGGACTGCCACGGCCTGCCGATCGAGCTGGAGGTCGAGAAGCAGATCGGCCGCAAGGCCAAGTCCGAGATGAGCCTGGTCGAGGTGCGCCGCCTCTGCCGCGACTACGCCGACCGCTACGTCGACATCCAGCGTCGCGATTTCCAGCGCCTGGGAGTGTTCGGCGAGTGGGAGCGGCCCTACCTGACCAAGGACTTCGACTACGAAGCGCGCGAGGTGCGCGAGCTGGCCGACATCCTGGCCACCGGCGCCATGTTCCGCGGCCGCAAGCCGGTGCACTGGTGCGCGTCGTGCCGGACGGCGTTGGCCGAGGCCGAAGTCGACTACGACGAAAAGACGTCGACGTCGGTCTTCGTCGCGTTCGCGCTGCCGGCGCAGGGGCCGCTGGCGGCGTTCGCGGACCGATCCCTGGCCATCGCGATCTGGACGACGACTCCCTGGACGCTGCCGGCCAACCTGGCCGTAGCGGTCGGTCCCGATTTCTCCTACTCGCTCGTCGAGGCCGGCGAGCGCGCGCTGGTCGTCGCGACCGACCTGGTGGAGCCGCTGCGCGCACGTCTTCAGCTCGGCCAGACGCTGGCGACGTTCCGGGGCATAGAGCTCGAAGGCATCGAAGCGCGCCATCCGTGGATCGACCGTGCCTCGCGGATCGTGGTCGGCGAGCACGTCGGGCTCGATACGGGCACCGGCGCCGTCCACACCGCTCCCGGCCACGGCCATGACGACTACGTCGTCGGCCAGCGCTACGGCCTGGAGGCCTATGCGCCCGTCAACGCCGCCGGTTGCTTCACCGAGGAAGTGCCCGACTTCGCCGGCCGCTTCGTGTTCGAAGCCGACGCGGACATCGTCGTGCTGCTGCGCGAGCGCGGCGCGCTGCTCGGCGAGGAGCCGATCCGGCACAGCTACCCGCACTGCTGGCGGTGCAAGAAGGCCATCATCTTCCGCGCCACCGAGCAGTGGTTCCTTTCGATGGAGCACAGCGGGCTCCGCGCCCGGGCGCTTGCCGCCATCGATGAGGTGCGATGGGTGCCGTCGTGGGGACGCGAGCGCATCCACGGCATGATCGCCAACCGTCCCGACTGGTGCCTGTCGCGCCAGCGGGCCTGGGGAGTGCCGATCGTGGCGCTGCGCTGCGCCGGCTGCGGAGAGGTTGCAGCCACGCCCGAGCTGATGCGCCATGCCGCCGACATCTTCGAGCACGAAGGCTCGGACGCATGGTTCGCCCGCCCCGTCGCCGACTTCGTTCCCGACGGATTCTCTTGCGCCGGCTGCGGCAACGCGCAGTTCGAGCGCGAGACGGACATCCTGGACGTGTGGTTCGACTCGGGCGCCAGCTTCGCCGCCGTCGTCGAGCAGGACCTCGGCTCGCAGACGATCGCCGATCTGTACCTGGAAGGCAGCGATCAGCACCGCGGATGGTTTCATTCGACGCTGCTGGTGTCCGTGGCCACGCGCGGCCGCGCGCCCTACCGCAGCGTGCTCACGCATGGCTTCGTGCTCGACGGCGAGGGGCGCAAGCAGAGCAAGTCGCTGGGCAACGTCGTGGCGCCGCAGGACATCCTCAAGACCTACGGCGCCGACATCCTGCGCCTGTGGGTGGCCGCCGAAGACTACAGCGACGACGTGCGCATCTCCGACGAGATCATGAAGCGGCTGGCCGATTCGTATCGGCGCATCCGCAACACGTGCCGCAATCTGCTGGCCAACCTCGCCGACTACGATCCCTCGGCGCACGCGGTCGCCGCCGCCGACATGAGCGAGCTCGATCTTTGGGTGCTGTCGCGCCTGGACGAGTTCGTCACGCGCTGCCGGCGTGCCTACGACGAGTACCAGTTCCACATCGTCTTCCACGCGCTCAACAACTTCTGCAGCGTCGACCTGTCGGCGCTGTACTTCGACATCGTCAAGGACCGTCTCTACTGCTCGGGCAAGGACTCGGTGGAGAGGCGCAGCTCGCAGACGGCCATGCACGCGATCCTGCTGGCGCTGGTGCGGGTGATCGCGCCGGTCCTCTGCTTCACCGCCGACGAGGTCTGGCGCGCCATTGCGCCCGCGCAGAAGCCGTCCGGCGGCGACCCGACCAGCGTCTTCCTGTCCGACTTTCCCTCGGTCGACCCTGCCTGGCACGACGAGGCACGCGCGTCGCGCTGGGCGCGCATCTGGGAAATCCGCGCCGTGGTCACCAAGGCGCTGGAGGAGCAGCGCCGCGCCGGCATCCTCGGGCAGTCGCTCGAGGCGCGCGTACAGCTGGCCAGCTCGGGCCGCGATGCGGAGCTGCTGACCGAGCTCGGCGAGAAGGCGCTTTGCGAGCTGTTGATCGTCTCGCAGGTCGAGCTCGTGCACGGCGTCGGAGACATCGAGGTCGCGGTCGAGCGCGCACGCGGCGGCAAGTGCGGCCGCTGCTGGAAGTTCAGCGAGAGTGTGGGAACCCACGGCGATCATCCCGAGCTCTGCGACCGCTGCCACGGCGTCGTGGCGAGCCTCTGATCGCTTCCAGGAGAACGAGAACTTGAGCGGCAAGCTGGCGGCCCTCCTGGCCACCCTGATCTTCGTCGTCGACCAGTGGGCCAAGAGCCGCATCGTCAGCGAATTCCAGCTCGGCGAGTCGCGCCCCGTCATCCCGGACTTTTTTTCGCTCACCCACGTGCGAAACCGCGGCGGCGCCTTCGGCCTGCTCGCCGACCTGCCGCCGATCTACGGTCAGCTCCTGTTCGTGGTGTTCGCCATGGTGACGGTGGCGCTGCTGGCGTGGATGCTGCGCCGCACGCCGCGCCAGGATTTCTCGCAGCGCCTGGCGCTGACATCGGTCATCGGCGGTGCCATCGGCAATCTCTACGACCGCATCCGTTTCGGCGAAGTCGTCGACTTCCTCGACGTGTACGTGGGCGCGTGGCACTGGCCCGCCTTCAACGTCGCCGACAGCTTCATCACCATCGGCGTCGTCCTGCTGTTCTGGGGCGCGGTGCGGCCCGAGCCCCAGCGCCGCTAGCGCGCGCACTCGCACGCCTCGCGAAGTGGCGATGCGCGCTGCGGATGAAATAGAATCGCGGTTGCTCTAGTCGAAAGAGCCGGAGGAGGAGACATGAGCAGTCGTGGAAGTCTGGTGGTGTTCGCGACGACGATGGCTCTCGGAATCGCCGTCGCCGGTTGCGCGTCGGGGCCGATGACGCGGCGTGAGGAAGGGCTGGCGGCAGGCGCCATCGTCGGCGCCGGCTCCGGAGCGGTGATCGGGGCCGCCGCGGGCGATCCGGCGGCGGGCGCCATCATCGGCGGCGCTCTGGGCGCGATCACGGGCGCTGCCATTGGCGACGCGCAGCAGGCACGGGAGCAGGAAGCGTACTATCTCGAGCAGCGCGCTCGGGAGCAGGAATACGAGCTGGCCCGGCAGCGCGCGGAGATCGAGCGTCTGCGTCGCGAGCGCGGAGAGCCCGGGTATCGCGACCCCTACGAGCCTCCCTACAGCCAGCCGCACGGCTACTACTCGGAGCGCTACTACGAGAGCCGTCACAACGACGACGGCGACTATTACGAGTACTGAGGAACGTTCGATGAAAGAGCACGATGCGCGGCGCGACGCAGCGCGTGCCGACGGCGCCGCTGACGGCCGGCGCAGGTCCGCCTCCGCCGTCCGGCATGGCGACGGCGCCTGGCGGGCTGCATGGGGCGCAGGGTGGGCAGCCGTCGTGGTCCTCGTCATCGCGGGGTGCGCTTCGGGTCCTCCCACGGCACGCGAGCACGGCATGGCCACGGGCGCGATCCTCGGTGCCACGAGCGGCGCCATCATCGGCCAGGCTGCCGGCGGCACGGCCGAAGGAGCGTTGATCGGTGGGGCGGTCGGCGCCATCGCCGGCGGCGCCATCGGCGATCAGCACGACGCCTACCACCGGCGCAACGCCCCGCTGCACGAGGACGTTGCGCGCCGCGACGCCGAGATCGCCCGCAACCGCGCGCTCATCGCCGAGCTGAGGGGCCGCAGCGTCGCCGTCTCGTCCGATGCTCGCGGCGTGGTCGTCACGCTCCCCGACGTCTTCTTCGCATTCGACAGCGACCGCCTGACGCCCGACGCGGTCGTGGCCATCGCGGACATCGGCGAGGTTCTGCGCGGACCGCATGCATCGGGGCGCCGCATTGCCGTCGAAGGCCACACCGATGCCGTCGGCACGCGCCAATACAACCAGTGGCTGTCGGAGCGCCGTGCATGGGCGGTGGCGGATGAGCTGGCGGCGCGCGGCGTCGACCGCCGGCGGCTGGCCGTACGCGGGTTCGGCGAAGCGTTCCCGGTGGAGCCGAACGTGCTTCCCGACGGCTTCGACAACCCCCGCGGACGTGCACGAAACCGGCGTGTGGAAGTGATCGTTCTCAACCCGCCGCTGGGCTGACCGCCCGCCGTGTGGCTGCGCCAGGGCGGCAGCCGCGCGCGGGCGCCGGGCCCAGCCGCGCCTTGCCCCCACCTGGCCAAGGGGCCGCCGGGCCGCCGGCTCCTACCTTCGACCGACGGTTCGGAAGCAGGATCCGCCCCGGACGGCAGGCTTCTGGCCCTCAATTCGACCGCTGCAAAGCTTCTGAGGCCAAGGCTATAGTCAGCCGCGCCGACTCGGGGCTACAAAAGAAGGGAACCGCGCATCTCAAAGGAGGACCGTGCATGTCTTGGAAGTTGGCCTCACGCCTGTCGCTGTCCTTTGCTGCATCCCTGTTCGCGCTGGTGCTGTCGCTGCCGGCGGCGTCCGAAGCCGCTCAGGGCGACTGCAGCCAGCCCGTCACGTCCGGTCAGAACCCCACCGCCAGTGACTGCCTGTACATCCTCAAGAGCGCAGTCGGCACCGAAGAGTGCGAGATCTGCGTGTGCGACACGACGGGCAACGAGGAGATCCAGGCCACCGACTCTCTGCTTTGCCTCAAGTACGCGGTCGGACAGCCGGTCGAGCTGAATTGCCCCGAGTGCGATACCACGACCACCAGCACGTCGAGCACGAGCACGTCGAGCACCAGCACGTCGACCACCACCACGACGCTGGGAGGTCCGACCACCACGATCGACACACCCACGACGACGATCGATACGCCCACGACCACCATCGACACGCCGACGACGACGCTGAGCAACACGACCACCACGGTCGATACGCCCACGACGACGATCGATACGCCGACGACGACGCTGGTTGCCGCGGGGGCCTGCCCCGGCTTCGGCGAGCTGACGCTGTACTCGGGCTTCGGCGAGCTGTGCAGCAACAACGCCGATTGTCCGGTCGGCACCTGCAACAACGAGCGCGGCCGCTGCCAGACGGTGACCGAGCTCGACAGCGGATGGACGGGCCTGGCGCACGACTCCGACATCAACAACGAGACGCTCAGCCGCGGCTTCCTGGACTGTCCGGGAACCGGCGGCGCCTGCGGTGTCTGCTCGGTCGAAGGCCTGGATCCCTCCATCGGCAACTGCCGGTGCGCCAACAACAACCAGGCGGTGTGCGACGAGAAATTCGCGGCCGATGCGGACGACTGCGGCGGCCAGGTCTGCAACTGCTACTTCGGCGCGCCCTTCCCGCTCTCCTCGGGCGGCACGCCGGCCTGCATCGTCAACCGCTTCTTCGAGGACATCTCGGGAACGGCCAATCCCGATACGGGCTCCGGCGCGATTTCGGCGAACCTGCGTACGCAGGTCTTCCTCGGCATCACCACGAGCAATCCGTGTCCGGTCTGCGGCGGCGTCTGCTCCAACGACGACACGCAGACGTGCATCTTCGATGCCGACTGCGGCGACGGCAACACCTGTCAGGATGACCCGACCGCCAACGACGGCAACCGCGGCGGCGTCTGCGTGGACGGCCGCAACATCGGAACGGCCTGCGACGTGAACGCCTACAACACCTCGTTCCCGGCCATTCCCAACGCGCCGGGCGGCGCCGGCTACAGCATCGACTGCTTCCCCGATACCGGCAAGAACGTGTCGGGCGCGGGCCTGGTCATCCAGCTGACGCAGACGACCGGGACCCAGCAGCTCGACTTCGACGTGCCGTGCGGCAACGGCGACCTGCTCTGCGCCTGCCGGCAGTGCACGACCGATGCAACGGTGCCGTGCGACGATGATGCGGACTGCGCGTCGCAGTCGGGCGCGTGCAGCGTCTCCAACAAGTTCCTGTGCACGTCGAACAACGACTGCTCGAGCGTCAATGCCGGCACGTGCCTGACGATCAAGCGCTGCAGCCAGGCGACGTCTCTGACCTGCAACACCAACACCGACTGCCTCAATCGCAACGTGGGCCAGTGCAATCCGTCCACCTGCAGCGCGAACGGCACCGGCGGCTTCCCGTCGCCGAACCAGTGCCAGGGCGGGCTGTGCGAGGACGCCGGCGACGAGGAAGGCTTGTGCACCGAGGGCCCGGACGAGAGCAGCTGCGATGCGGTGGTGAAGGCCAACGGCGACGGCATCCTGTCGTGCTCGGTCAACGCCGATTGCGAGCCAGCATCGGTCGGTGTCGACGCCGGCAACTGCACGCTGGTCAAGCGCCGCGAATGCTTCCTCGACCCGATCGTGGCCACCGGACAGGCCAGCCCGACCATGCCGGTGGGAGCGTCCGTGTTCTGCATCCCGCCCACGAGCAACCAGCCCATCAACACGGTGGCGGGTCTGCCGGGGCCGGGACGCGTGACCAATCAGGCGATCTCGCGGACGTTCTGCGAGAACGCGCCGGAGACGCAGTACACGCCGGGCGTGGGCGGCTGCCCCGCAGAATAGGCGAGAGGGTACGATACGGTGAAGCGCGAACGGCCCGCTGCGAAAGCAGCGGGCCGTTCTGCATTCGGCCTGCCTGCCGCGAATGAATGCGGGGCCGGCCCGGTCCAAGCTGTATCCCAGAACGAAGGTGCGGCGCCGGCTGCACCGCAGGAGAAGCCATGAAGACAGCAGCTCAATACGCAGTGTGTGCGAGTCTGGCCGCTGGATTGATCTTGCCGCTCGCGGCGGCCGCCGATGAGACGACCGTCATCCGGGAGACTCCGGACGGCTACGTCGAAACCTACAAGGGCCCCGACGGCAGCTACACGCACAAGCAGAGCGGGCCCAAGAGCAAGACCGCATACGAAGGCAATGGCGTCCAGTTCAAGGAAAGCTCCAATGGAGTGGTGACCAAGCGGGTCTACCAGGACGCCAACTGCCAGCAGAAGACGGTCTCGAACGCGAAGACCGGCGAGACCACCGTCGTTTCCGAAGGCAACTGTCCCCGCTGACGATCCTCAGCAGATGCGCGAGAGCGCGTGCGTTGCGGCCCCGGCGGCTACCGTTGCCGGGGCCCCTTTGCATCCGGACGGGTGCCGGCGCGTGTACCTAGCGCGGGGAAAGCAGCACCACCGGAATGTCGCGCGTGGTGTTGGCCTGGTAGTTGTCGTAGTCGGGCCACATTCGCACCATCTGCGGCCAAACTCGCTTCTTGTCTTCGGCGCTGCCGGTGCGGGCGGTCACCGGGATGACCCGGTCGAAGACCTGGATCTCCACGTCGGGATGCGCCAGCAGGTTCTTGTACCAGCCAGGATGATCGGGATAGCCGCCCTTGGAAGCCACGACGACGTAATCGTTGCCGTCGCGGCCATAGCAGAGCGGGAACTTGCGGACCTCGCCGCTCTTGCGGCCCTTGGTGCGAAGGATCAGGCAGCTGGTGCCGTTCCAGTCATGGCCGACCTTGCCGTCCGTCGCCTCGTACTGTCGAACATGCTCATCGCCGAAAAGACTGAAGTCTGGCATGCGCGGAGCCTGCCACGCTCGCGATGAGAAACAAGCTCACCGGCAAGCGGCACACGAAGGCCCGACGTCGCCTCTTCGACGTCGCGCTCGCGCGTCCTGACGACGGCTCAGAGCAGGAAGTTTCCGACGCCCGTGGCCACCGGCCTGGCGGGATCGTCCTGCCAGGCCACGACGCGGACGTTGGCGATGCGCCGGCCGTGCTTGACGATCTCCGCGCGGCCGCGCGTGTCTCTGGGCCCGGCCGAGCGCAGGTAGTCGATGCTGAAGTTGATGGGCCGTGCCACCCGTTCCTCCCCTGCCAGCTCGACCAGGTGGAGCAGCGCCGTGAGCTCGAGAAACGCACCGACGACACCACCGTGGATGGCGGGAAGGACGACGTTGCCGACGATGTCGGCGCAGAACGGCATCACGCAGATCAGTCCCTCGCCGGACGTCTCGAGGCGAATGTCGAGATAGCGGGCGTAAGGGATGGCAGCGACCGCATCGGCAGCTTTCACGATCGCCCGGCCTCCAGCGCTTCCTTGCCGCGGACGATGGCCTTCTGCCAGGCGTCCGGGTGCAGCGGCCCGACCAGCATAAACGTCGCCAGCATGCTGGCGAACGGGTCTTTCTCATCGGCGTCCCACGCCGTGCCGCGGACGAACGCGACGTTGCTCGTCAGCTTGTAGCACTCGGCGCGCGCCGTCAGCTCGGCTCCGGGCTGGGCCGCGCGCAGATAGTCGATGCGAAGGTCCAGGGTGGCGATGGTCTTGAACTCCGGAAGCGAGCACTGCACCGCGATGCCGCTGGCCTGGTCCAGCATCGTCGTGATGACGCCGCCGAAGACGACGCGGCGCACGGGATCGCCCACTAGCTCCTCGCGCCACGGCAGACGAAGGATCGCGAAGCAGGGACCGATCTCGTGCACGCGCATGCCGAGCCGGACGGCCTGCGGAACGTGAGCCACGAGCTCGTCCCGCCCCTGCCCGAACAGAGCCTGCATCGCGAAGATTCGGCCGGAATCGGACACGCGTGCTGGCGCTATCGTGATCGTCGCCGCGCCGCAAGCCGTGCGGCAGCGGCTGCTGCATCGGGAACGGAAAGGTGACGGCCATGCGGCAGGTCACGCATTCCGGTGAGCCAATGACGTCACGTGCCCCGGGCCAGCTGGCGTTGGTGGGCTGGCGCCGCTTCGCGTGGTGATGCGGATCAGCTCGAGCAGCGCTCGTCCTTCATGCGACGCGTCCTTCCAGGCCGTGCCTTTGGACGATTGGCCGCGCGGCAGCGACGGCGCCCGTGCCGGCCACCACCACGGCAGCAGATCGAGGCCGTGCGAATAGATCCCGCCGTGCCGCGCGTCCACGAACGCGCGCACGATGTAGCTCCAGAGCGCGACGTACTCCTCGTGCAGCTCCGCGCGCGGTCGCTGCCGATGCTGATCCATGATCGTCCGCAGCGCTTCGAACTGCACCCACCAGACCTTTCCGCCCGCGGCAACCGCGTGCTCCACCCACGCGTAGGCGCAAGCGGCGGCGGACTGCGCGGCCGCAGGTCGCACCTCGCCCGCCAGGAAATAGCCGCCGGCGCGGTCGCGCGCGTGCTCGCGAAGGTAGCGCAGGATGCGACGGCTGGCATCGTCGGCCGGGAACGGCAGCGCCGCCTGCGCGCGGGCCGCGCTCAGCCTCCACGCCGTCTGCAGGGTGGTCCCCACGCGCACGCGGTGCGGGACCGGCGTCCAATCGCGAAGGCAGAAGAAGTGCAGCGCTCCGTCGTGCGCCAGCAGGCGCTGCTCGAAAAGCGTGACCAGCTCGACCAGGCGCGTGCGCACCGTGACGTCGGGCCACACCGAGTGCAGCGATGTCAGCGCCTCCAGAAGATCGGAGTGCGTGTTCGAATCCTTCAGGCCGACGGGAGTTCCGATCGGATCCAGGCGATCGCGCCAAAGCGATTCGCTGGCGCTATCGATGCACCGGCCGTCGCGTGTGAAGAACTGGAGATAGCCGCCGTGCTCGCGGTCGAAGGCGGTGTTCTCGAGCCATTCGAATGCCTGCTGCGCCAGGCGCAGAGGCGCAGCCTCGCAGGTCAATCGGTGCACCGCCACGCAGGCCGCGATGGCGTAGGCCATTCCGTGCACGTGCTTGGTGTGATTCTCGAGTACGCGCCCGGCGCGGTCGCAGCGGTGGAACCAGCCGCCTTCGGTCGCGTCCCACATCGTGCCGGCCAGGCAGGCGAAGCCGTGACGCGCCGCCGCCGCCACGGCGGCATCGCACGGATCGGCCAGAGCGGCTTCGGCAGCGAACAGCGTCTGACGCGCCTGGAACTCGAGCAGCTTCTCGTGCGTGCCACAGGAGCGCCACTTCCGGTCGAAATCGCACCGGAAGCCGCCGTGCTCGTGGTCGAGCGAGCGCGGGAACCAGACGTCGAGGACGTGGCGGCGCAGAAGGGCCTGCAGTTCCTGCGTCGAGGGCGCGGACATCTGCGCGATCTATACCGGATCGATGGACGCTCCCACTTGCCTGGCGGTGGAATAGGGGGCGCGCGCACGCAAAAAAATCCCGCCACCGTCTCCGGTGGCGGGATCTTGCAAGGCCGATCTTCGAGAGACGAGGACTCAGCAGTCGTAGTACAGCTCGAACTCGTGCGGATGCGGACGCAGCCGGATCGCATCGATTTCGCGCGAGCGCTTGAACTCCACCCACGTCGAGATGAAGTCCTCGCTGAACACGTCGCCCTTGAGCAGGAAGGCATGGTCTCTTTCCAGCGCGTCGCACGCATCGGCCAGACTGCCGGGAACGCTGGGCACGTCGTGGAGCTCGGCCTTCGACAGCGAGTAGATGTCCTTGTCCAGCGGCTGGCCCGGATCCAGCTTGCGCTCGATGCCGTCGAGGCCGGCCATCATCATCGCCGTGAACGCGAGGTAGCCGTTGGTGCTCGGGTCGGGGAAGCGGACCTCGATGCGCTTGGCCTTCGGAGAAGGCGAGTACATCGGGATGCGGATCGCGGCCGAGCGGTTGCGGCTCGAGTAGGCCAGGTTCACCGGCGCCTCGAAGCCCGGCACCAGGCGGTGATACGAGTTCATCGTCGGGTTGGTCAGCGCGCAGATCGCCGAGGCGTGCTGCAGCACGCCGGCGATGTAGTGCAGCGCCATCTGCGACATGCCGCCGTACTTGTCGCCGGCGAAGAGCGGCTTGCCGTCCTTCCACAGCGACTGGTGCACGTGCATGCCCGATCCGTTGTCGAGGAACAGGGGCTTGGGCATGAACGTGGCGGTGCGGCCGTGGCGGCGCGCCACGTTCTTGACGATGTACTTGTACCACATCAGCCAGTCGCCCATCTCGACGAGCGGCTGGAAGCGCATGTCGATCTCGGCCTGACCGGCGGTGGCGACCTCGTGGTGCTGGCGCTCGACGCGGATGCCGACCTGCTCCATCACCTGGCACATCTCGGTACGGATGTCCTGGAAATGGTCGGTCGGCGCCACGGGGAAGTAGCCTTCCTTGTAGCGGATCTTGTAGCCGAGGTTCTGTCCGCCGTCGTCGGCGCTGTTCCACGCGCCTTCGATCGAATCGACCTCGTAGTAGCCCATGTTCTGGCGCGTCTCGAAGCGGGCCGAGTCGAAGATGAAGAACTCGGGCTCCGGCCCGAAGTACGCCACGTCCGCAATGCCGGTGGAGCGCAGGAACTCGACGCCCTTGCGCGCGATGTTGCGCGGGTCGCGGTCATAACGCTCGCGAGTGATCGGATCCTCAATGTCGCAGATCAGCGACAGCGTGGGCCGCTCCATGAACGGATCCATGACGGCGGTCTTGGGGTCGGCCACCACGAGCATGTCGGAGGCATTGATCGCCTTCCATCCACGGATCGAGCTGCCGTCGAATCCCAGCCCCTCCTCGAAGATCGACTCTTCGAGCTCGCTGATCGGCGTGCTGAAGTGCTGCCAGGTTCCGAGAAGGTCACAAAACTTGAAGTCCACCACCTCGGCATTGTTTTCCTTGGCGAACTTCAGGGCTTCCTTTGGTGTCATTGGACGAGGTCCTCCCTGCTGCGAGTACTGCGAGTACGAAATGAACGGAGCGGCGCCTCTCGCTTAGAGCGCTGCTTCGCCTGTCTCTCCGGTGCGGATGCGGACGACCTCGTCTACCGTGGTCACGAAAATTTTTCCGTCTCCGATGCGCCCGGTGCGGGCTGCCGCGGTGATGGCCTCGACCACCTGGTCGACCTGGTCGTCCTTGACGATGACCTCGAGCTTCACCTTCGGCAGGAAGTCGACGACGTATTCGGCGCCGCGGTACAGCTCGGTGTGTCCCCGCTGCCGTCCAAAGCCCTTCACCTCGCTGACGGTGATGCCCTGAACCCCGACCCCTCCGAGCGCCTCTTTCACCTCGTCGAGCTTGAAAGGCTTGATGACTGCTTCGACCTTCTTCATGGGTTTCTCCTTGCCGCTGTGGCACGACCTTCTGCGCGTGGCGGCCTGGTCCCGTGGCCTGGCTCTTCGAGTCCCCGAGCCATCCCGCACAGGCAATAAGCGTCACTTATGGCAGTGCCCGCTTCTGCTTTTTGCAATTGCGGTGCCACCTGCGCCGCAACGAATTCAGCGAGTTAGCCTGCGCCAGTTCGCCGGTTTCTGCCCGGAAATCCGGCAGTGCACGCCGCATGAGCAAGCATGAGCAAGCAGTCGCGGCGCGGCGCCCGCCGAACGCGGTCAGCCTCAGGGAACGAGGCCGGCATTCTTCAGCGTGTCGTAGGCCGCGTTGATCGCCCGCATTCGTGTCTCGGCCACGCGCCGGAACTCCTCGCCGAGATGCGTGACGCGGTCGGGATGGTTCTCCTTGGAGAGCCGTCGCCAGGCCTGCTTGATGTCGTCGGCGCTGGCGCCGCGGTCCAGGCCCAGGGTGGCCAGGGCCTGGTTGATCGATACGGAGCCCTGCTGCCGCGGCCCCCGGCTCTGCTGCTGCTGGTGCTGGTCGCTGCCGGCGCGCGCCCAACCGAAGCTGTTGACGAACGGGCCCAGGCCCAGGCGATTGGCGACTTCGTCGAGAAAGCGGCCTTCGGCCGGCCCCATCTTGCCGTCGGCCACGGCGACGCGCGTCAGGACATCGAGCACGATCATGCGGGCCTGCAGGTCGTAGTTGGTCAGCAGCCGCTCGCACAGCGCGGCCACGGTCAGCGTCGATCGCCGCGATTCCTTGACGAGATCGCGCACCCACAGCAGGCGCTCGGCGCGGTAGCCGAGATCGTGCTGGAAGAAGTGGCGGATGGCGGTGACCTCGCGGCGATCGAGCGGGCCGTCGACCTCCGCGAGCTTGACCAGCAGCTCCACCAGCGTCTCGACGAACAGGCGCTGGCCCGGCGCCTGCCGGGCGTACATGCCGAGCGCACGGCGGCGCAGCCACCAGGTGCCGATCGTGCCCGCCGCGACCAGAAACAGGGTGAAGAAGACGGCGACGCGCGCCAGGCCCACCAGAAGCGGCGTGCCGCCGACGAGCGCCAGCAGCAGGAGCATGAGCAGGCAGCCGAGATTGGGGCTGAAGATCAAGCAGCAACGCTCGCCGAGAGGAATGGTCGGGGTGAGAGGATTTGAACCTCCGGCTCCTGCGTCCCGAACGCAGTGCTCTACCAGGCTGAGCTACACCCCGAGGAGAAAGTTCCCGAAAAGCCCCGGTGAAATAACAACGGCGGGGCCCCAAAGCGAATTCGCGGGCGGCAGCGGCGGGCCCGCCTTCAGGCAGGATTTCGCAGCGCCGCGATGGTCCTGGCGTAGTCCCCGCTCTTGAACACGGCCGACCCCGCCACGACCACGTCGGCGCCCGCCTCCAGCACCAGATGCACGTTGTCGGTCTTGATGCCGCCGTCGACCTCGAGCAGGCAATCGCAGCTGCGCCGCTCCTTGAGCTCGCGCAGCGTACGCAGCTTGGGCAGCGCCACATCCATGAACTTCTGCGCGCCGAACCCGGGATTGACGCTCATCACCAGGATCATCGCGCACCGCTCGAGCAGCCCCTCGACGCCGTCGATGGGCGTGGCCGGATTGATCGCCACGGCCGGGCGCGCGCCCGCCTTCTCGATCTGCGTGAACAGGGCGTGGATGTCGTCGACCACTTCGCGGTGGACGCTGATGTAATCGGCTCCGGCGCCGGCGAAAGCTTCGACGTACTTGTGCGGCTCGGTGATCATCAGGTGCACGTCGAGCGGCAGCTCGGTCGCGCGGTCGATGGCGGCGACGATATCGGGGCCGAGCGTGAGGTTGGGCACGAAGTGCCCGTCCATCACGTCGACGTGGATCCAGTCGGCGCCGGCCATGGTAACGGCCTGCACCTCGTCGGCCAGATGCCCGAAGTCGGCGGAGAGAATCGACGGTGCGATCAGCGGCACGCGCGGCATGGCGGCGTTATACGGACCGGCCGGGAGGCGGGCAACCGCGCCGTCTCCCGCCTGCGCCCGCGGCTCAGGCGCGGTCGGCGCACCGTCTACGCATTCCGCTGCAGTGCCACAGCATAGAAGCCGTCGATGCCGTGCCGGTGCGGGAACGTGCGCAGCGCGCCGTGCGCGTCGCAGAGCGCCGCCACGTGCGCAGGCAGCGCCTGGGGCGGCTGCAGCGTGAAATCGCCGTGCGAACGCAGGAATGCCTCGATGACGGCGTCGTTCTCGCGCCGCGAGATCGTGCAGGTGGAGTACACCATGCGACCGCCCGGGCGCAGCAGGCTGGCGGCGCTCTGCAGGATGCGGTGCTGTCGCATCGCCAGGTCGGCGACGTCGGTGGCGGTTCGCCGCCATCGGATCTCCGGGTGCTGGCGCAGCGTGCCAAGCCCCGAGCACGGCGCGTCCACGAGCACGGCATCGAAGGGCTGTCCGCGATGGTCGTCGGCGAATTCCTCCACCGACTGCGGAACGATCGTGACCGGCGCCGCCGGCGGGGCCTTGGCCAGCGTGGCCTCGATGCGCGCCTTCATGCTCGGCGACTCATCGACGGCGGTCACCGATCCGTGTTCACCGACGCACGAGGCGATGTAGGCGGTCTTGCCGCCGGGGGCGGCGCACGCATCCAGCACTCGCTCTCCCGGCTGCGGCGCCAGCATCTCGACGACCAACTGAGAGGCTTCGCCTTGCGGGATTAGCATGCCCGCAACCGGCCGCGCCTCGCCGGCCACGATGATCGCGCGCGCGCCGAAGCGACCGGGCTCGGCGGTCACATGCGACTCGGCCAGCAGCGCCAGCACCTCGCCGCGCTCTCTCAGCGCACGGTACGCCGTCGGCGCCGGCTCCAGGCTGATCGCCAGGAGCTGCTCGGTCTCGGCCAGGCCGAGCTCGTCCGCCCACATCGTCACGAGCCAGTCCGGCGCCGAGCACTGCACGCCGAGGCGTGCTGCAACCGGGCCCTCCGGCGCCGGCGCCATGCCATCGCGCAGCACGCTGCGCAGCACGGCATTGACCAGGCCCGAGGCGCTGCGCGCGTGGCGGCGCACCAGATCGACGCTGGTGGAGACGGCCGCATAGGGAGGCACGCGGTCGAGAAAAGCGATCTGGAACAGGCCGAGCCGAAGCGCCGCGAGCACCGGCGCGTCGAGCTTCTCGACGGGGCGCCCGGCACGTGCGGCGATGGTGTGGTCGAGCGTGCGCTGGCGCGAGATCGTGCCGTACACCAATCGCGTGGCCAGCGCGCGATCGGCGCCCTGCACGGTGCTGCCGTCGAGCGCGCGCGAAAGCACCTCGTCGGAGCGGGCGCCGCGTCCGACCTCGAGCAGCACTTCCAGTGCCAGAACGCGCGGGTCGCTTGGCGCTGACGCTCTCACGACGGCTCGAGCACCGTCGCGCTGCGGGTCTCGCTGGCGGCGACGCCGGGGAGCAGCACGCGGCCGCCGTGCACGGTGCGATGGCCCCGCTCGTAGTCGAGCGCGCTCATCGCGCGCTTTCCCTCGGGCTGCACCGTGCGCAGCTCGAGCACGCCGCGCCCGCACGCCACCAGCACGCCGCCGTCGCTGTGGCCCAGGACGGTCCCTGGCGCGCCAGACGGTGCAGCACCGCCGGAGCCGGAGGTTCCCAAGCCACTGCCGCCGGAGCCCGCGCCAGCGAGCCCAGTGCCGCCGCCACCGGCCGTACCCGAGTTGGCAGGAGACGTGGAGTCGACGGCGCGCGCGTCCAGCACTTTCAGCCGCGTCTTGCCGTCGAAGGCGAAGGCGCCGGGTCGGGGCGCGAACGCGCGCACCTGACGCGCGACGAAAGCCGCGTCGGCAGCCCAGTCGATGGCCGCTTCCTCCTTGCGAAGCGGCGGTGCGAAGGTCGCGCGCGAGTGGTCCTGCGGCGTGTGCGGCACCGCGCCCGCGGCGTAGCGATCCACGGTCTCCGCCAGCATGTCGGCCGAGAGCTCCGCCATCCGATCGCGCAGCTCGCCCGCGTTCATGTCGGGCGGGATGTCGATCGAGCGCGCGGCGAGGATGTCGCCTTCATCGAGCCCTTCGCTCATCTCCATGATGGTGACGCCGGTGCGCGTCAGGCCTTCGAGAATGGCGCGCTCGATGGGAGCAGCCCCGCGCAGCGCCGGCAGCAGCGACCCGTGCGCGTTGATGCAGCCGAGACGGGGAATGGCCAGCACCTGCGGCGGGAGAATGCGACCGTAGGCGACGGTCACGCCGAGATCCGGCGCCAGCGCGCGAAGCCGGTCGATGAACTGCGGCGAACGCGGCGAGGCCGGGTCGAGCACTTCGACGCCGGCCCGCAGCGCCACTTCCTTGACCGGCGAGGGCACCATCCGCTGGCCGCGGCCGCGCGCCTTGTCGGCGCGCGTGACCACGGCAACGACCTCGTGCGGGCCCTCGAGCAGACGGCGCAGCGAGACCGCCGCGTAATGCGGCGTGCCCATGAAGAGGAGGCGCAGAGGTTTCGTGGCCAGGGCCTTTAGCGGCGGAAGGCGTTGGCGGCGGCGGCCATCAGCTGCTCGTCCTCCTCGACGGAAGGCAGCAGGCGACGCGCGCGCTTGCGGTACAGCTCGCGCTTGAGGCGCGAAATGTGATCGATGAACAGGGTGCCGTCGAGGTGGTCGATCTCGTGCTGGAGGCAGACCGCGTCGAGGTCGCTCGCCTCGATCTCGATCTCCTTGTGATCGATGGTCCAGCCCTTGACCAGGATGTGGCGGGCGCGGCGGACCTCGGCGGTGTAGTTGACGACGCTGAGGCAGCCCTCTTCCCAGGTGACCGAGCCGCTGGAGGCGGCGATGACCGGGTTGAGGATCTTCAGCAGCTTCTTGCCGCGATTGTCGGAGTCGGTGTCGACGACGATGGCGCGCTGGAGCACTCCCACCTGCGGAGCGGCCAGCCCGATACCGTTGTTCACGTACATGGTGTCCACCATGTCGTTGAGCAGCTTGGCCGTGCGGGCGTTGATCTGCCGCACGTCCTGGGACTTCTGCGTCAGGATCCTGCTCGGATAGCGGTGGACTTCCAGAACGGCCATCGCCGGACAGGTAAAGGCAAAACGTGCCGAATCGCAAGAGACAAAACCGCCGGCCCGCGCACGCGGCGGCGCGCGCATGAGCGATTTCCCGCCAAATCGTCGCACCGGCCGCGCATTCTTAAAATTCCTTCAGAGTCGGCGGCGGACGCCCCGCCAGCCGCGCCGCAACGGTGTCTCGTTCTAGAACATGTCGACCGGATCGACGTCCACCAGCACCCGGACCCGCTTCACCCGCGCCTCCGATGCCACGGCCACGCGAGCCCGCGCCAGCGCCTGGCGCACCACCGAGGAGCGGCCGGCGCGTGCGTGGACGTGATAGCGGAAGCGGTCCTTGATGCGTTCGAGCACCGCCGGCGCCGGCCCGCGCAGGACGAAAGAGGGGTCGCCGGCTCCCGCCTCGGCCATCGCGCGCGCAGCCTGCTCCGAAAGCCGCTCGACCACGGGCCGCTCGGGCCCTTCCAGGCGCAGCATTCCCATGCGGCGCACCGGCGGAAAGCCGAGCTCGGCGCGCTCGGCCAGCTCGGCCTGCGCGAACGCGTCGAAATCGCCGGCCAGGGCCAGCGAGATCACCGGCTGATCGGGCCGGTACGTTTGCACGAGCACGCGGCCCTGCTCGCTGCCGCGGCCGGCGCGCCCCGCCACCTGCGCGAGCAGCTGGAACGTGCGCTCGGCGCCGCGGAAATCCGGAACCGACAGCGACAGGTCGGCCTGCACCACACCGACCAGCGTCACGCCAGGGACGTCGTGCCCCTTGGCGATCATCTGTGTGCCGATGAGCACGTCCACTTCGGCGCGCTTCCACGCCAGCAGCGTGGCCGCCAGCAGTCCGCGCTCCTCGGTGGTGTCGCGGTCCAGCCGCGCCACGCGCGCCTTCGGCAGAATCGAGCGCACGGCCGCCTCGAGCTTTTGCGTGCCCAGCCCCTGCGAGAACAGCGAGTCGCGCCCGCAGCCGGTGCAGACCGACGGGATGGCCCGGCGTGCGTCGCAGTGATGGCAGCGCAGCGAGCGGTCGTGCTGGTGCAGCGTCAGCGCCACGCTGCACGCATCGCACTGCAGCGTCTCGCCGCACTCCCAGCACTGGATCGAGCTGGCGTAGCCGCGCCGGTTCAGGAACAGCAGCGTCTGTCCCTTCGCCAGGAAGTTGGCTTTCATCGCCTCGATGAGCTGCTCGGAGAGGCCGCCGCTGGCGGCGATGTCGCGCCCGCGCAGGTCGATCGCTTCCATGCGCGGCGGCGGGCTGGCCGTCACGCGCGTCGGCAGCACGAGGTGGCGGTAGCGGCCCTCGCGCGCGTGGCGCCAGCTCTCCAGCGACGGCGTGGCCGACCCGAGCACGACCGGGCATCCCTCGATGCGTGCACGCATCACCGCGGTATCGCGCGCGTGATAGCGGACGCCGTCGTCCTGCTTGTAGGCGGCGTCGTGCTCCTCGTCGACGACGATCACGCCGAGCGAAGGCAGCGGCGCGAGCACCGCCGAGCGCGCGCCGACGGCGATGCGAGCCTGCCCGCGCGCGATGCGCCGCCACTCGTCCCATCGCTCGCCCGGCGTCAGGTCGCTGTGCAGCACCGCCACCAGATCGCCGAAGCGGCCGCGCAGGCGCGCGACCACCTGATGCGTCAGCGAAATCTCCGGCACCAGCACCAGGGCGCCGCTGCCGCGCTGGAGCACCGACTCGATCGTGCGCAGGTAGATCTCGGTCTTGCCGCTGGCAGTCACGCCCTGCAGCAGGAACGTCGAGAAGGATCCGAGCCCGGCCTCGATGGCTTCGACCGCGTGCGCCTGCGCCTGCGTCAGCTCGGGCGCTTCGTAGTGCTCGCTGATCGCGGCAGGCGCTCGGAACATCTCGCTCCTGGACAGGCGCACCAGGCCCGCCTCCGCCAGCGCCGGCAGCGACGCGCCGGCGGACGGAAACAGCTCGGCCAGCTCGCTGACGGTCGCGCTTCGATGCGGCAGCGTCAGCAGATGCTCGAACAGCGCGCGGCGCTTGGGCGCACGCGTGAACAGTGCCGCTTCGGTGGCTTCGTCGGCCATGCGCTCGACGGTCACCAGCGTCTCGTAGCGCGTCTTCGCCCGCGGCGAGCCCAGCACGTCCTCGATGCCGACGACGCCGCGCTCGGCCAGCGTCGCCAGCAGGCGGTCGATGGTGCGGCGGCCCAGGCCGTGCGCCAGATGCGCAGGCTCCAGCGGCTTTCCCGCACGCTCCAGGATCTGCACGACGCGCCGCTCGATGTCGCTTTGTGCGGCGGAGCCGTCGCGCAGCGCCACGACCTTCTTGGAGGTCGCGGTCAGGCTGCGGCCGACGGCGAGCGAGAGCGTGTCGCCGAGCGAGGCCAGGTAGTAGTCGGCCATCCACTCGAGCAGCTGCAGGAGCTTTTCCGTGACGATGGGGCAATCGTCGAGGAGCGACAGGATGCTGCGGCACGAAACGCCTTCGGGCGCCTGCTCGCCGGTGCCGATGACGAGCGCAGTCACGCGGCGCGGGCCCAGCGGCACCATCACGCGCACGCCGGGCCGCACCGCGTCCGACAGTCCCTCGGGCACTGCGTAGGTCAGGCGGGCCAGCGCGGCGACGGCCGGAAGCGGCGTGACGTGAACGAAAGCGGGCACGATGGCCGATCCATTACATCACCGTCGTTGCCGGGAAAGCCGCGCGCGCTGCACTGTGCCGACATGCTTTTGGCACACCGTCCTCATCGCGCGACCTTCTGGTATCTCGCACCCGATCGCCTCGTCGCCGCCGTGCTGGCGCGAACGAGCGAGGAGCCGCTGCTGGAGGCGTGCGCGGCATCGTACGCGCATGGCAATGGGCAGTGTCTGTTCGCGCCGGGTGTCGTCGAGCTGTCGTGGGTGCTGGGCGCCGAGCGCATCCCGCACGTGGCCGCGCTGTCGGCATCGTTGTGCAGCTTGCGCGAGGACGACGCGCCGGCCGAGGCGGAGACCGCCTCGGTACGCGTGTCGGGCGACGGCGAGCTGCGCGTGCACGCACGCGCACAAGCCGTGCACCAGGCGCAGGCGTTGTTCCGTCGCGCGCGTCTGCATCTGATGGCTCTGGATTGCGAGCCGTGCGCCCTGCGCACGCTCGCCGACGTGCTCGGCACCGGCGACGACAGGAACGATGGTGGGCGGCGGGTGCTGGCGGGTGCCGCGGCGACCGCCGCGCCGGCGATCACGGGCGTCGCGGCGGCAGCGCGGCGTCATCAGCCGCTTGCCGCAGTCAGCATTCGCCCCGACGCCGAAAAAGCCGCGCATGCGCTGGGCGAGGATCTTGCGGTGCCCGTCGGACTGGCGCTGGCGTGGTTCGGAGCCGACCGTGCGCTCTGACCTGCTGGCGCCGGCGCGCACTCATGCTCGCCGCCGGCGCGCTTCGGCGGCAGCCGTCGCGCTCGCGCTGGTCGCGGCGGCCGCCGCTGCCGCCTGGCGCATCGACCTGCCGCGTCAGCACGCCGAGCGGCTCTACGACGATCCGGCGCCCGCAGCCCCTGCCTTGCTCGCCGACAAGAGGCCGCCCGCAGCGCCGGTGATCGTCGACGCCGTCGCGGCGCCGCCGCGCCCGGCAGCGTCCGTGCAGACGCGCCCGCTGTCGGCGTGGCTGGGCGACATCGCGCGCGATGCCAAGCGCGAGCTCGTGATCAGCCCCGCGATCCAAGGCGACCTGACGGCCAGCGCAGGCGCGGAACGGCTCGACTGGCGCGAACGCATCGACGCGTACTCGCGCGTTTTCGGCTTCGAGTTCGCCGTCGGGGATGGGCTCATCGAGGTGCGGCCGCCGCCCTCTCGCCCATCGGGTGCGTCGCGAGACGTGCCCAAAGCATCCGCCGCGGACGACCGGCAGCGCGAAGCGGCCATCGGCGCTGCGAACGCAGGGCCGCGAGCGCATGAGGCTGACGATGCGGGCACCGGCGCCGGAGCGGTCGATGGCGCCGGCGAACGCGGCGCGGGCGGCTCGCGAGAAGGCCGCTCGTCGGCAACGCCTGCCGGCAACGCGGGAAAACCGGCTGCTCCGCCTTCGGAGACGCGCGTTGCTTCGCTGTCGTACGCTCCCGCGAAGGAGCTCGCCTCGGTCGTGGACAAGGCCGCGCAGGCGCTCGGTGTCGCGGCCGCCGCCGACATCGCGTCCAATGCCCTCGTGCTGTCGGGCCCGCGCGACGGCCTCGAGAAGGCCGCAGCCCTCGTCGCTCAGCTCGACCGCCCGCGCCGGCGCGTTCTGCTGGAAGCCAAGATCGTCGAAATCGCGCACTCGGCGCGCCGCGACCTCGGCATCGAGTGGAAGCTGACGGGCGACATCGGCGGCGACGTGCGCCTGCCCGCCCCGGTCAGCGACGCAGGCAGCGCCGCGCTGCTCATCGCCACCAACGGCGCCTCCGCGCTCGATGCGCGCATCTCGGCGATGGAGGCCGACGGCCGCTTGCGCGTCGTCTCGCGCCCCAGCGTCGTCATGCTCGAAGGCAGCCCCGCCACCATCGAGAGCGTCCGCATCCTGCGCATCCGGTTGCCCAGTCGCGGCGCCGTCGTCGGCGACGAGGTCGTCGACGTCGGCAACGGCGGCGACCGGGCGACGCAGGACATTCCGGTGGGCGTGCGCCTCGAAGTCACGCCGGGCATTCGTGCGGGCCGCAAGGTGCTGCTGCGCATCGCGGCCAAGTCGAGCAGTCTGGGTGCACCGCTACCGCCCGACGACATTCCCGAGGAGCTCAGCCGCATGGTGGAGGCCGAGGTGATGGTCGCCGATGGCGAGACCGCCGTGCTCGGAGGACTGCTGCGCGAAGGCAGCTCGAGGACGGGCGCCGGAGTTCCGCTCCTGCGCGACGTGCCGGTGCTCGGCCACGTCTTCGACCGCCGTTCCAGGCACAAGGAATCCGAAGAGCTGCTCGTGCTGGTCACGCCGCGAGTGCTCGACTGAGAAGCGCCCTGGCCAATCTCCGTCTTGCGGCACCGGCACACTCTACACTGCCGGCATGAAGAGCCCGACCGTGCGCCGACGAGATGATCGCGGACCTTCGAGCCGAGGCAGACGCGCGCTCCATCGCCGTATCCGACGTCGTGCGGGAACCGCTCGCGGGCGTGCGGCCGGCAGCGCCGCCGTGGGGACGTTCGCGATGATCGCCGATTTCGCAAGGCCACTCCCACACGCACGCCGCGAGGCGCCCCTGTCCCCCGTCGGTTCCTGTGGTAGGGTAGCCGGCGGTCCGGCGGGCTCATGCGTCACATCGTGCTGACAGGTTTCATGGCGACGGGAAAGACGGCGGTCGGGCGGCGGCTGGCCAAGCGGCTGGGCTTCGATTTTCTCGACACCGACCAGATCATCGAGGATCGCGAGAAGCTGCCGGTCTCCGAGATCTTCGCCAGGCGCGGAGAGAGCGAGTTCCGGCGCCTCGAGCGCGACGTCGTCGCTTCGCTGGCGCCGCAGAAGCCGACGGTGATCGCCACCGGCGGCGGCACGTTCGTCGACGAGGCCAACCGCGCGGCGCTGCGGCGGCTCGGGCCGGTCATTTGTCTGATCACGTCGCTCGAGACCACGCTCGAGCGCGTCGGTCGAAACGACAAGCGTCCTCTGGCGGCCGGCGAAGGCGCGGCCGAGCGTCTGGCGCGGCTGCTCGAAGCGCGCCGGCCCTTCTATCGCATGGCCGACGTGCTGGTGGAGACCGACGGCCTCAGCGTTGAGCAGGCCGTCGCGCGCGTGGCCACGGCCATCGCCCCGCGCCTTCGCGGCGAGACCGCGCGGCGCGCGGCCAGCCTGGCCGGCGGCCTCGACGAGCACGCCACCGCGCGCGCACAGCGCGAGGAGAAGCCGTGAACGTCGTGGATGCAGCCGCGGCGCTGCCGCCGCTCGCGCGCCGCGCAGCGCCGGCGCGTCGGGAGGAAAAATGACCACGGTTCGCGTCGATCTCGGCCCGCGCTCCTACGACTGCCACATCGAGCCCGGCCTGCTGCAAGGTGCCGGCGCGGCGATCGCGGCGCTGAAGCCGTCGCGTGTTCTGGTCGTCACCAACACCACCGTCGCACCGTTGTACGGCGACGCGCTCACCTCCTCGATCGCCGCGGCCGACGCGCGCATTCCCGTCTCCACCATCGAGCTTCCCGACGGCGAGCGTTACAAGACCACTGCAACGGTCGAGAGCATCTACGATGCGGCGCTCGACCTGCCGATCGATCGCAGGTCGGTGCTGGTCGCGCTCGGCGGCGGCGTGGTCGGCGATCTGACCGGCTTTGCCGCGGCAACGCTGCTGCGCGGCGTCCGCTTCGTCATGATCCCGACGACGCTGCTGTCGCAGGTCGACTCCAGCGTCGGCGGCAAGACCGGCGTGGATCGGCCGCACGGCAAGAACCTGGTGGGCGCGTTTCATCAGCCGAGTCTGGTGCTGATCGATCCGGCCACGCTGGCGTCGCTGCCGCGGCGCGAGTACCTGGCCGGCCTGGCCGAAGTCGTCAAGTACGGCATCATCCTGGACGCCGCGATGTTCGAGGACATGGAAAGGAGCGTCGAAGCGATCCTCGCGCGCGACGCGACGGTGATGACGCCGCTGATCGCGCGCTGCGTGCGCATCAAGGCCGACGTCGTCGAGAGCGACGAGCTGGAGACCACCGGCGCGCGCCGCATCCTCAACTTCGGCCACACGGTCGCGCACGCGCTCGAGCAGGTCACCGGCTACGACCAGTATCTTCACGGCGAGGCGGTGGCGGTGGGCATGGTCGTGGCGGCGCGCCTGTCGGCGCGGCGCGGGATCTGCAGCCCGGCCGCGGCCGAACGCATCGAGCGGCTGCTGACCAGGCTCGGCATGGACACCGAGGTGCCGGCCAACCTTGACCCGTCCGCGCTCATGCGGGCGATCGCGCTCGACAAGAAGGCCGATGGAGCGCGCGTGGCGTACATCGTCTGCGAGGACATCGGGCGCTGCCGCGCCGAGACGCTCGAGGTGACTGAAATCGCCGCGGCGATATAAGGGACGCTTCATGCCCGCCAACAAGCCCATCCTGGTGGTCCACGGACCCAACCTGAACATGCTCGGGTCGCGCGAGCCGCAGGTGTACGGCACCACCACGCTGGCGCAGATCGACGCGTCGCTGGCGGCGCTGGCCAAGGAGCTGGGCTGGACGGTCGAGAGCTTCCAGTCCAACGGCGAGGGCGATCTGGTCACGCGCATCCAGCAGGCGGCCGGCACGCATGCGGGCATTCTGATCAACCCGGGCGCCTACACGCACACCAGCGTGGCCATTCGCGACGCGGTCCTCGCCTGTGGCCTGCCGACGGTGGAGTGCCACCTGTCCAACATCCACAAGCGCGAGGAGTTCCGGCATCGCTCGCTCATCGCGGACGTCGCGGTCGGGCAGGTGATGGGCTTCGGCGCCGACAGCTATCTGCTCGGCTTGCGCGCGCTCGTCGCCACGCTCGAGAAGTCTTGAGCCTGCCAGGGTCGACGCAGGCGCTGCGCGAGGCGCTCTCCAGCGAGCTCGCGCAATTCCCGGATCTGTTCTGGCGACTCCAGGGCCTGAAGGCCTCGGCCCCTGCCTACGTGCTGGCGCGCCTTCTCGATCCGGCCGGCGGCGCACGAGGTGACCTGCGCCCGGAGCTGGAGCGGCCTGCGCTTGTGGTCACCGCCAGCGACAAGGCCGCCGAGGAGCTTGCGGCCGAGCTGCAGGCGTTCTTCGGGGAGGCCTACGACGACAGCTTCCTTGCGCGTCGCGTGCATCTGTTCCCGTCGCGCGAGGCGCCGCCGCTGGAGATGGTTTCCCCCACTTCGGACGTGGAGGCCGCGCGCACGGCGGCGCTGTATGCGCTAGCGCACGCCAAGGCGCCCATCGTCGTCGCCTGCGTGGATGCGGTGGCGCAGTGGACGATGGCGCCGCAGGCGCTGGCGGACGCGTCGCTGTACTTCGTCACCGGCGAGGAAGTGCTGCTCGAGGATCTCGTCGCGCAGCTGCAGACGGCAGGCTACCGCAGCCTCGCCACGGTGGACGAGCCGGGCGAGCTGGCGGTGCGCGGCGGCATCGTCGACGTGTGGCCGCCCGGGTTCCAGTATCCGCTGCGCGTCGAAGTCGAATTCGACCGGATCGCCTCGATCCGTCTGTTCGATCCGGCCGATCAGCGCTCGTTCCAGCCCACCGAGGAGCTGGTGGTGCTGCCTTCGCTTCCGGTGCCCCTGGAGCGCATGGCCGGCGCCGAGGTGCGGCGCGCCGTGGCCGATCGCTGCGAGGAGCTGCTGCTGCCCTCGACGGAGCGGCGCCGCCTCGATGAATACCTCGCCTCGGCCGTCCACTTTCCCGGCGTCGAGCTGCTGGCGCCGTACGCGATGGGCGCTCGCCATACGGTCGCGGATTTCCTGCGGCCCGGCGCGCTGATGGTCGCCGTCGATCCTCCCGCCATCGAGGAAGCCGTCGATGCATTGGAGAAGTCGCTGCACGAAGCCGCCGCGGCCGCGCGCGCCGCCGGCAGCTTCTTTCCCGACCCGCAGCGCCTCTACATGAGCCGCTCGGAAGTGCGCGAGCTGGTCGCGCGCCGCCCGCACATCGAGCTCGACTACGCCGAGGTCGTCGAGTCGGCCGGCGAGCCCGGCCACCGAGCCTGGCGAGTCGAGGTCCGCACCAACACGCAGATCGCCGCCGCTCGCGCGCGCGTGAAAGCTCGGCGTGGCGAGAGCGGCTTCGCGCCGGTGGTCGAGGTGCTGAGCGCGGCGCGCGCCGAGGGCCTGCGCGTCGTCATGATGTGCAGCGGCCAGACCCAGCTCGGGCGCATCGAGCACCTGCTGTCGCTGTCGGATGTCGAGAAGGTGCTGCGCGCCGAGACGTTCGCCATTGCGCAGGCGCGCGACCCCAAGCACATCTGGCTCGTCGAGGGTCATCTGCGCGAAGGCTTCACTCTTGCGGCCGACCATCTGCTGGTGGTCAGCGACGAGGAGCTGTTCGGCGAGCGCCGCTCGCGCCCGCGCCGCCGCCGCGCCAGCCGCTCGCGCATGCTCAGCGCCCTGGCCGAGCTGGAGCCGAACGACTTCATCGTGCACGTCGACCACGGCGTCGGCCGCTACCATGGCCTGCGCCACATGAAGGCCGCCGGCATGGAAGGCGACTTCCTGCACATCGAGTACGCTGGCGGCGACCGCTACTACCTGCCGGTCGACCGCATCAACCTCGTCGAGAAGTACACCGGCGCCTCGGGCGCCGAGCCGGCCCTCGACAAGATCGGCGGCACCGCCTGGGAGCGGGCCAAGCGCAAGGCGCGCGACTCGATCCTGGAGATGGCGCGCGAGCTGCTCGAGCTGGAAGCCTTCCGGCAGGTGCACACGCGCCAGGGCTGGGCCGAGCCCGGCGGCGACTTCGAGGAGTTCGAGGCACGCTTCCCGTTCGAGGAGACCGAGGGACAGCTCTCGGCCATCCGCGACATCCTCGGCGATCTGGAGCGCGAGCGGCCGATGGACCGGGTCGTCTGCGGCGACGTGGGCTACGGCAAGACCGAGGTTGCCATCCGCGCGGCATATTTGGCGGCGATGGCGGGAAAGCAGGTTGGCGTGCTGGTGCCGACCACGGTGCTGGCGCGGCAGCACTACGACACGCTCAAGACGCGCTTCGACGGCTACCCCGTCAACGTCGCCATGCTCTCGCGCTTCCATTCGAAGAACGAGAACCAGGCGATCGTGCGCGGTCTGGCCGACGGCACGGTCGACATCGTGGTCGGTACGCACCGGCTGCTGCAGCGCGACATCAAGTTCGCGCGCCTGGGCCTGCTGGTGATCGACGAGGAGCATCGGTTCGGCGTCAAGGCCAAGGAGCACATCAAGGCCATGCGGCGCGAGGTGGACGTGCTGACGCTGACGGCCACGCCCATCCCGCGCACGCTGCAGCTGGCGCTGTCAGGCGTGCGCGACCTGTCGGTGATCGAAACGCCGCCGGTGGACCGCCTGGCCATCCGAACCTACGTCGCGCGCTACGACGAGGGCCTGATCCAGCAGTCGATCCAGCGCGAGCTGGCGCGCGGCGGCCAGGTCTTCTTCGTGCACAACCGCGTCTCGTCCATCGAGATGGTGGCGCGGCGCATCGGCGAGCTGGTGCCGGGGGCGCGCGTGGCGGTGGCGCACGGCCAGATGGACGAAAGCGAGCTGGAGAAGGTGATGGTCGAGTTCCTCGAGCACAAGAGCGACGTGCTCGTGTGCACCTCCATCATCGAGTCGGGCCTGGACATCCCCAACGCCAACACGATCCTCGTCAACCGCGCCGACACCTTCGGCCTGGCCCAGCTCTACCAGATCCGCGGCCGCGTCGGGCGCAGCCATCGCCGCGCCTACGCCTATCTGCTGGTGCCGAGCGAGCGCATCACGGAAGACGCGCGCAAGCGCCTGGCCGTGCTGCAGGACCTGGACGACCTCGGTGCTGGATTTCGCTTGGCGGCGCACGACCTGGAGATCCGCGGCGCGGGCAACCTGCTCGGCAAGGAGCAATCGGGGCACATCCGTGCCGTCGGCTTCGACATGTTCCTGCGCATGATGGAGGAGGCCACCGCCGAAGTGCGCGGGCAGCCGGCGGTGGCGAGCCTGGAGCCCGAGATCGAGCTGGGGGCCGAGGCTTTCCTGCCCGACTGGTACGCGGAGGACATCGGCGAGCGGCTGATCCTGTACAAGCGTCTGGCCGGCGCCGAGAGCGCCGAGGCCGTGGCTGCGCTGCGCGACGAGCTCGAGGACCGCTTCGGCACGCTGCCGCGCGAGGCCGTCAACTTCGTGCGCATCATGGCGTTGCGGCCGGCTCTGCGTCGCCTTCGGGTTGTGTCGCTCAAGGCCAGCGATAACGTTGTCGCCTTGCGCTTCGACGAGAGCTCGCCGGTTTCGCGCGAGCTGCTGCTGAAGCTGGCCCACGCACAGCCGGTGCGCTACCGACTGCGGCCCGAAGGCCTGACGATGAATGCCGTCGCCGAGGACTGGGACGGCCTCGTCGAAGAGATTGAACGCCTGCTGGCCCGCCTGGAGGCCGGCGGCGAAGGAGGAGCTTTGGATGGCAAACGCGAGCCCACTGGCGCGCAAACCTTCCGCCGCGCGCGCCGCTGACACCGACGGCGGCGTTCGTGCCGGCGCGGCCCGACGCGCGGGCGGTCGCCGCTTGCCCGAGCATCTGCGCTCCGCGCAGTGGTGGCTGGCGCCGTTTCTGTCGCTGACGGTGGCGGCGTGCTCGATGTGGCCGCTCGGCAAGGACGAGCAGCCGGCCTCGTCGGCGCCGGCGCTGGCAGGCCCCGCGGCGCCTTCGGAGAAACCGCCGGCCAACGCGGTCAACAGCGTGGTGGCGGTGGTCGACGGCGAGCCCATCACGGTCGGCGACCTGCGCGCCTATCGCAGGACCGGAGGGCCGTTCCTGCCCGAGGAGCTGCGCCACGATAACCGCGCGCTGCTCCAGTCGATGATCGAGCGGCGTCTGCTCAAGGCCGAGTTCGAGAAGAACGGCGTACGCGTCGATGACGCGACCGTCGAGCGCTACATTGAAGGGATCCTGCGCGAGAGCGGGCAGAGCCGCGCCGAGATCGAGGTGGCCCTGTCGCGCGTGGGCCTGAGCTGGAAGGACTATTTCGAACGCATGCGCGAGGAAGTGCAGCGCGTGGCGCTGGTCAATCTTCTGATCCGGTCGCGCGTCAACGTGCCCGATGAGGAAGTGGAGGAGGCCTGGGAGAACGATCCGGCCTTCAAGCAGAACGAGAAGCTGGTCGTGGCCGACATCTTCCTGCCGCTTCCCGCCGATGAAGCCGCTGCGGCGGCGGTGCGCGCGCAGGCCGCCGAGGTGGCCAGGCAGGCCAGGAGCGATTTCGAGGAAGCTGCCAGGAAGCATTCGAAGGGCCCGGGCGCTGCCGAAGGCGGCACGCTCGGCGAGTTCGAGCGCGGCACCATGGCCGACTACTTCGAGAAGGCGCTGACGGGCCTGGACGAAGGCGACGTCTCGGCGCCGATCGAAGGCGGCGGCGGCATCCACATCGTCAAGCTCATCGACGTCAAGAAGAGCGGGCGTCGCCCGCTGGCCGAGGTCAAGGAAGAGATCCGCGAGAAGCTCTACGAGCGCCGTCTGCAGGAGCGATACGAGAAGTGGGCCAGCGAGGATCTGCGCCGCGAGCATCGCGTCGAGATTCTCATGACCGACCTGTCGGGGATCGCCGGCTAGTGAAGCCCCAGATCGCCGTCAGCCTCGGCGATCCGGCCGGCATCGGTCCCGAGATCGTCGTCGAAGCGGCCTCGCGCGCGGCGGTGCGGCGAGCTTGCCGCCTGGTCGTCTACGGCGACGAGGGCGTGATGGCGGCCGCGCGCAGGATCCGGCGCATCGGTGCGGGCGCGGCCACGGCGATCGAGCGCATCGTGCCGGTGACGTCGCTCCCCGTCGATGCCGCGCTGCCCAGGCCGGGCAAGCGCTGCGGCGAGGCGGCGTTCCGTTTTCTGGACGCCGCCGCCCGCGCCACCGCCGCCGGCGAGCACGCGGCGCTGGCCACGGCGCCGCTCAGCAAGCTGTGGCTCAACCGCGCGGGCCATCCCTACGACGGACACACCGAATACCTGTCGGAGCTGGCGGGCACGCCGGCGACGATGATGCTGGCCGGGCCGAGGCTGCGCGTCGTGCTCGTGACCACGCACGTCGCCATCGCTCGCGTCCCGCAGATCCTGGACGTCGCCCGCATCGTCAAGGCCGGCCGCGTCGCCGACGAGCATCTGCGGGCGTTTCACGGTCTGAAGAAGCCGCGGCTTGCGGTGGCGGCGCTCAATCCGCACGCCGGCGAAGGCGGCCTGTTCGGCGACGAGGAAGCGCGCGTCATCGCGCCCGCCGTGGCGCGTCTGCGTCGCGCCGGAATCGATGCCAGCGGCCCGTTTCCCGCCGACACGTTATTTGCGGCAGTGGTAGCCGGTGACTACGATGCCGTGCTTTGCATGTATCACGACCAGGCATTGATCCCGCTCAAGCTGGTCGACTTCCGGCACGCCGTGAACATCTCGATGGGACTTCCATTCCTGCGCACGTCGCCTGATCACGGCACCGCCTACGACCTTGCCGGCAGCGGCCGCGCAAGCGCCGACAGCATGGAGGCCGCCATCCTGCTCGCGGCCGCCATGGCCGAACGCTCGGCCGCGACGCGCGCGCCCGCACGATCGGTCGCCGCGCGCGCACCAGGAACGATCAAGCGAGGAGCCGCGCGCCGGTGAAGCTGAATCCGCAGATCTATCGCGAGTACGACATCCGCGGCGTGGCCGGCACCGACTACGACGAGGAGTTCGCCTTCGCGCTCGGGCGAGCCTACGGCAGCAAGCTCCTCGACCAGGGCATCTCGCGCGCTGCCGTCGGGCGCGACTGCCGCGTCACCAGCCCGGCCTTCCACGCCGCAATGAAGAACGCGCTTCGCGCCACCGGCATCGACGTCGTGGACGTGGGCCTGTGTCCGACGCCGCTGCTCTACTTCGCGGTCCACCACCTGGATCTGGAAGCCGGCATCCAGATCACCGGCAGCCACAACCCGCCCGATCACAACGGCTTCAAGATCGTCATCGGCAAGACGACGATCCACGGCGGCGACATCAAGGATCTCGCGCGCCGCATCGAGGAAGGACAGTTCCGCGAAGGCGCAGGAAGCGAGGAGAGCTACCCGATCGTCGCGGCCTATCAGGGCTTCCTGTCCGAGCACTTCGGACGCTGCGGCCAGGGCGTCAAGGTGGTGGTGGATTCGGGCAACGGCACTGCGGGCCCGGTCGCGCCCGGGGTCTATCGCGGCATGGGCTGCGAGGTCATCGACCTGTACAGCGAGCCCGACGGGCGCTTCCCCAACCACCATGCCGATCCGACGGTCGAGGAGAATGTCGGCGAGCTGATCGCCAAGGTGCGCGAGACCGGCGCCGACCTCGGCATCGCCTTCGACGGCGACGCCGACCGCATCGGCGTCGTGGACGAAACGGGCCGCATCATCTGGGGAGACGAGATGCTGGTGGTGTTCGCGCGCGACATCCTTGCGCGCAGGCCTGGCGCCACGGTGGTCTCGGAAGTGAAGTGCTCGCAGCGCCTCTACGACGACATCGAGGCCAACGGCGGCGTGGGCATCATGTGGAAGGCCGGGCACTCGCTGCTCAAGGCCAAGATGCGCGAGACCGGGGCCGTGCTCGGCGGCGAGATGAGCGGGCATCTCTTCTTCGCCGACCGTTACTTCGGCTTCGACGACGCGATCTACGCCGGTGCGCGCATGATCGAGATCCTGGCACGCGGCGGCAAGCGTCTGGCCGAGATCCTCTCCGACCTTCCGCACGCGGTCTACACGCCCGAGATCCGCGTGGACTGCCCCGACGACGTCAAGTTCAAGGTGGCCGCCGCTGCGCAGGCGCGCTTCCGCGAGATGGGCTATCCCATCGTCGACGTCGACGGGGTGCGCGTGAAGTTCGAAAAAGGCTGGGGCCTGGTGCGCGCGTCCAACACGCAGCCGATCCTGGTGCTGCGCTTCGAAGCCGCCGACGAAGAGAGCCTGCGCCAGTACGAGGCGCTGGTACGAACCGAGCTGCGGAGATTGGGCTCAGGTCTCGAAGCTGCGGGTTTCTGCCCACCGGGGTAAGCACCGCCGCTTCAAGACGTGACCCGTTCGATATGGATTCCATCGTCATTCGCGGCGCGCGCCAGCACAACCTCAAGAACCTGGATCTCGACATTCCGCGCGACCGCTTCGTCGTGGTGACCGGACTGTCGGGGTCGGGAAAGTCTTCGCTGGCGTTCGACACCATCTACGCCGAGGGCCAGCGCCGGTACGTCGAGTCGCTGTCGGCCTACGCGCGCCAGTTCCTCGAGCAGATGGAGAAGCCCGACGTCGACTCGATCGAAGGCCTCTCGCCGGCCATATCCATCGAGCAGAAGACGACGACCAAGAGCCCGCGCTCCACGGTCGGCACGATGACCGAAGTCTACGATTATCTGCGGCTGCTCTACGCCACCATCGGCCGGCCGCACTGCTACCAGTGCAATCGCGAGATCTCCTCGCAGAGCGTCGGCCAGATCGCCGCGCGCATCCTGGAGCTGCCGGCGCGCAGCAAGGTCGAGATCCTGGCGCCCATCGTCCGAGGCCGCAAGGGCGAGTACAAGAAGGAGCTGCAGGATCTCAAGAAGCAGGGTTTTCTGCGCGTGCGCGTCGACGGCGTCATGCACGACCTGTCGGAAGACATCAAGATGTCGCGCACCCAGCACCACACGGTCGAAGTCGTCGTCGACCGCCTGGTGCTGCGTCCCGGGGTCGACAAGCGCCTGACCGACTCCATCGGCGTCGGCCTGCGGCTTGCCGAGCAGAGCATCGTCGCGCACTGGACCGGCCCTGATGGCGAGGAAGGCGACGAGAACTTCAGCCAGCGCTTCGCGTGCGCGATCTGCGGCATCTCGTTCGCCGAGATCAGCCCGCGCCTGTTCTCGTTCAACAGCCCGCACGGCTCGTGTCCGGACTGCAACGGCCTCGGTCGCACGGCCTCGTTCGATCCTGAGCGTCTGGTCGTCAAGCCTTCGCAGCCGATCGAGGAAGGCGCGCTGGCGGGCTGGAACCGCCGCGTCGCCGACAAATACTCATGGGCAACGCGAGCGATTGCCAAGCAGCATGGCTGCGCCAGGGACACGGCCTGGCAGGATCTGCCGGAGCAGGCGCAGCAGCAGATACTGTTCGGCACCGGCGACAAGCGCCTGGCCGTCGGCCGCGGCACCATGCGTGCGTTCGCCGGCGTCGTGCCGGTGCTGACCAAACGCTACCGCGAGTCGGACTCGGAGTGGGTGCGCTCGGAGCTCGAGCCGTACATGTCGGAGAAGCCGTGCGAGGGCTGCGGCGGCATGCGCCTGCGCCGCGAGGCACGCTCGGTGCGCATCGGCGGCAAGGCCATTCACGAGCTGTCGGCGATGCCGCTCGATGAAGCTGCGGCGTTTCTCGATCACCTCTCGCTCTCCAAGCGCGAGGCCGAGGTCTCCAAGCTCGTGCTGCGCGAAATCACCGAGCGGTTGCACTTCCTGCTCGGCGTCGGCCTGTCCTACCTCACGCTGGACCGTCCCACCGGCACGCTGTCGGGCGGCGAGAGCCAGCGCATCCGGCTGGCCACGCAGATCGGCGCCGGCCTGACCGGTGTCCTGTACGTGCTGGACGAGCCGAGCATCGGCCTGCATCAGCGCGACAACGCGCGCCTGCTGGCGAGCCTTCGCGCGCTCACCGATCGCGGCAACACGGTTCTCGTGGTTGAGCACGACGCGGACACGATGCTGGCAGCCGACCACCTGATCGATCTCGGCCCCGGCGCCGCCAAGCACGGCGGCCGCGTGGTGGCGCAAGGCTCGTGCAAGCAGGTGATGGCCAACGCCGAGTCGCTCACCGGACGCTTCCTGTGCGGCGCCGAGCGCATCGAGGTGCCTTCGCTGCGGCGCGCCGGATCCGGCGAAAGCATCCGCGTGCGCGGCGCCCGCCATCACAACCTGCGCGGCATCGAGGCCCGGTTCCCGCTCGGCTGCATCACGTGCGTGACCGGAGTTTCCGGATCGGGCAAGAGTTCGCTCGTCATCGACACGCTTTATGCCGCTCTCGCCAACCGTCTGCACGGAGCGTCGCACGAGGTGGGCGCGCACGACGCGATCGAAGGCATCGAGAACATCGACAAGGTCATCGACATCGACCAGACGCCGATCGGCCGCACGCCGCGCTCCAACGCCGCCACCTACACCGGCCTCTTCACCGACATCCGCGACCTTTTCGCGATGCTCCCCGAAGCGCGCATGCGCGGCTACACACCGGGCCGCTTCTCCTTCAATGTCGAAGGCGGGCGCTGCGAGGCCTGCTGCGGCGACGGGATGATCCGAGTCGAGATGCATTTCCTTCCGGACGTCTACGTCCTGTGCGAGGTCTGCCAGGGACGCCGCTACAACCGAGAGACGCTCGAGGTCCGCTTCAAGGGCAAGAGCATCGCCGACGTGCTCGACCTTACGGTGGCCGAGGCGCTCGATTTCCTTTCGTCGATCCCCACGGCCAGGCGAAAGCTCGAGACGCTGGCGGCCGTCGGCCTCGACTACATCCATCTCGGCCAGGCGGCCACCACGCTGTCGGGCGGAGAGGCGCAGCGGATCAAGCTGTCGAAGGAACTGGCGAAGCGGGCCACCGGCCGCACGCTCTATATCCTGGACGAGCCCACCACCGGCCTGCACTTCGCCGACGTGCGGCGACTGATGGAGGTGCTCGGCATGCTGGCCGACTCCGGCAACACCATCATCGTGATCGAGCACCAGCTGGACGTCATCAAGACGGCCGATTGGGTCATCGATCTGGGGCCCGAAGGCGGCAGCGGCGGGGGCGAGATCGTGGTGGAGGGAACGCCCGAGGAGGTCGCCGCATGCGAGGTCTCCCACACCGGGCGCTTCCTGCGCGACGCGCTGCCGTCGCTGGCGGCGTGATCGTTCTGCCTGCGAACGCGGCGGTGCTGGCCGCGTAGGCTCACTGTGCGAAGAAGCGGTGCTGGCCGCGTAGGCTCACTGTGCGGTGCGAAGAAGCGGTGCTGGCGGCGTAGACGATCCGGCCGCGGAGGCGGCTGCGATCGGGCGCCGATTACTCGGCGGGCGACGGCGGCTGCCCGTCCTTGACCGGCTGCCATCCCTCGGGCGCCGCAACCCACGACTGGCCGCTATGGACGTCGAGGCGCACGGCGCCCCAATCGTCACGCAAAGGAACGATCACGACGCGGTACTCCGAGCGCGGCAGCTCGGAAGAATCGGGAATCTCGACCCAGTACCCGCTCTGCAGCTTGGAGGCCTTGCCGGTGTGACGGTGATAGCGGATCGCGTTCCACCCCATGTCCGACGACTGCACCGCGACGACGTCGTAGGCGCCGCCGGGCGTCAGTGACATGGGCGCGGCAGCGGGCGCCGCCGCCGCAGGGGCCGGCGGCTGCTCGGCGCGCGAGGCGCCGACGGTCGAAAGGGCCACGAGGATCGAAAAGACGAGGGCGGCGGAAATGCTGTGCATCCCTGCGCCTACCACGCAACCTCGTCCCAGACCACCACGGCGCGCCGCTGCGGTGGCACGCCGCCGCAGGCACGCCGACGCAGGCGCGCCGGCTGGTCGTTTCCCTGGGCGTTCGGCGCACGCCCAGGCGAGGCACGGCCATTGCGCCGGGTCCGGTGTGGGTTAAGGTACTTCGTGGCCGCACCTCGCATCTACCTCGACCATCACTCGACCACGCCGCTCGACCCGCGCGTGCTCGAGGCGATGATGCCCTACCTGACCGACCGTTTCGGCAACGCCGCCAGCCGCACGCACGCGTTCGGCTGGGAGGCCGAGGAGGGCGTCGAGAAGGCGCGCAAGCAGGTCGCCGCCGCCGTCGGCGCCGAGCCGCGCGAAATCGTCTGGACCAGCGGCGCCACCGAGTCCGACAATCTTGCCATCAAGGGGGTGCTGCCGTTCCTTCGCGAGAGGGGCCGTCACATCGTCACGATGGCCACCGAGCACAAGGCCGTCCTCGACTCCTGCAAGGCGCTCGAGCGCGACGGCGCCGCCCGCGTGACGCGCCTGAAGCCGCGCGCCGACGGTCTGCTGGATCTCTCGGCGCTGGAGGCGGCCATTAAGCCCGACACCGTTCTGGTCTCGGTGATGCACGCCAACAACGAAATCGGCACCGTTCAGCCGGTCGAGGCGGTCGGCGAGGTCTGCCGCCGTCGTGGCGTGCTCTTCCACTGCGACGCCGCACAGACCGCGGGTCGTCTTCCCATCGACGTAGGGCAGATGAAGATCGACCTGCTCTCGATGTCGGCGCACAAGATCTACGGGCCCAAGGGCGTCGGAGCGCTCTACGTACGCAGCAGGAACCCGCGCGTGCGGCTGCAGGCGCAGATCGACGGAGGCGGGCACGAGCGCGGCATGCGCTCGGGCACGCTCAACGTCGCGGCCATCGTCGGCATGGGCGCGGCGCTCGAGATCGCCGTGGCCGAGCGCGATACCGAGAACGCGCGCGTGGTGGCCCTTCGCGAACGCCTGCGGCGCGGGCTGTGGGAAGGCCTGGATCAGCTCGTTCTCAACGGCGACCTCGAGCGGCGCCTGCCTGGCAATCTCAACGTCAGCTTCGCGCACGTGGAAGGCGAATCCCTCATGCTGGGGCTGCGCGAGATCGCCGTCTCTTCGGGATCGGCCTGCAGCTCGGCCACGCTCGAGCCTTCCTATGTGCTGCGGTCGCTCGGCGTGCGCGACGAGATGGCCCATTCCTCGATCCGTTTCGGGATCGGGCGATTCAACACCGAAGAGGAGATCGACTACGCTATAGGGCGTGTGGTCGCCGAGGTGACGCGGCTGCGGTCGCTGTCGCCGTTCTACAGGCCCGGCCGCAACCTGCCCGACGCCCAGGCGGCGCGAGAAGGAGCATGATCACCATCACCGAAAGAGCCGGCAGCCGCATCCAGGAGCTCGCCGCGAGCTCCGAGAAGCCCGTCAGCGGCCTGCGCATCAAGGTCGTCGGCGGCGGCTGCTCGGGCCTGCAGTACAAGATCGAGCTCGACAACGAGAAGAAGGGCGACAAGGTCTTCGAGGCCGGCGGCGGCAGGCTCTACGTCGACCGCCGCAGTTACCTGTACCTCGTCGGAACCCAGGTCGACTACGCCGAGTCGCTCACCAATGCCGGCTTTCAGCTCGAGAACCCGAACGTCAAGAAGACGTGCGGGTGTGGCGAGAGCTTCGTGGTCTGACGGTCGGCCGCGCGACGTGGCACCCCCACACGGCCGCGCGTGCACAAGTGCACGAGGTCTGCTCGCATCTCTTTGCCCTAGCGCGAATTTGTGTGGCATTCTCCGCGCATCGACGGCTGGGGGCCGAGGGGGCTGCAGCCACGGGTCGATACGGCGCGGACGAAAGCGGCCATCGCAAGGTGGGCGGGGTGGTCGTCCGGCGGATGAGGTCTGGGTGAAGACCGAGTGGGCTCGCTCGGCTTCTGGATGTGGAGGTGTGAGATGGTGGGAGCCCGCGACCGTGGTCGCTATCAGTCCGACGATCGTCAGCCCGACGTTTTCGAGCCGGACATCGTCCTTCCTTCGCAGCATTTCGCACAGATCAAGCGCAAGAAGTTTCCTTCCGGCGAGCATCGTCTGCTCGTTGCGCTGATTCAGGACGCCGTCGAGTGCTTCCAGAAGCATCTGCACGCACGCGACTCCAAACGCCGCCAGCTCTTCCTCGATGCCGAAAGCTGGATCGACTCCGAAGACGATCGCGGCGTGTTCTCCTTCAACAACGTCTGCATGCTGCTCGGCATGAATCCCGACTACGTCCGTCAGGGTCTGCTGGCATGGCGTGACAAGGAGAAGCGCGTGCGACGCGTGCGGCGGCACGACGAGATGGCCGAGACTCGAACGGCCGCGCGCATCGTGCCGGCCGAATCGCCGCAGCACGAGGAGGGCGAGGCCGACGCCGAGCTGGCGTGGCCGGAAGAGCAGCGCCTGGCGAACTGACCGGCGTCGTTCCGGCCGGCGCCGTTTTGCCGTACAACGGGCGGCGCCCATGCCGTACGTCACCCGCATCGACTGTCCGCAGTGCGACAAGCCGCTGGTGCGCAAGACCGGCGGCCGCTGTCCTGCCTGCGGCACGATGGTGACCGAGCACGTCGCCCGCGCCCGGCTGCGCGAGAAGCGCATCGAGCAGGCAGTCGCCATCTTCGCGACCGTAGCGGTGTTGACTCTTTTCCTGTGGGGCGGCGGTGCGGGACTGGTCGAGGGCGTGGCGGTCTACGCCATCGCCGGAGCGGCGATCTGGTATTGGGGCAAAGGCACCTTCTGGAGCGCGCGCCTGAGCGGCAGCGACGACGACATCGTCGACGAGGACGAGCATTGAGCGGCGCCGTCGCCGCATTGCAGCCGTCTGTCCCGGTGCGCGCGACCACGCTATAGAGGAAGAATGAGCATCAAGCTGGTTCGCAGGAAGGCATCGCAGGTCCAGGCCGATCTGGTCGCCATCGGCGTGGTCGACGGGCAGGAGCTCAAGGGCGCCGTCACCGAGTTCGGCAAGGACGAGCGCGACACGATCACCGCGCGCGCCAGGCGGCTGTCCTTCAAGGGCAAGGTCAACTCCTCGATGATCGTCCAGCTCGGCGACCGCGACGTGGCGTTGGTGGGCGTCGGCAAGGGCGACACCGCCGACAGCTGGCGGCGCGCGGCGTCCTCGGCGCGCAACGCCGCCACCGTTTCGCGCGCCGCGACCTTCGCTTTCGCTCTCGACGATGCGGCCAGACCGCTGGACGTGCTCGGTCCGGTCGTCGAGGGCATCGGCCTGACCGGCTACAGCTACGAAAAGTACAAGACCAGGAAGAGCGAGACGAGCTACGGCGGCCCGCGCGCCATCAGCGTAACGTCGCCATCGCTGTCCGAGAGCGGGCGCGCTGCCGAGACGCTCGCCTACGCGCAGGAGGTCTGCGACGCCGTCTTCTTCGCGCGCGACCTCGTCAACGAGATGCCGACGGCCAAGCCGCCCGGATACCTCGCGTCGGTCGCGCGGCAGATCGCGCGCGGCAACGGCCGCCTGCGCTGCGACGTGTGGCAGGGCGAGCGGCTGCGGCGCGAGAAGATGAACGGCATCATCGCCGTCTCCTCGGGAAGCAAGAACTCGGGCGCGCTGATCAAGCTGGTCTACAAGCCGCGGCGCCGGGCGCGCGCCCGCGTCGCGCTGATCGGCAAGGGCATCACCTTCGACTCCGGCGGCCTCTCGCTGAAGCCGGCCAAGTCGATGGAAACCATGAAGATGGACATGTCCGGCGCGGCGCTGGTGCTGGCGGTGATGCGCGCGCTGCCGGCGCTGGAGCCGGCCGTGGAGGTGCACGGCTTCGTCGCCAGCGCCGAGAACATGCCCGGCCAGAACGCGCAGAAGCCCGGCGACATCATCCGCTATCGCAACGGCGTCACCGCCGAAGTCCTCAACACCGACGCCGAAGGTCGCCTGGTGCTGGCCGATGCCCTTTGTCTGGCAGGCGAGATCGAGCCCGACTACATCGTGGACGCCGCCACCCTGACCGGCGCCTGCATGGTGGCGCTGGGCCTGCGCATCGGCGGCATCATGGGAACGGATCAGGCGCTGGTGGATGATCTGATCGCCATCGGCAGGGAAGCGGGAGAGGGTCTCTGGCAGCTCCCGCTCGTCGAGGATTACGCCGAAGAGATCCGCTCGCCCATCGCCGACATCAAGAACATCGGCGGCGGCTATGCCGGAACCATCGCGGCGGCGCTGTTCCTTCGCCACTTCGTCGGCAAGAACAAGTGGGCGCATCTCGACATCGCCGGCCCGGCGTGGACGGACCGGGCGCTGCCCTACACGCCGCGCGGCGGCACCGGATTCGCCATCCGGACGGTTCTCGGCTGGCTCGACAAGATCGGCTGAGCGACGCGCGCCGCGGCGCGCCCTCCCTTTGCACGCGCCGCGCGCCGTGGCGGCGGCGGCTCGCGCGGCGATCACCGGCCCGGCGGCCGCACACGCCGCATTTCCAGCGAGCGAGGCCGCAAACGACGGTGCGGCGTGAATTTGCGGCGCGTCATCGCACGCCGGTGCTGCGATCGCGGGCTGTGGACAGATGTGCAGATGCAGGGCCGGTCGGGGCCGGACGAAGCGAAAGCGATTGAAGCAGCAAGTGCAGCGCAGTACTTCGGGCGCGACAAACGCGCGGAGGGAATGCACGCATGACGGAACAGCCTCGGAACCGGGACCAGTCCAATCGTGCGGAATCGGAGCCGATCGAAGTGATCGTGTCTGGCTCGGTCGACCGCTGCGGGCGGGTGGCGGTGCCGGCGCCGGCCACGGTCGCCAAGGTTCTGGAGGTGGCGGGCGGCTTCCGCCACCCGGACCGCAAGTGGTCGCTCGGCGTTCTCACCGTCAGCCGCTTTGCGCCCACCGGACGGCGTCTGTGGCGCTTCGACACCGCCACGCGCGCGCCCGAGGAGTGGGAAGACTTCCGGCTGCAGAAGGGCGACATGGTCACCGTGCAGCGCCTGCTGGAAGAGCGCCGGCGCTAGCTGCGCGACCGGCCGCACGGGCGCGGCGCCCGACGAGACCTGCACTCGTCGGGCGGCCCGATCCATTCTCCACGCCCGCGCCGAGGCGCGCCGCGTTCAACCCGCCGGCGCGAGACGCGCCGGCGGCGCAACGGCCGTCGGCCGTCGGGCGCGAGCGCCGCTGGACTCGTCTTCCGCTTCGCTCTTCCGCGACTCACGCAGCCGGGCAGTCCAGCGATACGTCTCCTCCGACGGCGCTCTTCAAGATGATCAGCGCGTCTGCCGCCGTGATGCCCCCGCTGTCGTTGACGTCGCAGACCGCGAGATCGCAGGTCTCCGAACCCACGGCCGACTTCAGCGCAAACAGCGCATCCGATGCCTTCGGCCTCACGCCCGAGGAGTTGGTCGGCTTGCCGCACGGTACGAGCTGGCAAGCCGCATCACACGACTCGCCTTCCTGGAACTCCGTGTCGCCGTCGTCGCATTCCTCGGGCGCTTCGACGGCCCCGTTGCCGCATTCGTGTGCGGGCGAACCGTCGCCGGTGCAGACGCCCGACTGGCAGGTATCCTGGTTCCCGTTGCACGAGTTGAAGTCGAAGCACGGGGTGTCGTCGGGCTTGTCCTGTTCGTTGGTGCACGTGTACTCGAAGTCGTCTTCCGGCACGCACGTGGCCGTCGTGCAGGCCGTGTCGCAGACGCCCGTGGGCGTCGATTCACACTCGCCGGTCACCACGTTGCAGTTGTACTGGCATGCGTTGCTCTCGCCGGGGCACTTGGGCTCGGGAAGGCAGAACATGGTGGACGCGATCTGCGTACACGTGCCGACGAAGCAGGGACCGAGCGAGCCTGGGCGGCAATCTGCGCCGTTCGGAAGAGCATCCGAGACGCATTCGCCTGCGGCGCACGTTCCCTCCTCCTCGGCGCATGGGTCGGTTGATTCGCAGGCGCCGCCGTTGTTGGCCGGGGTCTCCTGACATTCGCCGTCCATGCACGTGCCGGTCGTGCAGTCGTTGAACGTGTCGCACGGATCGCCGTCGTTTCCGGGGCTCGTTTCGCAGGTGCCATCGTTCAGGCAGACACCGACCAGGCATGGATCGAAGGTCTCGCATTCCTGCTGCTGCGCGTGGGAGGCGCTGCTCTGGAGCGCAACCAATAGTGTGGCAACAGCGATTGTGGATCGGATGTTCAAAGGGTGACGAATCATGACTTCCTTCTGGCAGGCCTCATGCAGGGCGTTTTCATGGACTTCCGGACGTTTCGAAAGCGCATCGCGATAGTCGAGGAGGACGTCATTCGCGAGCCTCGACCTCGAATTCCAACGCGGATGGGGAGTGCAGACGGCGCACGCAACTAGCGGAGAGGCGACTGCAGCGGTGTCGGCCTGCCGTTGCCGCATGCCGAATCCGGACCGTGCGCTCGATGCAGCGGAGCGCCTCGTCGGTGCGCGACGGGTGGAGCCGTCCGAGGGTGCGGCCGATCGGACGGCCGCACCCTCGAGGCGGAGGCGAGTGCGTTCGCGGACAGGATCTGGGACCGTCGCACGCTACATTTTCGGGTGCTTCGTTTTGCGAGGCCGCCCCGGCCACCCGCGCAGCGCCTCCGCTGCCGTTCCGACGAACATCGTCGGTGCCTGTTCGTCCGTCACGCCTCATCCTCAAAAGTCCTTGGCCAGCTCGATCGTGAACGTCCGCCCGTCGTAGTAGCCGCGCTCGGTGACGCCGTCGCGCGTGAACTCGTGCCGTGCGTTGATCAGGTTCCTGGCCTTGAGGGTGAAGTCGAGATCATGGTCGAAGACGGTCAGCGTCTTCTTCAGGACGAAATCGAGAACGGGAAAGGACTGCTCCTCGAGATCGTCGAGGCCGTTGAGCGGGTCGCCGACGGCGTCGATGCGCGGTCCGGCCATGTTGAAGGCCAGCGTCGCCTGCAGCGCGCGCGGCAGGTCGTCATAGGTAAGCTGCGCGTTGACGATCCAGTCCGACTGCCCTTGCAGCGGCCGCTTGTCGATGACGTCGGCACTGACCGGCACCTCGACCTCCGACTGGATCCAGGAGCCGTTGGCGCGGACATGGAAGTTCTCGAAATGACGGCCCAGCGGATGCAGGCTCTGCCGGAATGCGAGCTCGATGCCGTAGAGCCATCCCTGGTCGGCGTTCTCCCAGGTGCGGCGGCTGCCGGAGGTCAGATAGCGCTCTTCGATGGGGCTCTTCAGGTCTTTGTAGAAGAACGCCAGTTGCACGCTGTCGCTGGTGTCGTGGTACCACTCCCAGCGAAGGTCGTAGTTGGTCAGCTCCGCCACCTGCAGGTTCGAATTGCCGAAGTAGATGTTGCGGTCCTCGGGATCGATGTACTCGGCCGCCGACAGCTCGCGCAGGTCGGGCCGGTTCACCGTCTGGCTCCACGCGGCGCGGAGCTGCATGTCCTCCCGGAACAACCACGTCAGCTCGGCCGCAGGGAAGAAGCCGTCGTGTCGGAGCTCGGCGTTCGCCTCGGGAAACAGCGGCATGTCGATGCTTTGCGTCGAGGTCTCCCAGCGCGCGCCGCCCGTCAGCCGCCACTGATCGCCAAGCTCGATGTCGGTCTGCAGGAACACTCCCAGGATGTCTTCCTGCCCTTCATAGATGTCGGTGGGCGTGGTGGTGTTGAACAGCAGCCATCCGTTCGGTGGGCCGATCTTGTCGTCGGCGAAGGCGTCGTCCACCGGGAGCCCGACATAGTCGTCCGGTGAAAGCAGCGGCAGGAAGCGGAAGCGCCGCTGCTCGGACTGCCTCTGCTTGTTGTAGTACTTGGCGCCGCCTTTGAGCGTCGAGAGGATGGCGCTGCTCAGCTTGAACGGCCGCTCCAGGTCCAGGTGCGCGTCCCACGCGTTGTCGGACAGATCCTCCCACGTGCGCTGGTTGCTGACGTCCGTGCTCAGGCCGGTCGGGTCGATGCACGAGGGGCGGCCGCTCGGGCGGTCGGCCGCGTCCGTGCATCCTTTATTGCGTGCGGCGTCGAACGTGTACTGGCGGGTATCGGGCTTGACGCGTTCGGCGGTGGCGTAGGTAAGGCCCCAGCGGGCGCCGAGGTCGCCGAGCAGCGAGAAGGAATGATCGCCCTCGAGCTGCGCGGTCAGCAGCGACTGCTGCTCCCATTCGCTGGTCTCGACGTAGAAGTAGCGGTCGTTGTCGTTGGAGTAGCGCGGATCCTCGCGAATGAAGCGCTTGCTCGTCAGATGCGTGTAGAAGAGCGTGCCCTTGAGCCGATGCGAATCGAGCGGGCTCCACTCGCCGGAGCCGAGGATCGAGTACTGGATGGTGTTCTCGGTCTCCTTCTGCGTAGTGCGGTCGCCGATGGTTCCGATCTCGTCGACCGCGATCTGCCGGTGCTCCTTGCGATACTGCCAGTCGTCCTCGGCCTGCAACCCGAGGATGAAGCCCATGTCGCCGATGCGCGTGTCGAAGCGGTTGGCGTAGGCGCTGGCCAGCTTGAAGCCCGGCGGGAGCGTCAGCTCGCGCAGATCGTATTCGCGCCGCAGGGCCAGGCCGATCTCGCGCTGCTTCTCCGCGGACAGGCCGTCCAGTGGGTCCGTTCCTTCGGGCACGCCTGCCGGAAGATCGCGGTGGTCGCCGTCGAAGCCGGACCAGTCCGTGCTGCTGCCTTCGAGCCAGGTCTTGTCGGTGAACGTGGTCTGGTCGTTGAAGTCGGTGGAGAGGCTGAGGCGAAACATGCGCTCGCGTGGAATTGCGCGGGTCGTCAGTTGGACCGAGCCACCGGAGAATTCGGCAGGGAGATAAGGCGCGTACGTCTTCTGGACGCTGAGCTGCTCCATGACGCCGGCCGGAAACAGATCGAGCGGCACGACGCGGCGTACGGGATCGGGGCTGGGAAGGTTGGCGAAGTTGAAGAGCGTGTTCGAGTAGCGCTCGGCCAGGCCGCGTACGAACACGTACTTGTCGCCGACCGTCGTCACGCCGGTGACTCGTGCCAGTGCGTCCACCACTCCGGAGTCGCCGGTGACGGCGAAGTCCTCCGCGTCCAGAACGTCCATGATCGATTCGGAGAAGCGCGCCTGATCGATCGCGGTGGTCACGGACGTGCCGGTGACGAGGATTTCCTCGACCGATGCGTCCGGCTGCGTCGCCTGGGGCTGCTGCTCCTGCCGTCGCTGCTTGTCGTGGATGTCCTCCAGGGTCGGCTGCGGTTGCGCGAAGGCCGTTGCCGGTACGAGCGCTGCGATCGCGCATGCGCGGAGGCAATGCAGAAGATGGCGGTGAGTCATCGAGGCGCATTCCTGGCCGCTGCGGCCGTGTACGTGGGCCGAACGATCGGCCGGCACCAGGAGACAGGCGCGATGTCAGCTGCGAGTTAGCGCAGCGTGCAGTTGCGGTTAGCGGGCATGCTCTGCGTCTTTCCGCGCCGCCGCCGCCGTTCACGGAAAACTCACCGCGCTCCCACCGAACCATCACATGGCGAGTGCAACATGGCCGCATCCGGGCCGGCATGGTGCCGACTCGTGGAGGGGCTCCTGACGACAGCGGTCGGGAGCTGTCGGCATCGATGCGCCACAGTCACGTGCGCATCCAACTGGAGGATAAGAATGCGAATCAGGAACCTATCGGGCATGGCCGCAGCCGGCATGCTCGTCGTCGCCCTCGGCGCCGGCTCGGCGCAGGCCGACCGCGGCGGATGCGCGCAGCCGGTCACCTCGGGTGCCGCACCCGTCGCCACCGACTGTCTGTTCATCCTGCGCGCGGCCGTCGGCTCGGCCACGTGCGACAAGCCATGCATCTGTCAGCCCAAGGGCTCCGGCCCCACCAAGGCCGGTGATGCGCTGCTGTGCCTGCTGACGTCGGTCGGGTCGCCGACCAACGTCGATTGTCCCTGTGGAACGCCCGACGTTCAGTCGAGCGACTACACGTTCGATCCGGAACAGCACGTCACCAATCCCAACGTTGCGCCGCTCTTCGAGAAGACCGACTACATCGGCGCCTTCTCGCAGGACCAGGACCCCGAATTCGGCGACTGGACCCAGGGATGGACCGTCGAAGTGCACGGCAACCATACCGTGTGGGAGCCCGCCAGCGGCGGCACTCTCGGCGGCGCAACGCCCAGCGCGAACAACTCCTGCCCGCCCGGCACGACGCCCGAAGGCTCGACCTCGCTACCGGCGCCGTTCCAAGGATCGATGGACTTTTGCCGCCTGCCGCAGCGGTACCAGGTCGGCGGCGGCACGCTGACCCTGACCAATGACAACATCTACCTGATCTCGGACCAGGGCACGCTCGGCACCGTCATCGGCGATGGCGACGGCGAGGACAAGAGCTGCAGCACCGGAACGGCCAACTCGGCCGTGAGGTCCACGCTGGTGATCGAGCCGGGGACCGTCATCCTCGGCCAGAACGCGCGCAACCTGATCGTGACGCGCGGCTCGAAGGTCTTCGTCAACGGCACCGCCGAGGATCCGGTCATCATGGACTCGTTCTCCTGGTGGTCGGACTGGGTGGCCACGGGTGACGAGGTGTCCAACCGCCGCGAGTGGGGCGGCTTCATCGTCACCGGATGCGGCCGAATCAACACGTGCAACGACGCCACCTACTGTGACGCCATCGTCGAAGGCGTGCTCGGCACGGTCCGCTACGGCGGCGTGGTCGACAACTTCGACTGGGACGCGGGCGCCATCCGGTACCTCGTGGTCAGCCACTCGGCCTACATCATCGATGTCAACGGCAACGACACCAACGCGATCACCCTGTACGGCATCGGCCGCTCCACCGAGGTCGAGTACGTGCAGGCCAACCACAGCGGCGACGACGGCATCGAGATTTTCGGCGGAGATGTGGTGGTCAAGCACGCGGTGGTGACGGGTGCGCTCGACGACAGCCTCGACACCGACTTCGGCTACAACGGCGGCGTCCAGTTCGCGCTCGTCAAGCACTACACCGACGAGGCGGACAAGGGGTTCGAGATGGACAACAGCCTCTCGAGCAATCCGACCGCCACGCCAGTATCCACGCCGACGATGGCCAACATCACGGTCGTCAGCTCGACTGCGACCGCGGGCTCCCCAGGCGGCATGAGCCTCCGCTCGCGCACGCAGGGCGACTTCTGGAACCTCATCATCGCCTCGCCCGAACGTTCGGCCATCCGCAGCGAGAACGACACCATCGACCATCGCGCGGGCGTGCTCACCGACAACACCGACAGCCTCCTCGAGATCCACAACTCGATCGTCTGGGCGCCCACTGCGACCAAGACCTTCGAAGGCAGCGGAACGGTGACGGACGCCGAAGTGCAGATGTGGTTTCAGTCCGATCCGCTCAACCAGAGCATCGATCCGGGTGTGGGCGCCTTCGGCTACCCGAATCAGGTCGCTCCGTAACGTCTTCGTTCCCTGCCCGCCTTGGCAGGCCGCTGCGGCGGCCTCGCCAAGAGCGGGCGCACCGATCATCACGACGTTTTTTTGTGCCCACGCCGATCGGCGTGCGCGAGAGGAGAGTATCGTCATGTCGAACCGATCAATGAAGGTTGCCGGCCCGCGCGCGAAGGTGGCGGGCCTGGTGGCAGGGCTGGCCATGATTGCCGTTGCCGCGGGAGCCGGGTCGGCGCACGCGCAGGCGCAGCAGTGCGACGTCGTCTTCAGCGTCAGCAACACGACCGACAACCTCAGGGCCCTGCAGCTCGCCGTCGACTATGCCACTGCACCGGGAGACTTCGCTGTCGACGTCGATTGCACGCTGACGCCGCCGGGGTCGCTGGAGGCGTCGAACGATCAGGACGGTCAGGTCCTGGACCTCGGCTACGTCGACACATCCGGCTTTGCCGGACCATCCGTGTTCGCAACCTGTCCGTTCATCGGCACGACCGGCACGCCGGTTGCCGGTGATTTCTCCGTCGCCGTCGAAGACGCGATCGACGAGTCGACGCCGCCGGCGCAGGCTTCCCCGTTTCCGACGATCACGGTTTCGGTCACCAACTGCGTGCCGGCCATCGTCGACTGCGGAAACGGCGTGGCGCAGGCGGGCGAGGAGTGTGACGACGGAAATGCCGTCGGCGGCGACGGCTGCAGCAGCCAGTGCCTGGATACGGCATCGTGCGCGGCGTCGCCGCGGACCGGCTGCCTGGCCGGCGGCGGCGGCAAGATCAAGCTCAAGAACGACCTGGCCAGCGACGCCAAGGACCAGGGCCAGTACCAGTGGAAGAAGGGCGCCGCGATCGATTTCGCCGAACTCGGTGACCCCGTCACCGGCGACACCACCTACAGCTGGTGTGTCTACGACGACGGCGAGCTGGTTCTAGGTCAGGACGTGCCGGCGGGCGCGGGCTGGGCGGCCTCCGGCACGACCGGTTACCAGTTCAAGGGTGACGCCGACGGCATCTCGCAGATCAAGGTGAAGTCCGGCGCCGCCGGCAAGACGCAGGTGCAGGTCAAGGCCAAGAGCAAGGCCGCGCTGTTCCAGTCGCCGTCGGTGGCGATGGAAGAGCCGGTGGTCGCGCAGGTCGTCATCGAAAACGGTGCATGTGTGGAGACGACGTTCACTGGCGGCGTCGAGACGGAGACGCAGTACAGCGCCGGATACCTCGCGCCGTGATCCGGATGTCTCGCTAGCGCAGTCGCGTCGGTCCGGCTCCGGCGGGTCCATCGGTCGGGCCCGCCGGAGCCTTCGAAGGCGGTCACGTGGCGAATCCGCCGCGAACGCGCATCGGTACCTGAGATCGTTCTTTTCGACCCGGCCGGAGGCCATCGTCATGCAAACCAATTCGAGGCTCGCCGTCATCGTCACGGTGTTCCTTGCCTGCGGTGTCTGGAGCGCGCCGGCTGACGCCGCCGACGAAGATGGACACCGGCTGTGCCGGCGCGCGATCGCGACAGGCCTGAAGCGCTGGGTCGAGAAGAGCATCAAGATCCGCCAGCAATGCCGCAGCCGCATCGTGGCCGGCATGCTCTCCTCCGACACCGACTGCTCGGGTGCCACGACCGATCCCGTCATGTCGCGCCGCCTGGCTCGCGCGGACGACCAGCTCGAGCGCGACATCGTCCTGGCCTGCCACGACGCCGACTTCACGCTCCTCAGCTATCCAGGCGCATGCCCCGATGCTGCCGGCGAGTTCGACGGCGAGGATCTCGCCGCATGCATTGTCAGTCGCGGCAGCGATCTTCTCGAGCAGGTGCTGGCGATCCAGTATCCATCGCCGCCCTCGTTCCTGCGCGGGCACGAGGCCCATTGCCTCGTCGCCGCCGCCGGGCGCGCACGCATCATGATGACCGGCGAGCTGCGCGGGCGTCTTTCGTGCCGGTTGGCGCGAGAGTCGGGCGAGCTTTCGCAGGGGGTCGATTGTCTGGCGATGCCGCCGCCGTACGGTCCGGGAACCGGCTCCGACGCTCACGACGAGATCATTCTTCGTGCGTATCTTGCGTGGCTGACGGCGCTGCCGGCCGCGTGCGCCCGCATCGGTCTCGACGACATCCGATACGAAGGGTGCCCCGCCTCCTCCGACGGCGGCTTCGACGTGCACGAGTTTCGTCGCTGCATCTTCGACGCCAACACGACGGCCGTCTTCTCTCTGCTCGATCTGGCGTTTCCGACCGACCCGGTCTGCGGCAACGGCATCCCCCAGGAGGGCGAGGCGTGCGACAACGGTGCGGCCAACTCGGACGCGACGCCGGATGCATGCCGCACCGACTGCTCGCTACCGCGCTGCAGCGACGGCGTGACCGATGCGGCCGAGACCTGCGACGACGGCAACCTCGCCGCCCTCGATGGCTGCGATGCCGCGTGCCGAATGGAGTTCTGCGGCGACGGCACCGTCAACGATGCGCCGCCCGAGCAGTGCGACGACGGCAATGGCGTCGCCTCCGACCTTTGCACGCCCGCCTGCCGGCATGCCGTTTGCGGCGACGGCTTCGTCTGCACGAGCGCTGCATGCACCAGCGGGCCCGGCGGAGGCGCCGAGCGTTGCGACAACGGCGTGGACAACGGTCCCCATGGCGCATGCCAGAGCGACTGCTCCGGTTTCCGCTACACGTGTCGGATCACGATCGGCGTCACCAGCAGTGAGCTGCTCGGCGGTGTCACCTATCAAATGGACTATCCCACTGCGCCTGGCCTGCTGCTGGGATCGGGCACCAGCGTCCGCTGCAGCTCGCTGGTGCCGAACGCACTATCGAGCTTCTTCGACAACGACGGCACCAGGCGCCTGCGGCACTCGGTGATCCTCGCATCGGGCGTCCAGGCGCCCGCGGCGCTGGCACGATGCTCGTTCGCCACCGACGACCCACAGCTTGCGGCGAACGCTTTCGCGCTGACGCTGGCGGACGCATCGAACCCCGACTTCGAGCCGCGACAGCCAGTGCTGGCCGTCACTTCGGTGGCCTGCGAGTAGATCCTCTTTTGCCGCCGTCGCCGAGGCGAGCATTCCACCTGCCGCTCATCCTGCGTTCACATGCGCCGGGCACACTCCCCGTGGCCGCCCGGCAGGCGGAGCGGCAGGAGAGTGCGGTATGCCGAAGATCGTGATGGTTCTCCAGAGCGGTTGGGTACGGGTTCTCGACTGGGACACGCAGCTTCTGATCGCGAGCAGCCGCTCGCGGCGGTGGTGGCTCACACGTGCGATGCGTGCGCTGACCAGAGCGGGTGACACCGCGGGATGGTTCGTTCATGGCGCGGTTCTGGCGGCGCTCTTGCCGGACGGGGCCTCGCACGTGCAGCTGCTGGTGGCAGGCGCCGTGGTAGGCACCGCACTCTCGCAGCTGCTCAAGCGCCTGTGCCGCCGGTCCAGACCCGATCACGCCATCGAATCCTTTGCCGCATCGATGGCCAATCCGGATCTCTTCTCTTTCCCGTCCGGCCACAGCACCGTGGCCTTTGCGGTAGCCACGGCGCTTTCGTCCGCTCATCCGGTTCTGGGCGGCCTGGAGCTCGCGCTCGCGACGGCCATCGCATGTTCCCGCGTCGGGCTGGGCGCGCACTACCCTCTCGACGTCACGGCGGGGGTTCTGCTCGGCGTCGCCTCAGGGCTCGCGGCAACGCTGCTCGTCTGAAGGACATTTCCCATTTGTTGGCGCGGCAATGTCGTTTACATTGTGCACCTGCTCCGCGATGGACCTGCAGCAAAAACTCGCCGTTCTCGCCGACGCCGCCAAGTACGACGCTTCCTGCGCCAGCAACAGCGGCGTCCAACGAACCTCGCGCAACAGCAACGGCGTCGGCTCGGTTACCGGAGCCGGCATCTGCCACAGCTTCACCCCGGATGGCCGTTGCGTGTCCCTGCTGAAGATTCTCCTGACCAACTACTGCATCTACGACTGCCTCTACTGCGTGAATCGCGTGTCGAGCGACGTGCAGCGTGCGCGCTTCACCCCGGACGAGGTGGTACAGCTCACGCTCGATTTTTATTGGCGCAATTACATCGAGGGTCTGTTTCTCAGCTCCGGCGTCATCCGGAATCCAGATTACACGATGGAGCAGGTCGTGGCCGTCGCGCGAAAGCTGCGCGTGGAGCACGAGTTTCGAGGCTACATCCACCTGAAGACGATTCCCGAGGCCAGCCAGGCGCTGATCGATGAAGCCGGGCGGTACGCCGACCGCATCAGCATCAACATCGAGCTGCCCACGCGCGCCGACCTGGCCCAGCTCGCGCCGGAGAAGAATGCGGAGCGCATTCAGCAGGCCATGGGCGCGATCCGAGAACGCATCGATGCGAGCGCAGAGGAGCGGAAGGACGGCGCGGGCGGCACGGGATTCGCGGCCGCCGGCCAGACGACGCAGATGATCGTCGGCGCCACCGATGCGCCCGATCACACGATTCTGCAGCAAGCCACGACTTTATATTCCAATTACAAGCTGCGGCGCGTTTACTATTCGGCGTTCAGCCCGATCCCGAGCGCGTCGAGCAAGCTGCCGCTCTTGGCGCCGCCGCTCGTGCGCGAGCATCGCCTCTACCAGGCCGATTGGTTGATGCGCTTTTATGGTTTCCAGGCGCACGAGATCACCAGCCAGGCAGCGCCGAACCTCGACCTGCGCATCGACCCGAAGCTCGCGTGGGCGTTGCGCAACCGACACGCGTTCCCGGTGGACGTGAACAAAGCTCCGCGTGCGCTCCTGCTGCGCGTGCCAGGGCTTGGCGTGAGGAACGTCGACCGGATCATCCAGGCGCGACGTTGGTCGAGCGTGCGCCTGGCAGACCTGATTCGCCTCCGCGTGCCAATCAAGAAAGCGCTGCCGTTCATCGAAGCAGCCGATCATCACCCCGGTCGCGAGCTGGACAGCGATCGCCTGGCTGCTCGCCTCAAACCTCCGCCCGAGCAGATGGATCTGTTCAGCGCGCCGGAGGCATCCGTGCTGGATGGGCAGCTTTAGTGAAGCGTGAGCGAGACTGACGCGGAAGGAGCGCCGCGGCTGCGCCGCGCTTTCCCGGTCCGGTTGCAGACAGCGCTGAAGCAAGCTGAAGCCCGCGCGGCGGCGAAGCAGTGAGACTGAACAACATCGAGCCGAACTTCGAGTCGTGGCAAAGCGCCGCAAGAGGGGCGTTGCACGATGAACTGTCGCCAAGCGACGTCGTGTGGAACTCCAGTGCCGGCGAACCCTCCCTCGACCTTTTCGGCGGCGCAGGTCGCGCCGTTCCCGCCGCGCAGGGATCGGTCGATGACGACGCACACACGGGCGGCGCTGTCGGCACGGAGCGCCGCGCCTTCCGCGTCCCAGCCGCGTTTCTGAAGACCGCGCGCGTCGTCGCCTTGCACTCGGACGAATCGAGGTGGTCGCTGCTCTACCGTGTGTTGTGGCGGCTCACCCACGGCGAGCCGAAGCTGTTGGAGATTCCCACGGATCGGGACGTTGTCGCTCTGCGGCACATGGAACAGGAAGTACGAAAGGATGCGTATCGCATGCGGCAATACGTCCGATTCCGGGAAACGCAGCTCGAGGGCGAGCGATGGTTCGTGGCGTGGTACGAGCCCGAGCACGAGTCGATCCAACTGAACGAACGATTTTTCGCCGACCGATTTACGAACATGCGCTGGAGCATCCTTACGCCAAAGCGCTGCATGCACTGGAATGGTGAGGAGATCAGCTTCAGCGCGGGTGCGGACAAGTCGCGTGCGCCTCTCGCCGACGACGTGGAATCGCTTTGGATCACGTACTACTCCAGCATCTTCAACCCCGCGCGCGTGAAGGTCCGCGCGATGAAAGCGCAGATGCCGGTGCGCAACTGGAAGAATCTTCCCGAAGCGAACGCCATCGCACCGCTACTCGCCAACGCGCCGATCCGCGTCAACGCCATGATCGAGCGCAGTGAATTGCAGCGCGTGCACGACAGCGACTACTCACTCGCCCAACCGCCGCAGACACGCGACTGGCCGTTGCTGCGCGATGCCGCGCGGACGTGCAAAGCGTGCCCGCTTTGGAGAAACGCGACGTGCACCGTGTTCGGAGAAGGCTCGCTTGATGCGCGCGTCGTCCTGGTCGGTGAACAGCCCGGCAATGATGAAGACCTCGCCGGCAAGCCATTCATCGGTCCCGCCGGTCAGGTGCTCGATCGCGCGCTCGCGGCGGCGGGGATCGGCCGTTCGCAGCTCTACGTCACGAACGCGGTGAAGCACTTCCAATGGGAGCCGCGCGGCAAACGCCGCATTCACAAAAGGCCGGGCGCACGCGACATCGCAGCATGCCGTCCATGGCTCGAGGCGGAATTGGAACTGTTGAAACCGGAACTGGTCGTCGCGCTCGGCGCTACCGCGGCCCGTTCGCTGTTCGACACGCAGATCGGCGTCACCGAGACGCGCGGGCGCATCCTCGATTCCCGATTCGGCCCCACGCTCGTGACGATTCATCCGTCCGCGCTGCTCCGCCTGCCGCCAGGAGCGCAATACGAGTCCGGGTTCCAGAAGTTCGTCGCCGACCTGCGCCAGATGCTCTAACCGAGCCGCCGCAGGACGGCCTGCGCCGCCCAATAGCCGCACATCCCATGCACGCCGCCCCCGGGCGGAGTCGAGCTCGAGCAGAGGAAGAGGCGCGGATTGGGCGTGGTGTAGGGATTCCAGCGCGGCACCGGGCGGAAGAGGAACTGTCGCAGCACATTCGCGCCGCCGCCGATGTCGCCGCCGATCATGTTCGCATTGTGACGTTCGATGTCGCTGGAGGTCATGACATGGCGGGCCAGGATCTGATCGCGGAAACCTGGCGCGCACGCTTCGATGCGTTGTTCGATTCGCGCCGTCACGTCCAGATCGCACCCGTGCGGCATGTGACAGTAAGCCCACCCGGTGTGCTGCCCGGCCGGGGCGCGCGTCGCATCGAACAAGGACTGCTGCGCGACGAGCACGAACGGACGCTCGGAAACGCGGCCATGAAAGGCATCATCCTCGGACGCGGCGATTTCCTCGAAGCTCTCGCCGATGTGGACAGTCGCGGCGCGCCGGCAGTCCGGGTTTTTCCATGGGATCGGGCCGCGCAGCGCCCAGTCGATCTTGAACACGCCGGGGCCGTAGCGAAACCGTTCGAGTCTCCGCCGATAGCCTGACGGCAACGCTTCGCCGGCGATGGCAGCGATTTGTCTCGGCGTCAGATCGAACAATACCGCTCTGGATTCTGGCACGTCGCCGAGAGAGCGGACGACCGTGTCGGTCTGAAGTGCGCCGCCGTGCTCGCACAGGCAACGCAGCAGCGCATCGACGATCGCCTGCGACCCGCCGCGTGCACACGGCCAGTCGAATGCATGCGCGGCGACGGCGAGTGCCAATCCGAACGATGCACTGGCGAGGGCTTCGAGCGGGAGAAACGAATGCGCTGCGCAGCCCGCGAACAGGGCGCGCGCACCCTTTGTGTGAAACCGGCGAATCACATTGGCGCACGAGCGGACGGCGACTGCTCCAAATCGCGCCATCAACAATGGGTGTTTCGGCCAGCGAATTGGCCGCAGGATGTCCTCGAAGAACGCGTCGTGGGAGTCGACAAACGGCCGGAGCAGGTCACGCCACGCGGGACCATCCCTTCCCAGCGCCGAAGCGGTCGCCTCCAAGGAACGTTCGAGCACGGCCGCACTGCCGCTGGAGAAGGCATGCGCGAGCGGCAGCGGGCACCGCACCCACTCCAGTCCATGGCGCTCGAGCTCGAGCTCACGAAAGACCGGCGACGCCAGACCCATCGGGTGGATGGCCGCGCAAACATCGTGATGGAATTTCGGCAACGTGAGCTCGGCGGTGCGACAGCCCCCGCCCGCAACGCCCTTCGCCTCCATCACGAGCACACGGTAGCCGGCCCGCGCCAGGCACGTCGCTGCCGTCAGGCCGTTCGGGCCCGCGCCCACGACCACCACCTCATAGGAATCCGCCATGCCTGTTCCCGGTTTGCGCTGCCGCGCTGCACGACAGTGTGCCGCACGAAAACGAGGAATGCAGGTTCGAGAGCAGTGTTCGCGCTAATTCACGCTAGCCAGGTTCACCCCCTGCGACGCCTCCTGCTGCGCCCGCATCCGCTTCTGCTCGAGATGATTGAGATATGTCTCAGCCGCCGCCCGCGTCTTCTGATCCGCCGAGGCCGATCGGAACGCACGCTCCGCTTCCTCGAAGCGGTTGGCGCCGAGCTGCGCGATTCCCACCAGGAGCTCGATGGAACCGCGCTGCTCGTCCGGCGCTTTCGCGAGCGCCTTTGCCAAGGCTTCGCGTGCCAGCTCGAAGCGGTCGCGCTGGAGATGGAGCTGACCGAGCAGCAGCAGGCTCTGCCCGCTCGGCAGCAGGTCTCCAGCCTTGGCCAGCGGTGCCAGGGCGCGATCGGTCTCGCGCGCGGCGATCAGGCAGTTGGCGAGCAGCTCGTAGGCCTCGCCGTCGCCGTGGACGACGCCGGCCGTCATCCCTTCCTCCATCGTCTGCGCGCAGCGGTAGGGAAGGTCGTGCGCGAAGAAGAAGCGCGCAAGCTGGCGATATTCGCGGTCCTCGTCGAGCAGGCGCGCGGTGTGGGCCAGGCCCATCGTGGCCACCGCGTCGCCGCCGCGCCCGAGCGTGTTCTCGATGGTGGCAAGCTGAATCCAGTAGCGCTTGGTCTGCGGTGACAGCGCCACCAGGCGCTCGAGCGTGGCCGCGACGCCGGCGTAGTCCTGGAGCTCGAACTGGATCGCCGCCATCAGCTGCAGCCAGCTCTCGCGCGGCTGGCCCATTCTGCCGATGGCCTCCTGCGCCGGCACGCGCGCCTCAGCGTACTTCTCCTGCTGCACGAGGATCATCGCCTTGAGGAAGTAGGCTTCCGGCTTGGGATCCTCCGCAGCCGCGAACCAGCGGTCGATCAGCTCGAGTGCCTGCGCGTACTGGCCACTCTGCGTGTGGATCTGAGCCAGCGAGTACATCAGTCCCTGCCGCGCCGCCGGATCGAGCGCGTCCTGCGCCAGCGACTTCTCGAACTCCTGCGCGGCCGCCTCCGTAGTGCCCTTGGAGAGCAGGATGTAGCCGCGGAAGCGATGGATCTGCGCGATGTCCGCCGGCTCGAGCTTTCGAACCCTGGCCAGGTCGTCGACGATGCGCAGTGCGTCGTCGAGCTTGTTGTCCTCCATGGAGGAGTTGGCGCGGAGCAGACGTTCGGCGATGGCAGGTGTGACCGTGACCGAAGCGCCTGTCTGGCTCTGGGAAGCGTGTGCAGGCGCCGCGAGCAGCGCCACAGCAAGAAGCAACGCAGCGCCGCGCCGCGCGAGTGCGCGGCGGCAAGGAAGGGGATGTCCGGCGGCGCTGTCTCGCCGCCCGCTGCGAAGATCGCGCCTGGCGCCAACTGCTTTCATGGGTTGTCCGTGGTCACGCGTCCAGCTTGAACCGCAGCACGACCTCGATGCCCGGCGTTTCCACCGTCTGTCCCGATCGCATCTGCGGCTCGTATTTCCATTTGGCAACGGCCGCGGCGGCCGCGCGTTCGAAGATCGAGTTGCTCGACTTGACGACGGCGACGTCTTTGACGGAGCCCGCCGTCGAGATGGTGAAGCGAAGCTGCACCCAGCCTTCGAGGCCGCGCCGCGCCGCCTGCGGGGGATACTGCGGCTCTACGCGCACCAGCGGCAGCGCGCCGCGATCGCTCATGCCGCCGCCGAAGGCGAGGCCGCCGGGAATGCCTCGGCCGTCGCCGCCGCCACCGCCGGCAGATCCGAACTCGGCCCCGATGCCGGCGGCTATCGCCCGGACGTCAAGGCCCAGGTCGACGCCCTTCTGCTCGGCCACCGCCATCGTCGGCACGACCGGCACCTGCTCGGGCTTTGCGCGCTGAGGCTTCTCGCGCTTCTTCTCTTCGACCTCGACTTCGCGGCGCAGCCGTACGAACTCGACCTTGGCGAGATGCACGGTCTCGGCCGCCTCGGTGCGCGTCCTGGTCATGCGGCCGAGAAAGCCGAACATGCTCGCGGTCAGGAACGTGGCCAGCACGAACGCAACGGGGAAGCGGAGCATCGACATCCCCTACTTCGACTCGGGCCCGGAGGCGCCGATGGCGACCTTCTTGACGCCGCCGAGCTTCACCTCGTCCATCACCTGCGCGAGCAGGCCTGCCCTGGCACTCTTGTCGGCGATCACGATCACCGAGTCCTCGGGACGTTCCAGGTGCAGTCGCTCGATGGTCGGACGGATCTCGCGCATGTCGACCTGGCGGCGATCCATCCAGATCTCACCGTTGGGCCGGATGGCAACCAGGATGTTGCCCGACTCCTCGTGCACGGCCGTCTGCGCTTGCGGGCGCGACACGGTGACGCCCGCCTCGCGCACGAACGAGGTCGTGATGATGAAGAAGATCAGGAGGTTCAGGACGAAGTCGAGCATCGGCGCCAGGTCGATGCCGTGCTCCTCGCCCTCGTGCGACGCATGTCTGCGACCGAGCATCGCCGCCTACCTCGAGGATGTCCCGACCGAGACGTTCTGCACGCCGCCCAGCCGCACCTGATCGATCACCTGCACGAGCAGCCCGGTCTCGGTGTTCTGTTCGGCCGTGACCATGACGCCCCAGTCCGGTTTCTGCGCGTGCAGGCGGTCGACGTTGGCGCGCACGGCGCGCACGTCCACCACGCGGTTGTCCACGAGGATCTCGCCGCTCTGCTTGACCACGACCGAAATGCTGCCCGTGCTCTTCTCGGCGCCGGCCGTCGCCGAGCCGGCGGCGCCGCCGCCGTGGCGCTGCACCTCGATGCCGACCTCCTTGACGAACACGGCGGTGATGATGAAGAAGATGAGCAGGTTCAGGACGAAGTCGAGCATCGGCGCCAGGTCGATCCCCGCGCCTTCCTCGATCGCCGCCGAATGTCGCCGCGTCTTGCGCACGTCAGTACACCAGCTTGTCGCCGATCAGCTCGGTCTCGCGCGCGGTGCGCGAGCGGAAGTGATAGACCGGGTACAGGCCCGAGATGCTGACGGCGAGGCCCGTCAGAGTGCAGATCATGGCTTCGGATACGCCGCTGGCCATTGCGCGCGCGTCGGCCGAGCCCTTCATGGCCATCGAGTCGAAGACCTCGAGCATGCCGCCGACCGTGCCGATCAGCCCGAGCAGCGGTGAGAGCGGCACCAGCACGCGCAGCAGTGGAGCGTTGGTGTTCATCGCCGCGTTCAGCCGCGAGATCATCGCCGTTCGGATCTGGTGTGCGCACCAGGAGTGGTGATCGCTGCGCGACTCCCACGCGCGCACCGCCTCGCGCGTCTGGCGCGGCAGCACGCGGCGGAAGTACCACCAGCGCTCCAGCACGAGCGTCCACAGGACAACGCCGCACGCGAAGATCGCGACGACGAACGGGCCGCCTTCGTCGATCAGGGCCTGCACCGGCGCGGCCAGCTCCTGAACGCGCGCCAGGATCAGCTCCGGCAGCACGGTGAAGGCATCCGGCGCGTCCACAGACGTTGCGGTCATCCGCCCGAGGAACTGCGCGAAGATCATCTCAGCCATCGCGGTGCCGCGCCTTGGCGCGCTCGAGCCGCTCGGCCAGAATGCCCGCGCTCTGCTCGTCCAGGATCTGCACGACGCCGCGCGACATCGACGCCAGCCCGGCATTCATGAACAGCAGCGGGATCGCGATGCCGAGGCCGAGCACCGTGGCGATCATGGCCTGACCGATGCCGTTGGCCATCAGGCGCGGGTCGGAGGACCCGGACTCGGTGATGGACTGGAACGTGATGATCATGCCGATCACGGTTCCGATCAGCCCGAGCAGCGGACCGGCGGCAACGGTCAGGCGCAGGAACGCCTGGAAACGCTCCAGGCGCGGCACCTCGCGAAGCACCGCCTCCGAGATGCGAAGCTCGACGACTTCGGCGTCCTCTTCGATCGTCTCGGGCGTCGTGCGCACCGAGCGCAGCACGCGGCCGAGCGGGTTGTCCGTCCGCGGCTGGTCGAGGTTGGCGAGCTGGCGGCGCACGGCCAGGCGCGTCCAGACCAGGTAGAGCGTCTGGTAGAGCGCGGCGAGAACGCCGATCAAACCGACGGCGATGATCAGGTAGCCGACGGCTTCGCCCTTCTCGATGCGTTCCATCATGTCGGGGCGCTGCACGATCATCGTCAGCAGCACGCCGCGCGTCGGATCCACCGCGGCGTGCACGTAGCCCTCGCGCGCAGTCTGGAGATCGCGCGCCAGCGAGGTCAGATCGTCGGACGGCTGGCGTGCCAGCACGGCAAGCTGGCCGAGGCTCGGCAGATAGTTCAGGTAGCGGCCTTCCGACATCGCCACGAAGCTGCCGATGCGCACGACCTGCGCCTGGCGGGCATTCCCGCTGGCCTCGACGATGGTTGCCGGGAAGCGCACGACGCGTCCGCTCTCCGTCATCTCCCGCTGCAACTCGAACCACAGCCGCTCCAGATCCTCCGTGGACGGCAGAAATTTGGCCTTGCCCAGCTCGGTGAAGAACTTGTCGCGTCCGGGGTACTGCGCCGACAGAAGCGATGTGTACATGACGTTGGCGCCGTCGCCCGCAACCTGCCGCACCACGCCGAACAGCTCGCCGAGGCTGCCCATGCGCTGGTTCATCAGGTCTTCCTGCTCGGCCAGCTTACGCTCGTTCTCGTCGAAGCGCGCCGACAGTGCCTTGCTGCGCGCCTCGGCCTCGTCCCGCTTGCGCACGGCCTCCGCGAGCATGCGCGCCTGATCCTGCTTGCTGGCAAGAAAGATGCGCTCACGCTCGGCATTGACCTTTTCGTGCTCGGCACGCGCGTTGCGCGTCCGTTCGAGCAGCTCTTCGAGCGTAGCCGGCTTGTCGGCGGCGCCCGCCGGCAACGTCGACAGGACCACGGCCACAGCCGCAGTGGCAAGGATGGAAAGACGGGCGATCACGAGCGGACCTCCACCGGCGCCGGCACGGGGGCCAGCAGCATCTCGGGAGCGCGCAGCTTCAGCGCCACCGCGACTCCTTCCTTGAATGCATGAGCGTAGTCGTTGTCCACGACCCATCGGCCAGCGCCTGTATCCCAATAACCCGTCTCCTTGCCGTCGAGCGTCTGGTAGAGGAGCGAGACGCGACCGATGCGCAGGAATTTGGCGGTTCTGGCTTCATCGCCGGCGGTGCGGGCCGGCGCATCGTCCGCCCCGGTGAGCTTGGCTTCGTAGGCTTCGATGGTGCGCCCATAGTCCATCTCGACCTGGTAGGCCTCGATGATGCGGCGATACTTCTCGGAGATGGTCACATCGGCGCGGTCCATCATGCCTTCGAGAACCGCCACGCGATTGCGGCGCTCCTCCACGAGGAAGGGAATGTCCAGCTCGACGAACTGGCGAAGCGTGGCCAGCATGCGCTGCATCAGCGGCGTCACCGAACGCGCGGTGGCCTCGACTTCGTCGAGACGGGTCTGAATGCCGGCGAGCTCCTCGCTCTGCGAGGCAACCTGCTTTTCGAGCTGAGCCGCGTAGCTGGCATGGCTCTCGGCGTCGGCCAAGGCCTTGCGGTACTCGGACAGCAGCCTCTGGGTTTCCTCGTCCAGCTGGTCGATACGCTGCTGGGCGGCCAGATCGGCCCTGTAGGTCTCTTTCTGCTCGGCCCGCGCGCGCTCCAGCAGCTCGGTCGATGCCGGCTTGGCCGCCGTCGAGTCGGTCGCTGGCGGTGTCGAGCTCGCAGCCGCCGCTGGCGGAACGGCTGGCCCGGTGGCAGCGTCGGCCGCGACTCCGGCTGCAGGTGCCATCATGAGCGCGCAGGCCAGCGTAAGCCCGGATATCGTCAGGTCGTGTCGCATATCGCTCCCCCTGCCGAGGTGGATGGTTCAGGTTCGATGAAAGCCGAGAGGCCACCGAGGTGGTGTCAGGTTCCGGTTGCGGGCACGCGGTATCCGTACCGTCACCCGAGACCACCATCGATGACCAACGGGTGGCAATCTGAGGGCGCCGTGTCAGGCCCGCGTCAGTGCTCGGTTGGAATTCGGTTAAGACGCGAAATGCGCAGCGACGAGGTGGCGTCGTTGTCGGCGCGCGGCCACGACCCTCAGCGCTGCGCCGTCCACCCGATCCACCGCTCCCACCGCCACGATGCAGGATCGCAGCGTTCGTAAGCAGCGTCGATGATCGCGTTGCGCGCGGCGGGAGCGAGCGGCGCGAGCAGCGGGTCCGTCACGACGGGGATCTTCATCCAGTCACGCAGCATCGGTTGCGTCAGTCGAACGCGAAATCGCCAGCGCCGGCTGCGAAAGCCGGCCGTTGCCAGCGTCGATTCCACGCTGGCGACGTCCGCGGGCACAGGTGTCGGATCGCAAGGAAGCCTTCCTCGGATGCGCTCCTGGCCATCGAACGTGTGCCCCGCCGCGATCTCCGCCGGCAATCTCAGCAGCAGCGGATCGGTGCCGCCGCCTGGCGCGTCGGGCTCGCCGAGGTAGAGCGCCGGCACGTTGAACGACAAGAGGCCGCCAGGCGCGAGCGCTCGCGCCAGCATTGCGAACGTCTGTCCGAGCGGCTGCAGCAACCAGATCGCCGCGCTGCAGACGATTCGGTCGAACGCGGCGTCGGCCGCCGGCAGCGTCGCCAGCCAGCGAACACGCGGATCGAGCACGCGTGATTCGCCGGCCGCACGCATTGCCCGGGCGGGCTCCACGCAGACGACGCGGCCGTCGCCGTTCAGGCGCGTCAGCACCGCGTGCGTGGTGCCGCCGATCCCCGCGCCGAGATCGAGCACGCGATCGCTTCGCCGGATGCGTGCGTGACGTACCACCGCGCGGCTCGCGGCGGCGTAGCGGCCGTAGCTTGCATCGAACGCGGCATACGCCTCCGCCGTTCGCGGATCGTCCCAACCAAGGGCGCCGCCGTGTTGCGGCGCAGGCCACGTCGGTGCAGTCGCGGCGCTCACGCGAGCTCGCTGCGCGGCCGGTAGCGGTAGTCGACGGAGATCCGCAGCCGGTCGGCCGTCAGGTTCGGCAGGGCGCGGTGGATCGTCGTGCTCGAGAAAAAGATGACGTCTCCGGGCTCGAGATCTCCGGTTGCCCATTCGGCATCGTCGTCCACCGTCACGCCATCGCTGGCGTGCTCGCAAAGCCCGTTGCGGTGCGAACCTGGCAGCACGGCGAGTGGACCAAGCGGCAGCGGACAGCGGGTGAGCGGCATCCACGCGGTCCACATCCGCTCACTCGAGCGAACATAGGCCGCGTCCTGATGCGGCGGCGTCGTCAGATCGACGGCGCCGGGCGAGACCAGCCGGCACAGATCGCCAACGTTCGGTACGGGGTCGTCGTCCAGGATGGTTTGGAGCGTGGTGCGAATCGAAGGCGACGCCTGCAGGCCACCGTACGCCTTCGTCCCCATGATCTCCTGCAGGAATGCGATGAAGCGCGGATCGTCGTAAGCGCCGAGCCGCAGGGACGGGTCGGTGCGGCCGCGCCGGAGCCAACCGCGTGCCACGCAGGCGCCGGCGACCCGTCTACGCAGCCGCATCAAGCGGTCCTGCGGGATCGCCCGCCGCAGGAACAGATAGCCATCGGCGGCCGCCCGCCGCCGCAGCGTCTCCGGCGATGCGCCTGTCGAGTCCTGGAGCGCGGCGATCTTCATGCGGCCACCGGCGCCGGCAGCTGTCCCATTCGCCGGAGGTTGTGCTCGCCTTTAAAGCGCAGGCACTGGCGGATGAGCGAGCGCATCTGCGGCGTGTAGCGGAAGAAATCGAGCTCGAGGGAAGCGTCGTCCAGGTAGTAGCGATGATAGGCGGCACGGTCGCCGAGCGGCGGCGGCTCGCACCGCTTGGAGTAGCGCTCCTCGAGCCACCAGTCCGTGAAGCCGTAACCGGCGTGATACTCCTCGTAAAGAGGGGTCCCGGGAAACGGGATCAGGACGCCGAGCGTGCTGAACGCGTCGACCATCGGCGCAATGCGTTCCATGAAGCGGAGCGTATGCTCGACGTGCTCGGGCTCTTCTTGCGGAAATCCCAGCATGAAGTTGCACGCGGTGGTCAGCCCGAGCTCTTTCGCCCATTCGAGCGCACGCACCACCGTTGCGGTGGTGATGCCCTTCTTGATGGCGCGCAGGATGCGGTCATCGCCGCTCTCGACGCCGAAGTTGACGGCGACGCAGCCGGCGTCGCGCATCGTGCGCAACATCTCGAACGTCACCATGCTGGCGCGCGTGATCGCGCTCCATCCCAGGGGAAAGGCCACGTCGCGGCGCAGCGCCTCGCACAGGCTCTCCAGATGATCGCGGCGGGCGGTGAGAGCGTCGTCCCAGAACGGATAGAACGTAGCGCCACCCGAGGCGTGGTAGGCGTTCAGCTCGGCGGCGACGTCGGAGGCGCTGCGATAGCGAAACCCGCGGCCGGTAACGTAGTTCGCACAGAAGGTGCAGCGCGCAGGACAGCCGCGGCTGGTGAGCATGCCGCCAGGCGCGGCCGTGCCAGCGGCGCCGTACCAGCGCGCGTCGAACAGTGCCTGCGCGCGTTGCGGCCAGGCCAGCGTGTCGAGGCTTTCGACGAAGCCGCGCGGGCCGGTATGGTGGAAGCTGCCGTCGGCGGCGCGCACGTGAAGGCCGGGCACCGTGTGGAGGGCGCGGTGGCCTTCGACGACGTCGACGAGGTCCAGAATCGTCTCTTCGGCCTCGCCGCTGACGGCAACGTCGAAGCCGCGCGCAAGCGGCTCGAGCGGCCGCACCGTCGTGTGCGCGCCGCCGGCCACGAACAGCGGACGTTTCCTGGAGCGCCCGCCTGGCGCCGTCGCCGGCCCGTCCACGAGGACCGTCTCGCGCAAGACATCGACGAGCCGATAGGCATGCCACACCCAGCGCGTGAACAGTCCCATGCCGACGATGTCCGGCTCGAGGTCGATCACCGCCTGCGCGATGAGCTCGTGCGATCCTTCGAAAGAGCGCGCCGCCGCATCGATCACCGTCACATCGCAGCCGCGCCCTAGCAGCGCCGCAGCGACGTACTGCAAGCCGAGCAGCGGAGCGCCGAGCCGCTCAGGCGACGGCGGATTGATGAGAACGACGCGTGTCACGCCAGGAACGGGCCGGCCTCGAGCGCTTTCGTGCTGTAAACCTCGCCAAGAACGACGGGGCCGACCGGCACATAAGGAGGAGCGAAGCTCGGGACCGGTCCTTTGCCGAGCACGTTGACGAGCGTGGCGCCCCGATACCAACCGGCAAACCCGTTCGAGTAGACGCGTGCGAACTCCTCGGTCGCGATGGCTGCGTTGGGATCGTCCATTCGCTCCATCAGTACTTCCGAGAGTGCACGAGCGAGCACATCCGGCGTCATGCCGATCCTGCCGGGCGCGATACCTCTCCTCAGCGGGCGTGGTTTGATCGGCGTGTCCGGCGCCTCCCCTGCCGCCACTGCCGCGAACTGCGGGAGCGCCTTGTTGATGGCCATGTAGTAGCTCGCGGCCCAGGTCCGCCATGCCTCCCACGACACCCCGGAGAATGCAGCAGCGACGTCGCCGGGCGCCCCGGCGTTTTGCATCGAGGTATGAACGAGTTGCTCGAACGATGGGCCCGAGAGCGACCCCGGTTTGAGGAACACGTTGCTGGCGTTGACCACGCCGCCGGTGAGCTGCGCGGCCTGAGTCCACTCGTCGACACCCTGCGAAATGCCGCTGAGGGCCGCGTCGATCCACCGGCGCCACGTTTCGATCGGAACCCCGCCCGCGACGCCGCCGGCGTGTGCCTGCCGGACGCGAGGCAACACTGCAGTCACGAGAGCCGCGAGCGTGATCCTCGCCGCGCCGGTCAGCAACTCGCGGCGCGAGAGGTCCGGCCCCTCGCCATGTGAACGCTTGGATGGACGTGGTGACTTATCCATGAGCTCCCCTCGGCAGCGATCCTTGAATGCATCGCTGGGAGGCGAACTTAACACAGCGATCGCCTCGATGACCAAGGCGCCTTGCAAGTAAAGTTCGGCCGTAGGTCACTCGCGCCCGGCTCTGACGCCGTCGAGGGATCAGTTGGCGGTTCGGGAAGGCGGCATGGTGGCGGGCGACGGTCAAGCGGCCCGTCCGCGGCGAGGTGCTTCGCGTGGAGCGACGATCAATTCCAGGGCAGCCCGGCCGCCGGACATTCCAGCTCGACCTGCTGTCAGCATGCGGTCGTACAGCACGACCTCGTCCAGCGTGCCGGTGAAATAACGCGTGAAGCCCTGCGTGCGATTGCCGAGGCTGCCATGATTGATGGCATCGCCCTCGGTCTCATCCAGGGTGAACCACAGGACGGGCTGGTCGGCCGCAACGGCCTCCTGGAACGCTTCCGGAGCGCCCGGTGCCGGCGCCGCGCCGATCAGGACGAGCAGCGGGAGCACCAGCCAGGGCGGACGAGTGTGGCGCATGGCGTGATCCTAGCGCCGCGGTCCCTGCGCACCCACGCGACCGGGACCGCACGCATGCCTAAATCTTGCGCGCGGCCGTGCCGCCGAATCGGGCAGGGCACCGGAATCGACGGCGGCCGCCGCCTTCGAAAGCACGGTCGTACGCGCGCGAAAGGCGCCGCGGCCGTATCCTCCATGCAGAGAAATCGAGGATTTAGCGGTGGGCAGCCTTCCGCCGTCGCTCGCCCGCTCCCCCTGGCACCTCCGTTGCACAAGCGCGCCCATCGTTGCGCGATGCGGCCTCGGCCGCACGGGCCATCCGCAACCGACTAGGAGGACCGAGCATGACTACTACCGATCATTCCGCGCGGCGCCGCCGCGTTCTCTCGCTTTGCGCTGCGCTGGCGCTTCCGCTGCTGGCCGCGACCGCAGGCTTCGCCGAAGAGGCGGCCGAAGCGCCGCCTGCCGTCGATACCGGCGATACGGCGTGGGTGCTCGTGTCCACCGCGCTCGTGCTCATGATGACCCTGCCCGGCCTGGCGCTGTTCTACGGCGGCCTGGTGCGGGCCAAGAACGTCCTGAACGTCCTCATGCAGTGCTTCCTGTCGGCCGGTGTCGTCGGCGTGCTGTGGGTGGTCGTCGGCTACAGCCTGGCCTTCGGTGAAGGCAACTCGTTCATCGGCGACTTCTCCAAGGTGGGCCTGGCGGGAGTGACGCTGGAATCGGTCACCGCCAACTTCGCCTCGCCGCCCCGCAACATTCCCGAATACGTGTTCATCATGTTCCAGGGCATGTTCGCCATCATCACTCCGGCCCTGATCCTGGGCGCGGTGGCCGAGCGCATGAAGTTCAGCGCGTGGCTGGCCTTCATCACGATATGGCTGCTGGTGGTCTATTGCCCGCTCGCGCACATGGTCTGGGGCGGCACGGGCTGGATCTTCAATGCCGGCGCCATCGACTTCGCCGGCGGCCTCGTCGTCCACATGTCCAGCGGCTTCTCCGCGCTGGTTGCGGCCATCATGCTCGGAAGCCGTCGCGGCTTCGGCAGGGAGCCGATGCCGCCGCACAGCCTGCCGCTGTGCCTGATCGGTGCGGGCCTGCTGTGGACGGGATGGTTCGGCTTCAACGCCGGCAGCGCCCTGAGCGCCAGCCCGCTGGCCACGCTGGCTTTCCTGAACACGAGCACGGCCGCTTCCACGGCAACTCTGGTGTGGGCGATCGTGGAGTGGATTCATCGCGGCAAGCCGACCGCTCTCGGCGGCGCCACCGCTGCGGTGGCCGGCCTCGTCGCGATCACGCCTGCCTGCGGCAACGTCTCTCCCATGGGAGCCATCGCCATCGGCGCCGGTGTCGTGGCGGTCTCGTACACGGCCTGCACGTTCCTGAAGCCTGCCCTCGGCTACGACGACTCGCTTGATGTCTTCGGCGTTCACGCTCTCGGCGGCCTGTGGGGAGCTTTGGCGGCAGGCATTTTCGCCGTCACGCTCGGCTCCGGCATCGAGAGCAACGCGCAGCAGATCATGGTGCAGCTGAAGAGCATCGCCTTCGTGGTGGTCTTCGCGCCGGTGGCGACCTTCATCATCCTGAGCGTGCTCAAGATGTTCTTCGGCTCGCTGCGAGTGCACGAGGAAGACGAGGCTGCCGGCCTCGACCTGACCGAGCATGCCGAGACCGCCTATTCGATGGCCGGCGGCAGCGGCCTGGCCATGATGGAGGGAATTGCGCACGAGGTGCACGGCTCGACGCTGACCGCCACCAAACCGAAGATGGCGCACTAGCCTGGGACATGGCGTTGCGGGCCCAGGGCACGCAACGCGCAAGAAGGCACGCTTCATCCTCTTTTGCGTGCTCGACGGAGCCCGATGACCGCGTCAGGGAGCGCGGCATCGGGCTCTTCGTTTTTCGCCGTGAGCGCGGAGGGACGGTTGACGGTGCCTGCAATCGCCGGCTTCCGCTGGCGGAGCGCCGATTGGCGACGTCGCGCGGGCCCTTCGGCGCCCGCTACCGCGTCGTCTGCATCCGCGTCGGCTCGGCCCATGGCCACGCCGGCGGCATCAGCGGATCGTCGGCGCCGCGCGTGCGGCTCTCCTGCACATCCGTGCCCAGCGCTTCGGTGACGCGCGGATCGTCGGCCGCGCGAGGATCATCGAGGCCGACGTGCCTCAGCGCCGCCGTTTCGCCGCCGCCGTCGGAGGCGAGTTGGAGGCCCGAGTTGTCGCGTGCGACCTGCACGCCGCCGTTGTCGAGATTGTAGACGTCCTTGCGCAGCTCCAGACGGCCCTGATCGTTGACGAGCGCCGTGAAGTAGACGATGTGCACCGGGACCTTCTCTCTCAGATTGACCTGCACGGTCTTGCCGGCGCGTATCGCAGCCTGCAGCTTCTGCGGGCTCCATGCCGGATCGTCGCGCAGGAGATATTCGGCCAGCTCCACCGGCTTGCTCACCCGGATGCAGCCATGGCTGAGCGCGCGCGCCTGGGAGGCGAAGTGCCGCTTCCCCGGCGTGTCGTGCAGGTAGACGTTGTACTTGTTGGGCATCATGAACTTGAGACGGCCAAGCGGGTTCTTCGGCCCCGGCTTCTGCCGCAGATGCCCGTCCTTGGTCTGGACGATTCCCTCGCGCCGGAAGTAGCCGCGGTCGCGTTTGGCGATGGGCCAGATCTCCCGGGAGGCGATGCTCTCCGGAATTCCCCATTCCGGGTTGATGACGATGTGCTCGAGGACGTCGCTGAACAGCGGCGTCTGCCAGGTTGGCAGACCGACGATGACCGGGAACTTCATCTGCTCGCGTCCGTCGCTGATGACGCTCAGCTCGAAGGTCGGAATGTTGACGAGGATGTATTCGTCGGCCCCGTCCAGCGTGACGTCGCGCCACCGCTGCATGTTGCGCTCGATGGCCTCGACGATGTCGCGAACCGGACGGTTGAGCTCACGCGCCGTGGTCGGACCGAATGCGCCGTCGGCCTTCAGGCCGCGGTCGGCCTGGAAGTTCTTCACGGCGGTGGCGAGCTCGGTGCTGTAGCGGCACTGCGCCGGGGCCTTCCTGCCGGGCGCAGGCGGTGCCTCCTCGGTGGTGGAGTAGAGATAGCCTTCCGATGCCAGACGCTTTTCGAGTGCCTTGACGCTCGCGCAGTCGTAGGTTCCGCCGCTCGACATCGACTTGTCGCCCGGCACCGCGTGCCAGCCGCCGCCGCGCTCGATGTTCTGATAGCGCGACAGCATGTCGCCGAGTCTGGTCAGCTGGTCGCTGCCCGCGCTGCCAAAGCTCGGCTCGGCATCGTCGAACGTCTCGAAGCTGCCGAAGCCGCGGTCGGTCGTGCGCGCCGGCTGGTAGCTCTCGCGCGGCGGCTCGCTGTGCTGCGGGCGAGCCTGCTCGCGCTGCGGCGCGTATTCGCCGCCGGCAGGCGGATATTCGCGCGGTCTTTGCGGCTGCGGCCGGTAGATCCGGTCATCCGACTGCACTGGCTCGCGATACGTGCGCGGCTGCTCGGCCGGCTCGCTGCGCGGCGCCGGCTCACGGTACGCGGGGCGCGGCACGGGCTCGCGCCGCTGCTGCGGCACCTGGCGATACTCCCGATCGTCGCGACGCTCGGTGGGCCGGTATGCCGGAGGCTGCGCAGGCTCGTACGAGCGAGGGCGGCGTACGCCGTCATCGTCCTCGTACTCATAGTAGCGGGGCCTGCTCTGTACCGGCTCGCGATACGGCGGCCGCGGCTCGTCGGGCTCGTAGTAGCGCGGATCGACCGGCTCGCGGCGGCGCGGAGCGGGCGGGTAGTACGGCTCACGCTGCGGGCGCGGCGGATAGTAGGCGCGCGGCGGATACTGAATGCGCGGCGGCTCGGGCTCGCGATCCGCATACTGCGCCGCGGCCGGAGCGACGTTTGCCAGCAGCGTCATTGCGCCCCCAAGCAGCGCCGCTGCAGTTCTGGCAACGTGGCGGTCGTTGCCGCACCTGGTCGAGCTCATGGCGACGGCTCGCACTCCTTGCCCGTGGGGCGTTGCATGCGCTGGCCCCTTGATGGTGGCCGCGCGTCGGGATTCACGCTTTCAGCGTAGCCGCACAATGATGGATCAACCATGTCGATCGGCAAGTTTGCGGTAACGCTCGTGGCGCCGTTGCAAGCTTCAGGCGAATGCGGACGTTCGCCGCAGCGGCGCATTCCGTGATGCCGGTGCAAGCATGCGTGCGCTGGCGTTCGGCCTTCGTGCGGTCGTGAATCCGGCACTCGCGCGGCCAGGCATGGCGGCACCGCGCGCCCGGCGGCGTTGCGGCGCCAAACACCCTTCTTGGCCTGCGCCGGTCGGGTTAGACTCATCGCAGCCTCGGGGGAGGCGGCAGGCGGAGGCACGTTTCTCGTCCGGAGGGTCTGACTCATGTCCGCACGTCCCCGGCGTTCGTTTGCCTCGCTCTGTGCCTGGACCGCGGTTGCGCTCGGCTTCGTTGCGACCGTGCCGTCGGTCGAGCCCGCCTCCGCAGGCGGCGTGATCGCGCGCGCCCTGCGACGCTCGACGGCCATCAGCGGCCACTCCGGCCGCTGGCTGATCGACGGCAAGGGCCGCATCGTCACACTTCACGGCGTCAACATGGTGGCCAAGCTGCCGCCCTACGATCCGGCCGCTCTCGGCTTCGGCGAGGACGACGCGCAGTTCCTGGCCGGCGAAGGCTTCAACACCGTGCGCCTCGGCATCATCTACAAGGCGCTGGAGCCGGTGCGCGGGCAGTACGAGGATGCCTACCTCGAATCCATCGCCGCCACCGCGCGCATGCTGGGGCGCGCAGGCATTCACGTGCTCGTGGACTTCCATCAGGATCTCTTCAACGAGCGCTTCAGCGGCGAAGGGTTTCCGGATTGGGCGGTGATCGACGACGGCCTGCCGGCCGAGCCGGACGCCGGATTTCCGGGCAACTACTTCCTCATGCCGGCGCTGTGGCGCGCGTTCGATCATTTCTGGGCCAACGACGCGGCACCCGACGGCACGCCGCTGCAGGACGCGTATGCCGACGCGTGGGCACACGCCGCCACGCGCCTTCGACGCGAACGCGCGGTCTTCGGCTACGACATCTTCAACGAGACCTGGCCCGGCTCGCAGTACCCGACGTGCATCAATCCTGAGGGCTGCCCGGTCTTCGACGCCACCGCCACCGAGTTCGCCAGGAAAGTGTTCGCGCGCATCCGTCAGGCTGACACGCAAAAGCTGGTTTTCTACGAGACGCATCCAGTGTTCGGCGCAGGCGCCGACGTGCACATCGGCGACACCGGCGACGACAACGCCGGCTTCTCCTTCCACGTCTACTGCCTCGGCGCCGCCGCCGGCGTGCCCGAGCAGTACCTGGGAATGCTTGCGTGCCCGCTCGGCATCGATCGTCCTTTCGAGCGGGCGCAGGCGCAGAGCGATCGCACCGGCGACGCGCTGCTGATGAGCGAATTCGGCGCCACGGACGACCTTGGCGCGCTCTCGCGCGACGTCGAAGCCGCCGAGCGTCACATGATGTCGTGGCAATACTGGTCGTACTGGAACCGCGACCCGTGCTGCGACCGACCGCACGAAGGCGTGATCATCGATCCTGCGCTCCCGCCAACGCCCGACAACCTCAAGCAGGCCAAGCTCGACGTGCTCGTGCGGCCGTACCCGCGCGCCGTTGCCGGCACGCCGGTCTCGTATGATTTTCACGCCGACGCCGCGGATCGTCTGTTCGAGCTCGTCTACGAGAGCGACCCGGCGGTGCGGGCACCCACCGAGATCGTCGTGCCGGCGCGCCACTATGCGGGCGGCTACACGGCGAAGGTGACGGGCCCTGCGCGCGTCGTCTCCCGGCCCGGTGCCGAGCTGCTGAAGCTCCGCACCACCGGTGCAGGCCCGGTGCGCGTCGAGGTGCGGCGCGCTCCGTGACGCCGCTCGTGGCTGCAGTCCTCTACACGATGATTCCTGCCGCGTCAGCGAAGCACTTCGCACACCGCTTCATTCGGCGTAGCCGGAGGATGCACGCAGTACGTTGCGCGAAGCTGCTTGCTGGAGAACTTCCCGCTCATGCGGGCCCAGTGGTGGGAAGCATCGGCGCAGGCGAAATTGGCGCCCACGAAGCTGCCGAGTGGCGGGACCATGATCTTGCCGCCGTAGGCTGTGACGCCGGCGGGATTGATGAAGGCCAGATCGATTTCAGCCGCTCGGATGTCGGACAGGTTCGAGATCTTGATGAAGCAACCGTCCGACGGCGATGCCGACACCGGACTGCTGGCCAGAGTCGCGGCCGAAGCGGGCGCGGCTGCGAGCACGATCAAAAGGGCGAATGTCGCTGAGATTCGTGGCATTGGGTGTTCTCCTTTTCCGCAATCGCGCGTGCGACGACATTGGCGGTGGCATCGGCGAGCGGTCAAGGGCCTTGGGAACTTTCGGCTTGCGGGTGCGGCGTCCGGGAGCGGGCCACCAACGCGGGCCTCGCGCACGATGCGCTGCGCGGCGAACGTACCGACGGCGTCTTAAGGCATCGCGCAGACTGGCGCACGGGATGCGCGTCAGCCGAGAAACCGCGCGCGCACCATGTCCAGCGCCGCTTGCCGCGACGTCACCGTCCCCTCGAGCTGAGCATCCTCGACGGCCTGCAGAATCTCGCGGTAACGCGGCCCGGGCGGCAGTCCCATGGCCTTCAGGTCCTCCCCCGTCAGCAGGCGCGGCGGCCGCATCTGTTCCGGCGGAAGCTCGGCAAGCGCCTTCTTCGCGAACTCGTGATGCGACAGGTCGCCGCTCGAAGAGAGCGCGTCGATGCGGGTCAGCTCGAGCAGCTCCTCGATCCCTTCCTGACGCAGAAAACGCTTCAGCGTCGACGACCGCATCTGCGGGGCCGTGGTGTGTCGCAGGTGCTGATCGACGAGCCACGCCACTCGCTCGGCGACGGCATTGCTTCGACGGAGCCGGCGGCAGATCGCCGTGGCCATCCCGGCGCCGATGGCAGGATGCCCGTAGAACGTGCGGCGGCCGTCTTCGGTGGTCGCCGCCGTCTGCGGCTTGGCGATGTCGTGCAGCAGCACGCCCAGGGCCAGCGTCTCGCTGCACGGACGTGGAAGATGACCCAGGCACATCATCGTATGCGTGAAGACGTCGCCCTCGGGGTGGTGATCCGGCGACTGCATGCACGTCTTCAGGAGAGAGACTTCGGGCAGCACATGCTCGAGCAGCCCGAGCTGCTCCATCAGCTCGAAGGCGCGCCGTGCATCGCCTTCGGTGAGCATGCGGACGATCTCCTCGCCGATGCGCTCGGCCGATACCTCCTGGATGTGCGCGGCGACGCGCGCGATCGCAGCGGCGGTGGCCTCCTCGATCGAGAAGCCGAAGCGGGCTGCGAAGCGCACCGCGCGCAGCAGCCGCAGGCGGTCCTCCGCGAACCGCTTGCCCGGATCGCCGACGGCGCGAACGATGCCAGCGGAAAGATCGGCCTTCCCGCCGACGAAATCATGGACACGGCCCGCCACCGGATCCTCGAACATCGCGTTGATCGTGAAGTCGCGACGCAACGCATCCGCTTCCATGCTCGAATAATGAACGGAGGTGGGCCGGCGGCCGTCCACGTAGTCGCCGTCCTCACGGAAGGTCGCGACCTCGAAATGATGCCCGTTGGCCGGCACGAGCAGAATTCCGAACTGCCGGCCGACCGGGATCGTGCCTTCGAAGAGCGACTCGACGTCGTCGGGCAGCGCCGAGGTGGCGATGTCGAAGTCGGAGGGCTCGCGGCCGAGCAGCGTGTCTCTCACGCAGCCGCCTGCGAACACGGCCTGGTGGCCGTGCTCCTGCAGCGTTCGCACGATCGAGAGGGCGGCCTCGCGCAGCATGGCGCGATGGTCCCATGGGCAGTGTAGCCGGTAAAGGCCCGGATCGCGGACTTTGCACGAGCATGTGCATGCAGAGCGCGCCACGAGCGGCGGCCACTGCCTGGCACCGCGCGCCGCGCCGTCGATGCCGGCCGTCACTGGCGGTGCAGCGGCATCCGGGGCAGGATGCGCGACCGTGAGCGAGGCCGCGCGACTTCTTCCTCTCCTGCCGTCGGTCGACCGAGTTCTGTCGAGTCCGGAAGCCGAAGAGCTCGAAGCCTTCTCGCGCGGCGCCGTCACCAGCGCGGTACGCGGGGTGCTCGAATCCCTGCGCGAGCGCATTCGAAGCGGGGGCAGCGTCGGCGCGGGTGACATCAGCATTGCCGCCGTCGTCGACGCCGCCAGCCGCAGCCTGCGCGCGGCCAACGGCGCGCGCCTTCGGCGCGTCGTCAACGCCACGGGCGTGGTTCTGCACACCAATCTCGGCCGCGCCTGGCTCGCGGATGCAGCCATGCAGGCCGTCGTCGATGCCGCCGGCGGCGCCTGCAACCTCGAGTACGATCTGGCGCGCGGCGAGCGCGGCGACCGTGACGATCTGGTCGAGGAGCACCTGTGCGAGCTGACCGGCGCCGAGGCCGCCACCGTCGTCAACAACAACGCCGCGGCGGTGATGCTGGTGCTGAACACGCTGGCCGACGGTCGCGAGGTGATCGTCTCGCGCGGCGAGCTGATCGAGATCGGCGGTGCGTTTCGGATACCCGAGATCATGAGCAAGAGCGGGGCCATCCTGCGTGAGGTCGGGACCACCAACCGCACGCACGTGTCCGACTACCGCAGCGCCGTCGGTCCGCGCACTGCGCTGTTCATGAAGGTTCACACCAGCAACTACCGCATCGTGGGTTTCTCCTCGTCGGTTGCCATCGAAGAGCTGGCCGCGCTGAAGACGGAGCTGCAGCAGGAGGACTCAGCCGGCGTCGTTTCCGCGGATCCCCCCGACGTTGCAGCTCGCCAGCCCCTGCACGTGATCGAGGACCTGGGTGCGGGCGCCCTCGTCGATCTGACGCAGTGGGGACTGGCGCCCGAGCCGCTGGTGGGCGAGCGCGTGCGCGCCGGCGCCGACATCGTCACCAGCAGCGGCGACAAGCTGCTGGGCGGCCCGCAGTGCGGGATCATCGTGGGCAGGCGCGAGCTGATCGAGCGCATGCGCCGCAATCCGCTGAAGCGCGCGTTCCGTTGCGACAAGATGACGCTGGCGGCGCTGGAGGCCACGCTGCGCGTGTACCGCTACGACCCGGCACCGCAGATCGAAATCCCGACCTTGCGCTACCTGCTGCGGCCCGTCGAGGATCTGCGCATCGTCGGCGAGCAGGCGCTGGCGCTGCTCGCAGCGCAGCTCGGCGACGAATTCGCTCTCGAGCTGGTCGAGACCCGCGCGCAGTCCGGCAGCGGCTCGCAGCCGGAGGTGGCCATCGCTTCGCTGGCCATCGCGGTGCGCTCGGCCGCGCACAGCCCCGACGCCATCGCCCGCCGCTTCCGCGCCGCCGATCCTCCCATCATCGGTCGCATCGAGCGCGACACCTTCCTTCTCGACCTGCGCCTGATCGACGATCCACGCGATCTCGTTCCGCATCCGGGCCAGGCTTGAGCATGTCGCAGACCGACATCTCCAGACCCGATCCGATCAAGGCGATCGTCGGCACGGCCGGGCACATCGACCATGGAAAGTCCGCGCTGGTGCGGGCGCTGACCGGCATCGAGCCGGACCGACTGCCCGAGGAGCGCGAGCGCGGCATCTCCATCGAGCTCGGTTTCGCGTACCTGGCACTGCCGGGCGGCGAGCGCGTCGGCGTCGTGGACGTGCCGGGGCACGAGCGCTTCATCCGCCAGATGCTCGCCGGAGCACACGGCTTCGATCTGGTGCTGGTCGTGGTCGCGGCCGACGACGGCGTGATGCCGCAGACCGAGGAGCACTTCGACATCGTCCACCTTCTCGGCGTGCGCCGCGCGATCTTCGTCATCAGCAAGGCCGATGCGGTGGCGCCCGAACGCGTCGAGCAGGTCCGCGAGGAGATCGAGATCCTTGCCGCCGGGACGCCTTTCGAGGATTCGCCCGTCATGGCCGCCTCCGCACTTACCGGAGAGGGCATCGAGCCGCTGCGCGAGCTCATCACGCGCACCCTGGCCACGCTCCCGCCGCGCCAGACGGCGAAGCTGCCGATCCTGCGCATTCCGGTCGACCGGGTCTTCGTCATGAAGGGCCACGGCGTCGTCATCACCGGCACGGCCCTGTCGGGCGCCGTCGCCGTCGGCGACGAGGTGCGCGTGCTGCCGGCCGGCAACGTCGGTCGCGTTCGCGAGGTGCAGGTGCACGGCGCCGCTGCGGCGTTTGCAGGCGAAGGGCAGCGCGTCGCGCTCAACCTCTCGGGGCTCGGAAAGGACGACGTCGCCCGCGGCGACACGATCGCCGGCATGGGCGCCGAGCTGACGACGTCGCGGCTGGACGTTCGCGTCGAGGTCCGGCCGAGTGCGGGCCGAGCACTGGAATCGCACGTGACGGTGCGTCTGCATCACGGCACGCGCGAGACGATGGCACGCCTCATCTGGCTCGATGGCGTGCGCGAGGTCGCGCCGCGCTCCTGCGCGTACGCACAGCTGGTGACCGAGGAGCCGCTGGTCGCATGCATCGGCGACCGCTTCGTCATCCGCGATCAGACCGCGCAGCGCACGCTCGGCGGCGGCGTGGTACTGGTGGCCAGGGCCGAGCGTCACCGCGTGGCACGCGTGAAGATGGCGCCGCTGCTCGAGGCGATGGAGAAGGGAGAGCCCGCCGACCGCCTTGCGGCGGTACTGGAGATGTCGCCTGCGCTCGCGCTCGACCCGCGCGAAGCGGCGCTGGCCGCGGGCATCGATGCCGACTCCATTGCCGCCATCGCGGGCGACCAGCAACGTGGCAGCCCTGCAGGTCGCCACGGCAACTCCGCGCCGCAGATCGAGGCCTTGCCCAGGGGCGGTCCGCCGCAGGTGCTGCTGTCGGCGCAGCGCGGCCGCCAGTTTCGCCAGCACCTTCTCGATGCGGTCGCGGCCCATCACCGCCAGCATCCCAACCTGCCGGGCATAGACCTCGAGCACCTGCGCGGAGCGCTTCGGCCCGTGCTGGACGCGCGTCTGTTTCGCATGATCACGGACGATGTCATCGCTTCCAAGCAGCTCGCGCGCCGCGGCAACCTGCTTCACGAGCCGTCGCACGCGCCGAGCCTTGCCGGCCTCGATGACGAGCTGGCGGCCAAGGTGCTGGCGCGCCTGCGAGCCGCGCAGAACATGCCGCCGCTGCTCAAGGAGCTGGCCGACGAGCTGCGCGTGGACGTCAAGCGCGTGACGACCGTGGCCGGCGTCCTGGTCGAGAGGGGCGAGGCGGTCAAGGTGCTGTCCGACATGCTCTTCGCCCGCGAGGCCATCGATGCGATGGCCGCCGCGCTGCGCGAGCATCTGACGGGCCGAGGCGAGATCACGGCTTCGGGCTTCCGCGATCTCATTTCCGCCTCGCGCAAGTACTGTATACCTTTGCTCGACTACTTCGACCGAAGCGGTCTGACGGTTCGCGTGGGCGACGTGCGCAAGCTGCGTCGCGGCTGAGCGCGTTTTTTCAGGAGGCACAGCGATGGCGGCAACGACGAAGTCCCGAACCTCCAGCAAGCGCGCGCCTGCGCGCGGGCGCACCGCCACCAAGAAGACGGTGCGCGCGAAGGCTGGAGGCGGCACCGGTCGTGCGGCGCTGAAGGCAAGGCCAGCGGTGCAGCTGACGGCCGAAGTCACCTCGGGCGGCTGCGCGTGCAAGCTTGGCCCCGCCGACCTGCGCGGCATCCTGTCGAAGCTTCCCTCGGTCCCGCATCCCAGCGTGCTCGTGGGCACCGAGACGGCGGACGATGCCGGCGTCTACAAGATCGGCCCGACGCAGGCGCTGGTGGCCACCGTCGATTTCTTTCCACCGATGGTGGACGACCCGTACACGTTCGGCCAGGTGGCGGCCACGAACGCCCTCAGCGACGTCTACGCGATGGGCGGTAAGCCGATGCTGGCGCTGAGCATCGTCGCGTATCCGTCGGCGAAGCTGCCGATGGAGATCCTGTTGCGCATCATGGAAGGCGCCAGCGAGCGCGTGCGTGCCGCGGGCGCCGTCATCATCGGCGGGCATTCGGTCATCGACACCGAGCTCAAGTACGGCCTGGCCGTCATCGGCTCGGTGCATCCGCGCCGCATCTTCCGCAACGGCGGCGCACGGCCCGGCGACGAGCTGGTGCTGACCAAGCCGCTCGGCACCGGCATCGTGTGCTCGGGCATCAAGAAGCGTGTCGCACGCGAGGACGAGATCGGCTTCGCCACGGCATCGATGACCACGCTCAACGACGTTGCCGGCTCGCTGCTGCACGAGTACGGCGCTCGTGCCTGCACCGACGTCACCGGCTTCGGGCTTGCAGGGCACGCCACCGAGATGGCCGAGGCCTCCGGCGGCGTGCGCTTCGAGATCGATTCCAACCAGATCCCGCTGCTGCCCGGCACGGCCCGGCTGGCCGAAGACGGCTTCCTGACCGGCGGCTCCAAGCGCAATCGCGAGTGGCTGGGGCCGCGGCTTGCGTTCGGGGCGGACGTGGCGCCGGCGCTGCGCGAGGCCGCCATCGATCCGCAGACCTCGGGCGGACTGCTGGTGGCGCTCAGGCCGGGCCGCGCCGAGCGGTTCGTCGAGGCGCTGCACAAGAAGGGCCTGCGTCCGGCGCTCATCGGCCGTGTGGTCGAACGGCCGAAGTCGTCCAAGGTCGTGGTGGCGATCCACTAGGACGCTGCCCGTGCAGGCGATCCGTGGCGCGCGCGGCGCACGCGAGGCCTTGTCACCCCGGCTCGCCAGCCTTGGAATGAACGGCCGAAACACGCATGATCGGCCATCGCCGCGCCGACGCCGCTGCTCGAGCCGGCCGCGCGGGCAATCGAAGTCACTTCTGCGTTAGGAGAGCACGATGTTGGATATGCTGACTCGTATCGGGCGCGTTTCGCGCGTGATCTGCATGCTGGGAGCCTTGACGATGGTCGCGGCATGCGACCCCGGCAAGCCCGGCGACGATGACCATGCCAAGCCGGCCAACGCGCCCGCAGCCACACCGGCCGCCGCTCCCGCCTCCGACAAGGCGCCGGCCGCCGATGCCGCCAAGAACGATGGCAGCCCCGTCATTGCCACCTACGCCGGCAAGTCCTTCACCGAGAACGACTACAAGGAGGCTACCGCCAGCCTCAACGCTCGCGCGCGCAAGAGCCTCAACGACAGTCCGGACCGGCGCAAGCAGTTCATCGAGAACCACATTCTCTCCAAGCTGATCTTCGAGGAAGGCGTCAAGCGCGGCCTCGACAAGAAGCCGGAAGTCCGCAAGAAGCTCGACGAGCTGCAGCAGCACCTGGTCGTGCAGCAGGTGATGGAGGAGCAGCAGGAAGCGACGGTCACCGACGAAGACGTCAAGGCGTACTACGACGCGCACCAGCAGGAATTTTCCACCGAGCGCGTCAAGGCCAGCCACATCCTGGTCGACGACGAAGCGCTGGCGCGCGACATTCACGCCCAGGTCAAGGCGGACCCGTCGAAGTTCTCCGAGCTGGCCGCCAAGCATTCCAAGGACCTCTCCAACGCCAAGCGCGGCGGCGACCTCGGCCTGTTCGGCCGCGGCCGTATGGTCAAGGAGTTCGAGGAAGCCGCATTCGCCCTGCAGAAGGACGGCGACATCTCGGAGCCGGTCAAGACGCGCTTCGGCTGGCACATCATCCAGCGCACCGGCCGCGAGGACGGCACCATCCAGCCGTTCGATCAGGTCAAGAACCAGATCAAGGTGAAGCTGGTCAGCGAACGCCGCCGCGAGAAGACGACCGGCTTCCTCGAAGAGCTGAAGCAGAAGAACCAGCTGAAAATCGATGAAGCGGCGCTCGCCAGCGCCAAAGCCAGCGACGCGCCGGCGGAAGAAGAGGCGGCTCCTGCAGGCGGCCACTGACGGCCCGCCAGCACCCCTCCCGACAACGCCTGTCCAAGAAAAGGCGGCCAAGGCTCCCGTGGCCGCCTTCCTTTTCCGCGCGGGCGCTAGCGACGCCCGTCCAACGCTCGACGCTAGAGAGAGCCGTAGTAGTGATCGGCTAGCCCTTCATCGTCGTACGCGTCGATGCGGATCGGCTTGACGTCATCGGCCGGCTTGAACGGCACGCGTAGACGCACCGCCGACCCGTTCGGCTCGACGTAGGCTACGGTGTCCTCCTCGACGCGCGCCCGGACTCTGGCCAGCGAATTGTCGTCGGCTGCCGAGACGATGACGTCGTAGGTGCCGTCGCCGGTGGATTCGATTGCATCGATTCGAATGCGCGGCGGTGCGTGCCACTGGCCTTCCTGCCCTTCGGGCGTGACGCGCAAGGTGAGCTCCGGCTCCAGCACGATGCCGTGCGAGCCTTCGGTCAGGAACAGCTTGACCTTGGGTGGATCGGCGGCGGTGCCGAGCAGCCGCACGCGGAAGTCGAGCTGCTTCATGGCTGCCGGCGCCAGCTCCTCGATCATCTCGCTGCCCTCGACGATCTCGAAGTGCTCCGAGAGCGGGTTCTCCAGCCGCACGCGCAGGCGCGTCGCGGGACCGTCGCCGCGATTCTCCACGTCCACGTGCACTTCGAGCGAGCCGTCCTCGCCGGCGGCGGGCGCGATGCGGTGGCGGAAGGCCAGGTAGGGACGCGGCGCCTCCTGGATCGTCAGCACGACGGGCTGCGTCTTGGTGATCTCGCCTTCATCGTCGAACAGCAGCGCGGTGACGCGCACGCGGCCGGTGCGGGCGCCGAGCGGCGGCTTGGCCTTCAGCGTCCAGCTGCGCGTGGCCCCTGGATCGATCCGACCGAAGGCGACGGCCTTGCCCGTCAACCCGGCGCTGGTGGATTCGAGGAGGCCCCGCAGCCGGTAGTAGGGCGCACCGGTCTTGTTGGTCAGGCGCACCTCGACTTCGCTCTCGACCCCGGCCTTCAGCGGCGTCAGCGGCCGCACCTCCAGCTGAAAATCGTTGGTGCCGGACGGGCGCGGCCCGAACGTCCAGTCCAGGCCGCGCTGGTACATGAAGTCGACGATCTCGGAGTCGGCCGACTCGCTGGTGAGCTGCAGGAATTCGCGCGCGCCGTCCATCATGGCCGTTGCCGATACGCTGCCGTGGTTGCGCATCATGGCTGCAGCGATCTCGAGCGTACGGTCGACCTTCTTGTCATCCTCGAGCTGGCCGTCCTCCTCGGCCTCCTCGGGGTGGGTCAGGAGCCGCTCGGCTTTCTGCGCATCGGCTTCGGGGAAGTCTTCGGCGAAGGCGATCGTGTAGGCCGGCTTGCGCGGCTCGTCGTCAGCCCATTTCGGCCGGCGCAGCCAGAACGGCAGGTCGGAGCGGTGGGCGGGGAAGGGAATGGAAAGGCGGCCCTGACCGACGCGGAACGTCAGCACCTCGACGTCGGGCGCCAGGCCGCCGCCGGGGATGGGCTCGCCATTGGGCAGGAAGTGGCCGACGGTCATCTTGAGCGTGCTGTCCGGATCCAGGGGATACGTCTTTTGGATCGTGCCCTTTCCGAAGCTGTGCTCTCCGACCACCAGGGCGCGGTCGTGGTTTCGAAGGCTGGCCGCCAGCAACTCGGAGCCGGAGGCCGTCATGGGCGAGGCCAGGAATAGGACCGGCAGATCGCGAAACGGGGTGTCGGGCGTGGCGCGGATCTCGGTGGCCAGTCCACGCGCGGCGCGGCCCTCGCGGCCGGCGGTATTGATGAGGACGCCCTCGTCCAGGAACAGGTCGCCGATGGCCGAGCTGCCCAGCATCGAGCCGCCCGAGTTCTTGCGCAGGTCCACGATCACGCCCTTGACCTTGCCCTCATCGACGGCGTCGGCGACCTGGGTGCGGAAGTCATCGGGCGTGGTCTGGCTGAAGTGCGTGATTTCCGTGTAGAGCACGTCGCCCGGCAGCGTCTTCGTGGTGACCGACGGGATCGTGACGATTCCGCGAGTGACTGTCACCTGCCTGGGGGCGGGCTCGTCCTTGCGCTGGATCGTCAGGACGACGCGCGTGCCTTCTTCGCCTCGGATGCGCTCGACGGCGTCCGTGACCAGGATGTTCTTTGCCGACATCTCGTCGATGCGCAGGACCTGGTCGCCGTCCTGCAGGCCCGCCTTCTGCGCGGGCGACCCCGCATAGACAGACAGCAGCACGAGGTGATCGTTGCGCGTGCCGATGCGCGCTCCGATGCCAGCCAGCTTGCCCTGGAACTGGATGTTGTGCTCGGCCTGCCGCTTCTCGTCGAAGACAGCGGTGTACGGATCGAGCGCGCCGACGACGCCGCTGAGCAGAAAGGACTCGAGCGGCGGCATTTCCTTGGGACGCTGCCGCACGCAGTGCTCGACGAAGCTGCCGATGATGCGCAGCGGCTCCTCGAGGCCCCGCACGCCGGCATCGCGCGGCAACTCCACGCGCAACTCGCAGTCGGGGCTGGTGAGCAGCCAGGCGGTCTCTTCCAGTTTCTTGGCCTGGAAATCCTCGATGTCGCGCTCGTACGCATCGAGCGCTTCCTTCATCAGGCGCTTGGGCTGGAGCTCATCTGCGAACAGGTATTGGCGCTCGAGGAGGGACAGCCCGGGCCCGAGCGCTGCGGCCGCGCAGGGGGCGGCGGCCAGAAGAACGAAGATGTAGGTAGCGGCGAGCTGGGGCAGGAGGAGGCGGGCCAGCCGGCAAAGGAGGTTTCGTCGCAAGTCGGGCCGTCCGTTCCTTCGTGCCGCGCAGGAATTGTCAGGATGCGGCAGAGAGAAACGGTATCGGCCCGACGAGCGACGGAAACAACTTTTACAGCCAGCCCTGCTTCACGAGCAGAACCGCTGCCTGAGTGCGATTGCCGACGCCGATCTTGCGGAAGATGCGCTTGAGCTCCGACTTCACCGTCTCGCGGGAGACGTGGAGGCTCACGGCGATCTCCGCATTGGTCAGGCCGTCGCAGACGAGGCGCAGGATCTCCTTCTCACGTTCGGTGAGGTTCGGGCGCGGACGCTCGGGATCGAGCTTGTAGGCGCTGTTCGAAGCCATCGGCCGCATCGGTGCCCCGCTGCCCCTAACACCAACGCCCGTACCATGCATGGGATTGCTCTCCGAATAGATTCCGTTGGATTCGATTTTCACAGGTGCCTTCCTTGTAGTTGGTCTGCAGGTCTGTCTTGCGTAGATGAACGAAAGAGCGAGCACTCTTCATAGGCAAGTAGTGTGCCACGTTTAAGGGACGGCGAAAACCCTGAGCACGAGTTAAGTTCGTGGAAAACCGAGGTTTTCCAATCTGTTGCCGAGGAAGGGGTAAGTCCCGATCGTTGCGCATGTGCAAGAGGCGCCGAGACTGCTGCGCAGATGCCCGAAATAAGCCTCGAATCGGGGACTATTGCACGGAAGCGGTGGTGTCGTCGCGGTGCTGCTCGATCGCCACGGCCAGGTCGTACTTGGGATCATCGAGCGTGCCGCGGACGCGGCGGCCCTGGATGAAGATCGTGGGCGTCGACGTGATGGCAAGGCGCGCGCCGGCGCGGCAATCCTCGATCACCGCCGGCAGAGTCTGCTTGCTGTCGAGACAGGCCCGGAACTTGTCCAGGTCCAGCCCGATCTTGCCTGCCAGCCGCACCAGGTTCTCGGCGAAGAGCTGGCCCTGGTTCTCGAACAGGATCTGCGTCATGGGCTCGAGCTTGCCCTGCTGCCCGGCGCACTCGACGGCCTGCGCCGCCTTGCACGCGTTGGGATGGATCGACGCGGGCACCGCCTCGTTGCACGAGGCGTCCAGCGGAAAGTGCCTGTGGACCAGCTCAACCACATCGGGCTGCCGCTCGCGAAGCTTGACCAGCGTCTGAAAGTTCTTGCGGCAGTGGCCGCACTCCATGTCCGAGAAGTCGACGATGGTGACCTTGCCGGCCTTCGGCGCCTCGTGCCCTTCGCGAAGCAGGCTGGCGACGTCAACGACGGGCAGCGCCGTGTACCAGGCATAGAAGTCAGGGTCGGCTGCTCGCGCCTCTTCCAGAGAGCCGATGCCGGCCGTGGCCGTGGCACGCGGCCATGTCACCAGGGCAAGAAAAGCGACGGCGACCACTGCACCGGCCAGCGTCATGCCGGCGGCGCCTGCCGTAAGGCCCTGCGAGCCCAGACGCCGCGCCTGTCGCGAAGCGGCGAGGACCAGCGCCGTCAGCGCCAGCGCCACCACGTACAGGCCCATGCACAGCAGGCACACGGTCTGCAGGACCGCTGCCGAAATGACCGCCATGTATGCGGAAAACACCACGGCGCCGATGACCAGGATGGTTGCCAGCCGTAGATGTGTCTGCTGGCGGGCACCGCTGGATCTGGCGGCCATGAAGAAGAGGACGGCCATCGTCACGTAGGCGGCCAGCGCCAGCCACGCCACGGGAATCCCTGCCAGCCTGGCGTAGGAGCTCGACAGCACGGCGTCGCAGTTGATGGAGCTGTTGACGCTGCAGAAGCTCTCGTAGGTCGCGCCCATCGAGGCAATCTGCGCGTGAACGTACGAGATGGTCGCGGCGATGCCCACGCCCACCAGCGAGGCAGCAGCGGCCATGAACAGAGTGCGGGCCAGCGCGCGCCGCTGCTGTGGAAACGAGGCGTCCAGAGAAGACTCCGAGGCGAGCGGGAACCCTAACGACGCGTACCCAGGTTTGCAACTTTGCCGGCTCGCGCCAGTGCTTCCGCTTCCGCGTCCCTCCCGAGCTGCCGCAGGCACGCAATGGCTGCGTGCAGCGCCTGCACCGGTGCGCCGGGCATGGAGGCCGACGCCTTGTAGTCCTCGACGGCAGTCTGACAGCCTTGCACGCGCTGGCGCGCCACTCCGCGATTGAAGCGCACCAGGGCGGTGTCGCCGCCGAGCGAGATGGCCGCGTCATAGGCGGCGATGGCCTCGTCGTTGCGGCCGGCTGCCAGCAGCGCCTCGCCATGCTCGACGCGCAGCGCGGGATGCTTCGGAGACAGCTCAACGGCGCGGCCGAAGGCGTCGGCGGAATCGCCATGCCGCTGCAGGACGCGATAGACGAGCGCGATGTTGTGCCAGGCGCGGCCCAGACGCGGGTCCTGCTCGAGCGCCCGGCGATAGGCTGCTTCGGCTTCCGTGAAGCGGCCGGAGCGTACCAGCGCATTGCCGAAATTGTAGGCGGCGACGGTATAGCCGGGGTGGATGGCCAGCGCCTCGCCGAAGTGGCGGCGCGACTCCTCCAGTCGCCCGAGGTGTCCGAGCGCCGAGCCGAGCTCCATGTGTGCGCGTGCGCTGCGAGGCACCGCCGCCACCGCCGATTGGAACAACGAAACGGGCGTGCGCCATTGCGCGGCTCGCCGCATGTCGACGGCCATCCAAGTCGCGGCAACCAGCGCGAAGCCGGCCAGGGAGGCGGCGGCGCTCCGGGAGCGAGGCAGCCAGGCGAAGCCGGCACGTCGCGGCGTGGCCGCAGCCGTTCCAACCGCGGCCTGCAAGACCGCCGCCGCGCCGATGCACAGCAGAGCGGAGGGCAGATAGAAGAGGCGCTCGCCCATCACCGTGCCAATCGGGTAGACGACATTGGACACGATCGAATACGACGCGGCCGCCAGCAGCACGGAGGCCGCCACGGCCGGCATGGTGCGTCGCCACCGCCACGCCGCCCATGCGCATAGCGTGACCACGGCCAGCGCCAGCAGGGAATACCGATCGGCGAGGAAGCCTTCTCCGATGCCGAGAGCGTCGTAAGAGTAGTCGATGCTCAGGCGCTGCGGCCACATCGTCAGCCACAGGTACCGGCCAAGCACCGAGATGGCGCCGAGCAGGCGCGTCGGCAGCGGCAACACGCTGAGCTGGTTGTCGAGGATGTCGTCCTCGGCATCGGGCAGGGCAGGGCCCTCGGCCGCAACGCGCATCAGCGCGTACACGGAGAATGCGAACGTCAGGACGACAGTGGCCAGGACGTCGCGCGTGGCGAGCGTGCGCCGCGCGGGCAGCGCATCGCCGGCGCGCGCCGCATCGCTGGCTTGGATGCGTGTGGCGCCGCTGCCGCGCGCCGCATCGCTGGCTTGGATGCGTTTGGCGCCGCTGCCGCGCGACGCGTCGCCGGCGCGTACGCGTGTCGGGCCGCCGCCGCGCGCCTCTGCTCCGAACACGAGCGCGAACACGAGCGGCGCCGCAAGCACCGTCACCGTGTTCTCCTTGCACATCATTCCGGCAACGACCGCTGCCGCAGCCGCCGCCAGATAACCGGGCCTGCCGCTGCGACGATAGCGCAGCGACCAGGCGGCCGCCGCCAGGAACGCGGCGGCCGCGCCGAGCTCGGCGCGGCCCACGGCCCAGATGACGGCCTCGCTGTGAATGGGCAGCAGGCAGGAGGCCAGCGCCGCCACGGCAGCGCTCCACGGAGCAAGGCCGAGCGCGCGGCCGAGCACGAACACGAGCCAGCTCACCAGCGCATGCATCAGGTAGTTGGTGACGTGAAAGGCGAACGGCGACAGGCCGGCGGCCGCGCGGTTGAGCGCGAACGAAAGCGTGGCCAGCGGCCGGTAGCCGGGCGCATCGGCGCGGCCGCCGCCCCACCACGAGAAGCTCGAGAAGATGCCCGAGATATCGAGAGGTCCGACGACCCATTCGTTTTCGACGATGGCGTTGATGTCGTCGGAGACGAACTCGGCCCGCACGCCGGGCCAGTAGGCCGCGGCCGTCAGCGCCAGGGCCGCAGCGAAAACGGCGACGGGAAAAGCGGCGTTCTGCGGCCGCACGCCGTGCCTCAGGCCGCCATCGATGGAAGGCAAGAGCGTGGCACGCGCACGCGGCCGGTCATCATCCGCGGACGGCGACGGCGTTGCTTACCCACATCCTCGGCATGTTGGCCAGCGGAGCGGTTTCGAGGTTGCTCGCATCGGCGACGTTGACGGTGAAGCTGTTGGCAGTCACGCGCTCGTGGCTTCGGAAGATGCACTTGACCACGGGCCCGGACTTGATGCCCTGCAGGCTGACCAGGCCGACCTTGACCTCGCGCTTGCCCGGATAGTTCGTCGCCGCCAGGCCGTCGGTGAGGGCTTCGCAGATCACGTTGGCACCGCGGCCGGCCCACCCGCCCGAATCGCCCTGGTAGATGATCTCGAACTGCAATGCGCCGAGTGTTTCGCCGGCGCTGACGTTGGCCGTGACCTCGTAGGCAGGCGCCGCCTCATCGTCGCTGGGAGAATCGTCGAACGGATCGTCGTTGTCGTTGCCGCCGCCGACGCCGCTGGGCCCGTCGTTGTCGGCATCGTTGCCGCCGTTGCTGTAGTCGGGGAAGGCGCGGTCTCGCTGGGCCGCTGACAATGCAGGATTGTTGATGACCGAGCGGCCAGGGGCTCCCGGCGCATTGGCCGGACCCGACATCGGAGGTGCAGGCGGACGCACGGCCGGAGCGACCGGCGGTGGCGCGGCGGGCTTGGGCGGAGAAGGCGCCGGCGGGGCCGCAGGTTTGGGTGCCGGCTTGGGCGCGGGCTCGGCCTTCACTTTCTTGGTATCGGCCTCCGCCAGCATCTCGCCGGCAGCAGCCGCTTCGGTCGCAGCGGCATCGGCCGAGGCTGCATCGGGCACGGCAGGAGCGGCGCGACGTGCCTTGGCCACCGGGACCGTCAGGTCCAGCACCTTGCCCGCGTTGTCCTCGGCTTCCGTGAGCTTGACGTCGAGGCGCTGGCGGATGTCGGAAACGGTCGCATCGTCCTTGGCCGCAAGCATGCGGCAGGCGATCACATCGGCCGGGCCTCGCAGTCCGCGCTTGCTCTGGATGCGGGCCGTCAATGTGCCCCGGCCGTCGTCGGTGAAGGTGCCGTCGACGCCGGGCAGGATGACGGCGCACGCCGGGCCGCCCTCCGCGGACACGATCTTCGCGCCGGCGCGCGAGTAGTCGACGACGATGGTGCCCTTGGCCACGCTCGGCGTCTCGTTCTGCAGCGAGACCTGCACCGTCAGCGCGTCCCGATCGGGTGGCTGGCAGCCGGCCACGGCGATGGCTGCCGTTGCTGCCAGCGCAACTCGCGAAGAGATCGAGGCTGTCTTCATCATCGATTCACCTTGGTCAAGCGGCACCGAAGTCGGCGCTCGCCGTAGGATCGTCCAGCTCTTGGACGTGCGGGAGTGCCAGGACGTTCGAAGGGTGGAGGCCTCCGGCGGGCGTTTTTTTTGCGCGGCGTGGGCTGCGACTGTTCACTCGGCGGACTCGACGACGGAGTCGACGATGACGGTGACATCGTCGTTGTCCACGTCGCCTCCATCTTCGGCAACGGCGTCGTTGATGGTGATCGGGAAGTTGCCGCTGGTCGGTTTCTGCTCCGCCACGAACGTGCACCGGACCAGCGTCGCGTCCTCTTCCAGCGCATCGTCCGCGCTCATCGCGACCGTCAGCTCGGATACGTCATCGTCGTCGAAGTCTACGTCGACATCGCCGGCGCCGCCGGCTGCCTCGCAGTCGACCTGGGTTCCGGTGCCGACGAAGCTGCCGCCGCCGTGATATGCGATAGTGAACCTCAGCTCGCTCAGCGGCTCGGGTGTTTCCGACAGACGAAACGATACGTCGTAGAGCACATCGTCGCCGCCGCCTCCGGGGCCGCAACCGGCAACCGCGGCGGCAAGAGGCAGCATCGCGAGCGCGACACGAACGAGACGTGCGCCGAGCCTGCGGGAGCGGCGGTGTGGCGGTTTGGCAAGCGGGGTCACGTGCCACGAATTCTAGGCCAAACCCCGCGGGCCCGCCACTTTGCCAACCCCCCGAGACCCGAGCCATCCGACCTGCAGGAGCGCTTGCAGAACGCTCTGATGGCTCGGGCCTCTCCTCTCCCCCGGACTACTCTTCGCGGCAGCCGCTGTCGCAGCCGTCGCCCGAGACAATGTTGCCGTCTTCGCACTCCTCGTCGCATTCGATCCTGCCGTCGCCGCAGCGGCAGACCTTGATGAAGCTTTCGAACTTGACTGCTCCAGGCCCGGTGATGCCGCCTGCGCTGTTGATCGTCGAGGACGAGGTAGCCGGCACGCAGAACAGCGCGACCGTCGTCGGCCGCGAAGCATCCTGGACGCATTCGATGCCGGCACCGCAGTCGGCGTTGGTCGTGCACGCGCTCTTGTCCTCGCCGGAGCGGCAGTAGCTGGCCAGTGGCGAGCCATCACCTTCGCGCGTGATCGAGGCCTCGAAACACGGGCGGAACTCGGCGATGCAGTTGCCGGCGCCCTGAGCCTGGCAGGTCGAATCATCGCCGGGTTGGCAGTTGCGGAAGTCCTCGAACTCGCAGCGTCCCTGCAGAGTGTTCTCGCACCGCTCCTCTTCGCTGCCGCCGCAGATGAACTTGTCGGAGCTGCAATCGTTCGGTTTCTTCTGCGGCGCGTTCTGCGCCTGCGCGCCGCCCGTACCGGCTACGCACGTCTGGCCGCCGGGGCAGTCGACATCCTCGAAGCATGGCAGCGCCGGATTGTTGTCGCAGAAGCCGCAGTGGCACCAGTAGCCGCAGGTCACCGGCTGATCCGGCGCCTCGGCGCACGTCCCGTTGCCGGCGCATTGGGCGTTGCTCGTGCAGGCGATGCTCGGATCGCCGGTGCATCGCTTGCAGTCGGCGTTGCTCGTGCACATGGGGTCGCCGGCGCCGACCTTGTCGATGCACTTGGCATTGTTGCGGCTCGGGTGGCCTTGGAAGGAGAAATCCGAGCACGGAAGCTGCGCCGTTCTGGTCGTCGAGCCCGTCGTCACCTCGTTGAAGCGGATGGCGAGCCCGGTTCCCGAGATGCTCGCGCCGAGCGAAGGCGGACAATCGCGCGACGTCCCGCCGAAATCCGGACTGACTCCTTCAACGATGCAGGCGGCGCCGGGGAACTGGCCGCCATCGCACGTGAACTGGTCTCCGACCTCCGGGTCTTCGTCGAGCTCGCCGCAGCGCGGACATGGTTGGTCGATCGAAATGCCGAGGAACACGCGCGAGCGCAGGTTGACCGACGCCGTGCCTTCACCGGTGGCCGAGTCGGCAGTTCCCGTGATCGAGCCGTCGAACAGCGTCACGACGCACACCGGGTTTCCACCGGAGGACAGCGGCAGCGGCGGCCCGAACGTATGCACGCAGGCGACGCCGGCGGGACAATCGGCGTTGGTGGTGCAGTCGGCCAGCGTGGTGACGCAGTTCTTTCCGTGTGTCGGCCCCGTGATCTCGCACTCGGTATCGCCGCCGTTGCAGTTGCAGGTGAGCTGGCAGGTGCCGCCGTCGCAGTCACTGTCGCGTTCGCAGACTTCCTGATTGTCCGAGCAGCGCCGCACTCCACGGAACGTGATGGATGCGCCCTCGATCAGGTCGGAGTTGTGCGCGATGCCGGTCCAGCCGGAGTCGAGGTCGGAGCCGGGCAGCGTGAAGATTTCGGCGGAGGTGCAGGGGAGGCCACAGTTGCACTGCAACGGCGGCTGGCCGCCAACCGCGAAACGGAGGCAATGCAGCGCATCGCTCGCTTGGACCAGTCCGTTGCCGTTGACGTCGCAGATGCATGGCTTGGCATCGCACTGCGTGTTCTGGCCCACTGCCTCTTTCAGAATCGCCAGACAGTCGCCCGCCACGGGTTTGTTGCCGGAGGATACCGGTTGCCCGCAGTCGCCATTCGCCGCGATCGCGGGAGTCACCGAAAATGACGAAGCGTAAAGCGTGATCGGAAGGAGAACGGCCAGAAGCGCTCGAGATTTCGGGTTCATGACGACTCCATTGCCGGCGAGTTGGGCCGGCCGAGACGCTAGCGCCCCGATTGAACCAATGTAAAGCAATTTTTTCGCTTGGCCGTGCACGGTGGACCGCGAGCACCGTCAACTCGCGGTGACAGTGGGCTGATGCCGCCGTCATCGCGAAGGAGAAAAAAAGGCCCGGCCTCCTTTCGGAAGCCGGGCCTCTGTGCCGGCGGTCACCCGCCGGGCTGTTTATCCAGGATCAGTCTTCCTGGCAGGTCGGATAGCTGCAGCTATCGCCATCGACCTGGTTGCCGTCATCGCACTCCTCGTCGCAGCCGACTTCGCCGTCGCCGCAGCGGCAGACCCGCACGAAGCTGTTCAGGCGAACCGCTCCGGGGCCGGTGATGCCGCCGGCGCTGTTGATCGTCGAGGACGAGGTCGCGGGCACGCAGAACAGCGCGACCGTCTCCGGCACCGACGCATCGCTGACGCAGTCGCCGCCGGCGCCGCAGTCGGCGTTGGTGCACGGCTCGCGGCTGATCTCGCAGTAGCTGCCGAGAGGCGACGGCTCGCCGGTACGGCTGATCTGCGACTCGAAGCAGGAGCGGAAGTCGAAGATGCAGTCGCCTGCACCCTGCGCCTGGCAGGTCGAGTTGTCCTGACAGTTGCGGAAGTCTTCGAACTCGCAGCTTCCTTGCAGCGTGTTCTCGCACTTCTCTTCGTCCGCGCCGCCGCAGATGAACTTGTCCATCGAGCAGTCGTTGGGCTTCTGCTGCGGAGCGTTCTGTGCAGTGCCCGAGCCCGTACCGGCCACGCAGGTCTGGCCATTGGGGCAGTCGCCGTTCTCGAAGCACGGCAGGGCCGGGTTGTTGTCGCAGAACCCGCAGTGGCACCAGTAGCCGCAGGTCACGGGCTGATCCGGCGCCTCGGCGCACGTGCCGTTGCCCGTGCACTGCGCGTTGCTCGTGCAGGTGATGGTCGGGTCGCCCGTGCAGCGCTTGCAGTCGGCGTTGCTCGAGCACGTGGGATCGCCCGCGCCGACCTTGTCGATGCACTTGGCGTTGTCGCGCGAGGGGTGGCCCTGGAACGAGAAGTTCGCGCACGGCAGCTGCGCGGTCTTGGTCGTCGTGCCCGTGGTGACCTCGCTGAAGCGAATCGCCAGGCCCGCGCCGGAGATGTTGGCGCCGAGGGCCGGCGGGCAGTCACGCGAGACGCCGCCGAAGTCGGGGCTGACGCCCTCGACCACACAGGCAGCTCCGGGGAACTGGCCGCCTTCGCACGTGAACTGATCGCCGATCTCCGGATCCTGGTCGAGCCTGCCGCAGCGCGGGCACGGCTGGTCGATGCTGATGCCGAGGAACACTCGTGACTTCAGGTTCGACTGGGTCACCGCTTCGCCGGTCTGAGTATTGGCCGTACCGGTGAGCGGGCCGTCGAACAGCGTCACCACGCAAACCGGGTTGCCGGCCGAGGACAGCGGCAGCGGCGGACCGAACGTGTTCACGCAGGCAACGCCCGCGGCGCAGTCGGCGTTGGTGTTGCACTCGACCAGCGTCGTCAGGCAGTTCTTCTGCCCGGTCGGGCCGGTGATCTCGCAGGTATGGTCGTTGAGGCAGTCGCAGGTCGGCTCGCAGGTCGTGGCCCCCGCTTCGCCGCCTTCGCCGACCACGGCCGCGCCGCAGTCCGCGTCGACCTCGCAGGCCTCGCCATCGCCGCCGCACCGCCGGAGCGTACGGAAGGTGACGCTGGCGCCCTCGATGAGGTCGGAGTTGTGGGCAATGCCCGTCCAACCCGAATCCAGGTCGGAGCCAGAGCTCGAGGTGAGCTGCGCCGAGGTGCAGGGGACGCCTTCCACATCGCCGCAATCGGCCGGACAGTTCTCTTCGGTCTCACCTGGGTCGCACGTGCCGTCGTTGTTGCACTCGCCTTCGCAGTCGCACATCAGCGCCTGCTGCGGATTGACGGCTCGTTTGAGCGTCTGCAGCGCATCGCTGGCCTGAACGGCGCCGTTGCCGTTGACGTCACAGATGCACAGTTGGGTATCGCATGCCGTCGCCTGCCCAACGGCTTCCTTGAGAATTGCAAGCGCGTCGCTGGCGGTGGGGTTGTTGCCCGTGGAGACGGGCTGGCCGCAATCACCGTTGGCGGCCATGGCGGCAATGGGGGTGGCCGCGAAGGCTGCGCAGACGAGTGAGGCTGCGGCGATGAATCGGACGAATCGGGTGGTCATTTCTGTCTCTCTCCTGGGTCAAACGGGGAAAACGAACAGTTCACTCGGGGTCAAAAAAGAGGGGGAGCCCTCTTTCGAGGGCTCCCCCTTTACGCACTAATCTATCATCACTCTCGACAAGTGTCTCTACGGAGCCGGCGTCACGATCGCGTCGACGTCGACGTCGATCTCACCGAAGTTCGGATCCGACGCATCGTCGATCGTGATCACGAAGTCGCCCGCTACAGGCGGATCACCCTGAATGCCTTCGAAGGTGCAGACCGCCAGAGGCGCCGGCGCCGAGAACCCGTTCAACGAGACGAAGCCGAGGCTCAGCTCGTTGTTCAGGTCGTCGTCGTTCGGAGCGAAGATCGCGCCATTGACCTGGTTCGTGCACGACACCGTGCCTGCCGTTCCGGCGAACTCGCCGGGTGCCGTCTCGTAGTCGACGGTGAACTGCAGTGCGCCGACCTGGCCGCTCGCCGAGACGAGCTGGAAGGTGACGTTGTAGGTCGGGCTTGCATCCACCGTCGTGGTGGTGACCGGCCCGTCCGTCGTCGTGGTGGTCGTGTCCGTCGTGGTCGTCGTCGTGGTCGTGTCGTCGGTCGTCGTGGTCGTCGTCGTCTCATCCGTATCGCACTGGATGAGCGAGATGATGACATCGGGCTCGGGCTCGATCGGGTTGATGTCCGGATCGGCCGCGTCAACCACGGTGATCTGGAAGTCCGCCGCGACCGGCACCTCACTGGCGTTGAAGGTGCACTCGGCGATGTCCACGGGTCCGGTGAATCCGTCGAGGCTGATGATGCCGGACGAGAGCACCTGCTCGTTGTCCTTGTCGTTGAAGCTCGCGATCGAGCCCTCGACCAGGCTGGCGCACTCGACGTTGCCGGCCGATCCCGCGAAGACGCCGGGGGCGTCGCCGTAGTCGGTATCCCACTGCAGCGAGCCGACTTCGACCGCGTCGTCGAGGCGGAACACCAGGCGGCACTGCAGGTCGGGCGGCGGAACCGTAATCGACGTGGTCGAGGTGGACGTCGTGGTCGAGGACGTCGTCGTGCTCGACGAGCTGGTCGTCGTGCTCGAAGACGTGGTGGTCGTGCTGCTCGTCGTCGTTCCGGTGCAGGCCGGATCGTTGACGCACTGCTCGTCCTCGCAGTCGGTGTCGCCGTCGTCGTCGTCGTCGATGCCGTTGTCGCAGTCTTCGCACGAGGTCGGATCGGGATCCTCGCTCACGCAGACCGGCGGATCGGGATCGCAGGACGGCGTCGTGCAGTCGCACTCGGCGGTCGTCACGGTCACGTCGTTGATGTCGGAAATGTCGACGTGTTCGAAGAAGCAGCTGAACAGGTTGGTGATGGCGGGAATCGTGCAGCCGGTGATCGTGACGAGCAGGGTCTCGTCATCATGCACGAAGTCAATGTCGCAACCGTTGGCCTCGAGGACCGAATTGATCGCGCATTGCAGCTCGCCCTCGGAATCCTCTGCGATGATGGCGCCGGCTGCGTCGAGATCGACCTCGATGGTCACGCTGTCGCAGTTTCCAGCGCCGTTGATGCCGAAGAAAAGGCGGATCAGGTTAACGCCGTCTGGCCCGCTATCGTCACATCCGCCAAGTACGCCGGCCAGTGCAAGGACTACAGTGCCCATCCCCAGCTTGCGAAACCAAGTCTTCATTCGGTGCACTCCTTTTCGTTGCAGTTGAGGCGAGACCGGACCAGGGGAGGCGAGCCCTTCCTCTCCTGACGTGGTCCAATCTAAGAAAAAGGCTACGGCGCTAACCTTTAGCCGGGGCAATCGGAGGTTGTCAAGCTACCCACCAGCATGCGGTGGAGCGGGCAAGATAGTTGCTTTGCTAGAAAATCCGCGCGTATAGCAATTCCATTCACTCCAGCGAGGACGTTCAAATCGACGAAGCCGTCCGTCCGGACCGGCTTCATCAGATCAGATACAAAGGAGGTTCCATGCCCAAGGGTCTTCAACCCTCACCGCTTTACCCCTGGCGGTCATCGAGAGCGCTCGGCATCGCTGCTGCCGTCGCGCTCGTGTCTCAACTCACCCCGGCGCCGGCCCTCTCTTTCTTTCAGCAGACGACGCTGGAAGGCAGCATCGGGACCGATATCGGGGGCGTGTGGTTGGCGGTTCACCAGGTGATGCCCGAGTTTCGGGTTACTTATGCAAAGCCTGCCGAGGGACCTGTGGTGCCCTTCAAGGTAGGCCCCATTCCCACCGGCCTGGAGCTCGTCGTGGGCAAGGAGCCGAAGGGAGCCGCCATCACCGAGCTCACAGATGCAGGCAAGGCGGCGGACCTTGGCCTTCTCGTCGGTGACATAATCATCAAGATGAACGCCACCGACATCGACAGCCCGGCGACATTCGAAAAGGCACTCGAGAACGTTCCGCAGCAGGTCCTGCTGTCGGTACGCCGGCCCCAGATCCGGATGACCTCGACGCGGCTGCTCAAGATCAAGTACGAAGTGACCGAGGCCGCCGCCGAAGGCGCTTCCGCCATCGGATCGGAGAAGCTGGACATCGAGGTGCTGGAGGTGACGCTGCCGTTCCAGGATCAGGTGGAGAAGACGCGCCAGACGCACGAGCTCTGGCAGCCCACCGCCGCCGACCTCGAAGGATTGAAGAAGAACTGGTTCGAGCTGCCCGCCCGTTCGCCGGCCGTCTTCACCAAAGGCACGCATCGAGTCGTTGCCGCAGCCAATTTCGATGACGCGTTGAGCTCCGATCGTGGACTGGCCAAAGCGAAGTTCGCCATCGTCATGGACTTCGAGGGCAACCCGATGCGTGGCGGCGGAAAGAGCATCGACATCTACGGCTTCGAGGCGGTCGGTAAGGACGCGATGGACGGCACCTACGTGACGGCGACGATCGCGTCGGCCCCGTTCCCGATCAACATCGAGTTCAAGGGGCGTTTCCAGATGGTGAAGGTCGACGACTGGTCGGACAAAGACACCGAGGCCAGGAAGTCGAAGAAGGCGCAGCCGAAAGAAGACCTCAACAAGTACGAGGTCCTCCCGGACACCGCGCCGAGCCAGCCCAAGAAGCAGTAGGCGGCCGAGCCGGTGGCCGGCCGGCGATGAGACAAATCCGCCTGCGAAGGTGGCGGCAAGGCGTGCGCCGCAAAAAGAAAGGGCCCGCGCGGAGTGATCCGCGCGGGCCCTTTGTCATGGAGGGCCGTGCCCTCGGTTCGTATTACGGCAGCGAGGTGTAGTTCGGCACTACCGTGCTCGGCTGGCGCAGACGTCCAGGTCCGGGCAGACCGGCCGTCGCGTTGACCGCGCTGTTGCCGCTGGCGGGGATGCAGAACGTCGTCACCGACAGCGCATTGGTAGCATCGCCGAGGCCGTTGAGCGTATCGCCGCCTTCGGCCGCGCCGTCGTTGACGAAGCAGTTGCTGACGTCGAACACGCAGATTCCGGCACCGGGGTTGTCGTCGGTCGTGCCGTCGATGTTATCGGCGCCGGCCTCGCAATTGCCCGTGGTGCCTTCCAGAGCGCGCGAGCAGGTGCGGAACTCCTGGCCAGGACCATTGCAGTGGTAACGGCCGCCGGCTGCGCAGACGCCTTCCTGAGGCTCGGTCACGACGCAGGTGCCGCCGCCGTCGCACTGTGCATCGACGCCGCAATTCAGCCCGTCGCCGGTGCCGCCGACGCAGACGCCCTTCTGCACGCATAGCGGAACGCAGCGACCGCTCGGGCAGGCATCGCCGCAGGTGCCGCCGCCTCCGCAGTCGCCGTTGGTAGTGCAGCTATTGCCGGCGTCGGTGCCGCCCGTGCACGCGAGCGGATTGCTCGAGCAGGTGCCGCCGCCGCCGCAGTCGGAGTCTTCGTCGCAGGAGACGCCGGCCTCCGTGCCGCCGACGCACTTGGAGAACGCGCCACCGCAAGGCTCGCCATAGTTCGGGCCTGCATCACAGGCGGCCGTGCAGCGGTTGGGCTGGTTCCGCGTGCTGCTTCCGCCCGTTACGCAGTTGCAGTCGTAGTTCTGATATCCCGTCGCATCGCAGGGTGCGGGGTTTTCCAGGGCCACGGCCTCGCTGGTCAACGGGGTGAAGCTGATCTCCAGGCCGGCGCCGGAGATGTTGTCGTTCGTCTGCGGCGGACAATCGACCGAGGTCGTGCCGAAGGCCGTGAAGGCTTCGACCCGGCATTCGCTGCCGTGGTTCGCTCCCGCGTAGCAGATCAGGTCGAGGACGCACTCGGCACCCAGACACTCATAAGACTGGGTCGTGCAGCTCGCGCCGTTCGGGCAGTCAGAATCGAAGCGGCAGCCCAGGCCTACGCAGACGGAGCCGGGGCACTCGGCATCGGTCATGCACGGATCGCCGGCGTTGGCGCCGGCGCGACAGGCCATTTCGGTGCCGTCGCACGTACCCTCGCAGACTTCGCCGGCACGTGGGGTATCTTCCTCGCACCAGCCGCCACACGTCGGACACGGACGCGCCAGCGCCTCCGCAAGGTGCGTCAGCGATCGCAGCTCGTAGTTCACGGCATGCTCGCCGGTAACGATGTTGCGCGTGCCGGTGATGTTGGAGGCATAGCGGCTGTCGACGCACACCGACGTGCCTTCCGCGTTCAGCGGAAGAGGCGCGCCGTTGTGAAGGATCAGGCAGCTGTACGACTCTTTGTCGCAACGGCCGCGGCAGGTCTCGCCCTCAGGACAGTCCGCCTGCGCTTCGCACGGCGTGGTCGGGATGCCGTCCGCATTGAAGCACTGCGAGTCGCAGTCCAGCTCGGACTCGCAGTAATCGCCGGCGTTGATGGAGTTCTCATCGCAGACCTGGCAGTCGCCGGTGCTGTTGCTGCCGTTGTTGTTGCCGTGCTGGTCGCAGCTGAGGCCGCTGGTCAGGTCGTAGGTGCAGCGCGGAGCGTTCTTGCCCAACACGTCGCAGACGCTGTCGCTGCTGGTACCGACGCAGTTTGCCTGCGTCTCGGGCGTATTGCCGAACTGGTCGCAATCACAGTTGGACATCGTGCTGACAAAGCCGGCACCGTCGGTCACGGCCGAGTTGTGCGAAGCGCCGCTCCAGCCGTTGTCGAGGTCGGCGGCGAAACCGTCCGCAAAGGAACGCGCGCGCTTGACCGTCGCGCAGGTGCACTCCCAGAGGTCGCCCGGAGGGAAGCACGCTCCCGGGCATGCGGAATCGTCCGTGCCGTCGCACTCCTCACCGACCAGGAAGAACTGGCTCGGGATCTGATTGACGAAGTTGTCTCCGCAGCGGGCGTCGGTGGTGCCGGGGAAGACGGCGTTGATGACGCTGATGTCGATGTAGTTCTTGTCCTCGACGTTGGCGATCGAATGCGTGGCCTCCTCGAGCACGTCGCCGAGACACTCGAGCGCATCGGCTTCGGTGGTCACGCCGCCGACGCCCGCGCCGCAGATGTCGAGCTGTTGCACCGCGGCGTCCGTGCAGGCAGCCGCAACGGAGTCGAGGAACTTCTGGGTACCGACGGCAATCTTGGCGGCGGTCTTGGGGTCGCCCTGCGGGCACTGGTCGGGAAGGATGGCTGGCGAATCGGAGCCAAGCTGAGCTACGCGGCACGCGGCCACTGCGGCGGCGTTCTTGCTGGCGGTCTTGCCGACAGACTTCAGGATGGCCGCCAGGCAGGCCGGAGCATCGCCGGTCAGTCCCGTCGAATTGATACCGGCGTTGTCGAGCAGGTCCTGACCGATGGTCGTGCCGAGGCTGCCCATGCACTCGCCGATGTCACTGGGAACGCCCAGTTCCCTGCCGAGGACCGCCTCACAGAACGGTCCGGGCAGACCCATGTTGTTGGAGTTGAAGGGCAGACCTTTCGCGCCTGCAGTGCAGTTCTCCGTCAGAGCGCCGTTCGGAGGGCAAGACAGGTTGTTGATGCAGTCCGCGCCCGAGACGCTGCACGTGCTGTGGCACTTGCTCGCGGCCGCCTTGATGACCTTGGCCAGCGACTTGTCGATCGCGGCCTGCGCGTCGGCGTCCGGACACGCGCCGGGCGTCTCGCTCTCACAGGCGACCATCGCTTTGGAAACCGCGGCCAGATGCTTCCCGACGGCCTTGCCCATTGCTGCAAAGCAGCCGGCCTCGAGCTTGGTGTTGGTCGCCGCGTGCGACGACGACGCTGAGGCCAGCAGCAGAACCGCGGCAGCCGCCGTGGTCCACGCCTTGGCCGTGGTCAATGATTTCATTGGATTCCTCCCTCCTGGACTTCGAGCAACGCAGAAAAGTTCGCGGACGCGATTGGGTGCTCGGACCCCAATCGAAGTTCCCCCGATGATCGTCCCACGCGAGCGGGCCTAACCTAAGGAACCGGTCAGGTTAATGTCAAGGTAAAGACCGTCGATGCACGAAGGCCCCGGCTGCTTCCGCGGCCGGGGCCTTCGGTTCAAGAGCGGAGGTCCGCTCGCACCTCAGTCGTAGAGCAGGTCCACCAGCATGTCGACCTTGACCGCTCCCGGTCCCGGTGAGCCGGCGGCCGAGTTGATGCCCGTGTTCGACGTCGGCGGCAGGCAGAACGTGCCGGCGAGAACCGGATTGGTCGTGCTCGGCGTGCCCTGGACCTGGATGGGGTCGAGGAAGCAGCTCTTCAGCTGCGGGAGGTTGCACGTACCGCAACCGGCGCCCGGGCAAGAGACGTTCTCGGGCGCGCAGTCCTCATCGTCCTCGCATGAGATGACGCCGCGGCCGTTGGCTCGCGTGAAGCCGTCGCAGTACATCTCGATGGGATTCGCGCACGTGCCGCGATCGAGCGCGGTGCCCGTTTCGCAGACGTAACCGGTACAGCCGTTGGGATTGCGGTCCGGCCCGGCGCCGTTCGTGCACACGCCCAGACCCAGGCCGCTGCAGGCCGCGTCGGTGCGGCAAGGAGTCGCTCCGTCGCCCGAACACACGCCGCACGCACACAGCTCGCCCGAGGCGACGCCGTCGCAGTTGTCCTCGAACGGCAGCTGGGCCGTACCAGTGGTCAGGTTCAGGTCGATGATCAGGCCGCTGCCGCTGAAGTTCTGGCCGGACGACGGCGGGCAGTCCAGGCTGACGCCGGCGACTGCATCGAAGTGCTCAGGTTTGGCGAAGCTGAGGTCGAAACCCTGAACGTCGCAAGGATCGCCGTTGACCCCGGCCGGGCCGCCAGTGCACGTGCCGTTCTTGAGGCCATCCTGCGCCGTGACGTCGCCTTCGCAGACGGGGCACGGCTGGGTGCCGCTGCCGCCGAGGTGGACGACGGCGCGCAGGTCGAGGTTGAGCTCGCTGGTGCCGTTGTCCGGGTTGGCGGTGCCCGTGACGTTCGTCGCCAGGCGGTTCATGGTGCAGGTCGGAGTGCCGCCGGCGGAAACCGGCAGCGGCGGTCCGAGGTAGTAGCCGCAGTTCTGCGCGCCGGGGCAGGCCGCATCCGTGCCGAACGGATTGCTGCACGAGATCTGCACGTTCTCCGTGCAGCGCGCGTAGTAGAGCGATCCGGGATCCGTCAGCGAGATGCCGTTGATCGTGCAGTCGCCGCACGAGCCGGCCTCGCTGCCAGGGCAGGTGGCGTTGGAGCTGACCGTGTAGTTGTCGACGATGTCGATCTCGTGGCCCAGGCCGGACCATCCTACCGAAAGCGTCGAATCGGTTGGGCCATCGATGCTGCTGCCGGCGCGGATCGTGCTGCGCACGCCGGTCGGGCACAGCGTCGTCGGCAGCTCGTACGCCGTGGTGAACGCCGACAGCGCGAGCGCGTCGTACTCGGCCGCGAGGCACGTGCTCAGGTCGTCGAGGTTTGTCGTCGCGCACGAGCCGACGTTGGAGAGGTTGGCGGCGGTGCACGCCTTGACGATGGCCTCCTCGGCCTTCACCAGTGCCGCAGCGCCCTTGTCGTCGGGATCTGCGTCGTCGCACTCATCCAGATCGTTGTTCTCTTCCGCGTCCTGGTCGCCCTGGCAGGCATGACGGCCCTTCAGAAGCGTGGCCACGTACTTCGGATACGCCTTGGCGATGGTGGCGTGGCACTTCTGGTCGTCCTTGCTCGCCATGGGGGCAGCAGGATTGTCCAGAGTGGCGGCGCTCGCCTCCGCTACGAGTTCAGGACCGAGGCAGGCCAGGCAATCGGCGACGTGGGCGATGGTTCCCATGGGGTTGGGCAGCCCGAGGTCGTCGCATGGTGCAGGGCAGGTCGAGTAGATGTCGTAATCGAGCAGCTCGGTTTCGCCGCTGCACGACCCCAGGACCGTCTCCTCGAGCTTGGCGGCGGCGCCGGCGATCTTGCCCTTGGAATCCGCTCCGTTCGAGCTGACGTCGTTGCAGTCGACGGAGCTGGGGATCTTGTCGGCGTTGCGGCTCTTGTGGCAGCCGCCAATGGTCTTCGCAGCCGTGGAGACGAGCTTCGAATACGCTTTGGCGACGTCTGCGCGGCAGTCGACGGCGCCGTCGTCGAGCGCGGCGGCGGCCGGGGCCGACGCCAAGGCGACGAAGACGGCAGCGCCGAGGGCGCTCCTCAAATAATGGCGATTGGTCATTTCCTCCCTCCTGTGGGTAACGAGCGAAAAGCTAGCGGGACTCGAGCACGCGCGGTGCCCGAGCCGGGACGCGCGCAGGGTAGTTGCGCGTCAACAGCAGTGTCAAGGCAGTATCCCCCGGCGCTTGATTGACGCCGGCTCGAAATCCCACACAATCGGGCAATTATCCACTCGCAGAGGAGACCACATGAAATCGAGCGGTTTGATCGCATCGGCCCGGGCTCTTTCCCTGGTCGCAACCTTTTCCGTGGTGGGCGGCATCCCCGTCGGGGCGGATGCGGAGTCGCTGGTGTGCCGGAAGGTCGTGGCGGAGAGCCCCTCCGGCGAGGGCCGCAACACCGGAGCCGGCTCACGCGTGAAGTGCGCCGAAGGCGAGATGCTCACCGGCGGCACGTGCACTCCCGACATTCGCCCCGAGGCGGACGGTACGTGCCAGACGTCGGCGATGGGCGTCATCCAGCTGTTGGCGGACCATCCCGAGACGACGGAAGCTGCATTCTTTACATGCCTGCAAACCGGCGGATCGGAATGCCCGGCGGCAGCTCGCACGCGCGCGGTGGCGATCTGCTGCAAGATCGCGGCCGGTGAGGCCAAGCCGTAGCGGCGTCCGCCGCCGCATCCTTCAAAAGAAAAACGGGGTTGCCACGTAGTGGCAACCCCGTCTCGCTCCGGCCGGATGGTGCCGACTAGAACTGCCAGGTGAACTGGATGCTCGTCTCGGAGCGGCCTCGGCTGCCGCCGCCCAGGAACCAGGGCTCGAACAGCTCGCCGTTGTCGATGTCCGAGTCGTTCTTGTGGCCGTCGTACGGGTCCCACGGGGCGCCGGCCCAGATCAGACGAGTCGTGATGTTGAACGCCAGGTCGGGCGTGTAGAACCAGTCCATGCCCAGCGCCAGCTCCTGCGAATAGCTGTTGACCGGATCGAGCAGGTAGATCAGCGCCGGCACCAGCGTACCGCCGCGGTAGAAGCCGAGGGCGGCAAAGGTCATCAGCAGCTCCCACTGATGGATGGTGTCGCGGCCGTGGCCGGCCGGAGCGTCGAGCTGCGGAAGGTCGAGAGGTCCGACGAAGCCGGTCTGCTCGCCCGGCAGCAGGAATTGGGTATCGCTGCCGCAGTTCTCGGCAGGATCGGCGGTGTAGCCGATGAAGTTCGGGTTCGGGCTGCCGTCGGGGAGGCGCTCGGGCTGATCGCCGATCGCGCAGCGGCGACGCTCGTGGTTGATGATGTAGTGCCAGAAGAACTGGCCCGACAGGAAGAACGTCGTCTTCTTGTTGAGCCAGCGGATCCAGGTCGGGCGGTCGAAAGCGAGCATGCCCTTCCACATGTTGCGCTCGGAGATGCCGGGCAGCAGCGTCGGGCCGTTGGGCGCGCGGCCGAGCAGGGCGTTCTGCTTGTCGCCGTTGTAGAAGGGCAGGTCGAAGTCGATGATCGTCTCGATGCGCCAGACCGCCTGCGTCCATTCCCCTTCGAACCAGTTGAACGACAAGCCGACGGTATGGACGTACGGCGCGAAGTACTCGGCGCAGAACTCGTTCTTCGCCCACGGGATCTGCGCAAGGATGTCGGGGTTCTCGCCGTTGAAGGACACGCCTTCACAGAACGTCGTGGCGTCCAGGTACTGGCCGATCTCGGGAACGTAGACCTGCTTGTCCTCGGGCACGCCGCGGATGATGGCCACCGGTGAGCCGTCGGGCGCGAAGCGCTGGTACAGGTAGTTCAGCGACCATTCGGTGGACCCGGCCAGCCAGTGGAACCGCACGCCGAACTGGCTGTTCTCGACGGGGTTCTTGTCGTAGTTGCCCTGATTGAAGAGCGTGGTGCCGTTGAGCAGCGAGTCGCAGGTTCCGCCAGAGGCGTTGCGGCAGAACGAGGACTGGAAGACGCCGGTGCCTTTGGCGTTTTCGATGGGATCGAGCAGGCGCACGCCCCAGGGCCGCGGCAGGAAGCCGATCTTGCCCGGGTTCCAGTCGAAGCCGGGGTTCCAGTACGCTTCCAGGAACGTCTGGGAGAGCGGGCCGATCTGCTTGAAGTCCCACAGGCCCTTCACCATGAAAAACGGCTGCCGCAGCTCATCGAAGCCGAATCCTGGCGGCGGCAGCTCCTGGAAGAAGTGCCACGACAGATCCAGCGTGTTGGCTCGGTCCAGCATGCGGAAGCCGTCTGACTCGCCCCACACCACCTGCTGCTTACCGATGCGCAGCGTCAGCGGCAGGTTCTTGAAGTACAGGTCGATGTAGGCCTCGCGGATGCGGTTGTTGAACTTGAGCTCGTCACGTTCGTGCTTGGGGATCGTCTCGAGCCGGCGGAACTGCGGCTCGATGAACTGACCCTGCAGATCGTAGTCGTCCATCATGCCGGGCGTGATGTCGTAGATGGAGTCGTAGACGCCGCGGTACAGAACGAAGATGTCCGAGCGTTCCAGCCACGGCGTGTTCCACTTACCGAACGCCTTGCCACGCTGCAGCCACTTGTACTCGAGGCGAAGCCTCAAGGTGTTGCGCTGCATGATGAAGCCCCATTCATCGATGTCGGGATGCCGGAATATGTTCGTGGTGCGAATGTGGCCGCCGAGATCGACGCTGTTGGTGCGATAGATCGCATGCGCGGAAGCCGGCGCCAGAATCGCAAGGCAGAGCAATACCTTCAGGAAGGTCGAAAGCGCTTTCATGCCAAACCCCTCATTCTTTAACGCCGAGGTAGAACCCTCGACGTACCGGTCCTAAAAACGGAAAGTTGGCGGCATTAAAACACCCCAGCGCCAAGGGAGCAACCGCTTCGCCGTGTTGAAATCCGCAGGTCTTTCACGCTCTTGATCGTCGTCGATCGGCTTGCTGCCGAGGCGGAGCGTCGCTAGGGTCGCTGCCTGCTCGCCCGCACGCTGCAAAAGCGAAAGGCATGTCGGCAGCGCCCGCGGCGATCGGCAAAATGCGAGCAAAAAGGAACGGAGAGGGAACGGGTCCGGTGGCCCGGCCGGTCTTCAAAACCGTGATGTCGGCCTCAACGGTCGGCGGAGGGTTCGACTCCCTCCCTTCTCCGCCACCTGTCCGAATCCCCGCGCCGCTCTCGCTTGGCGAGGCTGCCTCCGACGACCAGAACCTGTCCGTCACCGCTCGACCAAACGATCCGAAGCCATGCCGGCATCGGATCGAGGCCGAGCTCGGGCAGGAATTTCTCCTTGGAAAGCAGCGCGCCCTCGGCTCCAGCTATGAGCTCGGCGACGGCCGTATCGGGATCGTCGGCACGACGCACGGGGCGGCGCGTGTAGAAGGCCAGAGCGTGGGGAGCCACGCGGTACGACGTCAGCGCCGCGTAATCCGGCAGCTCGGCTCGCACGATGTCGGCGGCGCCTCGCTGGCTCTCTCGCGCGTTCAGCGCGTCGGCCGCGCCTCCATAGACCATGGCGATCAGCAGGAGCGAGCCTGCAGCCGTCGCACCGAAGATGCTCGGCGCGGTGTGTGCATTTTTGTACGCCCATGCCGCCACCAGCAGCGAGGGCAGCGCCAGGACCGCTCGGGCCCAGGCAGACGGCGCGTCGATGAAGATCCACGCCGCGCCCGCGATGGCGATGGTGGCGGCCAGGATGGTCCAGCCGACGGCGGCCGCTTCGATGGCCCGCGGCATTTCGACGCGGCCCGTCACGGCATCGTCGACGTAGGCCGCCATGAGCGCGATCAGCGGCGGGAAGGCCGCCAGCACGTACGTGGGCAGCTTGGTGTGCGAGAAGCTGAAGAACGTGATCACCACCGTCGCCCACGCCAGGGCATGCCGGACGCCGCCGTGCGGGTCGCGCCAGGCGGTCGCCAGCGAGGAAGGAAGCAGCATGCTCCAGGGCAGCAGGCAGATCGGCACCGCGACGAGATAGAAGTACCAGGGCTCCTGATGCTCGAGCGCGCCGGGCACCGCGAAGCGCGCCAGGTTGTGGTGCCACAGGAACGTCTCGATGTAGCGCGGGTCCAGGATGTAGGCCGCGACGTACCAGGGTGCCGCGACGGCCAGAACGAGGAGGGCGCCGGTAAACGGGCGCAGCTCCAGCAGCACGCGCGGGCGCCGCTCGAAGATCGCCATCACCAAAGCCACCGCCGCCACGACCACGGCGGCCACCGGCCCCTTCGCCAGCAGCCCGACACCCGTGCAGACATAGAGCGGCCAAACGGCCATGCGCCGCGCGTCGCGGCATTGCATCCAGACACCCAGCCACGACAGCGCTCCGGTCAGCGCCGCCGTCAGCAGCATGTCGACGACGACGTAGCGGCCGACCGCCACGAAAAACAGCGTCGTGGCCATCATGATGGCCGCATAGTTGGCGGCTGCGCGTCCCCAGCAGCGGCCGATCCACCACGAGCCCATCGCGATCGTGAACGCGGTAGCCAGGACCGAGGGAAGGCGAGCGGCCCAGGCGTGGTGGCCGAACAGGGCCAGCGAGCCGCCGATCAGCCAGTAGAACAGCGCGGGCTTGTCATAATACGGCTCGCCGTAGATCCGCGGCGTCAGCCAATTGCCGTCCAGGAGCATCTCGCGCGCGATTTCGGCGTGGCGCGCTTCGTCCGGCGTGAGCAGGTCGACGCGGCCGAGCCAGGCAACCAAGGCGAAGCCGACCACCAGCCACGGAACCGCGGCCGGCCAGGGCCAGTCCTGGCGCAGCGGTGCTTGCGGCGCCGGTTCGGGCTCGACGTCTGTCGGCGCAGCTTCGGCCGGCGCGCCATCGCCTGAGGCGCCGTCCACCGGCGCGGCATCCTCGGACGCAGGTCCAACGGGCGCAGCTTCGACAGCGGCGCCGTCGGCTGCGACGGGCGCGCGCTCCCCACCGGCAACGGAGTCCGTGCTTGGATCCACGACCGCACGCCACTAGCGCGGCGGTGGAAAGATCGCCAGCCGCCGCAACGCGGCACGCCCGCACCGGCGGTGTGTTCGCGGCGCACGATGCGCGGCCGAGGTCGTGGCTATTGGGCGAACGCGATGGTGAACGGAACTCCGTCTCCAATCGCGATGGGCAGCGGAGTGATCTCGTCGTTGTCCATCACGGAGAAGATGCGGACGCCCGGATCGGAGTTGGATGTGTCCTCGCGGAAGGCGACCCACAGCTCGCCACTCTCGCTCAGCTCGATGTCGCTGATCTGATCCTCCGAGCTGGCGACGAGAACGTCGGTGATGCTGCCGCTGTCGAGATCGACTTCGACGACGGCGTTGTCGACCTCGCTGGCGACCACGGCGTACGCGCGCCGGCTGCCCACGACGACGAGATCGAACACGTCACCTCCGAGGTCGGCTCCAGTCGCCAGCACTCCCAGCGACTGCCGGGTCACCGTATCGACGGCTTCGATGCCGCCGTCGGTCATGTCATCGAACACCTTGCCAGGTCCTGCGACGTAGACACGGTTGGAACGCGCGTCGTACAGCAGCCCCTTGGTCTCCGCATACGGATTGGTGAGGGTCAGTTCGATCTGGCCTGCCAGTGTGTCGGTGGTCGTGTCGATGATGGCGATCATGCCCGGCAGCTTCGCCTTCAGCGCGGTGTCGAGTCTCTGCAGCGACACGAACAGGGTGCCGTCGACCAGCGCCATCTGGTCCATCTGCGGCAGCATGTCGGGATCGAGGCCGCCCAGATCGATGCGGTCCTTGATCATGCCCTGGCATGCCGGGTCGTCGCCCGGATCGAGAACTCCGGGGTCGATCACGAGCAGCTTGCGGCCTCCGTAGAGGGTGACGTAGCCCTTGTCGTCGGACAGCAGCAGGACGTCGTGCGGATTGGAATCGAAGCCGTCCGAGACGCTGCACTCCTTGATGGTCGGCAGATCCTCGTCCTCGAGGTCGATGACCTGCAGCGAGTTCGTGCCCTTGCGATTGATGCCCAGCGCCACGCCCCGCTGCCATCGCACAACCGAGTCCGGCGCCAGCGCTCCTGCATTGTAGTCCACCTGATGACTGGCCATGTCGACGAGTGCGATTCCGGCGGTATCGAAGAAGATGGGTGCGGTGCTGACGAGCGCGCGGCGGCGCGTCCATGCAGCGCAGTCCGGCACCTGCGAAGTGACGGCAGCGCGAAGCGTGGACAACGCATCGGCGGCAACGAGCTTGCCGTCGCCGCCGGCCGGCGTGACATCGGCCCGGGCGTCATACTGCGAGGTAACGGCTGCGCGCAGGGTGGCCAGCGCGTCCGTGGCACTGAGGAAGCCGTCGCCGCTGCTGTCGCCGCACAGCGCGTGCGCCGCAGGCCCGGGCCCGAAAGCCCATAACATCGCCGTCAGCACGGTCCGCTTCGCACATCGCTCAAATCGCATCGTCGTCCCCGTGCTGGCCCGACCAGCTCAGCGTGGCATAGAACGCCCGGCTAGGGAGCGGCGACCCGATCTCGTCGGGCACCAGCGAATTGCCCAGGTTTTCGGCTTCCAGGCTCAGACGGAATCCGCCTGTCAGCATCAACACCAGTGCCAGGCCGTGCACGACGCGCGTCGGGATCGGGAGCTGGTCGTTGGAGGAATCGATGAAGTGCTCGCCGTCGATCTCGATGTCGTAGGAGACGACCGCACGCTCGCTGGTCCATGGAAGCGTCCAGCTCAGGCGGCCATAGGCTTCGTGCGGCGGAAGGCCGGGAATCTGCTTTCCCTGAAGGCCGAGGCGTGGGGTGCGGTTGTCGGCATCCTGATAGGTGTAGTTGGCCGACAGGGCGAAGCCCCACGGCACCTGCGCTTCGATGCGTACCTCGTGTCCCGTCACGTGCGCGTCGCCGACGTTCTGTGACTTTGCACGACGGTTGAGGTCGGGCACGACGACGATCAGGTCGTCGACGTCGTTGTGGAAGTACGCGTAGCCGATGTCCAGGCGCGAGACCCACGGCACACGCGCAGACCATTCGAAGCCGACGTCGCGGTTGATGCCGCTCTCCGGCTGCAGCAACGGATTGCCCACGGAGAAGCCGTCGGTGCCGAACGTCTCGTTGAAGCTCGGAGCCCGAAAGTACGTGCCGACGTTGGCCTTGATCGCCAGCGAGGGCAGTGGTTGCCATCGCAAGCCGCCGCGAGGATCGGTGGAATGGTCGTTCTCGGAGGCGGCGATGGAGTGGTCACTCCACAGCTGCTGGTGGCGAAGCTCGGCGATGAGGGTCAGCCTCCAGCGAGCAAGCGTCCACTCGTCGCTCGCCGCCATGGAAAGCGACCAGCGGTCGGCATCGGCGACCGCGCCGGTATCCTCGGTCATGGCCATGTCAAAGGTTTCGTAGACCACCTCCGCGCTGCCTCCGACACGATGCGTGTCCGCCAGTGTGCGCGTGAAACGGCCCTGTGTCGTGGACGCCACGCTGTCGGCGACGTTGTCCACCGACGCCTCGCCTTCCACGACGCGAGTGCCGGTCAGCTTCTCGCGCTGCGAGAGAACATTGGTCTCCAACGCCCAGGAGGAATCGGAGGCTTCCAGCGCCAGCGCCGCGATGTTGCGGGTCGTTTCCAGGTTGGCCTGCGGTGTCGGGAACGGCTCCAGACCCGGAACGCCTTCGTTCTTGTAGAAGAAGTGCTCACGCAGAAGCACTCGCGCAGCTTCCGACAGCGGCCGGCGATACCGCAGCAACGTCGCCACGCTGTCACTCTCATTGTTCTCGCGTTCACGAATCCGGTCGTCGGCGCGGCTGTTGGGGCCACGCCGTGTCCCGCGATCGTCGACGAACTCGAAATCGCCTTTTGTCGTCCGAACCGTCGCCAGAGCCGACGCGGTTCCCGAGGCGAGCGCGCCCGAGCCGAAACCGACGATCTTGCCGCTGTCGAATGAGCCGAGGCCGGCCGCGGCGCCCGCCGTGGCGCCGCGCGGCTGCTTGGTGATGATGTTGACCACGCTCGCCGCAGACGCTGCCGTCACGCCTGCCGGCGCCGAGCCCCGATGCACCTCGATTCGCTCGATCGCCTCCACGGGAATGTCGGCCAGGTTCACGACCGAATCGTCGGCCCGTCCGAGGCTGACCCCGTCGAGCAGTACGCGCACCTGTGCTGCCGGCGCTCCGCGGATCGACAGTGTCGAGTAGTCGTCGCGGCCGCCTTGCCGCCGGATCTGGGCTCCTACGCTCTGGCCCAGCAGCTCGGCGGTGGACTCGAAGCTCTGCCACGACGGCTCCGTCATGATCGTTTCGCCGAAGCCGGTGACGTCCTCGGTGGTGTCGAAGCTTCGCTCGGTCAGTGCCGGCTCCGGCAGGCGTTCGTCTTCGATGACGACCGTGGGAATCTCGACCTCGGTCTCTTCGGCCCATGCGCCGCGCGGTGCCCATGTCGATCCGAGCGCCAGCGGCAATGCGAGCATGAACAAGCAATGCCATGTGTGGAGCGTTAACGGAGACCGGCCCAAAGCGCGCGACAATTAGGGAGGCGACTGCAGGCTGTCAACGTGGCACCGGAGTTTTTCCTTTTGCGAAAAGCACGCGTTGTCGCGGCTTTGACAGCCGTTCACCGGCAACCTAAGAGCAGCGCGTGACGCGCCCTGCCCGCAAAGGCATCTCCATCCTCGGATCCACCGGCTCGATCGGGACGACCACGCTGGCGCTCGTGGAGCGCTTTCCGGAGCGCTTCGGTGTCATCGCGCTGGCAGCCGGCCGCCGCGCCGATGTCCTCAAGGATCAGGTGCTGCGCTTCCGTCCGCAGATGGTGTCCCTGGCGGATGCGCGCGAAGCGAGGGAGCTCGCGTCTGCGCTTGCCACCGAGCTCGGCAACGGAGCCCCGGTCATCCATCACGGCGATGAAGGCCTCGCGCGCGTCGCGTGCGCGCCGGGGACGCAGGTCCTGGTTTCGGCGCTGGTCGGTGCGGTCGGCCTGACCCCTACGCTGGCCGCCATCGACGCCGGCATCGACATCGCGCTTGCCAACAAGGAAGTGATGGTGGTGGCCGGCGAGCTGGTGCGAAAGCGGGCCGCGGCAAGCGGAGCGCGCCTTCTTCCGGTCGACAGCGAACACAATGCCCTGTTCCAGGCGCTCGGAGGACGCGATCCGGCGCACATTCGCAAGCTCGTGCTGACCGCCTCCGGCGGCCCCTTTCGCGAGCACACCGCCGAGCAGCTGCTGCGCGTGACGCGCGAGGAGGCGCTTCGGCATCCGACCTGGAACATGGGCTCGAAGATCACCATCGATTCGGCGACCTTGATGAACAAGGGCCTCGAGGTGATCGAAGCGCGCTGGCTCTTCGACGTGGAGCCGCAGCACATCGAGGTGCTCGTGCATCCGCAGAGCATCGTTCATGCGCTGGTGCGTTATCGCGATGAGTCGGTCATCGCGGTGCTGGCGCTTCCGGACATGACCATCCCCATCGCGTATGCGCTGACCCATCCGGACGTTCTCGACCTCGGCTACCTGCCGAGTCTGGACCTGGCAGCTGTGGGGTCCTTGACCTTCGCTGCTCCCGACGTCGACCGCTTCCCGTGTCTGCAGCTCGCCTACCGCGCGCTGGCGGCCGGCGGCACGATGCCCGCAGTGGCCAACGCCGCCAACGAAATCGCGGTTGCGCGCTTTCTGGCTGGCGACATCGGCTTCCAGCACATCGCGGCCACGGTCGCGGCATGCATGGATGCTCATCATGCCCGGCCGTGCGACAGCGTCGACGTGTTGATGGAAGCCGACGGCTGGGCGCGCGCTGCCGCAGCCAATCGTCCAGCGGCCTGATCGCCAATGGCCACCGACAGCTCCTGGGTGCGCCTGCAGAGCTGGCTGCCGATCTCGGCGCTGCTCCTGGTCGCGACGCTCGCCTTTCGCCGTCTCGACGATTTCGACACGTGGTGGCACCTGGCCGCCGGCCGCTGGATCGCGCGCAACGGCACGGTGATGTCGAAAGACACGCTGTCGTTCACGGTGCCCGATAACGAGTGGGTGAACCTGCAGTGGCTGTACGATCTGCTCCTCTACGCCGTGTACGGCGCCGGCGGCGCGACCGCGCTGGTGCTGGCGTCCGTGGCCTGCTTCGTCGCCACCTTCGTGCTGCTGCAGCGGCACGTGCAGCGCTTGATCGGTCCGGTCCTGGCGACGCTGCTGCTGGCGTGGGTGGCAACCACCGTCAATGAACGGTTCCTGATCCGACCCGAGATGGCCACGTTTCCGCTGCTGGCGGCCGTGCAACTGGTGCTGACGGCCGGGCGGGAACGGCCGGCGACCCTGCGCTGGCTCGTGCCGATCATGCTGGCGTGGACGAACCTGCACTCGCTGTTCATCCTGGGCGTGGCCGCGATGCTTTGCGCGATCGGCGGCGCGCTCGTCGCCGAGGTGCCGCTGCTGCCGCGGGGATGGCGGCGCGACAGCGCCTGGCCACGCGAGGCGAGGAAGGAGCTGCTGATCTGGGGCAGCGCATCGCTGGCGGCGACGCTCATCAACCCGTACTTCTTCCGCGCGCTCACCTTCCCCTTCGAGCTGATGACGCGCATCGACGGCTCGGCCGACGTCTATCAGATCATCGGCGAGTTCCGCCGGCCGTTCTCGGGCTACTTCCTGACCTATGCGATCGGCTCGTACCAGGTCATGTTCTTCGCCGGGCTCGTGCTGGCGGTGCTGGCGGGGCTGGTGCGGGCCTTCGCTCCTTCACGCCGAGGCGAGGAGCAGGGCGGCGGGCGTTTCGATCTCGGCTGGCTCGTCTTCTTCCTGGCGCTCTCGTACCTGTCGCTGCTGGCACGGCGCAATATCGGCGTCTTCGCCGTCGGCGTCGCGCCGTTTCTTGCGAGCTGTCTGGCCATCCTGATCTCGCGGATGCCGCGGCGGTACTCGCGGCCCGATACCATGGTGGCCAAGGCTGCCACCGCCGTGGTGCCGGCGGCGATGCTGGCCCTGTCGCTCTTCGTCGCCACCAATGGCTGGTATGCGCGCACCGGCGAGACGCACGAGTTCGGTCCGGGCGTCTTCGATGCCAACTTCCCCGTGCGCGCCGTCGAGTTCTTCCGCGCGCACGCGCTGCCGGGACCGACCTACTGCGATCTGACGGCGGGCGGCTACCTGGCGTGGGACGATCCGAGCGGCCGCGGCGTCTACGTCGACGGCCGCCTGGAGGTCTACGATACCCCGTTCCTGCAGCACTACTTCCGCACGCTCTCGGACGGGCGTGCCTGGCTCGCCGATGCGGAGCAGCGGCAGATCCAGAGCGTCTTTCTCTTCCATCGGTGGGGGAACCGCCAGGCTCTGATCCGCTTCCTGCTCGGCGTACCGGCCTGGCGGCTGGTCTACTACGACGAAGTCGCGGCCATCTTCGTGCGCGCGGCGGGGAACGAGGGCGTCGTCGCCAAGGCCCGCGAGTCGTTCGTCGCCGACTGGCGGCCGCGCACCGATGCGCTGCTGTTCGGCCCCACCAGGACCGCCAGCTGGCAATGGCCGGTCGAGCGCTACACCGCGCTGGTCGCCTACGCGCGACTGCGCGAAGCGATGGGCGATCCCTCCAGCGCCGCCCCGTACTTCGAAAAGGCACTGACGCACAGGATTCCGCGCGAATACGAGCTCGAGATCCTGCAGAGGCTCGCGCAGTTCCGGGCACAGCGCGGCGAAACCGCGCAGGCTCGCGCTCTGCTGGAGCGTGCACGCGCCCTTGCTCCGGCCGACGAGAACGTGCGCGCGATGCTCGCGCAGCTCGGCGGCAGCGGCAGCTGAGATGGCGGGTCTGGCCAAGGACGCCGCCGTCCGCCGGCGCATGCCACGGGCGGCAATGCTCGCTGCCGCTGCATTGCTGGCGACGTTCGCCCTGCAAGCCGGCATCGCCGCGCGCCGGGATTCGGTAACGATCGACGAATTCGGGCATCTGCCGGTGGGACTCAACGCGCTGCGCACGGGCGACGTGCACGTCGATCCCATCAATCCTCACCTGTCGCGCATGATCGCCGCGCTTCCGTTGTTGGTGGACGCGCCGAAGTTCTCGCCGGAACCGCAGATGAACGTGTGGTCGCTCGGCTATCACCTGATGGGCCTGAACCCGGACCGCTACCATGAGCTGTTCCAGAAGCCGCGCTGGATGGTCATCGCGATGTCGCTCGTCACGGCCGTGGTGGCGGCGACGTGGGCGCTGTGGCTCTACGGCTGGCGCGAAAGCCTCGTGACCCTTTTCCTTTTCGCGTTCTCGCCGTCGCTGCTCGCGCACGGGCATTTGGTCACGCTCGACATGGCCGGCACGCTCGGCTTCCTCGTCGCCCTGCTGGCGACGTGGTGGCTGCTCGAGCGGCCGTCGCCCGGGCGCGCAGCCGCTCTCGGCGTGGCCCTCGGGGTTGCCAACCTGCTCAAGCTTTCGGCCTTCGTCCTGACGGCGATCGTGCTCGTGCTGATCGCGGTGCGGGCGTGGCGCGAACGCGACGTCAGGCCGCGGCGATGGGCGGCGCTGATCTCGATCGTCGGCGCTGCCTCGCTGCTGACGCTCAACGCCGGCTATGGCTTCGAAGGGACTCTGTCACCGCTCGGGCAGGCACAGCTGGCGCCCGACGGCACGCTCGGACGGATCGCCGCCGCGTCGCCTGGGCTTCGTCTGCCGTTCCCGCGCGCCTTCGTCGAAGGCGTCGACATGGTGCTGGAGGTCGGGAAGAACCGGGAGCCTGCATACTTTCTGGCGGGCGAACTGTCGGCCGACGGCTGGTGGTACTACCACCTTGCTGCTTTCGCGGCCAAATGTCCGCTGCCCGTCCTTCTGCTCTCGCTGCTGGCGGCTGCGATGTGGGCGGGCGGGCGCAGCACGGGACGGCGCGACTACTGCGTTCTCGTACCGGCGCTGCTGATCTTCGCCGCCAACTCCGCGTTCAATTCTCTCTACATCGGGGAGCGTCACGCGTTGCCGGCGTATCCGCTGCTGTTCATCGCGGGCTCGCCGTGGATCGTTGCCGGTCTCGCTCGATGGCAAAGCGCGCGGACGTGGCAGGACCGGATCATTCCTGCAGCCGCGGCGCTGGCCCTCCTCTGGACGGCGGCGGGAACGCTGGCCGTTGCGCCGCGCTATCTCCAGTTTTTCAACGAAGCAGCTGGCGGCAGCGAGGGCGGCCACCGCATCCTCATCGACTCCAACATCGATTGGGGTCAGGACCTGATCCGCCTGCGCGAGTACATGCAGGAGCAGCGTATCGATTCGATCGCGCTGGCGTATTTCGGTCGCGTCGATCCTGCCGTCTACGGCATCCGCTACACGCCGCTGGAGCCCGGGCGATCGAAAGGGAAGGTGGTGGTGTCGGCGTCGTTCCTGATGGGACGTCCGTACTTCTGGATCCTCGGCGGCCGCGCACGCTGGGTGCCGGCGCGAACCTACACCTACCTGCAGGCGTTCCGGCCGGTCGCACGCGTCGGCAGCATGTTCGTGTTCGATCTGAAGTAGCCAGTGCTCGTCTTCGAGCCGGCTCGCGGGAACGATCATCAGCACCGTTGCGGAGCGGTCTCCGACCCGAGAGGCGAGGCGCCGCGACGCCTTTCCTGCGGTCGCCGAGCCGCATGGCGTGGCGGGTCGATACGGTCGCGGTCGCTACGGTCCGATGTCGGGGAGCTCGATGCCGAGACGGCGGGCCACGCCGCGCCGATAGGCCACCTGCAGCGCGCGTGTCAGCTCTCCGGGCCTGCCGCCGCCGATTCTGCGCCTGCCGGCGCGCACGACGGGTACCACTTCGATCGTGGATGCCGTCAGGAATGCCTCGTCCGCATGCTCCAGATCATCGACGGTCACGACCTGCTCGCGGATCTTCGCAAGGCGCGCCGCCAGCCGCAGCACCTTCTGCCGGGTCACGCCGGGCAGCAGACCCGAGGAGACGGGCGTCGTGAGGATGACGCCGCGGCGGACCACGAAGAGGTTGCTCGTTGTCCCCTCCAGCACGGTGCGGTCGTCGACCGTGTAGACGGCTTCGAAGCAGCCGCGGGCGCGCGCCTGGGTCCGCGCAATGACCGCCGGCAGATAGTTGATCGACTTCATCTGCCGCGCTCCCTCCGAAACGCCGGAGCCCACACGGAACAGGTGGATGGCGACGCCGTCGCGCTTGGCCTGCGCCAGGTCCGGCTCGAGCGGCCGGAACAGCATCAGCGTCGTCGGCTCCGTCGTCTGCTGGACGACCAGCGCCACCGGCCCGTGCCCACGCGTGATGGTCAGGCGGATGGCACCGTCGCGCTCGAGCATGTCGTTGCGCCGGGCCAGCTCGATCGCCCGCCGTTCGAACGCATCTGCATCGGCATCGAAAGGAATGCCGATCACGCGCGCCGTGCGAGACAATCGCGCAAGGTGTTCGCGGATCGCGTAGGGCCGTCCGCGGTAGGTCCGCCACGTCTCGAAGAGCCCCTCACCGAAAAGGAAGCCGCGATCCAGCGCCGACACGCGCGCACGCGAGACCGGCACATACCTGCCGTTGAGGTAGCAGATCGGCTCGCGCCTCACGCTACGGCCTCCGTGGAGCCGCTTCGCAGACTGCAGCGGAACGCGGCGATCTTCGTCTCGGTCTCGGTCCATTCGCGCTGCAGATCGGAGTCGGCGACGATGCCGCCGCCGGCGCTGTAGCAGGCCCGTCCGTCGCGCACGACGGCGGTGCGGATGGCGATCGACATCTCCAGGCAATCTTCGCCGTTGAACATGCCGATGGCTCCGGTGTAAGGCCCGCGCGTGTAGCGCTCTACGCGCGCCAGCAGGTCCGTGGCGGCGATCTTCGGTGCGCCGGTGATGGAGCCGCCGGGAAACGTCGCTCGCAGAAGCGCAGCAAGACCGGTCCGAGGCCGCAGCCGTGCTCGCACCTGCGAGACCATGTGATGGACGGTCGCATACGTGCGGACGGTGGCATAGTCGCGGACGCGCACGCTTCCCGTGCAGGCGACGCGGCCAAGGTCGTTTCGCTCCAGATCGACGATCATCAGATGCTCGGCGCGCTCCTTGGCATCACGGGCCAGCTCGGCTCGCATCGACATGTCGGCGGCATGATCGCGCCGCCGCGGCCGCGTCCCCTTGATCGGCAGCGTCCGCACGGCATCGCTTCGGCGCTCCAGGAAGCATTCCGGCGAATTCGACAGCAGATGGAAGCCTCCGCAGTCGAGGAAGGCGCCGTACGGCACGGGCTGCACCGCGCGCATTCGCCGGTAAAGGTCGCAGGCAGGCTCGTTCACGTCGAACAATGCGCGCCGGGACAGGTTGGCCTGATAGAGGTCGCCGGCCGCGATCGCTTCCTGGATCGTGTGGAAGCCTTCGTCGTAGAGCGCGCGATCGGTCTGGCGCCAGCCGGACGCGGGCGAGCCGCGAAGCTCGACAGGCACGGGGCGCGAACGTTCGCCCGCGAATCGGACGCGCGCGATGGAGAAGTCGCGCGGGCTCCACGCGCAGATGCTGTCGTAGGTGGAAAGCACCGCCAGCGGAGCGGCCAGGAAGTCCACCGGCGCGGCTTTCATTCGGTCGATGAACGTTGCGAGCTCGTAGGAGAGATAGCCGACCGTGCGCGGCAGCAGCCGGCCCCTCAGCCATGACGGCGCGTCCACGGGCTCGGCGCGGGATGCGGCCACGAACTGGGCGATCGCCTCCACCGGATCGCCGTCGACGCTGCGCCACGCGCCGTCCTGCCAGCAGCGGGCGCGCCCGTCGCTGTCGACGACCAGCTGGCGCGAAGGGGAGCATCCGGCGAACGATGGCGCCGCTCGCCCGGCGCGATCGATGAAGAAGGCGTAGGGGCCCGTGGCATGCGGCTCGAACAGCGCCCACGTTGCCATCGAGCTCGACTTGCGCAGCGTCTTCACGCGGTCGTCCTAGGGCCTCGACCTCCGGCGGTCAAATCGGGCGCGCGCGGGCAGCGGCGTCACGTGGGGTGCGACATCACGTGCCGCTCGAGATGTGCGCGGCGGGAGCGTCGTGCGGCTTGCTCGGTGCGAAATCGATGTCTAGGCTCCCGCGCCGTGGACGGCCACGTTCGATTGCTGCAGGAGGTCGCGGCCTCGACCGTGACGGTCTCGGCGGAGATTCCGCCGTCGCATCCATCGGCGGGGGTCCTCGGGACGACGCGCACGGGAACGGGCGCCGTCGTCGACGAAGACGGCACCATCCTGACCGTCAACTACATCGTTCTCGGCGCCAATCAGCTCTCCGTCACCGATACCGAGGGCAACACCTCGCCCGCCAAACTGCTCGCGCAGGATTTCACGACCGGCGTTGCTGCCGTGGTCATGGAAGGAGCGCCGCCACCGCCGGTGCGCCGTGGAAGCTCGAAGCTGGTGGAGGCCGGACAGGATCTGTTCCTGGTGTCGAGCGTCGGCGGCTCCGAGCGCCGCTCGGCCAGCGGTTTCGTCTCCTCGACCGAAGCCTTCGACGCCTACTGGGAATATTTCCTGGAGCGGGCCATCTGGCTCAGCGCCATCAACCCCGGCCTCGGCGGTGCGCCGCTGTGCGACGGCCGCGGCCGCATGGTCGGCATCGTCTCGCTCAACCTCGGCGCCGTCGGCCGCGCCACTCTGGCGATCCCCTCCGAGCACTGGTTCGATCACGCCGACGAGCTGCGCGAGCACGGCCGCCGCACCACTCGTGCCGCCCGCGCCTGGCTCGGAATGTTCTGCTACGCGCTGCCCGACCGCACCGTCGTCGCAGGCCTGGTTCCGGGCGCGCCCGGCGAGCGCTCGGGCCTCAGCGTCGGCGACGTCATCGTACGCGTCGGGGACGAGCAGGTGACCGGGCGCTTGCAACTGTACGAAGCGATCTGGCGTCACCGCCCCGGTGACACCATCGCCCTCAAGGTCTTTCGCAGCGGCCGCCTGGCCGAGCTCCACATCGAAACCGGCGACGCCGAAGAATTCTTCCGCATTTGACGGACCGCGCGTGTCCGCGTCAGCCGGCGGCGCCGGCTTCGGGCGGGACCGCCGCCTCCGCGTCGCCGAGATGCTCGACCTCATCGTCGTCCGAATCGGCCGGCACGTCACGGGGGCCGGCGACGAAGACGCCGAGGCCGATCAGCGTGATGGCCGAGGCGACGAGGAACATCATCGGGTACCCGTACTGCTCGATGATGGTGCCGAAGAAGAACGCGCAGCTGGAGATGCCCAGGCTGTAGGAGCCGCTGAACAGGCTCTGCGTGCGACCGATGTTGCGGGCGGTGCTCCAGTCGGCCACGAGCGCGTTCATCGTCGGGTAGAGCATGCCGTGACCGAAGCCGAACACGGCGCCGATGAGGACCATCGTCGCCATGTCTCGGACGACCGCCAGCGCGCCAACCGCCGCCGTCAGCACGATCATGGCCGGCAGCAGGACGGCGCGCCTGCCCAGGCGGTCCGAGACGCCGCCGAGCAGCACGCGCACGGTCACGGCCGCCAGGCTCCAGGCCGTGAAGAAGGCACCGACGCGCCCGATGTCGAACCTCTTCATGAATACCGGCACGAATGTCTGGGTGGCGCCGAAGCCGAAGCCGTAGCACAGCATGGCGATGGTGGCCGCGGCCACGGCGCGTCTGGCCAGCTTGGGGTCGATCTCGGTCTTGCGCGCGCGCACGCGGAACTCGGGCGGCTTGGGCAGGCGCAGCGCGATCGCCAGCGAGATCGCGCCGAGCACCGCGCCGACGCCGAACATCGTCGGGAAGCCGTAGCGCGTGATGATCTCTTCGCCGACCGCGGGACTGATGGCATGCGTCAGGATCGTGGAGATGCCGAACCAGCCGATCGCTTCGGCACGCCGTTCCATGGGCGCGAACAGCACCGCCAGCGTCTGCGCGCCAGTGAACGCCGCCGTGAAGGCGATGCCCTGCAGAATGCGCACGACGTAGAGCGCCGTGCCGATGTCGTCGAGGAAGACGAACGCAACCGAGCACAGCGCGCCCAGACCGATGCCGCTGATCATGAACGGCCTTCGGCCGAAGCGGTCCAGCAGGTAACCGATCAGCGGCAGGGCCGCCAGGCCCGCGAAGCCCGAGGCTGCATTGACCCGGCCCGCCAGCTCTTCGCCGCCGCCACGCTCGACCACCCAAAGTGGGAGCAGGAAGAAGAACGCCAGGTTCAGGAACGACAGGAAGTTGGCTGCCGACACCAGGAAGAACGCGCGCGGGATGGGAGGTTTCTGCGCCGGCACCGGCACTGTCTAGCGAGCGTCGGATGGGCTGGCAATGCGATCGGCCTCCATCGTCCGTTGCACGTCGTCGGCCTGCGCCTTGCGAGACGAACCGCGAACGGCCGACAGCTCGGTTGAATTGCGGTGGCCGCTGCGGGATGCTGCGTGTCCTTCATGTACGAGAGCTTTTTCGGGCTCAGCGATCTGCCTTTCCGGCTCACGCCCGACCCAAGATACCTGTTCATGAGCGCGAAGCATCGCGAGGCGTTCGCGCATCTGGTCTACGGCATCAGTGAAGGCAGCGGATTCGTCGCCATCACCGGTGAGGTTGGCGCCGGCAAGACCACGCTCATCCGCGCGCTGCTGGCCGAGGCCGCCAAGGACGTCACCGTCGTCTCGATCGTCAATCCGGTGCTGACGTCGACCGAGCTCCTGCAGACGATCAACGCCGAGCTCGGGCTGCCCTCGCGCAGCACCAGCCGCAAGGAGCTGCTCGAAGAGCTGTCGGCGTTCCTGCAACGGAACAAGAAAGAAGGCCGCCGCACCGTCATCATCGTCGATGAGGCGCAGAACCTTGATCCGGTCGTCCTCGAGCAGCTGCGGCTCCTGTCCAACCTGGAGACGGAAACCGAGAAGCTGATCCAGGTCGTGCTGGTGGGCCAGCCCGAGCTGCATGGCCTTCTGCAGCGCCACGACCTGCGCCAGCTCAACCAGCGCGTCACGGAACGCTGGCACCTCGACAAGCTCGATCGCGACGAGGCGTACGAGTACGTCCGCCATCGTCTGCGTGTGGCCGGTGCGCAGGGCGAGCTGATCGACGGCAAGGGCCTCGAGCTGATGTACCGCTTCACCGGCGGTGTGCCGCGCCTGCTCAACATTCTCGGGCATCGCTCGCTGCTGGTGGCCTACACTCGAAGCCGCGGCCGCGCCGGTGCACCCGAAGTGACCGCGGCCGCGCGCGAGCTCGGTTACGTGCCGCAGGCCGTTGCCAGGGAAGGCCGCAGCTGGCCGCGCTGGGCTGCCGTGGCCGGTGCCGGTGTGGCCGCGGCGGTAGTGGCCTTCTTTCTGTTCGCGCCGCTCGCCGACGATGCCACCGCCACCCGCCGCGTTGGCGAGGAGGCGGCGCAGGCACCGGTGCAGCGTCGCTCGGCCCTTGCGCCCATGCCCGCCACGTCCGGCGAGGCCGCAGTGACCGATGTCGATGCCGCCGCAGGAGCTGCAGGCGCGTCGCAGCCGTCCTCGGCGGAGCCGCAGGCGCTGGCGACGGCTTCCGCATCGGCCGCACCTGCAGCCGCACCGCCGCGGTCGCCGCCATCCGCCGAATCCGTGCTGGCCGCGCTGACGAGCGTGCCGGTGTTCGACGCGGCGGTGACCGCCTACTCCTCGCTCCTGCAGCTCTGGGGCAAGCCGGCGGTGACCGAAGCGGATCTGACCGATAGCACGCTCGACCTCGAGCCCATCGCCGCCTCCAGAGGCCTTCGCTACCTGTCGGTGGAGATCAATCGCGCCCTGCTGTCCGTGCTCGATCTGCCGGCATTGATCGAGCTGCAGTTGCCTGGCCAGAGCGAGGTACGCTACGCACTTCTCGAAGGCGTCGATCCCATCGGCGGAATGGTGCATCTCGGCGGCGGCGTTGCCGTCAGCGACGCGACGTTGGACCAGTGGTGGAACGGCCGCGCTCACATCCTGTGGCGTGATGAGCAGGGCCTTCGCTTCGATCTTGGCCCGGGCAGCGGCGGCCCCGCCGTGCGCAAGCTGCAGGAGATGCTCCTCCAGGCCGGCGTGTATCAGGGCGAGCCCACGGGCCTTTATGACGATCTGACGGAAAACGCGGTGCGCCGCTTCCAGGACGCCAGGCACATCGCCACCGACGGCGTTGCCGGGCCCATCACACAGATCCTGTTGTACAACTCGCTAGGCACGCAGCCGCGACCTACACTGGTGCGCGCTCGCGCCTGAGGATCGAGGGAAGCAATTGAGCAGCATTCTGGATGCGGTCACCAAGGACGCGCAGCGAGGCGACAAGCCGGCGCTGACGCCGCTGCCGCCGCAGTTCGAAGGCGGGCCGCCACCGCCGTCTGGCGGCCGGCGCTGGGCGTCCGCTGCCGCGGTCGTCGTCGTGGGCCTGGTGATCGGCGCGCTCGCCGCGCGAACGTTCGGGACCGGCGACAGCGAGCCCGAATCGCTGCTCGTCGCCGAGGTCGAAGAGAAGATGGCTCGGCGCGGCGCTGACAAGGCCGGCGCAGGAGCGGCCGGCGCGGAAAGCGGCGACGCAGAGCGGCTCGCCCCCGCTGAGCCTGCGGCAGCCGCCGATCGCGGGCGCGGCGATCGTCGCAGTGCCAAAGCGGAGCGCCAGGAGGCAAAGGAAGCCCGCCATGCGGTTCGCGAGGCGCGCCATGCCGGCAAGATGGAAGCTTCGAAGGTGGTGCCGGGCGACGGCGCGAAGACTCCTGCGCTGCCGGGCCGGAGCGTAGCGCCCGTCCCTGCGCGCGCGCCCGCTGCTGCACCGGCGCCGCAGGTAAAGACGGCACCGCCGCTGACCCCGCCGTCGGCGCCGAGCCCGTCGGCCGTCGCGGCGGCCAAGCCGCCTCCGGCGCGAGACGTTGCTCCACCGCCGGCACCGACGCCGCCATTTACCGGGCCGGCAACCCCGCCGCTGCCGGGACCCGATGCACTTGCCGACGCGGCTGCGGGCGGCGGCACCGGGATCGTTCCGCGCGCGACCCCTCGCGATGGCCGAGAGTTGACCGAGCCGGCCACTCCGCCGGAAGCGCCGCCTTCACCGACGGTGGCGCAGACCCGGCCGGCAGCGCCGCCCTCGGCAGCGACGACGCCAGCGGCGCCGCAGGCAGCCTCATCGCCCGCTCGTGCAGCCGCGACCGCGGAAGTGAATCCGCCGGTGGCTGCGCCGGTGCCTGCGAACCAACCGTCCGTCGCCGTCGCTACGCCGCCGGGCGTCGCCGCGGCCACGCCGCCGGGCGCGCCCGCAGCCCGACCTGCCGCCGGCCCGACCGCTGCAGCGCCCAAGCCGTCCGCTGCGCCGCCGCCCGGCGCCGCACGCCCTGGCGGCGCAGCAGCGCCCGTCGCTGCCGAGCCGCCCGTGGTCGTCGCCAGCGTTCCGCCACCAGGCGTTCCGGCGCCGCGTGCGCGCAGCGGACCTGCACCCGCCGGCACCAGGCCTTCCGCTCCAGCACCCGGGGCCGTTGCACCGCCCGCTCCGGCGCCCGCCGACGCGGCAGCGGACACGCCGGCGCCGGGGCCGCGTCCAGTGCTGGAGGAGAAGCCGACGGATGCGCCCGAGGTCGCGCTGATGTTCATCCTGTGGGCTCGCCAGCCCTCGCAGAGGATGGCGTCCATTCGCGTCGGCACCGGCAGCGTCACCGTGGTTCACGAAGGCGAGTTCGTGGAGGGAATGCAGGTCGCGTCCATTCATCAGGACGCAATCGATTTCACCTGGACCGGGCGCACCTTCCGCATCCACGTGCGCCCGTTCTGAGCTCCTACTGCAGATAGCCGAGGCTGCGCAGCGTCTCTTCGTCCTGCGGATCCGGACGCGCGCGCCGCGCCGCTGGCCGCGTCTCCGCCATCGACGTCTCCCACGCGTCGAGAGCCGCGGCGAGGTCGGCCTGAAGCGCATCCCGCCTGCCTTCATACAGATTGTTCAGCTCGGCCGGGTCCGCCGACAGATCGTACAACTCGTAGGCCGAGGTGCGGCGCCGCTGCGGAATCTTGATCAGCTTGTGCCGGCCGCGACGCGCCATCGTCCAGCGCCCGTCGACGCCCTTGACCTGCAGGCGCGGAAAGGCGGCCGCACGTCTTCGGAACGGCGTGGCGGCGGCGAAGAGGGTGCGCCCGGTGCGATCCTCGGAAGGATCGAACAGGTCCACTCCATCCAGATCGCCGCCGCACGTCCATCCCATCATGCGGCACAGCGTCGGCACCACGTCGATCGGCGACGCCAGATCGTGACGATGGCCGGATGGCACACCCGGCCCCCGCATCATCAGAACCGCGCGGACCAGTTCGTCGTAGACGGTGTAGTCGTGCGCGAAGAAGAGGCCGTGCTCGCCCATCGCCTCGCCGTGGTCGGAGACGATGACGACGAGCGTCTCGTCGCTGCGTCCGCTCGAGTCCAGGCGTGCGAGCAGTCGTGCAAGCTGCTCGTCGACGTATCGGAGCTCTCCTTCGTAGAGCCGCATCGCCTGAGCGACGTCGGCGGGAGCGTAGTCGGCGCCGCTGTAGATGCGCGTCAGATCGCGGTCGTCGGCGGAGAAGTCCCGCATGACGCGGCTGTCGGTGCTGGCGGCCCCGGCGGCCGCAGCGTGCTCGGCCGGCGGCCGGTACGGCATGTGCGGATCGAAGTAATGGACCCAGAGGAAGAAGGGAGAGCTGCCGAAGCCGTCGAGGATCCGCAGCGCCGAGTCCGTCACCGACCTGGCATTGGCGCCTCGCAATGACACCGGCTCGTCGTCCCGGTGCGCGGCGTAGTGCTCGAATCCGCGATCGAAGCCGGTGGCCGGCCGCGCCAGCCACGGATTGGAGACCACCGCGCCCGTGCGCAGGCCGGCGCCGCGCGCCAGCTCCGCCAGCGTCTGTCCGGCAAAGTCATGCAGCGTGACGCCGGAGGCGTGGATGAAGATTCCGGAGCGGTCCGGGTAGGCGCCGGTCATGAGCGCAGCGACCGCCGGCATCGTGAAGGGCGCGACCGAGACGGCTTCGCGGAAGACGGCCGCCTGCTCGGCCCACCGGGCCAGCGCCGGCATGTGCTCGGGCGCGCCGCCGTATGCTGCAACCCGATCGGCCCGCAGCGTGTCGATCACGATCATCAATATGGACGTGGCCGACGTCGTGGGAGCGCGCGGTCCGGGCCCCTCAGGAACGTGCTCCCTGCAGCCGCCCACGAGCGCCGCGATTGCAATCGCGCACGCACAACGACCGGCTGCCTGCATCGCAAGCATGCGCAAACGCAAGCACCCCCCAAGCTGGTGGTTTTGCAAAAGCTTGCGATGCTTTCGCCACGTCGCCGAAACGACGACGCCAAAAATCCCTAAGCTGCTGAAGTTGATGGCATTTCCCCACGACAGGATGGCGTAACTGCCGATGCTGCCGAGTGATTTCTTGACTGCCTTCCTTTGCATGCGTAGCGTCACGCGTCATTCGGCGATCGCGAAACGAGCCAAACCCCGCGAAACGCCGTCGGATTTTACACATGAAGAGCCGCAACACGGGGACGGCCCCCCTGGACCACACCCGCGCCCGGCCGCGAAAAAGCGCACCAGTGAAGGCAAACGCCAAAACCGCAACGCCAGCGCCCGCTGCGGAGAACGGCCAGCAGCCGTTCTCCTCCGACAAGAGCCTCGCCACCCTTCTCGAGCTCGGGAAGGAGCAAGGCTATGTCACCTACGACGACATCAATCGCCTCTTTCCGCCCGAAGACTGCGCCCCCGAAGACATCAAGAACGTCATCAACTCGCTCATCGAGAACGACGTCGAGATCCTGGAGGGTAGCGGGGAAGAGGAGGACGGGGAAGCCGAAGGCTCCGAAGAGGTCGATCCGGACACGTTCTTCACTGATGAGGACGAATGGGTCCTCGACACCGGAGACGAGGAAGGCGAGCAGAAGGAGCCCGAGCCCGAGCCGGCGCCCGAGCTCGAGGCCAAGGTCGCCACGCCCGAGCGCGAGTACAGCGCCGACAGCACCGACCCGGTGCGGATGTACCTGCAGGAAATGGGCAGCGTGCCCCTCCTGTCGCGCGAGCAGGAAGTCACCATTGCCAAGGAGATCGAGAGCGGTCTCCACGAGGTCCGCGACTGCGTCTACGCGCTGCCCATCGCGTCGCTGTACGTCATCGGCCTTGCCGACATGCTCAAGACCGGCGAGATCGAGCCGCGCGAGATCTTCGGCGACGACACCGACGAGGATCGTGCCAGCCCCGAGCGCGACGAGAAGCGGCTGAAGGATTTCCTCCACGCGGTGGCCACGCTCAAGCGCCTCTACAAGGCGTACGAGCAGTTCGTGCCGGCGCGGCTGTCGCCCCCGGCGCCGCCCAAGATCGGCACCAAGCCGCGCAAGCCCACGGCGCGCGAAGAGAAGTTCGTCGCCGCCCGCGAGAAGGTGCGCCAGCACCTCGTGGAGATGGAGCTCGGCGAGAAGCACGTCAACAACATCGTCAACAAGCTCAAGGAGGCGCGCGAGAAGGCGCGCGACTACGAGCGCATCATCAAGCGCGCCGAGAAGCGCACCAAGCGCGACGCCAAGCAGATCCTCGAGGTCGTCCGCCAGGTCACCAACGGCAACGCGAACGCGAAGCGCAAGGCGGCCGGCAATCTGCGTATGAGCGTGGACGCGGCGCAGGAGCTGGCCAACAGCATCAAGGAGGCGCGCCGCTCCATCACCGACATCGAGAAGGCGGTCCACATGTCCTTCGAGGACCTGGACCACTTCCTCAAGATCATCCGCCGCGGCGAGGATCGCGCCCAGCTCGGCAAGAAGGCGCTGATCGAGGCCAACCTGCGCCTCGTCGTCTCCATCGCCAAGCGTTACACGAATCGCGGGCTGGGCTTCCTGGACCTGATCCAGGAGGGCAACATCGGCCTGATGCGCGCGGTGGACAAGTTCGAGTACCAGCGCGGGTACAAGTTCTCCACGTACGCGACGTGGTGGATCCGGCAGAGCGTCAGCCGTGCGATCGCCGACCAGGCGCGCACCATCCGCATCCCGGTCCACATGATCGAGACGATCAACAAGGTGCTGCGCACCTCGCGCTACCTCGTTCAGCAGCTCGGCCGCGAGCCTACGCCCGAGGAGATCGCCGAGCAGATGGAGATGCCGGCGGACAAGATCCGCAAGGTTCTCAAGATCGTCAAGGAGCCGGTCTCGCTCGAGACGCCGATCGGCGATGACGAGGAGAGCTCGCTCGGTGATTTCGTCGAGGACCGCCAGTCCGTCTCTCCGTCGGATGCGGCCGTGGCTCTGTCGCTCGAGGAGCAGACGCGCAAGGTGCTGGCCACGCTGACGCCGCGTGAGGAGCAGATCCTGCGCATGCGCTTCGGTATCGGCGAGAAGACCGACTACACGCTCGAAGAGGTCGGCCAGAAGTTCGCGGTCACGCGCGAGCGCATTCGCCAGATCGAAGCGAAGGCGCTGCGCAAGCTGCGCAACCCCCAGCGCGCGCGCAGCCTCGAGACGTTCGGCTAGTTGGAGTCGCGCCGAGGCCCTGACACTATCCGGCCGTGCCTCGGCGATCTGACGCCAGACGAGCTGTCGACGAGCAGCAGGAAGAAACGCCGATCAAGGGCGGTCGTATCGACCGCTCCGCGCTCCGGCGCGGCGCCACGATCGTCGTCCTGCTGCTGGTCGTTTCCTACACCGGCATCTTCCTGTGGGCCGGCGCCGACAGCCTTCGCGCTGCATGGGACCGCCTGGAAGCGCACTACGTCACGCTCCCGCTCCTGGCCACGTTCCTGAGCTATCTGACCATGTCGATCTCCTACGAGGGGATCGTGCGCGCCGCCGGCGCCTCCATCGGCTCGCGCGACATGTTCCGGATCACGCTGGTCGCCAACACGGCCAACTACATTTTCCCCAGCGGTGGCCTGACCGGCTTCGCGCTGCGACTGCTGTTCTTCACCAAGCGGGGAATCACGCCGGGGACGGCGGTGGCGATCTCCTTCACGCAGACGCTGCTGACCAACCTCATGCTGGTGCTGTTCGTCGTCTACGGCCTGATCAACCTGCTACTGAAGGAGGACATCGAAGGCACGCCGCTGGTGGCGGCCGGCGTGGCGACGGCGCTGCTGGGAATCGGCTTTCTGCTGCTCGTTCTCATGATCTACAGCTCGGCCATGCGCCAACGCATCCTCTCGGTCGGTGCGCACGCCGTCGACCGTGTGCTGGACCGCACAGGCTATCACGGACGATTCGCCGCCCGCGCGCGCCGCTTCTTCGTCCACATCGACGAGGGGATGGGCCTTTTCGCGGGCAGGCCGGGAGCGATGGTGCTGCCGAGCCTGTGGATCTTCATGGACTGGCTTTTCATGATGGGAGCGCTGTGGCTCGGTTTCTACGCGACCGGGCGTCCCGTCGGCTTCAGCCTGATCACGATCGCGTTCTCGGTCTCCAGCGTGCTGGCGTTCCTGTCGTTCGTACCCGGCGCGGCCGGCGTGCTCGAAGGGAGCCTGGCCGTGACGCTGTCGAGCCTGGGCGTCCCGATCGAGGATTCGGCACTGCCCATCTTTCTCTACAGGTTCTGCTACTTCATCGTACCCACCGTGGTCGCCTTCTTTCTGGCCCACGGTGCCTTCACCGGGACGCGCAGGGCCGAAGAGGTGTTGTGAATCGTCTGCGCAACCTCTTCATCGCGGGCCTGCTCGTGTTGATTCCGGTGGTGCTGACGATCTGGATACTGCAGCTTCTCCTCGGTTTTCTCGACGCGGTCTCGCAGCCCCTCCTGCGCCTGTACATCGGGCGCGACGTTCCCGGCGTCGGCGTAGTGCTGACGGCGCTGATCGTGCTCATGCTGGGCTACATGACGTCCTGGTTCGCCGGCCGGCGCGTGGTCGAAGCCTTCGAGGCCCACATGGCTCGGATCCCGATCGTGGGCAGCATCTACTCGACGACGCGTCAGGTCGTGCGCGGCTTCTCCTCGAGCGAGGGTATGAGCTTCAAGCGCACGGTTCTGGTGCGGCGTGAGGACGCGCTGCTGTTCGGCTTCGTCACCGGCGAGTTCGTGCTGAGCCGCGAAGGCGAGGAGGTGGAGATGGCCAGCGTTTACGTACCCACGAATCATCTTTACCTCGGCGACGTCTTCATCATGCCGCGCAAGGACGTGCTCGAAGTGGACATGACGCTCGAAGAGGGGATTTCCGCGGTGCTCTCGTGCGGCGGCTCGCTGCCCGACGAGATCCGCTTCCGCGATGCCGGCCACCTGTCGGATTCGCAGCGGCCGCGGGAGCTGCCGAGGCCATGAGCGAGGAACGCTATCTCGGCTTCGACGTCGGCGGCCAGTCGGTCAAGGCCGCGCTCGTGGACGCTCGGGGCACCGTGCTGCGCAGCGAAAGCGCGCCCACCGGCCCAGGCACCGACGAGGAGAGCCTGGTGCGCACGTTCCTGGCGCTGCGCGAGTCGCTGGCGCACGACGGCTGCGCCGGCGTGGGCGTCGGCATCGCCGGCGTGCTCGACAGCCATGGAACCTTGCGCGGTGGCCCGCACCTGCCCGAGCTGCATGGAAAGCGGATCGAGAAGTTCGTCGCCACAGGAATGGGCGTGCCCGCAACCGTGCGCAACGACGCCGACTGCGCCGCCGTCGCCGAAGGCTGGATCGGTGCCGCAGTAGGCCGGCACGACTATCTGGCCATCACGCTCGGCACCGGCGTGGGGTCGGGGCTGGTGCTGGGCGGGCAGCTGCGCCGCGGCGAGAGCGGCTACGGCTGCGAGTTCGGGCACATGATCGTCGTGCACCAGGGGCTGCGCTGCGGCTGCGGCAATCGCGGCTGCCTCGAAGCCTACATTTCCGAAACGGCGACACGACGGGCGGTGGAGCGTGCTGGTCTGGAGCAGCGCCTGCTCCGCGGCCGCGAGCCCGAAGGCGGCATCGCTCGCGTGCTGTTCGACGCGGCCGCGGGCGGCGATGCGCAGGCCGACGCGATCGTCGACGGCATGATCGATCATCTCGGGACGGCCTTGGCTTCGGCCGTCAACATTCTCGACCTCACCACCATCGTCGTCGGCGGCGGCATTGCGCCCGGCGTGCTGGCGCGCGTCGAGCGGCTGCGGGCGGCCATCGCGGCGAGCCTGTTCGCGCGCTCGGTCGATGACGTCGAGATCGTCGAAGCTGCCGGAGGCCCGCTCGCCGGCGCCATCGGCGCCGCTCGTCTGGCGATGCTCGCGCGTTGAGCGCGGTGGCCGTTTCAGCCTAGAATCCGCGACGCTTACACCCACGGAGGTCGTCCCCGCATGCACAGGAACCTGAAGACGCTGTCCGTTCTCGCCTTGTCGCTCGCCCTGGCCGCTTGTGAGAACAAGAGCGAGACCACGACGGCGCCGGCCGCCAAGCCCGCCGATGCACCGGCCGCAGCGCCCGCTCCTGCCGCAGGCTCGGGTGCCAGGACCGTCGCCTTCGAGCTGAAGGACGAGAAAGCCGTGGGCGCGCTGCAAATCGACGTCGAATACAAGGGAAAGGGCCGCTTCGTCGGGGATCACGATGGCGTGGCGTGCGAGACGCTGATCGAGGGTGCGCTGAGCAGCTACAACCACATGCCCAACGAGAAGATGCTCAAGGCCGCGTTCGTCGCGGTCAAGGGCTTCACCGGCCCGGTCAAGTTCTCGCAGTGCAAGTACGAAGGCGAGACCAAAGCAGACGATTTCAAGATCACCGTGCGCGATGCTTCCTCGCCCGATCTTCAGGAGATCGATCCTGCTCCCAGCGTCGCGGTGACGTTGCAGTGACATGACGGTCCGCCGCAAGACACGTCAGATCTTCGTCGGGAACGTGCCCATCGGCGGAGACGCGCCGATCGCCGTGCAGTCGATGACGACGACGAAGACGGAGGACGTGGCCGCAACGCTCGAGGAGATCCACCGGCTCGAAGAGGCGGGCTGCGAGATCGTGCGCGTGGCGGTGCCGCACAAGCGCGACGCGCTGGCGCTCGGGAAGATCCGGTCGCAGATCCGGATTCCGCTGATCGCCGACATCCACTTCGACTACCGGCTGGCGTTGATGGCGCTCGATCAGGGAGTCGACTGCATCCGCCTGAACCCCGGCAACATCGGAACGCGCGATCGGGTCGAGGAAGTCGTCAAGGCCGCGCGGCCTCGCCGCGTACCCATCCGCATCGGCGTCAACGCCGGCTCGCTCGAAGAGGACCTGCTCGACGAGTACGGCTATCCCACCGCCGAGGCGATGGTGAAGAGCGCCATGCGCCACGTGGCCATCCTCGAGGAACTCGACTTCTACGACATCAAGATCTCGATCAAGGCCTCCAGCGTGCCGCTGATGGTGGAAGCGTATCGGCAGCTTGCGCGCGCGTGCGACTACCCGCTGCACGTGGGCGTCACCGAGGCCGGCATGCCGCCGGCCGGCATCGTCAAGTCCTCCATCGGCATCGGCATGCTGCTGGCCGAAGGCATCGGCGACACGATCCGCGTCTCGCTCACTGCCGATCCGGTCGAGGAAGTGCAGGCCGGCTTCGACATCCTGCGTGCGCTGAACATTCGCGCCAAGGGCGCGATGATCGTGGCATGTCCTTCCTGCGGGCGGATCGAGGTCGATCTGTTCAAGCTCGTCGAAGAGGCCAAGCAGCGCCTGGCGCACATCGAGAAGCCGATCACGGTTTCCATTCTCGGCTGCGCGGTCAATGGTCCGGGCGAGGCGCGCGAGTCCGACATCGGCATCGCCGGCGGCAAGAACGGAGGCCTCCTCATCCGCCGCGGCCAGGTCATCGGCAAGTACAAGGAAGGTGAGCTGGTCGACGCGCTCGTGCGTGCCGTCGACGAGATGGTCGCCGAGGATGCGCCCGCCCCGCAAGCGCACGAACAGGAAGGGGCCAGGTCTTGAATCTAGGGGTCGCCGCGATCCGTAGATCGAAGGCCTGACCGCAGGAACACCGCGGCGTCGCCGCTCCGAGAGAGCCGTGCTTTACTCCCGTCTGCTTCTGCCCACGCTCAAGGAAGACCCCGCCGACTCCGAAGTCGCCAGCCACCGCCTCATGGTGCGCTCGGGCATGATTCGCCAGGTCGCACGCGGCATCTACGATTTCCTGCCGCTCGGCCGCCGCACGCTGCACAAGGTCGAGGCGATCGTGCGCGAGGAGCTGAACCGCGCGGGATGCCAGGAGGTGCTGCTGCCCGTCGTGTGCCCGGCCGAGCTGTGGCAGGAGAGCGGGCGGTGGGATCTCTACGGCAAGGAGCTGCTGCGCATCCGCGACCGCAACGACCGCGAGTTCTGCCTCGGCCCGACGCACGAAGAGGTGATGACCGATCTGGTGCGGCGTGACGTGCGCTCCTATCGGGAGCTGCCGCTGAACCTCTACCAGATCCAGACCAAGTTCCGCGACGAGATCCGGCCGCGCTTCGGCCTGATGCGCGGGCGCGAGTTCGTGATGAAGGACGGCTACTCCTTCCACGCCACCTACGAGGACACGCTGCGCGAGTACGAGAACATGCGCCAGGCCTACAGCCGCATCTTCCGCCGCTGCGGCCTGCGTTTTCGTGCCGTGGAGGCCGACACGGGCAACATCGGCGGCAGCCTCAGCCACGAGTTCCAGGTTCTGGCGGAGTCCGGCGAGGACCTGATCGTCAGCTGCAGCAAGTGCGAGTACGCGGCCAACGTCGAGAAGGCCGAGAATCGTCCGGTGCCCGCGCAACCGCTGCCGGATGCCGCGCTCTCGGAGGTGCCCACGCCCGGCGCGCGCACCATCGAAGAGGTGTCGGCATTCCTGTCGCGCCCGCCCGAGCATTTCATCAAGACGCTGATCCTGATGGCGGACGAGCAGGGTATCGCCGTGCTGCTGCGCGGCGACGATCAGCTGAGCGAGCCCAAGCTCAAGGCGATGCTCGGTGCAACGGTGCTGCGGATGGCCGAGCCGGCCGAGGTCGAGCGTCTGACGGGCGCGCCGCAGGGCTTTGCCGGCCCCGTGGGGCTGAAGCTGCCGATGTACGCCGACTACCGGCTGTCGGGATGCCGCGGCATGGTCAGCGGCGCCAACAAGAACGACACGCACGTGGTCGGCGTCTCGAACGAGAGGGACTTCTCCGGCGTCACCTTCGCCAACCTTCGCACCGCCGCGGCGGGCGACGCATGCGCGCGCTGCGAGGACGGCGTCTTCGAGGAGCACCGCGGCATCGAGGTCGGACACGTCTTCTATCTCGGCAAGAAGTACAGCCAGAAGCTGGGTGCCACCTACCTCGACGATCAGGGCAACGCGCAGGTGATGGAGATGGGCACCTACGGCATCGGCGTCACGCGCACGATGGCGGCCGCCGTCGAGCAGCATCACGACGACAAGGGCATCCGCTGGCCGATCTCGCTGGCACCGTTCGAAGTGGTCATCGTTGCGGTCAAGTGGGACGATGAACCGAGCCGCGTCGCGGCGACCTCGCTGCACGACGCGCTCCAGGCGGCCGGCGTCGAGGTCCTGCTCGACGACCGCGACGAGCGCGCCGGCGTCAAGTTCAATGACGCGGATCTGATCGGAATTCCGTTCCGCATCACGATCGGACCGCGCGGGCTCAAGGAAGGCAAGGTCGAGCTGAAGGAACGCTCGCAGGCGCAGGCACAGGAGCTGACGCTGGAAGGCGCCGCCGCAGACGTCATCGAGCGCGTGCGCCGCGCGCACGCGGAGCTGCGCCAGTGACCGTGCGGTCGGCAGGCCTTCGCGAGCGAGCGCGCGAGCGGCTCATCTTCGCGCTCGACGTCTCCACGGCGCGCGAGGCGGGCCAGCTCGTGCGCACGCTGCGCGACAGCGTGGCGATGTTCAAGGTCGGCAAGCAACTGTTCCTGCGCGAGGGCCCGCGCATCATCCAGTTCGTGCGCGAGCGCGGCGGCGAGGTCTTTCTCGACCTCAAGTTCCACGACATTCCGCAGACCGTGGCGCGCGCGTCGGTGGAAGCCACGCGGCTTGGCGCCGCCATGTTCAACGTCCATGCCTCCGGCAGCAGCGCGATGATGAAGGAAGCCGTGCGGCAGGTCCGCCGCGTCTGCCGTACCGAGCATCTGCGCCGGCCGCGCATGCTGGCGGTCACCGTGCTCACCAGCCTTTCGGCCGTGGATCTGGAGACGATCGGCGTGCTGTCGACGCCGGTGCAGGATCAGGTTCTGCGCCTGGCGGTGCTGGCGATGGAGGCGGGGATGGACGGCGTCGTCGCCTCGCCGCAGGAGATTCGCGCGATCCGCGAAGCCTGCGGGCCGCGCTTCCTCATCGTCACTCCGGGCATTCGCCGCGACGGCGACGACATGGGGGATCAGACCCGCGTCACCGGACCGGCCGAAGCCGTCGTCTCCGGCGCCGACTATGTCGTGGTTGGCCGGCCCATTCGCGACGCGCCCGATCCCCGCGCGGAAGCCGAGCACATCATCGACGAGATCGCCGATGCGCTCGTCACGCGCCGCCGCGCCTGATCCTGCATGCTCGCGTTGCTGAGGCGGCGGCGCCGCCGTCGCCTGCGCCAGCAGCCGGTGCCCGAGCACTGGCGCCAGATCCTGCAGCGGCGCTCCTCCCTGTTTCGCCGGCTTCCCGAAGCCGATCGGGCCGAGCTGCTGTCGTGCATCAACGTGCTGCTGGGCGAGAAGAGCTTCGAGGGATGCGCCGGCCTCGAGCTGACCGAGGAGATGCGTGTCGTCATTGCAGGACAGGCCGCGCTGCTGCTCCTGCATCGTGACACCGAATATTTCTCCGTGCTCGAGACCATCCTGGTCTATCCGGAGTCCTACGTCGTCAATGTGCAGACGCCGCTGCAGGATACGCCGCCGTTCGAGCTCGGCGGTGCCGAGATCACGATCGAGGAGTCGCTCGACCACGTCGGAGAGTCCTGGCAGACGGGCAGCCTCATCCTGTCGTGGAGCGACGTGCTGCGCGGCGCAGCGGATCGCGATCAAGGCTGCAACGTCGTGCTGCACGAGTTCGCGCACCAGCTCGACATGGAGAACGGCGAGGCCGACGGCGCGCCGCCCATCGCGGATGCGGCGCTGCGCAAGCGCTGGCGCGCCGTGTTCGAGCGCGAGTACGAGCGCCTGTGTGATCTTGCGGACCGCGGGCGCCGCACGTTCATCGACGACTACGGCAGCGAGCATCCGAGCGAATTCTTCGCCGTGGCCACCGAGCACTTCTTCATGGAGCCGGTCGAGTTCTCCCGCCGGCATCCCGAGCTGTACCGGACGCTGGCCGAGTACTACCGGCAGGATCCGAAGACGTGGGGGCGGCGATCGTGAAAAGGCATTCGCTAACCCCCTCAGGGTAGCGCCATAAGGCACGCGCAGCGCTTGCAGCGGTGTGAAGGATTTCGGCGCTGGCAATCCGTGCTGTCGCCATGCTACGGAGCTACCGCCGCGTCGGCGACGCCACCGCATCGTGACTCCTGATGGGATGAAATGCCTGACCGGCGTCTATGCCCACCCCGACGACGAGACCTTCTCCGGCGGTGGGACGTACGCGAAATACGCGGCGGCCGGCGTGCGTTGCACCGTGTACTGCGCGACGGACGGGGATGCCGGAAAGACCTCCGGCGTCGCCGTCCGATCCAAGGCGGATCTTGCGGTGCTGAGGCGCGAGGAGCTGGATGTCGCACGGAAGATCCTCGGCATTGCGGCGATCGAGCTGCCTGGGCATCCGGACGGTGGTTTGATCGCAGAAAACGCCGACAGGATCGTGGGCGAAATCGTCCGCCATTTTCGCCGTGAACGGCCGCAGGTCGTCATCACGTTCGGGCCCGAAGGGGCGCCGAATACGCATCCCGACCATCGCGTCATCTCTCGCTGCGCGACTGCCGCGTTCCTGCTTGCGGGGAACGATACGATTTTCGTCGAACAGCTCGAGGCGGGACTGGAACCTCACGCTCCGTCCCGGCTTTACTACGTTACGTGGCCCAAACCGGGCGCCGAAGCGCTGCTGAAGACGCGCGGCCTGCCCGCCACGGCGTGCATCGACGTGCGCAATTTCCGTGAAGTCGAAAGGCGGGCATGGGCTGCACACAGGACTCAGCAACTATTGCAGCAGCGCTTCGACGAAACGGCCGCGGCGGACGATGAGCTTTTCGCATATGCGATGGGGGTCGCGCAGCCGTCGCCGCTCGTGGACGATCTGTTCGCCGGTCTGTGACGGCGGCGTGGCTTGACACAGGTTGCCGGCACCGGCTCGGTCATTGCATGCGTCTGGCCTTCGTAGCCTCCTCCCTCCGAATCTCGGGCGGGATGCAGACCGTGGTAGGGTTTGCGGCGCGGCTGGCGGCGCGAGGCCACGATGTGTCCATCGTGTTTCCGCGAGGCGCCAGCGATCCCAGCTTAATCGACAGACTCGGTCCCTCGGTGAAAACCGTCGAAGCGGGCGGGGGATTGACCGCAGCGATGAGTCTCCCGTCCATGGGGCGTCTGGCGGTGGCGCTGGCTCGTGCAGTGCCAGACGCCGATGTGATTCTCGCGACACACGCGCCGACCGCAGTGCCCGTGCTGCTGGCGAGTCGGCGCAAGCGGGAGCGGCGCGCGATGTGGTTCTATCAGGACTACATGGACATGTTCGTCGAGCGCCCCTTCGAGCGCGCGATCCTCCGGCATTTGCCGCCTCGGTTCGAGCAACTGGTGACGGTCTCGGAAGCCGCCGCCGACGATGCTCGCAGCCGCGGTGCGCGGCGTGTGACCAACGTCCGCACAGGCATCTCCGATCCCGAGCTTTTCCATCCGCCGTCCGATTGGGCGTCGCGGGTGCCGGGCTTGCTGGCCTGTATAACCGACATGCGGCCGCGCAAGGGGCTGGCCGATCTCCTGGCCGCCGCGGAGCGTCTGTTTGACCGGATGCCCTCGATTCGCCTGGCGATCGTCTCGAAGGAAGAGTGTGCCATACGGACGCGCGTCCCGTTCGATCTCCATCTGCGGCCGCCGCGCTCGCAGATCGCTGATCTTTTCCGTCGTTGCTCCGCATTCGTGTCGCCGACATGGTCGGAGTCATTCGGCCTGCCGGCGCTGGAGGCAATGGCGTGCGGCGCTCCCGTGGTCACCACCGAAACTCTCGGCGCGAGGGAATACGCGTCGGCCGGAGTCAACTGCCTCTTGGTACCACCGCGCGATCCGGTCGCGCTCGCCGCCGCGGTCGAACGCGTCCTGAGGGATGCCGATCTCGCGCGCAGACTGTCGCAGGCCGGAGCCGCTACGGCGCGTACGTTCGAGTGGAAAGAATGTGTGAGCCGCTTGGAACGTGCGCTGAGCGAGTGACCGCGGCTTCGATGCCTCCGGCCACGCCCCGAGGTTTGGGCTACCGGCCTGCTGCGCGAGCGGAGTTGGCGTCGCCCCGCCTACGCTTCCGCAAGAACCCCTGACTTCACCGCCGCCAGAACCGGCGGAGCCGTCGCCGCAGCCGCAGGCCCGACGAAGGCCGCGTCACGATCGCTCGCCAACACCAGCCGAACCGCGGGGTTTGCAAGCGTGCAACCCGCGCTCGCGACAGCAAGATGAGCTTCTCCCCTCTCCACGGCGATCGATGCATCGAGTCCGGCCAGGCGCAGGTGCATCACGCGGGCGCGCGGATCCAAGAGGCGGAGCGCACGCTCCAGCGCCGCCGTCTGCTCGCACGGCGATCCTGACACCACCATGGACGCATCGACCTCGGCCTGCGTCACGATCAGCTCCACCGACGCGCGAGAGCCTGCATCCAGTCCCTCCACCTCCGGTGGGATGCGCAGCCATCCATGAGCTCCGGTGATCGTGCTGATGGAGCCGGCGCCCTGCGGCAGCATGCCGACGACGTAGCCATCGTGGCCACGCGTCAGGCAGACTCGACGGAACTCCTCGATGCCGGTGCGGGAGACGATCTTGCGTCCCACGCGCGCTTCCAACGTCGCGCGAGCCTGCTCGCCCGTGCCGGACAGGCGCGCGAGCAATGGTTGCAGAAGCTGCTCGGCCGCAACGATGGCGGCCACCGGGTAGCCGGGCACCGCCAGCACCGGAGTGGTTCCAATGCGTGCCAGCGCCACGGGCCGCCCGGGTGCGATGTCGACGCCGTGGACGAACACGTCGCCGAGCTGCTGCAGCACCGCGATGGTCAGATCCTTTCGACCCGCCGAGCTGCCGGCGATGGCGCACACGACGTCGAAGCTGCGGCGCGCCTGGTCGAGCGCGCCGAGCAGCGCGTCCTCGTTGTCGGCGAAGATGCCCAGCCGCACCGGCTGCCCGCCCCATTCCTCGATGAGCGCGGCCAGCACGCGCGAATTGTACTCGATGACCTGTCCCGCAGCGGCGGCACGATTCGGCTCGACGACTTCGTTGCCGGTGGCAAGAATGCCGACCGACGGACGCTGCCGCACCAGAACGCGGCTGTTGCCGGTGGCCAGCAGCGCGCCGAGGTCATAGGCGCGGAGACGGTGGCCCGCCGGCACCACGACGGTGCCCGCATCGATGTCCTCGCCTGCAACACGCAGATCGCGTCCGGGCGGCGACGGAGTCCTGATCTCGAACGCGTCGCCGGCAGCGCGCGCCTCCTCGATCCTGACCACTGCATCGGCCCACGGTGGCAACAACGAGCCGGTATCGACAGGCCGGCACACGGCCTGATCAGGCGGCGGTGCCTCGTCACGGTTCCAGACCGTGAGCCGAACCGGCTCCTGCGCCGAGGCGGCGAACGTATCGCGGGCGCGCACGGCGATGCCGTCCATCGCCGATGCCTGGTAATGCGGCGCAGGGTGCTGCGCGAGCACCTCCTCGGCGGTGACGCGGCCGCAAGCCTCTTCCACTGCGATCTCCTCGGCGGCGAGCGGCTCGATTCCCGCCAGCAGCAGCTCGCGCGCGACCGGCAGCGGCTTGCGTTGCAGGAAGGTGGTCAAAACAGCAGCACCTCCACTTCGGTGCCGGCCGACAGGCCTTCGCTCGAGCGCGGAATGCGAAGAAGTGCGTCTGCGCGCGCGATGGTCGAGATCGTCACCGACTTGCCGCGCAGCGGCCGCGCGCGCAGCAGCTCGTCGTCGCCTGCCTGCTCGAGCCGCACGCGCACGTAGTCCTCACGGCCCGGCGTCGAGGAAAGGTTTTCCGTCAGGCGCGCGCGCACGCGCGGCCGCCGGGCAAGGATGCGAGCCAGAGGCTCGCCCTCGCGAACGCGAATCAATGTGCTGCCGAACAACGTGAAGACGACGGCAGCCGCCGACGGATTGCCCGGCACGCCGAGGATCGCCAGCGGGCCGATCCGCGCCAGCATGGTCGGCTTGCCGGGCGCGATGGCGATGCCGTGAAAGACGACCTGCGCCTGCTCGGCGCCCGAGACGGATCCGAGAACGAGGTCCTTGCTTCCCATCGAGCTGCCGCCCGATACGATGAGGACGTCGCATTCGGCGCGCGCGCGCTCGAGCAGGGACCGCAGCGCCGCTTCGTCGTCTCGCACCACGCCGTAGTCGGTGACGCTCGCGCCGAGCGACCGCGCCATCGATGCCAGCAGGTACTGGTTGACGTTGCGCACCCGCCCCGGCGGCAGCTCGTCCTCGGGCTCGACGATCTCATCGCCGGTGGCGGCAACGCCGACGCGCGGCACCTTGCGCACGACGACGTGGCTGCGGCCCACGCCGGTGATGACGCCGACGTCGCTGCCGCGGATGCGATGACCGGCCTCCAGCACCGGGTCGCCACACCGCAGGTCCTCGCCGATGGCGATGGTGCTGGCGCCCGGGACGACCGCGCTTCGGATGAGAATGCGCCCGCCGATCTCCTCGGTGTGCTCGACCAGAACCACGGCATCGGCGCCCGGCGGCATCATCGCCCCGGTGGACACGCGCAGGGCGCAGCCCGGGCGGATCGGCTCGACCGCAAGAGCGCCCATCGCCACCTCGCCGATCAGCTCGAGAGCGACCGAGCTGGTGTCGGAGGCGGCGTAGGTGTCCTGCGCGCGAACGGCGAAGCCGTCCATGTTGGATCGGAAGAAATGCGGAACGTCCTCGCGTGCCGTCACGGGCTCGGCCAGGACCCGGCCGAGGCAGGCGCGGCTCGAAACGGTCTCGGTCCCGAGCGGCTCGACGAGCGCGAGTTGCTCGTAGGCCTGCTCGGTGGTCAGGAGCCGCAGGAACGGCTTCATGTTTGCAGCCTTCGGTGCTCCAGACATGGAAGCTCTTGCCGTACGCGGTCGATTACCTCGGCTTCGAAGCGGGCCATCACGAAGCCCGCGCCGTCGTCCTCGCCCCGAGCGAGGACCTTGCCCCAGGGATCCACGAGAAGCGAGTTTCCGTAGTCTTCGATGCCGCCGCTGGAGCGCCCGAACTGATTGGGCGCGATCATGAAGAGCTGGTTCTCGATCGCACGCGCCCGAACCAGCGCTTCCCAGTGCGCCTGCCCGGTCGGCCGCGTGAACGCCGACGGCATGACCACGATCTCGGCGCCCGCCTCGCACAGGCGGCGGAACAACTCGGGGAAGCGCAGGTCGTAGCAGATCGCCAGCCCGATGCGCCCGAGGCCGGTGGCGACGGTGACGATCTCGTTGCCGCGCGCGCGGGTGGCCGACTCCCGCACCGTCACGCGGCCGGGAATGTCGATGTCGAAAAGGTGGATCTTCCGATAGACCGCCAGGCGCTCGCCATCCGGTCCATAGACCACCGAGGTGTTGAACGGCCGCTCCTGGCCCGCCGCGAGTTCCAGGATCGACCCTGCCACCAGGTGCACGCGCAGGCGCCGCGCCAGCTCGGCCATGCGGTCGGAGGTTGGACCGGGAATGGGCTCGGCCTGCTCGTGCTCGAGGTCGAGCGGCCCGCGCCACGCGAAGACCTCGGGCAGCGCGATCAGCTCGGCTCCGGCACCCGCCGCCTCCTCGATCCAGCGGCACGCCGCGTCGACGTTGGCGGCCTTGTCCGTGCCGGCGTGGAGCTGAATGGCGGCTGCAAGGAACGACTTCATGACGATCGCGGCGAACGCTACGTTCGCGCTCGGCGCCGGTCAACCGAGCGAGCAGCGAGAGAAAATTCATGACGCCGCACCGCCCTCCGCCGCACCAGCGGTCGTCGGTGGAGGTCAGGCGGGCTGCTCGTTGCCACGGTGCGGCAATTTGCCCTGGGTATGCCTCTTTGATAACGCACCGAGTTAACCGAGGTGCATGCAATGGCGACTGAAAGGGAAATCCGCCGATACACGAACCGCAAGCTGTATGACAAGCAGCAGTCTCGTTATGTCACCTTGGACGACATCGCGGCGATGGTGCGCCAGGGCGAGGAAGTGCGCGTCATCGATAACGAGACCAAAGAGGATCTGACGGCCGTCACCTTCGCCCAGATCATCCTGGAGGAGGAGAAAAGAAAGACGCATCTCGTCTCGGTTCCCTTCTTGCGAAAGCTGATCCGCTCGGGCGAGGCGGCGGTGCAGGACCTCAGCGACAGGGCCTCGCGCGCCATCACCGAGCTCGGCGGGCTGACAGGCAGCGTCAGCGACCGCGTCCGTGAAGTGGTCGACGAGGGCGGACGCGCCGTGGAAGAGGCCATCGAGGAGAGCCGCGGCTTCATCGATGACCTGCTCGGACTTCCGCAGCGTCGCCTCGAGAGCCTTCGGGAGGAGGCGCGCAAGCAGGTGGACTGGATCCGCCAGTCGCCGTCGCTCCAGCGCGAGATCGAGCGGCTCGAAAAGAGCATCCACAGCATCGAACAGATGCTGGCGCGCCTGCGCGCCGGCGAGGACGAAGAGAGCATCCGTGCGTCGCAGGCCGCCGCCGAGAACGGCCATCGTACCGTCGTCGACGACGAGGTCGCTGCGGGCGACGTGGACACCACCAGCGAAGCTGGCGATTCCACCATCGAGGAGCGGCGCAAGGCCGAAGGCTGAGCACGCGCAGCTGCGCGTGAATCTTTACAACCATCTCTCGCGTCGGTAGAACCGATAGGCCGATGGCCAAGTCTTCCCGCTCACGTCGACAAGAGAAACACGCAGACGAATCGCACCCGCTCCTCGAGCGGCTCAAGGAGATCGCCAGCGCCAGCGGCCTCGAAGTGCGCGAGGAGAGGCTCTACCGAGAGGTGGGCTATTCCGTGCGCAGCGGCCTGTGCCGGGTCGGCGAGCAGGAGGTCCTCCTGCTCGACAAGAACACGGCGGCCGGCGACCGCGTCGAGGTGCTGTGCTCGGTGCTGTCGGAACGCGATCTGGACTCGGTCTTCATCGAGCCGGAGCTGCGACGGCAGATCGGCGGTCGTGCCCTGCTGGCCGACGAGGCCGGGCCGGCTCGCTGACGCTTCGGCCCATGTCATGGAAAGGCTGGAGAAGTTTCGCGAGTTCATCCGCGAGCGCGGACTGAAGTCGACGCGCCAGCGCGACGAGATCGCGAGCTGGTTCTTCGGCCACAAGGGACATCTCAGCGCCGATCAGATCTACCGGGAGGTCAAGGAGCTCCACCCCGGCATCGGCTTCTCCACGGTCTACAGGACCATGAAGCTGCTGGTGGAGGCGGGCCTGGTGTCCGAACGCCATTTCAGCGACGCCGAGGCGCTCTACGAGAACGTCGTCGGCCACCACGACCACTGCATCTGCACCTCATGCGGCAAGATCATCGAGTTCGAGAACGAGAGAATCGAGGAGCTCCAGCGGTCGGTGGCCGAGAAGCACGGCTTCCTGCTCAAGAGCCACAAGATGGAACTGTACGGCCTCTGCCAGACGTGCCGGGTCCGCGAACCGTAGGCGACACGAAAAAGGCCGGACATCTTGCGATGTCCGGCCCCTTTCGAGCCGCCGGCCGCGGCTCCGCGATCTTCGCTGCGGCGGCGCCGGCCGCCGCAGCAAGACGTCCTCTCCCCATCACAGCAGCGGGCAGATGAGCTCCACCGTCTGTCCGACCGCCGACTGCAGCGTGCGCAGCGAGTCGCTCGCCAGCACGACGCCGTTGTCGTCGGTGTCGCAGACCACCAGTGGACAGTCGACGTCGGCGCCGACCGCGTTCTGGAGGATCAGAAGCGAATCGCCGGCCAGGACGCTGCCGTCTTCGTTGGCGTCGCCGCAGGTATGCTCGGGCTCCTCGCCGCTGGAGCACTCGATCTTCGACACGCTGATCGTGGGCACGGGCACGATGTCCTCGACGTCGCCATTGGTCGCCTTCTTGGCCGAGACCTGGAAGTCGCTGGCCACCGGGTCGTCGCCGACCGGGATGAAGCGGCAGGTCGCGATGGCGGCAGGCGTGGCAAAGCCGGTGGGGTTGATCAACGCCGCCAGAACCTTGCGCTGCGCCTCGATGTCGTTGTAGCTGGCCAGCGTGCCCGCCGGCAGCGTGTCGCACTCGACGCCGCCCGCAGAGCCGGCGAACTCGCCGGACGCGTTCGGATACAGAATCTGCCAGTCCAGGGCCAGGATGGTGTTGGCGCCATTGAGCCGGAACGTGACGTCGCAAGTACGCGCCGGCAGGTCCAGCGTCGAAGTCGTCGTCGACGACGTCGTGGTCGTCGTCTGGACATCGCCGCAATCGGGCAGCGAGACGGACACGGCGGCATCAACGGCTTCATCGTTCGTGTCGGTGGCTTCGAGCACCGTCACGACGAAATCCTCGAGCGTCAGATTGTCGTCGGCATCCTCGAACTGGCAGTAGGCCAGGTCGTGCGGGCCCTGCATGCCCGAGATGCTGATGAAGCTCAGGTTGAGACGGCTCGCCTGGGCGTTCACTCCGAACGATCCGAGTGAATCCGGCATGACGTTCGTGCATCCGCCATGGATGTCGACGAAGTGTCCGGACTGGTAGTTGACCCGCACCGTCAGCGACGCGAGCGAAACCTCCTCTTCGAGACTGACCGCGACGGTGCAGGTACGAGCCTGCGCCTGTCCGGCAAACGACAGAAGAGTGATGGTCGCGGCCGCCCCGGCAACCGCGAAGAAACGAACCCGAAATAGCACTTTTCCCCGTCCTCCAGAATCTGGTGGACGAGGCGACCCCGAACAACGGCAATACTGCCGCATTCCCGTCGCGAAATCGATGGCTCGCGAACAGGCGGAACGCTTTTTCTGCGCAGGTTTGCTCTCGTCTGAGGCAAACGAAGCGCGAAGCGATTCACGTCAGGGCGAACAGCGATGCGGCGTTGACCGCGGTGGCTTCGATCACTCGTTCCACCGAGGTGCCGCAAGCCGACGCGAGCATGGCCGCGACGTGCGCTACGTATGCTGGCTCATTGCGTTTTCCGCGGTGCGGGACCGGCGCGAGATAAGGGGAATCGGTCTCGACCATCAACCGATCCAGAGGCAATCGCGAGGCCGTCTCCCGCAACGAGGCTGATTTTGGGAATGTTAAGATTCCCGAGAACGAGACGACCAGCCCGTAATCGATGTACCAGCGCGCATCTTCGTACGTGCCGGTGAAGCAATGAACCACGCCGCGCACGCCGCCGGGCGCTTCGCGCGTGAGCACGGCGCGCATGTCGGCCTCCGCATCGCGGCAGTGAAGGACGATCGGCTTGTCGAAGCGCAGGGCCAGTGCCACGTGCCGGGACAGTGCCTCACATTGAGCCATCTTCGGGCTGTGCTCGTAATAGTAGTCGAGGCCGGTCTCTCCCACGGCCACGACCTGCGGCTGCTCGAGGAGCGCCTCGATGCGGCCTTCGGTGGCATCGTCATACGTGGAGGCATCGTGAGGATGGATGCCGGCGGTCGACCGCAGCAGCCGGTTCGTCCGTGCCAGCTCGGCCGCCGCTTCGCTGGCCTCGATGGGACCGCCGCCCCCTACGGCCACGATGTGCGTCAGCCCCGCTTCCAGCGCCCGCGAGATGACCTCCTGGCGATCATCATCGAAGCGCGGGTCGGTCAGATGACAGTGCGTATCGACGAGGCCGACGGCGGGCGCGCGAGACGTCATGAGGCTACTCGTGCCCAGGCCCTAGGCCTTGGGCACCTCGATGCGGGGGAACAGGGGTTGAGGCTCGCCGACCTGGTGTCCGGCGCGGAACGTTCTCCGCCACGGCGCCGGCGCCTCGGCCAGCTGCCCGGGGTCGGCGCGCAGGAGCCCGGCGATGGCGGCCGACGTCTCGGGCATGAACGGCGCGATCAGCCGCGCCAGGTGGCGGAGCGCATCGCACAGCACGTGCAGGATCGCGCCGACCCGCGGACGCTCGCGCTCGTCCTTCCACAGCTTGAACGGCGAGGTCTCGACCACGTACTTGTCGCACGCCGCCACCGCCTTCCAGATCTCCTCGAGCGCGACGTGGAACGCCGCCTTCTCGAGCGCGGCCACCGCCCGCTTCTCGGCCTCCAGGAACGCCTGTTCCAGGGCGACGTCGGCCGCGCGCTCGGTCTCCTCGCCGATGGGCTGGATGCGCCCGTCGAAATACTTGTGCTGCATCGACAGCACGCGGCTGACCAGGTTTCCGGCGCCGTTGGACAGATCGGCGTTGAAGCGGGTGACGAATGCGTCCTCGGTGAACGAGGCATCGGAGCCGAAGGCCATCTCGCGCAGCAGGAAATAGCGGAAGCCGTCCATGCCGAAGCGCTCGCGCATTTCGAGCGGCCGGATCACGTTGCCGAGCGACTTGGACATCTTCGACTCGCCCATGTTCCAGTAGCCGTGCACGTAGAGCCTCTCGTAGACGGGCAGGCCGGCTGCCATCAGCATCGTCGGCCAGAAGACGGCGTGCGGCTTGAGGATGTCCTTGGCGATGAAGTGGCGCGCGCAGCGCCAGTAGCGCTCCCAGCCTTCGCCCTTGGCATGCCGCAAGGCGCTGACGTAGTTGATGAGCGCGTCGAACCAGACGTAGCAGACGTAGCGGTCGTCGAAGGGCAGCTCGATGCCCCAGGTCAGACGGCTCTTGGGGCGCGAGATGCACAGGTCGCCGATCGGCTCGCGCAGCAGGCCCAGCACCTCGTTGCGATACCCCGCCGGAACGATGAGGTCGGGGTTGCCCTCGAGGTGATCGAGGAGGGCCTGCTGATAGCGGCTCATGCGGAAGAAGTAGTTCTCCTCGCGGATCCACTGCGGCACCGTCTGATGGTCGGGGCACTTGCCGTCGACCAGCTCGCGGTCGGTGTAGAACCGCTCGCAGCCGGTGCAGTACTGGCCGCCGTACTCGCCGAAGTAGATGTCGCCGGCGTCGTAGACCTTCTGAAGGACCTCGCGCACGAAGGCCACGTGGTAGTCGTCGGTGGTGCGCACGAAGTGATCGTAGGCGATGCCGCAGGTGTTCCACGTCGAGCGGAACAGTGCGGACACGTCGTCCGCGTACTCCCGCGGCGCCTTGCCGCCGGCCTCGGCGGCCTGCGCGATCTTGTCGCCGTGCTCGTCGGTGCCGGTCAGGAAGAAGACGTCGCGGCCCATCGAGCGGTGGAAGCGCGCCAGCGTGTCGACGACGACGGTCGTGTAGGTGTGGCCAAGATGCGGCGCGGCGTTGACGTAGTAGAGAGGGGTCGTCAGCTCGATGCGGTCGGCCATGACACGTCAGGCTCGCACGTTCGCCAGCAGGTCGCGAATGACCAGGCGCGCGTTGGCATTGCGCTCGAGCGCACCGATGGTCCACTCGATGCGGCGGGCGTGGTCGAGAAGCGCGCGAGCGTCCGCCGCGGTCGCGGCTTCGAGGATGGCCGCCAGCGCCGCCGATGGCTCGTGCCGGGAATGTCCGAGGCTGCGCTGCACCTTGGCCAGCTGCCATTCGAGCAGATCGCCGAGGGCGTAGCCGGACTCCTTGCGCGCCATCAGCGTCTGCAGCATCGCGTCGATGTCGGTGGTTCCGGCGATGACGCCCTCGAAGGTGAGGAGCACCGTCTCGCGGTCGGCCAGGCCGTCGGCGTCGTAGCAGAGCGCGCGCGCCACGCTCCCCCGCGAGCAGGCTGCCGCGGCGACGGCTTCTTCGTCGCCGCGCCCCAGCCGTCGCAGGACCTCCAGCACCTCGCGCTCCTCGAGGCAGCCGAACGTCAGATGACGGCAGCGCGAGCGGACCGTGGGCAGCATCGCCGAAGCGTTGTCGGCCACCAGGATGATGACGGCGAACCCCGGGGGCTCCTCGAGAAGCTTCAGGATCGCGTTCTGCGCGTCCACGGTCATCGTGTCGGCGCTGCGGATGATGCCCACGCGCGGTCCGCGGCGCGACGGCCGCAGCGCCAGGCTGCGCGCGAAGGCGCGGCTGTCGTCGATACCGATCGAGCTCTTGTCGGGGGCCGGCGCCGCTTCGACGACGTCGGGATGGACGCCGCCGGCAATCAGGCGGCAGCTCTCGCAGGGCGGGCTGCAGTCTCCGGTGGTGTCGCACTGCAGCAGCATCGCCCACCAGCGCGCGACGACGTACTTGCCGACGCCCGAGGGCCCCGAGAAAAGCCACGCATGATGCAGGCCGAGGTCGCTGCCCCCGGCCAACCTGCGCGCCTGCTCGCTCAGCATGGCGCGGATCCGCTCGTGACCGACAGGATCGCGCGTCACGGCGCCTCGTCAGTGGATGCGGCGCGCCGCGAGCGTCGCGTCGACCGCGGCGATGCAGCACGAGCCGACTTCCTCTTCGGCCAGGTCGCCATCGATGCGCACGAAGCGCTCGGGGAACCTGCCGGCGAGCGCGGCAAATCCATCACGGATGCGCTGGTGGAAGCTCAGCGGCTCGGCCTCGAAACGATCGCCGGGGCCGGCGGCGCGTCGCTTGGCGCGCCCCAGCCCGAGGCCGATGTCGCAGTCGATCCACAGCGTCAGGTCGGGCGTCAGGCCATGGGCGGCAAAGCCGTTCAGGCCGATGAGCGTATCGAGATCGTGCCCGCGGCCGTAGCCCTGGTATGCGAGCGTGGAGTCGCTGTAGCGGTCGCAGACCACGATTTTTCCGTCCTTCAGGGCCGGCCGCACGACCGTTGCCACGTGCTGGGCCCGGTCGGCCAGAAACAGCATGAGCTCGGCGGTGGCGTCCAGGACGTTGGCCGGATCCGCCAGCAGCTTGCGGATGCCCGCCGTAACAGGAGTGGCGCCGGGCTCGAACGTCAGCACGACCTCGTGGCCACGGGCGGTAAGGTGGTCGGCTATGCGTTTGGCCTGCGACGATTTGCCGCAGCCTTCGATGCCTTCGAGGGTGATGAACAGCGCCACGCTGAGCGAGTGTTTCTGCGGAAGTCCGCTTTGGCAACCGCGGCTCAGGAGCAGCGTGCAGGGTCGGCGAGGGTTCGCTCGATGGTGCGCACGGCCTGGCCGCACGTCGCTGCGGCGCGCAGCACGCACCAATTCGGACCGCGACGGACCAGCCGCACCTCGAGGCTGCCGACGCGTGGCCCGATCAGCGCTGCCGCCGCGGACGCGTCGGCTGTCGGCGCATCCAGCGCAAGACCACCGAGCGCCGCGTAGCGCGCGCACAAGACGTCCTGCCGGGCGCGCAGCTCACCTGCGAGAACGGCTGCTCGCGTGACCGCGGCCGAGGCGAGCGAGGCGCCTGCGGCGGTCAGCAGGATCGTTACGAGCAGGGCGGCGCCGCGCTCGCTCGCCCGGCACCGCCGGCTCATGGAGCGAGCGACGCCGGCAGCGCGAACAGCCAGAGACGACGCTTCCTGCCCGGACCATCGCGCAACTCGAGCTCGACCATCGTGGCGGCGGACGGCGCCGATGCGGCGCCGTCGCGGCCCACGACGCGCAGCCGTCCCGTTGCATCGCCGCGTTCGACGATGGTCATTCTCTGCTTTCCGAGGCGGTGGCGGATGCGCAGGTCGCCGCCGGCCGCCATCAGCTCGAGGGCCGTCGTCTCGGCACCCGACGGCTCGACGTCGCCGTCGCCGTCGAGGTCCGCTTGGAACACCACTCGTTCCTCTTCGGCTTCGGCGATGGCGTGCGGCAGCCCGGGCCCGCTCCCGGCCGACAGAGCGGCGCGATCGACGAGGTGCTCGAGCAGGCGCTCGACGAACAGCTCGGACGTCAGTGACGTGGCAGCCGCCGCCAGCCGCGCCGTGCTCGCAAGCGCGGCGATGGTGGTCGCCAGCATGGCACCGGTCACGGCCAGCGCAGCGGTGGTCTCGAGCATCCCCGGCATCGCTCATCCGGTGGCGCAGCTCGGCTGCCGCACCAGCGTGTCCAGGCGGATGCGAAGCGGCGATGGCGGGGCGGTGACGGTCACGCCGACGCGATCCACCGAAAGCGACGCCAGCGGCGTCGTCGCCAACTCGCACTGGAAGTCGGGCGGGCACTCGTAGGCCTGCGCGCACGGCGAGCCGATGCGGCTTTCGAGGGCGTTGCGCGCGACGTCCAGCGCCAACCACGCCGAGCGGGTTTCGTGGATGATGCGTGCGCCGGTCTCCATGGCAGCGGCGATGCCAGCGATGGCGATGCCGCCGACGGCAAGTGCCATGACGCTTTCGAGCAGAGTGACGCCGCGCTCGCTGGCGCGCCGCTGTCGGTGCCTGGTCCGCAGCATGCTCGCGCGTCGGTGCCGCTGCGTGTTCGGTATGGGATTGCAGGGACGGTCCGTATCGTCGTTGCCCATGATCATTGCTCCTGCCCGTTCATCGGACGACACCGCGCTGGTTGACCACGACGGTGGCCGTGGCCGCACCGGCGGCCAGGGTCACCGTGGCGTTGTCGGCAAGGCCGCTGGCGCGAAACTCGATCGTGCCGTCGGCCGGGGCCGCCGTGATCGCGACGCCGTCGGCGAGGCGACGCTTCCTGGCTCCCGGCTGCAGCACGACCGATCCGCTGCCGGCGGCAAGCTCCACCTGCACGTTGGACTCGCGCTCGTAGGCCCGCCGCCGAGCCTCGGTCAGCGCATCCAGCACGGCCATCCGGCTGGCCTCCACAGCCACCGATGCCGCCAGCGGCCGCACGCCCGCCGCGGTCAGGGCCGCCAGCAGCCCCGCCACCGCCATCGCCATCGTCAGCTCCAGCATCGTCGCACCTCGCGTCAGCCCCGGTCGCATGCGTCGCTCCTCGAGCACGTCAATGCCTCGGCGACGGGCCTGCGGGCAATGCCCTTGATGTCATGACGTGCTAAGAGCCGCGCGTGCGCGACCCACGTCTGCTCGATCTGCTCAGCGACCGTTCCATCAGCCTGACAACCGGCGTGTTCGATCCACTGTCGGCGAGGATCGCCGAGCGCGCCGGCTTCGCCGCGGCGATGCTCAGCGGCTATTCGGTCGCTGCGACGCTGCTCGGCGAGCCGGACATCGGCATCCTGTCGCAGACCGAGATGCTCGAAGTGGCACGACGCACCGTCTCCGCCGTGCGGATGCCGATCCTGGTGGACGGCGACACGGGCGGCGGCGGCGTGCTCAACGTGCAGCGGCTCGTGCGGGAGCTCGTCGGCATGGGCGCCGCCGGCGTCTTCCTGGAAGATCAGGTGTGGCCCAAGCGTTGCGGCCACATGCGCGGCAAGTCGGTGGTGCCGATGCAGGAGCACGTCGAGAAGCTGCGCGCCGCCGCCGAAGCCAAGGGCGACGCCGACTTCATCATCGTGGGACGCACCGACGCACGCGCCGTGCACGGTCTCGAGGATGCCATCCGGCGCGCGCACGCGTACAAGGCCGCCGGCGCAGACGTGCTCTTCGTCGAAGCACCGCAGAGCGTCGAGGAGATGCGCCGCATCACCGGCGAACTGCCTCCGCCGCTGCTCGTCAACATGGTCGAAGGCGGTCAGACGCCGCTGCTGCCACTGGGCGAGCTGGAGGGGCTCGGCTTCGAGATCGCGGTGTATCCGGTCAGTGCGGTCCTGGCCCTCGGGCGCACTCTGGAGCGGGTCTACGGCTACCTGGCGCGCCAGGGCGACACCGCCGGAATCGGCGGCGAGCTCATGGGCTTCGACGAGTTCGCGCAGCTGCTCGGCATCGAGGAGCGGCGGGCATCGGCTGAGCGGTTCGGCAGCGAATGACGCTGCGCGTGGGTGCCCGCCGGGCGAGCGCCAACGGGTTTATTTCTCGTCGGCTCCCACGATCGCTCCGTCTCGATCGGGCAAAACTTCATCGCCCTTCCTCCTGACTCCCGCGTTCCCGTTTAACGTGGGACCGGTGACAGTGACCGCCGCGACACCTCCGGCATCGTACCGGGGATCGCGCGTCCTACGCGACAGAGGTGCCTCGATGAAGTCTCGCTCGATCCTGATGCTACTCGCTTCGATTCTCGTCTGCGTCCCGTCTGCGGCACTGGCCGTGCAAGGCGATTGCGGCCAGCCGGTCAGCAATGGAGAGGACCGCACCACCAGCGACGCCCTGTTCGTGCTGCAGGCGGCCGTGGGCTCCCAGGAGTGCGAGCTGTGCGTCTGCGACGTCGACGATTCGGGCGAGATCGACACGAGTGACGCGCTCAACGTCCTGCGCGACGCCGTCGATCTGGACTCGGCCAGGGAGTGTCCCGAATGCGGCATCGACACCAGCTCGCAGTGTCCGGGCGTCGCGCAGTTCGCGCTGTTCTCCTCGGTGCGCGGGCCATGCACGAGCAACACCGACTGCGCCGCGTTCTCCGTCTGCGATCCCGATCTCGGCCGCTGCCGTACGGCAACCGACGTGGACGTGGGATGGACCGGCCTGGCGCACAACGCCGACACCGACGACCCCGTTCCGGCGCGTCTGTTTCTGGACTGCGAAGGCCCCGCGCCGTGCGGGCAGTGCGAGATCACCGGGCACGACCCCTCGCTCGGCAATTGCCGCTGCGCCGGCGACAACCGCACGCGCTGCTTCACGGTAGCCGGGCCGGACGAAGAGAACTGCGGCGGCGAGCAGTGCATCTGCTACTTCGGTCCGCCCATGCCGCTGTCGGCCGGCAACACGCCGACGTGCGTGCTCAACACGCTGGCCGGCCAGCCCGGGGGCACGGCCAACGTCGATGAGGGCTCGGGAAGCATCGAAATTCACCTGAACGAGAAAGTGCATCTCGGCATCGGGCTGACCACGCCGTGCCCGCTCTGCGTCAATGATCCGACTCCTGCCGACGGCATGCGCGGCGGCACGTGCATGGGCGGCGAGGACAACGGCGAGACGTGCGACGCGCAGGCCTACAACGCCACGTTCCCGCCGCCGACGGGCGGCTTCTACAGCCTGGACTGCATGCCGCTGGCCGGCGCGAACATCACCGGCTCCGGTCTGCTGATCGACGTGACGCTGACGACGGGTCAATCAACCCTGACGGCCGATCTGCCCTGCGCGGCCGACGGGCCCAATGCGGAGCTGGATTGCCACTGCCTGTCCTGCAGTGGGGACACGCGGCGCGGCTGCAGCAGCGACGCCGACTGCAGCGAGCACGACGCCGGTACCTGCTCGAGCATCGGGCAGCAGGGCACGCAGCCCCAGCCCAACGGCTGCACCGATCTGCTGTGCGAGGACGTGGGCGGCGGCGAAGGCACGTGCACGAACGGCCCCGACGATACCTTCTGCGCAGGCCTGGTCCGCGCGAACGGTGCAGGCTTCATCACGTGCAACAGCAACGAAGACTGCGACCCGGTGAACATCGGCGTCGACGCCGGCGACTGCACGCTGGTGGAGCGACGTCCGTGTTTCCTGGACACCATCGTTGCGCAGGGCGCGCCGCACCCGGTCATTCCGCTCGGTGCAGGGACGTTCTGCGCGCCGGCGACTTCGGCCGGCGGCGTCAACCTGGCGGCGGGCCTGCCGGGGCCGGGACGTCTGGAACTGCAGACGCTGGTGTCGCTGTTCTGCAAGAACAGCCCGATGACACAGTACCAGCCGGGAGTCGGCGGATGTCCGGCGCCGGAGTGACCGAAGTCCATTCAGCTTCTGCCGTTGGTGGCTACGACCACGGTTGAGCCTCGACGGCCGCCGCCGGGCGCTTGGATTGCGCACGGCGGCGCCTGCCGGCGGCATCGAACATGGCGCTCGCTCTGGCGGCTGCCGGAGCCGCGCGAACCCATCTCGCTCGAAAAAACATCCTTGTTGCAGCTTCGGCCGTGTGAGCAGATGCGACACGTTGGGGGAAGGCTGCCGTGGTCGCACGGCAGTACGTCGGAGGTTCGCTGCGCGGGGAGATTCCATGGCAAAGTTGTCTTGCAGCATCGCGGTCGCCGTCGGCGTCGCCTGGGCGGTGGCAGCTGCACCGGCGCTGGCCGGGCCGACGTCGGTCGTGCTCGTGTCGTGGGACGGCGCGCGGTACGACGTGGTGCAGGAGCTGCTGCGCTGGCAGCCGCTGACCGACGCACCGCTGCCGTGTCCGGCCAAATCGGCGCCGGCGCGAATGCCGACGCCATGCGGCCCGTACTGGAGCTGCCTTCCGACGCTGTGCACGTTCCAGATGGTCGAAAGCGCCGTCGTCTCCGGTAAGCCGCTGACGCGCGTGCAGCATGCGAGCATGCTCAGCGGCCAGCCGCCGGAGATCACGGGCGTCACCACCAACAACGGCGGCGGCACGATGCCGCCGGGGCTGAGCATCTACGAGCGACTGCACGCACGGCGTGGCGACGTCGGCTTCGCGCACGTCGGCAGCATTCGATACACCGTGACCGGCATCCTGGCCTGGGCACGCGATTCCGTCATCGCCCCCGGCTTCATCCAGTCGCGCGGCGGCCCCGACAACTTCACGGGCACGGCGGCCAACGAGCAGCTCTTTCCGCTGCTGCAGAGCCTGGCCGGCTCGCCGTTCTTCGCGTTCCAGCACCAGAAAGGCATCGACTGGAGCGGCCATCGCATCGGCGACGGATCGCCGCAGTACCGCGAGGCGATGATGCACGCGGACGACCGGTTGGCAGAGCTGCTGGAAGAGCTCGAGCGTCTGGGCGAAGGGGATACCGACGTCTACGTGACCACCGATCACGGATTCCAGGGCCGCACCCATCTCGGCCGCGTCCGTCGCAGCGTGGCACGGACGTGGTTCGCGTCGCGCAAGCGCGATCTGCGCTGCTTCGCCCGCGGCGATGTGCTCGACGTCGCGCCCACGGTCCTGCACGCCTTCGGCATCGATCCCGCCAGCGAGGGCGATCTTGGCGGCCGATCGTTTCTGGATCCGGCACGCGTGGCCAAGTGCACCGACCCGACCTGCGGCAACGGCATCGTCGAGCCGGGAGAAGATTGCGAAGGCGGTGTCACCGCAATCGAGACTTGCGAGACGCTCGGCTTCCTGCGCGGCTCGCTCGGCTGTACGGCGGATTGCGCGTTCGACACCAGCGAGTGCGCCGATGGCGTGGCGTCGGCGCGCCTGTCGCTGCGCGGGTCGGACGAGGACACCCGCTCCATCGACCTGCGCCTGACCGACCGCAACCGTGGCGGGCCCGAAGTCGACCCGAAGAGACAGAAGATGGAGGTCACGATCCTGGAGGAGGGACAGGAGATCTGGCGCGCGAGCATCGATGCGGGCGATCAGGGATGGAGGGCGGATGCCGGGCTGATCTGGAGCGCGCCGCGCGGGAGCCGCGCCGACGGTCTCGACAGCGTCCGCATGTCCGACCCCGACCACCGCATGAAGCTCATGCTGCGGGCGAGCGAGGCGCCCATTCCTGCGGATTTCGGCCCGGACGCCGTTCGGGTCGTGCTGCGCGTCGGTGCGGAGCGACTGGAGATGGACATGACTTGCCTGCTCGGCAGCTCGGTCGGATCGTACGACTGCGAGAGCGCGTACGACGAGGAGCTGGCGCTTGCCGCGCATGCCGATTGCGCGCATGCAGGCGCCTCTGCCGGCGGGGCGCCGTAGTCCGCCACGAGGGAATCGTCACTTGCGCCGATCGATGCGACTGTTTCTGGCCTGCCTGTGGGTGCTGGCCGCCTCGGCGGCAGACGCACGTGCCGCGCTGAAGCCGTCGATCCCGGAGGTGCGCGTGACGCCCGAGGCGCCGGGGCACGTGCTCGAAGCCGGATCCATTCACGCGCTGCCCGATGGGCGGGCGCTGGTCGTTTGGACGAGCGAGCAGCCAGATGTCTGGGTCAGGACCGCATTCGGCCGCATTGTCGGGAGCGACGGCCGTCCACAAAGCTTGGCGTTCCAGCTCAACGACGTCACCGGCACCGCGCCCGGCTCGCTCGGCAGCGTGGCGGCGGCGGTGGCTGCGGACGGATCGTTCCTGGCTGCCTGGCAGGCGCGCGATCCTGACGACGAGGACGCGTGGCGAATCTACGTGCGCGCCTTCGACGCCGCCGCCGCCCCGCAAGGGCCCGAGATCGCGGTCAATGAAGACGACGTCCTCGATGCGCTCGCGGGCGTCGTTTCCCTTGCCAGCGGCCAGTACGCCATTCTCTGGTCCACGGAGACCGGCGCGGGCAGCACTGTTCAGCTTCGCCGCCTGGCCATCGACGGTACGCCGCTGGCCCCGGCCGTCATCGTCGATGCGGCTGCGGCCGGCACCGAGCAGACGGCGGCGCTGGCGCTTGCGGCGGCCGGGGACGCGGCGATCGTCGCGTGGCGGCACGGCATTCGCGTCGGCGGCACGGGCGACTACGACGACGTCAACTACATCGGCTCCTATGACGGCAGCGGCAATCCTGTTGCCGCTGCGTTCGCCTTCGAGGATCCGCCCGTTGGCGGGCGCGTCTACAGGATGTCGCTGGTGCTGGACGGCGGCGGAGATCTCGCCGCTGCATGGTTCGTGTCCGATTCGTACACCGGCCTCTGGCGGGCCCGCCGGCTGGCGCTGGACGGCACCGTGCTGGGCGAGCTCGAGAGGCCGTCCGAGCAGCACTTCGCACTGAAGGCGACGCCGGGCGGAGAGCTGGTGGCCGCATGGAACGATTTGCCGGAAGACTTCATCTACCAGTCCTTCACGCAGGGCTATGCGGGCGACGGCACGCTCGCCGATGCGCCGGTCGCCATCGTCGATGACCTGTATCTGACGGCCAGCTACCAGGGCGAGCTCGCCCACTTCGACCTCAACGGCTCCGGCAGCGTCTGGGCGCTCATCGCCGAGCGACGCAGCGACCCCGACGTGCAGGATGTGTCGGGTTATTTCGTCCGTCGCATCTGCGACGGTTCCGACGCCACCTGCAGGCTCTGTCCCGACTTCGACGACGCCATCGATTCGGACGGCGACGGCGTGGCCGACGGCTGCGATCCCTGCACGAACGTCGGTGGCGCGCAGGACGCATCACGGCGCGCGGTCATGGTCTCGTTCGGCGGCGAAGAGCCCGATCCGGCAATCATCGCCGTGCGCGACAATCGGGTCTCGCTGCGCCACCGCGTCGTGCTGCCGCCTTCGACCAGCTTCGCCGCGCTGCCCGTGGAGGAGAAAGGCGTACGATTGCGCATCGAGAGCGTGCGCGGCGGCGCGATGGTCGACGTGACGCTGCCCGGTGGAACGTTCACGGGCGCCGACACTGCGGGATGGCTGCGCAGGGGCAGCAAGGTCATCTACCAGGATCGCACCGCCACGCCCGTCAACGGCCTGCGCCGCGTCGTCCTGAAGGACCTCACGGTCGTGCAGCCGAACCTCGTCGCGGTTCAGATGAAGGCGGCGGCCGGCACCTACGCCGTCGACGGCAACCTGCTGCCGCTGTCCGCGGTCGTCACTCTCGGCGGGCACGAAGAAGCCGACGCGGGCATGTGCAGCGAATCCAGCTTCGATCCCGAGGATTGCGTGGCCTTCGGAACTCTCGTGCGTTCGACCGTGCAGTGCGCGGCGCGATGACCGGCGCAAAGTAGGCGGCCGTGGTCGCGCCGGGCAGCGCGCCCGCCGCCGCCGGCGCGGCGGTCGGCACGCACCCAGCGTGAAGCGTTTTCGCCGCGTGGACTCTGCGTCGCTGCCTCGCTACTAGGCGAGGCATGGATCTGAGCTACGGCCCCAAATACGAAGAGTTCCGCCAGCAGGTGCGCGACTTCCTGGCTGCGCACGCCAACGACGCTCCGCGTGCGGGCGTCGGCTTCGGCGAGGGCATGGCGTCGATCCGGGGCTGGCAGAAGACGCTGGTCGAGAACGGCTATGCGTCGCGCACCGTCCCGCGCGAGTACGGCGGCTTCGGCGCCAGGCCCGACCTTCTCGAGAACATCATCATCGACGAAGAGTTCCGCAAGGCCGGTATCTCGCGCGGCATGACCAATCAGGGAATCAGCATGTTCGTGCCGACGCTGCTGCAGTACGGCACCGAAGAACAGAAGCGCCAGTACATCGGACCGACCATTCGCGGCGAGATGATCTGGTGCCAGGGATACAGCGAGCCCGGCGCCGGCTCCGATCTCGCCAGCCTCAAGACCAGCGCCGTGCTCGACGGCGACGAGTTCGTCGTCAACGGGCACAAGATCTGGACGAGCACGGCGCGCGAAGCGCAGATGATGTTCGCGCTCATCCGGACCGAGCCGGAGGCGCCCAAGCACAAGGGCATCAGCTATCTGCTCATCGACATGAAGTCGCCGGGCATCACGATCCGGCCGCTGGTCATGATGACGGGGCAGGCCGGCTTCAACGAGGTCTTCTTCGACAACGTGCGCGTTCCCCGGCGCAACCTGGTTGGCGAGCGCGGGCAGGGCTGGGAAGTCGGCAAGGCCACGCTGATCCACGAGCGCAACATGCTGGGCGCGGCCGATCACACCGAGGACATGCTCTACCGCTGCATCGACGTGCTGCGCGACTACGGCGTCGCCGACCAGCCCGTCTTCCGCGACCGCATGATGAAGATCGCCGCGCGCGTCTATGCGATGAAGTACCACTCGCTGCGCATGCTCACCGACCGCCTGCGCAAGGCGCCGCCGAGCGCCGCTTCGCTGATCACCAAGCTCAACGGCTGCCAGCTCAACCACGACGTCTGCAAGCTGGCCATCGATGCGATGGGCGAAGCCGGCGTGCTGCGCCGCGGCTCGCCGCGCGTGCGCGACGACGGCTCGTGGCAGACCGAGTACATGTTCCAGCTCGGGCTGATCATCGGCGGCGGCACCGCGCAGATCCAGAAGAACATCATCAGCGAGATCGGGCTCGGCATGCCGCGCGAGCCGAAGACGGCCAAGGGAGTCTAAAGTCGTGGACTTCGGACTATCGGAGGATCAGCAGCTCTTCGCGCAGTCTCTTCGCGGGTTCCTGTCCGACCGCGTTCCCATGGACCGCGTTCGCACAGTCATGGAAAGCGCCAGCGGCCACGACGCCGTTTTGATCGCGCAGCTGGCCGAGCAGGGCGTGACGGGCATTCTCGTCCCGGAGAAGCACGGGGGCAGCGGCCTGGGGCTGCTGGATGCAGCCATCGCGGCGCAGGAGCTGGGACGGGCGGCCACGCCGTTCTCCTTTCACAGCGCCGCCGTCGTAGCGCCGCTGCTGCTCGCGCAGGCGGGCAACGAAGAGCTGACGGGACCGTGGCTGTCGCGCATTGCCGAAGGCAAGGCGCTGATCGGGCTTGCTCTTGCCGCACCGGCGCTGCGCGGCGGCACGTTGAGCGGGACGGTCGGCTTCGCGATGGACGCGGCCTCGGCCGATGCTCTGCTGGTCGTTGCCGGCAGCGGTTCCGACACGCGCGTGCTGCTGCTGCCGCGCGACACTCCGGGCATGACGGTGACCGCGCTCTCGACGGTCGACGACACGAGGCGCGTCGCCGAGGTCGGTTTCGAGAACGTCGCCGCCGAAGGGCATGTCCTCGAGCTTGCCGACGCCGCGACGGCGGTGGAACGCGCGGTGGATGCGGGTCGCGTCGTGCTGGCGGCCGATGCGCTTGGCGCCGCCGAGCGCTCGCTCGAGCTGGCCGTCCAATACGCGTTGACACGCGAGCAGTTCGGCCGCGTGATCGGCTCGTTCCAGGCCGTCAAGCACATGTGCGCGGAGGTCTTTGCGGAGGTCGAGCCGGTGCGGTCGCTGCTGTGGTATGCCGCCTTTGCGTGGGACGATGGCCGCGAAGACGCGGCCACGATGGCGGCGCTGGTGAAATCGCACGGGACCGAGGCTGCCACGGAGGCCACCACTACCTGCATCCAGGTGTACGGCGGCATGGGCTTCACCTACGAGTGCGACATGCACGTGTGGTTCAAGCGTGCCGGCTACGACCGCCAGATGCTCGGCGGCCCCTCGGCGCTGCGCGAGAAGGCGGCCGCCGCTCTGATCGCCTGACGGTTCGCGCTCCACTCGCTCCGACGAACGACACCCGCCTGAGCCGCAGATGTCTTCCGTCATGAATGTCCTGCTCCCGCGCGTCGTCGGTTGGGCATGGCGGGACGCACGAGAGAAGCGGGAGACTGGTCATGAAGAAGCTGCTGGCCGCGATCGTTGCGGCCTTTGCCCTGGTGATGGTGGAAATGCCTACCGACGCTGAAGCGCATGGCTGGAGGCACCGACGGCCCCGAGTCGTGAGCTACTACCGCGTGCCGCGCTACCGGCACTACTACCGGCCTGCTCCGGTCTACTATCGACCCGCGCCGGTCATCCATTACGCTCCACGGCCGGTGTTCGGCGTCAGCTTCTACGCTCGATAGAGTTCAACAACGCGCGTCGGCTCATCGAGCGAACCCGAGCTGGAAGTAAGGCGCCTTCAGCGCCCCTTCCAGTTCGGCTTTCTCTTTTCTGCAAAAGCGCGCGGGCCTTCCACGAAGTCTTCGGATTGGAACAGCTCGCTGACCGCGGGGTAGTGCGCCTTGACGGCCTCCTCGAGCGGACGGCCGAGGCTGAGCGTGGCGACCTGCTTGGTCGCGCGCACCGACAGCGGCGCGCACTCCAGGATCTCGTTGGCCCACGCCAGTGCGCGCTCGAGCGCCTTGCCTGGCTCGGTCACTTCCTGAACCAGGCCGAGACGGTGTGCCTCGGCCGCGTCGATGTGGCGGCCGGTCAGCATCAAGCCCATGGCGTTCTTCAGGCCGATCTGACGCGGCAGGCGGTGCATGCCGGTGGCGAGCGCGGCCAGTCCCACGCGCGGCTCGGGCAGGCCGAGCTTGGCGTTCGAGGAGGCGATGATGATGTCGCAGGCGAGCGCGATCTCGAACCCGCCACCGAGCGCGACGCCGTTGACGGCGGCGATGACGGGCTTCCACAGATCGAAGCGGCTGGTCAGGCCTCCGAAGCCGCGCGGCGGGATCTCGAGCTTGCCCTGGTTCTGCGCCGTCCACTTCAAATCGTTCCCCGCCGAGAACGCCTTCTCGCCGGCGCCGGTGACGATGGCGACCCACAGGTCATCGTTGGCCGCGAAGTCGTCGAAGGCCTGTCCCATCTCGATGTTGGCGGGCGGATGCAACGAGTTGAACGACTCGGGCCGGTTTATGGTGACGATGAGGATGCGGCCTTGCGTTTCGACCGTAATGAATTCGTAGCTCATTGCTGAATCCTTGGCGGACGCGCATAGCGCGCCATCTGCTTCGTTGCAGCCCTCGGGGCTCGCTGCGGCGGGCCTCCAGCCCGCCTGCGCTCGCGCCTCGGTCTGCGCCTCGCATCTGGCACACTCTGCGCGCCCGCTCGTGGGTTCGCGGCGGACGCGCATAGCGCGCCGTCTGCTTCGTTGCAGCCCTCGGGGCTCGCTGCGGCGGGCCTCCAGCCCGCCTGCGCTCGCGCCTCGGTCTGCGCCTCGCATCTGGCACACTCTGCGCGCCCGCTCGTGGGTCCGCGGCGGACGCGCAGAGCGCGCCATCTGCTTCGTTGCAGCCCTCGGGGCTCGCTGCGGCGGGCCTCCAGCCCGCCTGCGCTCGCGCCTCGGTCTGCGCCTCGCATCTGGCACACTCTGCGCGCCCGCTCGTGGGTTCGCGGCGGACGCGCATAGCGCGCCATGTCCTTTGCTTGCAGGCCTCGGGCGCTGCGGCGCGGGTCGACGTACCCCTGCGATGATGTTTGCGCAAGCCGGCGGTCAGAACAGCGAGACGTGCTCGAGGTAGAGCTCGACGACCTGCGGACCTGCGATCATGTACAGGAACGCTCCGAAGGCGAGGAAGGGCCCGAACGGTATCGCCATGTCGAGCTTTCCCTTGCGCGCCAGCATCAGGAACAGCCCGATGATGGAGCCGGTGATGGCGCCCACCATGAGACTGAACAGGGGCGCCTGCCATCCCAGGAAGCCGCCGATCATCGCCAGCAGCTTGACGTCGCCGAAACCCATTCCCTCCTGCCCGCGCATGCGCTCGTAGGCCCAGCCGAACGCCCACAGCAGGCCGCCGCCGATGACGATGCCGGCCAGCGAGCTGCTCAGCGGAACGTGCCCGACGAAGAAGGCGGCCGCCGGCGCGACCAGGAGCGAAGGCAGCGTGATGCGATCGGGAATGATGAAGTAGTCGATGTCGATGAACGTGATGACGATCAGCGCCGACGTCAGTGCCAGGTACAGCGCCGTCTCGCGCGGCGGCAGGCCGCACGCGACGATCACGCCGAACAGCAGCCCCGTCAGCGCCTCCACGAGCGGATAGCGCGCCGAGAAGCGGTCGCCGCAGGACCGGCAGCGGCCGCGCAGGAGGAAGTAGCTGAGGACCGGGACGTTGTCGTACCAGGCGATCGGCTCCTTGCACCTTCGGCAGTGCGAAGGCGGCGTGACCACCGACTCGTCATCGGGCATGCGGTAAATCGCCACGTTCAGGAAGCTGCCGACGATGAGGCCGAAGAGAATTGCGAAGAGGATGATCACGTCAGGCTCGAGGCGCTGCGGCGGTGTCGAGCCGACTATAGCCGGGCTGGCCGAGGGGGACGAATCAGCGCCGCCATCATTTCCGTACTCCGCTCCGGTGCGGCGACCGCCGGATCGTGCCCGCCGCATTGGCCGGCGCCATGGCTGTCGCCCAGCCCTGCCGCACCGGCCGCGCCAGCCACACCCGCAGCCGGCTCAGCGCGGAGTGGAAGTCATCGGCGGATCGGTGCTGCTGTCCCAGTGGAATTCGCGTGCGCCTGCCGGATGCGTGGCCGTTGCCGCCCATGCGGTTTCGTCGGCGGAATCGATCGACAGCTCCACTCCTTCGGAGACGCTGAAGCCGGACAGGTCGGTGGCATCGGAGGCGTAGTGGGCGTTGGTGGCGCGAAACAGCTCCTGCGCGGCCGCCAGGTTGCGCAGGTCCTGCTGCGAGCGCGTGTCGTAGGCGGCGGCGCGAAACTCGCTGAACCGAGGCAGCGCGGCCGCCACCAGAATGCCGAGTATGGCTACGACGACGAGCAGCTCGAGCAGGCTGAAGCCGCGGTGCGCGTGCGTGGCCAGGGCCGACGGTGCGCCGACCTCGCCGGCGTGCCGCGCGCGCGCGTTCCGTGATGATGCGGTCGCAGGTGCCTTCATGATGTCCCTCCAAGCAGGAGCGAGGCCGATCCGAGCATCGGCTGATACAGCGCCATCACGCCGCCGCCCACGGCCGCCGCCATGACGACGACTGCCGCCGGCTCGGCCAGGCGGCACAGGCGCGACAACGCGTGATCGGCAGCGGCGCCTTCGAGCGCCGCCAGCCGCGTGAATGCGGACGCGTAGTCGCCGGTGGCCTCGGCGATCTCCAGCAGCGCGGTGGCATCGCCGCTGCGGTCGAGCAGCGCCGCGTTCCAGCAGCGCGACATCGGGGCGCCGCGCCGCAACGAGCGCAGGCAGCGCGACAGGCGCCCGGAAATCACGCTGTTGTCGGCTGCCGAGGCGGCAAGACGCAGCGCCTCCTCGAGCTCGCAGCCCGCGTCCAGGAGGACGGCAATCAGCGCGCAAGCCGAGTGAAGCTGCCGCGGCGCCGTCAGCCCACGCAGCACGGGAAGCCGCAGCAAGGCCAGGTCGAAGAGGCGGCGGCAGCGGCGGCTGCGCGCCCGAGCGACCGCCGCGGCACCGACCGCAGCCGCCAGCCACGCAGCGACGACGATGGCATTGCGCTGAACCCAGACGCCGAAGGCCAGCAGCATTCGCGTCGTCGCCGGCAGCTCGGCGCCGCGGTCGGAGTAGAGGCTGGTAAAGGCAGGAAGAACCGAGATCGAAAGGAACGCCAGCGCGGCCAACGCTCCGGCGACCAGCAGGCACGGGTACGACAGCGCCGACACGAGGCGCCGCGCGCCGGCCGACTGCTGCTCCATCTGCGAGGCGAGCAGCATGAGTGCACGTGCCGCGGCGCCGCCGGCCTCGCCGGCGCGCACCACGGCGACCTCGACGTCGCGAAAGGGAAGGTCGTCGGCCTGCATCGCCGCCGACAGCGCCGTGCCCCGTTGCACGGCCGTGTTCAGGCGCGTCAGACAGACATTGCCGCCGCGCGCCGAGGAGGCGATGGCTTCGCTGGTGGTCATTCCGGAGGCGGTCAAGGCGGCGATGCGCGCGATCGCCGCCGCGGCCTCGCGGCGGCTGACGGGACGGCGCCGAGCTGCGGCCGCTGCCGCGCCGTGCGTGCGCCGACGCAGGCGCAGCTGGCGCGCATCGGCTTTCGAGGCGCCGCCCGCCACGGGAGCGCGGGAACGCGTCAGGCGCATGACGGACCCTTCTCCTCGCCGGGCTGCGGGCAGTGCGCGAGCGTCTCGCCGAGCGACGTCTCGCCGGCCAGCACGTGCGAGAGGCCGCAGGCGCCGAGGCTGCCGGCGGCGAACGGCTCGGGGGCCAGCTCCGCGCACGCGGCAACCTCGAACAGCGCGAGCCGGCCGCGAAAGCCGACGCCGTCGCAACGATCGCAGCCCACCGGTGCCGCCACCGCCGCCGGCGCGCGCAGCCCCGCCAGTGCGAAGAGACGCCCGTGCGCGCTCGGCACTGCCGCCGTGCTGTGGCAGTGCGAGCACAGCCGCCGCACCAGGCGCTGCGCGATGACCAGAGAGATGGTCGCGCGCACCAGGTAGTCGGGCACTCCCATCTCCGGCATGCGCAGCAGCGCCTCGCGGGCATGGCTGGCGTGCACGCTCGACAGCACGAGGTGTCCCGTCAGCGCCGCGCGGCAGGCGATGCGCGCGCTGTCGGCGTCGCGGATCTCTCCGATCATCAGCACGTCCGGGTCCTGGCGCAGGAGCGCGCGCAGAGCGACCGCGAACGTGCGGCCGACGTCCTCGTCGACCGGCACCTGCGAGACCCCTTCGACGTCGAGCTCGACCGGATCCTCGACGCTGACGATGGAGCGCGACGGGCGCCGCAGATGTGATAGCGCGGCATAGAGCGTGGTGGACTTCCCGCTGCCCGTGGGGCCAGCCACGATGACCAGGCCGTTCGAACGTGACAGCGCGCGGTCGAGGCTCGCGCGCTGCGCCGGTTCCATTCCGAGCTCTTCGAGCGTGCGCGCGGCGTTGCCGTGGGGGAGGAGCCGCAAGGCGATCTTTTCGCCTCGGGCCACCGGCAGGAACGCCGCGCGCACGTCCACGCGCCTCCGGCCCGACTCGAAGCTGAAGCGTCCATCCTGAGGTACGCGTCGTTCGGCCAGGTCCACGCGCGAAAGAAGGCGGATGCGGGCGAGAAGGGACGGCACGAGCGCCGCCGGCGGCGGCTCGAGGTCGCGCAGGTGACCGTCGATGCGCATGCGCACGCGCAGACCTTCGCGGTCCGGCTCGAAGTGAAGGTCGGATGCCTCGGCGCTGGCCGCGGCCGTCAGGTAGGCGTCCAGGAGGCGCACTGCAGGGGCGCCTCCTTCGTCATGGCGGGCAGCGTACCTGTCTCGAGCGGTGCCGTTGGCGGCGGAGAACACGGACGACATGCACGCGATGCTAGGGCGGCCGCGCATGCCGGCTCAACGACGAAGATGTGATGAAGAGCGGGAGTTGCGGCGCGGCTACAGCTGCACCGCCCGGTGTCCCTTCTCCGCCAGCATTGCCAGGATGCTGTCGCGGCCGAGCAGGTGGCCGCTGCCGACGACGACGAAGTAGGTGCCCGTGCCGCTGAGGTACCGCTCGACGGCTTCGGTCATCTTGCGATTGCGCTGCGTGAACAGGCGATCGTAGAGCATGGGGTTGGCACGCCGCAGCGGCTCCACGACCAGATCGGTGATACGCTCGCCGTCGCCGCGCTTCCAGGCATCCTGCGCGCGCTGAATGGCTGCCGGCAGCTCGTGCATGTTGCGCACGGCGTGCTCGAGCGACGCCAGCTGCGCCTCCTCGGGCATGTCACGGAAGATGGCGACCTGATCGAGCATGGTCTCCAGCGTCTCGACCTTCTTCCGGCCGGCCATCCGCCGAAGGTGCTCTTCGATTCCCCACTCGGCCTTGTAGCCGGCCGCCGCCAGCGCCACGTTCGTCAGCGTCAGGTAGGCGTACCACGGACGCATCTTCCAGATGTCGGACAGCTCGGGGGAGTCCTTGCGCTCCTCGATGATCCGCTCCAGCGCCTGGCGCGTGGAGGCGTCGATGTGGCGGTCCAGCGAGTCGCCTTGCGGATAGGTTCCGTAGACTTCCAGCAGGCGCTTGGACTGCTCTTTCCCCACCGGCGAGACGTCGAGCTCGGTCACCAGCACGCTGGAAGCATGAAAGGCGTTGCGGATGCGCGGATCGAGCGGGTACAGATCGGCGCTGGCGACGTGGATGGAGCCGAGCAGGTAGACGGTGGCCGAGCTCGACGTCACCTTCCACAGCAGCACGCCGGTGTTCTTCGGCTCCGACTGCGGGTGCTCGTTCAGAGCTGGGGCAGGCGGTGCCGCCGGCACCGCCGGGACGACATCGCCCGGACGCGCGTCGCCGGTTCCGGGCGTCGTCAGTTCGCGCGCAGTCTCTTGCGCGCCGGTGACGGCGGGGGCGCAGACGAGCAGCAGAAGGGCGAGGGCGGAAGTTGCGGTCCTCTGCATGGGCTGTGCGACTGTCCTATTCGGGCGGCAGCTTCCAGTAGAAGGTGGCTCCGGCGCCGGGCTCGCTTTCGGCCCAGATCTTGCCGCCGTGTCTTTCGATGATGCGCCGCACGATGGCAAGACCGACGCCCGTGCCTTCGTATTCGGACGCGCCGTGCAGCCGCTGGAAGACCCCGAAGATCTTCTGCGCGTACTCCATCTCGAAGCCGATGCCGTTGTCGCGAATGAAGTAGACGACCGCGCCGTCGCGGGCAGCCGCGCCCACCTCGATGGCCGCGGGGCGGCGCGCGCGGCTGTACTTGACCGCGTTGCTCAACAGGTTGACGAACACCTGGCGCAGCAGCGCCGGATCGGCCGTGCACGGGGGCAGATCGCCCAGCGTGATGACCACCTCGCTTTCCGGCAGGCCGGCGCACGCGATCTTCAGCGCCTCGCGCGCCAGCGCGAGCGTCTCGACGGGCTGCTTGTTCAGCGATTGCCGTCCCAGACGCGCAAACGCGAGCAGATCGTCGATGAGACGGTCCATCGTGACAGCCCGATCGTTGACCGCCTGCAGGTACTGGCGGCCCTCATCGTCGAGAGCCGCTGCGTGCTCGTCCAGGAGCAGGCGCGTAAAGCCCGAGATGCTGCGCAGCGGGGCGCGAAGATCGTGCGAGACGGAGTAGGTGAAGCTCTCGAGATCGCGCGCGATGGCCGCCAGCTCGAACGTCCGCTCGGCCACCCGCCGCTCCAGGTCGACGGCCAGACGCCGGTTCTCCTCCTCGGCGAGCTTGTGCTCGGTGATGTCGCGGTAGTTGAACACCAGCGCTCCGACCGCTTCGTCGTCGACGAGATTGGTGATGGCCGAATCGACCCATCGCCAGCTGCCGTCGGCGTGGCGCAGGCGGTAGCGGGCGCGAGCCGTTGCGCCGTGCTTGCCGATGACTTCGCCGAGAGCCTGCATCAGCGCGGGAAGGTCTTCACGGCATACGTTGCCATAGGCGGGCTCCCCGATGCCGGACTCCGGATCGTGGCCGAGAATGCGTGCAACCGCCGGGCTGCGGTAGAGCAGCATGCCGTTGGCACCGACGAGCGCGGTGCCTTCGGTGGCGTGCTCGATCAGGGCGCGGAAGCGGCGCTCGCTGCGCTGGACCGAGTCGGTGGCGGTGATGGCGGCCGTGACGTCGGTGAACAGAAGCGCGATGTGCGGGATGTTGCCGTGCGAATCGGGCAGCGGAAGCGTGACGACGTCGATGGCCACTCGCCGCGCGTACGTAACGCGCACGTGCTCGAGCTGCCTGGCATCGTACCAGAACGGCCCGAAGCGCCCGGTGTGGCCGGCGAAGGCCTGCCGAACGGCCAGCATGCCGCCGCGGCGCTCGAGGTTTTCGTCGCGAAAGACGTTGTAGTCAGGCGGCGGCTCGGCTCCGAACATGTCGCGGAAGGCGCGGTTGACCAGGAGCGACTTGCCGCTGGCGTCATAGATCTGCAGGCCGATGGGCGCGTGCGCGAACAGCAGCTCGAGCAGGCGCAGCGGATCGTCCATCGCCCGCAGGCGCTCTCGAATCAGCCTCAGTTCGTCCATCGACGTCAGGTTCGTCCGAATACCGCTATGTCACTCGTAACGAGGCGACGATAGCCGGCGTGCAGGCTTCATACGAGCGGCGGAACGCCGACGGCCGCCAGCATGACACCGACGGGGGCGGTCCTTCCGGTGAAGCGGCGAAATGCGATCGCGCCCTGGTGGACGAGCATGTGGCGCCCATCGATGACCGGCCGTCGGGCTTGGTGAGCGAGGCGCAGGAACGGCGTCAGCGTGCCGCCGTAGGCCAGGTCGAAATGCACGCAGCCGGCGCTCGTCTTCTCGGGGCGGTACGGCAGAAACGAGCCGCCGTGCAGGCCGACCGGCGTGCAGTTGATGACGAGGTGACGGCTGGCCAGGAAGTCGGCGTCGCCGAGAACCTCGAGCCCGGCCGCGCGCAGCCGCCGCCCGCTCTCGAAGTGACGGGCCAGCTTCCTGGCCTTGGCCACGGTGCGGTTGGCGAGCACGATCTCGGCGGCGTCATGCGCCAGCAGCGCATGCACGATCGCGCGAGCGCTTCCGCCGGCGCCGATGACGAGGGCGCGTTTGGCGCGTGAGCGGAAGTCGTGCGCGAGCAGTGCGCGGTGGAAGCCCTCGGCGTCGGTGTTGTCGCCGACGATATCGTCGCCCTCGCGATAGACCGTGTTGACCGCGCCGATGGCGCTGGCCGTGTCCGTGAGGCGATCGACCAGGCGGACGACGGCTTCCTTGTAAGGCACGGTGACGTTGAAGCCGACGATGCCGAGCGTCTTCATCGCGCGCACGGCGTCGCGAAGGCCGCGCGAGGAGGCGCGGAAGGGAACGTAGACGAAATCCAGTCCCAGCTCGGCGTAGGCCGCGTTGTGCATGCGCGGTGAAAGCGAGTGATCGACCGGATCGCCGAGGATGCCCACCACGCGCGTGGTGCCCTCGACGCTCGCACGAGCCGGCGCCGGCCGACGAGCCGGCGCCGCGCTGCTTCGCCGGCCGCGCATCGGTGCCTCTCAGGACAGCGCGGCGTGCGCGGCCGCAAGCCGCGCCACGGGCACGCGGTAGGGCGAGCACGAGACGTAGTCCAGGCCGATCTTGTGGCAGAAGATCACCGAGCGCGGATCGCCGCCGTGCTCGCCGCAGATGCCGAGCTTCAGGTCCGGCTTGACGCTGCGGCCCTTCTCGCTGGCGATCTTCATGAGCTCGCCGATGCCGGCCTGATCGATGCTGACGAACGGGTCCTCGTCGAGCACGCCCTGGTCGACGTACGCGGGCAGGAAGCGGCCGGAGTCGTCGCGCGAGAGGCCGAAGCCCATCTGCGTGAGGTCGTTGGTGCCGAAGGAGAAGAAGTCGGCCTGGCGGGCGATTTCGTCGGCCGTCAGCGCGGCGCGGGGAACCTCGATCATCGTGCCGACGGTGTAGGCGAGCTTCTTCTTCTTCTTGGCGAGCACGTCCTCGGCCGTGTCGATGACGAGCCTGCGCAGGCGCTCGAGCTCGCGCGGCGTGGCCACCAGCGGGATCATGATCTCGGGCAGCACCTTGACGCCCTTGCCGGCCACCTCGACGGCGGCCTCGATGATGGCGCGCGTCTGCATCGCGTAGATTTCCGGGTAGGTGATCGCGAGGCGGCAGCCGCGGTGACCGAGCATCGGGTTGAACTCGTGCAGGGCCTGCCCGGTCTGCTCAAGCTGCTTCTTGTCGAGTCCCGTCTTCTTGGCGAGCTCGGCATACTCGGCGTCGCTGTGCGGGAGGAACTCGTGCAGCGGCGGGTCGAGCAGGCGCACCGTCACCGGCAGCCCTTCCATGGCCTTGAAGATGCCGACGAAGTCCTTGCGCTGATACGGAAGCAGCTTGGCCAGCGCCTTCTCGCGCGCCTTCAGGTCGGCGGCCAGGATCATCTCGCGCACCGCGTCGATGCGGTCGCCCTCGAAGAACATGTGCTCGGTGCGGCAAAGGCCGATGCCTTCGGCGCCGAACTCGCGCGCGACCCTGGCGTCCTGCGGCGTGTCGGCGTTGGTGCGCACCTTGAGGCGGCGCGCCTTGTCCGCCCACTTCATCAGCTTGGCGAAATCGCCGGAGAGCTTGGCCTGGCTGGTGGGAACCTGGCCGACGTAGACCGAGCCGGTGCTGCCGTCCAGGGTGATCCAGTCGCCGGCCTTGACGGTCGTGTTGCCGGCGGTCATGCGCTCGGCGTTGTAGTCGATGCGAAGCGTCTCGCAGCCGACCACGCAGCACTTGCCCATGCCGCGGGCGACCACGGCGGCGTGCGAGGTGCGGCCGCCCTTGGCGGTAAGAATTCCTTCGGCGGCGTTCATGCCGCCGATGTCCTCGGGCGAGGTCTCGGTACGCACGAGGATGACCTTCTCGCCGTTCTTCTTGGCCTCCACCGCATCGTCGGCCGAGAACACGACCTTTCCGGCCGCCGCGCCCGGTGATGCACCGAGGCCCTTGGCCAGCAGCGTCTTGGCCGCCTTGGCATCGATGGTCGGGTGCAGGAGCTGATCGATCTGGTCCGGAGCCACGCGCAGGACCGCCGTGTTGGAGTCGATCAGGCCCTCCTTCTCCATCTCCACGGCTATGCGCACGGCCGCCGTGGCGGTGCGCTTGCCGTTGCGCGTCTGCAGCATCCACAGGCGCGAGTTCTCGATCGTAAACTCCATGTCCTGCATGTCGCGGTAGTGCTTCTCGAGCTTGGAGGCGAACCCGAGCAGCTCCTTGGTGGCCTTGGGCATGAGCTCCTCGAGGGACGGGAACTTCTGGCGCCGGTCCTTCTCGGAAACGCCGTTCTCCTTCGCCCATTGCTGCGAGGCGTGCTTGAGAGTCTGCTGCGGCGTGCGGATGCCGGCCACCACGTCCTCGCCCTGCGCGTTGACGAGGAACTCGCCGAAGAAGCGCTTCTCGCCCGTGCCGGGGTCGCGCGTGAAGGCCACGCCGGTGGCGCTGTCGTCGCCCATGTTGCCGAACACCATGGCCTGCACGTTGACGGCGGTGCCCCAGGACTCGGGGATGTTGTTGAGCTTGCGGTAGATGACCGCGCGCTCATTGAACCAGGAACGGAAGACCGCGCCGATGGCGCCCCAGAGCTGCTCCTGCGGATCGCTCGGGAAGGGCCGGCCGCAGCGCTTGCGCACGAGATCCTTGAATTCGGTGACCAGCTCGCGCAGGTCCGAGGCGCTCATGTCCGTGTCGAGCTCGATGCCGAGCTTGTGCTTCTTCTTCTCGATGATGGCCTCGAACGGATCGGCCTCCTTGGCCGACTCCGGCTTGAGGCCCATCACCACGTCGCCGTACATCTGGACGAAGCGGCGGTAGCTGTCCCAGGCGAAGCGCTCGTTGCCGGAGGCGGTGGCCAGCCCGACGACGGTCTTGTCGTTGAGGCCGAGGTTCAGCACCGTGTCCATCATGCCCGGCATCGAGGCGCGCGCGCCCGAGCGGACCGACACCAGCAGCGGATTGGCCGGATCGCCGAACTTCTTGCCCATCGCCTTCTCGAGGCGGGCCACCGCGTCGGCGACCTGCGACTCCAGCCCCTTGGGGTAGGTGCCCTTCTTGGGATCGTAGACGGCGCAGACTTCGGTCGTGATGGTGAAGCCGGGAGGCACCGGCAGGCCGAGGCCTGCCATCTCGGCCAGGTTGGCGCCCTTGCCGCCGAGCAGGTTCTTCATCGAGGCGTTGCCTTCGGTGGCCTTGTCGCCGAAGAAGTAGACCATCTTTTCGAGCGACGGCGATGCGGACCCGCCGCGCCGGACTGCGGCCGGCGCGCTCTTCTTCGCGGCGGAGTTCTTGCCGGTCTTCTGTGCCGTCCTGGCGGCGGGCTTGGATGTCTTGCTGCTCTTGCTGGTGCTGATGCGGTTCATGTCTGACGCTTCGTCCTCGAGGTTGCTGGTTTCCGAAAGAGCGCGCGGCGGCGCGAAGGCGCGGGGCTGCTGCGCTCAGGCTAGGGGAGCATGGCCGCCTGCCATCCTTCTCAAGCGGCCGGGCTCAAAGGCCCGGCCTGGATGGGCGGGGCCACTTTCTTTCGTACGATGTCGTAGAGGTCGTCGATGCGGACGCGGTCCTGGCTCATCGTGTCGCGGTCGCGCAGCGTGACGGTGCCGTCCTTGAGCGTGTCGTAGTCGACGGTTACGCCAAGGGGCGTGCCGATCTCGTCCTGGCGCCGGTAGCGGCGCCCGATCGAGCCGGCCTGATCGTAGGTGACCGCGAAGTGCGGGCGCAGCATCTCGACGATCTCCTGCGCCTTGGCGTCCATGCCGTCGCGCTTCATCAGCGGCAGGATGGCGACCTTGATGGGAGCCAGCGACGGGTGCAGGCGCAGCACGGCGCGGCGGTCGTTCTCCGGGCCGTCCTCGTCGTAGGAGTCGACGAGGAAGGCCAGCGTGGCGCGGTCGGCGCCGGCGCTCGGCTCGATGACGTAGGGAACGTAACGCTCCTTGGTCTGATCGTCGAAGAAGGAGAGGTCCTTGCCCGAATACTCGATGTGCTGCTTGAGATCGAAGTCGGTGCGGTTGGCGACGCCTTCGAGCTCCTGCCAGCCGATCGGGAATTCGTACTCGACGTCGCCGCAGCCCTTGGCGTAGTGCGCCAGCTCGTCGCTGGCGTGGCTGCGAAGGCGCAGGCGCTCGCTGCGGATTCCGTAGTTCTTGTACCACTGCAGGCGGCGCTCGCTCCAGTACTGGAACCACGCGTCGTCGGTGCCCGGCGGCACGAAGAACTCGAGCTCCATCTGCTCGAACTCGCGCGTGCGGAACAGGAAGTTGCCGGGAGTGATCTCGTTGCGAAAGCTCTTGCCCATCTGGGCGATGCCGAACGGCGGCTTCATGCGCGCGGAGTTCACCACGTTGACGAAGTTGACGAAGATGCCCTGCGCGGTCTCGGGCCTCATGAAGACGACGGCGGCCGAGTCCTCGACCGGCCCCATGAACGTCTTGAACATGAGATTGAAGCTGCGCGGCTCGGTCAGCTCGCCTTCGCACTGGCCCGGATGCAGGCTCGGCTTCTTGGGGCACGCGATCTGGCCGATGTGGTCGGCGCGGAAGCGGCCCTTGCAGAGCTTGCAGTCCACCATCGGGTCGGTGAAGTTCGCGACGTGGCCGCTGGCCTCCCACACGCGCGGATGCATGAGGATGGAACAATCCAGACCGACGATGTCGGGGCGCGTGGTGACGGTGTCGCGCCACCAGGCTTCCTTGACGTTGCGCTTGAGCTCGACGCCGAGGGGCCCGTAGTCGTAGCAGCTTCCCAGGCCGCCGTAGATCTCCGACGACTGGAAGACGAACCCCCGCCGCTTACAGAGGTTGACGATCTTCTCCATGGTGACGACGGAGGTCGTCGCGGCGGTCGAGGCGGGGTCGGACACTAGCGTTTTTCCTCGTGTTCCTTCTGCTGGCGTGCGAAGGAACCGCAGTCTGTAGCGCGGTGCGGCGATGCGTTCAACCGGTCGACTCGACTGCGCGCGGCGCGTGATCGTTCGATCGACATCGAGAGGCTGGAGACGGGCACCCACGCCACGGTCACGCTCGACGGAGCGATCCGCAGGCGACCTTCCGGTACGCGTGGAAAGAAGCTGCACCTGGCCTTCGAGAGTCAGCTGGGCCCGGCCGACGGAGCCAGCGCGCGCCGCGTCCTGCTCTACGGCGGCGCGGCCAGGGCCAGTCTGCGGCCCGCGCTGCCGTCAGGGACGGCTGCAGGCCGCCCCACCATGATTGTGTTGGAACACCTCGGTCGAACATTCCTCGGCAACGTAACGTGTCTCGACGCAGCGGCCCTCGGTGCCATCCTGCTGATCGCCGAACACGATGATCGTACGAAGCGGGGAGTAGCGCTCGGCGATACCATAGCGATCCGCCGCTGCGGTGACTTGCACGTCGGTTTGGCGCGGACCGGCCGTGCTGCGGTCGCGCAGGACCACCTTGCGTATTCCGCGGATCGGTGTGGCGGATCCGTCGCGATAGCGTATGACGCCGTTCTTGATCGTCCAGCCGCGGCGCTCCTGTGCCGAGAACAGGCCGGGTGGTAGTTGCGCGTCGACGAGCGCGCCACCGGGTGCACCTTCGATTCGTACGCGCAGGCCGTGCTCGAGCACTGGCAACGAGGCGAAGTCGGCGACGCCGTCGGGCAGAGTGAATCGCGAACGGATTCCTATGCGGTTGGATCGTCGCGGGTAGGCCTCCGACGCCATGGAATTGGAGACCGAGGTGCGGCTGACGGCGGCAGTGTCATCCGCCGATACGCACGGGTCGCAGCCGTCGACGACGAAGTCGCCGTCGAGATCGATGGAGTCGTCATGGCCCGTACATCGATCGCAAGCGACATCTTCGGAGCTGCAGTATTTGCGGAAGTAAAGCTCCATGACCGCGGGCCACGTGTCGGATGCGTAGATCGGCTCCTGCACGATCCGCAGCAACGCGGCGACGCTGCCCGCGGCGCTCATCGCCGCGTCCAACTCGACCATTCTGCCCGGACGGAAGCTGTCACGGAGCGGCACGGGGCTGCCTGTCGGCGTGCCCGTCATGGTGCGCGCAACCATTTCCATATCCTCGCTTCCGCTCGACCCGGGATCGATCGCGACCCAGGTCCCGTTGCGTGCCGTCGCCAGAAGCGGACCCTGGACCGCGACCGGCGCTGCCAGCGGCTCCAGTGATGGCTGATAGGTTGCCACGCTTTCAACCGCCGAGCCGCTGTTGGCCCATCCGACTGCCAGCGAGCCGTCGTCCGCCATCCCGATGTCCAGGATCGCCTGCACGCCCGATCCGAGCGTGCGCGTCACCACCGGCGCGTCCGCGGAATCGAACGCCGCGACTTTCGCCTCGTAGACTTCGCCCTGACGCTCGACCCACGCGGCCGTATAGGAGCCGTCGCCGGCAGAAGCGATCTCTGCGCCGTGACCGGTCATGCCCGGCGCGGTCGCGATGACGACCTCGCTGCCGAGAAGCGTGCCGCCCAGCGCGAAGCGGCGCGCGCGTATATCCAAGGACCCGTATGTCCACCACGACGCGATGAACTCGCCACTGCCGACATACGAAACATCGGAGGCGTGCTGATCGCCCGCCGCTATGGTGTTGATCTGGAACTCCTGACCCAGCGGAACGCCATTGGCATCGTAGGCCCGGGCAAAGACGCCGAAGCTGTCTCCGTCACGGCCCACTCCAGGAGGTGCCTCCGGCTCGACGTCATCGCGGCTCGCGATCAGTACGACCACTTCGCCGGTCTCCGTCGCGGCCAGGCCTGCAGGCGCCTGCCAGCCCCGCACGAATGTGTTGACCACCTCGGGTTGCCCCAGGGCTGAGCCATCTTCCGAAAGGTACCAAAGATAGGTATCCATGCTCGCTTCGGTGGAGTCCCTCAGCCTGCCGAAGCTGACGGCATAGCCGCCGTTCGGGAGTGCGACCATTTGAAGGGACTGAGGCGCGCTGAGCGTGGGCGACTGTTCGAGTGGTAGCTTTTGTTCCGGCATGCCCGCGAGCAGTTCCGCATGAGCGGCCGGCGCTATACAGGTGGCGACCATCAGGACAGGTGAGACGATCCATGTCGGCCGAAAATGGGTCATGCGCCGCATGGCCGCACATGTCCCTTCTGTTTCGCCTGAGTCAACTCACTCGCGGGAGAAGGACGTCTGCGCTGCCCGGACGGCGCGATTCAGGACCGGTCCAGCTCAAACCCGCAGCACGATCTTCCCGAAGTTCGCGTTCGACTCCATGCGGCGGTGCGCGGCCGGCGCCTCCGCCAGCGGCATCACCGAATCGATCACCGGCACGATGGCGCCCGCGGCAACGTGCGGAAGCACGCTCTTCTCGAATGCCCGCGTCGCCAGCGCCTTCTCTTCGAGCGGGCGCGAGCGCAGCAGCGTGCCGCGGATCTGAAGCCGCTTGTTGAGCAGCGGCCCGAGCGGCAGCTCGCCGCTGAAGCCGCCCATCAGCCCCACCACGACCATGCGGCCCTTCTCGGCCATCGCCTGGACATTGGCTGCAAGATAGGAAGCGCCGACGAAATCGACGACGACATCGACGCCGCGCCCGCCGGTCAGCTCGCGCGCACGCTCGGCGAACTGCTCCTCCTTGTAGTTGATCCCGGCATCGAGCCCCAGCGCTGCGGCCTGCGCCAGCTTCTCGGCCGAGCCGGCGGTGCCGATGACCGGTGTCGCGCCCATGGCCTTGGCCACCTGCACCACCGAGGTGCCGACGCCGGAACCGGCGGCGTGGACGAGCACCGACTCGCCGCACACGAGCCCGCATTGGGAGAGCGCATCGTGCGCCGTGATCAGAGCTTCGGGCAGCGCCGCGGCCTCCTCGTACGAGAGACAATCGGGGATGACGGAGACGAGCCGGAAATGCGTCGCGACCTTCTCCGCATAGCCGCCGCCGGCGAGGAGGCCCATGACGCGGTCACCGACGGCGATTCCCAGCACACGCTCGCCGGCCGCAAGGACTTCGCCGGCGAACTCGAGGCCCGGCACCTCGAACTGCGGCTTGGGGCCGGGCTGCGGGTAGAAGCCGCGTCGCTGCAGGATGTCGGCCCGGTTCAGCGCCGTCGCACGAACGGCGACGAGAACGTCTTCCGGGCCGATGGCCGGGTCGGGAATGTCGCGAAGGACGAGGACGTCCGGGTCGCCGTATTGGCCGATGACGATGGCTTTCATGCCGTCTCCTCTGATGTCGTGCCGCGCGCCGGGACGGCACGCCGCGGACTCATACAACGCTGCTGGGGCGGGACAACCCATCCCACCCCACTGGCTGTTGCCGGTGCGCGCAGCTAGCGTTCGATGTGCGGGGGAGCCCATGCTCGATCTGCGCCTGATCCCGATGTTCGTCATGGCTGCGACGGTGCCGGTGGCGGCGGCCATCGGCACAACGGCGTTCGCGCAGGAGTGCGCCCTTGCCGTCTCCGGGGAAGGGCCGCCCAAGGCGAGCGATGCGCTTGCCGTCCTCCGCGCCGCCGTCGGCAGCCTCGCGTGCCAGCTGTGCGTGTGCGATGTCGACCGCTCCGGCAACACCACCGCCTCCGACTCGCTCGCAACGCTGAAGGCTGCCGTCGGCCAGGACATACGGCTGCGCTGCGTTGCCTGCCCGGTCACCGAAACCATCGGCGTGGCCGGTGGAACGGTCACTTCGGCGGACGGGCGGTTCGAGATCCGAATTCCAAAGGACGGTGTCGGGGCCGACGTCGAAGTCACGGTGGCCGGCAAGGCCCTCTCGCGCCTCGGCGATGCGTTCGGCGACGTCTCCCTGACCGACGCCTACGAGGTGCTGCCGGAAGGCCTCCAGATCGTCCCTCCGGCCGCCGTCATCGTCCACGCCGACGCCACCCGGCAGGAGGACGGCAGCCTCGATGCACCGATCGAAGTGATCCTCGTGGAGGAACCGGACGCGTCGCTGCTTGCCGGCGGTGCAGCCGGCGTCGACGGCGTTCTTCCCCTGCTCGGCGATGCCACGGTCGACGTGGACGTCGAGCGGGTGCGGCGGCAGGCCGAGATCGTGCGCGCCGGCGAGGTCGGAATCGGCAGAGCCACTCGCGTCCGTCTGCGACTTCCCGCTTCCCCGCCGGTCGATCTGGCGCAGCCGGTCGAGGTCGGGTTCGGTGGTGCGACGGGCGTCGAAGAGCACTCCTACAGAGCGGTGTACGAAGACGAACTCGCCAACCATTTCCTGCCGATGGAGGGCGTTCCTCTGATGACGCCGCCGATCAGCGTCGGCACGAGCGGACACCTGCTTTCCATCGATTACATCTGCGATCGGGCCGGTCCCCACGATTATCTGGCCAAGGCCACGCTGGACGCCTTCGACGATGCGATCCTGCAGTTCTACACGCAGGAGGTTTTCCTGCAGGGAACGATCCGGTGCGTCGGCCCGGTCGCCCTGGCCACCGACTTTGCGTTCACCGACGGCTGCGCCGGCACGCTGCTTCCTTTTGGACCGGCCGGCAGCGGGGCCAAGATCGCGTGCACGGGCGGCGGCGTGAGCGACAACGGCGTGCGGGTCATGCTCCCGCAAGAGGACCCCGACACGTTCGCGGTTCCGCCGGTCGCCGAACTGATCACGGCCGGCGTCAAGGAGTCCGCTCCGACCTTCGACGTCGCAATCCTGCCCGCGCCCGGCGAGAGCCCGAACGATGCCGTGCTGGCGGTGGGCGCGACCGCGCAGCTCTGGCGCTACGATCCGCAGAGCGGGAACCTGCACGACGTCTTCCCGGTGCTCATGGGCAGCCACAACTTCGTCGACGTCTCGCATCCCGTGCAGGAGCAGGGCAGCGCCTCGGCCGTGATGATCGACGCGGCGACCAGCTCGTTCTTCCTGTTCGAATACGACGGCACCGCTTCGCCTGCGCCGCCGCAGTTGCTGCTCGGTGCGACGGCCTTCGACGACGCCGGCGTCGATGGCGGTCTGGCCACGGGGCGTATCCGTACTTCCAGCGGCCCCTTGATCGGATCGACGCTGGGCAACGGCCTCGACCCCGGCACCATCTTCTTCCATGACCTTGTCGATCCGCAGGCCAACGTCACGGTGATCGGCGAGGGCGGGCTAGATCCGCAGGTCATGGACTGCGCTGGCTCGCTGTGCGTGCAGACGAGCGCCGCCGACGACGCGATGACCGTCATCTCATGGCCGCAGAGCGGACTGCCGACCATCCTCGACACGGTATCCCTGAGCGATGATCCGGTAGGCGCCAAGGTCTTCGCGCTCGGCGGGACGCGCTACTTCGTCGTCACCGCCTCGCGCGGCGAGGACCTGCTCGACCTGACCGTGATCGACACCGCCGGCGACAAGCTCGTCGAATCGAGCAGTCAATCGGCGATGCCGCCCGACTGCCAGCAGCCGAGCACCGTCGGCTCGGTCGGCGCCGACTCGGTGGTGGTCAATTGCGCGGCAACCTCGACCTTCGCGTACTTCCCGGGGATCGTGCCGGCGCAGTAGGCCCGCGGGATCCTTACGTCATCACGGCTGCTTTCGCTGCGCGCTGCGCAGCGACGCCAGAAACGCGCGGGACCGCGGCGGCTTGCTGAGGTGAAGATCGACCAGCCGTTCCAGCAGCGCCGAGGCCAGGCGGCAGACCTCCGGCGGTGCCGCCTCCGGAACGCTTTGGGCCGCGCGCCGCACGTACTCCATCAAAGGTGCGTCGATGACGCGACGGCTCGGCCGGAAGCTCGCGTCCTCCGGATCGATGCCGAGCGACTCCGCCTCGTGCCGTGAGCAGATGACGCCGCTGCCGCGGCTGTCGAGAATCGGCCGCGAGTACTCGGTGACCGGCTCGGCGCAGATGCCGCACGAGCCGAAGTCGGGCGCCCAGCCGCTGCGTTCGAGCAGGCCGAGCACGTAGTGGTGCGCGAAGGGCTCGCAGGGGCCGCTGCCCAGGCGTCCGATGATGTCGCGATAGAAGTCGTACAGGTCGCGGCAGAGGTCGCGTTCGACCGTCATCAGCTCGGTCAGCTCGGTCAGATACGAGGCCCATGCGTAGCTGTCCAGGTCGGAAGCCATGGAGGCATTCGACCCCATGACACGGCTTTCGTGCAGGAAGGCCAGCGAGCCGTACGGCTTTCGCGCGATCCGCACGGACAGCTCCTGGAAAGGCTCGAGCGCCCCGCCTGCAAACCGCCGCACCGAGCGGCGCGCGCCCTTGGCGATGGCGGAGATCTTCCCGGCCTCGCGCGTTAGCAGCACGACGATGCGGTCGGACTCGCCGTAGTTGCGGGTCCGCAGCACGAAGGCGGTGGTGGTCAGCTCTTCCATGGGGCGCGCGCTGCGTTGACAGTCGCGAAGGACGATCTTAGCTTGCCCGAGTCGCAAGCGCCGCGCCTGCAACGTGAGCATGTGCTCCAGCGGCAGGCCTCCACAGGATCCCATGGCGGACGAAAGCGCAGAACCCAAGAACGGAGTGGAGATCGACGGCACCTCGCCGGGTGATGCCGCCAACGGCACCGAGGTCGAGGCCTCGCCCGACGATGCTCTGGCCGCCGCCAGGCAGGAGGCGGCCGACAACTACAACCGCTTCCTGCGCGCCAAGGCCGATCTCGACAACATCCAGAAGCGTCACCAGCGCGAGCTGGCCGACCGTGCGAAATTCGAGGGCGAGGCTCTGATCCGCGACCTGCTGCCGGTGGTGGACGATCTCGAGCGGGCGCTCGAGCACGCCGCCGCCTCCACAGGAGCCGATTCGACGCTGGCCGACGGAGTGGGGCTGGTTCTTCGCGGAATGCTCGGCGCGCTGCGGCGCCACGGGGTCGAGCGCCTTGAAGCCGAAGGCAAGCCTTTCGACCCCAATGAGCATGAGGCGGTCTCGATGGTGGAGACGGACGAGGCGCCGGCGGGGACCGTCATTGCCGTGCACCGTCCCGGCTACCGGATGAAGGATCGGCTTCTTCGCCCGGCCATGGTGTCCGTGGCCAAGGCGACGTCCGAGGACTCGTAGCCCGCTCCCATCCCCTCCCGGCGCGGCTCGCCCGCGCCGCTTCGCAAACGTCAGGAATGAAGCTCCGGCAGCGTGGCCGCACGTGCGGCGGGCGAGCGCTCTTGCGCTCGTGCGAATGCTCGGCTGCACGATTCGACCCCAGCCGCCCTTTTTCCCGGCGTCACCTTGCGCCATGAGGCCGGGTGCTTATCTACCGCTCCGGGCGTCGGCTTGCGGCGCCAAAATCTATGTTCCCCCGAGTAGTTCGGGGGCATTACCTGGAGAGGAATCATGGGCAAAGTCATCGGCATCGATCTCGGAACCACCAACTCCTGCGTGGCCGTTCTGGAAGCAGGATCCCCGGTGGTCATTCCCAATTCCGAGGGCGGTCGCACGACGCCTTCGGTCGTCGCCGTCACCGATGGCGGCGAGCGCCTGGTCGGCACCATCGCCAAGCGCCAGGCCATCACCAACCCCAAGAACACGATCTTCGCGGTCAAGCGCCTGATCGGGCGCCGCTTCGATGACGCCGAGGTGCAGAAGGCCAAGCAGCATCTGCCCTACGAGATCGTCAAATCCGACAACAACGCGGCGTACGTCAGGCTCGGCGGCAAGACCATGAGCCCGGCCGAAGTGTCGGCCATGATCCTGCAGAAGATGAAGAGCACCGCCGAGGACTATCTCGGCGAGACCGTAACGGACGCGGTCATCACGGTTCCGGCCTATTTCAACGACAGCCAGCGGCAGGCCACCAAGGATGCCGGCGCGGTGGCTGGCCTGAACGTCCTGCGCATCATCAACGAGCCGACTGCGGCGGCGCTGGCCTACGGTCTGGACAAGAAGGGCGAGCGGCGCATCGCCGTCTTCGACCTCGGCGGCGGCACTTTCGACATCTCGATCCTCGAGCTCGGCGAAGGCGTCTTCGAGGTGAAGGCCACCAACGGCGACACGTTCCTCGGCGGTGAGGACTTCGACCAGGTCATCATGGAGTATCTGGTCGCCGAGTTCCGCCGCGATCAGGGCATCGACCTGTCCAAGGACCGCATGGCGCTGCAGCGCCTGAAGGAAGCTGCCGAGAAGGCCAAGTGCGAGCTTTCGACGGCGATGGAGACCGACATCAACCTGCCGTTCATCACGGCCGACCAGAGCGGTCCCAAGCACCTGAACATCAAGCTGACGCGCTCGAAGCTCGAGGCGCTGTGCGCCAACCTGCTCGACCGTCTCGAGGGCCCCTGCCGCACGGCGCTGAAGGACGCGGGCATGCAGGCGGGCGACATCGGCGAGGTCGTGCTGGTCGGCGGCATGACGCGCATGCCTGCGGTGCAGGAGCGCGTGCGCAAGGTTTTCGGCAAGGAGCCGCACAAGGGCGTCAACCCCGACGAAGTCGTCGCCATCGGCGCGGCGATCCAGGGCGGCGTGCTGGCCGGTGAGGTCAAGGACGTCCTGCTGCTGGACGTCACTCCGCTCTCGCTCGGCATCGAGACGCTCGGCGGCGTCTTCACCAAGCTGATCGAGAAGAACACGACGATTCCGACGCAGAAGAGCCAGGTCTTCTCGACGGCCGACGACAACCAGCCGGCGGTGTCGATCAAGGTATTCCAGGGCGAGCGCGAGATTGCGGCGCACAACAAGCTGCTCGGGCAGTTCGACCTGACCGGCATTCCTCCGGCGCCGCGCGGCATGCCGCAGATCGAGGTCACCTTCGACATCGACGCCAACGGCATCATGCACGTGTCGGCGAAGGACAAGGGAACCGGCCGCGAGCAGCGCATCGAGATCAAGTCGGACAGCGGTCTGACCAAGGAAGAGATCGAGCGCATGATCCGCGACGCCGAGGCGCATGCGGCCGAGGACCACAAGCGCCGCGAGCAGGTGGATGCGCGCAACGAGCTCGACGGGCTGATCTACCGCGTCGAGAAGAACCTGGGCGAACTCGGCGACAGCGTCGACGAGTCGACCAAGAACGACGTGCGTACGGCGATCGAGAGCGCCAAGAAGCAGCTCGACGTCGAGGACGTGCAGGCGCTCAAGTCTGCCAAGGAAGACCTCGAGCGCACCGCGCACAAGCTGGCCGAAGCCATGTACAAGAAGGCGCAGGCCGAGCAGGCGGGCGCCGGTGGCGCACCGCATGATGGCGACGGCATGGGCGGCGGCATGGGTGGTTCCCAGAGTGGAGCCGGCGGCGCTGCCGGACGCGGCGGCGACGACGTGGTGGACGCCGACTTCGAGGAAGTGAAGCCCAACTGATTGAACGGCGGGCTCCGGTCACACGATCGGGGCCCGTCGTTTTTGAGCCGGGCGGTCCCGCCACGCACCGACAGGGACGGGTGTGAGAGCGGGACCAGGGATAGGAATGGGATCGGGTGCTGAATCGGCGAGTCTTCCACCCGCGGATTCAGAACCCGACTCCGAAGAAGCAGCGGGAGCGGTACGGTCTTGGCCAGGGACTACTACGAGATTCTGGGTGTCGCTCGCGATGCCTCCACCGACGACATCAAGAAGGCGTACCGCCAGTGTGCGCTGAAGTACCATCCCGACCGCAATCCGGACGACAAGGAAGAGGCCGAGCGCAGGTTCAAGGAAGCGAGCAAGGCCTACCAGGTCCTGTGCGATCCGGAGAAGCGCGCGCAGTACGACCGCTACGGTGAAGCCGCCTTCGAAGGCGGGGCCGGTGGCTTCGACTTCTCGTCCGCCTTCGCCAGCGGAGCATTCGAAGACGTCCTCGGCGACCTGTTCGGCGACTTCTTCGGCGGCGGGCGCCGCCGAAGCGGCGGCCGGTCGCGCGGCGACGATCTTCGCTACGATCTGGACATCACGTTCGAGGAAGCTGCGCGAGGCTGCGAGAAGCAGATCTCGATTCCCCGCACCATCACCTGCGACACGTGCTCGGGCAGCGGTGCCAAGCCCGGCACGTCACCGGAGACCTGCCCCGCCTGCCGTGGCGCAGGTCAGGTCCGTTTCCAGCAGGGGCTGTTCCACATCGCCAAGACGTGCGGGCAGTGCAACGGCGAAGGCAAGATCAATCGCACGCCGTGCCCGACCTGCCGCGGCCGCGGCCGCAACCGCACGATGCGCGAGATCAAGGTCAAGGTGCCGGCGGGCGTCGACACCGGCTCGCGCCTGAAGCTGCGCGGCGAGGGCGAGGCCGGCGTCCGCGGCGGCCCCTCCGGCGATCTCTATGTTCTGCTGACCGTGCGCCCGCATCCGCTGTTCCAGCGCGACGGCGCCAACATCGTCTGCCAGTGCCCGATCTCGATGGTCGATGCCGCCCTCGGCGCCGAGATCGAGGTGCCCACGCTGGACGGCATGGTGAAGCTCAAGATTCCCGCCGGCACCCAGCACGGCAAGATCTTCCGACTGGCCGGCAAGGGCGTGCCCGACCTTCGGCGCACCAACAGCAACGGCGATCAGTACGTGGTCGTGCAGGTCGAGATCCCGACCAAGCTCACCAAGAAGCAGAAGAAGCTGCTCGAGCAGATGCGCGAGGATGGCCCGGCCGAGGAGCACGAATCGCTGGTGACGCAGTTCGCCAACAAGGTGCGCGAGCTGATGAGCTGAAAAGCCGCGGCCGCCTTCGCGACTCCGCGCCCGCCGGATGCGAACTGCTTCGCAATCCGCTTCGTCTCCGTCGACGGAACCCGACGGGCCTCCCGCTCCTGGTGAGGCACTCTGCCGAGAGCGGGCGTGCGCCCGCGCGCTCGGGCGCTACTGCTGAAGAAGGCTTTCGATGGCCGCGCCGATCGCCGACGACGTCTGCGCCAGCGCCATGGTGGTGAACGCTGCAATGATGTCGCCGTGGCTGGACGTGTTCGAGCAGCCAGAATACGTGGCGCTTTCATCGAAGGCGACGTTGACCAGCGTGATGCTCCCGTCGTGTGCGAAAAAGAACTCATACTCGGAGAGATGATCGACCATTTCCCATTGGGCGGTGCACGGCGGGACGAACGGCGAATCGATCGGCACCGAAGACGAGAGGTCCGATCGCACGCTGACCCGCAGCTTTCCCTCGGCAAGCCAGGAAGCGTCCACGGAGTCTATCGACATGCTCACCGCACAACCCGGCGTGCACGCGCCGTCGTTGAGGTAGCAGAACTCGGAGCCGTTGATTTCCGCGCGCGGCACACAGTGCGGCTGCGCCGCCGCTTCCGCGACCTCAGCGGGCAGCAACGAGAAAACCTTCGCCTCCTCGATGCACCGCGACTGCCAGCACAACTCTTCTTCGGCGCAGCCCTGGTAGCTGGAGCAGATCGGAGCAGCACAGGGGCCGACCGCGATGCCGTCCCGACACACGAGCTTTGCGCCGGTGTCGCCTGCGATTGGCGAGTAGGTGCACGCGCCGGCGGGAAACTCCGTGCAATGTCGACTGGTGACATTGCCGTTGGTGACTTCGTAGTTGACGAGCACGCTGTCTGCAGGTGCACCCGCGCCGATAAGATCGAGCATCCGTTCGCCGAGCCCCTTGGCCTTCAGAGTCAGCAGCCTGCCGGGTTTCACGATGGCCAGGCTGGTCTGCGTCGGTGCGAGCGGCGCCTGGGGGTTGAGAAACTTGGCGACCGTCGCATCGTTGACCCGCCAGCCGGTAGCGCCCGGCGGCACCTCGAGCTGGCCGGCGGCAGCGGTGTAGTCGATCACCAGGCGAACGCCGATGCCGGCCGGATTCGTTGCCGAGCCCTTGGTGATCGACCGATCCTTCGCCTTGAAGAGAACGGCGGCGGTCCCCGAAGTCGCGCGCTTGTCGAGAACCACGAGCTTTTTCGCACGTACGGGAATGTCGGCCGCTTCGACGATCGGTGCAGAAAGAAGGAGGATGGCGAGCATCAGTCGTAGGATCATACGATAAGCCTCCGGCCGGCGAGCGGCGCAGCGAAAGGACGGCGGTAGGGCGACAGCCGCGGAGTTGCGGAGGTACGAAGGCGCCCGCAGCCGGATGCGCCGTCCAACCCAAGCCTAGCGTTCGTTTCCCCGCGCAGGTAGACCGTCCGCGGCGCCGGCAGCAGAGGGCGGCTTGCGGCCCGACGGGCGATCGGCGAAGGCCCTTGGCCGCACGCCTCGGGTTCATCGGGCAGACGATTTTCGCTAGGAGCCACGCGTGAACGTTTTCATTGCGGGCGGATCGGGAGCCATCGGCCGCTACCTCGTTCCGATGCTCGTCGCTGACGGCCATCGCGTCACGGCGATGACGCGCTCGGCGGCCAATGCCTCGCGGCTGCAGGCCGCGGGCGCCGATGCAGTCATCGGCGACGTGTTCGATGCGAGAGGACTGACCGAGCTGCTCTGCAGGTCGGAGCCCGAGATCGTCATCCATCAGCTTACTGCGTTCGGAGCCACGGATGCCGATCCGCTCGCGGAGACGATACGGATCCGAAAAGAGGGCACCCGCAATCTGGTCGCGGCTGCGACGGCGGCCAGGGCGCGGCGGCTCATCACCCAGAGCATCTCGTTCATCTGCAGGCCGGTCGGCGACGGGCTGACGGACGAGGACACGCCTCTTCACCTCGATTCCTCTGCAGCGATCCGCCCTCTGGCAGAGGCCGTCTCCGAGATGGAGCAGCGTACCCTACAGAGCGCGATGGAGGGCATCGTCCTGCGCTATGGATGGTTCTACGGTCCAGGAACCAACTACGACCCGAGCGACGCGATCCCGCGTGCCATCAAGAAAGGCAGGATGCCGATCGTCGGCGAGGGTAACGGCACCTATTCCTTCATCCATCTCCAGGACGCGGCGGCGGCGACGATGAAGGCCCTGACGGGCGCAGACGCCGGCATCTACAACATCGTCGATGATGCTCCGGCCAGGCTTCGCGACTGGTTGCCTGCCGTTGCGCGGATGCTCGGCGCTCCGGCACCGGCCGTGATGGACGAGGCGCTGGCGCGACAGAAGCTCGGCGACATGATGGTGTACGTCTTCAACGAGCAATCGGGCGCATCCAACCGTAAGGCGAGGAACACGCTGGAATGGGAGCCTTCGATTCCATCGTGGAACGTGGGTTTCCCGCGTATGTACGGCGCCGCCTGAGTCCGACAGCGGCCATTCACTGGCTCACGGCCAGCGTCCTGCTCGGCACTGGGGAGCGCCGCGCTTTCATGGATACGCCGGCATGACCCCGTCCTCATCGGACGCCTGGCCGGCCGGCGGCGCCGCCTCGCGGTCGCCGAACTGACCGTAGACGTCCGGGAGCACTTCGAGCCGCCCCTGCGCATCCACCTGCGCCGGGATGTAGACGAGGTGCACCGGCATGGGCCGAGGAAGCTTCACCTCTTCGGTCGCGCCCGAGTCGATGGCCGACTGCAGACGCTCGCGTGTCCATTGCGGATCGCCCTTCATCACATACTCGGCGAGCTCGAGGGGCTGCGCCACACGGATGCAGCCGTGGCTGAGCGCGCGCCACGATGACTCGAAGTGCCGCTTGGCCGGCGTGTCGTGCAGGTAGATGTCCTCATCGTTCGGCATCATGAACTTGATGCGGCCCAGCGGATTGCGCGGCCCCGGCTTCTGGCGAAGCTTGCCGTCCTCGGTCACCTCGATCCCTTCACGCTTGAAATAGCCGGGATCCTTCTTGCGCTTCGGCTTCAGTTCCGCGTCGGCGATCGTATCGGGGATGCGCCACTCCGGATTCAGGACCAGATACTCCAGGCTCTCCGACATCTGCGGCGTGGGCCAGTCCGGCTGGCCGACGACCACCGGCATCCGCATCACTTCGCGCTGCCCTTCATAGACTGCCAGCTCGAATGCTGGGATGTTGACCAGCACGTAGCTGCCTGTCAGCTCGCCCGCCTTCTCTCGCCATCGCTGCAGCGCCTGATCGATCGTCTTCAGCAGATCCTGCGGGCTTTCGTGGAGACGCTCCAGCGTTCTAGCGCCAACTTCGCCGTCTACCTTGAGGCGCCGCGATGCCTGAAAGCTGCGAACGGCGTCGACGAGCGCGCCTTCATATCTGCACTGGCCGGCTGCCGGCGCTGCCGCCGGCGGCTGCGCTGCGGCGGGTGCCGCATCGTCTGCGCCCTCGAAGCCTTCTGCGGCGAGACGCTGCCGTAGCGCGTCCAGCCGCGCGCAGTCGTACGACGAGCCCGGTGACATCGTCTCGCCGCCGGAAATGCGCGGCAGAGCGCTGCCGCTGTCAGCCATCTGCTGATAACGCTTCTGCGCCTCGAGCAGCTTCCCGTACTGCTCGTTCCCGGGCGGGCCCGCGCCGGCGGTCTGCGTCGCTGCCTGAGCTGCGGCATCCGCTGCGGGCGCACTGGCGGGCTGCGCCTGCGCGAGGCCTACGCAGCCGAGCACGAGCAGCGCGGCCGCGGCGACCTCGACGCGGCGGGTAAGCCCCATGGAGGCGCTGCGAGTCGTGAGTTCGGATGGGATAGCGATAGCTCGCTCGTCGGCATTCATGCCGTCAAGCGTAACCTCCGGATGTTCGGTGAGGTAGCGTGTTGCCTACCACCGCAGCCGCGCCATCGCTCACACGCCGAGCACGGCCGCTGCGATCCTGACGAGACCCCCGATGCTGACGACGAACGCGACTGTGCGCAGGTAAGGCACGCCGGCGATGTACAGAACCCCGTGGGCGATGCGTGCCCACAGGAAGATCGTTGCGCCGAGGAGCACGGGCACCTGCGGCGCCTGCGCGATCTGCGCCGCCAGCACCAGCGCCAGGAAGACCGGGAGGTTCTCGATCATGTTGCGGTGCGCCCGCAGCGCCCGCCCTCCCCACGCCGGCAGCTCGGGAACGTCATCCCGGTTGTAGAAGCCGATCTTGAGACCGCCGGCCATCATGAGAGCGATGGTGCCCGGAAAGGTGAGCAGCACGGTCCAGATCGCCAGATACACGATGATCGCCGAAAGAGTCATGGACGCTCCTGGGACGCGATGACCGAAGGATCCCGGGACATTCCGGGCTCTGCTGTACCCGCTACCGCCGCCCCCGCCGCGCGCGAACAGCCGCGAAGTCCACGACCCTGTCGCGCACATCGCCGGAGGCCTGACGCTCGACCGGCGCCACGCCGGTCGCCGCGTCGTATCTCTGCGCGCTGCGCGCCGTCACGGGCCGCGCCAGATGACGGAGAATGACGTCGGCTTCTTCGGCGGTGATCGGCCGTCCGAACACCGCCGTTCCCTGCTCGCCGGCAGTGTTGGCCCATTGGCTGAATTCGCGCGCCGTGGGCTTGCGGCCGAGCTCCAGGGTGCAGCGTCGTACGACGAAACCGATTGCGATCTTCGGCAGGCGCGCCATGCGGGGAGATTGCGGTGCCGACGCGGTCAATTCAACCGGCGATGACGTGCTGTGCCGACCCCTCGTCGTCAGTTCCGAGCCGCTGGTCGGGGTGTCGCCGCAGGCGGGGCGTTTCGGCTACAGTGGCCGGAATGGGCCCGCTGCCGATCTTCATCGTCCAGCTCTGGTGGTTCGTCCTGGCGTGGTCGTTGATCGTGTATCTGGCGATCTGGCCGTGGTCGCGGCGGCTCTCGACGGACGCCCGGCTCTCGCTGTGGATCGCGCCGCAGATGTTTCGCATGCTCGGTCTGGGTCTGCTCTCGCCGGTGATCTCGCCGGGGATGCCTCGCGACTTCGCCGTTGCGACCGCGGTGGGCGACGGGGTGACGGCCACGCTGGCAGTCTTTGCGTTCCTCGGTCTTCATCGCGGCTGGCGCTCGGCAAGGCCTCTTACCTGGACCTGCGCGATCGTTGGGGCCGCCGATCTCCTGATCGCGTTCCCTCATGCCAATCACAGCGGCGCCATCGGTCACCTGGCGGGGCAATGGTACGTTCCCGTCTTTGCCGGGCCCATCATGGTCGTCGCGCACGCCGCATGTTTCGTCGAACTGTCTCGAAGCACCTGTTCCTCCGATGCGTGAGATGGACAGCGACGCCGGTACTGGTTGAGAGACTGATGGACTCTTTGCAAGCACGCGACCTGACGTGGTTTCATCCTCGTATTGCCGTAGCAGGGCGATGGATGTTCTCGCTCATTTTCTTTCTCTCCGGCATCACCCACTTCACCGACATGCAAGGGTACGTGCGTTTGATGCCGGAAGCCGTTCCCTTCCGCGCGTTTTGGGTCATCGTGTCCGCCATCGTCGAGCTGGCAGGAGCGATGATGATCGTCAGCAATCGCTTTCCCCGTCTCGGCGGCTGGCTGATCGTGCTGTTCCTGGTCCCGGTGACGATCGTGGTTCATGGGGTGGCCATGGTCACCGCCGCCGATCCGGCCACGCAGCAGGCGCAAATTTCATTCTTCCTGAAGGGCGTGGCGATGTGCGGGGCCGCTCTTCTCATCACGCAACTCGGCGTGGCGGCGCGGCGGCAGTGAGTCGAGCACGCAGTCGCCGAGACTACAGGATCGGCGAGAACCCGACGAAGGTGCGTGCCGCCTTCAGCACCGCCCAATAGGCTGCAAGCGCCGTCCACTCCTCGGGCGTGCAGTGGTCGCGCGGGCCGTAGGCGATCCGGACCTCTCCGTCATCGTCTCGCATGGCTCGACCATCGGCGTCACGCTGGATGCGGTATTCGAACACCTCCGGCTCGCCTCGCGCGATCAGGCTGCGCGCCTGCTCCTCGACGAGCGCCGCCAGCTCGCCCGACCACGTCACCGCCATGACTTCGCTGTTGAGCCGCATGCTGACGGGATCGAGGTTGTAGGTGCCGAGCATCGTCAGCACGCCGTCGAACGTGATCCCCTTCGTGTGAAGGTTGTGCCGCCCGCCGGCGACGATCAGCCGCAGCGTCGGCACACGCGCCATGATCTCCGGCCACTGCTCCAGGAAGAACGCCTGGCTCAGTGCATTGTCGCTCGAGACCGGACTGTTGGTCACGATGGTGATGGCAACGCCGCGGGCGGATGCCTCCTCGAGAGCCTGCACGCCGTCTTCGGAGAGAACGACGTACGGCGTCTGCACGAACACCTCGCGCTCGGCCGTCTGCACCAGGCGAAGGACGGCGTCGGTGATGGGATCGGCGGCGGCGGTCCGGCGAGTGTGGCTGTCGAGGATGCGCGTTTCGCCGCGCACCGGGCGGGGCGGCGGCGACTGCAGCGCGCCGAACAGCTGCGGGTAGGATCGAAGCTCGCGCAGCCACGGCGGCTCCGTCCCGCTCTCGACCGGCGTCGCCTCGGTCCCGTGCAGCCACTGGTCCATCGCCTCGTACGCGTGCAGCAGCTCCCGGCGAACCTCGCTGCCGCTGTCCCAGTCGCTGGCGGGCACCGCATCCTCGCTCTCGAACTGTCGCTCGAACGCGCCTGTGAGCGCCTCGGCGATGCGCGGGCTGTCGATGCGCAGATCGGCGTCGCGAAAAGCGCGATTGCCTGGCGCCGGCTGCTCGAAGTACTCGGCGGCGATGTTGCGTCCGCCGATCAGGCTCCTGCTGCGATCGATGACGAGGATCTTGTCGTGCTCGCTCGCCATGATGGCGCTCGCACGCAGCGTCAGCAGGCCCTCGGTCCAGCGGCGCCACAGCGGACGATACTTCCTCACCGTCACGCCGCGAGTGGCTGCCAGCTCTTCGAGATGATCGTTGCCGCCGATCTCCCGCAGCATCCTGGTGCCGTAGGCGTCGAGCAGGACGCGCACGGAGACGCCGGCCTGGGCGCGTTCGAGCAGATGTCCGAGGAATGCCAGCCCGAACACGTCCTCGTGAAGCAGGAAGTAGCTGACGTCGATCGCGTGCTGGGCGCTCTGCAGGAGCCTCCAGCGCTCGGTCCAGGCCTGGGTATTGTCGCCGTAGAAGCGAAGCGCCGCGACGTCGGGAGGATCGGCGAACGTCTCGAACGTCTGCCGCAAGGTGGCGGTCGCGGGCGGCGCAGCGCGCACCGGCGAACCGCCGGGCCGCTCGGCTCGCACGGGCCACAGCCCACAACCTGCAACCAGGGTGATGGCGGCGAGCATCGCAGCTGCCGCGGTCGTGCGCCGCCGCAACTTCATCCTTGGCCGCGATGCCGTCACACGCCTGCGAGCACGGCCGTGCGACCCCAGGCCGGACAGCGCGCGCTGCTCGGAGAATGGCAGGGCCACGCACTGATGATGCCCGTTGCCGCGGCGTTCGCCCAGACTGCGGCCGGAATCCGGAGCAGCTGGGCAGCCATGGTTTCGCGCGCTGTCGCCTCGCGGGCGGGTCGTGTTTTGCCGATGACGCGGCGATAGTTGCGCCCATGGCGAGCCGGCGCATGCAGCAGCCCTCGGCAAACGGCGAGCACGATTTCCTCGAGGGCATCCGCGGTCTCGTCGACGGTGGCGGTCGCGGCGGCGGCGTTCTCGTGGGTATCGGAGATGATGCGGCCGTCGTACGCACGAGTGGCCTGACGGTGCTGACCACCGACACCGTGATGGAGGGCGTGCACTTTCGTCCCGGCTGGCTGCGGCCCGGCGAGCTGGGCGTGCGCGCCTTCCGCGCCGCCGTCTCCGACGTCGCGGCAATGGGCGCGCGGCCGCGATACGTCCTTCTCTCGCTGGAGGTCCCGGTGCTGGCGCCGGGGCGTACGCGCTTCGATCCACGATTCGCGACCGCGCTGATCCGCGGCCTTGCCCGTGATGCCCGAGGCGCCGGCGCCGCGCTGGTCGGGGGTAACATCGCCGCCGCATCGTGCTGGGCCCTGACCGTGACGGTCGTCGGTGAGGCGCGCACGAAGCCGGTGACGCGAGACGGCGCGCGCGCGGGTGACGTCGTCGTGGTCACCGGAGAGCTCGGCGGTGCGGCAGCAGGCGTGGCCGCGCTCAGCGGCGGCGGCGCCTCGCCCGCTCTGACGCGCGGCTATCGGAATCCACCCACTCGTGTCGAAGTCGCAGCCGAGCTGGCCGAAGCCGGGTTGCTGCACGCGATGATCGATGTCTCCGATGGTCTTCTGCAGGACCTTGGACACCTCAGCCGCCGCTCGAGCGTCCGCGTCGAGGTCGACACCGATGCGGTGCCCATTCATGCGGCCGCGCGGCGGCTGACGGCAACGCGCGAGGCTGCGCTGGCGCTCGCCGTTACCGGAGGCGAGGACTACGAGCTCGCAATGACGGTCGCAGCCAGGCACGTTCCCGCGATCACTCGCATCGCCGCGCGTCATCGCTGCCGAGTCAGCGTGATCGGCCAGGTTCGCAGCGGTAAGCCGGCCGTGGTCGACGTCACCGGCAGGAAATGGCCGCAGGCGGGTTTCGACCACCTGCGTGCAAGGCGCCGGCGCTGATGGATCTCGACTGGCTACAGTGGCCGGCGATGGTGGTGACGGTCGCCGCCGCCTGGTTCGTCGGCTCCCAGCGCAAGTTCAAGCGCAACTACGGCTTCTGGCTGTTCCTGCTCAGCAACGTGCTGTGGGCGGTGTGGGGCTGGCACGACGGCGCGTGGGCGCTGATCGTGCTGCAGATCTGTCTGGCCGCGCTGAACCTGCGCGGCGTGCGCAAGAACACGACGTGAGCGCATTGCCGCTGGTGACGATGCGGGGCGCAGTGCGCGTGATCGGCGCCGTTCATGCCGGTCGCAGCGGTGACCGTCGATAGCGCTGGTACAGAGCGGCAGGATCTCGATAGACGGCACGCGCGCCTCGCAGGCTTTCGTTCGTCCAGCCGCCGCACCGGAATGCGATGACGGCAACGCCGGCGCGCCTGGCGGCCTCGACGTCGTAGGGAGTGTCGCCGATCATCAAGGCGCGTGCGGGAGCGCTGCGTCCCTTGCGCAGCGCCGCCTGAACGATGTCCGGGTCCGGTTTGGAATGCTCTGCGTCATCGGAGGATGTGGCCTTGTAGAGGAACGGCCGCGCGCCGGCGATCTCCAGCAGCGACTCGAGCTCATCGTCGCGCGCACTGCTGGCAACCACCAGGCGCAGTCCCTGGTCGCGCATGCGGTCGAGAAGCTCGCGCACGCAAGGGAAAGGGCGGATCCTGGCCAGGTAGCGCTCGCGAAAGATCTGCACGCGCCGCTCCAGGATCGCTCTGCCTTCGTCGGACTCGGGATCGAGACCGGTCAGAAGCGGCAGCATCTTGTCGCCGCCCATGCCCACCATCCGCCGGGCCTTGAAGTAGAGGCCCGGCCGTCCGTTTTCGGAGAGTGCGTCTGCCCACGACGACGCGTGCGCAGCGTTGCTGTCGATCAACGTGCCATCCACGTCCAGGAGCACGCACTCGATGCGCAGTGGTTGGTTCACCGACAGTCCGGAAGAGGAGTACGGGTGGCCGCACCGCACTCGGTGCGTAGGACCGAAGCAAGGAGCGGCCGCCGCCGTGGCAGCGGCCGCTCCTCACAGGCGCGCTAGCGGTGGCCGCGTCCAGATTTGCTGCTGGACCGGCTGCGCGACGTCTTGGATTTGTTCTTGGCGGCCGACGATCCGGACTTGGCGTTCTTGCCGCGCGACGAAGACTTGGGAGAGGCGCCTTTTGCCGCCACCGATGCCGAGCGAGGCGAGGTGGAGCGACCGGACCTGGCGGATTTGCCGGAGGTCGCCGACTTGCGCGAGCGACCGCCGGTACCGCCCTTCGACCCGGACTTGCCGGTGGAGCCGGATTCGCCGGAGCCGGTAGCCGCCACCGAGCGTGAACGCGAGCGCCCGCCGCCGCCCATCATCTTGTCCATTCCCGACTTGGCCGACAGCGCCGAGAGCAGCTCCTTGGGGCTCGGGATCCAGCCCTCGCCCTCGCTCTGAAGCTCACCCTTGCGCGCCTGGATCTGCGCGCCCAGCTCCTTGAGCTGCGCGGCGTCCATGGCTTTGCGGGCCTTGGGGAACATCGACTTCTCTTCCTCGCTGGCGTGGTGCTCGATCAGCTCCTTGAGCACCTTGCCCTTGGCCGAGAACTCCTCGGACTGCGCGTCCACGCCCTTGATTTCGGTCAGCACCACGTCGGCGACGTGATGCTCCTCGATCGCCTCCTGGTAGAGCTTGGCGTCCTGCTTCTTGGTGACGGCGTCGCGATAGGCAGGGTAGAAGATCTCCTCCTCGATGGTCGTGTGCATCTGGATTTCCTGCTCGAGCTGCGCGAGCAGCTTCTGGCGCTGGTCGCCGGAGCGCTCGGTGGTCTTCTCGAGCTTGGCCAGAAGGCCCTTCACCTTCTTGTGATCCTCCTTGAGCAAAGCGATGGCGTCCTTTCTGTTTCCTCGATTGGGCATGAGACCTCTCCTGTTCGAGTTGGTTGTTGGCTCGCGTCGCCTGCGCAACGTGAAGACGTGTCTGTGCGCCAGCATGGACACGAAAAGCGCATGTCGTACAGACGAAAGGCCGAGGCAGATGCATTCCCTGCGCCGCATTTGCACTCGTGGGGGCCACGTGAGTCCTCGATGCGGGGACAATCCGGTCATGTCGTGGCCGAATCGCGCTCGCGGGCGTTCTTGTTCCGTGACGGCTTCCGAGCGAGCGTGGTGGAGAAGACACGCCTCCAGCATCACCACCTGAGCAAAGACACGCCCCGAGGACACGTCCGATGACAGCAAAGATCGGTTACGCCGCGATGCTCGAACAGTTTTCGCCGAGCGAGATGCTCGAGCTCTGCGTTGCCGCCGAGGCCGCCGGCTTCGAGGGCATCATGGCGGCCGATCACCTGCAGCCATGGGTCCCGCAGCAAGGCCAGTCGGCGTTCGTGTGGGCCTTCATGGCTGCCGCCGCCGAGCGCACACGCGGCGACATAGGGCCGGGCGTGACCTGTCCGTCGTTTCGCATGCACCCCGTGATGGTCGCACAGGCCGCGGCGACGATGGCCGCCATGTATCCGGGAAGGTTCTGGCTCGGCCTCGGCTCAGGCGAGGCGCTCAACGAGCACGTCATCGCCGGCTACTGGCCCGAAGCGGTCGAGCGCACTCATCGCATGTTCGAGGCGGTCGACATCATCCAGCGCCTGCTGACGGGCAAGCAGATCCGGCACGACGGCCGCTTCTTCAAGATGGAGACGATCCGCCTGTGGACGCTGCCGCAGGAGCCCCCGCCCATTTACATCGCGACGGCTGGCCCGCTGACGGCGCACCGTACGGGAATGATCGCGGACGGGCTCATCACGGTGGGTGCGCCCGTGGAGAAGGTCGCAGGGATCCTGGAGAAGTGCCGCGAAGGCTGCCGCGAGGTCGGCAACGATTGCGACCGGTTCCGCTTCACGCTGCAGCTGCATCTGTCGTGGGCGCCGACCGACGAGGAGGCCATGCGCAATGCCATCGTCGAATGGCCCAACGGCGCAATGAAGTTTCCGAAGCAGGACATCCGCTCGCCGCACGACTTCGAGCAGATCGCCAGGATGGTCGGGCCCGAGGACTTCCAGGGACGCATGGTGATCAGCTCCGATCTCGAAGCGCATCGCAAGGAGATCCAGAAGTTCCTCGACCTCGGCTTCCACCAGATCTACCTGCACAACGTCGGTCGCAATCAGCGTCAGTGGCTCGAAGCGTTCGGGCGCGAGGTGCTGCCGGCGCTGCACGCGTGATGGGCGGAAGGATTCATGCTGGCGTGGAGGGGATGAACGGCGAGACGATGGTTCGAGTTGAGCCGAGGATCGGCTTGGGCAAAGAACACCGCATGACGCCCCAGCTCCTTCGAGATCTTCTCGAGCGCGTGGCGCGCGGCGAGCTGGGCGCCGAGCAGGCGCTGGAGCAGATCCGCCATCTCCCGTTTCGTGACGTCGACGCCGGCCGCATCGACCACCACCGCGAGCTTCGCACCGGCATCCCCGAAGTGATCTTCGGCGCCGGCAAGAGTGCCGAACAGATCGTGGCCATCGCCCGCGAGATGGCCGATCGCGGCAGCGGGCTGCTCGTCACGCGAATCGAGCAGGGGCCGGCCGCCGCGCTGATGTCGGCCGTCTCGGGCGTGGAGTACTTCCCGGCCGCGCGCCTTGCGATGCGCAGGCGCAGCCACGCCATCGAGGGTGTTGCTGCGTCGATGCGCGTGGCGGTGGTGTCGGCGGGAACTTCCGATGCCGGGGTGGCCGAGGAAGCGGCGCTGACGCTGGAATTCCTCGGCATCCAGGTGCGGCGTCATTGCGACGTGGGCGTGGCCGGCATCCATCGGCTGCTCGCCGACCGCACCGCCATCGGTGAAGCGACGGTCGTGATCGTGGTCGCGGGCATGGAAGGCGCGCTGCCCAGCGTCGTTGCCGGCCTGATCGACCGGCCCGTCATCGCGGTGCCCACCAGCGTCGGCTACGGCGCCAGCTTCGGCGGCCTGGCGGCGCTGCTTTCGATGATGACCTCGTGCGCGCCGGGCATCACCGTCGTCAACATCGACAACGGCTTCGGCGCGGCCGTGGCGGCTGCGGCGATTCTGCGTGCGATCGGACGGGGCGGCGCCTGAACGTCAGCCGGCTGCCGAGGCGTCCTCGAGCAGCTTCCATTCCAGCTCGTAGGTGCGAAGCGAGCCGGTGGCGAAATCCCGCACCAGGATCTTGGTAGGGCGCGGCCTCGAGCCGACCATGACGTGATCCTTGTCGGTGCGGATGCGCACGAGGTTGCTGAAGCTGTCCTTGTAGAACTTGATCATGCGCGGGACGAGCTTGGCCTTGTCGAAGCTGATCACGTACAGCGAGTACGGCTGGCCCTTGCCCGCGTAGAGCGACACCGTCTTCTCGTGCGGGTTCTCGTCCGAGATGAACGCGCCGGAATAATCGGTCTTCCAGAAGGGAAAGAAATCGAGCCCGCGCAGGTCGGTGCCGGCCAGAGGGTCATCGACACCGATGGCATGCTCGGACGCTCCGGTCTTCTCGACGACCTTGCCCTGCTTCCACGCCAGAGGGGTCTGCGACTTCCACCCCGTTTCTTCCTGCGTGAAGACCTGCGTGCCGCCGCCGGCCGGATCCAGCACCAGGACGGCCTTCCTGCCCGCGCCTTCGCCATCCTTGACCGTGATGGTGGCCTGCACCTTCTCGTTCACCGTCGCCATGCGCTCGGCGCGGTCGAGGAACGCGACGAGATCATTGATGTCGGCGCGGGCGGAAGACGCCGCGGCAACGACAATGGCAACGGCGGGGACGGCGAGAAGACGCACGTGACGGATTCGCATCGGCCTAGGCTGCTGCCGGCCCTGGCGGTTTGCAAGCAGCCGGCCCATCTGCGCCGCACTCCTAGTCAGCGGTCGTGCTAACCGAGGTTCGACAATCGATGTTGCCGCCGCGCCTGGCGCACGGAACGCGCAGCGCCGTCAGGCACTCGCCGCTGCCGGCCTCGCCGAACAGAGCGGATACGTTGACCCGCTCCTGTTCCTCGAGCGCCGGGATCTCACTGCCTTTCATCTTGAACGTCAGCCGGGCCAGGCCTGCGGTTTCCGAAAGGCTGAGTGTCGCCGATGAGATCCCGTTGGACGTGCTCGTGGCCGCTTCCGCATCGCGGAAGCGGTGGCGCCGGCCGTTGATGCGACCGCTCCAGTTCGCTGCCTGCAAGCGCGCCTCATAGATGCTGGCGCCCCCATCGTCGAGCACCGCAATGATGACTCCGGTCATCGACGGATCACTCGTGACGAGGCCGAGGGGCAGATCGATGCGGCCCTTGAGCCTGTCGTTGGTGTCTCCCGAAGGCATTGCGGCGGCCAGCGACGCTGCCGTCGCATACGCGCTGCTGTCGGTCATGCAGTCGCCGTGGTCGCAAGTGCCGGGTGCGGTACAGTAGTCGGCGTCGTTGCAGGCGCCTCCGGTCAGATCGGCATGGACGCAGCCGGTAGAAGCATTGCAGAGATCGTCGGTGCACTCGTTGTGGTCGTCACAGATCGAGTCGAGCGGCTCGTGCTGGCAGGCGCCGGCCTGGCACGTGTCGGCCGTGCACGCGACGCCTTCCTCGCATGAGACGACGTGGATGCAGCGGTGCAGGACCGGGTCGCAACGGTCCAGCGTGCAGCCGGCGCCGTCGTTGCAGAGGGCGGTCACCGGGTAGCCGGGGCTTTCGGCGAGGCAGCCTTCGTCCTGGCAATCGTTCCTGCAGCCGTCGCCGCTGACGGTATTGCCGTCGTCGCAGCTCTCGCCCTCGTCGATCTCGCTGTTGCCGCAGACCGGGCAGCCGTCGAGGGTGGGGTTGACCGCGAGTGATGGGGCCGGAGAGATCACGCCGTTCAGCAGCGGCGGCTTGCCGGGATCGCGATAGGTGATGGTCGTGTTGTCGCCGACACCGTCGGTGAGGATTCTGCTGCCGGCAGCCGCGACCATGCTTTCGCCGACGGAGATGTCCACGCCATCGTTGTCGGGATTGGGAGAGCCGAAAGATGCATCGATGCGCGCCGTACCGGCGAGGCGCAGACGGCATGCATCGATGAGCTGGTCGTCGTCGCTTCGCCACGCCGCGCCGGCGCGCAGTTTGCCGGCAATGTCGATGTCGGTACCGATGACGACGAACTGGCCATTGCTCGGATAATCGTACTCGCCGGCCGGCTGGGTGGCGCGGACGTCGATTTCGCCGTCGATGCTAACGGGCCCGAGCGATTCCAGCGCCACATACCCTCCGCCGATGAGCGACGCGGTGTGGACGAGTGCACCTTGCGCCAGTGTGATCGATTCCTCGCTGTAGATCCGAATGCCGCCGCCGCCGGCGCCGCCGTCTCCGCTCTGCTCGGGCGGCGGCCCCTGCGCGCGAACTTCACCGCGGACGTCCACCTTTCCGTAGGCGGAGAGGTAGATGTAGCCGCCGGAAGCGCCCGGGCCGCCGTCGCTGTGCAGGCGCGCGCTCGGGCCGACGAGTATGTCGCCGATAGCCCGAAGATACTGATAGCCGCCGTAGCCTGACTCCCAGTTCAGACCGTAACCGTAGCCGTAGCGTTCCAAGCGGCCGCCGCCGTCGGTGCTGATCTCCTGCAGCGCCTCGCCGTCGGCAGTCTGCACGACGAGGATGTCGCGGCCCGCCGACAGCTCGACCCGGCCGCCGTTGGCGTAGGCGCCGTCACCGGCAGCGCCGCGAATGCTGGCACCGACCGTGATGTCGCGGCCGGCATCGAGCGTGACGCTGCCGCCCCATGCGGTGCCCAGGGCATCGATTCCCCCGGAGACATCGACATCCACGGCGGCGCGGATCTCGATGCTGCCGCCGCCGGAGGTGTCGTAATCGTAGTTGGTGCCCGGTGCCGTCGCGATGGTGATGGGTCCCGTGGCAACGACGGATCCACCCGAGAGGATCTCGATGTCGGCCGCGTAGGCACCGGGCGTCGTAGCCGAGAAGTTCAGTCGCCGCTGGAGGATGATGTCGCCTCTGGCGCGTATGCTGGCGCTGCCCGGGTTGCTGCCCGAAGCGCCGATGCGGCCGTCGCCGAGGATCGATCCAGGATCGACGTCGATGGCGACGGAGCCTCCGTTGCCGCCGTCGCCTTCGATCACCGGATAGGCCGTCGCTCCCGTCTGGAGCTCGAGCTGGCCGCACGTGATCGAGATATCGGGCTGGCCGCGCAGCCGCGCAGGTCCGGTAAGGCGTACCGTGCGCTCGCCGAAGTCGAGCGGGCCGGTGACGTCATAGGTTGCTGAGATGACGCAGGGGTCGGTGCCTGGCGAGCAGATGTCGTCGGCGCTGGCGGCGGTCAGGGCATGGGCGCTGGTCGCGGCAAAGGTCGCGGAAACGAGCAGAATCACCGGCGGCCACGCATTCACGTTCATCGTTGCCCTCTCTTCCTGCGGTGGCCGACGTCCTTGACGCCGTTGGCTTGCGCGACGATCCCCTCGATGTTCGGCTCGCGACCGGCGAGCAGGAAGCCGTAGCCGCCGTTGCCGACGGCCGAGGAGCCGCGCAGGTCGTTGCGCATGCCGGTCACGACGATTCCATGCTCGCGGTTGTCCTGTGCCCGCCCCTGAAGGACGACGTCGTTCGCGAGCACCCGCAGCCCGGCGCCCGCGTTGCCCACGGCCTCGACGCCGATCATGCGGCCGCCCTGCCCCGAGATGCGGATGCCGTCGGCACCGTTGCTCGCGGCGCGGACGTCGATGACCAGGGTGCCTGCAGAGCGCAGGTTCAATCCCTCGTAGACCTGTCCGCGGACCTCGACGTGCTGAAGCCGGCGCACGGCGCGTGGGGTACGGGACTTGAGGCCGACGGCGAAGCCGACGATCTGGCCGCGGCGGCCCTCGGCACCGCCATTGATCAACGCACCGTCATTGCCTCCCGCGTCGACGTCGATGCCGACACCCGAACCGCGGCCCACGATGGCCAGCCCCGCCAGATCCAGAACGATGGTTTCGGCCAGCTCGCCGGCACGCACGATCAGGCCGTCTCCGCGACACCGCCCCGACACCACCGGATCGCCGGCGCGAAGGACGGTGTCGGAGACGACCGTATCGCCGCAGGCGCAGGGGACGCGGGCGCCGCCGACGTCGTCGCCGCAGGCTTTGGCAAATGTGGGTACGGGCAGCGAAAGGTGGGCCAGCCAGACCGACGCGCCGAGCAGTGCAGTCAGCGCGGGTCGGCGGCGGCCCTGAGACACGACGCGACCCTAGTGGGGCAGCGGACGCTATGTCAACGCCCCATCGGGGCGTCCAGGCTCATGCGCGGACCGCGCAGACGGTACCGCCGCCGCCAAAAACGAGCCTCGACCGGCAAACCTCACGTTGCGCCAACACAGGGTTTTCCAGTACATAGGGACATCGTTCTTGCGCGGGGGGCCGTCTGGACAGTGGGCTTGCGGCTGCGGGCCGACCGATCAGCGCGTTCGCGCTTTTGTGGCTCTATCGAGCCAGGAGGTTTGTCGTGAAAATCGAAGTGGGAAGAGCATTGCTCGCGGCGCTGGTTCTGGGGTTGGCCGGCGGCGGGCAGGCGTGGGCCGATGGAGTGGAGGCGGAGACGCCGGGGACGGGCAGCATCGTCAACGGCATCCCCACCAACCTGCAACCCACCACCGGTGCGCTGCTCTTCGTCGGGCCCGATACCAAGAACCAGTTTCTCGACTGCTCCGTCGTCCTGATCGGCTGCCGCACCGCCCTGACCGCCGCGCACTGCATCTGCAAGGATTCCAACAACGCCGAGCTGTGCGAGGCCAGGGAGATCGCCAACCTCGGCGAGGAAGACCTGCGCGTCTTCTTCCAGCACAGCGGCATCCATCACGTCCGGGACGTCTTCATCAATCCCGAGTACGAGCGCGGCAAGCGCGGCGACATCGCCGTGCTGCGCCTGTCGGAGAAGGTGACCGGCGTCGAGCCCGCGCGCGCCAACCTCAAGGACGGCATCGCCGTGCAGCACGGCACCGAAGGCATCATTGCCGGCTTCGGAAACAGCGGCGACGACAGGCTCGACGCCGCCATCAAGCGCGTCGGTGAGGTGGTCACCGACAAGTGCCCCGCCGGCATCATCGAGCCGGCCAACATCTGCTGGAACTTCATCGAGCCGATCGAGGCGCCCGGAAGCGAAGCCAACGTCTGCTTCAAGGATGACGGCGGACCTCTGTTCGTCGACTTCGGCTCCGGCCCCGTTGTCGCGGGAATTCACGCCGGCGGCAGCGACACCTGCGAGGAGTTCGCGTTCGCCTACGACACCAACGTCTTCAAGAACCATCAGTGGATCATGAACGTGGGCGGCGTCGACATCGGCCGCGAGCAGTGCAGCCTCCTGAACGAGGTCGGCGAGAACAACGTCGTCGTCAAGGGCGCCTCCGGCAAGCTGCCGAAGTCCGAGGACGAGGCCCGCTTCGTGTTCGACATTCCGCAGGACACGATCCTGCTTCGCGTGACCGTCAACGGCGACACCGAGCGCGAAGGCGACTACGACCTTTTCGTGGGCCTCGACGAGGCGCCGACCAAGTTCGACAACGATTGCCAGTCGCGCGGAGTGGGCCAGTTCGGCGTCTGCGAGATCGCCAATCCGGACGCCGAGAAGGTCAGCGTCCTGATCAAGCACGTCTTCCAGGGTCAGGGCCGCGGTCGCAGCCGCTTCCAGGTGACCGTGACCGCGTTCGGACCGCCGCCCGACGGGCTGCTGCCGCCGGCGCCGCGGCAGCTGCGCTACGAGAACCGCAGCGAGATCCTGCGCCGCTTCATGTGGCTGGACGAGTCGTTCAACGAGGAAGGCTTCCAGATCCAGCGCAGCCTCGGCAGGTTCACCGACGACTTCGTCACGCGCGGGCAGGTCGCTGCCGACAAGGACTTCTTCCTCGACAGCACCAATCCCGACAACATCTACACCTACCGCGTCCGCGCCTTCAACGAGTCGGGCTTCTCGGAGTGGAGCAACGACTGCATCGTCAACGATCCGGGCCCCACGCCGCCCAACCGCCTGCGCGTCGAGGAGATCACCGACAACAAGGTGGTGCTGCGCTGGAACGACCGCAGCGACGACGAGACCGGGTTCGAGCTGCAGCGGCGGGTCGCCGGTGCGAAGCGCTGGCGGCAGGTTGCCATCCTCAACGCCGACGATGAGCGCCATGCCGACCGCAGCGTCGACGGCGACACGGCTTACGAGTACCGCGTGCGGGCCAAGGGGCGCTTCGTCAACTGCATCAAGGACTCGAAGTTCAGCCCGAAGCTCCTCGTGTCCACCCCGTAGCCTGCAACGCAGGATCGGGACCGAATCCAGGACGGGCGGCCGAGAAATCGGCCGCCCGTCTTCGTTTGGCCGGTCGAGCCGGCCTCTCCCGACGCGCCGCGCTCCCGCCGCATGCGGCCAGCGACCGCGGTGCGCCGATGTGCGCCGATGTGCGCTGGCGGTGCGCTGGATGTGCGCGAACCGTGCACGAGCTGTGCGCAAGCCTGTGCACCGGCGAATCGATGCCACCGATGATCTTGCGTGCCCGCTGCAGGCCGCTAAAACCGCAGCAGCATGCGCTTCCTTCACACCTCGGACTGGCACCTCGGCCGCAGCCTCTTCGTCGCGCCGCTGCTCGAGGACCAGGCGTTCGTTCTCGACCAGCTCGTGACGATCGTGCGAGAGGAGGGGATCGAGTGCGTGCTGCTGGCCGGCGACGTCTACGACCGCTCGATTCCTCCCGTCGATGCCGTGCGTTTGCTCGACGACGTCCTGCTGCGCATCGTCGTGGGCGAGCGCGTGCCGGTGATCGCGATCGCCGGCAACCACGACAGCGCCGACCGGCTCGGCTTCGGCGCGGGGCTGCTGTCGGGCGGCGGGCTGCATGTCGTCTCCGGCTGCGCGCGCGTGGTGACGCTCGGCGATGCGCACGGACCGGTCGACGTCGTGGCCATTCCGTATGCCGAGCCCGCCGTGGTGCGCACGCGCCTCGGAAACGAGGGCGTCGTCGATCACGACTCGGCACTCCTGGCCGACCTGTCCCACGATGGCGCCAGGCCGGCGAAGGGCAGGCGCACCATCGCCATGGCGCACGCGTTCGTTGCCGGCGCCACCGCCAGCGAATCGGAGCGGCCGCTGTCGGTGGGCGGCACCGGCAGCGTGCGCACGACCTGCTTCGACGGCTTCGGCTACACCGCGCTCGGCCACCTGCATCGGCCGCAGCAGGTGGGGCGCCCCGAGCTTCGCTACAGCGGCTCGCTGCTGAAGTACTCGTTCGCCGAGGCCGACCATGCCAAGAGCCTGACGATCGTCGACATGGACGCACGCGGCACGTGTTCGATCGAGCAGGTCTCGCTGCGGCCAAGGCGCGACGTGCGCGTGATCGAGGGCGAGATGAACGAGCTGCTGCGCGCGTCGGCGTCCGATGCCGGGCGCGACGACTACATCCTTGCCATGCTGACCGATCGCGGCGCGATCCTGGATGCCGCCGGCAAGCTTCGCCAGGCCTACCCCAACTGCCTGCACGTAGGCAGGAAGTCCTTCGCTGCCGACCCCGTCGAGGCTCAGCGCCGCGACCCGCGCCGCCACACCGAAGCCGAGCTCTTTCGCGCGTTCTTCGAAGAGGTCACGGGCGAGCAGCCGACGCTGACGGAGGCCGGAGTGTTCGAGGCCACGGTGACGCAGGTCCGCCGCCGCGAGCAGGAGGCGGCGTGAGTCCGTTGCCGCGGCGGCGATGAGACCGCTGCGACTGACGATGCGTGCCTTCGGTCCGTACGCGGACGAAGTCACGCTGGATTTCTCGGAGCTGCGCGGCCGCTCGCTCTTCCTGATCCACGGTCCGACCGGCGCCGGCAAGACGACGATCCTGGACGCGATCTGCTTTGCCCTTTTCGGCAAGGCCTCCGGCGAGGACCGCAGCGCCGACGCGGTCCGCAGCGATTTCGCCGACGCATCCGTGCGCACCGAGGTCGAGCTGGATTTCGCCATCGGCGAGCGGCTCTACCGCATCCACCGCGCGCCGGAGCAGGACCGACCTGGTGGCAAGACGAGGCGTCCGGCGGCGGCAACGCTGTGGCGTCTTTCGTCGCGCGGCGGCGGCCAGGAAGAAGTGCTGGCGAGCAAGAGCCGCGAGGCCAGCGACAGGATCGTCGAGCTTCTCGGCTTCGAGGCCGATCAGTTCCGGCAGGTCGTGCTGATCCCGCAGGGCGAGTTCCGCCGCGTCCTGGTCAGCGATTCGAAGGAGCGCGAGAAGATCCTCGAGACGCTGTTCGGCACCGAACTGTACCGTCGCATCGAGGAAGCCCTGCGCGAATCGGGCAGCCGACTGCGTGCCGACATCGAGAAGGAGCGACGCGTCCTTGCGGCGCTCGTCGAGCAGAGCGGAGCGGAGAGCCTGGACGACCTTCGCGCGCGCTGCGAGCAGGCCGAGCAGCGCATGAGCGAGCTGCAGGATCGGGAGACGCGTGCGCGAGCGGCCGACGCCGTCGCGACGCGCGCGCTCGAGCAGGCGCGCGCCGCGGCGGCGGCGCTGGAGGAGCTTGGCAGCGCGCGCGCTGCGCGTGCCGATCTGGAGCGGCAGGCCGACGTGCACACGGGCTGGCGCCGCGAGCTGGAAGCCGCTCGGCGCGCGCAGCACGTGGAATCGGATCGCACGCGTCTGGAGCTGGCGAACAGGCATGCCGACGCCGCTGCGGCCAGGCTCGCCGCTGCGCGTGAGCATGCCCAGCGGTCCGTCGATGAACGGCGCGACGCGCAGGAGACGCTCGCACGCGAGACGCGGCGGGCGGGCGAGCGGGCGGCCGCGGCCGAGCAGGTGCGACAGCTCGAGCAGGCGCTTGCTCAGTCCGAGCGCGTCGCGGATCTGACCGCTGCGCTGCGAAGCGCCGAGGTGGGCTTCGCCGACGCCGACGGCGCCGCCAGGCGCAGCGAGCGCGAGATCGGGTTCGCACAGGCACGGTGCGAGGTCCTGTCGCGAGAGCTCGAAGGCGTTCGCGCCGTCCGCGACCAGCTCGAACGAAGAAGAGTTGCCGCCGCCGAGGCCGCCGAGCGAGTGAAGAAGCTCCAGCAGCTCGCCGAGGCGCGCTCGCTGCTGCTGAAGCAGACGGTTGCTGTCGGCGGCGCGCAGGCCCGCTGCGAGCAGAGCGCGAAGCGTCTTGCCGACGCCGTCGCCCACGAACGGGATGTGCTGGCGGCGTGGACGGCCGGGCAGGCGGCGGTCCTGGCGCGCATGCTCGAGCCTGGCCAGCCGTGTCCCGTTTGCGGCTCCGGCGAGCATCCTCATCCGGCCGTCGCTGCCGGCGCCGTGCCGACTTCCGAAGAGTTCGACGCGGCACGCACTGCGGTCGAGGAGGCGCGCTCGGAGCAGCACGCGGCGGCCGCCGCTCTGTCGCAGGCGCGAGAGGAGGCCGGCGTTCTGCGCGAGCGACGCGATGGTTTGGAGCGCGAGCTCGGCGAGTGGGCGGAAGCGACGCTCGAGTCGGTCGCGGCCGCGCTGGAAGCCGCGCGCCGGGAGCTGGTCGAGGCCGGCAAGGCCGACGTCCGATGCCGCGCGATCGAAAAGGAGATGCGCGAGCGCCGCGAGGCGATCGAGGAAGCTCAAGCCGACCAGGCCTCGGCGCAGCAAGCCGCTGCCAACGCGAGGATCGAGCTCGAAAAGATCAAGACGCTGCTGGAGGAGCTGGCGCGCGAGCACGGCCCCGTCACCGACGTTGACGCTCTGACGCGCCAGCTCGCACAGGCGCGCAAGCGACGTGACGAGATGGAAGCGGCGTTCGAGGCCGCCAAGGAGCGCCAGACGCGCAGCGAGCAGGCGTTGCTCTCGTCGCAGCGTGCGGTTGCCGACTGCGAGGCGGAGGCGGAGAAAAGCGCGGAGGCAGCGCGCACCGCGACCGCCGATCTCGATCGGGCGCTGGCGGCGCAAGGTTTCGACAGCGCCGCCCAGGCCCTTGCCGCGCGTCGCAGTGCGGCCGCGATGCGCGAGCTCGACGAGGCGCTGTCGCGCTACGACGCCGCCGTGCATGCCTCCGCCGAGCGCCTGGCCCGCGCCGAAGCATCGGCTGCGGGCATCGCTGCTCCCGATCTGGATGCGCAGACGCAGCAGGCTGCAGCGGCCAGGAATGCGCTGGAGCAGGTCGTCGCCGAGCGCGCACGCATGGCCGAAGCGGCGCGTGCCCACCGGCAGGCGCTGGCCGCATTGACGGCGGCGCACGAGAAGGTGGTTGCGCTCGAAGCCGAGTACGCCACCGTCGGCCGCGTCTCCGACGTCGCCTCTGGCCGCAATCCCGCGGGGATCTCGCTGCTGCGCTTCGTGCTCGGCGCGCTTCTCGATGACGTTCTGGCTGCCGCCTCTCAGCGGCTGCGGCGCATGAGCCACCAGCGTTTCGCCTTGACGCGCTCGGGCGAGCGGCGCGATCGCCGCACCAGCGGCGGCCTCGACCTCGAGGTGTTCGATTCGCACACCGGCACCTGCCGTCCTGTGGCCACGTTGTCGGGCGGCGAGAGCTTTCTGGCGTCGTTGTCGCTGGCGCTGGGACTGGCTGATGTCGTGCAGGCGTACAGCGGCGGCATCCACCTGGAGACGATGTTCGTCGACGAGGGCTTCGGCACGCTCGACCCCGAAGCGCTGGATCAGGCCATGAGCGCGCTCGAAGAGCTGCAGGCCGGCGGGCGCCTGGTCGGAATCATCTCGCACGTGCCCGAGCTCAAGGAACGCGTGCAGGCGCGCCTGGAGGTCATACCTGGACCGCGCGGGAGCACGGCGCGGTTCGTCGGCTGAGGCTGAGTGATCGTTGCCCGAAACGGCATGACGGCCGGGCGCTGCACCAACCATGATCGTTGCCTTCTACGGCTTACGACGGCGCGGCAGAAAGGCACCGGCATGACGGCCGAGGCATGTCCTTTTCGTCATCGCGCTGGGTACATGGGTCCCGCGGCGGGGCGTGGCGACGCCATGCGTCGAATAGTCACGGCCGAAACTTGACTTAAAAGTCCGGTATTCCTACGGTCATCGTCATGCACATCACGGCGCAGGAAGAATACGGGCTGCGATGCCTCTTGCGGGTGGCGAAGCACGCGTCGGACGACCCGATTCGCACCCACGAGGTGGCCACGGCCGAAGGCCTCAGCCTCGAGTACGCCGCCAAGCTGATGCGCGTGCTCAAGAACGGCGGTCTCGTCGTCAGCACCCGTGGCGCGGCGGGGGGCTATCTGCTGGCGCGGCCCGCGAGCGAAATCAGCGTCTGGGACGTCCTGTCGGTGCTGGACGGCCCCCTATACGAAGAGAAGTTCTGCGCGAGCCACACGGGCTCGCAGACCGACTGCGCTCACACCACCGACTGCTCGGTGCGGGCGGTGTGGCGCAACGTCAACAACATCCTGCAGACGGCGCTGTCGGCCATCTCCCTGGCCGACCTTCGCCGCGACGAGCGCTCGACTGTTGCATGGCTGACGCGCGAGCTTGCCGGCGCCGGTCGGGCGGAATCGTCGTCGGCACCGGCTGTCGGCAACGGCTCGGGCTCCGTCTCCGAGCGTGAGAGGCTGGCATGAGCGGCACCACCGGACCCGACGCTCGCGAGCTCGTCGAGAGCGGCGAGTACAAGTGGGGCTTCATCACCGACATCGAAAGCGATGTGGCACCGCCGGGCATCAACGAAGAGATCATCCGCTTCATCTCGGCCAAGAAGAACGAGCCCGAATTCATGCTCGAGTGGCGGCTGAAGGCATTCCGCGCGTGGTCGAAGATGGCGCAGGCGCAGGGCGAGCCGAAGTGGGCGCACGTCCGCTTCGCCCCCATCGACTATCAGGGCATCAGCTACTACGCCGCACCCAAGCAGAAGCCGAAGCTCTCGAGCATGGACGAGGTGGATCCGGAGCTGCTCGATACGTTCGAGAAGCTCGGGATTCCGCTCGAGGAGCGCAAGCTGCTGGCGGGCGTGGCGGTCGACGCCGTGTTCGACAGCGTCTCGGTCGCGACCACGTTCAAGGACACCCTGGCCAAGGCCGGCGTGATCTTCGGCTCGTTCACCGAGGCGGTGCAGAACCATCCCGAGCTGGTGCGGAAGTATCTGGGCTCGGTGGTTCCGATCACGGACAACTTCTACGCCGCGCTCAATTCGGCGGTCTTCACCGACGGCAGCTTCTGTTACGTGCCCAAGGGCGTGAAGTGCCCGATGGAGCTGTCGACGTACTTCCGCATCAACGCCGCCAACACCGGACAGTTCGAGCGCACGCTCATCGTCGCGGACGAAGGCGCCTCGGTGAGCTATCTCGAGGGCTGCACGGCGCCGATGCGCGACGAGAACCAGCTCCACGCGGCGGTCGTCGAGCTGGTCGCGCTCGACCGCGCCGAAATCAAGTACTCGACGGTCCAGAACTGGTACCCGGGCGACAAGCAGGGCAAGGGCGGTATCTACAACTTCGTGACCAAGCGCGGCAAGTGCGCGGGCGCGTATTCGAAGATCTCGTGGACGCAGGTCGAGACCGGCTCGGCCATCACCTGGAAGTATCCAAGCTGCATCCTGCAGGGCGATCACTCGGTGGGCGAGTTCTACTCGGTGGCGGTGACGAACAACTACCAGCAGGCCGACACCGGCACCAAGATGGTGCACATCGGCAAGGATACGAAGAGCACGATCATCTCCAAGGGCATCAGCGCCGGCCACGGGCAGAACAGTTATCGCGGCCTGGTGCAGGTAGGCCCGAACGCCGACCGCGCGCGCAACTATTCGCAGTGCGACTCGCTGCTGCTCGGCGACAAGTGCGGCGCCCACACGTTTCCTTATATCGACGTGCGCAACTCGACCGCGCAGGTCGAGCACGAGGCGTCCACCTCCAAGATCGGCGAGGACCAGCTCTTCTACTGCCAGCAGCGCGGCCTTTCGGAAGAGGACGCGGTCTCGCTGATCGTCAACGGCTTCTGCAAGCAGGTCTTTCGCGAGCTGCCGATGGAGTTCGCGGTGGAGGCACAAAAGCTCCTCGGCGTCACGCTGGAAGGAGCGGTGGGATGAGCATGCTCGAGATCGACAACCTTCACGCCGAGGTGGAGGACAAGAAGATCCTCAACGGCCTGTCGCTCTCCGTCGGGGCCGGCGAGGTGCACGCGGTGATGGGGCCCAACGGCTCGGGCAAGAGCACGCTGGCCCAGCTTCTGGCCGGCCGCGAGATCTACACGGTCACCGAGGGCAGCGTGACCTTCGATGGCAAGAACCTGCTCGAGATGGAGCCGTACGTTCGTGCGCGCGAGGGAATCTTCCTGTCGTTCCAGTACCCGCTCGAGCTTCCGGGCATCGCCAACTCCTACTTCCTCAAGGCGGCGGTCAATGCGGTGCGCAAGCACCGCGGACAGGACGAGCTGGACGCGGTCGACTTCCTGATGGCCGCTCGCGCCAAGATGAAGCTGGTCGGCCTGGACGAGGCGTTCCTGCATCGCGCCGTCAACGAAGGCTTCTCCGGAGGCGAGAAGAAGCGCAACGAGATCTTCCAGATGGCCATGCTCGAGCCGCGCCTGGCCATTCTCGACGAGACCGATTCGGGGCTCGACGTCGATTCGCTTCGCACGGTGGCCCAGGGCGTGAACAGCCTGCGCGCGCCGGACCGCGCCATCATCGTCATCACGCACTATCAGCGGCTGCTCGACTATATCGTGCCCGACCGCACGCACGTGCTTTCGGGCGGGCGGATCGTCCGCTCCGGCGGCCCCGAGCTGGCGCGCGAGGTCGAGGAGCGCGGCTACAAGACGATCGCCGAGCAGGCGCAGGCGTAAGGAACGAGGCGAGTGAGCACGGCTGGCGACATCACCGGGCAGTTCGAGCGCGTGCGCGCGAGGCTGTCGGGACGCGGCGCCGGGTGGCTGGACGCGCTGCGCACGCGCGGGCTCGCCCGCCTCGCCGAAGCCGGCTTTCCCACGGTCAAGCACGAGGACTGGAAGTACACGAACGTCTCGCCGGTGCTGCGCGACTCGCTGCGGCCGGTCCTGGCCGATGAGGTGAGGATCGAGGAGGCGGAGGTCGCGGCGGTGCTGGGTGGCGTTGCCGGCCTCGACGGCGACTCGCCGCTGCTGGTGTTCGTCGATGGCCATTATCGCGCCGCCTCGTCGCGGCACGGCAGGCTGCCGCGCGGGCTTCGCGTCAGCAGCCTGCGCGAGCGCCTCGAGCGTGAGCCGGCCACGCTCGAACCGTGGCTGGGCAAGTACCTGCCGGTGGAAGCGCACGGCTTCGCAGCCATGAACACCGCTTTTCTCGACGATGGCGCAGTGATCGAGATCGACGAAGGCGCGATCATCGAGACGCCGGTCCACGTGGTGTTCCATTCGACGTCGCGCGCCGAACCGTTCGTCACGCATCCTCGCAACGTCATCGTGGCCGGCCCCGGCAGCTCGGCGCTGATCGTCGAGCACTACGTCGGCACCGCCGGCGCGCGCTACCTTACAAACGCGGCAACCGAGATCGCCGTCGGCAGGAGCGCGGCGCTCGGCCACGTGCGCGTGCAGCGCGAGCCGGAGAGCGCCTACCACGTCGGCCGCGTGCAGGTGGACCAGGAGGCCGGCAGCTCGTTTTCCTCGCACAGCTTCGGGATCGGCGCCGCGCTCTCGCGCGTCGAGCTTCCCGTGCGGCTCGGCGGCGATCACGCCGAGTGCACGCTGTCGGGACTGTGGGCGCTGCATGGCGCGCAGCACGCCGACCATCACATCCAGATCGACCACGCCTGTCCGTGCACGCGCAGCCGCCAGCTCTTCAAGGGTGTCCTGGAAGACAGCGCGCGCGGCGTCTTCACGGGCAAGGTCCTGGTGCGCTCGGGCGCGCAGAAGATCGAGGCGCGGCAGAACAACGCCAATCTCGTTCTCGGGAACGGCGCGGTGGCCGAGACGCGCCCGCAGCTCGAGATCTACGCCGACGACGTGCAGTGCACGCACGGCGCCAGCATCGGCCGTCTCGACGACGACGCGCTGTTCTACATCCAGCAACGCGGCATCGATGCGCGCGAGGCGCGCCGTCTGCTCGTGTACGGCTTCGCCATCGAAGTGGCCGAATCGGTCGTGCCGCCGACGCTTCGGCAGGGCATGGAAGCGATGGTTTCGGAGCGCGTCGCCGGCCTGGCACGGCAAGGAGAAGCGAAGTGAGCGCAACGGCGCGACCGCAGCCCGTCCGCGATTCGTCGGCGGCGGAGTACGACGTCGAACGGATCCGGAACGACTTCCCGATCCTGTCGCAGAGCGTGCACGGAAAGCCGCTCGTCTATCTGGACAATGCCGCCACGACGCAGAAACCACGCGCCGTGCTGGACGCCGTCAATCGCTACTACGAGCACGACAACGCCAACGTGCATCGCGGCGTCCACACTCTGAGCGAGCGTGCCACCATCGCCTACGAGGACGCGCGCACGCGAGTCGGCCGCTTCGTCGGCGCAGCCTCCTCGAGCGAAATCGTGTTTCTTCGCGGTGCCACCGAGGCGCTGAACCTGGTCGCGCACAGCCTGGCCCAGACCGAACTGCGCGAGGGCGACGAGGTCGTCGTCTCGTACATGGAGCACCACTCCAACATCGTGCCGTGGCAGATGGCCTGCGCTCGCACCGGCGCCAGGCTGCGCGTGGCGCCGGTGGACGAGAACGGCGAGCTGATGCTGGAGGAGCTGGCGGCGCTGCTCGGCCCGCGGACGAAGATCGTCGCCGTCACGCACGTTTCCAATGCGCTCGGTACCGTCAACCCGATCGCTCGCATCGCACAGGTGGCCCACGATGCCGGCGCCAGACTGGTCGTCGACGGCGCGCAGGCGGTGCCGCACATCCCTCTGGACGTCGACGCGCTCGGCTGCGACTTCTACGCATTCTCCGGCCACAAGGTGTACGCGCCGATGGGCATCGGTGCGCTGTGGGGACGCCGCGAGCTGCTCGAGAAGCTGCCGCCGTATCAGGGCGGCGGCGAGATGATCCTGTCGGTGACGTTCGAGCAGACCACGTACAACACGGTGCCGCACAAGTTCGAGGCGGGAACTCCCGACGTCGCCGGCGCCGTCGGGCTGGCGGCTGCTCTGGACTATCTGGACGCGCTCGGCCTGGAGAACGTGGCGGCGCACGAGCAGGACCTGCTGGCGTATGCGCGCGAGGCGCTGCTTTCGGTGCCGGGGTTGCGCATCGTCGGAAACGCGCGCGAAAAGGCCGGCGTGCACTCGTTCGTGCTCGAGGACATCCATCCGCACGACATCGGTACGATTCTCGATCACGAGGGCGTCGCGATCCGCACCGGGCATCACTGCGCGCAGCCCGTGATCACGCGTTTCGGACTGCCGGCCACGGCTCGCGCTTCCTTTGGCCTGTACAACTCGCGCCAGGACGTGGACCGCCTCGTCGCCGGCCTGCAGCGCGTTCGGGAGATGATGGGCTGATGTCGGATCTGCGCGATCTCTACCAGGAGCTGATCCTGGATCACGGCCGCCGCCCGCGGAACTTCGGCCGCCTCGGCGAGGCCACCCATCACGCCGAGGGCTACAACCCGCTGTGCGGCGACAAGATCATGCTCTACCTCGAGCTCGACGGCGACAGGGTGCGTGGCGTGAGCTTCGAAGGGCAGGGGTGCGCGATCTCGCAGGCTTCAGCGTCCCTGATGACCGAAGCGGTCAAAGGCAAGACCACCGCGCAGGCGCTGGCGCTCTTCCGCAAGCTGACGGCGCTGGTGACGGCGCGAGACGAGGATGTTGCCGCCGAGACCGACACCGAGCTGGGGAAGCTGGCGGTGTTCGAGGGAGTGCGGCAGTACCCGCTGCGCGTCAAGTGCGCCACCCTGGCGTGGCATACGTTGCACAACGCGCTCGAAGGCAAGGCAGAAGAAGTCGCGGTGACCGAATGAGCCACGAGCACGAACACAAGAATCAAACGATGAGCGCAGAGCCGGAGGCCGGGATGGCAGCAAAGCCCGCTGCGAACGCACCATGGGAGCGGCATGATGCCGCTGCCGCTGCGGGTCAGCAGCCTGAAGTCCGCAACGTTCCCGTGCCTGACGCCGTCATTCAGCAGACCGGTCAGGAGCAGCCGGTGACTCTCCCCGACTCCGTCGCCAATGCCTCGGCGCCCGTCGCCGATGCCGGTGCGGCATCCGAAGCCGGCGGCGAGCTCGACATCGCCGAGATGGAAGAGCGCATCGTCGAAGCGCTGCACACGGTCTTCGATCCCGAGATTCCGGTCGACATCTACGAGCTCGGGCTGATCTACGACCTGCGCATCCAGCCGGACGGCCATGTCGACATCAAGATGACGCTGACCACTCCCAATTGCCCCGTCGCCGGATCGATGCCGGGCATGGTCGAGCGCGTCACCGGCATGGTCGAGGGCGTCAAGTCCGTGAACGTCGAGCTGGTGTGGGAGCCGATGTGGGGCCCGCACATGATGACGGAGGCCGCGCGGCTGCAGCTCAACATGTACTGAACGACTTCCCGCTTTCCGCAGCTCGTCGGCGGAGCCGCCGTCGGGCAGCCGTCACGCCACCGCCCGGCCACGAGGCGTCAGCTCCGCACCCGATACCGCACCGGCATCGTCTTGAGCCCGCCTACGAACGTCGTCGCCATCGATTCGGCCGGCCCCGTCAGCTCGATCTCCTCCAGCCGCGGCAGCAGCTCCCGGAAGAACGCCTCCACCTCCATGCGCGCAAGGTGAGCGCCGAGACAGAAGTGCACGCCGATGCCGAAGGCGAGGTGCTGATCCGCGTTGGCGCGCCGGATGTCGAACCGCATGGGATCGTCGAAGACGGTCTCGTCCCGATTGGCCGACAGGTACGACATCATCAGCCAGTCCCCCGCCTTCAACTTCGTGCCCGCCAGCTCGTAGTCGCCCTGCGCCTGCCGCATGAAATGCCGCACCGGCGTCACCCAGCGGATCATCTCGTGCACGGCGTTGGGAATGAGCGAAGGGTCATCCTTCAGCGCACGCAGCTGCTCGGGGTTTCGAATGAGCGCCTCCAGGCCGCCGGCCAGCGTGCTGGAGGTGGTGTCGTGTCCGGCCGTGGCGACGATGGAGTAGTAGCCGGCGGTTTCGAGCTCGCCGAGCGGCAGCCCGTCGATCGTGCCGTTGGCGATCGTGGAGGCGAGGTCGTCGGTGGGGTGGGCGCGGCGGTCGGCGGTGATGCGCGCAAAGTACATGGCCATGTCGTTGAGGGCAGCCTGGAAGATCTTGACCGGCTCTTCGCCTTCAGCGCCGCCGACGTCCGGATCCTCTCCGCCGAAGATCTTCTGCGTCAGCTCGAGCATGCGCGGCTCGTCGCTCTCGGGCACGCCGAGGATGCTCAGGATCACGTGCAGCGGATAATAAAGCGCGATGTCGCGCACGAAGTCGCACTGGCCGTCGAAGTCGAGCATGCGGTCGACGAAGCGCCGCGCCAGCACGGGAAGCTGTTGGCCGACGTTGCGACGCAGGTTGGCCGGCTTGAACCAGTCGTTCGTGATCAGCCGCGTGTTGCGATGCTCGGCGCCGTCCATGTGGATGAGCGTCTTGATGTCGAGGCCGGCGGCGCGCCCGCTCTCGACCTGGCTGCGCGGCAGGAGCACCGAGTCTCGCGTGTTCCAGAACAGCAGGTGATTGCGCTCGACCTCGGCCAGGTCGGCGTGACGAGTGACGACTCGGAAGGGAACGTATCCTTCGACATCGACCAGCGGCAGCGGCTCGGAGCGGCGCAGGCGGCCGGCAGCGGCGTGCCACGAGTCGAGGTCGGCGTAGGCGGTGCGGTCGATGAAGATGCGCGCATCGCCGAGGTGCGAGAAGTCCTGCATGCCAGCGGTCTAGCAACCGACCCCGCGAAAAAAAAGGCAGCACCGCACGTCGCCGACGATGACGCGCGGCGCCGTTGCACGTATCGCCTGCGGAACCACGGCGCGTCAGCTGGGCCGTGGTCCCGCTTCCGTTCTTCGCCGACCGACTCTAAATAGCCGGGCCGCCGCTTCGGCCGCCACCCGCTTGATGTTCGAACGCATCGCCAATCTGGCAACCACGCTGTTCCCGCTGTGGGTCGTCCTTGCCGGCGCCGCGGCGCTGTATCACCCGCCGTTGTTCACCTGGTTCTCCGGGCCGCTCATCGTCTGGGGCCTCGCCATCATCATGCTGGGAATGGGCATCACGCTGTCGGTCGACGACTTCCGGCGCGTGGCGACGATACCGGGTGCCGTGGTTGCCGGCGTGGTTGCGCAATTCCTCATCATGCCGCTCATGGGGTGGGCCAGCGCGCACGCCTTCGCGCTGCCGCCGCCCCTGGCGGTCGGCGTGATCCTGGTCGGCTGCTGCCCGGGCGGAACGGCATCCAACGTCGTCAGCTACCTCGCGCGAGCCAACGTAGCGCTGTCGGTCTTGATGACGATGTGCTCGACCATCGCGGCCGTCGTCATGACTCCGCTGCTCACGAAGGCTCTGGCTGGGACGCTGGTGCCGGTGGACGCCTGGGGTTTGTTCGTCAGCACCTTGCAGGTCGTGCTGATTCCGGTCTTGCTCGGTATTGGGCTCAACCATGCCGCGCCGGGCCTGGTGCGACGCGTGCTTCCGGTGGCCCCGTTGATCTCCGTGCTGACGATCGTGCTCATCTGCGCAAGCATCGCCGGGCAGAGCCGAGACGCGCTTTTCGCTTCGGGCCTGGGCCTGCTCGCGGCCGTCTTCATGCTGCACGCGGGCGGCTTCGGGCTCGGATATGTCTTCGGCCGCGTCGCGAGTTACGGCGAGACGATCAATCGCACGATCTCGATCGAGGTCGGCATGCAGAATTCCGGCCTCGGTGCAGTGCTCGCGCGCCAGCATTTCCCCGACCCCGCCACAGCACTGCCGGCCGCAATCTCCGCGACGGTCCACTCGCTGATCGGAAGCATCCTGGCCGCGTACTGGCGAACCCGCGAGCCCGAGGACCAGGCGTGAGCTCCTCCGCCGACGTGATCCTGTGGAGCGGACGCGAGGGCGCGACCGCACGGTGGACGGCGCACGCGTCGGAGGATTCGGGCGCTGCGGTGCTGGTCGAGCCCGACTCGGGCGCCCTGCGGTTCGACTTCAACCTCGTCGGAACCGGCAGCTGGGCGATCGCGCGCCTGGAGATGCCGGTGACGCTGCCGGAGCACTACGCGGCCGTAGCCAGGCTGCGCGGGCAGATGCAGCCCAACGAGCTGCAGCTCAAGCTGATCGATCCCAGCTTTGCCAACGTTTGGTGGTGGAGGCTCGGCGCCTTCACGACCACCGGAGAGCCGCAGACGCTGGTGCTGCGCCAGCCTGCGCTGCAGTTCGCATGGGGCCCGCGCAGCGGCGGCGAGCCGCGCCAGCTCGGAGCGGTCGAGCTGGCAATCGCGATCGAGCGAGGCGGCGCCGGCACGCTGTGGATCGACGAGCTGCGGCTGGAGGCGCGCGATCCATGGGCGGCGAGGCCGACCATCCACGGGCTGCGTGCGTCGAGCAGCGCGCCGGGAAGGGACATCGAGTGCATCGGGCGCAACGACGACGCGCGCTGGCGCCCCGCCGCCGACGACGCCGATCCCTGGATCGAGATCGATCTGGGCCGGCACAGCGAGATCGGCGGCGTGGTCATCGATTTCGGAGGCGCGGCGTTCGACGCGCCGTCGGCGCGGCTGTTCGGTTCCGAAGACGGCGCAGCATGGTCGCTGCTCGCGCAGCAGCCGGCCAGCCCGAGCCCGCGCGTGTGGCTGCGCACGGATGAAGGCGAAGCGCGCCACCTGCGAATCGAGCTGAAATCGAGGGAACCGATCGAGGTGACGCGCATTGCCGTCGTTCCGCTGGAGCTGGCGGTTTCACCGGCGCACTACATCCTCGGCGAAGCTGCGCACGCGCGCCGTGGCATGTATCCCCGCCACTTGCTGCGCGAGCAGACCTACTGGGCAGTGGTCGGCGGGGACGGCGACGAGCGCAAGGGATTGCTTGCCGAGGACGGAGCGCTGGAGGTGACGGCGGAGTCGTTCAGCATCGAACCGTTCCTCTACGTCGGCGGCCGGCTGGTCACGTGGGCCGACGCCGAAATCACTCAGTCACTGCTGGACGGCCACCTGCCCATCCCCTGCGTCGAATGGAACATCGCCGAGCTTCGCCTGCGCATAACGGCTTTCGCCACCGGCGAGCCGGGGCTGGCGGTTCTGGTTGCGCGCTACGAGATCGAGAACCTCACCGACGAGGACTGCGCGCTGCGGCTGTTCCTTGCGGTGCGTCCCTTCCAGGTCAATCCGACCTGGCAGAGCCTGAACATGATCGGCGGCATCGCCCCGATCCGTCGCATCGAGCATCTGGGCAATACGGTGCACATCAACGAGGAGCATGCGGTGATCGCCGTGACGGCGGCGTCCGCCTTCGGCGCTTCCGCCTCCGAGCACGGCATCGACGCGCTGGAGACGGGGCAGTCGCCGCCGCTCGATCACATCGACGACCCCGTCGGCTTCGCCACCGGCGTTCTTGCCTACGACCTGCGTCTCGCTGCGCGCGAGCAGGATGTCGTCGTGGCGGCCGCCGTGCCGCTGTACGAGACCTCCCCGCTGCCGCCCTCGGCGCTGTCGCGCGACCAGGCCATTGCATGGGTGGATGCGCGCATGCAGGAGACGGCAGCGGCGTGGCGCGAGCGCCTGGCTCGCGTGCCCATCGCTCTTCCTGCGTGTGCCGACGAGTTCCTGAATTCGGTCCGCGCGTCCATTGCCTGGATTCTCGTCAACCGCGAGGGACCTCGCATACAGCCGGGCCCGCGCAACTACCGTCGCTCCTGGATCCGGGACGGCGCCATGACCGGCGGCGCGCTGGCCGAGATGGGGTTCGCCGCCGAGCTCGAGGCGTTTCTGCGGTGGTACGCGCCTCATCAGCTCGAGGACGGGCGCGTGCCGTGTGCGGTCGATCGGCGCGGCGTCGATCTGGTGGCCGAGCACGACAGCCACGGACAGCTCATCTGGAGCATCGTCGAGCTGTACCGGCTGACGGGCGACCCGGCGCTCCTGCGCGAGATGTGGCCGCGCGTGCAGCGGGCGGCCTCGGCCATCGCTTCGCTGCGCGCGCAGCAGACCAGGGAAGAGCTGCGTGGCAGTGGCGCGTTCGGTCTGCTGCCTCCCTCGATCAGCCACGAGGGCTACTCTTCGCAGCCCGTGCACTCGTACTGGGACGACCTGTTCGCGCTGCGCGGCCTGCGCGATGCCGGCTATGCGGCCGGCGTGCTCGGGCGCCACGACGACAGCCGGCGCTTGCGCGAGCTCTACGAAGCGATGCGCGCGGACTTCCGCGACTCCGTCCGGCGGATCATCGCCGAGCACGGCATCGACTTCATTCCCGGCAGCGTCGAGCTCGGGGACCTCGATCCCGCCTCCACCGCCATCGCCTTCGATCCCTGCCAGGAGGATTCGCTGCTGCCGCGAGCCGAGCTTGCGCGGACGTTCGAGCTGTTCTGGCAACGGTTCCAGCAGCGCCGTCAGGGCGCGGTCGATACAGGCAGCTACAGCGCCTACGAGGCCCGCAATGCGCTGGCGATGATGATGCTCGGCATGCGCGAGCGCGGGTTCGAAGCGCTGCAATGGTTCGTCCGCGACCAGCGCCCGCAGGCGTGGCGGCAATGGCCGGAGGTGAGCACGGCCGATCCGCGCGAACCGCGCTTCGTCGGCGACCTTCCCCATGGCTGGATCGCCTCCGGCTTCGTCCGCATCGTGCGCCGCATGCTCGCCTTCGAGCGGCTCGACGACGACGCCTTGATCCTGGCTGCCGGAGTTCCCGCCGACTGGCTGGCCGAGGAGCCCGGCGTACAGGTGAAGGGGATGCCGAGCTACTACGGCCCCATCGAGTACACGATGAAAGCCGCCGGTGACGGCGCGATCCGCGTGACGCTGGGACCGCTTCGGCGCTGGCCGGCAGCGGGCGTCATCCTGGAGCCGCCGCTGACGCAGCCCCTGCGGCACGTCACCATCGACGGCCGCCGCACCGACGCGGCCGATGCCAGGCGAGCCGTGCTTCGCGAGCCGGCGCGCGAGGTCGTCCTGGAGACGTGATGCGGCCATGTCGTGGCGCGGCGCGCGGCGAAGCGACCGCCGACGCCGGGCAGCTGCGCACGGCGCACGCTGCGCTCAGGCCACTTTCTTCTTCTTGCCCGCCGGTCCCTTCCCCGTCTCGGCATCGATGAGCTTCCAGGAGCCGCTCGTGTCGAGTTGCAGAATGCGCTGGTGGAACGGAATCAGCGTGTTGCGATGGCCGACGCTGATGAAGCCGCAGCCGGATTCGATCAGCAGCTCGTACATGCGCGTCTGGTTCTCCTCGTCGAGCGCGCTGGTGGCCTCGTCGAGGAACGCGAAGCGCGGCTTGCGAAGCAGAAGTCGGGCGAACGCCACGCGTTGCTGCTCGCCGATCGAAAGGACGTTGGTCCAGTCGACCTTGCTCTCGAGGTCGCCGTTGACGCGGTCGAAGACGTCGGAGAGGTTGACCTTGTCGACGACCTTGCGGATCTCGTCGTCCTCGATGCGGCTGTGCGGATACGGGTATAGCAGCTGGTCGCGCAGCGTTCCCTCGATCATGTAGGGCCGCTGCGGCAGGAACATCAGCTCCGAGAGCGCGGGCCGCTCGAGTGACCCCATGCCGCTCGGCCACAGACCGGCGATGGTGCGCAGCAGCGAGCTCTTGCCCGTGCCGCTCGGGCCCATGATCAGGACGCTCTGCCTTCGCCGCAGCTCCAGCGACAGCTCTTCGACGAGCCGCTTCTGGTCGGCGTCCGGCGTCACCACCGTCAGGTCCTGCAGCCGGATGATGCGGCTGTCCTCTTCGATCTCCAGCTGCGATTCCTTGATGATGCGCTCTTCCTCGGCGTCGAACGCGTCGAGGTTCTCCCACAGCGCGCCCAGGCGCTGGACGTTGGCCAGGTAGGCACTGAGCTGCTCGAACTGCGTGATGATGAGCGAGACGGCCGCCAGCACTTGCGCGAACGCGCTGGAGGCCTGCGTGATGACTCCGAACTCCACCTCGCCGCGCATGTACAGCGGCGCGACGATGATCACCGGAATGGCCAGCGCCGCGTAGTTGTAGCTGTTGGTGAAGAAGCCGAGATTGCGGTTCCATCCGATGATCGCCACCGTGTTGCGCACGGCGTTGAGCAGCCGCATGAGCAGGTCGGCCATCTCGCGGCGCTCTCCGCGATAGAACGCGATGGACTCGGCATTGTCGCGCACGCGCACCAGGCCGTAACGAAGGTCGGCCTCGCGAGCGTACTGCTTGTAGTGCAGCTGCACGAGGCGGCGCCCGATCAGGATGCTGCCCGCCGTTCCCGCCACGGCATACAGGAACAGCACGCTGACGAGCAGCTTCGAGATCGTCCACAGCACGCCGATGAAGGCGATGACGGTGACGGCGGCGTTCAGGATGATGAGCAGGAACGTCAACGACTTGGACGTGAACAGGCGGACGTCTTCGCTGATGCGCTGGTCCGGGTTGTCGATGGCGTCCTGGCCGCGCAGCCGATAGTAGGCGCGGTTGTTGAAGTAGCGCTCGATGAGATGCTCGGCCAGCGATTCGCGCCAGAGCAGCGCCAGGCGCTCTTCCATCCATCGATAGTAGACGCCGATAGGGACGGCCAGGGCGAATGAGGCGAGATAGAGTCCGAGGTACCTCCAATAGCCCTCGACGTCCTTCTTCGAGATGGCCGTCATGAAGTCGCGGCCGGCGTAGCTCATCAGGACCTGCACGCCGCCCACCGCCAGCGCGAACGTCAGCGTCAGGATCAGGAAGTAGCGCGCCTTGCGCCGGTGCTTGGACTCGACGAAGAACGCGCGTCCGATGCTGATGAACTGCCGCAGCGTCTTGCGGATCGGCGTCTTGTCGCGCTGGGCCGCCGGCTTGCCGTCTTTCTGCGGCGCCTGCGCCTCATTGGGGGAAGCCATCCGTTGAAAGGCTAAGCGGCCTTCGCATTGTCAGCAATGCGTGCCCCCGACGGCGGGCCTGTCAGCGCAGCTTGAGCACGGCGAGGTGCTCGCGAAAGCGCGTACGCGCCGCGATGCGGTCCTCGTGCGGGAGCTGCAGCTCGCTGCAGATGCGGCTGATCTCGTTGTCTTCGGTCTGCGAGATCGATTCGTCCGAGGAGCTGACGGCGAACAGGCACTCGAGCAGCGACAGCTTCTGTTCGCGCGTCGCCAGCTTGTTGAACTCGCGCGTGACCAGGAAGTTTTCGGTGCCGCCGAACAGCATGTTCTGCGTCTTGGCCATCTGCACGACGAGCACCGCCTGCTCCTCGGGAAGGCCGCCGAGCTTCGTGACGATCTCCTCCATCGCCTCCTGCTCGTGCTGGCTGACGTCGAGGTCGGCGCGCGCGACGCGGCACAGGATGAACGCGAAGGCTGCGACGTACTTGGCCTGGTCCGCATCCATCGAGTCCAGGGCAGCGACGATCTTGCGGACGGTTTCGGTCTCCGCGGAGGAGGCAGCGGTCTTCTTGCGGGACAGGCCCAGGAAATCGGCGATCGGCATGCGCGTGTTTTGCCGTGACCAGCCCCGAACTCCAGCCGCTGGCGCGACGACGGTGGTGCCGCCGTCGGCTCGGGCGGCGCCGGCCGCCCCGCGCGCCGCCGGTCGCTGCGGCGCTGCCCGCCGGCGACGGACGTGTCTCGGTAGTGGCAGCGCGGCGGCGGCCGCCGCCGGTTGATTCGTGGAGTTTCTCTAACTATGGAGAATCTCCATGGCCGCTTCCTCTATTCATGGTGATGCAGCGGCCGGCCCGGCCGCGGGCGCGGCCGAGCCCGAGGAAGGCCGCCGCAGCCGCCGCCGGCGCGAGCTGCACCAGAGGATCTTCGACACCGCCCGCGCCCTGTTCCTGCAGAAGGGCTTCGAGGCCACCCGCGTCGAGGACATCGCCGCCGCGGCCGACATCGCGCCGGCGACGTTCTTCAATCACTTCCCGAGCAAGGAGGCTGTCCTTCGCGAGATGGCCGGCGAGGTGTTCACGCGCTTCCATTCACTGGTGCGCGAGCAGCTCGCGCGCGACGTGTCCACGCGCGATCGCCTGATCGGATTCGCCGACACCGCCGCGCGCCTGGTCGAGCGCGGTCCGGAGCTGACCCGGCGTGTGCTTCTCGAGGTGCACAAGGCCGTGGGCCCCGGCCAGGCAGGAGCGGAGCTTGCCGGCCTGGAGGCCGAGATGGCCGCCGTCGTCCGCGCCGGCGTCGAGCGCGGCGACGTCCGCAGCGATGTCGAGGAAAGCCTGCTGGCCGAGCTGGCCGTCAGCGCGATCATCGGCGTCATGACGCGCTGGATTCACGACGGCGCCTATCCGCTGCGCGAGCGCATGCGGCAGGCCGCGTCTTTTCTCGCCGAAGCCTTCGCGCCCGGCCGTCCTCAGACCTGATTCCCGAAAGGAGCGAACATGCAGACCGAGCTTTGCAGGAAACTGGGCATCGAGTTCCCGATCTTCGCATTCACGCACTGCCGCGACGTGGTCGCTGCGGTGAGCAACGCAGGCGGTTTCGGTGTGCTCGGCGCCGTCGGGTTCTCGCCCGAGCAGCTCGAGGTCGAGCTGAAATGGATCGACGAGCACGTTGGCGACAGGCCTTACGGCGTCGACATCGTCATCCCGCAGAAGTACGAAGGCATGGGCGAGATCGATCCGGACGCGCTCGAGACGATGCTGCGTGCGCAGATCCCGAGCGAGCACCGCGAGTTCGCCAGAAAGCTGCTCGCCGACCACGGCGTGCCCGAGCTGCCGCCCGAAGAGAAGACGCGCGAGCTGCTCGGCTGGACCGAGGCGACGGCAGGGCCGCAGGTGGAGACGGCGCTGCGGCACGAGAAGGTGCGCGTGATCGCCAACGCGCTGGGCACGCCGCCGCGCGAGATCATCGAGCACATCCAGTCCACCGGCCGCATGGTCGCCGCGCTGTGCGGCAGCCCCAAGCAGGCGCTCGCGCACAAGGAGGCCGGCCTGGACTTCATCATCGCCCAGGGCACCGAAGGCGGCGGACACACCGGCGAGATCGGCAGCGTCGTGCTGTGGCCGCAGGTGATCGATGCGGTGGCCCCTCTTCCCGTGCTCGCGGCCGGCGGCATCGGCACCGGCCGCCAGATCGCCGCGGCGCTGGCCATGGGAGCGCAAGGCGTGTGGACGGGGTCGATCTGGCTGACGGTGACGGAGGCCGATTCGCCGCCCGAGCAGAAGGAGTCGTACCTGAAGGCCACCAGCCGCGACACGATCCGCTCGCGCGCGTGGACCGGCAAGCCCTGCCGCATGCTCAAGAACGAGTGGACGGAGGCCTGGGAGGCCCCCGGCAATCCCAAGCCGCTCGGCATGCCGCTGCAGTTCATGGTCACGGCCGATGCGGTCTCGCGCACGCATCGCTATGCGAGCAAGGCGCAGAAGGTCGCGTTCAATCCGGTCGGCCAGATCGTTGGCACCATGAACGAGGTGCAGCCGGTGCGCCGCGTGATGCAGCGCCTGGTCGAGGAGTATCTGGACTCGGTCGAAAGGCTGCAGGGGCTGCTGCCGCAGGCATAGCGGGCCGAGACTCAAGCCCTGCGCGTCTGTGGCGCGCCCCTCGGACCGTTTCAGCGAACCTCGTTGCGAATCGTGCCGGCGCGCTCGACGTGGATGACCACGCGGTCGCCGCGCCTGAGATAGATGCCGGCGCTGCGCGCCTCGCCGATGTAGCGCTCGATGGCGTGCGATGGCACGCCGCGGCCCCAGCCGCCCAGGATCCAGTCGAGCACGCCGCCGAGCTTCTGCGCCATGGTGACGCCCTCGAACACCGTTCCGCTCGGCGTGCCCGCCATGATCAGCGTGCGCTCGGGAATGACGCCCTCGGCCATGCCCGGCAACGCCACGCGCGTGCCGCGGTGCTCCCACGTCGTCTGCTGACGAGCCCACGTCTGGGCGAGGATCTCGTCGAAGTCCCAAACCATGAGGCTCGCCGGCGACTGCTGGCGCACGGCCTCGTTGACGTAGAGCCGAAGCTCGAGCCCGGTGGCGAAGCTGCGAAAATCGCGCGGGATCACGAACAGGTCGCCGACGGGCAGATAGCCGTCGAAGCTCTTGCCGGTGGCGAAGCCGTCGCCCGACTCGGGCTTCCACGGATCGACGTGCCGGAGCAGCGTGGCACGGTCGGTGTAGTCGTTGCACAGCATCACGCCCATGTGCGGCGGCGTCGCGCCCTTCGCGAGCGGCTCAAGCGTGACCCACGCAACCTCGACCTCGTAGTCGAGCAGCGCATCTCCGGCATCGACCGGCGCGCGCGGCGGCGTGGGAGCGACGAGCTTGGGAAACAGGAACGGACCGTTTTCGACGCCGGCGTCGGAGGCGTGCTCGGGATAGTTGGTGCCCGCGGCGATGTGCGCATCGCGCAAGTCGAGCGGCTGGACGAGGTCGGCCGCCGCAACGGTCACACGCGCCGCCGGCGCAGCGCCGTCGATGGCATGCTGCAGGCGCTCGTAGCCGTACTCGCGAAACAGCGCCACCGGATCATTTGCGTCGCGCTGCAGCGCGGCCGACAGATCGACGGCGTCCACTTGTCCTGCCTCGTACCGCTGCACCGCCAGCACGCGATGGTCGTCGCCGGTGCGGATGCGCGCGAACGTCAACGCCTCGCGCGTGGGGGCGATGGTCACGGAGTCGAACAGCGCGGCATCGACGGCCGTGCCAGTCTCCGCTGGCGGCGGGGCCGCACAGGCGCTCACGAAGGCTGCTGCCGAGATTGCCAGCCGCATGCCGGTTCTCATGCTGCCGAGCATGGCGCATCGTCCGCAGCGCCACCATGCGCGGCGACTTCCGCTGCAGGCGACGTTCCGACGATCGCCGCCATTGCATGCGTGATGGCCGCGCGAGGGTCGGCCAGGCCGGTGTGGCAACGAAAAGCGATGTGCTGATCGGGACGCACCAGCAGCACGCCGTCCTCCTCCATGCCCGCCGTGCCGCTCCACCAGCGTTCGGCATCGGAGAAATCGCGACCAACCTCCAGGCAGCGGATGGCCGGATCGAGGCAGCGTGCAGCGTCGATCCATCCCGACCCGGACGGCCCTGCGATCAGTGTCATGCCCTGCAATGCCACGAGGTCGAGCGTGGAGATCGCGCGCCCCTGCCGCTCGACCCAGCCGTGCGGCAGCCGTGAGCCGGGACGGGTGCTCGGCACGAAGTCGCGCACCGGATCGATCGCGGGCGCGCCATCGCCGTCGGATCGGCCGGCGGAAGCGCGGCCATCGCCGTCGATGCTCCCGCCGCGAGCAACGCCATCGCGGCCAAGGCGCGCGGTGGCGAAGGGATCGGCATCTGGCGCGTCGCCGGCAATGGCGCCGGCCGCGTAGCAGAACCCGAGCTGCAACCCGAGCATGTCGAAATGTTCGGCCTGGTTGGCGATCGCGGTCTCGACGGCGGCGCGACCGGCAGCGTCGGCGAGCGTGCGCTGCATGGCCGCGGCGGCATCGGGCGGATTGCCGAGCGTCCCCAGGGCCTGCGGCACCTCGAGCAGTCGCATCGCATTGGCCAGGCTCTGGTCGGCGTTGTGCCGGGCCACGCTGCGCCGCTCGACCTCGTAGGTCTGGAGCAGCGTCTCGGCGGCTTCGCCGTTGAGGACGGCCGCGATCTTCCACATCAGGTTGTGCGCGTCCTGCACGCCGGTGTTCAGGCCGAGACCGCCGGTGGGAGGAAAGCGATGGGCCGCATCGCCAACGAGAAAGGCACGACCACTCCGATAGCTGTCGGCGACCTGCGCCGTCATCGTCCACGCCGAAATCGTCGCCACGCTGATGTCGGCGTCGCCGTCGCGCAGCGCGCGCCGCACCAGCCTCTCGCACCGCGCGCGGTCGTAGCTCTCCAGCGTCTCGGCGTCCGGATCCCAGGCGTGCATGTAGACCCACTCGCTGTCGATGTCGTGCGCGACCAGCGTTCCGCCCGCATCCGGATCGCAGATCCAGTACAGAACGCCGGGACAGCCGGCGACCAGTCTGCGAAGGTCGGCGCGGAAGTGGATCATGATGAAGCTCTGGATGCGGTCCGGGCCCTGCATGGCGATGCCGAGCCACTTTCGAACGCGGCTGCCGGCGCCGTCGCAGGCCAGCAGGTAACGGCTGCGCACGCGATAGGATTCGCCGCTGTGCAGCGCCTTCACCGTCGATGTCACTTCGGCAGCGCTCTGCTGCGCCTCGCACCATTCGTGCGCGTAGCGTGGCGGCGGCAGGCCGGCGGCGGCGAGCGAGTGGGCGAGCACCGGCTCGAGCCGGTGCTGCGAGATGTTGCGCAGCGGCGTCGGCGTCACCGCAAGCACCTCGGCGCCCTGTCGCTCGAAGGGAAGGTGGCCGAGGACCTGACCGCCGAGCCGGTCCACCCAATACACGCGGCCGGCATCGGCAGGATCCTTGCTGACGGCCGCGATGGCATCCATGTCGACCCCTGCCTGCCGGAAGATCTCGAGCGTGCGCGCGTTGACGACGTGCGCCGCCGGTGCGCGCTGAGGTCCGGGCCGCCGCTCGACGATGGCGGCGGTGATACCCATTCGACCAAGCAGCATCGCCGCAGTCAGGCCCACCGGGCCAGCTCCCACGATCAGCACGTCGACGTCCAGCTGCTTCATGGTGCCTCCCTCAGGTCAGGCCGGGATAAGTGCCGCCGTCAAGCTGCAGGTTCTGGCCCGAGATGAAGCCGGCGCGCGCGCTGCACAGGAACGCGCAGGCATCGCCCACTTCCTCGGGCCGTCCCAGCCTCTGCGCGGCGATGCCGGCGCGCATCTCTTCGTAGGCCTGCTCGACGCTGTGCCCGCGCAAGGCAGCGGTCAGCTCGGCCATGAAGCGCTGGCGGTCGGTGTCGATGCGCTCGGGCAGCAGGTTGTTGATGGTGACGTTGGCGTGCGCGACCTCGCGCGAGAGGCCCTTGCACAGCGACGTCAGGCCCGACCGCGCTCCCGAGGACAGACCCATGGCCGCCACCGGCGCCTTGACCATCGCCGAGGTGATGTTGACGATGCGTCCGAAGCGGCGCTCGACCATGCCGTCGATGACGGCACGGATCATCAGCGCGGGCGCGAGCAGGTTGGCCTCGAGCGCGGCCAGCCAGTCGTCGCGGTCCCAGTTCTGGAAGCGCCCGGGCTGCGGTCCGCCGTTGTTGTTCACCAGGATGTCGGGCTGCGGGCACGCGGCTAGCAGCGCCTGGCGCGTTGCCTCCTCGGCGATGTCGCCGGCCACCATCGCCACCTCGGCGCCCGTCGCCGAGCGGATCTCGTCGGCAGCCAGCGCCAGCGTCTCGGCATTGCGCGCGTTGATTGTGACGGCCACGCCTTCGCGGGCCAGCGACATCGCGCACGCCTTGCCGATGCCTCTGCTGGCGGCGCAGACGATGGCCTTTCTTCCGGTGATTCCCAGGTCCACGTCGTGCTCCTCAGAAGTCGAGATCGGGCGGCGGCTGCGGGCCCCACTGGCTGAGCGCGTTGAGCAGATGATGCGAGGCGGGCGCGGCGGCGGCCGGGAGCAGATCGCTGTCGGTCCAGTGCTCGACGGTGAAGCCGAGCGGATCCTTCCAGTAGTCGAAGATCTGTCCGCCGAGCACGTGGCGCCCGATGCCCCAGTAGTGCCTGCCCTGTCCGGTCATCTTCAGGTGCTCGTGTCCCACCATCAGGTCGTCGAAGTCGGCAATCTCCCATGCCGCGTGTCCGAGCCGGCTTTCACCGGTTTCCAGGATGAGCAGCGTGTGGTGGTCGACCGGGCGGTCGCCGCAGTCGCAGCGCAGGAAGCGCCCGATCGGCTGGTCCGGACCTTCCACGAAGATGTCGTCGGACGTCAGCAGCCCCAGGTGCTCGTGGTACCAGGCGGCCAGCCGCGGCAGGTCGGCGGTCTTGATCGCCGCGTGCCCGAAGCGTTTGACCTGCGAGGGGCCGGGGCTGACGCGCTGCAACTCGCCGATGCGCACGCGTTCGCTGCCCGTGTTCATCGGCGGATGCGCGCGCAGCGGCAGCGGCGGGGCCGCCTCGATGCCGAAGACCACATCGACTCGGCGGCCGTCCGGATCCTGCAGCCGTACCACGTCGCCGCCGCCCGGCTCCCCCAGCGCCTCCACCGGCCGACCGGTGGCAGCGGCCAACCGTTCGAGATCGGCAGCCGAGGCCGCTTCGAAGGCCATGCCGACGAACGCGGCCGGTCCAAGGTGGGTGACGTGCACGTGGTGACGGCTGTCGGTGCCGCGCATGTACAGGGCCGTGTCGGTGCGCGCAGCGCGCTGCATCCCGAAGGCGAGCAGGAACGTCTCCATCACGTCGAGGTCGGGCGCGGAAAATCGGGGAAAGACGGCGTCGGTGCAGCGGATGATCGGGCCTGCCATGGGATCTCCTTGCCGGTCGAGGTGAGCCGATCCTAACGATGCCGCCGCCGGCTTGCTTGGCGCGGCGAGCCAATGTTCTTTGCCGAACGAGCCACGCCTTGACCTCGACCGAACGACGACAGCCCGCGACGCTGGCCAGTTGGAGCGCCACGCTGATTCGCGCCCTCGACGCGCACGGCATCGCCGGCGCCGAGCTCGCGCGCCGGGCGGGGATCGATCCGGAGTCGCTGCGGGCGCCCGAAACGCGAGTCGCCCGAGCCTCGCTGACGCGGCTGTGGGAGCTGGCCGTGCAGGCCACCGGCGACCCCTGCTTCGGCCTGACCGCGGCGCGATACGTGCAGCCCACGACGTTTCACGCGCTCGGCTATGCGGTGCTGGCCAGCGCGACGCTGAAGGAAGCGCTCGAGCGCATCATCCGCTATCGGCGGCTGATCGGCGACATCGTCCGCCTCTCGCTGATCGAGGAGGGCGAGGAGGCGCGTTTCGTCATCGACGTCTCCTCGGGTCCGGGCGTGCCGTACGAAGCCGTCGATGCGTTCACGGCGGTGTGCGTGCGCCAGACGCAGCTCCTGCGCGGTGAAGGCGGCGCACCGCGCGCCGTGCTGCTGCAGCGTCCCGAGCCGGCGGAGCCGGACGTCTTCACGAGGGCGATGCGTGCACCGGTGCTCTTCGAGCAGCCCGTCAACGCGATCGTCTATGCGCGCGCGCATCTGGAAGCGCCGCTGCCGGCGGCCAATGCCGAGCTGGCGCGGCAGAACGACGAGGCGGTCGCGCGGTATCTGGCGCGTCTCGACGACGGCACGGTGATGCACAAGGTGCGTCAGGCACTGCTGGAGGCGCTGCCGCAGGGAGCGCCGAGCAAGCAGGCCATCGGCCGCAAGATCGGCATGAGCGCGCGCAACCTGCAGCGACGTCTCGACCAGGAAGGGACGTCTTTCAAGCAGTTGCTCGAGGATGCACGGCTGGAGCTGGCGCGCAGCTACATGGACGAAGGGAGATACTCGATCACCGAGATCGCGTTCCTTCTCGGCTTCTCCGACACGAGCTCGTTCTCGCGCGCCTTCAAGCGGTGGACGGGAAGTTCGCCGCGGGCGGCGCGAACGAAGAACGTGACGGACAGGTGAAGCGCGGCGTCATGAGGAGTCGCCGCCGGCGGAACAGTGCAGCGGTCGCGTCTGGTCGCCGCGCGCTCAGCGCGTGCGGGCGATGAAGTCGGCGACCACGCGCGCCAGCTCTTCGCCCTTGTCTTCCTGCAGGAAGTGGCCGGCCCCGACGATGGTCGTGTGCGGCTGGCCGTTGCAGCCTGGGATGCGCGCCTGCAGCACCTTGTCGCCGCCGGCGGTGATGGCATCGCTGTCGCTGAAGGCCGTCAGGAACGGCTTGTTCCAGCGCTCGAGCACCTTCCACGCGGCGCGGTTGGCATCGGATGCCGGATCGGCCGGATGCGTGGGAACCAGCATCGGGAACGCACGCGCGCCCGCCTTGTAGGACTCCTCAGGGAATGGCGCGTCGTAGGCGGCGACGATCTCGGGAGCCAGGTTGTCCACGCAGCCGCCGCTGACGATGCGGCCGGTGGGGAAGTCAGCAACTTCCTGGGAGAACTTCTGCCAGCTCAAAAACGCCTCCGAGGGCTTGCCTTCGCCCGTGGGAAGAAAGGTGTTGGCGGCGACGATGCGATCGAATCGGTCCTCGTTCTCGGCCGCCAGGCGAAGGCCGATGAGGCCGCCCCAGTCCTGCCCGACCAGCGTGATGCCGCGTAGGTCGAGGCGATCGAACAGCAGCTCTCGCATCCACTCGACGTGACGTCCGTAGGTGTAGTCGGTGCGCGAGGAAGGCTTGTCGGAGCGGCCGAAGCCGATCAGATCCGGCGCGATGCAGCGATGCCCCGCCTGCACGAGGATCGGGATCATCTTGCGATACAGGTAGCACCAGGACGGCTCGCCGTGCATGAGCAGCACCGGCGCGGCATCGGCCGGCCCTTCGTCGAGATAATGCGCGCGCAGGCGGCCGCCTTCGGGATCGGCGACTTCCGCGTAATGCGGAGCGAACGAGAAGCCGGCGAGACGGGCGAAACGGTCGTCGGGAGTGCGCAGGATCTTCATGGGGGAACGGTAGGTTCGAACAGGCGCCCGAGCAACCGGCAGTCCGGCGCCGTTGACGCCTCGAAGCGGCGGGCGTAGCGTCCGCTCGACACGACAATTCGTGATTGGAGGACGCTCATGGCCACGAGTGCGACGGTGCAAAGCTCCACCAACCTGCCGATTTCCATCAAGCCAGGCCGGCTGTTCCTCGACGGCCAGTGGGTCGATGCCGTCAGCGGCAGGACCTTCGAGACCATCAATCCCGCAACCGAGGAAGTGCTGGCCGTGGTGGCCGAGGGCGACAAGGCCGACGTGGACAGGGCGGTAGCGGCGGCTCGGCGCGCGTTCGAGTCGGGGCCGTGGCCGCAGATGCGCGCTCGTGATCGCGGACGTCTTCTCTACAGGGTCGCCGAGCTCATCGAGAAGAACGCCGAGGAGCTGGCGCTCCTGGAGACGCTCGACAACGGAAAGCCGATCAACGAGACGAGCACCGTCGACATTCCGCAGGCGGCCGAGGTCTTCGCGTACTACGCCGGCTGGGCCGACAAGGTGTACGGCGAGACGATTCCGGTCGGCGACTCCTTCTTCACCTACACGCTGCGCGAGCCGCACGGCGTGTGCGGACAGATCATCCCCTGGAACTTCCCGCTGCTGATGGCGGCGTGGAAGCTGGCACCGGCGCTGGCGTGCGGCAACACGAGCGTCCTGAAGCCCGCCGAGCAGACGCCGCTGACGGCGCTGCGGCTGGCCGAGTTGATGGCGGAAGCGGGCATTCCGGCGGGTGTCGTCAACGTGATCACGGGCTTCGGCCCGACGGCCGGCGCAGCCATCGCCGAGCATCGCGGCGTCGACAAGGTCGCCTTCACCGGCTCGACGGAGGTCGGCCGCATCATCCAGCGCGCGGCGGCGAGCAATCTGAAGAGCGTGTCGCTCGAGCTCGGCGGCAAGTCGCCGAACATCGTCTTTGCCGACGCCGATCTGGAGCAGGCGGTCAAGGGCGCGATGCAGGGCATCTTCTTCAACCAGGGCGAGGTCTGCTGCGCCGGCTCGCGCCTGTTCGTGGAGGAGTCGGTGCACGACGAATTCATCGAGAAGCTGGCCAATCATGCCAGGACCATCAAGGTCGGCGATCCGCTCGACCGCAGCACGCAGATGGGCGCGCAGGTCAGCGAAGAGCAGCACACCAAGATCCTCGGCTATATCGAGGAAGGCCGCAGGAGCGGCGCACGGCTGGTCACCGGCGGCGATCGTGCCGGTGAGAAGGGATACTTCGTGCAGCCGACGGTCTTCACCGGCGTGCGCAACGACATGAAGATCGCGCGCGAGGAGATTTTCGGTCCGGTGGTTTCGGCTCTCACCTTCAAGAGCATCGACGAGGCCATCGAGACGGGCAACGACACCAACTACGGTCTGGCCGCCGCCGTCTGGACCAGGGACATCCAGAAGGCGCACCGCGCGGCTCGTGCACTCAAGGCTGGCACGGTGTGGGTCAACACCTACAACGCCTTCGACACCGGAGTTCCGTTCGGCGGATACAAGGAGAGCGGCATCGGCCGCGAGCTCGGACAACACGCCCTGCAGCTCTACACCCAGACCAAGGCGGTCTGGGTTGCGCTGTAGCCAGGACGGGCGCCAGGCACCTTCACGGCACGAGGATGTGCAGGATGCCCTTCTTCGTGCAGATGGAGCAGTTGCAGTCGGTGACGTCCGCGATCTTCGCACGCACTCGGAAGCGCACGCGGCCGCAGTGACACCCACCTGTCGGGCTCTCCCCTTCGTGCACCCGAGGTTGCGCGCTTTTGTCGTCAAGACGCCTGAAAGGGGCGGCGCAACCGGTGTCAAGTTCGTTGACAGCCGCGGCATTGCGGCGCAGCGTTGACGCATCAAGTCTGGCGATGGAGGCAGAAGAGAATGCGACACGACAGGATCATCCGGATTATGGGCGCGATTGCGGCGGCCGTCGTCATTGGCCACGGCTACTCCGGCATTGCCGCAGCCGATCCGGAAGGGCCGATCGAAAAGACCGGCGAGGCGATCGAGCGCGGCGTCGAGAAGACGGGCGAGGCCATCGAGAAGGGCGCGCGCAAGACAGGCGAGGTCATCGAGCGAGGCGCACGCAAGACCGGCGAGGTGGTCGAGCGCGGCGCCGAGAATACGGAGCGCGGCGTCCGTCGCGCGGCGCAGGAGACGGAGGAAGCGGTCGAGGAGACCGATGATGCGGTCGAGCGCGGCGCACGGCGCACCGAGCGTGCAGTCGAGAACGCGGACGACGCGGCCGAGCGCGGCGCGCGCCGCACGGGTCAGGCCATCGAGCGCGGCGCCGAGCGAACCGGTGATGCGGTGGAGCGCGGCGTCGAGAAGACCGACGATGCGGTCGAGCGCGGTGCGCGCCGCACCGGCCAGGCCGTCGAGCGCGGCGCCGAGGAGACCGGAGAAAACATCGAGCGCACGGCAGAAGAAGCCGGCGAAGAGATCGATGAGGAAGTGAATCCCTGACGCGGGATGCGCGCGGCGCGTCGGCATTGAGCCAGGGCCCGGCCGCCATCGATGCGGCCGGGCCCTTTTTTTAGATCATTGCCGGTGCTTGCGCCTCAGCCGATCGCGGCAGGCGCGATTCAGGGCAGCGTGACGGTGGACGTGCTCGCGCCAACGGTCGTCGTGGTGGTCCCGGTTCCGCGCAACAGCGAGAACGTGCTGGCGGCGATGTCACCGACGATGCCCTGCAGCGTCAGACGGTCGCCGACGGCCGGGCAGCCCTTGGCATCGGCCTTGTTCCAGGACTTCAGGAGCTTTTCTTCGTGCACAGCCAGGCAACCGGGGTCGACGTCCTGCGACGAGGCGGCCGCGGCCGCGTAGCAGCGAAGATAGCCTGCGCATTCCTTGCCGAGCGCCGCCATCTTGATCCCGGCGCATTTGCCGCCGTCCAGCCCCAGCGCGCTGGCGATGGACGCGACGTCATCGGCAAAGCCGTCGACGACGTCGCCGGCAGCACCCTCGACCAGGCACGTGCTGAGCGCTTCCAGCTCACTGTATATCGGCGCCAGGCGAGCGCCGTGCGTGGAAACGCAGGCCGGATCGACCGCGCCGCCCTTCTTCATGGCGACCGTGTAACACTTCGCGACAGCCTTGCAGACGTTGCCGGCTCCACGGAGCTGGCCGGCCAGACAAAGCTGCGCCGTTTGTGCCGCGCCCATTTCGGCCGTCCCCACGATGGCCGCCGACGCGACGAATGAAACGATCGCGAAACCGCGCATCCAGTTGCGCATTATCGATCTCCCCGAGATGAAGCTTCCCCGCTGCAGCTCGATTGTTGGTAGTGACCGAAACGGACCCGCATTACGCGGCTCCCCCGACCCCGCGCGAAATGTAGCAGGAATCGCACGCGGCGGTAGAGGAAAAGCCGCCGCGTCGGTGGATCCCATCATTCTATGTAGCCGCTGCCCCTCGCGTCGTGCGCCGACGGCGGAACATCTTCCCATCGAAGCAAAACTGAACGCATGCGAAAAAATCGACGATGCCGCCGCTTCGTTCATGACGACTCTTCGAGCAGATGCGCGTGCGCCGGGGCAGACACGGATGCCAGAGTCCTGCGCATCGCAATGCGCGCGCGTTCGAACACCGTGGCATCGCCGTGGAGCTGGTAGGCCCAGTTGGCCTCCTGAAGGAAGGCGTGCAGCTCGAAGGCGATCTGACCGTCGTCGGTGTCGTGCACAATGTGGCCCCGTCGCATCGCCTCGCCGACCTCGGCGCGCATCGCCCCGAGCCAGTCGGTCGTGAGCGCCACCAGACGATCGCGGATGCGGCCCGGACGATCGTCGTATTCGGCACAGGCCGCCGAGAAGAAGCAGCCGCCGCGGAAAACCGGGTGCTCGACGTGCCGCAGCCACGCCTCGACCAGAGCCAACAGCCGCGGCAGCCCGCGGGGCGCGGGGCGGGCAGGCTCGATGACCTCGCGTGCGAACACCTCCCAGGCGGTCTCGAGGACCGCCAGCTGAAGCTCCTCCTTGGACCCGAAGTGCGCGAACAGGCCGCTCTTGCTCATCCCGAGCGCTGAGGCGAGCCGGCCGATGGTCAGCGACTCGAGGCCTTCGGCGGACGCCAGATCCGCCGCCCGCAACAGGATCTGCTGGCGCGTTGCCGTGCCCTTGCCGCTGGTGGCGGGAGCCATGGCCCTGTTTTAGCACGGTCGTTCGGCCAGCGGCGAATAGTACGATCGTGCTTTTTGGTTACGGTCGTCCCGTGAGAACGGAGCGGCTCGCCGGCAAATGCGCGATCGGACAGATCCGCCAGTGTTTCCGCCGCAAGGCGCTGGACTGTTGTCGGAATCCGCGGCGACGGCTTCAATGCGGCCATGGAAAACACCAGGCGGCGGACCCTTGGCGTACTGCTCTTTCCCGGCTTCGAGGTGCTGGATGTGTACGGCCCGATCGAGATGGTCGGCAATCTCAAGGGCATGGTCGACATCGTCACCGTTGCCGAGCATGCGGGCGCGGTCACGAGCTCGCAGGGACCGCAGACGGTTGCGGCCGAAGGCTTCGCCACAGCGCCCCCGCTGGATCTGCTGCTGGTTCCCGGCGGCATCGGCACTCGCCGGGAGGTCGCCAATGAATCCCTGCTCGAATGGCTGCGCGCCGCCGCGGCCCGCGCCGAGATCGTGACTTCGGTATGCACCGGCGCCGCGCTGCTGGCCAGGGCGGGTCTCCTCGACGGCCGCCGCGCCACCTCCAACAAGTTCGCGTTCTCGTGGGTGATGGAGCAGGGCCCGCGCGTCCGCTGGGTCAAGCAGGCAAGGTGGGTCGACGACGGCGACCGAGTCACGTCGTCGGGCGTCAGCGCCGGCATGGACATGTTGCTGGCCCTGGTCGAGCGCTTGTACGGCAGCGAGCTTGCCACGACCATCGAGCAGCGAGCCGAATATGACCGCCATCGCGACCCCACCTGGGACCCATTCGCCAGGCTCTACGGGCTCGTCGACTGACGGCTGCCGCACGGGGTGCGGTGTTGCGAAGCCTTGGCGCTCCTTCCAGCCTGCGTCCAGGGCCTCTGCGCAGGCCGAGCGGCGTTCCGAGTGGCGCGGCGTTTCTTATACTATTCCGCGCCCGGGTTGCCGATGAGTGCCACTGCTTCCACCCCCAGCACCGACGGGCTGATCAAGCTCTTCAGCTACTACCGCGACGCCGAGATCCGCGGCGCCACGCTGCTCATGAAGATGATGCAGCGCGAGAAGGACCCCGAAGCCGTCGTCCTGTTCACGCGCCACATCAGCGACGAGATGCGACACGCGTGGCTGTGGACGAAGCGCATCCGCCAGCTCGGTGGGTTCCCGGTCGCCGTGCCAGACGGCTACCAGCGCCGCATCGGCAAGGCGCTCGGCATTCCGGGAAGCGTGCTCGACCTCTTCACCCTCACCGTGGTCGTCGAGGAGCGGTCCGAAAGGCGCTACGGCGAGCACGCCGCCAGCCCGTTCTGCGATCCCGACACGCGCGCGGTGCTGGAGGAGCTGACCAAGGACGAGAAGTGGCACATCTCCTGGATGGAAGACTGGATGCTGCGCCTGTCGCGCAACCACGGTGGCGAGGAGAAGGTGCGCGCCCAGCTCGCGCACTACCGCGCGGTGGAGCAGGAGATCTTCGAAGCCTTCAAGGAAGAGGAACGCCGCTGGCTCGGCTTCTCCTTCTCCGATTCCCGCGAGTCTGCCGCCGTTGCTGCGGGGTAGGCTCGACCTCGAGGACCTCGGTCCTGACACCGGGCTCGTCGGCATTGCCGGGTCGCGCACTCAGTTGACCACGCCCGCCCTCGTCCTGGACCTCGACCGGCTCGAACAGAACATTGAAACCATGGCCGAGCACTGCAAGAGCCTGGGGCTCTCGCTGCGGCCGCACGCCAAGACCCACAAATCGCTGCGCATCGCCAGGCTGCAGATGCAGGCCGGCGCCGTGGGCATCTGCTGCGCCACCGTCGGCGAAGCCGATGTGATGATCGCCGGCGGCATCCCCAGCGTCCTGGTCACCTCGCCGGTGGTGCAGCCTGCCAAGATCGAGCGGCTGGTGACGCTCAATCTCGCAGCGAGCGAGCTGATCGTGGTCGTGGACAATCCGCGCAACGTGGCCGATCTGGGCGTTGCTGCCGGGGCGGCGCCAAAGCCGCTCAAGGTCCTCGTCGACCTGGACGTGGGCCTCGGACGCACCGGAGTCGCCAGCGTCGAGGACGGCGTGCTGCTCGCGCGCATCGTGCGGGACACCGGTGGCCTCGAGCTGGCGGGCGTGCAGGCCTACTGCGGACATGCGCAGCACATCGAAGGCTTCGACTCGCGGGCCGAGGTCTCGCTCGAGCAGCTCCGGCGCGTGACGGCGCTCGTATCAGCGCTCGAGAAGGATGGAATGAAACCCAGGATCGTCACCGGCGGCGGCACGGGCACCTACGACATCGACCATCGGGCCGGCGTCTTCACGGAGCTGCAGGCGGGCTCCTACACCGTCATGGATGTGGAGTACGGTGATGTGGAGCTGAAGCAGGGCGCCAGCACCTCGCCGTTCGAGCCCGCGCTGTTCGTCCAGACCACGGTCATCAGCAACAACGCGCGCGGCATGGTGACGACGGATGCGGGGCTCAAACGATTCGCCACCGATGGGCCGAAGCCTCGCATTGCCAGGGGCGCGCCCGCGGGCGCCGTCTACGGCTTCTCCGGCGACGAGCACGGCTGCGTCATCTTTGCGGATCAGGATCAGACGCTGCCGCTCGGTGCCATCGTCGAATGCATCGTGCCGCACTGCGACCCGACCGTGAACCTGTACGACCACTACCACTGCGTGCGAGGAGACGAGCTCGTCGCGATCTGGCCGGTCGACGCCCGCGGCGCGGTCTGAGCGCCGGAGACAGACGCCACCTTGCGGCCGCGATACGGCCTTGCGCTTCTGCTCGCCGCGCCCGCCTTCGTCTGGACGTTCGACCTCCTGACTGCCACGCCGCCGCTGATTCTGGCAGCCGCGACGTTGCCCGCGCTCGTCGCAGCGGCGCTGATCGTCGCCGTGCAATGGCCGGCGCGGCGGCCGCTGAGGTTGCTTGCTGCGGCGTTTGCCTGGGGCGCGATCGGCGCCGCGTTCCTGGCCACCTCCAGCAACGAGATCGCCCGCGCGTGGATGAACGTGCCGGCCGGCGACGCCGGCCGCCTCGTGATGGCGACCCTCATCGCACCGGTGCTGGAGGAATCTGCCAAGGCATGCGGCCTGGTCCTGTTGTGGATGCTGGCTCCGCACGCCCTTCGCACTGCGGGCGACGGCGTCGTCTACGGCGTCCTCATCGGCATCGGCTTCGTGTGCACGGAGAACTTCCTCTACCTCGGCATTTCGATGCTGCAGGGTGGACAGGCGGGAGTGACGTCCGCGTTGTACATGCGCGGTGTCCTCTCGAGCGCAGCGCACGCGACGTTCACCGCATGCAGCGGAGCCGGCCTCGGCGCATCCATGCAGAGGGCGGGCAAGGTGAGCGCGGTTGCCGCAGCGGGCCTGCTTGCGGCGGTGCTGCAGCATGCGGTGTGGAACGGGATCGCGGCGCCGGCCCTCGTCGACACCGTCTGCGGCACTGCCGATGCCGCCGCGTGCGCCGCGGGAGCTGCGGAGGTCTGGCGCATTCCTGCCGCGACGGTGGTCGCGGCGGCCTTCCTGGCGCCAGGCATCGCGCTGGTGAGTGCACTGAGCGGAAGGACAGGGTGGCGAAGACGACGGTGATGGAGTGGACGTGCGCAGGTTCGAGCAATTGGAACGTCTTCATCGTTCCTTGCGCGGCAGCTTGCGCACGCCGATGTGGCGCTTGCCCGCTTCCCTGGCGCCACCCACCGACCACGCCACGCTCTGCACGCCAAGCTGCGGCAGGAAGCCCGAGACGATGCGCAGCTCGACCTCGTCGGCCGCGGGCGCCGCGAGCGCGAAGCGGAGCGGCCGCTTTCCGCTGGCGCGGCCGGTTCCCAGCGCATCATAGACGACGCTGCCGCTGCGCACGGCGCGTACCGAGATCAGCAGCTCGTCGACGGCCAGGCGCAGCGATGGAACGATCTCGAACGCCGTGGCGGTGACCTGGTCGCCGTCGAGGCTGGACAGGCGGCACGTCATCATCGGCACGGCGGCGGGCCAAGGGCCCGCTCGCGCTGCGCCTGCGGCACTCCCGCTGCTGCAGACGGCGCGCACCGGCGTCCCCGAGATGCTCGGCGATCCGTCGTCGAGCGCCTTGGTCTCGTTCTCGCCGTCGCCGTCCATGATCTGCACCCGCAGCGATTCCTCGGGCAACGCCTCCAGGCCCTGCATCCGCTCCGAATCGGGAGTCACCGGCGCGGGCGCCACTGCGCAGACGGCGTAGGCCTCTCCTTCGTACAGCCGCTGCGCGCAGTCCGGCAGCGCAGGCGAGCGCGGATCGAAGATCGCGTGCGTGGCCGCTGCGCGCACCGCTTCCTCGAACGCTCCCCGGCGCGGATCGCCGGCGAGCGTCGCCGCTCGTGCACGCAAACGTGCTTCGCCGCGCTCGCGCGAGCCGGCGAAGACGACGGTGGAGCGATCCAGCGCGGCCAGCACGTGCCGGCCGGTCAGCGCCGGCAGCCGCTCCGAAAGCTCGGGCGCCGCCGCGATCACCGCGTCGCGAGGCAGCGCTCGCACCGCATGCATGGCCGCCACGAACCCGGCGTCGGCCGGCTGCACCACGCGCGCTGCTCTCTGCGCGCTCATGCGCTGGGCCGCGGTAGCGATCAGCGGCGGCGTGGCCAGGACCAGGATCGCCGCCAGCGCGGCACCCTCGTCGAAACGCAGCGCCTTGCGCGCCTCCGTGACGGCGAATGCCGCCAGCGCCGCGAACGGCACCATCCACAGCGCGCGGTATACCATCCACGGCGACAGCAGCGCGCCCGCCGCCACGGTCAGCGGCGGAAAGAACGCGACAGCGGCGCCGGTCAGCGTCGCCGTCAGCAGATAGTCGCGCGAGCTGCCCTTGCGCAGCGCGAGCAGCGGCAGCGCCATCAGTCCGATGAGCAGCAGCGGGTGCGCAACCAGACGCGGATGCACCACGTAACCCATCCTGCCGAGGTGGACCAGACGGGCGCGTTCTTCGTGCACGCGCACGACAGGATGGCTCATGTCGTGCAGCTCGGCGCCGATGGCGGTCATATCTCCGCGCACGGCCACGCCCACCGCGGCCGGATAGATGGCCACCGCCACCAGGATGCCGGCGCTGATCAGGACCGCGCGCCGGTGCCTGCGATCGATGAGCCAGCGAACGGCAGCGAATGCCAGCAGCGGCGTGATCGCGAGCGCGTACACGAGCGCGTGCACCGAGGCGGTGGCGAGCGCGGCAAGCGCGACCACGATGGACCAGCGCGCCTCGCCGCGCGCGGCGCGAAGAAACGCCGCGGTGCACGCGGCCGCCGGCAGCGCCTGCGCAAGGATCTTGTCCTCGCCGGCGCGCGCCAGCAGCGGAACCAGTCCGCCGCTCCAGAGCACCACGGCTGCAAGGACGCACAGGCGCGCCGAGGCTCCCGGGCGGAAGACGGCACGAGCGAGCGCCCAGGCGCTGGATACTCCGAGCGGCGCGATCAGCAGCGGCGCGGCGCGTTCGTAGATCCACACCGGGTCGATCCCCGACAGGCGCGACCACAGCGCCAGCCCCATAAGCCAGGGGTGCACGTTGAAGCGCGCGAACGTGTGCGTGGTGCCGAAGAACGGCTCCTCCAGCGTCAGGCTCGGGCGCTCCAGGTAGGCCCGCACGTAGGCGAGATACCACCACCGGTCGATGCTGCCGCGAGGCGCGAAGAACGCTGCTGCCGCCGCCGTGGCAATCACGAGCGCGAGCACCACCCACGGCCACCACGCCGGCGAGACCTGCCACTGGTCGTCGTCATCTTCGGGTCTGGGCGGCGCGGCCGGCGCGCGGTAGCCGATGCGCGCCACGTAGCAGCCGCCGACCGTCAGCGCGGCCAGCAGGTAGGGAACTGCCGTGAGAGGAAGTCGCGCCGCAACGGCGATGCCGAAGCACACGAACAGCAGCGACAGCGATGCAGCGAAGCCGAAGGCGGGCAGCTCCCAGCGCTCGGGCCGCGCGTGCGTGGCGAGCACGACGGCGGCGCCCGGCAAGAGGAAGAGCGCAAAGGCGACGGCCAGCGCCGACGCGAACGTGCCGACCATCGCCGGCGTCGGCTCAGGCGGCCGGCGCCATCATCTGCATGTACATGGAGCAGATGTCGGGGCCCATGTCGGTGGGCAGGCCGAGGATGGGCAGATCGACGCCGCCGGCGCGCCACTCGTCCAGACGCCTGCGGCAGAAATCGGGCTCGCCCGCGATGACCAGCGCATCCATCATCTCGTCGGAGACGGCCGCGGCAGCCTCCTCGCGCTTCTTGTCGTTGTAGAGGTCTCGCACCTTGTCGGCGTTGTCGCCGAAGCCCATGCGCGTCAGGAGGCCGTGGTAGTAGACGCCCATGCCACCGATGTAGAAGGAGATCAGCCCTCGCGCCGAGTGATAGCTCATCTCCTTGTCGGGCATGGGGATGACGGTGGTGAAGGGCGCGACGGCCACTTCGCGCACGTCGCGGCCGCTGCGCGCGGCGCCTTGCGCCAGGATCCTCACGCCCTTGTCGAGCTGCTGCCAGGGCCAGAACGTGGGCATCCATCCGTCGGCGAGCTCTCCCACCATCGCGATGGCCTTGTCGTTCAGGCACGCGCAGTAGATCGGGATGCGGCTGCGGATGGGCGTCATCTCGAGCTTGAAGTGCCGGAACTCCCACAGGTCGGCGCCGGCATCGGTCAGGCGCTGCCCGGCAATGAGCGCCTGCACGACCTGGATGTACTGGCGAAGGCGCGTCAGCGGCTTCTCGTAGGGAATGCCGTGAAACCCCTCGATCACCTTCTCGCCGGACGTGCCCAGGCCCAGGATGAAGCGGCCCTCGGAGATCTCGTCGAGCGTGGCCGCGTGCATGGCGACGAGCCCGGGCGAGCGGCTGAACACGTTGACGATGCCGGTGGCCAGCTTGATGCGCTTGGTCACCAGCGCCATCTCGGTCAGCAGGGAGAACGCCTCGTACGCCCACGCCTCGGGCACCCAGAACGAATCGTAGCCGAGCTCGTCGGCCTGCTGCACGTAGCGCAGGATGGCCTTGCGGTCGTAGTTCTTCCAGAAGGGAACGAGGCCGGTTCTCTGTTGCATGCTGCTCCTCGGCGCCGGCGCGCGACGCGGCCGGCACTAAACGAGGGCGGCCGTGGGGAGTCAAGCTGCGAGAACGGCTGCTGTTTCTCGTCGGCGCAGGGTGAGCGGCCGGTTTCCTCTGCCATGGTCGCGTTGCGGCCCGCGCGGCCTCGTCGACCGCGCTGACCGCAGGCGGTGAATGCCTTCGCTTTCGCAGCGATGCCCGCGCTCACACGTCGCAAGAAATCGACTGTTGGCCCGCCGGCAGCGGTGGTAGAAACGACGGATGCCAATAGGTCGCGCCGGCCACTGCCCCACCATCGTCGTTCCGGTCCTCACCGCCGTGCTTGCCGCCTGCGGCAATGACGCCGACCTCGGCGGCGGCGCGGAGGCGGACACGCGGCCGGACGTGGCCGTTGTCCGAAAGATCAGCCAGACCAGCGGCGGCTTCAGCGGAGACCTCGCCGACTTCGATCAGTTCGGTTCCGCCGTGGCCGGCGCCGGCGACGTCGATGGCGACGGCATCGGCGACATCGTGGTTGGAGCCGATTGGAGCGAGGATGCGCAGACGCTGACGGCCGCCGGCGCGGTGTGGCTCCTGTTCATGAACGGCGACGCGACCGTACGGTCGCAGGTCAAGATCGCGCCGGGCCTGCAGGGCTTCGACGCGCAGATCGACGACGGCGGCCGCTTCGGAGCGGCGGTCGCTTCGCTCGGCGATGTCGATGGCAACGGCGTTCCCGATCTCGCCGTGGCCGCGCCCTGGCATGCCGAGTCCAACGGGGAGCGCGAAGGATCGGTCTACATCCTGCTTCTGCAGACCGACGGCAGCGTCGCCAGCTGGCGCGAAATCCGGCCGGGAAGCTTCGGCGACGCCGACATAGGGGAATGGGCGCTGCTTTTCGGTCTCTTCGTGGCCGGCATCGGCGATCTCGACGGCGACGGAATTTCGGAACTGGCCGTGGCTGGCGGCGATCCCTTGTGCTGCCGAACCGATCCCAGGGCAAGCGGCGTCTACATCGTGTTCCTGAACCGGGAAGGCGCGGCGGTTCGTGCCGTTCCCGTATCCGGCCTTCATCCTGCCCGTCACTCCGTGGCCGCTGCCGGCGACGTCGACGGCGACGGCGTTCCCGATCTCATCGCGTCGCACGGTTTTCCCTACGTCGTGCTGCTGCGCACCAACGGAAGGACCAAAGCCGTAAAGCCCGTCCGCACGCTCGATGAGGGCGACGGCGCACCGGCCTTCAGCACGAGCGAGCCGGTGGCATCGGCCGATCTGGACGGCGACGGCGTTGCCGAGATCGGCTTTTACAGCGACTGGTACGGCACCAGTCCGGTGCGCCATCTGATCTTCGAGTTTCTGGGTCGTGACGGTGCAATGCGACAGAGGTTGCTGCTCGGCATTGCGGGTCACGGCATCTTGGCGCGCAGCATCGCCGGCGTCGGCGACCTCGATGGCGACGGCCGCCGCGAGATCGCCCTCGGTACGCCGCGCGATGGCGATGGAGGCGCCGAGCGTGGCGCGCTGTGGCTCGTGTCCGTGCCCGCGATCTTCCCCGAGCCGACCACCACCACGACCTCGACCGTCGACTCCACGACGACGACGACGGTATGTTTCCCCGAGCAGTGCGATCCTGGCAGCGCCACCGACTGGGACGTCGAGGTGCATCTGGAGGAAAGCCGCGTGCTCGGCTCCCTCGACCTGTCGATCGAGTACGACGCCAGCCGCGGCTGGTTCGCAGGCTCCGGTGGCGACGTCGAGTGCGAGGCCGATCCGGAGCTGTGGGTGCTGAGCGCCTTCAACGACTGCACACCGCCGGGCTGCGACGTGGCAACGGTCTATGGCGGCGTCATGACCCTGCAGGGCTTCCAGGGCCCGCACCGGGTTGCCACCTGCCGCTACCGCAGCGTCTCCGGCCCTCCGCAGGCCGACGATTTCCGGGTGCTGACGCGCGGCGCCTCCCAGCACCCGAACTTCCGCGGCGTGCACGCGCCGCTGTACCTGGTCGTGCGGCCTGCGTCGGAGTGACCGGGCCGCGGCCCTGCGATCGCGACGCTGCTACACCCGCCGGTCTGAGGCGGGTTCAAAAAAGGCGACGTCGTTCTGTTGCTCTGAGGCAGGATTCACGTAGAGACGCTCCGCGGCTCCCGACGCTTCGACGCTTCCACTCAAGGGGACCCCATGCACCGTACCGACCCGGACTTCCCTGGCGCTCGCTGCAGCCTGCCCATCTGCTTTGCCGTCGCCGTCGCCGTGGCGGCGCTGGCGTCGGCGGGCGAGGCGCCCGCATCCCAGCTGCTGACTCCATCGGTCGGCGCCGCCGATGCGGCCATGGGCAGCGCGACCATGGGCGACCCCGAATCCCCCTCGGCAGCCGCGTTCTCCAACCCCGCCTCGCTCATCCTCTTCGAGCCCGGCGCCACCAGCGGCTCGCTCGGCATTGCCGTCGGCCACAGCTCCTTCGATGCCTCGGCGCCGCCTCGCTATGACAACCGGGACGGGTTCACGGGCTACGTTCCCGAGGGCAGCCTGGTCTTTGGCGGCCCCCACGGCATCCGCGCGGCGCTGGCGCTCTACGGCAGTCTCGGCGCATCGTTCGACACCGATGCGCAGCCGGCGGTCGGCGTGCCGCTCGAGTTCTTGTCGCGCTTCGCCGTCGTCAACGTCGCCGCCAACGTCGCCTGGAAAGCGACCGAGCGTCTGAGCTTCGGGGTGGGCCTGAGCCTGCTGCTCGGCGACGTCAAGCTGCGCTACACGACCGACATTCCCTATCACTTCAGCGTGTGGGGCCCGGGCGTTCAGGCCATCGCCGGCGCGCGTTACGAGCTGACGGACGCGATTGCGCTCGGGCTGGCGATTCGCTCGCCGGGCATGGTGTGGGCCGACGGCGACATGCGCCTGCCCAGCGGCAACAAGCAGGACGTGGAGCTGGACCTGGATCAGCCCTCGCAGATCTTCGTCGGCGTCAATGCCGACGTCACCGAAAAGCTGCACGTGGGCCTGCTGGGCCGCTGGACCGATGCGAGCATTTTTTCGCAGTCCTGGTTTCGCTTCGAGGAGACGCCGACGGGCGACGTCGCGTTCATCGCCGACGCCTCCGATGAATGGCTGATCGCGCTCGGGACGAAGTATGCCCTCACCGAACGCATCACCCTACGTCTGAGCGCGAGCTGGGCCGACACCATCGTCGGCGATCGCAGCGTCTCGCCGCTGCTCATGGATGTCATCGACTGGAAGATCGGCGGCGGCTTCTCGCTGGCGTGGTCGCCGGACTTCATCATCGACGTCACGGCGGGCCACGGCTTCGAAGACGAGCGCGACATCTCCAGCGCCGAGGCGCTCATCTTTCCGGGAGAGTACCGGATGTCGGGGCAGATCGTCATGCTCGGTTTCCGCGCGAACCTTTAGGCTCGGTCGCACGCATTGCCTCCGCGCGGAGCGGGCGGTAGCTTTCGCGCGTGAGCGTGGACAGGAGTGCAGTGGAGGCGCTGGCAAAGCTCGACGTCCGATTCGAGCCGTCGCCGCGCGTTCGCGCACGCGCTCTGGTTTCCGACTACGACGACTGGTACCGGTCCTGGGAGACCCATCCCGACGCGTTCTGGGACGCCGCCGCGCGCGATCTGGACTGGTTCGCGCCATGGTCGCGCGTCAGCGAGATCCACGGCAGCAGGCATCGCTGGTTCGTCGGCGGCAAGACCAACCTTTCGTACAACTGCCTGGAGCGGAACATCGAGCGCGGGCGCGGCCACAAGATCGCCCTGCATTTCGAATCCGAGCGCGGGCCGGCGCGAACGTACACGTACACGCAGGCAATGGGCGAAGTCTGCCGCATCGCCAATGCGCTGAAGTCCTTCGGGATAGGCAAGGGCGATCGCGTCGTGCTCTACATGCCGCTGACGCCCGAGGGCATCTTCACGATGCAGGCATGCGCACGCATCGGCGCGATCCACTCGGTGGTGTACGCAGGCATGGGCCCCGACGCCCTGCGCCAGCGCATCGAGGACTCGCACGCACGCATGCTCGTCTACGCCGACGCCACCTACCGGCGCGGCAAGGTGATACCTCTCAACGGCATTGTCGAGAAGGCGCTGCACGGCCTGAACTTCGTCGAGAACGTGCTCGTGCACCGGCGCGAAGGGTTGGGAAGGCTCGGATGGCGTGAGACGGATTTCATCGAGACGGTCTCGGCGCAGAGCGACGAATGTCCGGCCGAGCACATGGATGCCGACGATCCCGCTTTCATCCTCTACACGTCGGGAACGACGGGACGTCCCAAGGGCGTCGTGCACGTGCACGGCGGCTACGCGGTTGGCGTGCACACGCTGATCCGCAACTACTACGACGTCCGCGAAGAGGACGTGTGGTGGTCGACGTCGGACATCGGCTGGATCGTGGGCCATTCCTACATCTGCTACGGGCCGATGCTGGCAGGCTGCGCGCAGGTCGTGCGCGAAGGCGCCCCCGATCATCCCGACGCCGGCGTCGTCTGGAGCCTGGTCGAGAAGTATCGCGTCACCGGCATGTTCACCGCACCGACCGCAATCCGCATGTTCATGCGCGCGGGCGAGCAGTTCGTCGACCGTCACGACATCTCGTCGCTGCGCGTGCTGTACTGCGCGGGCGAGCCGTTCAATCCGGAGGCCTGGGTGTGGGCGCAGCGTCACATCGGCCGCAACGGCGCCGCCGTCGTCGACCACTACTGGCAGACCGAGATCGCCTCGCCGATGATCGGCACCTTGCCTTCGATGGCCGGCCGTCCCGGCTACGTCGGAAAGCCGATGCCCGGCGTGCGCCTGGACATCGTCGACGGGTCGGGCGCGCCGGTGCCGGACGGGCAGGGCGGGCTTCTGGTGATGAAGGCGCCGGTGCCCTACATGATGCGCACGCTGTGGAACGACCCCGAGCGCTACGAGTCGTACTGGAACGCCACGCTCGGCGGCTACGTCACCGGCGACATCGCGGTGCGCGACGCCGAGGGCTACTACGCCGTGCTCGGCCGCGCCGACGACGTGCTCAACGTCGCGGGCCATCGCATCGGCACCGCCGAGGTGGAAAGCGCGCTGCTGACGCACGCGGCCGTGGCCGAGTCGGCCGTCATAGGCCTGCCCGACCCGATCAAGGGCGAGTGCATCAAGGCGTTCGTGGTGCTGCGCTCCGGCGCCGCCGCCGGCGATGAGCTCGAAGCGCAGCTCATCGCGCACGTGCGCGACACGCTCGGGCCCATCGCGCAGCCTTCGGCGATCTCGTTCATCGGCGCACTGCCCAAGACCCGCTCGGGAAAGATCATGCGCCGCCTTCTCAAGGCCCGTGAGCTCGGCCAGGACGAAGGCGACGTGTCCACGCTCGAAGACTGACGGAATCGCACGCGCGTCTCGGGTGCGCGCGCGTGCCTCGGACCAAGATTCGGAGGGAGCATGAAGCTCGGACTTACCGCCGGCGCCTTCGGCGCGCAGATCAGGATCGACCTGGACGCGATCAAGGAGGCCGAGAGCCTCGGCTACGACTCGGTATGGACGGCCGAGGCCTGGGGCGGCGATGCGATCGTGCCGCTGGCGTGGATCGGCGCGCACACCAGCAGGATCAAGCTCGGCACCGGCATCATGCAGATGCCGGCGCGCACGCCCGCGATGTGCGCGATGCAGGCGATGACGCTGGACCAGCTCTCGGGTGGTCGCATGATCGTGGGGCTTGGCCCGTCCGGACCCCAGGTCATCGAAGGCTGGCACGGTGTCCCCTACGGCAAGCCGCTGGTGCGCACGCGCGAATACATCGCGATCCTGCGCAAGATCTTCGCGCGCGAGGAGCCGGTGACCTTCGAAGGCGAGAACTACCAGATTCCGTACCGCGGCCCCGGCGCCAGCGGCCTCGGCAAGCCGCTGCGCTCGATCCTCCACGGTCGCAAGGACATCCCGATCATCACCGCCACGATCTCGCCCAAGGGAGTCGAAGTCGCGGCCGAGGTGGCCGACGGCTTCATGCCCATCTGGACCAGCGCCGAAGGTCTGTCCACGTTCCAGGCATCGCTGGAAAAGGGCTTTGCCAGGTCGGGCGACGCCGACAAGAAATCGCGCTTCATGATCATGCCGATGGTCAACGTGGTGATCGGCGACGACGTGCAAGCCTGCCGCGACCGCGTCCGCCCTGGGATCGCACTGTACGTCGGTGGCATGGGCGCGCGCGAGAAGAACTTCTACAACTCGCTTGTATCGCGCATGGGATGGGAGGGGCCTGCCAGGAACATCCAGGACCTGTTCCTGTCGGGCAGGAAGGAAGAGGCCACCGCGGCCGTGCCCGACGATCTGGTCGATGCAATCACGCTGGTCGGACCCAAGGAGCGCATCGCCGAGCGCGTGGCGGCGTGGAAGCAGTCGGGCGTGCATTCGCTGATCCTGTCGCTGTCGCGGCGCGAGGACATGCGCACGATGGCCGAGCTTTGCCTCTGAGTGATTCGGGCTCTGCAGTCCATGCGCGATGATGGCGGCGCCGCGTCCGCGCGGCGGTGGGCGCCGCGCTGCAGCCGCCGTGTCCGGGTATCACGTTGAACGGATTCCCGCGCAGACGCCGAGGCCTTCGCATGCCTCGCACGCTGACGGAGAAGGCCATCGTGCTCGTCGTCGGCGCGGCGCTGGCGTACGCGTTGGGCCTGTGGACGGCCCCCGAAGATCCGCGCCGCGGAAAGATGCGCGATTACCCGGACGTCGTGCGAGGACGCGCGCTGGTCAACGACGGGGATAGCATCGAGATCGCACGCACTCGCATACGCCTGTTCGGCATCGACGCGTTCGAGCGCGATCAGCTGTGCGGGCGCAGCGACGGCACGCACTTCCCGTGCGGGCACGTTGCGCGCATCACCCTCGAGCGAATGGTCGGCAACGCCAGCCTGACCTGCGAGAAGCGCGACGTCGACGTCTACGGCCGCATGGTCGCGCGCTGCACGATCGGGCAGACCGACATCGCGGCCGAGCTAGTCCGCGAGGGCCTGGCGCTGGCCTATCGCCAGTACAGCAACGATTACGTGGACGAAGAGGACGAAGCGCGTCTCGGCCGGCGCGGCGCCTGGGATGGCCGCTTCACCACGCCGTGGGACTACCGGCAGGATCGCCGCTGAACGCGGGCCGTCGCCGCGGCTTTCGACCGATGCTCAGGCGACCAGGGCAGCCCGCAGGTTCCGGGTGCAGCGAGGGTCGAAGAGGGGGAAGCACCATCGACGGCTACCTTGCATGCCCCGTCATTATCGTTCGCACCGTAACCGCGAATGCCATTGATGTGATCGCGGCGGGGGGAGTACACGTGCGACGGATGCCCGCGTGCAATCGCGGGCAGAACAGAGCGGGCCGATCTACGAGCCGCGCCATCCCGGATTCACGGTCCTGCATCAGGTGGTCAGCCAGAACCTGGAGACGTTCGTCGAGTTGGCGCGCGCTCGCGGCCATCCTCTGCCGCTATTCGTCGAGCAGACCTTTCGCGACTACTTGGCGTGCGGCGATCCAACCGCGGGGTTCGTCCGCTTCCGTTGTCAACGCTGCCGCTTTGAGCGGATCGTTGCGTTCTCCTGCAAGCGGCGCGGCTTCTGTCCATCTTGCGGGGGTCGCCGAATGGCGGACACCGCGGCCAACCTCGTGGACTTCGTGCTGCCCGAGGTCGGCATACGGCAGTACGTGCTGTCGCTGCCATTCTGGCTGCGCCACCGCCTGGCCTATGATTCCGCACTGTTGACCCCAGTGGTCCAGGCATTCGTCGCCGCCGTGTTCGCGTCGGTGAGGAAGCGGGCTAAGCGCAAGCTCGGTGTTCGCCGCGGGCAGTGCGGCGCTGTGACGTTCGTGCAGAGGTTTGGCGGCGCCCTCAATCTGAACGTCCATTTTCACACGCTCGTGCTCGAGGGCGTCTACGAGACTCCGGCACGCGCGCAGCAGGTGCAATTCCATCCTTTGCCGGCGCCGTCGCTTGAGCAGATCCAGGAATGCCTGGCTGATGCCGCACGACGTATCGAGCGCGTAGTGGCCAAGGGCGGCGTGGGCTCGGAGGACGACGAGAACGGCGATCCGATGCTAAAGACCAATTTGTCGATGGCTGAGATCTATGCCGGCGCGGTGCAGTCGGTAGTGCCGCTTGGCACCGACAAGGGCAGACCAACGCGACGGGTCAGAAAGGAGCCACGCACCGCGCCGGCCTCGCGCAAACAGAGCAAGGATGGCTTGTGTGCCGTCGGCGAGGGCCTGAGCCTGCACGCTGGAGTCTTCGTGCCGGCGCGGGATCGCAGCCGGCTCGAGCATGTGTGCAGGTACGTGGCACGGCCGGCGCTGGCATCGGACCGGCTGACACTGATGGAGGACGGGAGCATCGACTACCGGCTTAGCCGCCCCTGGAATGATGGAACGACGACGGTCGTTCTGGGCCCGCTCGAGTTGCTGGCGCGCCTTGCGGCACTGGTGCCGCCGCCGCGCTCACATCAAGTCCGGTACCACGGCGTGCTGGCGCCCAATGCCGCGTGGCGTGACCAGGTGGTACCGGCAGTCAAGGTCGAGGCAGCGGCCGGCAAGCATTCGCATCGCAGGCACGACGGCCAACCGGCGCGACCAGTGCGCATCCCCTGGGCCGACCTGCTTCGCCGGGTCTTTGCCGTCGACGTGCTTGTATGCCCGCGGTGTGCTGGCCGCATGCACGTGCTGACGGGGCGCGACGCAATAGGGTCCGTCCTGGCGGCAGTCCGCAGATCATCGCCACTGCAGCGGTCACCTCCAGCACGCTGCGCAACGGGCTGAAACCACCGCAGGCTCCGATCACCTGTTTCCCGAAAAGCGCTAGCTGAGCACTGGCACCGCGCCCGTGTGCCGCAGTCCGCGTGAAAGCTCACACGTGGGCGTGGAAACTGCTGAGAAAGGTTGTATCAACCGCGGCGCGGGGACAGGAAAGGACAGGAAAGCGGTACCAGCAAGCCTTCGCGGCATTCGCGCAGTTGTCAGAATGGACCTTATCGGACCCGGGCGAGACCATAGAACCGGTGGCGATACGATGCGGAAGTGCGTTTGAATGTCTTATCCGCCCAGGCAAGCCGACGCAGAACTGCTACGTCGAGAGTTTCAACGGCCGATTGCGCGACGAATGTCTGAACGAGAACTGGTTTGCGAGCCTGCGAGAGGCGCGCATCGTGATCGAGGGATGGAGACGGGAGTACAACACGGAACGACCCCACGGATCGCTTGGAAAGCTCACGCCGGATGAGTACCGGAGGCAATTCCGACGACCGCTAACTGGAGAAACAATGACCGCGGGACTGGCATAACTCCCGGACGTGAAACGGGGGGCAGGTCACAATAGTAGCGGGACGGCGGGTATGTTAGGAGTGTCTCTGAGCTAATACAAGGCAGAAAAAAATGCGCCGGAAATTCACTTCGAATCATTCGCTGACCGTCACGTTCGTAACCCTGTTGCTGCTTTTGAGCGCGGCGTTTGCATCCACCGGCGCTAGCGCAGTTCTGAAATGCGGTCAGCCGGTCTCAGCGGGATCTCAACCGACGGCGTCCGACTCTTTGGTCGCCCTGAAGGCTGCCGTTGGCTTGCCGTCGTGTGACGTCACGCCATGCGTTTGCGATGTCACTGCACCTTCCGGAATCACGGCAACCGACGCTTTGAGCATCCTGCGTGCTGCAGTCGGCTTGGCGACGGCCCTTACGTGCTCGTGTGCGCCCTGCTCATCCTTCGCATTCTCGGCGACCGATGGTGGCGTAATGGACAGCGGCTGGACCGGCAAAGCTCATGGCGTCACACTGCCGAGAGGAGACCTATTCGGTGCCGCGGTCGCCAAGCGCTGTGCGGGCGATGGATCTACGTGTACCTCGAACGCAGACTGCGACGACGGCAAGTGCCAGTCTACCTGCGATTGCCAAGCTGACACAGCCTGCGACATCGTAGGACCCACCTCACCGCGGCGCTGCCTATCATCGCATGACACTTGTACGAGCAATGCAGATTGTAGCAGCCCATGTGTCCATTTGCTGGGCCCACCGACTCCACTCTCTTTGGCCGGAAATCCCGTTTGTGTCGTCACGTATTTTGACTCCGAGATGAACGGGATGTTCGACGTCAGTACTGGGAACCTCCGGTGGGATGCCGTACTGCGCCGTCGAAGCCATCTTGGCATATCACTCGACCAACCATGTCCGCGGTGCGGCGCGCCGGAAGAAGATCCTTCTATCGGCGACGCTTCGACGTGCGTCGGAGGCAGTAACAACGGGTTGGTATGTATAGTCGATGCAGTTCATCCCGAGTTTGGCGGAACTTCGTACGGTTGCCCACCGACACCAAGCCAGTTCGTGAACTCTGTGCCGTTTAGACTCAACGCGACAACAGACTCGATCGAGAGGACGGCGCAGTTTGCCTGCTCGGGTGGTGATGCTGCTTCTCATCCATCGCGAGGCACAGGTAAATGTGTAGATAACGAGCAGTCGTGCTCTAGCAACGCTGATTGCATGCGCTGCGTGGCAGATACCTCGCTTCCATGTGCTAGTAACGCTGAATGCGGAGACGTTGGGCCCTGTGCTGCAGCGCCGGATCAGCCAATTAGCTGCGGCTATTGGTGTCACTGCGGCATATGTGGTGATGCGAGTGGATTATCGTGCTTCAGCAACGCGGATTGCGCAGAGGGCGTTTCCTGCGTGGCCGATATGCTTTCAATGCAACAGTTGAAGCCCAATGATTGCGTAAACGACGACCATATTTGCGGGACATCATCAGGGGAGGAATGTGCCACCACTCGTCTCGGCGAGTGCGCGGCCGCCCCCGAGCGCCTATGCGCTACTGATTCAGATTGCCTTGCAGCTGGTCCGTGCGTGCCTAACATGGACCTTCCATGCTTCGAACATAAGATCTCTCGCAATGGAGAATCAGCTTCGTTCACCACTTTGTGCCGCACGGCGCCGTCTACCTTGGCTTGTCAATCTAGCGCTTCTTGCGGGATGGATGACGAGTGCATTGAGGCCTCGGACCTTCGAGTCGTGGCTGTTTATTGTTCGCCCGGTGAGCAGACGATCTTGAATGCCGCGGCGGGATTGCCTGGACCTACAGCATGGGCAGCGTCGCTACGAGTGGAGGCGTGCGCGTGCGGCGATGGAACCGTCGGCTGCAACGAGGCGTGCGACGATTCCAACACCAGTTCCGGTGATGGGTGCGACGAGTTCTGCGCGCTCGAAAAGTAACTGGAGAATCCCGCGTATTGGCCTCAGCGATTTCCGACCATCGCTAAACGGTTGCAGGTCTTGAGCGTCCTTTTCTTGTACGGCTGCATCAATCACGCCGTCCGGCTCCACGAGAAGCCGTGTGGCCGCCCTGGTCGGCGAGTGTGAGCGACGTTCCCCCTTCCGAAGCGAACCATTCCATGAGCCAGTTCTGCCGTATCCGTTCGGCCAGTCGCGTCTGGCCTGACGGCCGCCTGACCGTAAACGTCCGATAGTCCCCGCCTTCCGCGGCCCGGCGGCGTCCTGCGAAAATGCGGACCAGGAGGTTCGCCATGCCCAAGCCGAAACGTCGTATCCGCCGTACCCGTACCGCCCAAGAGATCGCCGCGATCCTGGCCGCCTTTGATCGCAGTGGCCAGTCCGCCGCAGCCTTCGCCCGAACCAGGCCGATGTCGCTGAGCACGTTGCGATTCTGGCTGCGGCGCCGTCGCGGCGTCGTCACCGTCCCGAAACTGGTGCCGGTCAAGGTGATCGCGGCGCCGATGGCGGCGGCGCCGACGCCGCCGATCGAGATCGTGTGTCAACGGGAACCCAAAATTCCCCAGGTATGGGAACTGAAAATTCCCCACCCTCAGTTTCACTGCTGCGCCTCTGCCTCTTGAACCAAGCCGGCCTTGAGCTTGTCCTTTAGCCGGTAAGAATTGCCGCGGATGTTGAGCGTGATCGCGTGGTGCAGCAGCCGGTCCAGGATGGCGGTGGCGATCACGCGGTCTCCGAACACGTCGCCCCAGCTCCCGAGGCTCTGGTTGCTGGTCAGGATCATCGGCCCGCGCTCGTAGCGGCGGCTGACGAGCTGGAAGAACAGGTTGGCTCCTGTGCGGTCGATGGGCAGGTAGCCGATCTCGTCGACGACCAGCAGCCGCGGCACGGAGTAGAACTTGAGCTTCTCTTCCAGCCGACCTTCGCCGAGCGCCTTGGTCAGGCTGGCGATCATCGCCGCGGCCGTCGTGAACAGTACGCGGTAGCCGCGTTCGATTGCGCGCAGGCCAAGGCCGACCGCGAGGTGAGTCTTGCCCACGCCGGGCCGCGGCGCGGGGACAGGAAAGGACAGGAAAGCGGTACCAGCAAGCCTTCGCGGCATTCGCGCAGTTGTCAGAATGGACCTTATCGGACCCGGGCGAGACCATAGAACCGGTGGCGATACGATGCGGAAGTGCGTTTGAATGTCTTATCCGCATGCGATCCTTCGACGAGCCTTAGTCCGATCGCGCTTTGAACCGGGAACTGTCGTTGAGCGTCGCACTGGAGAAGGTTGCTTCCCAGCACTTGCCAGTCTCGGTGTTCACGAGTTGGGCTATGATGTTCGGGGCTTTGACGAGCGGCATGCGCGGTGGACCCAACGCGGCGCCAGCGGCGCGAAGTTGGATCTTTGCTCGCCCGTCGCTGCCGGGCGTCAAAGATAGAGAGCGAATAGACCCGTTGGAGAGCGCACTATCGCGGTAGGCAAAGCCGTCGCCTGCCGCGATCCAGCAAGGTCCGTCAGTGCAGGCCAATCCCGCACCGGCATCCGCTTCGAACACTACGCGCACGGTATCTGCAGGCCTGTCATAGATACAGAATGCATAGCTTGTGCCGGTGGTCGGGTCGCCGAGGTCCTCGGTGGTCGTGGCCTGTCCCGCAGTCCATTTCCACACCAGCTTGTCAGTGCCGCCCGGGCCATCCTTCAACATCAGGCGTGATCGGCCTGGCAGAGTTGGCGACAGGCAGGATGGCGACGGTGATGGGGGACAATCCTCCTGGCCGCGTGCGAAGAAAATATCGCGGTCATCGCCGACGGTGCCATTTAGCGAATTGTCCGAGGCCCACACGCCAATCCAGGCGCCGTTGCCGCCATAGCCGACTGTCGCAAGTGCGTCCGAGGCGGAGCCGTCACGTGTCGCACCAACGTTTACTGCCGACGGCGTGGTCCACGTTTGACCGCCGTCTAGTGATCGCGAAAAGAAAACGTCGGGATCCTGACCTGTTGTGCCGAATGACGTGTGCCAACTGGCGTAGAATGCACCGTCAGGCCCCACCTCCAGGCCGACGTCCTCCTCGTACCCATGATCCGAAGCGAATGTTGCCGCGAGTAGCTGCGGCGCAGACCATGTGGCTCCATTATCGATTGAACGAGCGACGTGGATACCCGTCTCCTCATCCACAACCGGCGCGGCCTGAAGTCCCCAGGCGATGACCCAGGACCCGTGGGCGTCCGTCGTCATTGCAAGACCCAGCGGGCTTCCAAAGCCGGCGGACCCCACAAACACCGGCGAACTCCACGTTTGGCCATTGTCGGCGCTGCGCGTTGCGACAACAGTACCACCGCGACGCCAGCAGGCGACCCAGTTGCCCGTACCGTCGGTCGCGGCGTCGATGAAGAAGTCGCTGTAGACATTATTTACGTCGTCGAAATCCAGCCGCTGCCGCGGCAGCCACGTCAGGCCACCATCGACAGACCGATCGAGCTGAACTTGGGTACCTCCACCGTCGCTGAAGATACCCCACGTTCCCAGCCCATCTGTCGCGATTGCAGGTCTCAGGCCACCGCCGAGCACGGTGGCAGCAGACCAGGTCTGTCCCGTATCCGCCGAGCGGCTCACGGTGACCTCCTGACCACCCCCGCGACCCCAAGCCGCAATCCAAATACCGGCTCCATCTGTTGTGACCGTCGGGGCAGTGTCATTGCTGTTCGGGTCGGAGGCTGCATTCGAATTGAGGGTTTGCGGAGTGCTCCACGTCATCCCATCGTCCGTAGAACGGACGAAGTACACATCAGTGTCACTCGCCGCTGAAGATGCAGCATCCCAAACGGTGATCCAGTTCCCGAGTTCGTCTCCATCGACAACAGGGCGGCCCTCATAGGCGGCGGGGTCATCGCTAACGGCGTGGGAGCCGATCGCCGCGGGAGGTCCAAACGACAGGGTCGCCTCTGCCTGAACCACCGATGTCAGCACAAGAGCGAGAGACCAACTGACAACGTGTACGAAGCTCATATCGTCCCAAGGCCGCTTGAATATGATCATCACGTAACTGCCCTTGGCACTTTGATATGCAGGCGCAAATTCACTGACACGGGGTCCCCCACGACGTGGATTCGCGGTCGCAATCTAGCGTATCATCATCGGCGGTTACACACTGTCTCCAGCACGCCAACTGCACGTCAAGGTCAGCAACGACGCCGTCGAGTCTGCCGTTGCTGAGATTTGGCTTGGCGTCGAGTTGTCGTGCACCTGACCGCACGCGCTCGACCTCCTCTGGGTTTCCGGTCAACTCGTAGACGTCTGCGAGCCTTGCACGCGCGTCATTGAGGGTGCCCTGAACGGGGTCACCGTTGCCCCGAGCCTTCCAGCTCGCCGGAGCACAGAGAGCGTCCTGCGTACTTGACAAATCGTGGCTCGGATTGCAGTCGATCCTCACAGAGCGGCATTTCTCCGTCGACTTGCAGTCCCCGTCGCCCTGGCATCGCTGATTTTTCAAAACACCACACGTAGCATCCGATTCAAGGGCCGTCCCCACGGAAACGCAATTGTGTGTATCGGTGAACGAGGTCTTGCTCAGGCACACGCCGCCAACGATCTCGCACGCTTTCTGATTGCATGGTGACGCCGCGTTTTCGCCAAGTTTGTCGTAACATGGCTCCCGCGAACCGCCAACGACAGTCTTTTCGCTAAGCACCGCCGTGGTTTGCGCGCTGTCCCGCGGCGCGGGGACAGGAAAGGACAGGAAAGCGGTACCAGCAAGCCTTCGCGGCATTCGCGCAGTTGTCAGAATGGACCTTATCGGGCCCGGGCGAGACCATGGAACCGGTAGCGATACGATGCGGAAGTGCGTTTGAATGTCTTATCCGCGAGATCGCGCGCACCCGCATCCGCCTCTACGGCATCGACGCCTTCGAGCGCGACGAGCTGTGTGGCCGCAGCGACGCCGTCGGAGCGACGCGCGCGGTCTGCGGTTGAGCCACGTTGAGCGAAGCGGCGGCCTGATGCGGAGCGAGCCGCGCGCGGCCTTTCAGCCGACCAGCGCCGCCTGCACCAGATCGCTCAGCCGCTGGTGCCGCGGCGTGCTCTTGGTCTCGCGCATCAGGCCGGCCGAGAGGAACACGTAGATGAGGTCACGCTCCGGATCGATCCAGAAGCAGTTCGAGCCGGCGCCGAAGCCGCCGAACGTCGACGGTGAGCTCATCAGCCCGAACGGCGTCGGAAAGTACGCGCCCTCGCCGCGCACGAAGAAGCCGTAGCCGAGGTAGGCGGGGAACAGCGGCCAGCCGAGCATCGTGCGCGCGAAGTCCCACAGGCTGTTGGGCAGGTCGCCGGTCTGATTGGTCGTCATCAGCCGGATCGTCGACGGCGACAGCAGGCGCTTGCCGTCGAGCTCGCCGCCGCGGCGGAAGCATTCGGCGAAGCGGTAGAAGTCGTGCGCGGTGGTGAGAAAGCCGCCCGCGGGCATCTCGAACTTCTCGTCCATCATCGCCGCCACGCCCTCGAGCAGATCGGCGTCGAACATGTCGGTGGTGCGGTCGCGCACGACCACCGGGACCCGGCGCGGCGCGAGATCGGGCCGCGCTCCCAGCGACGTGTCTTTCATTCCGAGCGGCTCGAGCAGATCCTCGGCGACCACGCGCCGGAACGGCCGGCGGCATCCTTCGAGCTTGCACACTACCTGTGCGAGCACGGCATGCGCCACCACCGCCGCATAGCTGACGCGCGTGCCCGGCGTCGCATCGGGCAGGACGCGCGCCGTTGCCATCGTCACGGCTTCGATGCTTCCGAAATCCTCCGGGGCCATTGGCGGCATGCCCAGGGGAAGCCCAGCCTTGTGGATGATGAGATCGCCGATGGTGACGTGCTGCTTGCCGAGCACGCCGAACTCGGGAATCACGTCCGCCACGGCCGTGGTCAGCGCGATGTCGCCGCGCTCCACGCGCATCATGACGACGGCGTTGGTCAGCTGCTTGGCGATCGACATGGAGAAGAAGACGTCGTCGGTGCGCGCGTGCCGGCCCGAGGCGCGGTCGGCGAAGCCGAACGCCTCGTGCATCGCGACGTGGCCGCCGCGGGCGACGAGCACGACGCAGCCGTCGTAGCGCTCGGCGTCGATGTCGGCGTTGATGGTGCGGCGCAGCCGTTCCAGGCGCTCGGGGTCGAATCCCAGCTCTCGTGCGTCCGTGCTCATCGTGTCACCTCTTCTGGCCGGAGTCGGCATTGCCCGCGCCGGCCTTCCCGGCGTCGTCGCCGCCGGCATCCTTCTTGTCGTCCTGACCGAGCACCTCTCCCTTCTTCTTCGGCACCAGCTTCATCGTGTAGGGGTGATCGGCATAGCGTACGAAAATGTCGGTCCAGTACTTGTCGGCCATGGCCGCGGCCACGGCGTCGGCCTTGTCGGGCGAGGGAACCATCTCCACCGCCGGAAACTCGAGATCGTCGGCGATGCGCACCGCGACGATCGGCTTGCTCTTGTTGCAGTCCACGCGCGCGGCGGCACGCGAGCCGAGCCGCACGTACACGTCCTCCTCCAGCACGACCAGCCACACGTACGACCAGTGCTCGCCTTCGTCCGGGCAGTCGGTGCGGAACTGCAGCGTGTCCTCGTCCATCCACATCTCGGGCGTCCATTCCGGATCCGGCTCCGATCGGGCGCCAGCCCCGAGCGCAAGCGCCATCACGATCGCCAGCGACAACAACGATGCGGCGACGTTCTTCATCACGATCTCCTTATCACCGGCAGATCCGGCACCAGCTCGGTCAGCAGCTCGAGGCCCTCGGGCCAATCTCCGAGGCCGCTGTCGGAATTGATGTGGCCGACCGGTCCTGCGTCCACGAGACGGCTTCCCCAGGCACGCGCGCAGCGCCCGGCGTGTCGCAGACTGCCGTACGAATCGTTGCGGCTCGCGACGATGATGCTGGGGAAGGGAAGGCGGATCATCGGAACCGGCGCGAAGCTGGAAGCCTCGCGCGGAAAGGACGCGCCCTCGGGGTCGGGCGGTGCCACCAGCAGCGCGCCGCCGATCAGCGGCACCACGCTCTCACGGCTGCGCGCGACGTTGCGCAGCATCGTCTCCTCGTTGACCCAGTGTGCGACCAGGAGGCAGGCCAGGCTGTGTGCGACGAGCACGACGTCGGGCGGCGAGGCGGCGATGGCGGCATCGAGCGAGAAGAGCCAGTCCTCGAGGTCCGGATGCTCCCAGTCGCTCTGCTGCACGCGCCGGAAGTCCGGATACAGCGTCTCCCAGTGCGTCTGCCAATGGTCCGGACCGGAGCCACCGAGGCCCGGCAGGATCAACACGCGCGTTTGCGGTGAGGAAGCCGTGGAACACTCCTCTAGAGGCTCAGCGTCATGAGCGGCGGGTTCATGGTGACCGTCACGAGGCCCATCGCGTGCATTGGTGCCACTATCGGCCGCCCCTTACAAGAGCGTGAATCGCTGCTATAACGGCGCGCATATGACATCCGCAGCACCAGCCATTCATTGGGACGGGATCACCGAGCAGGCCACCTCGCTCCTGTCCGAGTACATCCGCATCAACACCACCAATCCTCCCGGAGGCGAAGAGGCTGGCGCGATCTTCCTTCGCAACGCGCTGGCGCGCGAAGGCATTGACAGCAGCTTCTACGATGCCGGCAACGGCCGCGTCTCGATGTCCGCTCGCGTGCCGGCGACCGTCAATCGCGGGCTCGACCCGATCGTGCTGCTCTCGCACATCGACGTCGTGCCGGTGGAGCCGGAGCACTGGCGCGTGGATCCGTTCTCGGGCGCCGTCATCGAGAACGTCGTCTGGGGCCGCGGCGCGCTCGACATGAAGGGCATGGGCATCATGGAGCTGCTCACGCTCGCGCTCGTCAAGCATCACAAGCTGCCGCTGGACCGTGACCTCGTATTCGTGGCGGTCGCCGACGAGGAAGAAGGCGGCATCCACGGCATCCACCATCTGGCCGAGCATCACCCCGAGATCCTCAAGGCCTCCTATGTCTTCAACGAAGGCGCCTACGGCTTCTGCGAGTTCATGGGACGTCAGGCCAGCATCGTCGGCATCGCTCCGAGCGAGAAGAGCCCGTGCTGGCTGCGCCTCCGCTCGAAAGGGGTTCCGGGCCACGCCTCGGTCCCTCATTCGAAAAACGCGCTGCTCAAGCTGGTCAAGGCGCTCGCGCGCATCGACGCGCACGAGCGGCGCGCGGTCCTGACGCCGGCCGTCGAAGGAATGCTGAAGACGCTGTCGCAGAAGGGCTATCTGCCCGAGGACCTCGACCCGCGCGACGAGAACGTCCTGAACATGCTTGCTTCAGTGGACGCGCACCTCAGCGCCATCACCCACGACACCGTCAGCGTCACCAGCGTACACGCCGGCAGCAAGATCAACGTGATTCCAGCCGGTGCCGAGGCCACCGTCGACTGTCGGCTGCTGCCGACGACGGACCCCGCGCAGTTCGTCGATGAGATCCGGCGCATCGTCGATGATCCCGACATCGACGTGGAAGTCGTCTATCAGCACGACTCCGGCATGTCGTCGATGGACACTCCGGTGGTCAGCCTGGCGGCAGAGGTCATCAAGGAGAAGCTCGGCGACGACGCGTTCCTCATGCCGCAGCTGTCGCCCGGCTTCACCGACAGCCACGCCTACCGTGCCGCCGGAGCGCAGGCCTACGGCTTTACGCCCGCGCTTCTGACGCGCGAGGAGCTGACGACCATCCACGGGCACAACGAACGCGTCAGTGTGGCCAACCTGCGGCTGGGCACCGAAGTGCTGTTCGAGGTCGTGCGGCGCCTCGCGGCGCGAGGCTGAAGCGTGGTCCTGTCACGCGACAGCCTGCTCGCAGAGATCAAGGCCGGAACCGTCACCATCGACCCGTTCGACGAGCAATACCTGGGGCCGGCTTCCTACGATCTGCATCTCGGCAGCGAGATCCGCGTCCTCAATCGTTTCATCAAATCGGTCGACGTCACCGAGGACTCCGACTACGTCCGTTTCAGCAAGGTCGAAGCCCTTGTGGCGCCCTATGAGCTCGCTCCCGGACAGACGATTCTCGGCATCACGCGCGAGCGGATCAGCCTGTCGCCGCAGCTGTGCGGGTGGCTGGAGGGCCGCTCCCGCTTCGCCCGCCTCGGTCTGATGATCCACATCACTGCCGGCTTCGTCGCCCCCGGCGTCAGCAACCGACAGGTCCTCGAGATCTCCAATGTGGCGCCCTATGCGCTCCGCATCCACGCAGGCGTGCGCATCGCGCAGCTCATCGTCCAGAGAGTGGAGGGTGCGGCGGTGTACAAGGGACGCTTCGCGCAGCAGATGGATATCTGAGCGCATGACGGGGGGCGTATGCCCCGCATCGCCATCGGCTCCGCGATTTTTCCGTCCGTGTCGGCTCGTTCATGGCCGCAACGTCGTTGACCAGCGCCGCCTGGCCATGGGAAAAGAATACGAACGAGCATTTCGTCGCCATCGTCATCACCGCAACCTAGGGGTTCGACATGATTGTCCCATCGTTTATCTCGACCACTGCGCGGGCATCTCTGTTCGCTACCGCGTTCGCCGCGCTGACGCTGGTCTTTGCCGGCAGTCCGGCCGCAGCCCTGGCGGGCGAGATCCTTTGCGGCGACCCCATCGACGACGACGAGATCAAGGCATCCGACGCGCTCTACGTCCTGCGCACCGCGGTCGGCACGCTGACGTGCAGCCTGAGCGTGTGCGACCCGAACAACAGCGAATCGGTCACCGCCACGGACGCGTTGATCGTGCTCAAGGCCGCCGTCGGCACCGAGGTTCCTCTCAACTGCCCGTCGGCGACCACCACCACGAGCAGCACATCGACCTCCACGTCGTCGACGACGACCACGACGACGCTGTCGCCGACGACCACGCTGTCGCCGACGACCACGCTCAGCCCGACCACGACGCTGGAGCCACCCACGACGACCTTGGCACCGACGACGACGACCGAGCAGCCGACCACCACGACCGAGGAGCCGACCACCACCACGACGCTGGAGCCGACCACGACGACGATCGAGCCGACGACGACCACCGTGGGCCCGACGACGACCACGACCAGCATCGCGGACGCGCGGCAGCTCAACCTGGAGCTGCTGCCGCCGGTCCTCATGGCCGGCAACACCGGCAGCATCGAGGCTGTGGTCGTTGACGGTTTCGGCGACCCGGTTGATCCGCAGCCGGCCATCGATCTGAGCATCGCCCCCGGCGACGAGGCCACCGGTACCACACCCATGATTTCCGGCACGACGATCAACGTGCCCGCCGACGCTCGTGGCAATTTCGTGGTGACCGCGAACGTGCCTTCGCTGAACCTGACGCAGATGGCCACGCTGACGGTGCTCGAGCCGACGCCGATGAACACTGCGCTCAGCGAGTTCTCCGCCATGCTCGGCGGCGGCGCCGATTCCCTGTTCGAGGCGACCGCCGCCGCCGGCGGCACCGATCAGGCGGCCCTCGATACGGCGATCGCCGAGCTCGAGATGACGCTGAACGCCATCGATCTGGACCAGCTCCAGCTCGTCACTCCGCTCTCGCCGCCGGGCGGATTCCCGCCCTCGCTCGGCGAGCTGCAGTCCGAAGGCTTCACGGCGACCGCACAGGACACGACGTGGGTCTCGCTGGTCGATCAGATCAAGGCGCAGATGCAGGCGATCACCGATCTCATCCTCGGGCTGGACCCCACCAACGTCACCGACGAGCAGATCGATCAGCTGGCGCAGGAGGCAGGAGAGCTCAATGCGCTCGCCAACGCCCTGGCCGATCTGAACCCGACCGTGTACGCGGGCATCGCCGCGGAGAACGAGATCAACGTCCTGCTGGGTCAGACGCTGCCGAACTTCGTGGCGCAGATCCTGTCGTTCGCCGTCGACATGGCCGAGTCCGGCACGGTCGCAGGCGCTCCCTCGCCGGCGGCGACCGGATGGGTGGCGATGCTGCTGAAGGCGGCCGGTCCTTCGGAAGCCGAGGCCGCGTTCTTCTTCGACATCGTCGGCGCGATGGGAATCCAGGGAACGCTTGTGAGCCTGGCCGAGAAGATCTACGCCAAGTTCATCGAGGACCTCGAGAACATGGTCGCGATCCTCGTCCTCGAGGGCATTCTCGACGACTACGCCGCAACGTCCTTGTGCGATGCCAACAGCGGAGCCTCGGCGAGCTTCATCACGCCCGGCGCTCCGGGCAGCTGGCTCGAGGGTTACAACTTCAACCCGACGCCGGAGCTGAACCAGATCCTGTTCATCGGTCCCGAGGCGCCGCAGCAGGCGCGCAGCATCATCGAGTCGTTCAATCCGGAGGAGATCGAAGACCTCGACGACATCTACGAGTTCTTCAACGGCATCAAGGAAGCCTTCGAGTCGGCCGGCGAGGCCTACCAGAACGCGAACAAGACCGCCGACAACTACTATGCGTTCTCCGGTTTCTTCTGCACCGACAACGGCGACATCATCGACCTCAACGACGGCTTTCCCGACGTCCTCGGCGAATGCAGCATCTGCATCTCGCCGGTGCTGATCCTGCAGCATGATGTTACGCAGGGGGGGTGGAGTCTGATTACCGAAAACATGGTGCGCTGAGGCGGGCGCGCATAGCGCGCCATCTGCGTCGTTGGACGCCTGGTCGCTCGCTCCAGCGGGCCTCCAGCCCGCTTACGCTCGCTCCTCAGGCGTCCGCCTAGCATCTGGCGCGCTCTGCGCGCCCGCCTGGCGCATGAGGTCCGGCGCACTCTGCGTGAGTCGTTGTTCGTCTCGATTGTGTCGGTCGGGGCGGACTGGCCTGGGAGTCAGTGCGCACCAGTTCAGCCAGGCGCCGATGCCGAGGATGGAGACGATCATGGATGTACCGAGCATGTTCCATACCGGTTCGTGCTGGGGCAGGTGCTGCATTCCGTAGGCGTGCAGGAACTGCAGAGGCAGCGCGGCCGGCAGCGCCAGCATGCAGGCGAGCAGGCCGAAACGGCGGCGGTGCTTCCAGATGAGCGGCAGCGCGATCAGGAGCAGGAGCAGGACGTCGTAGTCGCGGTGGTACATCGCGGCGAAGAACAACAGGTTGGCGTTGAGCAGCAGCAGGCGGTCGCCGAAGCGGCGTCGGTAGCGGACCACGGCGGCCCCCGCACCGAGCACCAGCGCGGCCGCCGCCGCCAGCGCCGCGGTCTGCGGAAGGCCGAGCGATTGCAGGAACGGCCGCAGGTCGACTCGTCCCGAAGCTCCGAGCAGCGACGTGGCGTTGAGAGGATACGTCTCGACCGTCACCAGCCCGGTGAACAGGATTTCGAGGTGCCGCAGCGGGCCGAAGTACGCGAAGGTGGCGGGCACGTGCAGCAGTGCCGTGGCTGCCAGCGACAGGACCAACGCTCGCCAGTCGCCGGCCAGCAGCAGATACAGGAAGAACGGCGCCGCCATGTTCGGCTTGGAAGCGGCGACGGCCAGCAGCAGCGCCGCCGGCCACTCCCAGCCACGCCGCCGCACCAGCTCGATCAGGCAGAACGCGCCTAGCAGCCACGTCGTCGCCAGCGAGACGTTGCCCGCGTACAGCCCCAGCGTCGTTCCCTTGAATGCCAGCAGGCTCGCGGTGGCTACGAGCACGGCTCTGGCGCTGGGCGGATCCAGGCCGCGCCGCAGCCGCTCGGCGGTGCGGTGACAGATCCAGAGCGTGGCCGGCACCGCCAGCGCGAACCACATCGCCATCACCGCTGCCCAGGGCAGTGCGTCGAGCCAGCGGAAGAACACGAAGGCGCCTGCCAGATACGGCACGGGCGCTTCGCACTGGGCGGGCATGGCCGAAGCAGCCACGATTGCCGGATCGCAGGCGCGTGCGATGCGGATGCCGCCGAGCAGATCCCACAGCAGGTGGTCCTGGCCGGTCAGGTATGGATGCGCGTACCGGTACAGACCGGCCGCAAGATTGAGCCCGAGCAGCAGCGCGACCGCTGCGCGACGCAGCATCGTGTGCAGCAGTGCTCCCGCGTCTGCAATGCTCGTACGCATGCGTGCAATGGAAGGCCCGGCGGGCCCGCCGCGGCCGCAGCGTTAGCGCAACCTTCGGCTAGTACAACGGCTTGTGCCTACTTGCACTTGACGGTGCCCGACGAAAGGTAGACGCAGCGCCCGGACGTGCCGGTGAACACGGCTTCGCCGCACAGGTTCGTCGACGCGAACGGCGGGTCGAGCACGATGGTTCCGGTCAGCGGCAGATTGGCCGGCTGCACGTCGTAGCTCCCGCCCTTCCCGGCAATGGTGAACTGCACCGCGCCAGGGTCGGCCGGACTGATCTTGATCGTCAGCTTGTTGAGGCCCTGGATCAGCGGTTCGGACGCGCCGGTATTGAGGTACGAGAACACCGTGCGCGAGGCGTTGGCCTTCCATCCGACACGGCGGACTTCGTCGAACGCACCGCCGGGGATGGTCGCGTCCAGGATCAAATTGCCTGCGTCGTCCGTCAGCATCACGCGCACGCCGTCGGCGACCGGGTCGACGGTTTCCTTGGGTGACAGCGCCACGCGTCCCGAGAACTTCAACGCATCGTCGGCCTCCACCGTGCCGAGGCGGGTGATCGTGATGCTGGGACGGCTTGCGTAGACCGGCGTGAAGTTCGAGCAGGGGTCGCAGGCGTCTCCGGTGCCGTCATCGTCGGCGTCGATCTGGTCGGGATCAGGCTGCGCCGGGCACACGTCGAGCGCATCGCAGGTGCCGTCGCCGTCGCTGTCGGTGGCGACATCGTTGGCGGGGCAGCTGGTGCTGGCGCCGGTGCAGACCTCGGCGGCGTCGCAGACGCTCGTCGAAGCGCGGCACTCCACGCCCGCCGGCTGCAGCGCGTCGGCTCCGCAGCTCGCGCTGGTTCCGCTGCAGTTCTCCGTCTTGTCGCAAAGGTCGGCGGCGGCGCGGCACACGGCGCTGGTCGGCAGAAAGCCGTCGTTCGGACATGCAGGGCCGCCGCCGGTGCAGCTCTCGACGACGTCGCATACGCCGGCCGACTGGCGACAGACGGTGCCGCCTGGCTGGTACTGGTTGGCCGGGCACGCCGCCGACGCGCCGGTGCAACTCTCGGGCACGTCGCATACGCCGGCCAGTCCGCGGCAGACCGTGCTCGCCGCAGCGAAGGTGTCGGCGGGACAGCTCGTCGTCAATCCGCTGCATCGCTCCACGACGTCGCACGAGCCGGCGGATGCGCGGCATACCGTCGAATTGGACGCATACGCGTCGGCGGGGCACGTGGCCGAGGAGCCGGTGCAGCTTTCGGCAGCATCGCAGACATCGATCGAAGGGCGGCAGACGGTGCTGCTGGGCTTGAGCGAGTCGGCGGGGCACGCCGACGCCGATCCCGTGCACGTCTCGGCCTGATCGCAATCTCCCGCGGCGCTGCGGCAGACCGTCGACGAAGGCTCGAACGAGTTGGCGGGGCACGACGAGGATGTGCCGGTGCATGTTTCGGCCACGTCGCACACGCCGGTGGAGCCGCGACAGACGGTGGAACTCGAGGCGAACGTGTCGGCGGGGCAGACGGTGGATGCGCCGGTGCACGTTTCGGCGACGTCGCAGACGCTGAACGCGGAGCGACAGACGGTCGAGCTCGGCGCATAGGTATCGGCAGGGCAGCTGGCGGAGGTGCCGCTGCAGCTCTCGCTCTGATCGCAGATGCTTGCGGCCTCGCGGCACACGGTGGCCGGGCCGAGCAAGGCATCGGCCGGACAAGCGCTCGAGCTGCCCGTGCACGTCTCGGGCTGATCGCACGGCCCACTCGAAACGCGGCAGACCGTGGCCGAAGAGGCGAACGAGTCTGCGGGACAGGTCGAGGAGCCGCCGGTGCAGTGCTCGGCCGCATCGCACGGCGTCGCTGCTGCACGGCAGACGTCACTCGACGGCCGCACCTCGTCGGCCGGACAGATGCTGGTGATGCCGTCGCAGGTCTCGGTGGCGTCGCAGATTCCCGAGGCCGTGCGGCAGACCACGCTGCTCGCCGCCACGGCGTCGGCCGGGCAGCCGGCCGATGCTCCCGTGCATTTCTCGGCGACGTCGCAGACGCTGGCGGCGGCGCGGCAGGTCGTCGTGCTGCTCACGAAAGCGTCGGCGGGGCAGGTGCCCGAAGCGCCGCTGCACGTCTCGGCCGCGTCGCAGACCCCCGCCGAGGCGCGGCACTGCGTGCTCGAGGATCGGAACTGGCACGTCGCGGAGCAGCACGAGGAAGCGGTGCCGTTGGCGGCACCTTCATCGCACTGCTCGCCGCTGTCGACCACGCCGTTGTCGCAGACGCCGCCGGTCTTGGTCAGGACGAGCTGGTCGAAGACCGCGTTGTTCTGATCGATGGCCTTCATGGTCATCGTGGTGTTGTTGGCGATGCGCACCTCCACGTGCTGGAAGCGCGCGAAGCTGCAGTACTGGCCGCCAACGCCGTTGGGGCAGTTGTTGGCCATCCAGTTGCAGTAGGTCTTGCTGCCGAACACCGGCTGGCGGTAGGGGCCGCCGCCGTCGGAGTTGGCGGCGCTGTCGAGAGTCTGGCCGCCGGCGCCGGTCATCACGTAGATGGTTCCCTTGCCGTCCGAGCCCTTGCCGCCGTTGGCCAGATACTCATCGAGGAGCTTGGATCGCTCGTAGATGTGGTCGTGGCCGAAGAAGACCACGTCCACCTGATGCTTCTCGAAGATCGGCGCCCAGTTCTCCTGCACCGCCTGGTCGGTGCCGAAGGAGGCGATGCCGTTGGCGCACGAGTAGGGAGGATGGTGCAGGAACACGAACTTCCACTTGCGGAGCGTGGAGCCGAGGTCGGCGTCGAGCCACTGGGTCTGCGTGGTGTTGATGCCGGCGGGATTGGAGTCCATGACCACGAAGTGGGCGTCGCCGTAATCGAAGGAGAAGTAGCGCTCCGCCTGACCCGAGGGCGCATTGCGGGGCAGCTCGTGCATGCGGATCTCGACCGAGCTGGCCCAGTTGCTGGTGCCCACGTCGTTCAGGTCGTGATTGCCGAGCGCGGGCATCCACACCGCCCGCCGGAGGATGTTGTTGCGGTACTCGGGAATGAACACGTTGTCGTCCCAGTCCGACTGCGTCCCGTTCTGGTAGGCGTTGTCGCCGACGGTGAGGAGCAGCGGCGGGTCCGAGGCGCCGATGTTGTTGGCGACGTTGGCCTGCCCGGAGGTGCCGGCGCCGAAGTCGCCGATCATCGCGAAGAAGGTCTCGCTGGCGTCGTTGAACGCCTTGAACGTCTGGAAGTAGGTGGTGTCCAGGACGACGACGTTGTTGGTCAGCAGCCGGTAGTAGTAGCGGGTTCCCGGCTGCAGCCCGGTCAGCTTGACGCTGTGGCAGGTGCCGGCCGAGCCGACCTCGCAGCTGGAGGTCTGGGCGACCGTGACCGACTGGCCGAGAGCGGTGGTCAGGCCGTACTCGACCTTGCTGTTGCCGGCCACGTTGGTCCACCACAGGAGCGTGATCGTGGTGGTCAGGCCGTCGGGATTCTGGATGAGCGGCCCGCGCGTCAGGGATTGCGCGAACGCCGTTGGCGCGGCGGTCGCGATGAGCAGGCCGATCAGAAAGGCGGACAGACTTTTCACCGACACCCCCGAGGCGTGACTGCTCCTTCCCCGCGAGCAGCAGGCCGGCGACCATAGCCGAAGCAGGCGGGGGGATGGAAGCGATTCCTCCGCGAGGATAGAAGCGCAGGCATGGTCGGGAAGCTTGGCCGATGTTTCGCGGTGTGGACGGTGCTGGTGGCGTGCGCAGGATGCGCTGCCGGAGGCGGCGGCAGCCAGGACCGGCGGGGGGTGGGCGTGGAGCCGCCGCTCGGCGTGGTCGACGAGGAGCCGCCGCCGCGGCCGAAGGGCCGGGCCTCGGAGGCTTCGACCTCGCCGGAGATCATCCGCTACGACAAGGAAGCCGTGCGCGCAGCTGGTCTCTCCGAGAGCGGCCCGGACCGATCCCGGATCACGCCGGCCGAACCGGGCGTGCGCATCGAGGAAGCGCAGGATCCGCGCATCCGCGCGATTCTTCCCGACGCACGCTGCCAGAAGCCGGCGCGGACCGATTCGGCCGGAAACGCGCCGCGCTGCACGGTGTCGCTGCGGCGCGCAAGCTCGGCGATGGGCGCCGACGTCGGCGGCGCCTACGCGGTCGTCTCTCTGATCGACTGGTCGACGACTTCATGGACGGTGCCGGAGCTGGCACTGATCCGCGCGCTTCAGCCGCTGACGACGGAGAAGGATCCGAGCGTCATTGCGGTCAGCGACGCACGCCGCGAAGTGGTGCTGACGGTGACGGGGCAGATCTTCCGCTACGACCTCGAGAGCGGCCGGCAGCTGAACGTCTACGATGGCCCCGGCGGCCGCATCGGCGCGCTGGCATGGTCGGCCGACGGCGCACGCGTCGTGGTCATTGCCGGCGGCCGCGCGCATCTTCTCGACCGCGAGATGCGGCTGGTGCGCACGCTCGCCGCCGAAGGCGAGGCGGTTGCGATCGCGGTCAGCGCCGATGGAAAGCGTGCCGCCGTCGGCACCGACATCGGCGGCGTGTTCGTCTTCGGCCTCGACGGCGGACCGCCGCGCGCGGTATCGCGATCGACGCAGGCGGTCGGTGCGCTGGCTTTCACGTCTTCGGCGCTGGTGGTCGCCGGACGCGACGGCATCTTGCGCTCGCTCGATCCTGGCAGCGGCCGCGAGCTCGGCCGCGCCGACGCCGGCGCCGCGCTGTCGCGGCTGGTCGTCTCTCCCGATGGCAGGCGCGCGGCCACGATGGCACGCGACTTCGTCCTGCGCGTGCACGCGCTGCCGAGCGGCAAGGTGACGTGGAAGACGGACTGGCACCGTGCAAACTTCGCCGGTCTGGCCTGGGGCGCGCGCAGCACCATCGTCGCCGTCGACAACGACGGAGAGCTGGCCGCATGGGACGTGGCACAGTGACCTCGAAAAGCTCCGCGAAACGGTGGTTGCCGACCGCAACCACTTCGGCCCGCTTCTTCGTGCCGGTCCTGCTCGTTGCAGCGCTGGCCGGCTGCGCCGGCTCCAAGAGCACCGCATCGCTGGTGCGGCTGGACGCGAAGGAGACGCCGCGAGGAAAGCCGGACATCGAGGTGAAGGACGGACGAGTGGATCCGCAGACGCGCCTTGCCGACATCGATGCGACCGCGCCGTCGGACGCCTATCCACTGCACGTCGAGCCGCCCGTTCCCGTTGCGCTGGAGCGGTTGATCTACGCCAACCTGCCGCCCATCAACGTGCCGCTGCCGTTCACGAAGGTGGATGTGAAGATCCAGGACATCATTCTCGTGCGCGAAACCGGTTTCGCGCGCAGCGACGACCTGACCTGCACGATCGAGTCGACCGTCGTGTTGCGGCGCGGACACGCGAAGTCGCCGATGAAGCGCGTCACCACCGAGGCCCGCAACCGGACCAACACCTCGCCACGCATCTCGGTGGCGGGCAAGGTCATCCTGCAGCAGTGCCTGAGCCAGCATGCCATCGAGCTGATCCAGAGCGTGGGCGGTCTTTGAGCGGGCGCCGCGACTGCGATGCAGCCGAGGAGCCGTTCGTGTTGACCGCGCCGGCGGGGATGGAGAAGGTGCGTGCGATCGTCCGCCCCACCGGCCTGCTCGCGGACAAACCGGCGGCGCAGCCGCCAAGGGTGCACGAGCCGTACGCCGATATCCGAAGCGAGCTGGCGCAGGATTCCATGCCGGCAGCAGCGACAAGGAGGCCGCGCATGTTCCACCTTCGATTTCGACCGCATCTTCCCAGCGCGGCGCTGGCCGCGGCGATCGTGCTGGCTGGGGCCGCTCCCGCGCGCGCCAACTTCCATTTCGCGCACATCAGCCGCGTCATGAGCGGCCAGCCGCAAGGCGACGTGCAGTACGTCGAGATCGTCATGACGGCGAGCGGACAGCACGTCGTCTCCGGCAGCAAGCTGGCTGCGTTCGATTCCACCGGCGCCTTCTCGCACGTGATCACGACGCTGAGCAGCAACGTCACCGGCGGCGACGACCGGCCCTGGATCATGGCCAGCGAAGGTTTCGCGGCGGCCTCCGGCATCACGCCCGACTTCGTCTTCTCCACCGCCGACGGCAACGGCCTGATCGCCACCGACGCCATGGTGTGCTGGGGCAAGCCCATCGACCAGACGAACCCCAACCACTACGTCGACTGCGTCGCGTACGGGAACTACGAGGGACCCGACAACGACCACACGACGGCGCCGCATCCTCTCGATCCGTTCGGCCACGGCCTTGTCCGAGGCGCGCACATGCACAACAGCGCGCTCGACTTCTTCTGCGAGGCGCCGGCGATGCCGCGAAACAACGCGCAGCAGACGGGCACCGTGCAGGCGCAGGTTCCCTGCGAATGCGGCAACGACGTCGTCGACGGCGATGAGGAATGCGATCGCACCGACGATGAGGCGTGCCCGGGCGGATGCACCGCCGAGTGCCTGTGCTCGATCCTGTGCGGCGACGCCAACGGCGACGGTGAGATCAAGGCCACGGACGCGCTGGCGGTCCTGCGCGCCGCCGTCGGCGCCGATTCGACCTGCACGCTGGCCACCTGCGACGTCGACGACAACGGCTCGATCCTGGCATCGGACTCGCTGCGAGTGCTGCGCGCCGCAGTCGGGGCCGACGTCGACCTGACCTGTCCGGCCTGAGAGATGGGATCGGGGGAAATGCCTGTCCGCCCTGAAATGCGATCGGCCGCCATTCTGCGGGCGCTGTACCTGCTTGCCGCGGCGGCCGTCGGCCTCTTCGCCGGCGCCATGCTCACCGAAGCCGGCGTGCTCGTGCCGTACTGGCGATCGCTGGGGGCAGCGGAGTTTTACGCGTGGTACGCGGCGAACGACGAGCGACTGTTTTCGTTCTTCGGCAGCCTGACGGTCGCGGCGCTCGTGCTGGCGCTGCTGGCGGCGATCGTGTCGCTTCGCCAGCGCGCGCAGTCGCGTCGGCTCTGGGCTGCCAGCGCCGCACTGATGCTCGCCTGCGTGCTGATGTTCCCGCTCTACTTCGAAGCTGCCAACGCCAGCTTCAGCGCAGCCACGCTGAGCGACGGAGAGCTCTCGAAGGAGCTGGCCCGGTGGGCGAGCTGGCACTCCGTGCGAACGTTTCTCAGCTCCGTCGCATTCGTTCTGGCGCTGCGCGCCTGCTGCTTGCGCTGACGACCCCGCGGCTGGCCGGAAGTGCGGTGATCTGCACGACGCCGAGCGCTCGCGCCGCCGCCGACAGAGCGGGCCCGAGCATCGGCGAGCGAAGCAACGCGGCTCGCAGTCTGCGGCCGCGCGTCCTGGCAAGATGCGCTCGCCACGCGTCGTTCTCGGCTGCCACGTCCACGGAAGACGCCTTGTCACGCACGACGTCCCGGTACAGCGAGATCAGCGCATCTACTGTCCGTTCGAGGTCGGCGTGCTGGCGGATCCACAGCGAGGCTGCGCGTGCGGCCGCAGGCTCGTAGCCTGCGATGCGCCTGCGCACGCCATCGACGTCGAGCGGGTCGGTCATCAGCCGCATGCCGAAGTTCCAGCGTCGTACCTCTTGGACGTTGTCACCCGTCACCATCGGCCCAAGACCCCATGCATCGCAGACGACCACAGCGGCGCCGACGGCCGAGGCCTCGGTGGCTGCGCGTCCTTTGGCGAAGACGATGTCGTACTTCGCCAGCTCCTGCTCGGGCGCCTCGCACGACGCGCCTGCGGCGTGTCCCATCACGTCGACCGCCACGCCCTCGGCGTCACAAGCCCGCTGCAGCACGGGAAGATGCGTGCCGGCGTGGGCGTAGTTGCTGAAGACGAGCGCGCGCCGCGGGCGCGCCGGCAGCGGCTCGGTGCGTGCAGCGAACCTCGACAGATCGACGCCGTTGCCGATGATGCTGCAGGCGGCATCGTCGATGCCCGCAGCCTCGAGCCTTTCGCGCGTGTTCCGGCCGACGGCAACGTACCGGCGCAATCGCGGATGCCGCGGCGGATCATCCATCGGCGCGCGCTCGTCGTGCACGACGAACAGTGCGGGTACGCCGGCCGCCGCGCGCAGGGCATCCATCGTCGGCGTGTCGTGGTGGCCGTGGATGACGTCGAAGCCGCTGCCGATCGCGCGTGCCCGGCAGAAGACGCGGATCCCATTGCGCTGCAGCTCCGTTGCCAGCGGCCCCGGCTGCGGCGTGTACACCGTGACCTCGTGCGCGCGCCGGCGCAGCGCCAATGCGACGTCGCGGACGTACAGCTCCGTACCGGTGCGGCCGTCCAGACGGATGTTCGTGATCAGGATGCGCAGCGCAGATCCCCGCCGCGCTGCGTGGCCGCCGCCAGAGCCTCCGCGAAGGGGACGACGTGACCGCGGAACGTGACGGCGCGTTCGTAGACGCCCTGCTCCACGAGGCGACGCCCGAGCTCCTCGTACGCCGGCGGGCCCGTCTCGCCGGCCGCCGCGCGGTTCCACGCCGCCGACTCCATCAGCCGCTCGAGGCCGAACCAGTCGCGGCCGCGCGCCTCGAGAAACCAGTCGGTCTCGGTGCGAAGGCCGGTGTCGGTGTAGGAGACCGCGGCGCGCTGCTTGGCGGTGAGCGTGGCCTCGTCCAGCTCGATCGTGATCTCCCGTCTCGGCCGCAGCGCCGATGCGTCGCCGCAGTAGCCGTACATGGGAAAGGAGTAGCAGGCGATGGGGCTGTCCAGAGCGTTGGCGGCACGTTCGACGGCAGCGTCGATCAACAGCCGGCAGATATCGTGGGTCAGATACTGGCGCTCGCAGGCGTCGCCGACGAGGACCTCCGGCCGCGCCGCGATGATCTCGCTGGTCAGATCGTCGCACCACTCCAGAAGGGGGCCGTGCTCGCCGGCGAGGAGCCACGAGTAGACCTGGCCATCCGAGAATCGGCCGAACAAAGCGCCGCAGCTCGCTCCGCAGCTTTCGACGACGGCGCGGCATTCGTCGATGCGCGACTGGCCCGCTCGGCTGCGGCCATCCGTCAGGATGTGCACGGCCGGACGTGCGCGCCGCATCCATTCGTAGACGAACAGCTCGTGCCCGGGATGGGCCAGGACCAGCATCGATCGCATCCGGCAAAAAAGCGCGCACGGCGGCTCTGAGTCAACGCCGACGCAGGAATTGGTGATTTCGAGGCCGGACGTCGGGCTCGCCCCGCGGCGCCTTCCGGTGTAAGTGCGCCGGCATGAGCATCGCCTCGATTGCCGAAGTGACCGCCAGGCTGACCGCGCCCGGACAGCCCTTCGAGATGGAGGAGCGCGACATCCGCGGAATTCCGACCCGCGTCTGGAAGCACGCACCGCCGTCACTGGCCGCCATCCTTCAGGGCAGTGCCGCGTTCGGAGATCGCGACTTCCTCGTCTACGAGAACGAGCGCTGGAGCTACGCGCGCCATTTCAACATGGCTGCGCGTCTGGCCGAGGTGCTGATCGAGCGCCACGGCATCGTCAAAGGCGATCGCGTGGCGGTGGCGATGCGCAACTTTCCGGAGTGGCCGGTCGCCTTCTGGGGCGCGGCGGCCGCCGGTGCCGTGGTCGTCCCGCTCAACGCATGGTGGACGGGCGCCGAGCTGCTCTACGGCCTGCGCGACTCGGGCACCAGGGTCCTGATCTGCGACGGCGAGCGCCTTGCGCGCATCGAGAGCGAGCTGCCGGCGCTGCGCGGCGAAGGGTTGGTCACCCTGGTCGTGCGGCACTCGGGTTCGCTGCCCGAGGGCGTCGAGCGCTTCGAGGACGTCATGGGTGTGGTGCCTGGCGACATGAAGCTGCCGGCGGTGGCGATCGATCCCGAGGACGATGCCACGATCTTCTACACCTCCGGCACGACCGGCAATCCCAAGGGCGTGGTCGGCACGCACCGCAACATCTGCGGCAACCTCCTCAGCCTCGGCTTCGTCATCGCGCGCAACGCGGCTCGAACGGCGGCGGCCGCGGCGGCCGGGCTCCATGATGCAGGGCCGGCAGCGCCACAAGCAGCCGCGCCGGGTCAGGGCGTCAATCTCGTGTCGGTGCCGTTCTTCCACGCCACCGGCTGTCACTCGATCCTGGTGGCCAATCTGGCCGCCGGCAATCGTCTCGTGCTGATGCACAAGTGGGATCCGGCGCGAGCGCTCGAGCTGATCGAGCGCGAGCGCGTGACGAACTGCGGCGGCGTGCCGGCGATGGTGTGGCAGATGATCGATCATCCCGACTTCGCCAGGCGCGACCTGTCGAGCCTGCGCGGCATCGGCTACGGCGGTGCGCCGGCTGCGCCCGAGCTCGTGCGAAGGATCGCCGAGCTGTTTCCCGGCCGCACGCCGAGCAACGGCTACGGCCTGACGGAGACGTCGTCGGTGACGACGATGAACGCCGGATACGACTACCTGCGCCATCCCGACAGCGTCGGCGTTCCCATCCCGGTGTGCGACGTCAAGGTCGTGGACGAAGAAGGGCGCGAGCTGCCGACGGGCGAGGCCGGCGAGCTGTGGATCAAGGGGCCCAACGTGGTCAAGGGCTACTTCAACAAGCCCAAGGAGACGCAGGCATCCTTCACCGACGGCTGGCTGCACTCCGGTGACGTCGCGCGCATCGATGCGGAGGGATTTGTGTATCTCGTCGATCGTGCCAAGGACCTGCTCATTCGCGGCGGCGAGAACATCTCCTCCGTCGAAGTGGAAGCGGCGCTGTTCGAGCATCCCGCCGTCACCGACGCTGCCGTCATCGGCATTCCGCATCAGGTGCTGGGCGAGGAGGTCGGCGCCGTCGTGCACCTCAAGCACGGCATGACCGCGACCGAAGAGGAGCTCAAGCGCCACGTTGCGCAGCGGCTGGCCGGGTTCAAGGTGCCCGTGAAGATCTGGTTCTACGATGAGCCGCTGCCCCGCAACCCCGCCGGGAAGATCCTCAAACGCGACCTTCGCAAACAGCTCGTCGATGGGCTCGGGTCGTGAATTCATGCTTCCTTGCCCACGAAGCGCGCATTCGTCCCTGATTCCCGGCCGTCACTCGAAACAGAGGAAGAACCGATGAGCGAGACGAAGCCGGTCCTGAAAACGCTCGATCACGTCATCATCGCCGTGCGCGATCTCGGCGCCGCGTGTGCGCAGTACGAGAGGCTGCTCGGCCTGTCGGCGTCATGGACGGCGCATCATCCCGAGATCGGAACGGCCAACACGCTCTTTCGTCTCGACAATACGTATCTGGAGCTGCTCGCTCCCGACGGCGAGGGGCCGCTCGGCGAGATGCTGCAGGACTGGATCGACGTTCGCGGCGAAGGCCTGCTCGGCCTGGCCTTCGGCACCGAAGACGCCCACACCTGCCACGCCGCGTTCGCCGAGCGCGGGCTGCGGCCGGGCGACGTCGACGAAGGCCAGGGCCAGGACGTCGACACACGCGCGATCCGGCAGTGGCGGCGCATCACGCTGCCCATCGACCGCACGCGCGGCGTGCTGCTGTTCGCGATCGAGCACCTCTCGCCGGTGGAGGCGCTCCCGCGCGCGGCAACGGTCGGCGACGAAGCCGCAAGCGTCTACGCGCTCGACCATGCCGTCGTGCAGACGCGAGACGCCGAAGCGGCCAGGCACCTGTATGGAGACGAGCTCGGCCTGCGCCTGGCGCTCGACAAGACATTCGCGGATTGGGGTACGCGGCTGATGTTCTTTCGCGTCGGCGGCGTCACCATCGAGGTTGCTTCGATGCTGCAGCCCGCCGGTGACGGCGAGGGCGCGGCCGCCGCAGGCGCGATGGCCGGCGCCACCGACGCCGACGCCTCCGGTCCGACTCCCGATGAGGATCGGCTGTGGGGACTGTCCTATCGCGTCGGCAACGCCGACGCCGCACGCGCCCGTATCGCCGCAGCCGGCTTTGACGTGTCGGAGGTACGGCCGGGCCGGCGCCCGAACACGCGCGTCTTCAGCGTGCGCAACAAGACCTGCGGCATTCCGACGCTGATGCTCGAGGTGACGCCGGCGCAGTAACGGCGGGCGTTTACTCGAGCCTGGCCACGTGACAATAGGCCATCATGATCGCTCGCTGGAACGCCGTCGTCTCTTGCACCGTCCTGACGTTCGCTTGGGCGGCGGGCGTTGCCGCAGCCGCCGGAAGCCTGGAGGTCGTGCCGCTGGACTCGCGCATGCGCATCGGCTGTGCCCGCGACGGCGACGACATCTTCGTGACCGCCAAGGCCGAGCTCGGCGACAACCGTATCGAGACGATCGCTTCGGCCGCGATGCGTCTGGCAGGCCGTCTCTCTCGCCTCGATGCGAAGGTGGCGATGCTCGAAGAACAGCCGCCAACGCAGGAGGTCATGGCCCGGCTGGCCAAGCTGGAGCGCATCCGCAGCCGCCTCATGAGCCTTGCCCAGGGCTTGGCGAGCTGTGCCGACGGAAGCTTGTTCGACAACGCCGCGCCGCCGGCGTTCGAGGTGCTGTGCCGTCACGGCTTCCATGCGCCATCGGCCGCGCGCAACCGCGAGTGCGGGATCGATCTGAGCAAGATGCTCGCGCCGCCGATGGCCGCCGAGGCCATGGGCCGTTCCGGACCGGCGACGGCGCCGCGCGCGACCTCGCCGGCCGCGTGGGACATCGAAGCGACCGCGGGAATTCTGGACGAGCTGTTCGCCGACGCGTGCGAGGCGACCGGCGGCATCCTGTTGCGCAACACCACGCTCAGCGACGATGCGCCGCTCTACAGTGCGTACTGCGGCAAGATCGGGCGCCCGGTGGTGACGCACTATCAGGAGAATCTTCTGATCCTGGCGATGGAAGAGGAGCCCACGGGGCCCTGCATCGTGGCGATGCTGCAGGCCAGCGACGCCGACGACGGCTGCGGCGACTACAGGCGCCCGCCCGGCGGCGGAGGTGGAGGCGGGACGCCGCCGCCGCCGCCCGACGATGACGACTGCATCATCGTGCGGATGGAAGAGGAACCGACCGGCTGCGAGTGACCGCGAATCCTCGCTGCGCGCGCACTCGGCGACTGCGCCCACGACGACGACGGTCCGTTCCTACTGCTCGACCTACACCTGTGCCCAGTGCTCGTCCGAGAAGCATTGCCGCAAGGGCCGGTCTGCAGGTTGCCTGACTACGTCTGTGCGCCGTCCTACGGACGGGCAATGCCCGACCAATCGCGCCCGATCTCTCCCGCCGCCGGACGGACATCGACCAGGAAGCCCGAGAGGTGCGCCATTCCCGACACCTTCTCGATGCGCTCGGGACCGTCGGCCGCCAGCAGATTGACGTTGACGCCGGTGGTCCTGCTCGCCACCGACAGCCCGACCGCGTGCTGGTGTCCCCAGCCGTGCGGCAGCGCCACGGTGCCCGGCATGAGCTCGGCGTGCAGCTTCACCGGAACGCGAACCGTCGCGGTATCCGTGGAGACGTCGGCCAGCGCACCGTCGCAGAGGCCGGCCGCGCGCGCATCGTCCGGATGCATGTAGAGGTAGTTGGTAGAGCGGTCGGCTTCGACGAACTCCTCCAGATTGTGCGTCCACGAGTTGTGCGTCGTGACCGCGCGTCGCGTGATGAGCTTGAGGCGGCCGGCGGCGGCCAGCTCGCGGGCAAAGTCGTCGTCGAGCTTGCTCGCCTGTTGCAGCAGCAGGGGCGGTGCCAGATCGATGCGGCCGTCGTCGGTGATGACGCGCTTTCCCAGGAATGTGCCCGGCTCGTGGTCGGGGCGAGGTCGGCCGTGCTCCTCGCGCAGCAGCGAGGCGAAGCTTCCCTGCCCGTTCACGCGAAGCAGCGCCGACAGCAGCGCCTCCTGCGGCAGCGAGGGCTGCTCATCCGGATGCGCGAGCGAACGCACCGCTCGCGCCATCTCCAGTGCCTTCTGCGCTGCCGTCGATCCGAACAGTGAGACGCCGCATGCACGCGCGAGGTCGAGATAGATCGTCGCCTCGTCGCGCTGCTCGCCCTGGGGCGGCACGACGGCGCGCGTCGCCTGCAGATAGGGCCGCGACTGCATCCCCAGCATCAACGGAAAGATGAACGGGAGGTCGGGGCGCTGAAGCGGCGAAGTGCACGGCAGCGCATAATGCGCCAGCGACGCGGTCTCGGTGCGGAAGATATCGAGAGTAACCAGCAGCTCGAGCTTCTCGAATGCCTCTTTCAGGCGGCCGGCGTTGGCCATGGTGATCAGCGGGTTGCCGCCCGTGACGAACAGCGCCCGCACCTGCCCGTGGCCCGGCGTAAGGATTTCTTCGGCGAGGATGCCGCCGGGGAAGGCATCGTTGGTCATCGTGAAGCCGCCCACGCGCGACCGGTCGGTGCGCAGCAGCGTTCCGGTCTTCTTGCCGAAGGCGATGAAGTCGGAAATGCCCATTCCGACCAGCGTGCCGCCGCGGCGATCGAGGTTGCCGGAGACGGCGTTGATCGCCTCCTGCAGCCAGAACGCCAGCGAGCCGTTGCCGCCCATGTTGACGCCGGTGGAGCAGTACATGGCCGCACCGTCGGCTTCGCGGTAGGCCGCAACCATCTCGCGCAGCTTCTGCGGCGCGATCCTCGTCACCTCGGCGGTGCGCTCGGGCGTCCACGGCGCCACCAGCGCCGCGATCTCGTCGAACCCTCGCATGAACGCCGAGACGCGTGCGCGATCGACGCCTCCGGTGGCGATGAGCTCGTGGAGGAAGGAGAGGAAATAGAAGACGTCGGTGCCCGGGCGGATGTAGACGTGCTCGCCGGCGACTTTGGCGGTCTCGGTGCGGCGCGGATCGACGACATAGATCTTCGCACCGCGCTCCTCCATCTCGCGCAGGCGCTTGATGGGGTTGCTGACCTGCAGGAAGCTCCACTTGGAGATGACCGGATTGGCGCCGGTGATGATGAGGCAGCCGAGGTGGTCGAGGTCGGGAAACGGCTGCGTGAACGGAAAGCCGTAGACGTGTCGCGCGACCGCGAACTTGTTGGCGCAGTCCTGGGTCGCCGACGAGTACATGCTCTTGGAGCCCAGCCCCGTCATGAAGCCCTGCGCGAAGGCCGGGTGGAGAACGCCGAACCCGGCGGCGGTGCCCACGTACATGGCGATGGAGTCGGGGCCGGTATCGGCGCGGATGGCCTTCACCTTCTCGCCGATTTCGCACAGCGCCTGATCCCACGATACGCGATGCCAGTCGCTGCCGACCCGCTTCATCGGATGCAGCAGGCGGTCGGGCGAGTCGTACATCTTGTGTTGCTTCAGCCCCTTGGCGCAGGCGAAGCCGTCGGTGGAGATGTGGCGCTCGTCGGGACGGATCTGGACGACGCGCCCGTCCTCCACGTCCACCTCCAGCCCGCACAGCGCTTCGCAGATCCGGCAGAAGGTGGTGTGGGTTTTTCTCATTGCCGGCTCTCTTCCGTGTGCCTCTTCGGAATGCTCAGCGAAGGCCGTCCAGGAACGATAGCGGAGCACCCTTGCCGCGAATGCTGCGGTAGTAGCAGGTGGCGCGGGTGTTGCCACGCGTATCCCTGGTGTGGCAAACGCCGCCGGCACGCGGACGCACCAGGTACAACAGTGAGTTCTGTTCGCAGTTGATGCGCACGTCGACGAGCTCGAGGACGTCCCCGGAAGTCTCGCCTTTGCGCCACAGCTCGTTGCGCGACGTCGACCACAGCACCGCACGCCGCGTCGCCAGCGTCTCGTGCAGCGCGCGCTCGTTGGCGTAGCCGATGAACAGCACTTCCTTGGAGTCCGCGTCCTGCAGGACCACGGGCACCACGTGCTGATCGCGCTGGCCGATCTTGGTCAGCTTGGCGAAATCGAGGTTGAGCGACGTTCCTTCTTCGAGCTCGTTCATCCGGTCGTTCCCTCTGGTGTGCCGCCATCGCGCGGCGACCGGCAAGCCTAGTATGTTTCGTCGGAGGCCGGAAATCCTCGAGCCGGCAGCTACTGGTCCAAACCGATGCGCAAGGCTTGGACGGCGATCGGCTGATACCGATTGGTGGTGACGCCGAGAAGGATCGTGCCGCCGAACGCTGGGTGATCTGCCCGTCGCGACCCACGACGACCGGAGCGGCTAGCGTTTCTTTCGAGGAACGTCGGCGATCGCGCGCGCGATGTCGGCGGCCAACCGGTCGATGGCGCGGTTGAGCGCGGCGACGGTGGCGGCCGTGTCGTGGCCTCCCACGGGCTCCTCGATGCGAGACTCGTGGCTGACGAGCAGCCGCCGCGTCAGCGCATCCTCGATGCGCCACCGTGCGACCAGAACGGCGCGACCGTCGGTTGTCGGTTCGAAGCGCACCACATCCACGGGCACGGCCAGCATCGCATCCTGCGTCGCGTACCACGGATAGCGCACGACATAGGGACTGCCGATGCGCGAGATGAGGTTCTGCATGAGCGCCCGCGAGAAGCCTTCCTCGACCGGCTCGGCCCACTGCGCCAGCGGAATGTAATCGATGGACGCCTCGCCGCTGCGGCGGGCGATCTTCGTCTCGGCCGTGTACTCCGGCAAGCTGATTGGGCCGATCCCCACTCGCAGCGTCGACTGGCTCGGCGGCGTGTCGGCGTGGTCGATCGGCGACAGCACATAGAACGCCGTCGGGTCCGGAGTCGGCGCGAGGGAAAAGCCGCAGCCGGCAACCGAGAGGTTCAGCAACATCACGAGCGCCGCGGTTTGTTTCACGCCTCGTCCTCCCCATCGCCGTGCGCCGGCGGCGCCACGATCACGGTAGCGGGCCATCACGGCTTCTCCTCCGGCACCGCCTTGCCGCGCAGCAGCGAGCCCGGCTGGCGTTCGATCAGATCGGCCAGCCGCTTGACCGCACGCGACGCCTCGCCGAGCTCGCCCAGAGTCTCGTTGATGCCCACGATCAGCGGCGAGTTGGGATCGACGAGCGAGCTTGCGTTGTTCAGCGCCAGCCGCGCGGTTTCCAGCGTCGCGCTCAGCTCGCGAGCGGCAGTGCCGAAGTCGCGCGCGACCAGGCTCAGGTCCTGCCGCAGCGGCCCGATATTGCCCGTCAGCGTATCGGCCGTCTGCCGGACCGAGCCAAGCGTGGAGCGGATGTCGGCCACGGTATCGTCGAGGTTGTCGACCGCGGCCTGCAGGGACGGCGAGTTCACGATGCGCTGGATGCCGTCGACGCTTTCCTTGAGGCCGTCGACCAGTCCTCGCAGGTCCACGCCCTCGAACTGCTGCATGAGCTCGGAGAGCTTCTGCTGCACGGCTTCCAGCGGCGTCGGCAACGTCGGGATCTCGATGAACGGCACGGAGGGATCGCCGCGCATGTTGAGCGGGCTACCCGGTATCAGGTCGAGCTTCACGTACAGGACGCCGGTGACGAAGCTCTCCATCGCCAGCTGCGCACGAAGGCCCATCTCGACCGCCCACGAGATCGTCTGCGGATCGGGCACCGCGCTGGAGCCGAGGTCGAATGCCTGGTCGGCATCCAGCTCGATCACGACGGGGATATAGATGGTGGCGTTGGGCCCGGTCTGCTGCGTCAGCGCGCCGAAGTTCAGGAGGATGTCGGTGACGGTGCCGAGGGGAACGCCCTTGAGCTTGACCGGCGCGCCCACGGTCAGGCCGTTCACGTCGCTGTCGAAGTAGAGGACGTACTTGTAAGTCTTGCGGAAGAACTTGCCCGAGCCGAAGGCGGTGATGCCGGCCAGCAGCAGCACGATCGCGCCGAGGACGAAGGCGCCGATCATCACCGGGTTGCCGCGCCTAGACATGCCGTCCCTCCACGTTGCCTACCTCGTCGGTCGATCCGCTGCGGGTCAGGAAGCGGTGCACCTTCGGATCGCGGCACCGCTCGACCAGCTCGTTGGGATTGCCCGAGGCGATGATGGTTCGCGTGTCCACGTCCAGGAAGATGCCGTTGTTGGCGATGGTGAAGATGCTCGGCAGGTCATGGCTGACCACGACGATGGTCGTCTTCAGGCTTTCGCGCAGCTCCAGGATCAGCTCGTCCAGCAGCCGCGAGCTGATCGGATCCAGGCCCGCCGAGGGCTCGTCGAAGAACAGGATCTCCGGATCCAGGGCCATCGCGCGTGCAAGACCGGCCCGCTTCTGCATGCCGCCGCTGATCTGAGAAGGATAATAGTCCTCGAAGCCAGCCAAGCCTACCAGCGCGAGCTTGAGGGCAGCGACTTCGCGCTGCTGCGAGGGAGTCAGATCGGTGAACTCCCCGAGCGGCAAAGCCACGTTCTCGGCCAGCGTCATCGAGCTCCACAGCCCGCCGGTCTGGTAGAGCACGCCGACGCGGCGAAGGATCTGGTCGCGCGCTTCGGGGTCGGCGTCGGTGAAGTTCTTCTTGCCGTACCAGATCTCTCCCCTGGCCGGCGGCAGCAGGCCGAGCAGGGCGCGCAAAAGCGTGCTTTTTCCGCCGCCGCTGGCGCCCATGATGATGAAGACGTCGCTGCGCCAGACGACGAAGTCGAGATCGCGCATGACCACGAAGTCGCCGTAGGCCAGCGTCAGGTCGCGCACGGTGATGTGGGCGTTGTCGTCGGCGGGGACGCCGCTTCGGACCTTCTCGGCGGGAGCCAGCAGACAGCCGTCGTGGTTGCCGGGAGCTGGCGCGCCACCGCCCTCGCTGGGCGGCTGCGCGCCGCCACCCTGCGCGCGCCGCGCGTCCTTGCCGGCGCCGCGCGCCGTGGCGCCGGCCTCAGATTCCGAGGACATAGAACACCACCGCAAAGACTCCGCACGCGCTGATGATGGCCACGATGCTGGTGACGACGGCGCGCGTCGTCGCCTCGCCCACCGCCGAGGAGCTCTTGCCGGATTGCATTCCGCGCAGGCAGCCCGAGAGCGCGACAAGAATCCCGTAGACCGATGCCTTGAAGACCCCGCCGAACAGCATCGGCAGCGTGACCGCGTTCGTGGTCTGGTTGTAGTAGGTCTGCCCCGACATCCCCAGCATCAGGATGGAGACGGTGGCCCCGCCGAGGATGCCGACCAGGTTCGAGTACAGGGCCAGCAGCGGCATCATCGTGGCCAGCGCCATCACGCGCGGCAGGACCAGGAACTCCAGCGGCGAGATGCCCATCGTCGTCAGCGCGTCGATCTCCTGATTGACCTTCATGCTGCCGAGCTGGGCGGCGTAGGCCGCGCCGGTGCGGCCGGCCATGACGATGGCCGTCATCAGCGCGCCCATCTCGCGGACCATGGAGATGCCGACCAGGTTGGCGACGTAGATCTCGGCGCCGAACTGCTCGAGCTGCACGGCGCCGACGAACGCCAGGATCAGGCCGACCAGGAAGCTGATGAGGCTGACGATGGGCAGCGCCTCGACGCCCGCTTCCTGGATGAACTGGAACAGATCGCTGTAGCGGAAGCGTGCGCGCCCGCGCGTCCAGGCACCGAAGGCGAGGGTGATCTGGCCGAGGAACTCGACCATCTCCATGTTGCCCGCCCACGCGGCGGTGGCGAGCTTTCCGAGGCGTCCGAGGAACGACAGCTTCTCGGCCGTGCCGCGCGCGCCTTCGCGCTCGGGAACCGCCGCGGCCAGCGCGATCAGGCTGCGAACGCCTTCGGGAAGGCCGGACTTGTCGATTTCTACGGCCGGCTGCTGCGCCGAGGCTTTCTCACGATCGCGATCGGCCGCCTCGTCCTCCGCCTGCTCCTCGTCCTCGCCGGCGATGCGGCGCTCCAGACCGAGAAGGAAGATCAGCAGGCTCGAGTCCCACTTGCCCAGGCCTTCGGACTCGAAGGTGACGCGGCGAGCGTCGCTGCTGCGGATCTGGTCGCCGAGAGCGGCGGCATCGGGAAGATCGCCCTTGATCGACCAGTCGCCCTGCAGGTGCAGAACGGCTTCGCCATCCTGCGTCTGCAGGTCGGCCTTGGCTTCGGCGTCTTCCATCGTCGGTAGTGCCAGCGATACCGGGGCAAGGGGCGCTCCGCAAGGGGGCGGGCCGAAGGTGCGGTGCGCTTACGTGGCGCGGCGACCGCGGCGTGTGCGCGACGTGGATGGCGCGGCTGTCGGGTCGTCGTCCGCCCGTTGATGCGTGGCGGCGGCGCCGGGTTACGCCGGCGCGCCGTTGATGTGCGGGCCGGGCTCGCCGTGGTCGGAGGCGCGACGGTCGTCCTCGTCAGAGCGAGACTGCTCTGCGTCGTCGGCGGCCTCGCGAGCCGCGTTCTCCTCGGCTTCGGCGGCAGCGGGCTGCGTATAGCGCGGCTCGTCCTCTGGCGCGCCGGTTGCGGCGTCGGTCTCCGATCCTGCGCTCAGCGCCGGACGATCGCCGAAGGCCAGCTGGCCCGACAGGTCGTCGCAGAATTCCTGGGCACCGCTCGAGAGATGATCGTAGATGCGCGCGTAGCTGCGCGTCATGTCGCCAACCAGCTCCGCCGTCTTGACGAAGTGGGCGGTGACACCGGCCTTGTAGCCGCTGTGCTGGCCCTGAAGGCGCGCGTGCTCGTAGGTCAGATCCTCGTGCTGGTGCGAGAGGGCGTCAAAGCGCGTGGACAGGTCGGCGTGACGCTGGGACAGCTCGGTGTGCCGGCCGGAGAGCTCGGCATGGCGGGTGTTCGCGGCGTCGAGCTGGCGGGTCAGGTCGGCGTTGCGGTTGGTCGCGGCCGCAAGCTGGCTGGTCAGTTCGGCGTTGCGCTGGGTCATCGCGTCGAGCTGACGGGAAAGGTCGTTGCTGCGCTCGGTCATGGCCGCGAGCTGGCGCGCCAGATCTGCGTTGCGCTCGGTCAGGTCGCTTACCTGGCCGGACAGCTCCTGCGCGCGCGAGGTCTGCGTGGTGAGCTGGTTGTAGAGGTCGCCGTTGCGGCGCACGACCTCGTCGTAACGGCTGGTGAGCTGCGCGTGATTCTCGGTCAGAGCGGCGTGGCGGGTGCCGAGGCCCTCGTGTTCGTCGGAAAGCGCGGCATGCCGGGTGGTCAGCTCGTTGTGGCGGCCAGTGAGGTCGGCATGGCGCGTGCTCAGCTCTTGCTCGACGTCGCGCAGCTGCTCGTTCTGCGCTCTCTGGTCGATGAGCTCGAGGTGCAGACGCTTGGCGGTGCGGCGGAACGGAAAAACGAAGACGCCGATCAGCAGGCCGAGGAGCGACGCCCCCACGATGAGTAGAATCTCGAGCTGGGAAAGTTGGACCTGCGACAGATCGATCGGCATCAGCGGTTCTCCGTTGCGTCAGGGCGCGAGTGGCGCGCGCGATGTTGGTGGAGGGAGATACCTGTGGCGGGGGCGGAATGGAATTGGGGGCGGTGGGCGGAGGAGGTGGTGCGAGGAGCACGCTCGGTGTGCAACTCGATGGTGAGACGAAGCGGCGGTGGCTGTCTCGCGGGCGTTTATGCCCGGGGTGGCGAGTGGTGGAGGTGTCGTCACGTGCGCGGCAGTAGCGTCGCGGGCAATCGCGTGCGGCCGACGATGCTCGTCAGTCCTGCCGCGCTGTGCACGCGGCCGCGACTAGGCTCTTGCGGAGTCGCCTCCGGCCGCCGCACGGGAGGGACGTTTCGAACGCCGGATTGGTGAGGAAAGGCACTATTGAATGAACCGACCGGTTTGGCGGCCTATCGAGTCGCGACGTACCGGATCATCGCCACGCGGAATCGGCTGGTTGGCACTGGTGACGAGTGGTGCGCCGGAATATACGGGCGGCACGGCGGGGTATGTGGGATTTGGACCGGTCGGTCGATTAGCAGTTGGGCAGTATGATCGCTGTCTCTAAGCATTTGTCCCAGACCGGGCTCGCAGCTGTCGTCGTTGCCGTAGCGGTGGCGGTCGCGACACGGGCGCCAGCCTCATCCTTCGTGATCCGCTCAAGTCACCCAGCCTGTCCTCTCCCCGGCGCACCACCCGAAGAGTTCAACGGCTGTCCGCCCTACACCGACGCCAACATCCTCGCCGCGGTTCCGAAGATATCGAGCGATGACCAGCGTGGTCAGTATGACAGCTGCGGCCCGTGGTCCGCGCCTACGGACGCATGCATTACCTATTTGCCCCGGGTCGTATCGAAGCATCGGGTGATCCTCAAGAGTCTGCGCTGCAGTTGCTATTGCGACAGACTGGAGTGTTCGTACGATCAGAGTGACGAGGTTTTTGATTCCGACCCCAGGGAACACTTCAAACTCGGCGAGGGCGTCGATGCAGAGACCGGTATCGCTATTGATCGCATGTACAAGGCAGGAAGGATCACCGGAACGGAGAAGTACGCGTCGTGGTCTGCAGCTTCGGAATTCGGCACCGACCTCGTGGCGATCGTTCGTGAGGGCCAAGCATACCGTGCGACCTTCGAAAGTTATGCCTGCAAGCTGAGCATTCTCGTGAAGGTGGAGAGTACAGGGGCATCCAGCGTGCTACGACTCATGGAGGAGCCAGATGGTTCGTGCATCTGAGCCCAACAGCGCATGGAGCAGGCCGGCATGAGCTGCCTCGCCAAGAGCGCGTCGCCTCGCGCCGGCTGCTCATGCATCCGTTGGGCGGACAGAGCGGGATCGTAACGGAATGGACGCGAGCAAGTACAAGGCGAAAGGAATGACGAAGAACTTTGTCTTCATCAGCTACTCTCGCGAAGATCGGGCCTTCGTCGACCGCCTTTCCCAAGACCTCCGAAGCGGAGGGGTCACGACCTGGCAGGACACCAAGGAGATCGCCGCCGGAGAGAACTGGCGCTTGGCCATCGAAGGGGGTCTCCGCCGGGCTTCCGCCCTCTTATACGTGGCCAGCGCCCGATCGGTGAACTCGCATTGGATGTCAAAGGAACTGGAGGCCGTCTTCGGCCGGGGTGCTCGCATCATTCCCGTGGTGCTCGATGATGAAGGAGAGCAGGGGCTACCTCACTTCCTCCGTGACTTCCAATGGGTCGACTTCCGACAGGGGTACGAGGCCGCGCTTCCTCAACTCCTCACCGCTCTCCGGTCGCTTCGTTCCGACCGTCCGGCTGAACCACGACCAGAGCAAGCCAAAGGCTACGTGTTTCTTAGCTATGCCGAGGAAGACGCGCCCTTTGTCGACGACCTCAAGGAGTTCTTGAAGCAGCACAACTACGGGTATTGGGACTACCGTGAAAGCGATCGGGACTATCACGCGGATCTGTATCTCGAACTTGAATCCGTCATCCAGCAAGCGGCGGCAACCCTCTCCTTCCTTTCACCGGATTGGAAGCGGTCGCGCACGGCCGTCAAGGAGTACTACTTTTCCCTCGAGGTCGGGGTCCCAGTATTCCTGTTGCGTGTCAGGAACCCCGGCCCCACGCTTGCGGTCGCGGGGATGCCGTACATCGACTTCTCCGAAGATCACCGTGCCGGTTTCGTGCGCCTCGAAAGAGAGTTGTCACGAAAGGGGCTATAGGCACGTCGCACCCGTGAGTAGACTGTCAGACTAAGCAAAGGAGATAGCATGGCCGAGAAGAAAGTGCTCTTCGTCGCGTTTGCGATTGAGGACGAGAGGCAAAGGGACTTCCTGAAAGGGCAGTCTCTCAACACGAAGTCGCCTTTTGAGTACATCGACATGTCGGTAAAGGAGCCTTACAGCTCCGAGTGGAAAGATCGAGTCTGTACCCGAATCCGTCGTTCGCATGGAGTGATCGCACTTGTGAGCAAGAACTCGCTCACGTCCAGCGGGCAGAAGTGGGAGATCGCATGCGCCCGCGAGGAAAAGAAGCGCGTCCTCGGCATCTGGGCCTACACTGACGACAGGACCAACCTGGAAGGCGTCAGGACCGTGGTGTGGACGTGGGACGCCATCAAGGACTTCATCGACAGCCTATAGGCGGGGTGGCGTCATGCGCATCGCACTTATCGTCGGCATAAACTACTACGAACATGGCGGGGCGCTCTTTGGCTGCGTCGATGATGCGCACGCGGTCAAGGCTGTGCTGGAGCGACATGGCGACGGGGCAGTCAATTTCGACTGCAAGATCCTCACCGGCACTGGTCCAACTGATCGGGTCAATCGCAATCTCCTTAAAGACCATGTTGCCGAACTCTTTGGGAAGCAGGCTGAGATTGCGTTGTTCTACTTCGCCGGGCACGGTCACATTGAGGCGACGGGCGGCTACCTTCTGGCGTCGGACTCTCGTCGCGGTGATGAAGGTCTCTCGCTCTCCGATGTGCTGACGCTCGCGAATGCGTCGCCCGCGAGGAACAAGATCGTTGTGCTTGATAGCTGCCACTCCGGGATTGCCGGCACTCCTCCGGTGCTGTGCAACCTCGCCGCGCTGTCTGAAGGGCTCACCGTGCTCACGGCGTCGACGGCTGACCAGTACGCAACCGAGGAGAACGGGAGGGGAGTGTTCACCACGCTCTTGGTGGATGCGCTGCATGGTGGGGCTGCCAACCTGACTGGCGACATTACTCCCGGCAGCGTTTACGCGCACGTGGATCAGTCCCTTGGAGCGTGGGAGCAACGACCGGTTTTCAAGACCAACGTGCGACAGTTCGTCTCTCTGCGAAGGGTCCCCCCGCCGATCGAGCTTGATGACCTGCGGCGGATTGCGGAGTTCTTCCCCGGGCCGGGCTCTGAATTCCAATTGGACCCCACGTTCGAACCCGAGCTAAAAGGACGCGATCCGGGCATGCCCGCACCGATTCCCGAGAACACAAGGCAGTTTGCCATCCTTCAGCGTTACAACAGGCTGAATCTCGTCGTTCCAGTCGGCGCACCCCACATGTGGCATGCAGCGATGCAGAGTAAGGCGTGCAAGCTCACGGTTCTGGGTGAACACTACCGCCGGCTCGTTGAGAAACAACGGATATGAGCGGCGTGGCCGCCCAACAACAGCATGCAGCGGACGGCGCTGCGCGTCGTCCGCTGCATGCTGGGCGTTAGACAGGAGAATGGAAGATGGCGGAATCAGAAAAGGGCAAGGTGCAGTCCGACACGGACCTCTTGTCACCGACGCCACAATCACCGCTCATCTTCATAAGTCACGACGCGCGTGACGCAGAACTTGCTGACGCGTTCAGCAAGCTTCTGAAGAGCGTCAGTGCGGGAATGATCAAAACCTTTCGCTCGTCGGATAAGAAGGGGACTGAGGGGATCGACTTTGGCGAGGAATGGTACAAGCGCTTGATGACGCAACTTCAATCGACAAGCGATGTCGTCTGTCTTTTCACCGAGCGCAGCTTAGATCGGCCATGGATTCTATTCGAGGCTGGAGTGGCCAAAGGGAAACTGAATACTCCCGTCCTCGGCGTCGCCCTTGGCGTCCCACTTAGTCGAGTCAGTGCGGGTCCTTTCTATCAGTTCATGAACATGGACGACAGTGACGCTGATCTGACAAAGCTCGTGAACCAGCTGGCTCGTCGCGTTCCGGGCCTGGAGCTCGATAGCGACGTTGTCAAGAACCAAGTGGCTGCTTTCAAGGAAGCGGAGGCTGCCATTCTGCAGAAGCTTTCCAGCGGAAACACGAAACGGCCCGCAGAGGCGGATGTGGACGAAAGCGCAGTTGCCAAACTGGCTGAAGAGATGAAGGCACTGCCTTCGCGTGTGGCGGAACGTCTAGCAGAGATGGAAGAACCAGTACGGCGTCGCCGTCCGCGCCGCTTTCACCCAATGATGATCGACGAGTTAATGCACATGTCAGGAGAGCCGGGCGATCCGGTCGCGATCTTGATGATCGCTAGCATGGTTCGCGATGAGATGCCGTGGCTCTACGAACTCGCGATGGAGGTCTATCGGGCGGTGAAGACTGAGGATATGGAGGCGATTCAAAGAGAGATGAAACGCCTTCGCAGATTTACCAAAGTGATGATGCGCGGCCGCTTCATGGACGAATTGGGCTTCACTAAGGAGTCTCACATGTTCGCCATGGAGTTCCCACGTATGCTGGAGCATACGCTCATGCGCACCTTGGAAAGAGGCACGCCGGGCCATCCGCCTTCCAAAAGCGAACCTGCTAGCGGCACAGGGGCGTAGCGCGCGTTCGTGTCTAACCATACAGAGCAGCCCGGCACGTGTCAGGAGTGAAGTCATGGGGAGACCGAGTCAGTAGTGCTGTACCACCACGGCGGTGAGTGGCCCGGCTGCGCCTGCGATGGTCGGACTAGTCATGGCCCTCGCGAATGAGGCCCAACACCGCATGGAGCAGGCCGGCATGAGCGGTCGCGCCACGGTAGCCTCGTCTCGCGCCGGCTGCTCATGCAATCGTTATGCAGCTCGCTTTGATGTCCGGACAGCTACTTGGACTCCGGCGCGCGAAAGCATTTCCACGAGCATGTCGATGCTGAAGAGTTCGATCTTGCCTCGGACGAGATCGCTTATGCGTGGCTGC